>ENA-UPTA01000011-UPTA01000011.1-activated-sludge-metagenome-genome-assembly--contig:-NODE-11-length-196788-cov-97.965202_pt1 | contig 196788 bp, 201 predicted proteins | sample MGYA00238184_ERZ773361 | MGnify/ENA primary metagenome ERZ773361 (study PRJEB29100, sample SAMN05720205) | activated sludge metagenome | isolation source: anaerobic digester from wastewater...
ACGTGTGGTTCGAGAAGGACAGGACCACCGAGGTTGTCATCGAGGTGGATGCAGCCTGGTCACACTACTTTGTCCGGCGAGACATCCTGCCCCTCCAGGAGATCCTTGAGAAGCGCGATGACGGATCGCTCCTGGTCAGGTTCCTGGCCTGCTCGGACGAGGAGATCGTCATGTGCCTGAAGCCCTGGCTGCCGCATGTCAGGGTTCTGAGGCCACAGAATATTCTGAATCTTCTGGTAAAGGATTATCAGCGGTGGATAGAATGGCAGTCATCGAAGAAAAACAACATCTCATAAGGTCCAAGATCATTTGCGGGGAAGATGTCATGCTGGAAAAGGCAATCGCTATAGCGGCCATGGCCCATGAGGGACAGAAGGACAAGTATGAGGGGGCGTATATCCTTCATCCCCTTCGCCTCATGATGAAGATGGCAACCGAGGAAGAAATGATGGTGGCTGTTCTCCACGATGTGGTAGAGGATACATCATGGACCATAGATGCCCTCAGATCTGAAGGCTTTTCTGAAAGGGTGCTCGATGCCCTGGATCATCTCACCAAAAGAAAGAACGATGAAACTTCCGAGGAGGAGCCATACGAGGATTTCATCCAGAGGGCCAAGAAAAACACCCTCGCAAGAAAAGTAAAGATAGCCGACCTTGAAGACAACATGGACATGAAGAGAATAACAAAACTCAAGAAAAAAGATCTGGAAAGGCTCGAGAAGTATCATCGATCATGGCTGGAATTGAAAAATTACTAACCAAATCCAGTGAAAGGCCCGGGTACCGCTTTGATGGAGGTACAGTTCACAAAGTCATCGCCGCTTAAGTTGGCAACTACAAGAGCAGGTCTTCTTTTAGCTCCCGAGAAATTTGAAAAAGGAAAAGGTACTATTACGACTTTTCCTTTTACAAAAGCCGCCAAGCTTCATCTTCCTCAGCGCTCATCCAATCATCTTTAAGAGCAGCTTCGCTCATAATTGCAGTTTCAATCCCAATCCCGATCCATTCTTGAGACTGAATCAGAATATAGATCAGGTCTGAACTTGATGAGTCACTCAAGAAGTACTGTTGAGCTGCATATGGCTTGCGACTTTTCATCATCTGACATTCCATTACATCCTCAGGTTTGAAATACTTCGCATGGAGGAAGGGCGTTGTCTTTGCTTCACAGTAATTAGCTATGAATAGGTGCACTTGTCTCTGAGTCAACCCTACCACCCTCTGAGTGAATGGCTATTCATTGCTTTAATAGTTACCAGATGTCAAGGACTCTGATCAGGACTGATGGTTCGGGTTGGGAATTTACTGCCCATTTACTGCCCTGGAAAATAGGGGTTTTTGGGGTCTAACTATTTGATATTATTGGTGGAGGTGGAGGGATTTGAACCCTCGACCCTCGCATTGCGAACGCGATGCTCTCCCACTGAGCTACACCCCCACAAGGTTCTCTCTGTGTACTAGATGGCAGTCCCTTCGTCAAGGCTCTGGTTTTCCATTTTCTCATACTCTTCGAGCAGCTTCCGGGCCAGTTTCATGGCGTCCTTGAAGTCCTTTATCTCGCCGTTGAGCCCCTTGTCGCGGATCAGACGCAGCGCATTCCCGAGCCTCCTTCCCTTGCGGTATCCCAGGCCGATGAGATCCTTGCCCGTGACCGGAGGCCTGTAGGCGCGCCAGGTGGTGATGAAGGAGGATATCAGCTCCTTGATCTCGGGGCTCTTGGTCTTGGACATGGCATAGAGCACCTCTTCGAGTCTGGCCTTTTCGAGGATCTTCACCGCGGTGGCGGGCGTCTTCCTCTCCGCGGTCGACAGGTCCCGGAGCACGGCGTTCACCCTGGACCTGGCGGTCAGGATGTTCCGCACGTTCTCGTCGGTCAGGCCCAGTCGCTGGCATATGGCGATGATCCTCTTGGGCTTCATCTGCTCCACCATGGCGAGCAGGTAGATGAACCACGACCGGTACTGTTCGTGGGTGTAGAGCAGGTTGAACCAGGAGATGGTCTCCCTGACCCGTGTGAAATCCTCGCGGATGCCCGTGTTCAGGATAATGTCGGGATGGATGGCCTCCAGCACCTCCAGTTCCTTGAGCCTCTCCAGGCTCGGTAGAGGGTCCTCCTCGGAGAGGACCTGGCGGATCTCATGGGAGATGCGCCTGCCCGGGATGCTGCTCAGGAGGCCTGACCTCACCGCCGCATGTACGAGCGAGAGCGTCTGCTTGCCCAGGGTGAACCCGTAGCGCTTCTCGAAACGCACGGCCCGCAGAATCCGCGACGGGTCCTCCACGAAGCTCAGGGCATGGAGCACACGAATGCGCTTTTCCTTGATGTCCCGCTGTGCGCCGAAGAAGTCGATGAGCTCCCCGAAGCGCTGGGGCGTCAGGCATATCGCCATGGTGTTGATGGTGAAGTCCCGCCGGTAGAGATCGAGCTTCAGGGTGGACTGCTCCACGATGGGATATCCGCCCGGGTGCTTGTAGTACTCCGTCCGCGCCGTGGCTACGTCGATGTGGGTGCCGTCCTTGAGCGTGATGACCGCAGTCTTGTACTTCTCGTGCACCGCACAGCGCCCCCCCACGGAAGGGGCGAAGGCCTTGGCGAAGGCAATGCCGTCGCCCTCCACCACGAGGTCGATGTCCAGGTTGTCGATGCGCATGACCATGTCGCGCACGATCCCCCCCACGAGGAATATGTTGTACCCCATGGATGCCGCGAGGGCGCCTCCCTGGTGGAGCATCATGATGATGTGTCGGGGCATCCGCTCCTCCAGCAGCGACTGGACGTTCTTCTTCTGAGTGGCCCGGTAGTCCACCCCCTCGGCCCGCGCCATCTTCTCGTGCATGACCCGCATGAGGTCGGTCCGGGTGATGACGCCCATGGCCCTGCCACTTTCCACCACGGGAAGGAGCCGCTGGCCGCCTTCGATGATGAGTGTGCGGATCTCGCCCACCGGCGCTTCGGGCCTGATGAACTGGATGTCGCGGATCATGTAGTCCTTCACCCTGGCATCGCCCAGACCATGCCCCTGGGCCCTGCTCACCACCTGCCGCGTGACCATGCCCACGGCCCTGCCGTCTCTGGACTGGACGACCGCCGCGTTGATGCTGTAGCGGTTCAGGGTCTCGGCCGCCTCGTCGATGGTGGCATCCATCTTCAGGGTTATGACCGGGAAGGTCATGATGTCCCGGGCAGTGACACGGGGCCGGGTCTCCTTCTTGATGATATTGACGAGCATCGATTCGATGCTGTCCAGCGAACGGTCCCTGATGGATGCCGCCGCCGCGGTGGAGTGCCCGCCGCCACCGAACCTGGCCGCCACCTCCGCCGCATTGACCTGGGGCACCGTGCTGCGCGCCACGAGGTAGATCCGCTCCGCCATGAGTCCGACAGCGAACGTGGCGTCCACCTCGAACATACCCCTGAGCTTGTGCACGAGCATGGCAAAGTCTTCCACATAGGCAGTGGACTCGGACCTGGTGATCAGCACGTCGATGCCGCCCACGTGGAAGATGTAGGCATTCTTGATGAGTTGATCCAGAATATCCACCTGCTCGGGACTGAGTTCCCGGGCCAGGGTATGGGACACGGCCTTCATGTCTGCGCCCCAGCTCAGCAGGTCCGCCAGGGCCATGCAGTCCTCGGGGCGGGTGGAGGGGAACAGGAGCGAGCCCGTGTCCTCGAAGATGCCCATGGCCAGGATGGTGGCCTCCTCGGGTGTGGGCGTAATACCTTCCCTCTTGAGGATCTCGATCATCAGGGCACTGTTGGACCCGTACTCCCTGCTGAACTCGATGGCCTCTGTAATGTCGTCGGTGGAAGGGGGGTGGTGGTCGTAGACGATCACCTCGACGCCGACTTTGCCGACGAGTCCGGCAAAGTCGCCGATGCGCGAAAGCTGCCGGGTATCCACGATGATGAGCCGCTTCACCCGGTTCACCTCGATTGCCTTGAGCTTCCGGATGGCCCCGGTCACCTCAGGGGATGCCTGGGCCAGGTAGTCCCTCAGGTTTTTTTCCTGAGCCCCGGGAAAGACCATGACGGCGTCCTCGTAGAGTTTTCTGGCAGCAAGCATGGAGGCGAATGCGTCGAAATCAGCCTGGATATGGGAGGTGATGACCTCCATCGTCTACCCCCTCGGATGGTACCGCTCGTGGATCTCCTTGAGCCTGCCGGCGGAGACATGCGTGTAGATCTGGGTGGTGGAGATATCCGCATGACCGAGCATCATCTGCACCGACCGCAGGTCTGCGCCTCCCATGAGCAGGTGGGTGGCGAAGGAGTGCCTGAGCATGTGGGGTGATATCCTCTTGTGTATTCCCGCTGCTGCGGCATACCGCCTGATAGCATGCCAGAAGTTCTGCCTCGTCATGGCGCCCCCCCTCCGGGAGCAGAACAGGACGTCGGTGGGTTTCTTCACCAGGTACGGTCGAGCATCCTCCAGATACTCCTTCAGCCGGTGCCGTGCGCTCTCGCCCATGGGGACCACGCGTTCCTTGTCGCCCTTTCCCCTGCAGACCAGGTACCCCACGTGCAGGTTGAGGTGGTGGAGCTTCAGTCCCGTGAGTTCGCTCACCCTCAGTCCGGTGGCATAGAGGACTTCCAGCATTGCCCTGTCCCTGACGCCAACGGGCGTCCCGGGATCGGGGCTCGCTATGAGCCGCTCCACCTCTTCCCTGCTCAGGATCTCGGGGAGATAGCTGCCGCGCTTCGGGGAAGCCAGGTCACGGGTGGGATCCGATGCGATGGCCTCCTCCTCGATGAGGAACCGGTAGAACTGCCTGATGGTGGAGAGTCTGCGGCTGATGCTCGTGGTCTTGAGCTTCCGGCTTCTGCAGTGGGAGGCGTAGTCCTCGAGGACCGCTCCGTCGACGCCGAGTTCCGTGACACCCCTGCCGTCGAGAAAGGTCGCGTAATCCTCGAGGTCGCCCGCATAGGCGGCCAGGGTGTTCTCAGGGGATGACCGCTCGGCGACGAGGTACTCCAGGAAGGAGTCGATCAGCGCCCGGTTCATCTCTTGGCGATCTTCGGCTGCAGACCCAGGGCGACGAAGTCTTCGAGGGCCGGCCCGGCGCTCTTCTGGCCGGGGTATGCCCCCGAGAGCAGGCGGAAGACCGAGTCGGCTTCCCTCATGATGTAGGTGACCACGCCCTTTTCCCGCAACCGCCCGGCTTCCCCTGCAGCGCCCTGTTCATCGCGGAAGACGCCGAGCTCTATGGTATAGGGCACGGCAGATCCGATGAAGGATTCCGCATCGATGACACCCCGTGCCATGAGGTCGTTCATGCGCGCCGTTGCGGCGCCCTTGCTCGTGAAGTTTCCATAATCGACCCGGTACCAGATCCCGGTTGCGCCCAGGTCGATCTTGGTGATGAACACCGGCTTGAGGTCGCGGGACTGCCTCTTCTGATGATTCAGTGCGTCCTTCTTGCTCTGCCAGGAAGATATGTGAATGGTGTAGGGATAGAACTCGGTCTTCTTGTACTGGGGAGCCGACTCTTCGGGTTTCTTGACTGGTTGTGCCTGATCGGGCACAGGGGCTACGGGGGTCATCTCGTCGGGTGGAACCGGGAGGCTCTCTCCGGGAAGCTGGCTGCGGTCGATCTGCTCTTCCACCACATTGCTCAACCCGTAGTCGGCCCACACGGGCATGGATACCAGGCAGAACCATGCCACCAGTAACGAGAGGCGCCTCACTACTTCCTCCTCATATATGCATAGGTGGTGTTCATTATATACTTGTTGATACCCTTTGCAATACCGTCAATGAGGGTGCTCTGGTGGGATTCACACTGCAGGAGCGACGCCTCGGTCCCGTTCGTTATGAAGCCGAGCTCGCACAGGATGGAGGGCATCTGGGCACCGAGCAGGACATAGAACGGCGCCTGCTTGACCCCGAGGTCCTTGCCCTGATACCCGGTGTTGAGGACCGAGGACATGACGCACTTGTGCACGGAGCTTGCAAACCGGGAGGATTCGTTGATCTTGGAATTGAGCATGAGGTCGTTGATGATGAGCTGCAGATCGCTGATGGACTTGCTCGTGGTGGCGTTCTCGCGGGCGGCCACCTCGATGGCCGAGGCATCGGTGGTCAGGTTGAGGAAGTAGGTCTCAATGCCCTGCAGCCCCTTGTTGTTGTGCGCATTGATATGGATGGAAACGAACAGGTCGGCCCGCTTCTTGTTGGCAAAGGCGGTCCTCTCCTCCAGGGTGAGGAAGACATCGCTGTCCCTGGTCATGAAAACCTCGAATCCCTCGAGCCTCAGCCTCCTGGCCAGTGCCTTGCCGATGCCCAGCACCAGATCCTTCTCGAGGACGCCCCCCGGTCCGACGGCACCGGGATCCTTTCCCCCGTGCCCCGGGTCGATGACGATCCTGGAGACCTTGAGCGAGAGCTGTGTCGCAATGGACGGCACGTCATCCTCCATCTGCGACTTGGACCACTTGGGCACCTTCTTGAAGCCGTTGCCGGTCTCATTCCTGGATATGCCGCCGCTGTTCGCGCTTGACGGTTCATGGGCGATCACCGGCGAGGCGCCATCCTTGATGATGTCCACCACCAGCCGGTTCGGGCCTGCCAGGGGGAAGGCACGGTAGGAGATCTTCTGGGCGAGGTCCAGCACGATCCTCACCTTGGTGCTCTGGTACTGGGAAACCCTGATGTTGGTGAGGATGCCGTCGTTCACCCTGTTCATGCCGGGCAGACCCCGGGACACCTTTGCGTTGTCGAGCTCGATCACCACCCGGTCCGGCCTGTCGGCCTTGGGGTCCGCTGGCAGGGTAAAGGTCTTGAATCCGATGTTTTCGTCGAGGTCCACCACGACCCGGGTATAGTCCTTGTCGGACCATTGACGGACCGTCTTCACATCGCCAAGACCCGTTTTCGCATCCCCGGTGATGGTCTTCTTCTCGATGTTCAGAGAATTCATCTGCTCACGGGCGAGCTGGGCCATGTCACCCTTCGGAAAATCCTTTATGACCTTCTGGTACAAGGTGTACGCCTTCTGGGGGGAACTCAGCCCTTCCTGATAGATGCGGGCTGAATGGTAGATGGCGTCATCGGCAAGGGAACTCGACGGGTACGACTCCGTCACGGTCATGTAGGCCTCGATGGCACGCTCGAGGTCCCTGGGATTGGAGGAGTACCCGTGCAGCCCCTCATAGAGCTTGCCCACCTTGAACCAGGACCTGGGTGCGTAGTTCGAACGGGGGTACTGCTTGCCCACGTTCTGATACTTGTGGATGACCGCCATCCAGCTCACCCGATCCTTTTTCTTGTCCAGATCACGGAGGAGCTCAACGGATGCCGCGCTCGCGCTCTGGTAGGCCTGGGCGGCACTGGATGCGGCATGGAGCGGCAATGAGACCGCACACATACAGGAGATTATCAGGAGTGTGCGAAGGACAGACCCTCGTTTTCGTCCGATGTAATCCATTACGTCCTTGAGCAAGTAATCCATTACGTTGTGTGGTTGCGCCTCTTCGATCGCGCTGTAAGGCAACTATCGGACAGATGACCTGGAAATCTTAACACTTGTTTTATCCTGCAGGGAATGTATCCTCAGGAGTCCCTTGAGAATCAGTGTCTCGTCGAAGATGTACGATTTCGGCAGATCATCCCTCACCGTGCCTGACGGTCCCCCAGTCACTACAACCACCGGTTCAGTCTTCGTCCTGCCCGCCACCATCTCCACCACCTTCATGATCATTGCCGCATGGCCCGTGACGACCCCGGAGCGGACACACGAAACGGTATCCGTCCCGATGAGGGCCCCTGCCGTGAAATCGCCGATCCTGGGCAGTTGTGGTGCCGCGGCCAGGAGTCCCTCATAGGCACTCCTGATGCCCGGAGCGATCATGCCCCCCCGGAAGGCGCCCTGCGCGGTGACATAGTCGATGGTGGTGGCGGTCCCCATGTCGATGATCACCACGGACCTGCCCTTCTCACCATGGAGGTGGTACGCCGCTGCGGCACAGACCAGCCGGTCGACGCCCAGGGTATCCTTCGAGTCATAGATGACCTCTATACCCATGGGCGTGTTCACGTCCACGACCAGGGGAGGGGGTCCTCCCGCAGCCACAAGCTCCCTGACGATGGTCTGCGCCGCCTGCCTGCGCACACTCACCATGACGGCTTCATCGGGCAGCCTCCTTCTCATCCCTGCAGCGAGGGACAGGAAGGCGTCGCTCTCGATGCAGTCCTGCGTCGACAAACGCAGGACCTCCTGCAACGTCCCGCCTTCAAAGATCCCGGTTGTTATATGGGTGTTGCCCACATCGATGGCAAGCATAGCCTCTGTCTAGAACTTATTTCCCGGGGGATCAAGCCCTTTCTGGCCTTATGGCACGCGGTTCCGCACCAGGAGCCGATGCCTATGGTGTCTGTATTTCGGCTACCGCCCTGATCCATCCTGCGCTTGCCCCCTTGATCTTGATCGGGAAGCAGTAGAAGGTGAAGCCCGTGGCAGGGAGCCTGTCCAGGTTGGTGAGCTTCTCGATCTGGAAATAGCCCTTCTCGATGCCGGCGAAGTGGCCTTCCCAGATGAGGGAGGGGTCATTCGTGTGCTCGAAGTCAGCGGCCTGAAAGGGCAGGGGCCTGTCCCAGCTCCACGCATCGGTGCCGACGACGTGTACGCCCTGGTCAACGAGCCACAGCGTGGCGGCTCTGCCGAATCCGCAGCCCTTGACCAGGTAGTCCGAGGTGCCCCAGAACAGTGCTGCACCTGTCTGGGCGAGGAAGATGTCCCCTTCCCCGAGGGTATGGCCGATGGCATCGAGCTCTGCCATGATGTCTTCCGGGGTGATGTTGTAGCCGTCGGCTTTTGACGAGAAGTCAATCTTCACGCCGTTGCCCACGGACCACTCCAGAGGGAACTGGTCGATGGTGAGCGCTGGATTTCCCTTGTCCTGGGTGGGGTGATAGTGCCAGGGGGCGTCCATGTGGGTGCCGGCGTGCGTCGAGAGCTCCAGTATCTCCAGGGCCCAGCCCTGTCCACCGGGCAGGTCCTGTTCCGTGATCCCCGGATAGAAGAGCTTCATGGTCTCCGCACCGATCCTGTGGTCGAGGTAGGTGATCTTGGGTATCATCATGGGCGGGTCGCTGGGCAAGCCGGCTTCGATGGCGATGGAGAGGTCGATGAAGGTCCTGGGCATGGAATTTCCTCCTTACATGCAGGATGCACAGACGATACGCACGGCATTGAGGCATGTCAAGGGAGCCTGAGTATTATTCAGTGGTCTTTCCCTTACCTGGACTTGAAGCTTGTCCCGACTTCTTCCGGTTTTCCATATATCACCCCCACGCCCTCCTTGACAGTACAGGTCCTTTGCGGTTTACTTGCACCCCATGGAACCCGATTTCAAGGATATCCTCAGGCAGGCAGGGAAACTCCAGGAACGCATCAGGGAGATTCAGGAAAAGCTCTCGCACAAGACCGTGACCGTGGACACCGGCGGAGGCATGGTGACCGTGACGGTCAGCGGCAGGCAGGAGATCTTCTCCATCAAGCTGGACCCGCTGTGCGTGGATCCCCGGGACATCCCGATGCTGGAGGACCTCGTCCTGACCGCCGTTAACCAGGGAATGCGCAGGTCCCGGGAGCTTGCCGCCGAAGAGATGAAACAGATCACCGGGGGACTTCCTCTACCCTTCACCTTCACCTGACATGGACCCTTACCCCAAGCCCCTTCGAGCCCTCATCAGCACACTCAAGCGCCTGCCCGGCATCGGAGAGAAGACCGCCACCAGGCTTGCACTGTACATCCTGGCCGACCGGGGGGCGCTTTCAGAGGAGCTTGCCGCCACCCTGAAGACCGTCAGGGAACAGATCCGGCTCTGCCCGACCTGCTTCAACCTCACGGATCGGGCCAGGTGCAGCATCTGCACCAATCCCTCCCGGGACCAGTCCCAGATATGCGTGGTGGAGGAACCCAGCGATGTCCTGGCCCTTGAGTCGGCCCATACCTACAAGGGGTTGTACCATGTCCTGCACGGGCTCATTTCGCCCCTGGCAGGCATCGGCCCGGATGATCTCCGTATCGCCGAGCTCATGGAAAGGCTCAGGCGGCCCGGCGTCGCCGAGGTGATCGTGGCGACGAACCCTTCCGTTGAGGGTGAGGGCACCTTCCACTACATCAGCAAGCTGATTGCCGACGCGGGCCTGACCGTGGCGGTCAGCAGGATCGCTTCCGGCATACCCATGGGAGGGGAGCTGAAATACATGGATCAGGTGACGCTGGCCAGCGCCCTGCGCTATCGCCGGACCGTCAAAGACAGCTGAAGAGGAGCGGCACATGAGCAGGTTCGCCGTGCAGGGCGGGTATGTCATCAAGACAGGCAACGATGTCCTCAAGGACCACTACGTCATCGTCGAGGACTCGACCGTTGCGGGCTTCTCCCCTGAACTGCCCGAGGACATCGCTGAGGTGATCGGAGGCCCCCATGACATCGTCATGCCCGGGCTCATCAACACCCATACCCATGCCTCCATGACGCTCTTCAGGGGCATCGCCGACGACCTTCCCCTGATGACCTGGCTCCAGGACCATATCTTCCCCGCCGAGGCCAAGCACGTGAACCGTGAATTCGTCTACATAGGCTCCCTGCTGGCGGCCTGGGAGATGACACGCTCCGGTACCACGTCCTTCTGCGACGGGTATTTCTATGAAGACGAGGTGGGGAGGGCTGCCAAGGAGGTGGGCATCAGGGCATGGATCGGAGAGGGGATACTCCAGTTCCCCACCCCTTCGCTGCCGGATCCCTCGCGAACCATCGAGCACAACAGGCGGTTCATCGAGCGCTGGAAGGCTGACCGTCTCGTGCGTCCCACGGTCTTTCCCCATGCGGCCTATACCTGCACCACCCGGATCCTCGAGGATGCCTACGCCCTGGCCGAGGAATACGACCTCATCTTCCAGATTCACCTGAGCGAGACCGCCTCCGAGGTCGAGCAGATACGCAAGGACCACAACATGACACCGGTGGAATACCTGGATTCCCTCGGATGCCTGAGCCGCCGGACCCTGGCTGCCCACTGCGTGGTGCTGGACGATGCCGAGATCGAGGTGCTGGCGTCCAGGAAGGTGTCGGTGTCTCACAACGCGGAGAGCAACATGAAGCTCGCATCCGGCATAGCGCCGGTCCCCAAGATGATCAGGGCGGGGATCAACGTGTCCGTCGGTACCGACGGGTGTGCCAGCAACAACAACCTCGATATCATCAGCGAGATCTCCACCGTGGCCAAGCTGCACAAGATCTCCTCCATGGACCCCACGGTCCTCGACGAGTGCACGGCCCTGGCCCTGGTGACGGAAAACGGCGCCCGGGCACTGGGCTTTTCCGGGGGAAGACTGGAACGGGGGCTGCCAGCGGACATCACCGTGCTCGATGGCAGGGCGCCTAACATGGTCCCGGTGCACAATCCCGTCTCCCACGTTATCTATGCGGCCACGGGCGGCAACGTGAAGGACGTGATCATCGACGGCCGTGTCGTGGTGAAGAACTACGCGTCCCTCACCGTGGACGAGGATGCGCTCATCAGGGAATGCCGCGCCATCCAGGAACACATCAGCAGGGGGTGAGGCGTCCGCCCCGGAAATATATACCTGCCACCGGGAAGTCTTTTCCTTTCCCCGATACAGAAACCGCCTGAATTACTGGGTCTTATACCCTTGGCAGGGTCCTTGCTGCGTATAAAGAGTGAAAATACTTCTGCCGATAAGGATGGTGTATGAAGGTCAGCAATAGATTTCTCTACTATCAGCTCGTGAAGGACCTCAACCAGAACACGGAGAAGCTGTTCAGGCTGAACAACCAGATTTCCTCGGGAAGGCGGGTCGAGAAGCCGTCCGATGACCCCATCGGCCTGTCCAGCGTGCTCATCTACCGGACCGAGCTGAATTCGTTCACCCAGTATAAGAAGTCCATCGATTACGGCTCCGGATGGCTCAACAGGGTGGATTCCATCCTCCAGGACACGGACGACCTTCTGGCACGGGCGCGTGAGCTTGCGGTCCAGGCGTCCTCTGCCACCGCCACAGAGAACACCAGGTCGGGTGCGGCCGAGGAGATCAAGGAGATCAGGTCCATGGTCCTGTCCAATGCCAACGCCAAATTCAGAAACAAATTCATGTTCGGCGGCACCATGACCCAGACCCGACCTTTCCTGTGGGTGGAAGCCGCTCGGCTAGGCGCCGACGTTGCCACTGTCAGCGACCTGCCGGCTTCGCCGGCCGAAGGCGATGCCGCGATGGTGACCGACCAGAACATGGTCTACGTGTATACGGACGGGGAATGGAGACCGGTCTATCAGGGCAATGGATCCACCTTCTCCATGCAGATCGGCAAGGAGAACAGTGCCCAGATCAACATTCCTGGCAACGAAGTCTTCATGGACCAGCAAGGAGATATATTCATGACGCTCTTGAGGCTCGAAAGGGCACTGCGTTCCAATGACGCCGATGCTATACGCGATGAGCTCTCATCGCTGGAGGATGCAGGCACGATCGTCTCGAACAACCTCGCGAAGATCGGTGCCCGGGTAAACAAGCTCGAGCACACCATGGCGGTCATCGAGCGCTCCGACGTCGACACCAGGGAAATGGTCTCCACCATCGAGGATCTCGATTATGCCGAGGCCATCACGCAGCTGCAGAATCAGCAGACCATCTACGAGGCCGCCTTGAAAAGTGCCTCTTTGATCACTAGTCTCAGTCTTGTAGACTTCATCTAGGGGGAACGGTCTTGGAGATCAACACGCTCAGGTTCGGCACGTTAACGGTCCAGGAAGACAAGGTCATCACCTTCCCGCGGGGGATCCTCGGGTTCGCCAGGAACAAGCGCTATGTCCTGTTCCCGCACAGTGAGGGCTCGCCGTTCTTCTGGCTCCAGAGCGTGGAGGACGGAGGCCTGGCATTTGTGGTCATGAATCCTCAGCTCGTCAAGGCCGATTATTTCGTTGATGCGGACGAGAACGCCCTGAGCGAGCTCGAGGTGAAAAAGGAAGACAGCCTTGAAGTAGTCTGCATCGTCACCATCCCGCACAACGATCCCAAACGCATGACCATCAATCTGCTGGGGCCCATCGTCATCAACACCCGGAACCAGTGCGCCGTCCAGCTCATCTGCGACAAGCCGAACTATTCACACCGCCATCCGCTGATCGGGGAGCAACCGACACAGCAGTGACGGGAAGCGCCGGCATCATCACCGCTCACTGCTTCCCGCTCTTCTTGTTCGCTTTCACCTCGTTCTTCAGGGCCTTTTTGAGGAGCTTCTGCTCATCCCTGGACATGACCTCTCCCGGAACCGCCCCTTGCCCGCTCACTGACTTCGTCTCTGCCGGCCCCTGCCTGACCGACTGACCAGGCAGGGCGGGCCCTGGGGCATCCTCCTCCTTCTTCCTCTGGAACAGCGAGATCACCAGTTTACCGAGAAATTTCCCGAAAAAACCGATGAATCCGGCGAGAAAGACCAGCAACACCCATTTTAAAATTTCCGGTGCGCTCATCTGATCGAACATACGGGTATTGTAATAGAGTCTGCCCGGTCATGCAATGGCCGGCACGAACCGGCAAAACCCTGCCGTCAGGACCCCCCCTTTCCCTTGACTCGACTGCTCACCAGGCACTATACAGGACCCGTGGACAGTGCATACCGGAACATACTTTCCTTCGTGGCACAGGGCACCAACAGCGGCAAGACCACCGTGCTCGAGAAGGTCATCGAAGAGCTCACCCGCAGAGGCAGGAAGGTAACCGCTGTCAAGCACGGGCTCCACATGCACTACGCCGACAAACCGGGGAAGGACACCCAGCGGTTTGCCAGCAGGGGGGCAGGCAGGATCGTGCTCTTCGCCCCCGAAGGCATCCTCATGTACGAGAATGCACCACCCTCCCTCGACTACCTCTGCAGCGTGGCCGCCACAGGAGTGGATATCGTCCTCGTTGAAGGATTCAAGAGTGGCCCGTTCAAGAAGATCGAGGTCTTCAACGACACGATCTACGACAGGCCGCTCTGCCTTGAAAGTCCCTCAGAGGACTACATCGCCCTCGTCAGCAACGCGCCAATGGAGACGGGCATCCCGAATTTCCTCTTCCATGACATCGACGGCCTGTGCACCTTCATAGAGGAAAGCGCTGGTCTTTCCGGAACAACGGCAAGGGGCACGGAGCACTTCGCGCCCTGAATCCGGGCCGGTTCCCCGCAATCGTCACTTTCATACCGTATCGATCTATGCTAAAGGCACTGGTCTATGCTCATCGTACGGCTCAAGCCCGGAAAAGAAGGGCCTCTTCTGCAGGGCCACCCGTGGGTCTATTCGGGTGCCGTGGACAAGGTCCAGGGCGAGCCGGAAATGGAACGGCTCTGCAGGGTGCTCAATGCCCGCGGCCAGTTCGTCTGCCAGGGCATGTACAACCCGGTTTCGCAGCTTGCCGTGCGCGTGCTGACCATGGGCAAGGAGGTCATCGACAGGTCCTTCTTTCATTCGCGGATCAAACGGGCTGTTGCCCTGAGAAATGCCGTCATGCCCGGGGATACGACCTGCTGCAGGCTCATCAATGCCGAGGGAGACCTTCTTCCCGGCCTGGTGGTGGACCGCTACAACGACATCCTCGTGATGCAGGTCATCACGCCAGGCGTGGATGACATCAAGGGCGATATCGTTGATTGCCTCCGTTCAGAGCTTCCGTCATGCGTCATATTCGAACGCTCCGACACCAGGACACGTTCCAACGAGGGATACCGCCCCGAGACCGGGCCTATCTACGGGACTTTCGAGACCGAGGACCTCAGGGTAAGAGAGCATGGGATCGAGTTCGCCGTAGACATCCTCACCGGCGACAAGACAGGCTTCTACCTGGAGCACCGGGATACCAGGCGGCGCATCATGGCCTATGCAGGTGGCCGGGACGTCCTGGACCTCTTCTCCTACACCGGCTCCTTCTCGGTCTGCGCGCTCAAGGCGGGGGCGTCGTCGGTGACGTCCATTGATTCTTCCGCCCCTGCCCAGGTTCAGCTCAAGCGAAACATGGAGTTGAACAGGATCAAGCCATTCACCTGGCGCCATCACAAGGACGATGCCGCGCGGTTCCTGGGCGACGACAAGGCCTTCTATGACTTGGTGCTCTGCGACGCACCGGCCTTCGGCAACGAGTACGAGGAGCACAGCAGAACCCTGCAGCTTGCCGTGGCCCGCGTCAAGCCCGGGGGCATCCTCTTCGCCCTGGCGCCGGTCACCAGTCAGTTCAACACCGGGGACCTGCTCAAGGCCATCCACCGTGCCGCCCATGGCAACTCGCGCACGGCCAAAGTTCTGGAGCCGCTCTCCCAGTCCGCAGACTTCCCCTTCCTGCCAGCCCACCCGCAGGGCATGCACCAGGCCGGGTTCATCGTGTACGTGGAGTAGTTTGCCGTCAGACTGTCCATAAGGAAAAACCTTAGCCTGCCCAATCCGTGCATCTCGCTCGCACCCATACTATACTGTGTCATGAGCGAGATGCATGGATTGGGCAGGCCAGGATTTCTCCCGACCATTGTTCCTCAGTGCCCCTCACCCCATCCTGCTCTCGAGCAGCCTCCCGCCGAGTACGTGCAGGTGCAGGTGCATGACGATCTGGGTACCGTCAGGCCCGCAGTTCACCGTTATGCGGTAGCCCGATGTGTCGATGCCCCTGGTCCTGGCGATCTCCTGTACCGCCTTGAGCATCGCGAACCAGATATCCCTGTCGTCGAGGTCATTGAGCGTTGAATAGTGCCTCTTCGGCACCACGACCACATGCACCGGGGCCAGAGGCTGGATGTCGTTGAAGGCGTAGACGAGATCATCCTCGTAGATCTTGGTGGAAGGAATGTCGCCTGCGACGATCTTGCAGAAGATACAGTCCATGTGATCCCCCCCTGTTCTCTTGGAGTGTCTTGTTTCGATCAGGGTTTCTTCCCTGTCCATATCACGATTCCGACTCCTGGGACAGTCGGACGGCCTCGCGTACGTCCACTCGGCCCTCGTAGACGGCCTTGCCCACGATGGCACCGAAAAGCCCCTTGACCGCCAGCAGGGCACGGATGTCATCCATGCAACTCACTCCGCCGGAAGCCACAACCGGCGTCTTCACCTCTCTGGTGAGTGCTGCGGTGGCCTCGATGTTGGGGCCGGTGAGCATACCGTCCCGGGAGATATCGGTGTACACGATGAAGGCGGGGTTGCATCGTTCGTAGAAATGAGCAAGCTCGAAGGCTGTCTGTTCCGTGACCTCTTTCCATCCCTGCACCGCCACCTTGCCGTGAAGGGCGTCGATCCCGATTCCCACACGCCCCGGGAACGCCTCCAGGATGGCCGCCGCTGTGTCCGGATCCCGGGCCGTCACGGTGCCCAGAATGACGGAACTCACGCCGAGGTCGAAGGCCCGGGAGGCATCCTCCGCGGTGCGGATCCCGCCTCCCAGCTCCACCTCCACCTCCACCGCGGAGCAGATTGCCGCGATGGCCTGCACGTTCATGCCCTTACCCGCGACTGAACCGTCCAGGTCCACCACGTGAATGCGGCCTGCACCGGCATCCTGAAAGGACCTGGCCATATCGGCAGGGTTCGAGCTGTATACCGTCACCTCGTCGAACCTGCCTTTCTTCAGCCTGACCACCCGCCCCTCGTGCAGATCGATGGCCGGAATGATGATCATGCCAGCACCTCCACGTAGGTCCTCACCCACCAGCTCTTGAAAAGGGTAGAGTATCTCAAGAGGTACACGTTCCTATCCGAAGCTTCGACCTTGTAGTACTCGTCGGGGAAAAAGCTCGGGTCCTGGTAGGCCTCGCTCCAGCGCTCGAGGACGGCCTCGATCTCGAGGCCCCTGCCTTCGAACTCGAACCAGACCGGCTGCCCGGGGTGTCTGCTGCTGTCGAAGGTCTTCACCCGGGTGTGCCGGAATCTCATAGGTGGGCTTTGGTGGATGGGATATCGGTCCCGGTCACGGCCACTGCCTCTTTCAGCGCGCGGGCAAAGGCCTTGAAGCACGCCTCTGCCAGGTGGTGGCCGTTTCCCGAGGCATAGACGGTCATGTGCATGGTGATGCCCGCGTTGAAGGCCAGGGCCCGGAAGAACTCGGGGACCAGCTCCAGATCGAGATCTCCGGCCTTTCCATGAAAGACCTCCCCGCCGTGGACGATGAAGAAGGGCCTGCCCGATAGGTCTATGCACGCCTCCACCAAGGCCTCGTCCATGGGCACCTTGGCCAGTCCGTACCGGGTGATGCCGCGCTTCTCTCCCAGGGCACCCTTGATGGCCTTGCCCAGTACGATGCCGATATCCTCGACGGTGTGGTGCAGGTCCACGTGCACGTCCCCGGCAGCGTCTATCCTGAGGCCGAGCCCCGCGTGCTTTGCCAGGGCATCGAGCATGTGGGTGAGGAATCCAGACGGGATGTTCAGGACGAACTCTCCGCCCTCGAGGCAGATGCTCACCGAGATCTGGGTCTCCTTGGTCTTCCGGGTAATCGTGGCCTCTCTCATTGGCGAACCCCCGTGGATTCCTTGACTATCTGAATGACGGTATCGATCGAGCCTGCATCGGCGCCGCCCTGGGCAAACAGCGCCTTGCCGCCACCCCGGCCGCCGACTTCATCCATGGCCTTCTTCATGATCTTGCCGGCATCATAGGTCTTCGCGGCATCGGCGGTCGCCATGGTCATGAAGGTGGCCTTCTCGTCGCTGGGCGTATAGAGGAACACGATCCCGGACTTGATGCGCTCCTTCAGCCGGTCTCCGACCTCGCGCATCTGGGCGATATCAGCGTTCTCCACCTTCTTGACGATTATCTTGAACGGACCAGACGTATACTCCTTCTCGTCCTCGTCGGCCCCCGCCCCGGTGGCGAGCCTGATATGGAGATCCCTGATGGCGTTCTCCTGCTCCCTGACCCGAGCCTGAAGGCCGGCGACGCGATCTCCGATCTCTGCGGGCGCACACTTGAGCCGGTCAGCCAGACCCGTGACGAGTCTGGACAGAGACCTGAGGTGCTCCAGGGACCTGACCCCCGCGATGGCCTCGATCCTGCGCAGCCCGGCAGACACGCTCGATTCCGAGACGACCTTCACCAGGCCGATCTGGCCGGTGGAGGAGCAGTGGGTGCCGCCGCAGAGTTCCATGGACACGTCTCCCATGGACACCACCCGCACGTCGTCTGCATACTTTTCGGTGAAGAGCGCCATGGCGCCCCGCCCCATGGCCTCCTCCTTGGACAGGATCTCGGTCCTGACAGGCAGGTTTTCCAGCACGAACTGGTTCACGATGGCCTCGATCCTGTCGAGTTCCTCGGCAGACACCGCTGCGAAATGGGTGAAGTCGAACCTGAGCCTGGCCTCGTTGACCAGGGACCCCGACTGGTGCACATGGTCGCCCAAAACGTCCCGTAATGCCCGCTGGAGCAGGTGCGTGGCGCTGTGGTGGCGCATGATGCTCTTGCGCCTGCCTGCATCGACCACCAGTTTCACTGCATCTCCCGTGGCCAGACTTCCCGAGAGGATCCGCACGCGGTGTACGATCACGTCGTGTTCCGTCCTGGTGGTGTCGAGAACCTCCGCCTTGCCCTGGGCCGAGAAAATGGTCCCGGTATCGCCTACCTGGCCGCCCGATTCCCCGTAGAAGGCTGTCACATCGGTGACGACGAGGACCTCCTGCCCTTCCAGGGCCACATCGACGGCCTCGAGCTTTCCGTCCTCGTCCCTGACCTTCATCTCGAGGACATTCGCGTCGGTCTCCGTGGTATCGTAACCCACAAACCTGACATTGGCCGCTGAGGATCCCCAGGATCCCTGCCCGGCGGCAGAAGCGCCGAATGCAGACGCACCCCTGGCCTTTTCCCGCTGCAGCTCCATGTGGGCCTCGAACCCTTCCGTGTCGATACCGAAGCCTGCCTTGCGGGCGATGTCCTCGGTGAGGTCCACCGGAAATCCGAAGGTGTCGTAGAGGACGAAGACGTCCTGGCCCGTCATGAGGGACCGGCCCTGCGCCTTCAAGCCGGCGAGGATCTCGTCGAGGAGGCTCAGACCACGATCCAGCGTCTTGAGGAATCGGTCCTCCTCGTTGGCAATGACCTTGTCGATGAAGTCCCTCCTGGCCACCAGGTCGGGATACACATCCCCCATTTCGCTGATCACCTTCATGGCAACCTTGTGGAGGAAGGCGTTATCCATGCCCAGGAGTTTACCGTGGCGGGCGGCCCTGCGGATGATGCGCCTGAGCACATAGCCGCGCCCTTCATTGGACGGCAGGACACCGTCCCCCACCAGGAACGCGCCCGCCCGGGCATGGTCAGCGATGACGCGGATGGAAACGTCCATGTCGCCGTCGGCCCCGTACCCCTTGCCTGCCAGATCCCCGATATACCTGATCAGCGGCTGGAACAGGTCGGTATCGTAGTTGCTGGTGACGCCCTGGAGCACGGCGGTTATGCGCTCCAGGCCCATACCTGTATCGATGTTGGGGGCCGGAAGCGGGGTCAGGGTGCCGGCCGAGTCGCGGTTGAACTGCATGAACACGAGGTTCCAGATCTCCAGGTACCGGTCGCAGTCACACTCGCCCGCCCTGCATTCAGGCCTGCCGCACCCCACGGTCGGGCCCTGGTCGAGGATGATCTCCGAGCACGGTCCACAGGGCCCGGTGTCCCCCATGGCCCAGAAATTGTCCTTGTCTCCGAGCCTGAGGATGCGGTCTGTGCTGACCCCGACCTGCTTGTTCCAGATCTCGTAGGCCTCGTCGTCGGTATGGTGGACGCTCACATACAGCCGGGACGGATCGATACCCATCCGCTTCACCAGGAGGTCCCAGGCATATTCGATTGCCCCCTGCTTGAAGTAGTCGCCGAAGGAGAAGTTGCCGAGCATCTCGAAAAAAGTGTGGTGTCGGGCGGTCCTTCCGACGTTCTCCAGGTCGTTGTGCTTGCCGCCTGCCCTGACGCACTTCTGGGAGGTCGTGGCCCTGGTGTACGGCCTCTTCTCGGTTCCCAGAAAGGTCGACTTGAACTGCACCATGCCCGCATTGGTGAAGAGCAGGGTGGGGTCGTCGCCCGGCACCAGCGAGGAACTAGCGACCCTGGCGTGTCCCTTTTCCTGGAAATACTCCAAAAACATGCTGCGAATCTCAGAACCCTTCTTCATGTTTCCACTCCGCCCGTGATATCCAAGATGAGATCGATGGGGAACCCCCTACCTGCGAGGAACCGGACCAGCTTCACCCGGGGCAGGGTATCCCTCTTCTCGACCAAGTTCTTCAGCCTCGCTCGCTCGCTTAGCTCTACCGGCAAGGCGGCCAGGGCGTCAAGGACCGTTTTTTCAGGCAGCCCGAGCCCTTCGAGAAAAACCCTGATGGCGTAATCCCCGTATCCCCTCTCGGCCATGAGCACGGCACGGCGCTTTGCATACCCGGCATCGTCAAGGTACCCGAGCTCGCCGATCCTGGCCATGGCGGCCTCGATCACCTCGCAGGAGGCACCCCTGCGCTCGAGTTTTTTTTTAGCTCGAAGGAAGACACGGCCCTGCGGGAGATGACCCCCAGCGCATAGCGCACGGCATCACTCGATGTCGCGATACTTGCCTTCCTGGAAGATGGTCGCCTTTCCCGTTCCATCGCCTGTCTCTTCCGGCTCCTCTTTCTCGAACTGGTCCCACTTGCTGTCCGACGTCCCCCGGATCCCCTTCATGCGCAGGGCGAAATCGTTGGGGTTGGTGGCGTTGCGCATGGCCTCGTGGTAGCTGACCTTGCCGTCCTTGACGAGGCCCATGAGGGACTGGTCAAAGGTCTGCATGCCATAGGATATGGTCCCGTCCGCTATGGCATCGGCGATCTCCCCTGTCCTGTTCTCGTCGATGATGCACTCGCGGACCATGGCCGTGGAGACCAGGATCTCTGCTGCGGGGATCACTCCCTGGCCGTCTATCTTGGGCAGCAGCCTCTGGGATATGGCGGCCTTGAGCACGCCCGCCAGCTGGAGCCGGATCTGGAGGTGCTGGTGGGGCGGGTACTGGGAGACGATGCGCATGATGGTCTCCTTGGCGTCCAGCGTGTGCAGGGTGGAGAAGACCAAGTGGCCTGTCTCCGCCGCGGTCAGGGCGATGTCGATGGTCTCGCGGTCGCGCATCTCGCCGACCAGGATCACGTCCGGGTCCTGCCTGAGCGCCGCCCTGAGCGCAGCGGCGAAAGAGTTCGTATCCGAACCCACCTCGCGCTGGTTGATGATGGACTTCCGGTCACGATGGAGGAACTCGATGGGGTCCTCGATGGTGATGACGTGGCAGTTCCGGTTGGCGTTGATGTGGTCCACCATGGCTGCCAGGGTGGTGGACTTGCCCGATCCCGTGGTGCCGGTGACCAGGATAAGCCCCTTGCGCTCCAGGGCGATCTTCTTGAGCACCTCGGGCATGTTCAGGTCATCCAGCTGGGGAGGATCGGTGGGCACGATCCTGAACACCATGCCGAAGCTGCCCCTCTGCTTGAAACAGTTGACCCTGAACCGGGCCACGCCCGAGAGGCTGTGGGCGAAGTCGATCTCGTTGGTGGTCTCGAACTTGGCCTGCTGGTACTGGTTCATGAGGGAGTAGGCCACCGCGTAGATGTCCTCGTTGGTCAGCTTGTTCTGGTCCCTCAGGGGGATCAGTGCACCGAACCTGCGAACAACCGGCGGCAGGCCGATCTTCAGGTGCACGTCCGACGCCGTGATCTCCACCGCATGCTTCAGAATCGGGTTTATGTCCATGGGTCTCTCCTGTTATTCAGGCTGCCCCACGCCGAGACGGGCCGCGAAGGTCTTCTTCACGGCATCGTAAATCTCCTCGTAGACCTCGGGGTGCTCCCTGAGGTACGTCTTGGCCGCCTCTCTGCCCTGGCCCAGCCTCTGTTTGTTGTATGTGTACCATGCTCCTGCCTTCTCGATGATGTTCTTATCGGATTGGCTGGCCACATCCAATAATTCTCCGTATCGGGAGATACCCTCTCCGAACATGATATCGAATTCGACCTCTCTGAAAGGCGGGGCGAGCTTGTTCTTGACCACCTTCACACGGGTCCGGTTCCCGACGACCTTGTCCCCGTCCTTTATGGGGCCTGCGTTCTTGATCTGCATCCGCACGCTCGCGTAGAACTTCAGGGCATTGCCCCCCGTGGTGGTCTCGGGATTGCCGTAGAGTACCCCGATCTTCTGCCTGGTCTGGTTGATGAACACGGCAGTGGTCTTTGTCTTGCTGATGGCCCCGGAAAGCTTCCGCAGGGCCTGGGACATGAGGCGGGCCTGCAGTCCCATGTGGGCGTCGCCCATGTCGCCCTCGATCTCGGCGCGGGGGACGAGCGCCGCCACCGAATCGATCACCACGATGTCCACGGCATTGGACCGCACCAGGGTCTCGGCTATGTCCAGGGCCTGCTCGCCCGAGTCGGGCTGGGAGACCAGGAGATCGTCGATGTTGACCCCGAGCTTCTGTGCATAGCTCACATCCAGGGCGTGCTCGGCGTCTATGAACGCGGCGACCCCGCCTGCCACCTGGGTGGATGCGATGCAGTGCAGGGACAGCGTGGTCTTCCCGGACGACTCCGCACCGTAGATCTCGGTCACCCTGCCCCGGGGTATTCCCCCGATGGCCAGCGCCTCGTAGTCGAGCAGGAGCGATCCGGTGGAGATGACAGGGATCCCCTTGCCTATGGCATCCGAGCCCAAGCGCATGATGGACCCCTTGCCGAATGACCGCTCTATCTTGGTGATGGCATCTTCCAATGCCCTCTTCCTGCCTTCTTCCATGCTATCCTCCTCCTTAGCTTCCCAGGCTGCTTCTGTGGAGTACGGTATACTGAGCGCCGCCGGGTGATAGTACGCTACGATACAACAAGACCTCCGATGCCATGAACATACCAGATACCGAACCGATACCAAGGTCTACCACAGTCGGTGTCTTTAGTCTACCCAGGGTGATGTGCCCGGAAAAAGGACTGCGCTCTTCGGCAATACCATACTTCGCGCACGCCCTGTCGATGGATCGGGCCAGGGCGGCAAGCTCGGCGACATCGCCCTCCAGGCCGATCCAGACGACCCGGGGCCGTTTCATGCCGGGGAAGGCACCAAAGCTCGCAAGGGAGAGCTGCAGGGGGCGGGATGTTCCGCCCACCCTGTCGAGGTCCGCCGAAAGCGGGGCCACGATATCCTCGGGGATCTCGCCGAGGAACTTCAGCGTGATGTGGAGGCCCTCGGGCTTCACCCAGCGGACGGCACGGTTCCTTTCCCGGAGCGCGGCTACGGCCGTATCGATGGAGGCCTTGATGTCATCAGGAAGGGCTATGGCGATGAATGTCCTGATCATGGATACGGTTTCTTAGCATAAACATCGCCGCCTTGGCACTGACCATCTTGTTCCCGTCGCGGTCGAAGGAGAACCTGAACTGCCGCGCCTCGACATTGTCCTGGGTGCCCACGCATATCCACACCGTACCCACGGGTTTCTCGGGTGTCCCGCCATCCGGGCCTGCGATGCCGGTGGTGGCCATGCCCACGTCAGCACCGGTGAGCTCCAGCACCCCCCTGAGCATGGCCTGGGCCACCTGCTCGCTCACCGCACCGTATCTCTCGAGATCGGTTCTGTCGACTCCGAGGACCCCGGTCTTGACCTCGTTGGCGTAGGAGACCACGGATCCCAGAAAATAGTCCGAGCTTCCGGGGACCTGGGTGATAAGGTGGGATATGAGCCCGCCCGTGCAGGACTCGGCCGCGGCGCAGGTGAGGCACCTCTTCTTCAACAGGGCCCCGAAGGTTGACGAGAGATCTTTCCCCTCCAGGGCATGCCTGCCCAGCATGGACCGGATCGTGTCTTCGAGATGCGCAGGCACCACCAGGGCGATCTCCTTGTCCCTGGGGAGGAACCCGCAGATTTCCGCCAAGACCCCGATGCGCCGGGCGACCTCCGCTTCCCGCAGGCCGAAGACCGGGACCTCCACCGTGGCTGGCTGCACGGATCCGGTTCCCTCCAGCACGGCGGGGAACATTGCCAGGGCCTCACTCGGCACGCCGGGCAGGAACACGACACGGCAGCCCTCGAACCCGAGGTCGATACCCGGAGCGGAACCCACGGGATTCCTGATGGAACCCTGGGACTGCGGGGGTCTGAGGTCTTTGAGCCTGTCAAGTGCTGCATGGGTGGTGTCGTCCGGCGTCAGGCCGAGCCCGCCGGTGACCACCACGAGGTCCGTGCCGTCCATGACATCCAGGACCGCTGTGCAGAGCTTTTCGGGTTCATCCGATATCACCCGGATCTCGCGCACCACGATGCCGCGGGCGGTGAGCCGGGCGGCACATGGCAGGATGAGGGCATCCTGCCGCCTGCCCGTGATGATTTCACTGCCGGTGACGATGATCGCGGCCTTCATGAAAGCCATCCGGTCCTGCGGATCACCCACAGCACCAGGGCCGCCATGACGCCGGCGGCGACGTCATCGGCCATGATACCGAACCCACCCTTGACGTTTTTGTCCAGGGTGCCCACCGGCGGCGGCTTGATGATGTCGAAGAGTCTGAACAGGGCCGCCCCCAGGGCGATCTCCTTCATCCCTGCCGGCCTCTCCACGAGGGTGACCAGCAGGCCGCAGACCTCGTCGATGACCACCCGGGACGGGTCCTTTCCCCATTCCTTCTCCACCACGCCCGATGCCACGACACCCGCGACGAAGAGCTTGCCGATGATTCCGACATACAGAGGCAAGGACAGCCTGCGTACGAGAAGATAGAGCGGTATCGTCGCGATGGTTGCGAAAGTGCCGGGTGCCTTGGGGAAATACCCGGCACCGAAAAAGGTGGCTATGGATCGTGCTGCAAACCCGGCCATCGGGACGACCGTCAGCGCTTCGCCGCGATGTGCATGATGCGGTCGATTCTCTTGGCCAGACTCCCCTTGGAAATGAAGGCCTCCATATCCCTGAGAAGGCCCTCGAACTGATCCACCATGAACAGACCCTTGTCCGTGAGGTGAGCCCCTGTCCTTCCGTGCCTGCCTTTCTCGAGCAGCTCCACGCCGAGCTTCTCCTCTGCCACCCGGATCTTTCCCCATGCGGCGCGATAGGACATCTTGAGTTGCTGGGCCGCCTTGTGCAGGGAGCCGGTCTCCCTCACCAGGGAGAGCAGGCGATAGAGCCCCATACCGAGGACCGACTTGTCCTCCATCTCGAACCACATCTTGTATACGAACCGCATAGGTGAAAGATATCACGACGACCACCCACTTTCAAGGGCGGCACCTTGGATTGTGGTTGCCTGCCGTGCATGAAGTAAGCTATGAATCCAATTCAGATCATTCATCAAGCGGAGTTCTCCATGAACGCGATTCACATATCAGACTTCCCCCGGCACACGGGCGAGACGGCGACGGTCCGAGGATGGATCGCCAACCGCAGGTCGAGCGGCAAGGTGTCCTTCCTCATCGTCAGGGACGGCTCCGGTGTCTGCCAGGCCATTGCCGAGCGTGAGACCATGGGCGACTTCTACGAGGAGATCAGGAGGCTGCCCCTGGAGTCTTCCGTTGCCGTGACCGGCACCGTGGTCGAGGAAGGCAGGTCTCCCGGCGGCTACGAGCTGCACGTGACGGGCATGACCATCCTGCAGAAATCCGAGGACTTCCCCATCGGCAAGAAGGAGCACGGGCCAGACTTTCTCCTGGGCATCCGCCACCTGTGGCTGCGCTCGCCCCGACAGATCGCCATCATGCGGGTACGGGACGCGCTGGTTCGGTACGTCCGCGACTTCTTCTACCGGAATGGATTCACCCTCATCGACACGCCCATCTTCACCACCACGGTGGGAGAAGATTCGTCCAACCTCTTTTCCGTGGACTACTTCGATCTGGGCAAGACCTACCTCTCTCAGACAGGCCAGCTCTACCTGGAGGCGGCCATCTTCGGGCTGGGCAAGGTCTACTGCCTGGGCCCCACCTTCCGGGCGGAACGTTCCAAGACCAGGCGGCACCTCACCGAGTTCTGGATGGTCGAGGGAGAGATGGCCTTCTTCGAGCACAGGGACAACCTGGAGCTCCAGGAGAACTTCGTGTCTTTCATCGTGCAGAACGTCATCCGGGAAAAGGCCGATGAGCTCAAAAAGCTCGAGCGGGACATCGAGCCTCTCAGGAAGGTCGAGCCCCCCTTCTACAGAGTCGCCTACGACGAGGCCATCGAGATCCTGCGCATGAAAGGGTCGGACATCCAGTGGGGGTCAGACCTGGGCGGTGACGACGAGACCATCATCACCCGGCTCTTCGACAAGCCTGTGTTCATCGAGTGCTATCCCAAGAAGGTGAAGGCCTTCTACATGAAACAGCACCCCGAGAGGCCTGACCTGGTCATGTGCGCCGACCTGCTGGCACCAGAAGGCTACGGCGAGATCATCGGAGGATCCCAGCGCGAGGACGACCCGGAGATCCTGCTGAAGTCGATCCGGGACAACGGGCTCGATCCCGAACGCTACGGGTGGTACTTCGACCTGCGGAAGTACGGCAGCGTGCCTCATTCCGGCTTCGGCCTCGGCATCGAACGGACCCTGTCATGGATATGCGGACTCAAGCACGTCCGCGAGTCCATCCCCTTCCCGAGGATGCTCTACAGGGCGTACCCGTGATGTTCATCAGATAAAAACCTAACCTGCCAAGATTCCCACGTCTTCACATCGCGCATACAGAACTCCACCCCTCGTCGGGATGGAAGGGGAAAGAGGAAAAGAAGAGGACTGGAGCGGGAAACGGGATTCGAACCCGCGACTTTAACCTTGGCAAGGTTACACTCTACCACTGAGTTATTCCCGCGCCATCGCTTCTTATATGCAAGCGGGTATTGTTTGTCAAGGTACAAATCCGGAGGTCCGTGACCGTCTGGACCGGCTTCACAAGGACCGTTCCGGTCGTCATCCACCGAGTATCGGCAGCCTCGACGCCGTCCTCCATTGACAAAATCACAACTGACATTACTAAAGAAACTATCGGGCGTGCGGTCTCACATGGCTTGAAGCATGGAACACCAGCGCATGGCGGGCTTCTGAAGGATGAGGTGAGGTATGGAAGAGAATAAACCACAGGGCAATCCGGCAGATGATCTGTTTCAGCCCTGGATTGACTTCATGAACCAGTTCTTTTCGGGCCTTGCCGGGACGCAGCCAAAAAGGGACGGCGAAAAGACCGGCTCTGCCGAGGGCCATGCAAGGGCATCCCAGGAGGCCATGCTGTCCCTGTTCAAGACCTGGGGAAACCTGTCCACGGCCATGAGCGAACCATCGGCCGCTGGGTCCATTACCGGGGGCCTGGCGATCCTGCCCGATATCATGACCAGGTTTCTTCAGACAGGGTTGAACGGCTTCCTCAAGGCCCAGGCCCAGGCGGCGGAGAAGATCAGGAGCCTGGGCGAACACAGCGAAGCCTACCGCTTCGACAATATCGACAAGGACAGTCTCAAGGCCTGGTCGGACTTCTATGAGAAGGAGATCCGCCAGTATCTCAAGGTGCCCCAGCTCGGGCTCGTCCGGTTCTACCAGGAACGACTCAACCAGGCCCTTGATAAATACCACATAATGAGCGCAAAGCTTGGCGACTTCATGCAGATACTGATGCTTCCCATGGAGAAATCCTTCAAGGTCCTCGCCGAGAAGATAGAGGAGCAGGTACGCCTGAGAAAGATTCCCGAAGACCCCCAGGAACACTACCGCCTCTGGGTCAAGATCCTGGAGGGCCATTACATGACCCTGTTCAAGTCGGAGGAGTACACGAGGGCCCTGGCGGAGACCCTGAGCGCCTTCGAGGACTTCATCAGTGCCCGGAACCGCATCGTCTCCGATGTCATGCAGTCGCTGCCCATCCCCACGAACAAGGACATGGACGACCTGTACGACGAGATCTACCGCCTGAAAAAACGGGTAAAGGAGATGGAAAGGGTGAACAGGGACCTCAGGAAGACAAACGCATCGGGAGGCTGAAATCATGGAAGAGACGCCGAAGATACCGGTTGACGTGATCCTGAAGCACCTTGCCGAAGGCGCGGACAGGGCGCACGACCGTGCCGCGAAGGCCTCGGACATCCTGCTCGGGCCGCTGGAAACGGACATCGCCACCACCCCCTACGAAATCATCTACCAGGATGACCGCGTCAAGCTGAAGCACTACCTGCCCGTGCGCGAACCGTCCGAGGAGATCAGGACCCCCCTGCTCGTGGTCTATGCGCTCATCAACCGCGAAACCATGCTCGATCTGCAACCCGAGCGCAGCGTGGTGAGGAACTTCCTGCAGGCCGGGATCGACCTGTACATGATCGACTGGGGATATCCCTCCCGGAAGGACAAGTACCTCACCATCGACGACCACGTGAACGGGTACATGGACAACATCGTGGACCACATCCGTCAGCGCTGCGATGTGGACAAGGTCAACCTCATGGGCATCTGCATGGGCGGCACTTTCTGCGTGATCTACTCGGCCCTGCACCCGGACAAGGTGAAGAACCTCATCACCACGGTGTGTCCCACCAATTTCGACACGGATCAGGGCCTGCTCCATATCTGGATGAAGGACGTGGATGTGGACAAGATGATCGATGCCTTCGGCAACATGCCCGGAGACCTCATGAACTTCGGGTTCCTCCTCCTGAACCCTGCCCGGCTCATGATCGACAAGTATGTGGGCTTCCTGGAGAACATGGACGACAAGGCCTTCGTGGAGAATTTCATCCGCATGGAGAAGTGGATCTTCGACAGCCCGGACGTGCCTGGAGAGACCTTCCGTCAGTTCGTCAGGGACTGCTACCAGAAGAACCTGCTCATCCAGAGCAAGCTCGTCGTCGGCGGCAGGCGGGTGGACCTAAAAAAGCTCACCATGCCCCTGCTCAACATCTACGGCCAGTTCGACCACCTGGTGCCCCCGGGTGCCGCCGACAAGCTCACCAAGGCGGTGGGAAGTTCCGACACCGAGGATGTGTGCCTGGAAACCGGGCACATCGGTATCTACGTGAGCTCCAAGACCCAGCGGGAGTTCACCCCCAAGATCATCCGGTGGCTCAAAGACCGAGAGGCCCCAAAGACGGAAACCAGAATGAAGAAGCAGCCCTCCGGCAAGCCGGCGAAAAAATCAAAGAAAAGCTCGTGGACCGACAGGACGAAGAACACCACCCGCTCAAAGGAGATGACCGATGTCTGAAAAATGTGACTATTTCAATATTTTCTGCCAGGTGAGCAGGACCTTCGGCACCACGCTGAAAAGGGAAAAGATACTGGACCTCATCGTAAAGAGCGCCATCGAGACCATGGATGCGAAGGCGGCGTGCCTCTTCTTCGAGGACGACGAGGCGAAGAGCGACGTCTTTGTCCCCATCGCCCAGAAGGGCCTTTCCAGGAGCTATCTCCATGCGGAGCCCAAGGAGGCCAAGCGTGCAGCCGATGAGCTCATGAAAAAGGGCTATATCGCCATCCATGACGCCACCAGGGACCCGCGGGTCAAGACCCATGACATCAAGAAGCGGGAAGGCATCGCATCCATCCTGGTGGTGCCGGTCATGGTCAAGGAGAGGGTCAAGGGCGTACTCACCCTGTACACAGCCAAACCACGGACCTTCTCTGAGGAAGAGATCCAGTTCCTCACGGCGCTGGCCGAGCAGGGCGGGCTGGCCATCGAGCGGGCCCGCCTCATCATGCAGATCACGCAGAACATCCGCATCTTCAAGAGCATTGCCGAGGGACTCAACGAGAGCCTGGACATCAAGGTAATCATGGAACGGCTCTCCGTGGACATGGCCCGCGCCCTGAAGGTCAAGGCGGTGTCGGTGCGGCTCATAGACAAGGACAAGGGGGTTCTCGAACTCGTGGCCAGTCACGGCCTGAGCAAGAAGTACCTGAACAAGGGACCGGTGCGCATCGAAAAGAGTGTCACCGAGGCGCTGGCGGGCAAGACCGTAGTCACCAGGGACTCCACTTCAGACAGGGACATCCAGTACAAGGACGAGAAGAAGAAGGAAGGCATCACCTCCATCCTGACCGTGCCCATAAGGGTCAAGGAGGAGGTCATCGGGGTCATGCGGTACTACACGGAACACGAGCGGGACTTCACCGAGGGCGAGGTCATGCTGGCGGAAGCGGTGGCAAGCCTGGGCGGCCTGGCCATCCACAACGCCTCCATGTACCTCATGCTCAAGAACGACATGCAGTGTCTCAAGGAAGACATCTGGAGCCACCGGTCGTGGTTCTAAAACATTCCGTCAAAGGGGGGCCGATCCATGCTGGGCAGATCCATCAATGAAATGAAGGTGGGCGATTTCGCGGAATTCTCCAAGACCGTCTCCGAGACGGACATCTACCTCTTTGCAGGCATCGTGGGAGACTTCAACCCGGCCCACCTGAACGAGGCCTATGCCAAGACAACCTTTTTCAAGACCCGCATAGCCCATGGCATGCTCGCCGCAGGGTTCGTCTCGTCGGTGATCGGCATGCAGCTGCCAGGACCGGGAACCGTCTATATCAGCCAGGAGCTGAAGTTCCTTGCCCCGGTTCGCATCGGAGACACGGTGACTGCACACGTGGAGGTATCCGAGATCAACACGGAGAAGAACCGGGTAAGGCTCAAGACCTGGTGCGTGAACCAGGACAACGTGAAGATACTTGAAGGCGATGCCATGGCAAGCCCGCCGAAGAAGTGAGGTTATTTCCTGCCTGATTCAGCGCCCCTCTTGCCGGCAGGCTTCGTCTTCTGCCTGCCCTTGAGCGGTTTACCGGGCTGCGCCCCTGCGGCCTTGGACCGTCGTTCGTCGAAGACCGTGGTCATGGTATCCATGAACTCCTGATACTTCCGAGCCTGATCATCGATGAGCTCCTGGAATCCCTTGAGTCCTTCGGCGGGGGCCGTCATTCTCTCATCGAGCAGGGTCCGGAGATGACGCACCGCGTCCTCGAGTTCGGATACCCGCCTATTCAGTTCCTGGTTCTCCCGGCTCACGGCGATGTAATCCCTTCTCGGCACCAGGTCCATCATGGCGACGAGCTCTCCATACGATTCCCTGAACTCGTTCATGGCCTTCTGCCACGGCGCCAGGTAGTCCGACTCCTGCTCCCGGCCGGGCTCGATGCGGTACAGTCTCCGGAACATGTCTGACAGGTCCGAGTAGTCCTTGATGTTGCCGGTCATCCACTTCACGATCTCTTCGAGATGTCGCTGGCCTTCTGCCGCCGAGAGCATCATGGTTCCCCAGAATTCGAGCAGCTGCTTATCCATGGGCCTTCCCCTTTCCGACCTCCTCGTCGAGGTCGAGCTGGAACCGAACAGGGCCGCGCATGCCGTTGGGCAGTTTCGTGTGGATGGCATACTCCGAATCAACCTGCGACCACGACGTGGCTATGGCCCCGTGTCCCTTGGGAAACACGGTCACTTCGGCGTTCACGTAGTCGAGGGGCGCCAGGGCGGATTCCTTGTCAACCAGGTCATCCTTCTCCGCATAACAGATGAGAAACCTGATGCCTTTTTCCTCGATGCGTTTGATGTTGAGCTTTCTCCCGAAAAGCTTCACGGGCATGGTTCCATCCTCGGCGATGGGGATGGTGTAGGAGTCGAAGCTCATCTTGGTGATGGCCTCCGGAATGTCCTTGCGGTCGTAGATGAGCCAGTGGTTCAGGGCCGCCGCGGTCTTGGTGATCTTCACGTCCTTGCCCGCAGGGTCGTCGAACATCATGAGGTCCCGGTACAGTGTATAGACAGGCGCCTCTTTATCCATGCTCTTGAGTTTGTATACCCAGCTCATGACCTTGCCGTCCACCACGCCGTTCCCATTGGGCAGTTCCTTGACCGCATAGCCCAGATCGCGGAAGCGTGCCGGCAGGTGTTCGAGGTATTCGATGAGCGCCTTGCTCCTGGTTCCGTCCATGGGGGCCACGCAGGTGACGAGCGCATCCACCAGGGCGTCGAGTTGACCGGTGAGGATGTTCAGCAGTGCCACGAACCCACCCTGGCAGAAGCCGTTGAGCGTCACGGGAAGGCCGTGCTTCTTGTTGATGATCTCGCAGAAATACCTCGTATCCAGGGCGTCGTCCTCACCGGTCATGGTCTGGACCGCCGGTGTGGAGTCGATATCCTTGAGGACGCGTATGTAGGTGGGTATGCCCTGGTTGGCGTAGGCATGCACGTAGCTCTTGCCCTCCCCGGGCAGGAACCCGAGGATGTTCGCTCCCAGCACATAGGGCGGGATAATGAGGATGGGTTTGGATCGCGCCTTCGCCTTCGTACCCTTCTGCGGCAGGACCTGATACACCGTGAACCTCTCGGTCTCGGCGAGTTTTCTGTACCCGTCCTGGTCGAAGTGGAATCCGTACTCGGGCTCGATGTCATCGATGGCCTTGGGATACTCGTATACTACCTTTTCCATAAGCCTTGCCTGGCGCTCCACGAAGGCCTGCATGTCTTCTCCGTCTCTCTCGAACACGGTGTTCAGCCAGGCGGAAAAAGCCCGGGAAAGCTCTTTGAGGTGGAACTCATTCATGGTGTCGAGGCTGCTCTTCATGCCACTCTGGGCTACCTGGATGTTGAAGAGGAGCAGTTCCAGGTAGTCCCTGATGCTCTCCTCGGGCGTATGACGAACGAGCTTGTCCCGTTCGGTGGCGTTGAACGAGTTCAGCGCGACCCAGAAGGGGGTCATGAATTCATTGATATACTTGTATATGCCGTTGAAGTAGATCTCGTTGGCCTTGATCTTTTCCCGGGTCGCCCCTGCAAAGGTCAGGCTCATTCCCATGAGCCTCTCGAGGCCTTTGAGAAAAGCTCCATACTGCTCAAAACCGGCATCCACTGCGTCCTTCACGTCGTTCATGTTCCCCCCGGATCGTTGCGGAAATAGCGCACGGTTACTGCTGCTTGGACTTTTTCTGGGGTTTGTCCGCGGTTGAAAAAACGTCTTCCATGCGTCTGAAGTTCTCGTCCACCGAGCTCTTGAACTCTTCGCGGGCCTTCTTGCAGGTCGCGACCCATTCACCCACCACCTTCTTGACGTCCTGGGGTACCCAGGAGGCCTGGGTGAGGAAGGTGTTGATCATCTTCTCGGTCTGGTCCTGGAGCATGACAACGGCGTTGTAACTGTTCGTGAACGTGCTCTTATGGAAATCGACCATCTGTTTGACAATAATTTTCTGATCCATGACGTGTTCTCCTTACCACTCTATTTTGCTCTCTGCTCCCGGCCCGGTCACGAGCCCTGTCCGAACCTGCCGAAGAAGTCTTCGACCTTCTTGTAGCCTTCATCCATGGCCTTCTTGTAGTCGTCGCGGCCCTTCCGATAGACGCCGATCCACTGATCCAGCACCTTCCGGCCGTCGTCGTTCATCCAGGGCGCCTGATCCATGAAGGTCTTCATGAGTTTCTCCGCCTGCTCCTGGAGCATGACCATGGTGGAAAAACTGTTGTCAAACGTCGTCTTGTAAAACTGGATAACCTGCTTTGCCATGTCTTTCGGATAATTCATCGCTCTTCCCTCCTCGCTATCTCCCTCTGCAGTGTCCCTGTGTCGGTGTCCGCGGGACCTTACTTCTCGATATAATCCTCCACCTTCCTGTAGCCATCGTCCACCAGCTTTTTCAGGTCTTCACGGCCTTTCTTGTAGGTGGTGATCAGACTGGAAAAGGCCTTTTTCCCGTCTGCGGGCAGCCACGAGGCCTGATCCACGAAGGTGTTCACCATCTTTTCCATCTGGTCCTGCAGGTTCACGAGCATGTTGAAACTGTTGTCGAAGGATGTCTTGTGCAGGGCCACCATCTGTTTCACGAGTTCCTTGTTTTCCATATCCGCCTCCTAGGTATGTTCTTCGTACTGGACATATAATAGTGACTACCGGTCAGATGTCAAGGGCAAATGTTGCACTGCAGCATATTAAATATTCTGGGTGTCATCGCCATGTCGCCAGAATGACAATTTATTTATATGTTATCATTGATTATATTGAACGGTCGGCCTACCTATGCCTCGTCGCTACCCGAGCGTCGTTTTCTTTTTGTTGCATCATGGCAGAGTCTGTGGTAGACGATGACACGAGACGCACGGAGGACAGGGCATGGGCGAGACGGTGATCCTGAAGAAGTATGCAAGCAGAAGGCTCTACAACCCCGAAAACAGCTCGTATGTAACCCTGAACCAGGTCTCGGACATCATCAGGGAAGGCAAGGACGTGCAGGTCCTCGACGCCAAGACGGGCGAAGACGTCACGGCATTCATCCTCACCCAGATCGTCCTGGAAGAGGCCCGTAACAAGAACGCCCTGCTGCCGGCGCCCCTGCTCCACCTCATCATCCGCTCCGGGGGCACCGTGCTCCAGGAGTTCTTCGAAAAGCACCTGCAAGATGCCATCACATCCTATCTGCAGCTCAAGCAGGCCTTTGATGCCCAGTTCAGCAGGTGGCTGAACATGGGCATGAACTACTCGGACATGGCCAGCACCGCCATGAAGGGCCTGTCGTTCCCGGACATCTTTCCTCAGGCGGGGCCGGCAGGCCCCGAAAAGGGAGCGAGAAAGAAAAAGGGCAGGTGACATTCACCCACCCCTCCTCCGGAGGTCCTGACCATACCCACTATCGTGCACCGGTCCGTGGACCGGGGTCGGTCTTCCTCCTCGACTGAGTTCCGTAGGTGAGCGCACCGGCCAGGCCGGCCTTATCCAGGGTAAACCGCAGGGCAGGGGGCCAGTGGTCCTTCAGCGCGGTCCTCCCCATGAATACGGATATATGACCGGCGTCTTTCACCACGGTCTGGAAGATATCCCCGGGGACGGTCCCTATGCAGCAACTCATGTTGAAGAGCTGGGGAACCAGCGTGATGTCGTCCTTCTCGCCTGCGAGCATGGCCACCGGGCAGGTAATCACGCCCAGGTCCACCGTCCTCTTCAGGACCCTGAGCGTGCCCTTGACGAGCATGTTCTTCTTGAAGAGCCTGTCCACGGCCTGCAGATACCACCTGCCCGACAGGCTCTGGGTGTACTCGTACCAGGTCTGGAACTGCTTGGACCGTTCGAGGTACCTTTCGTCCCGGACGTTCACCCACAGGTTTATGAAGTCACTCACAAACCGCTCGTAGGGATTCATGATCTTCCACCCCATGAGCATGAGGTCGCCCATCATGGTGCCGAATCCCATGGTGACGAGCCACTGGTAGAAGTCGAGGGGCACGGTCTGCACCACGTCCTGCAGCTTGCCGCCGCCTGCGGTGAAGTCGATGGGCGCTGCGGCGAGCATGAGGGCCCTCACATCCTTGGGGTACAGCGCGGCGTAGATCGCGCTGAGCCACCCGCCCTGGCAGAGCCCGACGAGGATGGCTGGCTCGCCCACTTCGTGCATGCACAGCCTCAGCTGCAGGACCAGGTCGTCGATGGTCTCGTGCTGACGGGTCGGGGTGCTGGGCTTCCATTCGAGTACGTACACCGGCAGGGTCGTCTCCTTCAGGCACGTCTGGACCAGGCTCTGCTCCGGGGCATAGTCGGCTATGCTGGAGTGGTGACCGGCCTGGGGCGGCACGATCAGCAACGGGGTCCCGGTGCGGCCCACGTCAAACCTCCTCAGGATAAGAGCCCTGTCCTCGTGAACGATGCGGTTGGGTGTTATGAACTCAGGTGTGCGCCTGTATGTTGCCGTCTCCATGAACCTGGCAACGTCCATGCAGGGATCGATAATCGGGTTGAACATTCTTTGTCTCCCTCCTGTTCTTCACCTTCACTGATAAAGTCGAGGTTTTCGTTTTTCAATGGCGGGCATAACTTTTGCCGGTCTCGGGATGAAGGGTACTGCCCGAGGCACCCCGCCAAGTACCCGTTCTCATGTATATCATCAGGACCACATGGATTGCCATGAGCCCGTTGCCTATCCATTCTTGATCTTTTCCGGGCGTACCGGTACACTGGTCGCCTTCAATGCACAGACGAAGAGGAGGACCACCATGGAAGCGATCAGGATCATGCCGTGCCTCGACATGAAAGGAGGACGGGTCGTCAAGGGCGTGCACTTCGTCGACATCCACGACGCCGGCGACCCGGAGGAACATGCCCGGTTCTACGAGGCCGAAGGGGCAGACGAACTGGCCATCCTCGATATTGCCGCAACGCAGGAAAACCGGAAAACCAGACTCGAGTGGGTGAACAGGGTGTCCTCGGTCATCGGCATCCCGCTTACCGTGGGGGGAGGCATCGGTTCGCTCTCTGACATCGAGTCGGTCCTGGATGCAGGGGCCGACAGGGTGTCCATCAACTCCGCTGCCGTCAGGAATCCAGGGCTCGTCCGCGAGGCTGCACAGGCATTCGGTCCCGGGAAGATCACGGTGGCCATCGATGCCAGGAGAAACCAGACCATGCCGTCGGGATTCGAACTCGTGATCTCGGGCGGCAACGTGGCCGTGGGCAAAGACGCCGTGGAATGGGCGCGGGAGTGCGAGCAGCTGGGGGCCGGCACCCTGCTTCCCACGAGCATGGACGGTGACGGCACGCTGGCGGGGTATGACATCCCCTTCACCCGTGCCATCGCGGACGCGGTGACCCTCCCGGTGGTTGCCTCGGGCGGTGCGGGCAGGCTCGAAGACTTCACCCTGGCCGTGCAGGAAGGCCATGCCAGCATACTTCTCGCCGCCTCGGTCTTTCACTTCAGGACCTTCAGCATCGCCCAGGTGAAGGAACACCTCCGGGCCAGCGGCATAACGGTCGCTTCGTGAGGAGACATGTCCGTTCCTGCGAGCTGTAACCGGGGCGGCCTCGCCTGCGGTGAGATGGTCTGTATCTTCTGATCAGAGATGAAGAAGCTCCGCATCATATCCGTCATGCTCCTGTCCCTCCTGGTCCTGTTCACGATCACGGGGTTCTTCGTCCTGCCCCCGGTCCTCACCTCGGTCCTGACGAAGAACCTCTCCCAGGCCCTGCACAGGGATGTGGCCATAGGACAGGTCAAGGTAAACCCTTATACCCTCGTACTCGAAGTGCTGGATCTCTCCATCGGGGAACGGGACCGACCGGAGTCCTTTGTCTCTTTCGGTTCGCTCCATGTCAATGCGGAATGGGATTCCCTGTTCAGGAGGGCCCCGGTGGTGCGTGAGGTGAAACTCGACAGGCCTTCCATCAGGATCACCCGGTTCGAAGGCGGTACCTACAATTTCTCCGACCTCATAAAAGGCGGGGAAAAGCGGGAAGACTCAAGACCCCTGTCGTTCTCCGTATCGAACATCCAGGTCACCAACGGCACCGTGGTGATCGACGATCAGCCGGTGCACAAGATCCACAGGGCAGAAGGCATAGCCCTGACCATCCCGTTCATTTCCAACATGCCCCATTACTCGCACATCTTCGTTCAGCCTTCGTTCCAGGCGATCATCAACGGGACGCCCCTCGTGCTCGCAGGCAAATCGAAACCCTTTTCCGAGTCGCTCGAAAGCACGCTCTCCCTGGATCTCAAGGATATCGATATCCCCGAGTACCTTGCCTATCTCCCTGTGGACCTGGGGTTCACGATACAGAATGGACTGCTCGACCTGACGGCCACAGCGACCTTCCGCCAGTTCCAGGACAGGAGGGGTCCGGAATCCAGCCTGACAGGCCAGGTTGTCTGCAGAGAGCTCGCGGTTATACAGCGAGACGGTGAGCCGATCCTCTCCCTGCCTTCACTGGCCGTCGACTTGTCCCCATCGCAGATCTTCCAGAAAAAATTCCACGTCCAGAAGATCGCCATCTCCACCCCGGAGCTGAACGTGACCAGGGACAAGACAGGCACGCTGAACCTGATAGAGGCCTTCAGGAAAACGAGTTTTAGGGAAGAATCCCCGCACCGGGAGGAAGGGAACGGGGCAGCCCCTGTCACCCTCGTCATCGACGAGATCATTCTTTCCGGAGGAAAGGTCGCCTATACCGACGATTCCGGCAGCTCACGGGTTCGGATCGCCGCAAAAGGCCTCTCCGTCACAGCCCGGGGCATAACCACGGAAGGGCGCGGCGGCGGAACGATCGACGTGGCCTGCTCCCTCAACGAGACAGGCCGTCTCTCTCTGGGCACCTCGTTCACCATGAAGCCTCTCACTGCCGAGAACAGCATTTCCCTCGAGGGATTCCAGCCCGCATGGGTCCAGCCCTTGTTCGTAGAGAAGATGCCGGGTCTCATCAGAAGGGGCACGCTGGCAACCACGGGAAGCCTCCGTATTGCCAGACAGGAAGGCCGCACCCTCCAGGCCCGTTTCACCGGGGATGTACGGGTCGCCGACTTCGCCTCGGTGGACAGGGTCCATGCCGAAGAGCTCGTGTCGTGGAAGGATCTGGCCATCAACGGCCTCGACTTTTCCCTGAACCCCGGCCGCCTGGCGATTCGCGCCGTCACCGTGTCCTCGCCCGCTGCCTTGGTCATCGTGAATCCGGACGGTACGACCAATATCGGGGGCATGTCAGGCTGGAGGGACACCGGGGCAAGGGACACCTCACCCGAAACGCAGGAGGCCTCTCAGGACAAGAAGGCCCTCGAGAGCATCTCCGTGGCCATGGTCACGGTCAAGGATGGCAGATTCTCGTTTTCCGACCGCTCCGTCACCCCGAGGTACACGACGTCGCTTACCGAGATCACGGGCTCAATCGCGGGGCTGACCTCCAATGCGTTCAGGAAGGCCGATGTCAACCTGGCAGCCAGGCTCGACAAACGGGCCCCCCTCTCCATCACCGGGTCCATGAATCCCCTGAGAGATGATCTGTTCGTGGATCTCGCGGTAACGATGAAGAACATGGAGCTCACCCGGGTAAGCCCCTATTCGGGAAAGTTCGCCGGGTATGCCGTAGAGAAGGGCAAGCTCTCCGTGGACCTGAAGTATTTCATCGACAAAAAGGTACTCACCGCAGAGAACGACGTCCTCATCGACCAGTTCACCTTCGGCGAATCGGTGGAGAGCACCCATGCAACCAAGCTCCCGGTCAAGCTTGCCGTGGCCCTGCTCAAGGACAGCAGCGGGAAGATCGAGCTGCACCTGCCTGTTTCAGGGCGCACCGATGACCCCGAGTTCAGCATAGGCAAGGTAATCCTGCAGACGATCGTGAACATCCTCGAAAAGGCCGCCACTTCCCCCTTTGCACTGCTGGGTGCACTCTACCCCGGTGCAGCCGAGCTCAACACCATCGCGTTCGAACCCGGGAAAGCCCTGCTCACGGATGAGTCCAGGAACAAGCTGTCAGGGCTTGCCAAAATCCTCCAGGAGAAGCCTTCGCTCAACCTCGAACTGACAGGATATGTGGATACGGAACAAGACAGGACAGGGTTGGTCACGACCCTGTTCGAGCGGAAGCTCAAGGCCGTCAAGCTCAGGGATCTCCTCGGGGCCGGGAAACAGGCGCCGCATGTCGATGAGATCGTCATCGAGCCCAATGAATACTCTATGTACCTGAAAAAGGCCTATGCCGCGGAAACGTTCGACAAGCCATCGAACGTCCTTGGCATGGAAAAGACCCTCCCGGATGAGGAGATGAAGAAGCTGATCCTCGATCATATCTCGGTGAGCGACGACGACCTGAGGGACCTTGCCGTGAAGAGATCCCAGCGGGTGCAGGACGAGCTGATCGAGACCCTTCGGATAGCAGCCCCCAGGGTCTTCCTCGTGGAGCCCGACCCCTTCAACCCCGAAAATCAGGACTCGGCCTCGGCCGTGAGGTCCAGGGTGAGCGTCACCATCAGGTGAACAGGGCATATCCCCCGCTGAAAGGGACCTGGATGCACCGTTAACGAGCGAGCGCTCACTTTTTAATTGGCATTTCGCCCCATAATGCTGTATAGTGGTACTTGCACGCTCATGCAGGTGCGCAATCTGCGGTGAAATAACCCCACTAACAAGGAGGCTCTATGGCATATGAAACCCTTCTTCTGGAAAAACAAGGTTGTGTCGCTGTGCTCACCCTGAACAGGCCGCCCACCAATTCGGTGAGCTATGCCATGCTGGGGGAGCTGGACAAGGCCCTGGCCGAGGTGGCTTCCGACAAGGAGTCCCGCGTGCTGGTCATCACCGGCGCAGGCGACCGGTGCTTCTCCGCGGGCATGGATGTGTCCGATGCCATGAGCCATCCCGATGTCGGCGAGGTGGGCCGTGCCCTGTGGACCAAGGTGGATCTGTTCGAGAAGCCGACCATCGCGGCCATCAACGGCCATGCCCTGGGCGGTGGCTGCGAGCTGGCACTCGCCTGCCATTTCCGGTACATGGCGGACAACCCCAAGGCAGCCATCGGCTGCCCGGAGATCAACCTGGGCATCATCCCGGGCTGGGGTGGAACCCAGAGGATGACCAGGCTCCTTGGCAGGACCAAGGCCCTGGACCTCATGCTCAACGCCAGGCGCCTGGCCCCCCAGGAGGCCCTTGCCATCGGCCTGGTGGAGGCGGTCTATGCCCCGGATCAGCTCATGCCCAGGGTCATGGAGACAGCCACCTCCCTGTCCGGGCGGGCGCCGCTCTCTGCGAAGGCCATCGTCAGCGCGGCCACCGCGTTCCTGTACAAGGGCATCGAGGAGGGACTCAAGGTCGAGGCGGCCGGAAGCAAGGTGTGTGCATCCTCCAAGGATGCCATCGAGGGCTTCACCGCATTCATGCAGAAGAGAAAACCCGAATTCAAGGGAGAATGATTCTATCAGGAGGGACACTATGGATGTGAAAAAGATCGCGGTCATCGGTGCCGGTGCCATGGGCAACGGCATCGCCCAGGCAGGACTCATGGCAGGTTATACCGTGGCCATGCACGACGTGGAGCAGCGCTTTATCGACCGGGGCGTGAACACCATCAAGGACAGCCTCGCCAAATTCGTGGGCAAGGGCAAGATCACGGCGGAACAGAACGACGAGATGCTCAAGCGGCTTCTGCCCACCACCGACCTCAGGGCCGCCGTGAATGACGCGGACCTCGTCATAGAAGCCGTATTCGAGGACCTGACCCTGAAGAAGAAGATCTTCACCGACCTGGACGCCTTCGCACCGGAGCGGACCATCCTGGCGAGCAACACCTCTTCCATGAGCATCACCGAGATCGCTTCGTCCACAAAACGGCCCGGCAAGGTCGTCGGCATGCACTTCTTCAACCCTGCGGTGCTCCTGAAGCTCGTGGAGGTCATCTACGCCAAGCAGTCGACTGACGAGGCCATCCAGACCACCTATGACGTGGCCAAGAAGATGAACAAGGTCCCGGTCATTGTGAAGAAGGACTCGCCTGGCTTCATCTACAACCGGGTGAACGCCCCCACCGCCCTGTTGCTCCAGCTCCTCCTGGACAAGGGCAGCCCCACGCCGGCCCAGTTCGACGCGGCCTTCAAGGCGCTGATGCCCATGACACCCTTCGAACTTCTCGACTACGTGGGCCTGGACATCGTGCTCCACACCCAGGACTACTATTCCAAGACCCTGTCCAAAGACTACTCGCCGAGAAAGGCCCTGAGGGACCTGGTTGCTGCCGGCACCCTGGGCAAAAAGACGGGGAAAGGTCTCTACGACTGGTCAGCAGGGAGGCCGACCATCGACACGAGCAATCCCACCACCGAGTACGACTTCACCCACATGGTGGCCCTGCAGGTGAACGAGGCCACCAAGTGCCTGGAGGAGGGCGTGACGAACGATCCCAAGGACATCGACCTGGCCATTGCCAACGGCGGCGGCGGCATGGGCCCCTTCACGCTGGCCCAGAGCATCGGCTACGACAAGCTCGTGGCCCGGTGCAACGAGCTGGCGGACAAGTTCGGCATCGAGACCTTCCGGCCCACCAAGACCATGCAGGAAGGCAGGATCAAGGTCTAGGGATCATCTGAAGAACTGTATCGGGGGAGGGGCTGCCCGAACGGGCAGCCCCTTATTCATCGGGGTGAAACCTTTCAGTCAAAGGCCATGGAGGTCTTCCAGACCTTCCAGACATTGCCCACGAGATCCGGACCCGGCTTGAGCGTCTTCTTGCCAGGCTTCCATCCCGACGGCGTGGCCTCGGTGCCCTTGCTCTTCCTGACGTGCTGGAACGCCTGGATCTGCCGCATGGTCTCGCTCACGTTCCTGCCCACGGGCGGGGTGAGGACCTCATAACCCTGGATGACCCCGTCCGGGTCTATGATGAAGCGGCCGCGCATCTCCACGCCCGCATCCGGGTCGTACACGCCGTAGACGCTCCCCACCCGGCCCCCGCCGTCGGAGAGCATGGCAAAGGGGATACCCCCCTTGACCATCTTGGACAGCTCGTTGTCGTTCCACATCTTGTGGACGAACACGCTGTCCACGCTCATGGAAAAGACCTCGACCCCGAGCTTCTTGTACTTCGGATATTCCTCGGCAACTGCCGAGATCTCGGTCGCTCAGACAAAGGTGAAGTCACCGGGGTAGAAGCAGAGCACCACCCACTTGCCGAGGTAGTCCGAGAGCTTCACCTGTACGAACTTGCCCTTGAGGTATGCCGGGGCCGTGAAATCCGGGGCCTTGCCCCCCACCTTGATCATGACCTTTTCCTCCCTTCGTGGTCCCTCCTCCTGGGGAGGGGCTTGCGGGGGTTTCTCCCCGACCGGCCCGCCGGTGGGCCTGGCACACCCTGCCTTGATTTCTTCAGGCATAGCCTTCCTCCTTCCCTAAGATCCCCTGTTCATGAATCTGGCGTATGATTCTCACTATGAATAATTATAGCCTCGAGATAAAGGAAGGCAATACCCATGCACGGTGCAGGCAGGAATAATTTTCAATCCGGATGCAGCGATCTCTTGACAGGATGACAAGAGATATGTAAAATTACCTAAGAATATTTCTTGATAGGAAAGACACCATGAAGAACCCGTCCGTGAAGCATCGAGATCAGGTTGCCAGGCGCCTTGAGCAGATGCTCTCAAGCCTCAGGGAGCGCAGCTTCCGCCTGACGCCGCAGCGCATGGCCGTGCTCGAGATTCTCGCATCCAGTCAGGGACATCCGACCGTGGCCGAGATCTATGAATCGGTCAGGGCAAGGTTTCCCACCACCAGCCTGGCCACGGTTTACAAGACAGTCATCCTCCTGAAGGAGCTGGGTGAAGTCCTCGAGCTTGGCTTCCCAGACGGCAGTAACCGCTATGATGGGTCCAGGCCCTATCCCCATCCTCACATCGTCTGCACCAGATGCAGGAAGATCATGGACCCGGAGCTCTCGAGCATCGATCACCTGAACGAAGAGATCGCGGAAAAGACCGGCTACACTATTGAACACCATCGCCTTGACTTTTTCGGTCTCTGCCCCGCCTGTCAGGCGAGGGCGTAAAAAATATTCTGCTTTACATAAGAATTATTATTTGATAGTTATCATAATCCTTAAATATTGTTTATTTTCATATGTCGATTACTATTAATAGCGGAGAGCGAGACAGGACGGGAGACAACGATAGCGATGACACCACGGGTGATAGAAGAAGAAATTGAAAGGGGGCAAGGTTATGGCCGATAACAAAAATGTACCTGCACCGGGCGGAGTGAACAAGCAACCAACCGGCAGTGGCATGTCGAACCGCGACTGGTGGCCGAACCAGTTGAAACTCGAAATCCTGCATCAGCATTCATCCAAGTCCAATCCAATGGGTGAAGATTTCGACTACGCCGAGGAGTTCAAGAGCCTCGACCTGGCGGCCGTGAAAAAAGACCTCGCGGCACTCATGACCGACTCGCAGGACTGGTGGCCGGCGGACTTCGGCCATTACGGCCCTTTGTTCATCCGCATGGCGTGGCACAGCGCCGGCACGTACCGCATGGGTGACGGCCGCGGAGGTGGCGGCAGGGGCCAGCAGCGCTTTGCACCGATCAACAGCTGGCCCGACAACGTCAACCTGGACAAGGCACGCCGCCTGCTCTGGCCGATCAAGCAGAAGTACGGCCGGAAGATTTCCTGGGCCGACCTGATGATCCTGGCCGGCAACGTCGCCCTGGAAACCATGGGATTCAAGACATTCGGTTTCGCCGGTGGTCGCGAGGACGTCTGGGAGCCGGATCAGGACGTCTATTGGGGGGCCGAGAAGACATGGCTGGACGGCGCCGAGCGCTATTCCGGAGAGCGGGACCTCGAGAACCCGCTCGCTGCGGTGCAGATGGGACTGATCTACGTGAACCCTGAAGGCCCGAACGGCAAACCGGATCCAGTCGCGGCGGCCAAGGATATCCGTGAGACCTTCGCGCGCATGGCCATGAACGACGAGGAGACCGTGGCCCTCATCGCGGGCGCTCACTCCTTCGGCAAGACCCACGGTGCCGGCCCTGCGTCCCATGTCGGTCCGGAGCCCGAAGCGGCAGGCATCGAGGAGCAGGGTCTCGGCTGGAAGAGCAGCTTCGGAGCCGGCAAAGGCGGCGACACGATCACCAGCGGCCTGGAGGTCACCTGGACCAACACACCGACGAAGTGGAGCAACAACTTCTTCCGGATCCTGTTCGGCTTCGAATGGGAACTGACGAAGAGCCCGGCAGGTGCATACCAGTGGAAGCCGAAGGGCGGCGCAGGCTCAGGCACCGTGCCGGACGCTCACGATCCCTCAAAGCGCATTGCGCCGGGCATGCTGACTACGGACCTTTCCCTGAGGTTCGACCCGGCCTACGAAAAGATCTCGAGGCGCTTCTACGAGAACCCGGCCCAGTTCGCGGACGCGTTCGCCCGGGCATGGTTCAAGCTGACCCACCGCGACATGGGCCCGCGCTCACGCTATCTCGGACCGGAGGTTCCGGCCGAAGAACTCATCTGGCAGGACCCCATCCCTGCGGTCAATCACAAACTGATCACTGCGAAGGACATCGCCTCGCTGAAGGCCAAGATCCTGGCTTCCGGCCTGCCCGTCTCCGAGCTGGTATCGGTTGCCTGGGCCTCGGCGTCCACCTTCCGCGGCTCCGACAAGCGCGGCGGCGCCAACGGTGCCCGCATCCGCCTCGCACCGCAGAAGGACTGGGAAGTCAATCAGCCTGCCCGGCTGGCGAAGGTGCTCAAGACCCTGGAGGGCATCAAGAACACCTTCAACAACGCTGCTACCGGTGGAAAGAAGGTATCGCTGGCCGACCTGATTGTTCTGGCCGGCTGTGCAGGCGTCGAGCAGGCCGCGAAGAAGGCTGGTCACAAGGTGAATGTTCCTTTCACTCCGGGACGCATGGACGCCTCGCAGAAGCAGACCGATGCCCCCTCTTTCGACGTGCTCGAGCCGGTCGCGGATGGCTTCCGCAACTACCAGAAGTCACGCTATGCCGTGTCGTCCGAAGAGCTGCTCATTGACAAGGCGCAACTGCTGACCCTTACCGCGCCCGAAATGGCCGTGCTCCTCGGCGGCATGCGCGTCCTGAATACCAACTTCGGAGGATCGCAGCACGGCGTCTTCACCAAGCGGCCAGAGACGCTCACCAATGACTTCTTTGTGAATCTGCTCGACATGAACACGGAGTGGAAGGCGGTGTCCGGCGCCGGGGACATCTTTGAGGGGCGCGATCGCAAGACCGGCAAAGTCAAATGGACCGGCACGCGGGTCGACCTCGTCTTCGGCTCGAATTCACAGCTCAGGGCCCTGGCAGAGGTCTACGGGAGCGAAGACGCGCAGAAGAAGTTCGTCCAGGACTTTGTGGCGGCTTGGACCAAGGTGATGAACCTTGACCGTTTCGACCTCGCCTGATCGGAGCATGGAGGTGACCGGGCACCCCGAGAAACCTCAACAGGCGGTCGCGGTCCCGCGGCCGCCGTAGAATCGATACGGCCCTGCCAGCGTTTGCCTCCCCCTATCCGCCGCGCCCCGAATATCGGCCCTTTTCCCGCCTAGAACACGACAATCCATAGTTCATCCATTGTATTCTTCAACGAGGTAACTATTTTCATTCTGGTATAGGGAGATATGACATGAACATCCTCATTTCGTTCTTTTCCCGCACCGGGTATACGGAGCGACTGGCTCTTGCCATAGGCGACGATCTGAAGACGAGGGGGCACACCATTGAATGGGATGTCATCAGACCGGCAATTTACTATTCATGGCTCCGCGAGGCGGCCAGGGACTTTCCCCGCTACCCTTCCATCGCCTGCGGCCTGGTAAGCAGTTCCTGGAGGCGGCACCACATCGAGACCTATTGCCAGGTCGAGGAGGACATCCAGCCCCTTCGATACCCCGATGTGTCCGGCTTCGACCGCATCTGCATCGGCGGGCCGAAGTGGGCGCAGCTCTCGTATCCGCTCGCCCGGTACCTCCAGACGGTACGGGGCATCCGGGGCAAGAAGATTGGCTCGTTCGCCACCTTCGGCGGCCCGCCCCTGCAATCATTCGAACTCGAGCTCATCGAGAAACCCATGGCGCGCCTGCTCAGCCGGATGGGGGCGGAGGTCGTCGCGAGCCTGGGCGTGTCGAGCGCTTACCACGAAGCAAGTATCATGCCCCTGTTCAGGCTCGTGAGCCTGCTCCGTTTCGGCAGGCCCATCGAGGATTTCACCCTGGGAAGCGACTACGCAGCCTCGGGGATAGAGAACTTCTGCAATGACCTGACCCAGGACCTGCCCGCAAGAGACGGGGAGACATATCGGGATAGAGGAGTGAGAAGCCATGCCCAAGTTCAGTGATACGGTACTGTTTCATGTCAACAGGTACAGCGACGAGACGAAGCGGGTGAAGAGACACATCTACGAATCGGTCCTGGATACCGGGCGTGCACCGGCGGTGGCCGACATCTGCGCGGATCTGGGCCTGTCCGCGGAGACAGTCCGCAGGAGCCTCCACGACCTGGAAGGCGGGGTCATCATCGCCCTGCAGAACGAGCAGCACCTCCACCTCAAGGAGTTCATGGGGCAGCGGCTCCCAAAGGACTGCGTGCTGCCCGGGATGGGCGAGATCTTCTACGCCAGGCCCTTTGCCAATTTCAAGAACCACCACAGGGTCTTCGTCGGCGGCGAGCAGAAGTGGTTCGGCGAGTGCCCGGTGGAGTCCGTCACGATCTCGTACTTCTTCCCGGGCAAGGAGGTGCGCATGGAGTCCGTGTGCCACGAGACGGGTGCACCCGTGTCCATAACGGGAAAGGACGGCATGCTTCTGGATTACGAGCCCAAGAGCCTGAGAATCTACTGGGGCCGGCCCTTTGGGCAGTGGCTGACCACGCCTGGTCACGAGGGGGACTTCATCTTCCCCTGCGACATGAACTACTTCTTCAGCTCGGAGGAGGCCTTTGCCGCATGGAAAGAGAGGAACCCCCGGGAGCCCGGGCAGCTCTTCACCCCCATCCAGCTCAACCACCTGCTGCGGATCTTCAACTACGGACACGAACGCTTTGATTACCAGTACCACTTCCCGCTCTTGAGGCTGCTTGCGGCCTTGGTGACGGCAGGGCTGTTCCGGTGGCGGATGCTCGTGCCCGTGCCAAACCTCTTCTTCCTCTCCATGGCAAAGCTCATGCGGGACGCATACCGGTTCCAATACAGGCTCTTCTTCGATGTGAAGCTTTGGTGAGCCTCGATCGTACCATGCTGCGCAGGGGTGAAGGGATTCCCCTTCACCCCTGCGTTCATTGTGGTATGTGGGATTGCTCGTGGGCGAGACAGTGACTTGATTTTGCCTGCTCGATAACGTGGCAGAACTGCTTCAGCCCGAGCAGGCTGGCTACCCCGGTGACGGTTACGCCGTAAAAAAAGGTGTCCCGGCCCGCATCCAGTATCTCGTCGATGGTTCCATTCACCACCGTGCTCCCGGTGGCGAAGATCGCACCGGCCCATGCGGCGTTCTCAGAAAAACGATCCGGACCGTCGATCACGACGCCCGATCTGATCGTTCCAATGACATCAGGGTTCAGGTCGCAGACCCGCACGGTCTTGATCGCTGCCAGCTGTTCCAGAAAGCGCGGCTGCAGGCCGACGAGCAGGACATTATCCGCACTGATGAACTGACCCCTCAGGGCATCATGCAGGTGGTCTGCGCATTTCATGAGATCGTTGTCCTTGCAGTGGATCGATTCGGGGACCCTTCCCAGGTGGGCCATGATGGCGTTCAGCGACGCGACGAGGCCCTCCGCGCATTCGTTTCCAGATCCAGGGAAAGGATGTCGCGAACCTTGCCGGTTAAATTGGAGCAGGAATCCGAGAAGGCCTGTCCCTTTCTGCCCAGGAAATCGGCCTCGATCATCCGCTCCTTGCCCAGCTGGATGGGATAGTCGTCGTGCAGCGGGTTGCCGATGGCCTCTTCGGGCGTCAGTGTCTTGCAGGTGATGGTTATCTCCCCATTCCTGATGGTCGGGGTGTCGATGAGCTCCATGAGCCGTTTGCGGGCCTGTTCGAGAATCATGCGGGATGTCCTCTCTTCTCCTCGTGCTCTGTGCATCAGCGATCGTCTGTGATCCTGGTATACCCGTATTTCTTTTTTATGGTTTCAGCTTCCGTGGAAACGAGAAACGCGGCAAAATCGCGGGTACGGTCGATCTCCTTCGCGTTCTTCAGCACGCAAGCCGAATACACGACAGCAGGAACCCCCTTCATTTCATAATAACAACCCGTTTTCCCCTTGTCCGTATAAGCATGCGCGAGGGAACAGAAGGCCACATCAACGGCTCCCTCCGAGGCAAACTGAAATACCTGGGACAGGTCCGGCGCATAGACGAGTCTCGGGGTAACCGCGTTCCAGAGGCCGGCATCCTCGAGTGCCCTTTTCGCCCGCCCACCATGCACGGCGGTTTCAGGGTTGGCTATAGCGATCTTTTTCACGCCATCGCGCGCGAGGGCCGATCGCCAGTCGGGAGAGTCACAGAAACTCCGGTTCGAAGACCAGAGGACAAGCTCGCCCTTCGCATAGACGAAAGGCTTCTCACACAGTGCCTTTTCGTGAAGCAGGTCAGGCCTTTCCCTGTCTGCGGAGAGGAAGATGTCATAGGGCGCACCGTTGACGATCTGACCGTAGAACCTTCCTGCCGACGTGTACGTGGGCACGATCTTGACGCTGGTCTTCGCCTCGTAGGCGGCTGCAATCTCTCCAAAGGGCATGATGAACCCCGCGACCACGGCCGCTGTTATCTTCTTGTCAGCATAGGCCTGCCCCGAAAGGAACATGAGCTGTACGGAGACTACGACAAAAACCATGACAACCATGTACATCCGTTTTGATCGATCCATGAATACGATGACCTTTCTTTCCCAGGATGAGATATCGGGGAGGGAGTCTAAGGTAAAATGTTTTTTATGACAAGCTTAACATAATGAAAAAGCCTTTGCCTGGTACTTTGTTTTCCCTTTGCTTCCAGGTCCGCATGTGGCAGCATGAACGCGGCCGACACTCCACAAGGGGGGAATCACGTGCATACCGTCAAGGCTGAAACGGTGGTCGTGGGAACCGGACCGGGCGGCGCCACCATAGCGCGGGAGCTCGCCAGGGCGGGAGAGGACGTCCTCGTCCTCGAAAAGGGGAGGGACCACCAGCTCCCCGTCGGCAGCATCCTGGCCTATGCCACCATGTACGACATCCAGCGGTCACGGGAGGGGGTGCTCATCCGCAGGGGCATCACCACCGGCGGGTCCACCATGATCTATTCGGGCAATTCCTACGATCCCCCGGCCTTCCTCAGGGAGGAGCTGGGCATCGACCTGTATGCGGAGGTGGGGGAGACCAAGGAGGAGCTCGGCATCCGGCCCATCCCCGAGTCTTATTACAGGAACTGGCCGGGCACCGCCAGGATCGTGGAGGCTGCCTCCGGGCTGGGGTACGCCATGGAGCCCCAGGAGCGGTTCATCGACCCCGGCCTGTGCGACCCCGCATGCGACCGCTGCCTGTTCGGCTGCAGGAGGGGGGCCAAGTGGACGGCCCGGGACTACCTCTACGAGGCCATGGCACTGGGTGCCCGGGTCATGACTCGCTGCGACGTGCGCAAGGTCATACGCTCGGGCAATGCCGCTGCAGGTGTTTATGCAAGGACGCCCGAAGGATCCCTGGTGGTGGAGGCCGGCCGGGTCATCCTGGCCGCGGGCGGTCTGGGCACACCCCTCATCCTCCAGGCATCCGGGATCAGCAGTGCCGGGACAAACTTCTTCACCGACCCCATGTCGGTCATGGTGGGGCTCTCGTCGGATGGCGCGGGCACCTGGCACGAGATCACCTACACCTTTGCGGACGAGTCCCACGTGGGTGAGTTCGTGATGGGCAACGTGGGCGCGGTGAACGCCTTCATGGCCCAGATCGCGGCCCTGCACCTCCCCTACGCCTGGAGGGTCGCCCAGCTGAGAGGCCTGGTGGGCATGTTCGTCAAGCTCTGCGACGAGCCCTCGGGAAGGATAGAACCCGACGGCACTCTGCACAAGACCTTCACCGTGAAAGACGAGAAGACCATGGCCAAAGGCGTGGAGGCGGCGAAGGCAATCATGATCCGGGCAGGGGTGATCCCCTCCACCATATCGGTGGCCAAGGGGATCGGCGGCCACCCGGGCGGCACCGCGGCCATGGGCTCCGTGGTGGATACAAACCTCATGACGGACGTGGAGAACCTCTACGTGTGCGACAACAGCGTCATGCCGCGCTCCGGTGGCATCCCCCCGGTGCTGACGCTGATCGCCCTGGGCAAGAAGTTCGCCCGGTCGCTCATCAAAAAAGGGAACTGGACAGGAAAGGCACGGAAGAAGAGACATGACTGAGAGAGAAAAATACCTCAGGCCCACGGACACCATCGACTGCGACCACGCCACCATCAGGGCAACGGCCAGCGAGCTCACCGAGGGATGCCTTACCCCCCGGGAAAAGGCGCTCAGGCTCTTTCGCCATGTGCGCGACGAGATCCCCTACAGCCTCTACATGATCTCGGTCTTCAAAGAGGACTTCACGGCCTCGCGCATCCTGGCGTGGGGCAAGGGATACTGCGTCCAGAAGGCGGTGCTGCTGGCCGCCCTGGCCCGCGCCGCGGGCATCCCGGCCCGCCTCGCCTTTGCCCGCATCCGCAACCACAAGGCCCCGGCAAAGATCGTGGCGTTGACCGGGACCAACATCTTCCCCCGCCACGGCTATACCCAGCTCTTCCTGGAGGGAACCTGGGTGAGCATGGCCCCGACCTTTGACAGCACCCTGTGCGCAAAGATCGGCGTGCCTGTGGTCGAATGGGACGGACAGACCGACGCCACCCTGCCCCTCGAGGATCTCAATGGCGGGAAGTACATCGAGTACGTCGAGAAGTTCGGTCATTACGCCGACCTGCCCTTTGACTGGATCGTGGCGGAGACGTCCAAGACCGTGGGGAAGGACAAGCGGCCCTGGCTTTCACGGGAAGACATCACCAGGGGCCTGTGATCCGACCCCGCAGGCGAGATCCTATTTTCAGAACATGTGCACGGCCGAGGTCTTGAACGAGACCTGCACGTCAGTGCCGATGTCGAGCCCCAGGTCCACTGCCGAACCCTTGGTGACGAGTGACTTGAACACCTGGTCGCGCACGGATACATGAACCTCGTAGAGGAATCCCTGATCGACGATGCCCCGGATGACGCCGACGAACGAGTTGCGCATGCTTGATTCCAGGGGATCGAGGCTGAGCACGATATCCTCGGGACGGATGGCGACATAGCCGCTGGAGTTCTCGTGCAGATGCGGGACTTCGATGGAAAGCTCGCCCACGCGGGCCGTGGTACTGTCGAAAACCGCAGGCAGGATGTTCTTCATGCCCACGAAATCCGCCACGAAGGAACTCGTGGGCCTCTGGAAGATGTCCCGGACCGTCCCGGTCTGCACGATGGCCCCGTCATGCATGACCGCCGCGCTGGTGGCGAGCGTCAGGGCCTCGGAAAAGTCGTGCGTCACCATGAAAAAGGTGATGTGCGAGTTCCTGTGGAGCTGCTTGAGCAGCAGACGGATGTCTTCCCTGAATCCGGGGTCCAGGGCGGAGAGGGGTTCGTCCAGCAGGATCACCCGCGGCTCCACCATGAGGGCCCGTGCCAGGGCCACCCGCTGGAGTTCTCCCCCGCTGAGCGTCTCCGGGTGCCTATGCAGAAGGTGGCCGATGCCGAGATCGTCCACGAGCCTGCCGAAGCGCTGCCGGGCGGCCGTCCTGTCGTGCCGGTGATAGCGCAGGCCAAAGGTTATGTTGTGCTCAATGCTCAGATGCGGGAAGAGGGCATAGTCCTGGTACATGATTCCCACACCACGTTTCTCCGGCTGCGACCGCGTGATATCCCTGCCGCCGACGGCTATGCTTCCTCCCAGAACCGGGACCAGCCCCGCGATGGCCTCCAGCAGGACGGTCTTGCCCGCACCGGTGGGGCCCATGAGCACAAAGAATCCCCCGTCCTCGATGGAAAGGTCGATATCCCGGAGGCGGAATTCGCCGAGATGGACCCTGAGACCCCTGATCTCGATCATGCGGTCTTCTTCCCAGGCAGCGCCAGGACCCTCAGGACCAGGAACAGGGTCAGGCATACAAGCACCAGCCAAACGGCCACGGGCTGGGAGTACTTAAGCCCGTAGGCCTCGTAACGCTCGTAGATGAGTACCGGCGCGATCATGGGGTGGTAGGCCACCACCACGACAGCCCCGAACTCGCTGATGGCCCGCGCGCAGCACATGATGATCCCGACCAGAACGCTGCGCCATGCAAGGGGAAAGGTGATCCGGGCAAAGGTGCCCCACATGGAGGCGCCCAGGCTGCGGGACACGTTCTCGAGTCGTGGGGAGACGGCCTCAATCCCGCTCTTGAGGGCATTGATGTAGAAGGGCATGCCCACGAAGGTGAGCACCGCGATGATGCCCATCGTAGTGCCCATGATCCTGATGCCGAGTTCGCTCATGATCTGGCCCAGCCAGTGGTTCCTCCCGGCCACGCCCAGGATGGCGATGCCCACCACGGGGTGCGGGATCACGATGGGCAGGTCGATGATGCTCTCGATGAGGTGCTTGCCCCTGAACCTCGACCGGGCGAGCACGTAGGCGAGCGGCGTTCCCACCACGAAGGATATGCCCGCCGCGGCAAAAGCCGTGTATACGCTCAGCCAGATCGATTGGACAACGTTCTTGTCGTGAAGCGTTTCCTTGAGCATGGCCGAGGAGGGCGCCGTGAGCATCTCCACCAGCGGCAGGAGAATGAATGCCAGGACCACGATGCCGCAGGACACCGACACCCAGTAGAACGGCTCCCTCCTCGCCATGATGTTCTTCCTGTCAGTCCTTCACTTCGACGAGGCCCTTCAGTTCTGCGGGCAGTGCGGATTTCATCTGTTCCGTGGGGACCCTGCAGGGGACGAAGGGCGGCTGGCCCTGGTCCTTGAGGACCTTCAGACCACCCTTGGGATCGAGCAGGTACTTGAGAAACGCCACGGCGGCCTCCCTGTTCGGGGCGTCTTTTATGAGGGTGACCCCGTAGGTGACCGACTCACCCTTCATGTCCATGAACTCGCCCGGCTTGCTCCCGGTCACCTTCACCACGGCCTGGGAGTAAAAGTCATCCTTCTTGTAGTCGCCCAGGTTTATCTCATCTGGCAATGTCACATACTTCAGCCCGTGCTGCACGGCCACGGAGAGATACTCCCACGCGTAGTCCATGTTGCCGGTCTGGAGCAATGAAACGAGCTCCACGGACTTGGGCCTCACATTGGCCTGGGGGCGATTCGCGATCATCCTGTCGTAGATGCCGGGCTTCTTGTAGTACTTCTCAGCCAGCAGGAGCACCATGAGGGCTCGGTACCCGCATGGATCCAGGTTTGGGTCCGAGTGCCCCCAGACAACCTCCTTCTTCTGGAGGATCTCGTACCAGTTGTCGGCATTCACATCCTTGGCGAACCTGCTCTTGTCAGTATAGCAGAGCACGAGCTGGTTGGTGGCGAATCGGATGTTCCAGTCTGCATGCTTGGGGACAAGGAGTTTGTCTATGACCTTGAAATCCGCCGATGCCATGATGTCGCAGGGCTTGTTCAGATCCGTGACCTTGCGCGCCGCCGCCTGACTGCCGCTTGCCTCGCGCTGCAAGTCAACGCCCGGATACATGGTCTCGAACTCCTTTTCCATGGTCTCGAAGGGCATGGTAAGGCTCCCCGCATGGAACATGACCACGGTCCCCTTGGGCTCTGCCTGGGCATACTGGGGTGCCCCAAAAACAGTGGATCCCAGGATGACAGCCAGTGCGACCACCTTGTATAATAGGTTCTTCATATTGTTTCCTCCTCAGATTGTGGTTAGTCAGACACCCTTTGTCCCTCAGCGACCGTGCAATCACGCACTGAAGGTCAGCTTCGTCCCGGACATGTTCAGGATGAACTGCCCCGGCATCTCGCGCTCGATGTGCATGATGGCCTTGCGTCCCGTGCAGTGGGTGGGCACGACATAGAGCGGGTTCAGGGCCTTGAGCTCGTCCGTTGTCCGCTCGATGATGGGCTCGAAGAAGGGGCCGCTCAGGTGGAACCCGCCGATCACCGCACACACCCTGTCCACGCCTGCCACCTTCATGGCGTGACGGACCGTGTTCACCACGCCCGCGTGCGAGCAGCCGGTTAAAACAACGAGCCCTTTGCCCTTCACGTTCACCGCGATGCCGGTGTCGTCCTCGATGGCATCCCACTGCTCGTGACCGTCCTCCACCCGGTGGGCGATGGGAAAGCCCTTCTCGAAGTCGGTGAGCCGGGGCACCTCGCCGAGGAACAGGGCACTCCCGTCCAGGAGCGGGTAGGGCTCGGTGGTCTCGACGAGCCTGAACCCCTCCTTGAGCACGGCGTCCTTGGTGAACTCGGGGAAGTAGACCTTGATCTCCTCGCCGAACTTCAGGTACCGCGACTTCTTGAAGGCCGCGGGGTGGCAGACGAACTCAACGGCGTCCTTGTTGCCGGCGACGAGGGCGCTGAACTTCTGGATCCCGCCGGTGTGGTCAGAATGCCCGTGGGACAGCACGAAGGCCTTCGCAGAACCTACATCCGCTCCCAGCATGGCGGCGTTGCGTGCTGCCCCGTCCTCGGAGAACCCGAAATCGAAGAGCAGGGACGATGCCTTGCCCTGCGCATGGACCGTGACAAAGGCCGAGAACCCGTGCTCCGCCAGGACGGAATTCTTGATCTGCATGTCCTTGAGCGGCACCGCCCGCTGCACGACCGCCGAGTTGTCCAGTGCCGTGATGTCGATGTAGTTGTCCTGCAGGGTGAGGATTTCCACCTTGTCAACTTCTTGCATCTTCATAGATCCCTCCTTCACGTTCATCGTGGAGCGGCCGTGTACGGCCGCTCCCATTTCTCACCAGTGAAGAGAATCACACCGCAGGGAGATCACTTCTCCCTCGCATAGGGCCACGCCGCGATGCCGCCCTCCATGACCTTGACGTTCCTCCACCCGTTGGCCTCGAGCACCAGGGCTGCCTCGTAGCCCCTCAGCGAGATCTTGCAGTAGCAGACGATCTCCCTGTCCTTGTCCTGGGGAAGCTCCCCGAGTCGCCTCCTCAGGGCGCCCAGCGGGATCAGCGTCTCGCCGATGCCCAGGCGCACCTGCTCGTACTCGTCGGGACCCCGGGCATCGATGAAGAAGGGCCTGTCCTTCTCGTCGAGCTTCTTCCTGACCTCCATGGGCGAGACGCCCTTGAGCCTTCCCTTGAGCTTGTTCTGCATGAGGTGGGCCGTGGCGATGAAGTGGTCGATGGCGAGCGAAAAGGGAGGTGCGTACGGCAGGTCCGCGTTCACGATGTCCTCCACGTGCATGCCCGCCTGGATGGCCATGGCCCACTGGGCGATCTGCTTGGCCGCGTTGCCGGGGCCGATGCACTGGGCGCCGAGGATCTTCCCGGTGGAGCGTTCGCACACCAGCTTGGTGATGATGAGCTCGCCGCCCATGAAATTCGGCTTGTCCGTGCTCGCGTTCATCACGGTGACGATATCGTCGTAGCCGTTCTTTTTCGCCGAGGTCTCGGACAGGCCGGTGGACCCCGCAGAATAGTCGAAGACCTTGCAGATGCCGGTCTGGATCGTGCCGGGGAAGATGACCGTGTTGCCCATCACCGCGTTCTCTCCAGCCACCCTGCCCTGGAGGTTTGCCAGATCGCCGTACGGGGCCAGCACCTTTTTGCCTGTGATACGGTGCACGGTCTCCACGCAGTCACCCACGGCGTAGATGTCCGGGTCCGAGGTCTGCATGTACTCGTTGACCTCGATGCCGCCCGTTGCCCCGATGGAAAGCCCTGCCTCCCTGGCAAGCTTCACGTTGGGTATAACGCCGATGGCGACCACGGCGAGCTCGCAGGGCAGCTCGGTCCCGTTGGCCAGCTTCACCCCGGTGAGCCTGCCGTTCTCGCCCAGGAACTCGACGATGCCGTTGCCGGTAATGACGTTGGCATTCTTGGTCTTCACGTGATTTTCCACGAGCTTGGCCAGGTCCCAGTCCAGGAAGGTCAGCAGCTGGGGCAGCAGCTCGATGACCGTGATCTCCACGCCGGCCAGCTGCAGGGCCTCGCAGGTCTCGATGCCGATGAGACCACCGCCGATGATGACCGCCTTCTTGATGGTGCCCTCGTCGCGCACCCTCCTGAGAAAGTCCGCGTCCTTCATGGACTGGAGGGTGGTGATGCCCTTGAGGTCCACCCCCGGTATCGGGGGCATCCTGGGGGTTGCGCCCGTGGCTATGACGAGCTTGTCGTAGGCTACGGTGCCTGTCACGCCGGTCAGCAGGCTCTTGAAAGACACCTCGTGCGCTTTCCTGTCGATGCCGGTGACCTCGGTGTTGGTTCCTGCCTTGATGTTCTTTGCGTTGAGATAGAACTGGGGGTCCCGCACGATGCCCGCAGGCGTGCACAGCAGCATGTTCCGGTCGTCGAAGTACCCTCCGACGTAATAGGGGTAACCGCACGACGCCATCGAGAGATCCGCGTCCTTCTGGAGGATCACCACCTCGGCATGCTCGTCCATGCGCCGTGCCTTTGCCGCCGCCTTGGGTCCTGCCGCGGACCCGCCGATTATCACGATTCTCTTCCTGTCTGCCAATCGATCCTCCTTAGATCTAACCTATTTATTTCTATTCTTCTCCCCGTGCCCTTGACAGGTCAATGGTCGCAGACATTCTGTCCGCCCTGGAGCCTGCCCGCCAGGTACTCCTCCACGAGGGCCTCGGGGGCCAAGGCAGGGGCGCCTACGAGGACCTGAATGCCCTGCTGGTTGAACAGGGCGATGGCCCGCTGGCCCATGCCGCCTGCGATGACAAAGGTGGCGCCGCGCTCGGCGAGCCAGGGGGGCAGCAGGCCGGGCTGGTGGGCAGGGGCCGCCACGTCTTGGCGGCCCGTGATCTTCCTGGTGGCCGGGTCCACATCGACAAGCGCGAAGCGCTCGCAGTGACCGAAGTGCATGCACAGTGTTCCGTTTGCTACCGGTATGGCAATACGCATATATCATCTCTCCTTTACGTTCGTTCTTCTGTTATTCAGTCCGCTCCTGCTCGCTCGGTTCCGCGATGGGACGGATGATCTCCTGCATGATGCCGGCTGTGGCCGATTTCGCATAGGCGTGGATGAACGGACAGCCTTCGTCCGAGGCCTCTGCGACACCCGGGTCCATGGGGATCGACCCGAGGAACGGCACGCCCATGTCCTCGGCGATGCGGCGGCCGGCGCCGGACCGGAAGACCGTGGTGACCTCGCCGCAGCGCGGACAGACAAAGCCGCTCATGTTCTCCACCACGCCCAGGACAGGCACTCCGAGGTGCCTGCAGAACGATATGGACTTGCGCACATCCACCTCGGCCAGGCGCTGAGGTGTGGTGACGATGACCGCGCCGTCGAGGTTGCCGATGAGCTGGCAGATGGACAGGGGTTCATCGCCCGTCCCCGGGGGAGAGTCGATGATGAGGAAATCGAGGTCGCCCCAGGCCGCGTCCCGGAGAAACTGCTTGAGGGCCCCCATCTTCATGGGGCCGCGCCAGATCACGGCGTCGTCCTGGCTGGAGAGAAAGAATCCTATGGACATGACCTTGAGCCCGCCGATCTCGATGGGCAAAATCTCTCCGTCGCGGCTTTCCGGTTTCCGTCCCTCAAGGCCCAGCATGGTAGGCACGCTGGGACCATGGATATCGGCGTCCAGGAGCCCCACGGTCCACCCGTCCATGGACAGGGCAACGGCCAGGTTCACCGCCACCGTGCTCTTGCCCACACCACCCTTGCCGGAGAGCACCACGATCTTGCGCTTTATCCTGCAGAGCCTGTTCTCGAGCCTCTGCCGTTCCTCGAAGTCCTTGTCGCTCTCGCCCTCTTTGCGCGTGCGGGCCGAACAGGATGAGTCGGTGCAGGTACCGCACGCCTTTGTCTCCTCGGGACGGTCCTTCCGGCGCCCCTGCACCGTGCTGTGTACATAGTTCTCGCAGGCTGCCCTCAGGGTGTTGGCCGCCAGCAGGGCACAGTGCTCGTGGTCCCGGGACAGACCGCCCAGCGCATCGAGGATATCCTGCTGTTCCATGACCGCGGCCTCTTCCAGGCTCACCCCCTGGGCAAGGCTCGTGGCCATGCTGCCGCAGGCCTGGGAATGACCGCACCCGTCCGTGGTGAATGATGCCTTTTCCACCTTGCCTCCCTTGACCAAGATCCAGACCTCCATGGTGTCGCCGCAGGGACCGGTGACTCTGGCATGTCCATTGAAGGCAGGCAGGGGCCCCATGTTCCTCGGGTTCTCGGCATGGTCCATGGCTGTGCCTGAAAGTGTCCTGTGTGCGTCCGTATCCATTTCAGCCTCCTGATGGCGTAAGATTCTCCCATACCTGTCTGATGTCGCCGGCCGAGTCCGTATCCGTCTCCACCACGGTGAGTTCCCTGATCTGTGCCCTGGTAACGCCGGGATCGTACCTGATGCGACCTGCGAGCCGGGCCCCGGCCCCCATGGCATGCTTCTCTATCCGCTCTGTCATGGCAGGGTTCAGGTCCCACTTGTTCACGCAGATCACTGCCGGGACCCCGAAATGCCTCGCCAGTGCGAGGACCCGTTCGAGGTCGTGTTCCCCGGATACCGTGGGCTCGGTGACCACGAGCACCTGTGTAGCACCGCCCAAAGACGCGATGACCGGGCAGCCGATGCCCGGGGGGCCGTCCACGATGATCAGGGAATGCCCCTGCTCCTCGGCGATGCGACGGGCCTCGCTGCGCACCATGGAGACGAGCTTGCCCGAGTTCTCGGCCGCGATGCCCAGCCTGGCGTGGACCATGGGCCCGCACCTGGTCTGCGAGACCATCCAGTGCCCGCAGGAACGGTCGGGAAAATCGATGGCCTGCTCCGGACAGAAGTGCGCGCACACCCCGCAGCCCTCGCAGGATACGGGGTCAACACGGAAGGTGTCCCGGCCCGATCCTGTCTTGTCCCGCACGATGGCATCGTACCGGCACAGGTCCTCGCAGGTGCCGCACCCGGTGCAGTCCTGCTGCCTGATCACGGCCTCGCGGCCGCTGACGAACTCGTTCTTCGACATGACCTGCGGCTTCAGGAGCAGGTGCATGTCCGCCGCGTCCACGTCGCAGTCCGCTATGACCGCGTCCTGTGCCAGCACGGCCAGCGAGGCAGCCAGGCTGGTCTTGCCCGTACCACCCTTGCCGCTGATGACGACAAGCTCCTGTATGCTTCGACCCTGACCGCTCACGACAGCCTCACTCCTCGCACCGGGGCGCTCCACAGCGTTCACCCCTCCCGCAGCAGGTCTTTCCCGTGGTCTCCAGAGAGCACGAGCCTGTACGGGATGCGGCCCTTCCCGGACCGCCGCCCTTGAAGTAAAACCCCGTGCCGCCGCTGACCACCCTGCGGACCGCACCTCCGCACTGGGGACAGTGTTCCAGCGGTGCATCGGTCATGGCCTGCTCGCGCTCGAAATGCAGGCCGCACGCCGTGCATTCATATTCATAGGTCGGCATGGGTCGCCCTCCTTGCCTGTTTATCATACCCCTTCACCGTCGCCAGGAGCCTGCCGAAGAGATCGCGGTACTCGGGCAGCGCATCCACCATGAGTTCTCCCCTGGAATAGGCCTCGGCAATGCGGCGATCATCGGGTATCTCCATGAAAATGGGCACCCCCTCGTCCCTGCAGAAGGCATGGACCCGATTATCACCGATACCCACCCGGTTGACGATCACCCCGAACGGGACGGCGAGCTCCCTGACCATGTCCACGGCCAGGCTCAGGTCGTGCAGCCCGAAGGGGGTGGGCTCGGTGACCAGGATGACCAGGTCGGTGTCCTTGATGGTGGCGATGACCGGACACGAGGTGCCCGGAGGCGCGTCCAGGATTGCCATGCCCTGCCCGTCGAGGCGTTCCTTCACGGCCCGTATGACCGGCGGCGCCATGGCCACGCCCACGTCGATCCTGCCCTGGACGAGAGAGATGTGGCCGGCCTGGATGACCTCGACCTCGCCGATGCGGCGGTCCTTCTCGGTGATGGCCTTGGTGGGACAGACCAGGGTGCAGCCACCGCACCCGTGGCAGAGTTCCTCGAACACGAGGGCCTCGTCTTTCAGCGCCGCGATGGCGTTGAACTCACAGATGGCGCTGCAGGCGCCGCAGCCGTTGCAGAGCGCGACGTCCACCTCGGGCACGGGCATGGTGACCACATCCCGGTCCTTCAGCTCGCCCCCCAGGAACAGGTGGCAGTTCGGTTCCTCCACGTCGCAGTCCAGGAGCTGCACCGGCGCGGGGGATACCCGCGCCAGGTTCACGGACACCGTGGTCTTTCCCGTCCCCCCTTTTCCCGACGCCACAGAGATGATCACGACGTTGCCTCCGGTTTCCTGCCGGGTCTGTATCCGCGCCGGCCCCGCCTGCGGGCCGTGGATTCATCCACCTCGTGCTGCCAGCCGTCCCGCGTCCCCTCGATGCGGTCGAACCTGCCCACATAGGGCTTGATATCGAGCAGGGGTGTGCCGTCGAGGATGTCCAGCCCGTCGAGATGAAGGATCGTGCCTTCCCGGCTCACCAGTTCCACGATGCTCAGGCCGATGGGGTTGGGCCTGCACGGCGCCCGGGTGGAGAACACCCCGTGATCGACGTCCTGGAGGAAGGGCTGCACGGTCAGATGTACGGTTTCAGTGCAGTGAAAATGATAAATGAGGATGACATGAGAAAATCCCTCGAGGTCTTTCAGTCCTTCCACATACTCGGGCAGCACCTCGGCCCTGCCGGGGCACCCCCGTGCATAGACGGGTTGGATCGGCGTCTGCTCGGGCACGGTGTGCTGACTGCGGATGACGCCGATGGGCTCATAGTTTATATGCACCGCGGAAGGTCTCTGCCCTGTCATACCCAGTGCCCCTCGACGTCCGCTGCATTCGCCGGGGTCAGGCTGCCTGCCCTGAACCGGTCGATGGCCTCGGAGATGGTGGGGGCATCCGTTGTGTAGATCGTGATCCCGGCGGCAGACAGAACCTTGAATGCGTTGGGGCCGCAATGCCCTGTCACCAGGTGCCTGGCTCCGGTTCTGGCCACGTTCTGGGCCGCCTGGATGCCTGCACCCTGGGAGGCATTCAGGTTCTGGGTGTTGTCGGTGACCTCGATGGCCCCGGTATCCAGGTCATACACGAGGATCTTCGGTGCACGGCCGAACCGGATGTCTATCGGGGCATCCAGGCCGTCGCCGGACGTGGTGAATGCAATCTTCATGGTCTTCTCCTTTCAGCTTTCCATTCAGGAAAACTGATCTTCAGTCATAGGCCTGCATGACCTCATGGTCTTCCGCCATCAGGTCTCCGGCCAGGTCTCTCGTGCCCGAGCGATCCCAGAAATCGAGCCGCTCGTGAACGGTCAGGTATTTCAGGGGGATGGGGTGGGTGCCGATAACCACGTCCAGACCGTACTGCGTCTCTATGTACTTCTTGAACTCACCGATGTACGGGCAGGGAGGGTACCCCACGACGAACCCCGTTGCCAGGTGTATGACCTCGGCGCCGTTCTTCTTCATCTCTGCCGGGACCTGTTCCACATTGCCCCCCGGACACCCTCCGCAGGTCGAGTAGCCCACGATCTCGACCTCTTCGCCGGCAGAGTACCTCGCAAAGGCACCTTTCCGCTCTCTGAGCGCCCTGAAGCACTTGCCGCCCCCGCAGTCGCGGTAGCGGTCACAGATGATGATGCCGATCTTCTTCATCGCATACCCCCCTAGCCCAGCCTACCGTCTGTTCCCGCCGCCGCCGGCGTGGTCCCTCTCGTCATCAGGCCCCTCGATGGCCGATGGCTCCACAACTATGGTCCTGACGCGCTGGGGCGCCTTGCGCTTCTCGAGCAGGCGCCGAGCAAAGGCCTTGATCCTGCTGTCCGGCTGCCGCAGATCGTGCACGGCTGCCCCTGCCAGCCACGCCAGCACAGGACCGAGAAGGGGCGCCCTCCTGAAGAGGCGTCCCAGTATCAACGAAGAACCGGGAAGCCTTTTCCCCAGGGACCTCCGGATGATCCTCTTGCCCCACCTGTACTGCCACGGTCCTCCCGGGTTCGTACTCATGGTATGCAACCTTCTCTTTCCATCCCCGTACCCTATCCCCTGACCAGCGGACTTCCGCACGTGGGGCATTGCTTCCGCGAGCAGGGGGTGCCCCGTACGTGGGGTTCCCTATGGGAACACTGCGGGCATACACAGAAGCCGCACGTACCGGAGGCATCCCCGATCTCGCACCAACGCCGACCGGACCCGTCCCTTTGCCTCACCTGCGAGCAGCAGCCGGGCATGGCAAAGCTGTCATCATGGATCCTGCCCTCGATCCAGGCCTGGATCACCTCGTGCAGATCCCCGGCCACGAACGGGATGAGCGTTATCCCGCTGGAGGAGACAAGTCCCTGCATGGGCCGCGATATGGCCCCGCAGACCAGGGTGTGCACCCCGAGCCTGGCCAGGCATTCGACCTTCGCTCCCAGGTCATCGGCCGGTATGGTTTCCTCGCTCTCGCTGAGAATCCGGCCTGCATCGACCTCCACAACCAGGAGCTGCCGCGCCACGTCAAAGACCGGTGCGATCCTGTTGTTCCAGAAGGGGAATGCTGTTTTCATGCGGTCGTTGCTGTCCATCCGCCCAGGTATCCAGCACAGATCGTGCCATGGTCACGACATCGTGTTCGCGACAGCCAACATGCCGGAAATACTGTTTTCTTGATATTCTCTGGGATGTTGACCCGGCCCCGGTGGTCGCTTTTTTGCGACTATGGCCTCTAACGATGGTCGCAAAGTTGCGTCTATTCCCTCCGGGCTCCGGCAGGTCCTGTTCTTTCCGGCACTGCAATCCCGTACCGCCTCATCTTCCTGAACAGGGTGCTCTTGTGGATGCCGAGCTCGCGGGCTGCGGCCAGGCGGCTGTTCCCGTTTCGCTCCAGGGCCTTCCGGATGGCCTGGGCCTCGACAAGGTCCCTGGCCGATCTCATCCCACTCTGGGCCTTTCCCTTTGCATAGCGCTCGGTCAGCTCTTCGGGCAGATGCCCGATACCGATGGAGCCCCTGGCACAGAGGATGAAGGCACGCTCCACGACATTCTCGAGCTCCCGGATGTTGCCCGGCCAGTCGTGGGCCATGAGCAGGGAGAGGGCCTCGGAGGTGATCCCCTGGACGGATTTCTTCTGCAGGGCGTTGAAGTGTGCGACGAACTGCTCCACCAGGATGGGGAGGTCCTCCTTCCTCTTCCTCAGCGGCGGCAGTTCGAGGCGGACCACGTTCACCCGGTAGTAGAGGTCTTCGCGGAACTGGCCCTGTTTCACCTGTTTGGCCAGGTCCCTGTTGGTGGCGACGATGATCCTGGCATCCGCGGTCTCGGTCCGGGTGGAGCCCAGCGGCTCATATTTCCGCTCCTGAAGGACACGCAGGAGCTTCACCTGGAGCGCCGGGCTCACATCTCCGATCTCGTCGAGGAACAGGGTCCCGCCCTTTGCCAGGGCGAACCTGCCGGGCTTGTCCCGCGTGGCCCCCGTGAAGGCCCCTGCCTTGTAGCCGAAGAGCTCGGACTCGAGGAGAGTGTCCGGAAGCGCGCTGCAGTTGACCGCGAGAAAAGGCCCCTGGCGGCGAGGACTCAGGGCATGGATGGTCCTGGCAACGACCTCCTTGCCCGTGCCGGTCTCGCCGAGGATGAGCACGGTGCTGGGGCTGGCCGCCACGGCAGGGATGACCTCGAACACCTTCTGCATGGTGGGGCTCCGGCTCACCAGCTCCCCCACATGGGAACGCCCTTTCAGTTCCTGGCGGAGTTCCTCGAGCTCGGTGAGGTCGCGGAAGGTTTCCGCCCCGCCGGTGACTCGCCCACTCGCATCCCTCAGCACGGCCGTGGAGACGCTGATGGGGATGCGCTGCCCCTGCGTATCGATGATGTAGCAGGACCTGCCTATGATCGGCCTGCCGGTCATGAGGGTCCGCTTCAGCGCACAGTCCACCTCGCACATGCTGGAGCGGAAGACCTCGGAACAGAGCCGGCCCACCGCTTGGTTGCGGGGTATGCCGGTGATCTCCTCGGCGGCCCGGTTGAACGAGGTGACGATCCAGTTCTCGTCCACGGTGAACACCCCGTCCGAGATGCTCTCCAGTATGGCATCCGTGGGGGTCGTGGTTTTCCAGCTCCTCTGTTTCTGCACCATTATGCTTCTTCCGGGGGATTCATGGTCCCGCTCTCCAGGGGCCTGCCCCCCGCTTCTTACCACAACCGCTCGATTCCTGGAAGATCCGGGGGTTATGCGTCGCGCTCATCGGCAGAACCTTCTGCCGTCGGGCTCGTATCCCCTTCAGAAGGGACCTCCATCGACTCGGCTATGACTCTATCTTCTTGGCCCTCATCTTTTGTCATGCCCCCCTCCCGTTCACGCGCCATGTCACCGGCCATCTCGGCGATCCACAGGGGGTGGCGGTGCTCGGCGTAGTCGCGTCGTATCCAGCCGGTAAGGATGGCCCGGATCATGGGCCGGTTGGGCGTGATGAGTATGGCCGCCATGTGGGCGAAAAAGGCAAGCACGAAGAGGGCAAAGAAGAGGTTGTGGGCCCAGGTGGCCCAGAGAACGACCGTCAGGGACATGTCCGGGGCGAAGAGGTTTTTCCAGGTCTTGACCAGCCCGCTCGCGATGAGTCCGGCGACGATGACCACAATCCCCACATAGGCGAGGCGCTGCTCGGGGAGGTACTTTGCAAAAGGTGGTTCCTGCCCTGAGCCGAGGAAGGATTTGATCACCTCCCAGGAATCCCTGAGGTCGCCCCGCTTGGGCAGGATGGCCCGGTGTCCCATGAGCCCGTGATAGACCACGTGGAACATGCTCGCGCCGATGAAGACCACCGAGAATGCGTAGTGCAGCTGCAGTGAGAAGATATAGTCTCCCGACCACCGCAGCCCCGGGATCTCGGTGACGAAGTAGCGCCGGGCAATGGGGAGCTCGAAGAGCCCGGTAAGGATCAGGGCAAGCCCTGAGAGCGCTATGGCCCAGTGCTCGATGAGCACGATGATGTCGTGCCTCTTCACCAGCCCCTTTTCATCGGTCAGACGGTCACTCATGGGGCTCCTCCCTGTCTTTCTTCATCCGCACGCCTGCAACGGCGGCAACACCGGCGACGACACCGAGGAGCGGCGAGGCCATCACTGCCTTGCCCATGGGATCGGTCTTCTCCATCCTCCGCGGCGCCTCGGCCAGGTGGGGCCTGCCCGGACCCTTCTCGATGGCCGCATTCAGGGCATCGAAAGGCACCGGCGAAACGTACAGGGTGGAGGTGCCGCCGTTCTCCTCCTTTCCGTAGATGAAACCATTCATTGCCGCAGCCCGCCGCTCGGCCTCGGCGAGTATCTCTTCCCTGGGGCCGATGCTCATTGCCTTTCTCGGGCAGGCAGGGATGCACACGGGCTCCTTGCCTTCGAGGAGCAGGTCCCGGCAGAGGTCACACTTGAACATGACCCCGTTGCCTGCGAGCGTCGGCAGGATGTGCAGGTAGATGCCCACGCCGGACTGCCGCTGGGGAATGGCCCAGGGGCATACCTCCTTGCACTTGGCGCCGCCGAAGCAGATGTCCTTGTCGATGGCAACCGCCCCGGTTTCATACTTGTGATTTGCCGAGAAGGGGCAGATGGTGGCGCAAGCAGGGTTGTCGCAGTGCATGCAGCGCCTGGGGATGTAGACGGTCTGCGTCCTGCCTTCGTATTCCACGTCCGCCTTCTGGACGAAGAGGTAGTTGTACGGGGTGAGGCGGTCCTTCACCCCCTGCCTCGTCGACCAGTCTTCTATCCTGCCCCTGGGGAACAGTTCCGGGATGGGATCGACAGGGACCGGCACCACGCCTGCGTTCTTCGCCCTGCATGCCGCGACGCAGGCCGGCGTTTCTCTGCCCCGGCACCCGTCGCACAGGCTCAGGTCGATGAGGGTGGCAACGGTCCCGCTGCCTGCGGCTCTGACCTTTTCTGGCAATCCCACCGTTCCGGCCAGGGCTGCGGTCGCCGCAGCCGCGAGGAACGTCCGCCTGGAGATTCCGCTTTGTCTCTTCTTCATGGACAAACCCCTGAAGCAAGTCCTTCTTCTTAATAATAAGACGCACACCGTGATTGAAAAGGTACGTACCCTGTACGACCAGGGTTATCCATGGTCCTTACCCTTGTCCTTTTTTCTGTCTGCCACCTGGCAGGAGCCGGGGGAGACTCACGTGGGGACCCCGAGCCTGGGCAATACCCAGGCCTGGAGAACGAACCATACACCGACGATTGCGATGAACACCAGGAAATCACCCATGGCAGACCTCAGCCCATGTTCCTGTCGATGAAGGCGGCCAGCTGGGCCTTGGGCATGGTGCCGATCCGGGATTCCTTCACGGCCCCGCCCTGGATGAAGAGCAGCGAGGGGATGCTCCGTATCCCGTATTTACGGGAGACCTCGGGGCTTTCGTCCACGTTCACCTTGACCACCCTGAGCCTTCCGTCATACTCCTTCGCGATCTCTTCCAGAACCGGACCGATGGCCCTGCAGGGTCCGCACCAGGGTGCCCAGAAATCCACCAGGGCAGGGCTGTCGGACTTGAGAACAAGGGGTTCAAAAGTTGTATCATCGGCATGGACAATCTGTTCGCTGTTGCTCATTGGTTCCTCCTTTATCCTTTGTCGCTTTGGTTTTTTTGGGATCTGCAGTATAGTTAGGCATTCCTGATGGAGATTTCATTGATCCAGATCAACAGGGCGCATTATTTATGAAAAAACACAACGAGCTCCGCTCAACTCCTCTCTTCCAGGGACTTTCAGAGGATCTCCTGGAGACCATATCCCGAAAGGCCCTGCTCAGAACCTACCGGGCCGGCGAGGCGGTCGTGAACGAGGAAGACCCGGTCAGGAGCCTCTCCGTGGTGCTCGACGGCCAGGTGAAACTCTCCAAGAGCTCGGCCGAGGGGAGGGAACAGACACTCACCCTCCTCGGCCCGGGAGATCCCTTCGGCCTGTGCACGGCCTTTGCCTCCAACGATTTCCCGGCGAGCGCCGTGACGCTTAAGAAGACGACCATCCTCACCATCCCGGGATCCGCGGTGGAGGACATCGTCAGGCAGGAGCCCATGCTCCTGCTCAACATCATCCGGGTGCTCTCGCTGCGCCTGAAGGAGACCATGCGCCTCGTGGAGTCCCTCGCCCTCAAGGAGATCCCCCAGCGGGTCGCCTCGTTTATCCTCCACGACCTTGCCAAGCAGGATACCGGCTCGCAGTGCAGCCTGGAGCTGGCCATCACACACCGGGAGCTGGCCAAGATCATCGGGGCCACCCCCGAGGCTTTGTCCCGTGCGTTGAAAAAAATGAGCGAGGACGGGCTGCTCCGTGTCGACGGCAGGATGATAACCGTGTACGACCGCAAAGCACTGAAGGAACTGGCGGACGGAGGATAAGCGCCATACTGCTGAAGATACTTCCCTGAGGAGGTCCCTATGCAGGCACCCGACAGGAAAAAAGTGCTGGTCTTAACCGAGGCCATCATCCTCATAGCCGCCGTAGTCGCCCTGTCCTTTCTCTCGACCGGTCTCTGGGGAGAAAAGGCACACAAGGGCGACGCCCCTCTCATGCTTATACCCGACGATATCCTCTCAATAAGGAATCTCGCCCGCACGCACCACATCCCTGAGCAGACACTCATGAAGGCCTTTTCGCTGAAAGTGGATGCAGATCTCGATAAGACCATTACAGACCTCGGTATCAGCCCTGAGAGGGCAACACGGGCGCTGGAACGTGCCCTTGCCGTTGCAGCAGAACAATCATCCAAGAACTGGAAAAAGATAACTCTGAAGTTCGTCCTCTGGACCGCCTTCCTCATCATGGTTTTCATACTCATGCGCAGGAAGGTCATCACCCCGTCAAGGCGCAAGGCCCTCTACCTGTCTGCAGCGATCCTGTTCGGGGTCCTGTTCGGCTCCGACCCAAATCCCATGGGAACGGTCAAAGACGCCATAATCCTTTACGGACAATCCGGTGCTATCTTTCCGCCCCGCCTCTTCGCGTTTGCAGCCTTCATGGTCATGGTCATCGCGGCCAACAAGTTCATCTGTTCCTGGGGGTGCCAGCTCGGTACACTGCAGGACCTGCTCTTCAGGCTCAACCGCAACAGGAAAGACACCTCTGGCATCATGAGGCAGTACAAGATTCCCTTCATCATCACCAACACCGTGAGGGTCATCCTCTTTTCCGTGCTCACCTTTGCAGCACTCGCATGGGCGCTTGACATCATAGAGCCCATCGATCCTTTCAAGGTATTTCATCCTGGAGCCCTCATCCTCGGCGGTGCGTTGTTCACCATGGCAATCCTCGCCGCAAGCCTCTTCATCTACAGGCCCTGGTGCCATTTCTTCTGCCCCTTCGGCCTCATCGGGTGGCTGGGAGAAAAGGTCAGCGTAACCAGGATCCGGGTGAACTACGATACCTGCATCGCCTGCAGGGCCTGCGAAAAGGCATGTCCGTCCACAGTGATGGGTGCCATCCTCACCCGGGAACGCATCATCCCCGACTGCTTCGCCTGCGGCACCTGCATCCATACCTGTCCAACAGGCTCCATCAGCCTCAGCGCGGGGAGGAGGCCGAGACCTCCCGACGGGAAATTCTCTGAAGAAAAAACCGGCAGGCAGGTCCCCTGAAAGACTCTCCATGGAGACCTTCACCAACCTGAAGCCCCTGGTGGATCACTCCTCCTTTCATGAGGACAGGAGAAGGTCCATTGCAGGATTGGCCATGAACGAGATCGATGCGCCCATCAGGGACATCGTCGACGCCTTCACAAAAATGACCTGCTGTTTCACCCTCCAGTGCTGCTGGGGCCACTTCCTCACGGACAGGTCCCAGGACCCGCACACCCTCGAACCCCTTGCAGCCCTTTCCCTCGCCGAGACCGTGGAGTACCGGATCGCCTACCTTGCACTGTGCATAGAGAACAGCGATGCAGGCAGGAGGCTCATGGAAGACCTGGGCCGAACAGTCTTTCTGGACCCTGAGTACATACAGTTCGGCAGCGCCTGGTGGTTCTGGGACAGACAGATCAACTCCTATGCGCTCCAGGTGGAACCGAAACGACACGCGGACCAGGACTCGGTCACACTCCCGTATGAGGAGGCCCTGCACGTCCAGGGCGTCAGGGACCTTGAGTTCGCCGCGGTCAGGGAGATCCTGAGGCGCTGGAAAACCTCTGTACTCCCGGAGAAATGACTGGTAGGGAACATTCATATGTATCCGGTTAGAATTGCCGTGCTTGTCGTGCTCTGTATCTTTGGCTTGTGCACTGCCGCCCTGGGCGCGGTCGACGGGCACGGGATGACTTTTCTCCAGGCCGTCGTCCTCGGCGTCACCGAGGGCCTCACCGAGTACCTCCCCGTGAGTTCCACCGGCCACCTGTACCTCGTCAGCCGCCTGCTGGGCATCGGGACCACGCCCGAGGGCAAGTCCGCCTCGGACGCCTACGTGGTAGCCATCCAGATCGGGGCGATCCTCGCGGTCATCTGGCTCTACCCGAACCGGGTCTCCTCCATGTTCCAGGGGCTCGCCGGCCGCGACCGTCAGGGCCTCGGCCTGGCGAGGAACACGATGGTGGCCTTTCTCCCGGCCGCAGTCATCGGCCTCGCCTTCGGAGAACTCATCAAGGAACGCCTCTTCGGGATCTGTCCCGTCACCCTGGCATGGCTGGCAGGCGGCATCGCCATCCTCCTGGTGGCAAAGCGTGTGCATCACCATCGTGAACGGGGCATGGATCTCGGGGCATTGACCATGAAAGGCGCTCTCATCATCGGGCTGATCCAGTGCGTCGCCATGTGGCCCGGGGTGAGCAGGAGCCTCGTCACCATCCTGGGGGGCATCCTGGTGGGTCTGTCGGTCCAGGCTGCCGTGGAGTTCAGCTTCATCCTCGGCCTCGTCACCCTAGGGGCCGCCACCTGCTACGAGATCGTCAGTCAAGGGCCGGTGATGCTCGTCCAGTTCGGGTGGATCTCACCCGCCATCGGCATCGTGACGGCCTTCCTTTCGGCCGTGGTTGCGGTGAAGTGGATGGTTGCCTACCTGAACAGGCACGGACTCGAGATCTTCGGGTACTACCGGATCGGCCTGGCGTTCGTCACCATGGTCCTCATGCTTACCGGCGTGGTATAAGGCCTGAAGCGCATGAATACAGTATTCTCTTCATCCTGCCTGAACTATTCATATATTGAATGCAATCTTATCATTAATTCAATAGAAACATTTGTCATACATTTATTATTCAAGTAGGTTCATCTTCTGTCGTCGGGAATGAATCCAGTATCCGGCCGACTATCCAGGGGAGGAGGTTGGTGCATGAAGATGAAGAACGTATTCGCAACACTGGGGGGCATCATGGCCGTAGGCGCCCTTATCGGCGTCCTCGCGCCACTGCTGCAGAAGCTGGGCAACCCAGGCAACATGGGCATCTGCGTGGCATGCTTCGAACGTGACATCGCCGGCGCCCTGGGGCTCCACCGGGCCGAGGTGGTGCAGTACATGCGTCCCGAGATCATCGGGTTCGTCCTGGGCTCCCTGGTGGCCGCACTGCTGTTTAAGGAGTTCCGTCCCCGGGCCGGCTCCGCACCCATCGTGAGGTTCGTGCTCGGGGTGTTCGCCATGATCGGTGCCCTGGTATTCCTGGGCTGTCCCTGGAGGGCACTGCTCAGGCTCTCCGGCGGCGACCTGAATGCAATCCTGGGGATCCTCGGTCTCGCCTTCGGGATCTGGATCGGCACACTTTTCCTCAAATCGGGCTATAACCTGGGCCGCACCGAAAAGACCCACAGTGCGGCAGGGCTGGTACTGGCGGCGATCATGACAGGATTTCTCGCCCTGGCCCTCGTCTTTCCGCCCCTTGCCGGAGAACCGAAAAACGACATCCTGTTCTACAGCCTGAAAGGGCCGGGCTCCATGAACGCCCCGCTCTTCGTGTCCCTCGGCATCGGGCTGGCCATCGGGTTTCTTGCCCAGAGAAGCAGGTTCTGCACCATGGGGGCCATCCGCGACCTGGTCCTGTTCGGCCAGACGCACCTGTTCATGGGCATCCTGAGCCTGGCGGCGGCGGCCTTCGTCACCAACCTCGTGCTGGGGCAGTTCCACGCGGGGTTCACCGGACAGCCCGTCGCCCACACCATGCACGTCTGGAACTTCCTGGGCATGGCGCTGGCGGGCCTGGCCTTTGCCCTGGCAGGGGGCTGTCCGGGCAGGCAGCTCTTCCTGGCCGGCGAGGGTGACGGCGACGCCGCGGTGTTCGTCATCGGCATGATCGTGGGCGCGGGCATTGCCCATAACTTCGGTCTTGCAAGTTCACCTCAGGGCGTCGGCCCGCACGGCATCGCAGGCGTGGTGGTGGGATTCGCCGCCTGCCTGGCCATCGGCTTCACCATGCGCAAGAGCGCTGCATAAGGAGGAAGACCATGAGTATCACCGTAGATGCGCGGGGCCTTTCCTGCCCCCAGCCGGTCATCATGACCATGGCGAAGATCAAGGAAATGGGCACGGGTGAGTTCACGGTGCTCGTGGACACGGACACGTCCAAGGAGAACGTGAGCCGGGCCGCTTCCAGCAAGGGCTGGGACGTCAGGGACGTCCAGCCGGACGGAGACGGGTACCGGATCACCCTGAAAAAGGGCTGAGCGTGGCGTTCTTCAGAAAAAAGACAACAGCTGAACCCGAGGCCAGGGACGTGGACCTGGGGTTCCTTGTCTTCCAGAACACCAGCGAGGTGCTGCAGGCGGAAAAGGCCCTGCGGAAGGCCGGGTGGAAGGACATCCGGGTCATGGGCCCCCCGCCCGAGGTGCGCACCGGCTGCGACCTGGTCATCGAATTTCCCCTTATGGAGGAGCTGAAGGTCCTGAAGATCCTGGAGGATTCGGGCGTAATCCCCGAGGCCGTGGTGCCGGTGAGCAGCCCCCTGCTGAAGCCCGTGGATCTCTATGCAATCACGGACTTCGGCGATTACCTCATGGTCAGGGCCGCGAACATGAAGATCACCGTGGACAAGAACACCCTCGTGATCGTGAACATATCCGGGGGCGGCTGCCCGGACGTCCCCTATCTCGCGCACGAAATGACCGGAAAACGCCTTGACGAGGCCCCCTGCCCCAAGGACATCGGTCACACCCTGTGCGCCTATGCCCTGCAGCTCGCCTACGAGGAGGTCGGGAAGCGATGCTCGCCATAGTCGGCACCGTTCCGATCAGGGACTTCCCCCTGACCCACGGCCCCCTTTCGGTCTCCGGCCCGTGGCTCGAGATCCGCGGCAACCGGGTGGACATCAACCGTGGCACACCGGCCCTCATGGCCGCGGCCGTGGCTGCATCTCAGGCCCTGGGGAAAGAGTCGCCCTATGGCTTTCTGGTGGGTGACATCGGCCACGGCAGGGGGAGCAGGGAGCTCTACCACTTCCTCACCGAACACGCGGCCGACCATTCCTTCTCGGTCATGACCTTCCACTACCTCCAGCCCATTGCCCACTGGAACGAGAAGGTCATCAACGCCGTGCTGTCCGTGCACAGGCCGCCCATGCTCATAGCGGACGCAGGGTTCATGTACGCGGCCAAGATGAGCGGGCACGCACAGCGCTTCGACCTCTTCACCCCGGACATGGGGGAACTGGCCTTTCTGGCGGACGAGAACGCGCCGCACCCGTTCTACACCCGAGGCTTCATCCTCCACGAGTCGAACCGGGCACCCGAGCTTATCGCCAGGGCCTATGCACACGGAAACGCTGCACGATACCTTCTCGTCAAAGGGGCTATGGATTACGTTGCTGACAGGAGCGGGATCCTGGAGGCGGTGAGCGAGCCCTCGGTGCCTGTTTTGGAGCCAATCGGCGGCACCGGGGACACCGTCACGGGTATCGTCTCCGTCCTCATCGAGGCCGGCTATGCCGTCCCGGAGGCGGCAGCCGCGGCCGCGATGGCCAACCGCCTCGCAGGCCGTTATGCGCAGCCGACACCCGCCACCCAGGTCATGGACATCATCAAACAGATCTCCCGGGCGCTCGGCGAAGTGCTTGGTCTCGGCGTATCGAAGGTAACCCATGCACCACTCCCGCAGTGAACCACGCATCACAAAGGACATGACCGTGCTGGACGTGGTGTCCGCATACCGCTCCACCGAGGCGGTCTTCCGCAGCTATGACGCCAGGGCGGGGGCGTGCGTCTGCTGCTCCTGCCTCTTCGAGACCGTCGAGTCTCTCGCACGCACATTGGGCCTCGACCTCAACGCGTTCCTGCGCGAGGTCGAAAACGCTGCGTTCGGGGAAACGAGCCGGTAATCCTTCTAACGATCACTCCTTTTCCTATCTCATAGCGGAAATCAAAACCACGGCCTTCCCTTGCCCTTCCTGATCGCGTATGATCTCTCTCCAGATCAACCCTGCAAGGAGGATGTCATGGGGAATGAAACCAGGGAGAGAAAAACCATCTGCGCACAGTGTCCGGGCACAGCCTGCTACCCCATGATCCCCGCAGGCGCACCACTGCCGCCCCTGGAGGAAGCGCCTGCCTTCTGCCCCATGCGGCGTTTCCCGGAGGTCATGGAACGGGTGGCTGGAGAATACGCCAAGCCCTCGGTGAAGGAATTCGCCCGACTGGCCTCCATCCAGGAGGCCCAATGCTACGAGCTCACCGCTACCGGGATCAGGACGACAATCCCCCGCATCGAGGAGACCATCGAGTTCGCGAAGAAGTGCGGGTACACGCGACTCGGCATCGCCTTCTGCGTGGGGCTGCGGGAAGAGGCGAAGATGCTCACGGGCATCTTCGAGGCCAAGGGGTTCGAGGTGGTGTCCGTGAACTGCAAGGTGGGCCGCATCCCCAAGGAGGACATCGGCCTCACGGGCGAGGAGAAGATCATGGCACCCCTCATGGAACCCATGTGCAACCCCGTTGCTCAGGCCGAGGTGCTCAACGCCGAGCAGGTGGACCTGGCCATCCTGCTCGGGCTCTGCGTGGGGCACGACACCCTGTTTATCAGGTACTGCAGGGTCCCGTGCACGGTGCTCGCGGTCAAGGACCGGGTGCTGGGCCACAACCCGCTGGCAGCCCTGTACCTGACCAAGGGTCCCTACTACAGCAGGCTGAACGCACCGGCACAGCCCGGGGAGGACAGACCCAAGGTCACCCTGGATTGAACATCGAGCTCCCCTCGTTGATGGGGGTCATTTCTTCTTCCGAGCCACCCGAGCCGCGAGCAGCACCGGGTCGTACACCGGGGAAAAGGGCGGGGCATAGGCAAGATCGAGGTCGAACACCTGATCGATGGTCATGCGGTTGGAGAGGGCGCACACATAGACATCGATCCGCTTGACCGACTCAATCCTGCCGGACAGCTGCGCGCCGAGCACGCGCCGGTCCTTTCTCCCGATAATCACGAGGGAGGTCATGGGCATGGCCCCCGGGTAGTACCGCGCCCGGTCTCTCGATGTGACCACGACCTTCTCGGGGTCGAGCCCCAGCTCGACGGCCTGGTCAAAGGACAGTCCGGTGCGCGCCACGCCGAGGTCGAACACCTTGGTGATGGCCGTGTTCAGGACCCCTGCAAAGGCCTCCCGACCGCCTGCTATGTTCATGCCCGCTATGAGGCCCTGCTTGTTCGCCTTGAGGGCCAGCGGGGCATGGACCTCGAGCCCGAAGGTGGTCAACCTGGCAGTGGCACAGTCACCCGCTGCATAGATCCCCGCGACGCTGGTCTCCATGAACTCGTTCACCCGGATGGCCCGGCTGGCTCCCAGCTCGACACCCGCGGCCTTGGCGAGGTCGCTGTTCGGTTCCACGCCTACGGCAAGCAGGACCGCATCGAACTCGAGGACATCCACGTCACGAACGATCCCTATCCTGTCGCCCCTTTGTTCCAGTCCGGAGAACGGCCGCCCAAGGCTGAGGCTCACCCCCTGTTCGGTCAGTTTCTCTTTGATGATGTCTGAGAGCTCCTTTTCAAAGGAGCGATGGAGGTCTTCCCGGCGGTGGACCAGCGTGGTCTCCACCCCCTGTTGGCGAAACGACTCGCACGCCTCGAGCCCGATGTAGCCTCCGCCGATCACGGCCACGCTTCTCGGCTTCCGGTCAACGAGGAATTCCCGTATCCGGGCCGCGTCATAGAGGTCGTTCATGGTGAAGACGTTCGGATATGCCCCGACGTCGATCCCCATGGACTGGGCCCTGGCTCCGGTGGCGATGAGGAGCCGGTCATAGGGCTCCACTGCCTGCGCCCCGTCATGTTCAACCGTCACGGTCCGCTTCGATGGATCGATAGCCACGACCGTGTGGCGAAGCCTCAGGTCGACCCTTCGCTTTTCCCTTGCTTCCTCTGGAGAGACCTCGACGAGGTCGTCCAGGCCGGCCACCGCTCCCCCGACATAGTATGGGACGCCGCAGGCCGCATACGATATGTACTCACCCCGCTCGAAGACGATGACCTCGTATTCGGGCCTCTGACGCTTGACCTGACTCGCCGCGCTCATGCCCGCGGCATCGCCGCCGATGACGATGACCCTCATGATTTCCTCCGTTTTGCCGCCGTGCCCACCGGACCTATTTCCGCTTCTTCAGATCGCCCCAGAGCGGGTCTGTTCCGAACCGTCTCATCCACCAGTCATCATCAGAGGCGATCCTGGAGAACTCTTCGACCGTGAAGGAGTACCTGTAGTGTCTGCAGTAGGCCATGACGGTCTCGTAGGCTGCAACGATTCTCTTCGTCATCTCAGCGCACCGTTCATCCTGTTCCATGCACCTGTCGGGATGCCATTTTCTGAGGAGCCTCCGGTAACTGGACTTGATCTCCCCCATGGTCGCCCGCTCGGGAAGATCGAGCACCTTTCGTGCCTCGTCGATCTCCTCGTGCGTTACCATGGTCTTCATGCCCGGTGTCATTGCTTCCTGCCTCGTATCACGACGAACGAACCCTTCCCGTGACCGGGCCTGACCTCCTCGTGTTCGGTTATCCGGGGAAGGTCGTCAAAGATGGTCTGGCAGAGGATGAAATCCCCAAAGCAGGCGGCTTCCAGTGCATCGACGACCTCTTCGACGGAGTAGAACGTCGCCTCCCGGTAGAACACATTCTCATGCTGGTGCCGTACGTATTCCTGCCCGATGCGGCTTGTGCGGTCCACGAACCCGATGATGAGGTCTCCACCGTCGGTCAGGACCCTTGAGGATTCCCGGAAGGACGCAGGTACATCATCAAGGAAGCAGAGCGTCGTCACCATGAGCACAAAACCAAAGGCTGCGTCCCTGAAGGGGAGGTGCTCGGCCACGGCCCCCAGGACATTCATGCCTTTTTCACGGGCACGCGCCCGCATGTTGCCGGATGGTTCTATGCCCACGTCAATGGCTAAGGGAACGGCGAAACTGCCGGTCCCGGCACCGATCTCCAGTCCTCGTTTCCCGGGCGGCAGCATGGATCCGACCGCCCGCAGTTCAGCCTCGTAGACAAAGCGGTATTCCTCGAACCACCCGTCATACTGGGCGGTGTGCCGCTGAAAGGGACCGGTTCTTGTCATTGTCTAAGAATACATCTTTCTGGGCTATGATACAAATTCCCTTTTATGGACGCGATCGAACTGTTTCAGCACGTGGGTCCCCACCGGCAGCCCTGTGTGCAGGGCAACCACAGGACACTTCACCTTGAACAGAAAAAATATGGGTGCCGTTTCGCCGAAGAGGGTCTCAAAGTTCCCCTGGCCCTTGGAGACGATCAGATCGGCATCGTGGAAACGCCTGCGGAACTCTTCGCTGCAGTCTGCCAGAACCGTCCCTGGGGCATCCGACCCGTTATCGATCACCTCGACGAGATTCTGGAGTCCTGCCTGGAGTGCATCGTGAACCGTGGCGTCATTGATCACTGGCACTCCTCTCACTGCAAAAACCACCGGCCGAGGGGAAAGCTGCTCTATAAGAAGCCGGTCGAAGACAATCTCGCCCGCGTTGTCTCCCAGGTAAAGAATCCGTTCGGCGCTCTCAACCGCCCGGCGGAAGGCATCAAGGTCTCCGTGGAAAGGTTCTTCCATGGACCTTGCCACCGCAGTACGGGCATCATCCTCTTTCAGGTCCGCCTTGGCGCCCAGATCAATGACGTTGCCTGCAATGGCCAGCCGGGTCGCCATGCCGAAAGGATCCGGCGCTTTCGCCAGCCTGGCCTCGATCTCGGGCAGCATTTCAAGGGCCATACGATTGAATCTGTCCTTGGCCGCAAGGTACGGGTCGTCCACCCCGGTGAGCTTCCTCAGATGCCGATGGATCTGCTGGGAGATCACCGGAGGAACCTTCTTCATGTCCATGTCCGCAATGACAAGCAATGTCTCGCGCACGATTCGCTCGTGGACCTCGGGGTCGACGGTCGAAAGTCTGGCCGTTTCCAGTGCCTGGCGGACAAAGCAGGGGATGCAGCCCAGTGTTGTCATGATGCCGGGCTCCATGGTGTCCTCCTTATGATCCTCGGAACTATCTCGATACCACGATTCCGTCGCGGGGTGTATGCCTATCTCCGCCTGCCCCGGCCGTCTGTTTCGGGCACCTCGATAGCGAGGGCCTCGATCTTCCTATAAAGCGTACTGGTGTTGATGCCCAGGATCTGAGCCGCCCGTTTCCTGTTTCCGGCGGAAAGTCTCAGCGTCTCGGTAATGAGGCGCCGCTCCATGACCTGCAGGCTCATGGGCCCGAGGCTTTCCTTTCCCGTTGCCAAGGCAGGGCGCAGTTCGGACGGCAGGTGATGCAGCTCGATGATACTGCCGCGGCAGAGCACGAAGGCCTGCTCTATGATGTTCTCCAGTTCGCGGACATTGCCCGGAAAGCTGTGCTCCATGAGGCGGGCCATGGCCTCCGGGGAAACGCCTGCTATGTCCCTGTCCTGCAGGTGATTGAACCTGGACACGAGGTGGTCGACGAGCAGCGGGATGTCCTCCCTGCGCTCCTTCAGGCCGGGCAGGGCCAGGTGGACCACGCGGATGCGGTAGTACAGGTCTTCCCGAAATGACCCGGAACGTACGAGCTCGGCAAGGTTCCTGTTCGTTGCAGCCACCACACGCACATCCACCTTCACCGGCTCGACCGAGCCCAGCGGTTCCACGATGCGGTCCTGGAGGACCCGCAGAAGCTTTGCCTGCATGGCCGGGGATATATCACCGATCTCGTCCAGGAACAGCGTCCCTCCGTTTGCCAGAGTGAACCGTCCCGCCTTGTCGCGCCTGGCATCGGTGAAGGCCCCGGCCTTGTGCCCGAACAGCTCGCTCTCCAGCAGCGTATCAGGCAGGGCTGCGCAGTTCACCGGGACGAAGCGTTTCTTCCTGCGCAAGGAAAGGTTGTGGATGGCACGTGCAAAGAGTTCCTTGCCTGTGCCGCTGGGACCTTCGATGAGGACCGTGCTGCTGCTCTGGGCGATCTGTGGCAGGATCTCAAAGAGATTCATCATGGCCGGGCTCCTGCCGACGATGTCCTCGAAGGTCCGGCGTCCCTCCAGCTCCTTCTGGAGATGCTTGACCTGACTCAGATCCTGGAAGGTCTCGACACCGCCGATATGGTTCCCTTTCTCATCCCTGAGGATGGCTGCCGAGATGCGGATCGGCACCTGCTGCCCCTGGATATTGATGATGTGGGCCGTTGTGTTCACGGTGGGCGTGCCTGTTTCCAGGGTACGTCGCAGTGCGCAGGCCTTCTCGCAGATGTCTGCATGGAACACGTCGGAACAGGCCTTGCCCAGGGCCTCTTCACTGGGCACACCGGTGATGCGCTCAGCCGCAAGGTTGAACGAGGTTATCCGCCAGTCCGAATCTACCGTGAACACCCCCTCGTTGAGGGAATCCAGGATGATGTCACGCTCGTTCTGATTCGCAGCCGTTTCTTCCTGCCGCATATACAAGTCCCTCCTGTGCTTTTATAATAGTGCATCCTGCAATAGTCAATGCATTTAATTAGTGCACTTTGCATTTTCATGGTCGAGGATATCCCTTGGCCATCATCTAACCTTTTTTAATTATTAGGGTATTTTTGGTTTAAAAAACTGGCATTGCCTTTGCAGAATCACTTCCATGAGGATCGCGGTAGCCCATTGGGGAGATCGCATCTCCCCGGTCTTCGATGTGACCGACAACCTGTATGTCGTCGACATCGATGGCAACCGTGAGATCCGGCGTGAAAGCAGGGCGCTGGTCAGCCGTAACCCTTTTCAGAGAGCCATGGAGGTGTCCGGGCTCGGGGTGGACCTGCTCGTGTGCGGGGCCCTGTCCCATGTACAGGAGGCCGCGCTCATGAGGGCGGGTATCCAGGTGGCAGGATTCATCTGCGGCGACGTGGCCGCCGTTGTCAATGCCTTCCTCAACGGAAAACTGACCGACGGTCGTTTCCTCATGCCCGGCTGCTGTGGCAACCGGCGGAGGATCCGCATCCAGGGGCGCAGGGGCGGCCACCGATGGGGCCGCTGAGAATAAGATACAGAAAAAAACCAATCGAGAAAAGGAGGACACGATCATGCCATTCGGAGATGGAACTGGACCTGGTGGATATGGACCCATGACAGGACGCGCAGCAGGATTCTGCGCCGGATACGCAGTGCCCGGATACGCGAACCCCGTCTTTTGCCGCGGCTTCTGGGGCGGGGGAAGGGGCAGAGGAGGTGGAGGCGGCTGTGGCTGGCGGCACTGGTATTATGCAACAGGCCTGACCGGCTGGCAGCGCTCTGCCGCATTATCTCCCGCATGGGGGAGGCCCTGGTCCTATGCAGCGCCGGCAGCGCCTCCCGTAGCGAGACAACAGGAGCTTGACGCGCTGAAGGGACAGGCGGGGTACCTTGAACAGACCTTGTCGGAAATCCGCAGGCGTCTCGAGGAGCTCCAGGCACAGGGGACCGAAGACTGAAGCGGTATCCGGGTCGTTTCCCGGATGCCCCTTTGCCGCGGACGATCGCCAATCCGGCAGTCGTCCCGGCGGCTTTATATCGACTCACAGAGAGGTGTTTTATGAAAATAGCGGTTACATCGACAGGTCCTTCCCTGGATGCGCCGGTAGAGCCCCGGTTCGGCAGGTGCCCGTGGTTTCTCGTGGGAGAGACTGATACCATGCAGTTTGAAGCGGTGGAGAACTCCAGTGCCGCCCTCGGGGGAGGGGCTGGCATCCAGACAGGCCAGACCATGGCAAAACTGGGCGTCACCCATGTCCTCACCGGCAATTGCGGACCCAACGCCTTTCAGACGCTCTCCGCCGCAGGGATCACCGTCGTGACAGGATGTTCAGGCATGGTTCGGGATGCAATTGAAAGATTCAGATCTGGCAGCATGACCGCCTCGGCCGGGGCCAACGTGATGGATCACTACGGCATGGGCGGGACCGGAGGAAACGATATGAGTAGAGGTGGTGGACGCGGAATGGGCGGTGGCAGAGGCATGGGTGGTGGGCGTGGCATGGGTGGCGGTCGCGGTATGGGAATGGGCGGCGGTCGCGGTAAGGGTGGTGGACGCGGCATGGGCATGGGAGGCGGCAGAGGCATGGACATGAGTGTCGCGGGTAACGCCATCCCGCCGACCATAGAACAGGCGGGAAGAAAAACAACGATCGCAAAGGTGGACCCCGACCTGTGCACCGGGTGCGGGGTGTGCGTGGACATGTGTCCCATGGGCGCGATCAGTCTCCGGGACAATACCGCACAGGTGGACGTTCAGAAGTGCACCGGGTGCGGGATCTGCGAAGATGAATGCCCGGTGGGGGCCATCAGCCTTCAGTGATACGCTTCAGGGCACCGTCGGCCGGGAAGGCACCCGGAGAACCGGCCTTGCGATATTCCCTGTTGACGACGGGGGGTGCTCTGGCGGAAGGTACCATATCATCAACCTGTGAAAGGAACAGTATCCCATGTCACCTGATCCCCTGACCCCGTATGGCAACCGGCCCATGGTAACCCCCATTGTCAATGCAGTGAACTACGAGTACTCCTCCTTCGAGGTGCTCCGCCAGATCACGGACGGCGAGATCGACGGCTACACCTACCACCGGGACGACAACCCGACGGTCCGGGCCGTGGAGCACAGGGTGGCGGCCCTGGAGGGGGCCGAAGACTGCATCATCTGCACCTCGGGCATGGCGGCCTGTACCATGGTGTACCTGACCTATCTCCATGCAGGCGACCACGTGATCATCTTCCACGACACGTACGGGGCCAACTACAAGGTCTCCCTCATCCTCGAGCGCCTGGGCGTGAACATCACTTGGCTGGACGCGGACCAGGCGGATGACATCGAGGCTCTCCTGCGGCCGGACACCCGCATGATCTTCCTGGAGACCCCGAGCAACCCCCTGTGCAAGGTCATCGACATACGCGCTGTCAGAGCGGCTGCTGACAAGGTGGGCGCAATGGTCGTGGCGGACAACACCTTTGCCACCCCCTACCACCAGAACCCGCTGAAACTGGGCGCCCACCTGGTGATCCACAGCGCGACCAAGGGCCTTGGGGGTCACAATGACCTGATGGCAGGGGTCATTGCGGGCACGAAGAAGGACTATGACGAGCTCTGGTTCACGAGGCAGGCCATAGGCACCACCCTGGATCCCCATTCGGCCTTCCTGCTCGCCCGGGGGCTGAAGACCTTCGATCTCCGCGCACAGACCATGTCCCAGAGCGCCCAGGCTGTTGCCGAGCACCTCGAAGGCCACCCGAAAATCTCACGTCTTATTTACCCCGGCCTCAAGAGCCACCCCGCTCACGCAGCGGCAGCGCGGCAGATGCAGAGGGGCTTCGGCGGCATGATGGCCTTTGACGTGGGAGACACCCAGGAAGACGCCAAGCGGTTCATCCTGAATTTGAAGCTCATCTATCACGCGGTCAGCCTGGGCGCCACGGAGACACTGATCTGCATCCCTTACCTGACCACCATGCTCTATCTGCCGCCCGAGCGGAGGACGTCTTTCGGGGTCAGGGAGAACACGATCCGCCTGTCCCTGGGGATCGAGCCCACACAGAGCATCCTGGAAGACCTCGACCAGGCCCTGGCGGACCTGTAGGGAGAGTCAATGGGAGATTTCCGGATCACGGTCCTGGTGGAAAACACGGCCTCGAAGAAAGGGCTCCTCGCCGAGCACGGCCTGTCCGTGTGGATCGAATCCGAGCATGGGCGCTTCCTCTTCGACACCGGCCAGGGACCTGCCTTGGGCGTGAATGCAGACATGCTCGGCATCCCCCTGGAACGCTCCGATGCCGTCATGCTGAGCCACGGCCACTACGACCATACGGGCGGTCTCCCTAATGTCCTGCATCTGAAAGAACACCTGCCTGTTTACACACACCCGGCGGCCCTTGAGCCCAAGTACGCCATGGGGCCCGGCACGATGTCACGCGACATAGGAATGCCGTCACGGGTGAAAGACCTCGTGGAAGACCGGGCCGAACTCAGATGGATCCAGGGACCGACCGAGGTATCCGATGGGCTCCTCCTCACCGGGCCCATACCCCGCAGGACCGGGTACGAGGACACCGGCGGGCCGTTCTTTGCCGATGCGTCGTGCCGCACCCCGGACGGGATGCCCGACGACCAGGCCGCATTCCTGCGTACGAACCGGGGCGTCTTCGTGGTGCTGGGGTGCGCCCATGCCGGGGTCATCAACACGCTTTGGTACATCAGGGAACTCACGGGCAATGCCCCTTTCTGCGTGGTCATGGGCGGCATGCACCTCGTGGCCGCCGGGCGCCAGCGCATGGACAGGACCGTCGAAGCACTGAAGGAACTCGACATCGAGCGGATATTCCCAGCCCACTGCACGGGCCCGGATGCAGTGGCCCGCCTGCGGCGTGAGTTCCCCGACAGGTGCTTCCCGTTTTCAGCCGGCACGGTCCTGGACATCGAGGGATGACCCGATGGCACCGTACGCGCACATGATACGATCCCTGGTGGGGTCGCGATGCATCTTCGTACCCGGGGTGCGTGCGCTCATCATCAACGACTTTGGAGAGGTCCTGCTCCAGCGGCGTTCGGACACCGGGTGCTGGGGGCTCCCCGGAGGCGCCGTGGAACTCGGGGAAACGGTGCTGGAGGCGCTCAGGCGGGAGGTGCACGAGGAGACCTCTCTGAGAGTCCTCTCGGCTGAGCCCATGGGCCTGTATACGGGCCCGCAACAGCGCTTCGCCTACCCCAACGGCGACGAGGTCCAGTGCTTTGCCGTGGCCTTCATCGTCTCTCAGTGGGAAGGCAGCCCGCGGCCGGACGGGACCGAGGGCACCGATCTTTGCTTCTGGCCGAGAACAGGACTCCCGGACAACCTCGTGCCCATCCATGCCGAGACCCTTGCGGACCTCGAGCGCTACCGGGGACAATTCCTCTTCTGAGGGCAGCGCCGGCCATGAAGACGAGACACATCTTCGGTCCGGTTCCCTCCAGGCGCCTCGGACGCTCCCTGGGCGTGGACCTCGTTCCGTACAAGACCTGCACCTATGACTGCATCTACTGCCAGCTCGGCCGGACCACCAACCTGACCGTGGATAGACAGGAGTGGTTCCCTCTTGACGAGATTATCGATGAACTGAAGGACAAGCTGGCAACACGTCCCGACTGGATCACCATGAGCGGCTCGGGGGAGCCCACCCTGTATTCTCGTCTCGGCGAGCTCATCGCACGCATACACTCCATCACGGATGTCCCGGTGGCCGTGCTGACCAACGGGTCCCTGCTCTGGCATGAGGATGTCCAGCGCGAGATCATGGACGCGAACCTGGTCATCCCCTCCCTGGACGCGGGCGACCAAAGCATGTTCACTGCAGTGAACCGGCCGCACCCGTCCATTTCCTTCGACTTTATGGTGGACGGGCTTGCCACCTTTAGGGACCGCTACCGTGGTCAGTACTGGCTGGAGGTCTTCATCCTGGGGGGCCATACGGCGGTGAGGGCCGAGACCGGAAAGATCACCTCCTGTGTGCGTCGTAGGATCAGACCGGACAGGATCCAGCTGAACACGGTGACCCGGCCACCGGCCGAAGACTATGCGGCCCCGGTGGACCGACACCTGCTGGAGGAACTCTCAGAGCTGTTCACACCCCGGGCCGAGGTTATCGCGGACTTCCGGGGCGCGCACGGCGCACCCGAGTTCTCGGCGACCAGGGACACGGTGCTGGACCTGCTCCGCAGACGGCCATGCACCCTGCAGGACATTGCCGGCGGGCTCGGCATCCACCGCAACGAGGCGGTGAAGTATGTGGAGGACCTGCTGGGAAAGGTGCTCATAGACCGGGTCAACCTGAAAGGGACGACCTGTTTCCGTGCCGGACCGAGTGGCTGAAGATGAAAGAGGGGTGCTGCCGTGTCAGGCAGCACCCCCACGTGGTTCCTTTCCGTGAATCCGCTCTTAGTCGCAGAGCTCGAACAGTGCTGCAGCACCCATGCCGCCGCCGATGCACATGGACTCGACGCCGTACTTGGCGCCTCTGGCCTGCATCTCGGTCATGAGCTGGGCGCAGAGCTTGGCGCCGGTGCAGCCGAGCGGGTGGCCCAGCGCGATGGCGCCGCCGTTGACGTTGATGATGCGCTTGTCGCTGTCGGACAGCCAGAGCTCCCTCTTCTCATAGAGCCCGAGCTGCTGCAGGGAGTAGATGCACTGGGACGCGAAGGCCTCGTTGACCTCCCACAGGTTGATGTCCTCGACCTTCTTGCCCGTGACCTTGAGGAGCTTGGGGATGGCATAGGCCGGGCCCACGCCCATCTCGTCGGCGCGGCAGCCGGCGACCACGTAGGCCACCATCTTGGCGATGGGCTTCACGCCATACTTCTTCACCGCATCGCCGCTCATGATCAGCGAGCATGCTGCGCCGTCGGTGGTCTGGGAGGAGTTGCCCGCCGTGACCGAGCCCATGGCAGCGAATGCCGGGCGCAGCTTGGCAAGATTTTCCATGGTGGTGGGCCGCACGCCGTCGTCGAAGTCCTGGACGAAGGTCTCCTTCACGGTGATGCCGTTCTTCTCCTTGAACCTGACCGCATTGACCGGCACGATCTCCTTGAACTTGCCGTTCTTCTGCGCCTGGGCCGCCTTGGCCTGGGAGTGGAAGCCGAACTCGTCCTGCATCTCGCGGGTGATCTTGTAGCGGTTGGCCACGTTCTCGGCCGTTATGCCCATGGAGGTGTAGACGTCCGGGTTTTCCATTGACCACTCGGGGTGGGGCCTGGGCATGTTGCCGCCCATGGGCACGATGGACATGGACTCGAGCCCGCCGCCGATGCAGACATCGGCCATGCCCGCCATGATCCTCATGCCCTGGAGGCAGATGCCTTCGAGACCGGAGGAGCAGAACCGGTTCACCGTGGCGCCGCAGGTGTCATCCGGGAACTTGCACATCTGGGCGATGATGCGGCCGATGTTGAGACCCTGCTCGGCCTCGGGGAAGGCGCAGCCGATGAGGACGTCTTCCACGTCCTTCTTCTCAACGCCCTTGGCCCTGTCCATGAGCCCGTTGATGGCCGTCTTGAGGAGATCCTCGGGCCTGGTATATGCGAGAGCTCCCTTGCCCCTTCTGCAACCGGGAGTCCTGACTGACTGAACGATATATGCTTCTCTCATTGGTTTCCTCCTAGTTCTTTCTCGTGTTTTCCGATTACAGGAACAACGGCTTGCCCGTGGTCATGATGTTCTCGGCCATCTTCTGGGTGTTTTCCGTCTTCCACAGGTCCACAAAGGCCTCGCGCTCGAGGGTCATGAGGTGCTCCTCGCTCACTGCGGTGCCGCAGGGGACGTCGCCGCCGGACATGCATATGCAGATCTTCTTGGCAATGAACTCCATGTGGGGCGTGATGTAGCCGCCGACCTTCATGTTGTTCATCTCGGCCCAGACCATACCGTGGGCCTCGCGGCCGAAGACCGGGATGTTCTTCTTGATGGGGGGCGCGTACCCGTCGTCCACCATCTTGAGGACCTCTTTCTTGGCCTCGCCGATGAGGTTGTCGCGGTTCATGACGATGCGGTCCGCAGCACCGAGGAAGCCTCTGGTTCGTGCCTGATCGGCCGAGTTGGAAACCTTGGCCTGGGCCACTGCCATGAAGGCGTTGAGGAAGAATCCGCCGTAATCGGTGACCTTGGCGTCCTCGGGCTTTGAGGTGATGAACCGCCGCCAGAGGTTGATCATGCCGCAGCCGCCCGGGACCAGACCGGCGCCGATCTCCACCAGACCCATGAACAGGTCGGCGTGTGCCACGATCCTGTCAGCGGACAGACACACCTCGCAGCCGCCGCCCAGGGTGAGCCCGTAGGGGGCTGCCACCACCGGGTAGTTGCTGTACCGGGTGGCCATGATGCCGGTGTGGACCTTGCGGATGAAGCCGTCGATCTCGTCGAACTTGCCGGCCCTGGCCAGGCCCAGCATGAACGCCAGGTCGCCGCCAGCCGAGAATGCGCCCGGCATGCCGCCAGCCTGGTTGCCGATGACCATGCCCACGCCGTTCTCGCCGACATAGGCACCGGCCTTCTGCATGAACTCCACCATCTCGAGGTTGACCGCGTTCATCTTGGAGTGGAACTCGAGGCAGTACACGCCGTCGCCGATGTCGATGAGCGAGCAGGACCCGGAGGTCAGCGCGATTTTCTTCTTGTCCACCTTGACGTTGGCAAGGGACAGGGCCTTGGGGCTGACCTTCACGGGCTTGTAGCTCTCGGAGACGAAGTCGAAGAACATCGGCTTGCCCTTCTCGAGCTTGTAGAAGGAGGTCGCGCCCTTCTTGAGCATCTTCTTTACCTTGTCGGGAACCTTGAGGCCGTCCTTCTCCATCTTCTCGACGGATTCCTTCACACCGATGGCGTCCCAGGTCTCGAAGGGACCCATCTCGAAGTTGTAGCCCCACTTCATGGCGTTGTCGATCTCGACGACCGTGTCGGAGATCTCGGGGATGCGGTTGGCTGCGTAGATCAGCGCGGCGGCCTGGACCTTCCAGGCGAACTTGGCACCCTTGTCGTCGCCGTAGAGAACGGCCTTGAGCTTCTCGGGAAGGGTCTTGGCCTTCTTGGCCGCGTCGATGCAGGGGAAGCTGACCTTGTCATAGGTCTCGTACTCGCCGGTCTTGGGGTTGATGACCTTCTTGATCCTCTTCCAGTCGATGATCTCTTTCTTGTAGAAGCCGGCCTTGGTCTTGTTGCCGAGCAGCTTCTGGTCGAGCATCTTCTGGAGGAAATCGGGAAGCTTGAACACGTCCCTGGCCTCGTCGTCGGCGCACAGGTCGTAGGTGTTCTTCATGACGTGGGTCATGGTGTCGAGGCCGACCAGGTCGCCGGTGGCGAAGATGGCGGTCTTGGGGCGCCCGAGCGGTGCGCCGAAGATGGCGTCGACCTCGGGGATGGTGAACCCTTCCTCGAGCATGGCCGTCAGGGTAGCACCGATGCCGTGGATGCCGATGCGGTTGCCGATGAAGTTCGGCGTGTCCTTGGCCCAGACGATGCCCTTGCCGAGCCTGCTCTCGCCGAACTCAGCCACGAAGTCGAGGACCTCTTTCTTGGTGAGCTCGCCGGGGATGATCTCGAGCAGGTGCATGTACCGGACCGGGTTGAAGAAGTGCGTGCCCAGGAAGTGCTCCTTGAAGCCCTTGCTCAAACCCTCTGACATGGCCTTGAGCGGGATACCGGAGGTGTTGGAGGATACAATGGCGTCTGCCTTGCGCACCTTGTCGATGCGGGCAAAGAGCTGCTGCTTGATCTTGAGGTTCTCGACGACCACCTCAATGATCCAGTCGCACTCGGCCAGTTTGTCGAAGTCGTCTTCCAGGTTGCCGGTGGAGATGCGCCCTGCATGATCCTTGTTGTAGAAGAGCGGGGGCTTGGCCTTCATGGCGCCTTCGAGACCAGCCGTGACAATCCGGTTCCTGGCCTTCTTGTCCTTCTTTTCCTCTTCCTTCAGGTCGAATGGAACGATGTCGAGCAGGAGCATTTCCACGCCTGCAGCGGCGAGGAGCGCTGCGATGCCGCCTCCCATGATTCCAGACCCGATAACCGCGGCCTTATTGATTCTCCTGACCATTATACCCTCCTCTGTTTTAGTTGGTTGTTTATCCGAAGCAGTGAAATCTGAATCAACATTCAATCTACACTTGAAAAGAGCTTTAGTCAACAGATCTGATTAGCTTGGTTCCCGTTCTTTGAAAATTCAGCTTTTTAGAGCCCGATTGGCATGCCAGATTAATGAAGGTTTCGACAGTGCCAAACTCAGGGGGCTGTTCGTCGGTCAAACATCCATGAGAGGTAACCAGCACCATCTCAATGGGATTTTCCGCATGTCATGATCGAAAAAGAGCCGGGCAATCCCTCAGGGACGCCCGGCTCTTTCATGCTTCGGATGAATGGGTGCTACTTCTCTATTGCCAAGAAGCCGTTCGGATGAAACTTCTTCCCGGTGGCCTTCTCTGAGATTCCCTTGTAATCCAAGTACGGGGTGATGCCGCCCATGAAGAAAGGCCAGCCCGCGCCCATTATCACGCCGGTGTCAACGTCCTTGGGACTTGCCACGACGCCTTCGTCGAGGATGTGGCGGATCTCAACGGCGACACGGGACAGGACAACTTCCCTGATCTCGTCATCGGTGAACTTCTTGTTGCCCTGCGGCCAGCCCGCCTTGATCTCGGGGTCGATGTCCACTCCCTTGTCGGTGAAGACAAGCAGGCTCTTCTTGCCCTTTGCCACGAGGTTCTTGAGTCCTGCGCTGACCGGGAACCTGTCGGGCCACGACTTGTTGAGGGTCTCCTGGACGTGGAGCGCAATGGCAGGACCCACAAGCCCGGCAAGGGTGAACGGAGACATGGGGTAGCCCAGATCGTGAATCGCGTTGTCAACCTGCATGAAGTCGGCGCCTTCGTCTATGCACTTGAAGATACCGTCGTTCCAGGCGAGCAGGATCCTGTTGACCAGGAAGCCGGCTGCGTTCTTCACGAGGACCGGGGTCTTCTTGATCTTCTTGGCGATGTCGAATGCCGTTGCCAGGGTGACGTCACTTGTCTTGTCGGTCCTTATGATTTCGACGAGCGGCAGCATGGCGATGGGGTTGAAGAAGTGGAAGCCCACCACGCGGCACGGGTCCTTGAGGTTCTTGCCCATCTCTGCCACGTCCAGGGACGATGTGTTGGTGAGGAACAGGCACTCGGGTTTGCATACTGCTTCGAGCTCACCGAAGATCTTCTGCTTGATGCCCATCTCTTCGAACACGCCTTCGATGATGAAGTCGCAGTCCTGGAATCCGTCGTAGGTCACGGTGCCGGTGATGAGCTCTTCGCCGATCCATTTGGCGTCGGCCGCTGAGAGCTTGCCCTTCTTGGCTGTCTTTGCAAGCTGATCGCGGCAATAGGCAAGGCCTTTATCCACGAACTCCTGTTTGATGTCCTTCATGAGGACCGGACACTGGTAGCGCTGTGCGAACAGCAGGGCCATCTGCGATGCCATGAGGCCTGCGCCGATGACGCCGATCTTGGCGATCTTGTTGCCTTTCACCTCTTTGGGCGGCCTGCCGGGGAGTTTCTTGGCGCGGCGCTGGGTGAGGTCGAAGGAATAGACGCCGCACTTGAACTGGTCGGACAGGATCATGTCGGCTAACGTCTCGGTCTCCTGCTTGAAGCCTTCCTCCAGAGTCCAGCCTGCAGCACCCCTGATGAGGTCGAGCGCCTTGTAAGGGGCGATGGCGCCAGAATGGACGCGGCCCAGGATCTGGAACTTGGTCTGGTTGTAGAGATCGTCGCTCATCTTCGGGTCGACCTTCTTGCGGTCCACCTTCACCTCGCCGGTGATGATACCTTCGAGGATTGCCAGCGATTGGCCGGTGAAGTCGTTCGGCGCAAGGAGGAAGTCGGCCAGGCCCATCTCGAAGGCCTTTATGGAGTTGATCATCTTGTTCTGGTTGAGCGGATTCATGATGATGAGATCGATGGCCTTTTCGGGGCCGGCCAGCTTGGTCACGAGCTGCGTTCCGCCCCAGCCGGGAACGAGGCCGAGGAAACACTCGGGAAGCGCATAGTGGTCGCACCCGCCCGGGCTCTTGGAGATGGTACGATAGTCGTGGTAGAGACCCACTTCGCAACCACCACCCATGGTCGCGCCGTTGATGGCCGCCAGCGTCGGGATCTTGAGGTCCATGATCCTTTTGAAGGACGTGTGGCCCATGACGCCGATATCAAGAACGTCTTTCTTCGTTGCGTTCGGGTCGACACTCATGATGTCCGCGCCTACGTTGAAGATGAAGGGCTTGCCGGTGAGCATCCAGCCCTTTACATCCTTATCCTTCTCCACGATGTCGAGGACCTTGTTCAGGGACTCGAAGGCCTCGACCCCCCAGGTGTTGGGGATGTTGTACATCTGGCCGTTGTCCATCGTGACTATGGCGATCTTGCCTGCCTTTTTCGACTCGAAATAGTTGAGCTTGCATTCTGTTATGTATTTAGCCATGGCGTGAACCTCCTAGAGCTTTTTCCCAACGACATTTTCCCAGATGATTGAACCACCCATGCCGAGACCGACACACATGGTGGTGAGCCCGTACTTGGCCTTCGGATTCAGCTCGAAGTCCTGAGCGAGCTGCATGCTCAGGCGCACGCCGGAACTTGCCAGTGGGTGACCTACTGCAATGGTGCCGCCGTACGGGTTGAGTCTGGGATCCTCAGGGAACTTCATGCCAAAGTGCTTCATGAAGCCGACAGCCTGGACAGCAAAGGCCTCGTTCAACTCGATGATGTCCAGGTCTTCGAACTTCATGCCGTAGTTTTTCAGGACCTTCTCGGTGCACGGTACCGGACCCCAGCCCATGATGGACGGGTCGACGCCAATGAATGCTGCGCCCACGAACTTCATCTTGGGCTTGATCCCCAGCTCTTTGCACTTCTGGCCGGACATGATGAGCGATACACAGGCACCGTCATTAAGTCCAGAGGAGTTCGCCGCAGTTACTTTTCCTTCGGCCTTGAACGGGAACCTCCTGAGTGCCTTGTTGCTTTCCAGTGTCGCGTCGCGCCGGGCCTGCTCATCACGGTCGGCAACCTTCCACCCGCTCGGGGTGAATACCGTCATGTCCACACAGTGTTTGTGGTAGTATCCTTCGTCGAGGGCCTTGAAGTACCGCTTGGTGACAAGATATGCATACTCGTCGGCCTCGTCCTTGGTAACAGGCTGCTCACCGTTCTCAACAAGCCAGTCGTGAAGCTTCTCCGCAGTGACACCCATGTTGAAATATTTCGGCTCAACCATCTTCTCGGTGACGATGCGGGGATTCGGGTCTGCTCCGGCGCCCATGGGGTGGTGCCCCATGTGCTCGACGCCGCCGGCGATGATGATGTCCGCAACGCCAGTCTTGATAAAGGATGAACCGATGGCCTGGCAGGTCATGCCGCCGGCGCACATCCGGTCAACGGAGAAGCCGGCGACCTTATCGGAAAGACCGGCGGTGAACACCACGGTCCTGCCCATGGTCGTGCCCTGGTCGCCTACCTGGGTCGTTGCGCCCCAGATGCAGTCGTCAACTTCGTTCCAAGGCACCGTGGGGTTCCTTTTCTGCAGTTCCATCATGACCTTGGTGACCATGTCGTCGGCACGTGTTGTCCAGTAAAAGCCATCCGATCTTGCTTTTCCGAACCATGTGCGAACACCGTCAACAAAATACGCATCTCTTAGATCCATACAATCCTCCTTGTTGGTGTGCGTGAGCGATCTTTACCTGTGGACAGTTAATGAAACTACTGCTTTGATTATTGATATCACCCGCATGATATATTCACGGGGTGTAGATTTTGTCAAGCACATACTGAATGGCTATTCATTTCTTTGCCTCGGGGAAGGGCTCTTTTCCATTGTCATGTGAAATGATTACCCTGGCAGCCCGTTCCGATGATAGTGCGTGAGAATAATAAGGATACTGCGCGGTGAAAAACAGGAGGGGGTGGCAGGTCCGTGTCTCGCAAGCGAACCCGCCGGGGATCAACCTACTCTTCCGGTCTCGGCTGGGGACCGGGGATGATGCCGGCAATATCGGGATCTTCCTCGCCCAACAACGGATCTCTGTTGGCCTTGACTTCCTTGCGCTCGATCTTCTTGGCCTCCTTGGCGAGCCTCTTGCGCCGCTTTTCCTCTTCCCGCTGTTTTTTCTTGAAGGTGTTGGTGGATCTGTTTGCCATATATTCCTCCCGGTCTGATGCCGTGTTGCCCGATCGTTCGAGCAACCACTTGGCTTTACCCCGGACCTGTTGCTCTCTCGTGCTTCGGCAGGGGCGGGCGTTGCCCGCCCCTGGTCATGGTTCTAGGAAATCGTTACGTTGGATGCCTGCATGCCCTTGGCGCCTTTGACGATCTCGAAGGTGACCTTCTGGCCTTCCTCGAGAGCCCTGAACCCCTGCTGGTTGATGGAGGTGTGGTGGACGAACACGTCCTGTCCGTCATCTGCAGTGATGAATCCGTAGCCCTTTTCCCGGTTGAACCACTTCACTGTTCCTTGTGCCATGTACAAACCTCTCTTGCTCTTCCCCCGCGGCATGCGGGGGATGCTTCTGTTGTATTTCTGAAAAGGGAAGATATCATCTATGAACGGTTGACTTTGGTGGTGCGAGAACCGAAGGTGTGCTTCAGGGGTCACAATTCAAGTCTGATATATTCATTTTCCAGATGTGACCTTCGTAGTGCACATTGCCCTCGGTGTCAAGCCATAAATAGAGCATCCACTCCCTTTCACCCAACAGGATCCTGCAGCATTGACCATTTCACGCAGGAATCATGTTCCCTTCTTCTCGCTGCACATCGTCTCGAAGGTATCGAAGACCGTTTCCGGCGGGGTATAGATCTTTTCTTCCGGCTTCTTCACCAGGGTCAGGGCACCGGTGGGGCATTTCGTCACGCACAGGCCGCACCCGATGCAGCGCTCTGCCCTGAACATGATCCTGCCATCCTTGAACCTGAGCGCGCCCACGGGACAGCGTCCGGCACAGACGCCGCAATCGGTGCACAGGGACTCATGCAGCGCGCAGACATAGTTGCTCTTTACCTCACGGGCAGGGGCGGGGAAGAGCTTGAGCGAGATGAGCATGCCGCAGCAGCACGAGCAGCAGGCACACATGGCCTCCACCTCCCGGGAGTTCAGGATGTGGATGACCAGCCCCTCCTCCTCGTTGCGTTTCAGCATGGCCAGGGCCTCGTCCATGCTTATGTAGCGTGCCAGACCATTCTCCACATAGTAGTCGGCAAAGGAGTCGAACTGGAGGCAGGTCTCCAGGGGGTGCGTGCAGGTCTTGCCGTACATGCGCACCGCCTTGCGGCAGAAGCACTCGGCCACGGCGATCCTCTTCTTGGTCCTGATGATGGCCTCTGCATCGTCGTACGGGGCGATGGGCCCGTCCGGAACGATACCGGTGCTGATGGGGATGGACCTGAGGTGAGGGGTCTTCGAACCGTGGAAGGTGGCGCCAAGGCCCGACAGGTAGTATTCGGAGATGTCCTTCAGGAGCTCCGGGCTCAGGTTGTTCAGCTGGAACTCGTAGATGCCCACGATGAAGGGTATGGGGAAATAGCGGGGCTCATCACCATCTTTCAGCCTGAAGACGAGCCCCCTGCGCGCCATGTCTTCCAGGCGGACCGCCATGGCTTCGGGTTCGGCCTGAACACGGGCCGCCACTTCCGGGACGGTCCGCGGCTTCAGTTCCATGGCGAGGAACAGGGCGGCGTCCTCCTCGGTGAAGAGCTGCCTGAGGATCCTGATCTCCACCCCGCCTTCGGTGGCAGGATACCCGGTGGCCATCTCGTCGAGACGTGCACGCAGCTGTTCGTAGATATCCGCCATGGACCGCCCCCCTGCACTATGGTGAGCAGCATTGTACCCGATACCCGTGGACTTTACCATGAGAGGTTCGACGTGGAGATGAGCACGGGCATCACTGCCGTGCGATCATCATCTTGCCATTGTCCATTCAAATAATATTATAGGAAGTATTCCGTTTGCATGTGCATGAAGGGAGAGCCGCATGGGAAAAATCCATGAATACGACCGGTATGACGGGCTCGGTCTGGCCGAGCTCGTCAGGAAGAAGGACGTTACGCCAGCCGAGCTCTGCGAAGAGGCCATCGAACGCATCGAGAGGATCAACCCCTCTCTCAACGCCGTTATCCACCGCATGTTCGAGGCAGCCAGGAAGAACGCTGCGGGCAAGCCGGCCGGAGGACCCTTTGCCGGGGTTCCGTTCCTCCTCAAGGACCTGCTCACCGCGTATGCAGGCGTCCCACTCTCCATGGGGTGCAGGGCCTACCGGGACTATGTCCCCTCCCGGGACTCAGAGCTGATGAAACGCTACAAGGCCGCGGGCATGCTGTTCCTTGGCAAGACAAACACGCCCGAGTTCGGGCTCATGGGCATCACGGAGCCCGAGCTGTACGGGCCCACCCGCAACCCATGGAACCTCGACCGGACCCCGGGAGGCTCCAGCGGCGGCTCGGCCGCGGCCGTGGCCAGCGGCATGGTCCCCATGGCCTCGGGCGGGGATGGGGGAGGATCCATCCGCATCCCCTCGTCCCACTGCGGCCTGTTCGGAATGAAACCCTCCCGGGGACGAAACCCCACCGGCCCGGAGTACGGCGAGATCTGGCAGGGTGCGGCGGTGGAGCACGTGATCACCAGGAGCGTTCGCGACAGCGCGGCCATGCTGGATGCGGTCAGCGGGCCTGAACCCGGGGCGCCCTACACCATACCGGGCCCCGAACGACCCTTCCTGGAAGAGGTCGGGCTGGATCCTGGAAAGCTGCGCATCGCCTTCACGAAACGATCTCCGTTGAAGGCCGAGGTACACCCCGAGTGCGTCAGGGCGGTGGAGGATGCGGCAAGGCTCCTTGCCGACCTCGGCCATGCCGTGGAGGAGGCCGAGCCCGCCGTCGACGGCATCGCGCTGGCCAAGAGCTACTTCTCCATGTATTTCGGCGAGATCGCGGCCGACATCAGGGACATGAGGAGGATCTTGGGCAGGAGAATCACCGCCGCGGACGTGGAGGGACCGACCTGGGTGCTGAAGCTGCTCGGCGACGTCATGTCCGCCGGCGAGTTCGTGCTGGTCATCCGGCAGTGGAACACCTTTGCCCGCCAGATGGCGCAGTTCCACGAGAGGCATGACCTCTACCTCACTCCCACCGTGGCCTCTCCACCGGTGAAGATCGGCGAACTCAAGCCCAAGCCGGCCGAGGAAAAGGCCATGCGGATCGTGAACAGCCTGAACCTGGGAAGGGTGTTGCGCCTGAGCGGGATCGCTGACAAGCTGGCCCTCGAGAGCCTTGCCAAGACCCCCTACACCCAGCTCGCCAACCTCACGGGCCAGCCCGCCATGTCGGTGCCGCTGTACTGGACCCGGGAGAACCTTCCCATCGGCGTTCAGTTCATCGGGCGATTCGGCGACGAGGCCACCCTGTTCCGTCTGGCCGGTCAGCTGGAGAAGGCCCGGCCGTGGTTCGACCGAAGGCCAAAGATCTGATTTTCACTCGGAGAGGATCGGAGAGGAATGGAATGCAACGAACAGGAGGAGGTTTTTCATGATGGATCAGAAACCCTGGCACGCTCACTACGACTACAATGTCCCCACCACCATCCGGTACCCGCGGATCCCGGCCCAGACCATGTTCCAGCTTCCGGCAGGCTCGTATCCGGACAAGGCCTGCGTGAACTTCTACGGCAGCGAAATGACCTTCTGGCAGGTCAGGGAACAGATGCTCCGCATGACCAACGCCCTGGGAACGCTCGGGGTACGGAAGGGCGATCGGGTGGGCATCCACCTGCCCAACTGCCCCCAGTTCGTTATCGCATACCTGGCCACACTGTCGCTGGGTGCCATCGTCACCAACCTGAACCCCCTGTACACGGCCAGCGAGCTCAGACACATCATGGAGATCACGGGCATGGAGACGCTCATCACCTTCGACATGGTGCTGCCCAACATCCGCCCCCTGGCAAAGGAGGCGGGGCTCAAGCGGATCGTCGTGACCAGGGTGACCGACTACATCAAGGGCTTCGGCATGAGCACGGCAAAGGACCTCGACCTGAACGGGGACGAGGGCTGGCACCACTTCTCCGAACTCATCGACGGCACCACGGAGACCCGTCTGCCACGCATACCGTTCAGCCCGTCGGACCCTGCCATGATCCAGTTCACGGGGGGCACCACGGGGGTCCCCAAGGGGGCGCTGCTCACCCACGCCAACATCGTGGCGGCCACCTTCCAGGCATCCCTGTGGGGATCGCCCACCATCAGCATCATCCCGCCGGAAAGACGCAACATCCTGAGCGTGCTGCCCTACTTCCACGTCTACGGCAACATCGTGGCCATGAACTGGTCCTTCTTCAACTGCGCCACCCAGATCCTCGTGCCACGTTTCGAGATCGACGAACTGCTGGGCATCATCGGGAACTTCGAGAAGATAGTCTTCTTCCCGGCGGTCCCCACCCTGATCACCGCGGTGATCAACCACCCCAAGGCGGCCGACCTGAACCTGGCCAAGCGCCTGGGCCTGCTCAACTCCGGGGCCGCACCCATGGCCTCGGAACTCATAGAGAAGGTGCAGGACATGGGCATCTTCTTCAGCGAGGGGTACGGCCTGAGTGAATCCACCTCGCTCGGCATATCCAATCCCATCCTCGGCATGAAGAAGGTCGGATCCATCGGCATCCCCTTCCCGGACAACGACGTACGGCTCGTGGACGTGGAGGAGGGCAGGGAGGATGTGAAGCCCGGTGAACCGGGCGAGATCATCATGAAGGGCCCCCTCATCATGCAGGGCTACTGGGACAATCCCGGGGAGACCAAGGGGCAGCTCGTGGACGGGTGGCTCCACACGGGCGATATCGCCATCGCGGACGAGGACGGGTACATCTTCATCGTGGACCGCAAGAAGGACATGATCATCGCCGGCGGGTTCAACATCTACCCCAGGGAGATCGACGAGGTGCTCTACCAGCACCCCAAGGTGGCCGAGGCCGTGTCCGTGGGCGTGCCGGACGAATACCGGGGCGAGACGGTGAAGGCCTTCATCGTCCTGAGACAGGGCGAGACCGCCACGGAGCGGGAGATCATCGACTTCTGCAAGACAAGGCTCACCGGCTACAAGATCCCCATGCTCGTTGAATTCCGCGACTCGCTCCCCAAGAGCGCCGTGGGCAAGATCCTGCGCAAGATCCTGCGCGAGGAGGAGGCGGAGAAGCGAAAGAAGTCCTGATGCCCTTGGAGCTACGGGGGCCCGTCAGAAGAGCCCGCTGATGGTGCCGTCGTCGTCCACGTCTATGGCCAGGGCTGCCGGGGTCTTGGGCAGACCCGGCATGGCGAGGATCTTCCCGGTGAAGATGACCACGAAACCGGCCCCTGCCGAGACCCGGGCCGAAGAGACCGTTATGGTGAACGGGTCTTTGGGGAAGCCCGGGATCTTGGGGTTGTCCGTGAGGGAAGCCTGGGTCTTGGCTATGCAGACGGGCAGCCTGCCATACCCCATGTTTTCGATGTTCCTGATCTCGGTTGCGGCCTGGGTGGAGAACTCCACGCCGGCCGCACCGTAGACCTGTGAGGCCACGGTCCTGACCTTGTCCGCAAGGGGCAGGGAAAGGTCGTAGAGCATACGGAAGTCGCCGGGCGTGTCGCACATGAGGGCCACCTTATCCGCAAGTTCCAGCCCGCCCGAACCCCCTGCCTCGCGGAAATCGGTAATCACGGCCGGAACGCCCAGGTCTTCGCAGCGGGTCCTCAGGTCCAGGAGGTCATCCTCGCCGTCGGCTGCGAAGCGGTTGATGGAGATGACGGCCGGTACCCCGAACCGGGACAGGGTGTCCACATGCTTGCGGATGTTCTCGATGCCGTGCAGGGCATGGGCCCGCAGGGTGACCACCAGCACCACGGCGGACGGCCTGAGGTTGCCCGTTCGGCACGTGATGTGGAAGAACTTCTCCGCACCGAGATCGGCGCCGAACCCTGCCTCGGTGACGGTGTAGTCGGCGAGCTTGAGCGCCATCCTCGTTGCCGCCAGGGAATTGCAGCCATGGGCGATGTTGGCGAAGGGCCCGCCATGGACGAGGACCGGCACCCCTTCCACCGACTGGACAAGGTTCGGGTTGATGGCGTGCTTGAGCAGGGCGGCCATGGCGCCTGCCCCCCCGATGTCCCGGGCGAAGACCGGTTTGCGCAGATAGTCGTACCCGATGATGATGTCCCCGATCCTGGCCTTGAGCTCCTGCATGGTCCGGGAGAGGCACAGGATGGCCATGATCTCGGAGGCGGCGGTGATCTCGAACCCGTCCTCCCGCATGACGCCGTTGAGGCCCCTGTCTTCGAGCCCCAGGATGATGCTCCTCAGGGACCGGTCGTTCATGTCGATGACCCGCTTCCAGACTATGTTCCGAGGGTTGATCTCGGGCGTGTTCCGGTGGTGGAGGTGGTTGTCCACCACGGCGGCCAGCAGGTTGTGGGCCGTGGTGATGGCATGGAGGTCGCCGGTGAAGTGGAGGTTGATGTCCTCCATGGGCAGCACCTGGGAAAAGCCTCCACCCGCTGCACCCCCCTTGAGCCCCATGCAGGGGCCCAGCGAGGGCTCCCGTATGGCCATCACGGCACGCCTGCCTGTCTGGTTCAGGGCCTGGCCCAGCCCGATGGTGGTGGTGGTCTTCCCCTCTCCCATGGAGGTGGGAGACATGGCGGTCACCAGGATGAGATGCCCGTCGGCGACATCGGCAAGCCCTTCTATAAGGGACAAGGGTATCTTTGCCATATGCCTGCCATAGGGGATGATGTCATCGGCGGTCAGACCAATGGACGCAGCGACCTCGATGATGGGCCTGGTCTCACAGCTCTGGGCGATCTCGATATCTGATTTCATGAAATGTCCCGACAATGACCCCGCTCCGTCTAACCCTTCGGTATGCCGAAGCTCCGCAGCAGCCCGGTGAGCGAGTCCCTGCTCAGCGCATGCTGGTTCATGAGATCGAGCATCACCTTCATGTTGAACACCAGCCTGATGCCGGGGGTCGTGGCACAGTCGATGTCCCTATCCGAGATGACGGTGATGTCCTCCTGGTCGACGCGCTCCTGTTTCAGGATTTTCGCGATGATGCCCGGGCGGTCCAGCGGCTTCATGAGGCCCGCGGGCAGGTCGCCGATGACGGCCTGGGCGTCGTCATCCATGGGAAGCTCGAACCCGAAGGCAAAGTCCAGGCCGAGTCTCGTCTTCATGGCACCGGTAAACGCATCGAACCCGTTGGAAATGAGGCCGATCTTGTAGCCCATGATCTTGAGGGTCTGGAGGAGTTCATGGGTGCCCTTGCTGATCTCGATGGAGTCCATGACCGCGTCGATCACTGTCTGGGGCAGCCCCTCCAGCAGCGAGGCGGTGGCATGCATGAAAGCGAGTTCAGGCTCTTCCGGATCTCCGATGGAGACGCTTTGCCGTTGAATGCCTGCCTGGATCATGATTTCACGCATGGTAAGGGCGTCCATGAAGCTCCCTGCGACGTCGAACAGGATGATCTTCTTCTTCTTGTTGAACACGTCCTCGGTCTGGAACATGGTGGAGATACGGATAGCCTGCATGGCTTCACGGATGGCCGTCTTGAGATTCTCCGTAGGCAGTGCGCTGCTGCTGACGTCACACAGCAGGTCCATGAGGAAGATGTCTTCACGGGCCACGACCTCGGAGATTTCGATGTTGATGTTGTATGCACCGAGCTTCTCCGTGATGGTGGCGATGATACCCGACTTGTCCTTGCCGACCAGCGTGACGAGCATGTTCTTCTTCTCCACGCCCCGGGGTGTCGGCGTGTACCTCTCAATGGAGAGCTTCACCCCGGTTTCAGCGGAGATCCTGTCGACAATGGCCCTGAATTCCTTGACCGGCACCGTGGCCTCGCCGAGGTCCACCACCAGGTAGATGGTGAAGAGCCCGTGCAGCACGTCCTGCCGCATGTCCACGATGTTTCCTCTGACCGCGGCAATGGGTGAGGTGATGCCGCCGACAAGGCCCACTGAATCCGCCCCGATTCCATAGATAATGTAGAGCATCCTGTTCATCCTGCGCTCCTCGGTGTACGCGTGAGATGTCCCGGGGAATTGCCTCAGCCCTTGAACACGCCGAGCTTCACCGGAATCCACCAGGTGATCCCGTAGACAAGCGTCTTGAAGACGGTCCTGGCGGGGGAGATGCCTGCCGCGGCGCCGACGCCTCGGGCCACCAGAAGCTCCAGGGGGTGACCGACAACCCAGGTGAGCGCCACCGACTTCCACAGCTTCTTGAGGGTCTCGTTCCTGAAGGGTTTCACGAGGCCAGCCACCGTGAAGACCCATCCGCACACAGCACCTGCCATCATGAGGTACCAGAAGCCCTTGCTCTTGAGCATAAAGCCCCCTTCATTTCATGTGATAATCTGATTATCTACCAGAGAATGCGGTGAGGTGCGACACCAAATATGGCCCAGGGCCGTGAGTTGAACCGGAGCACACACACCCGCGACTTTTGTGCGTCGTGGTTCAGGACAGGAGGCCTTTCTTCTGCATCGTTCACGCCGTCAGGACGCAACGACCCCTAGAAGCCTGAGACCATCGTAGAAGAGCACACATGCCAGTACCCCCAGGACGAAGCCAAGGAAACGCATGGTATACAGGTACGCCCTTCCCCTGAGAATGGATTTCGATCTGCCGACAGCCACGGCCAGCAACACCTTCGACCCCACGAGAAACGTGTAAAAGCTGAGAAGAAACGCAAGGAGAGCCCATACGTGCAGGCCCAACGCCTTTGTCATGAGGGGAGCGCCCACGCTGAACCAGAACAGGTACGGATGAGGGTTCAGCGCATTTGCCAGCACCCCTTTGGTCAATGGTCTGGACTCTGCTGCTTCGAGCTCCGGCTCGAGTGCCCTGGTGCGCATGCTTCTCCAGGCCATGACCGAGATGAAGGCGCCGCCCGCAAGAGAGACGAGCCCCAGTATGCCGTGGAAGCCGGTCAGCTTGGACAGAACAAAAAGCGTGAGAACGATGATCGGCGCATCCGTGATCATCGGGGCAAGGGCAACTCTGATGCCGGCCTTGACACCGTGATGCAGCGTCTCTGTAAGGACCAGCGTCAGAAGCGGTCCCGGGGAAAACCCGGCGGAGAGTCCGAGCGCTGCTCCGGCGGTTATGAAGAACATCATCCTCTCAAGGGCGTGGGCCAGACGCAACGGCCTCGGCCACGATGTCCGACAGCTCCCTGACCCGAATCCGCTCCTGGGCGCCCTCGTCCTTCACCGCATCGGCGAGCATCCGGTAGCACTGGGGACAGGCCACGGCGAGGGTGTCGGCACCGGTGGCGAGGGCTTCCCGGATACGGGCTCGTGCCGCCAGATCAGGTCCTGTGCCGAGCATGTCCGTAAAGAAGTTGCCGCCTCCTCCCCCGCAGCACAGGGCATTCTGCATGGCCCGGTCCATCTCCACGAGCCTGAGCCCCCTGACGGACCTGAGGATGTTCCGCGGTGCGGCATATTCGCCGTTCCAGCGGCCCAGGTAGCAGGGGTCATGGTATGTCACGGTCGTCCCGCAGTCGATCGCCGGGGCGAGCTTTCCCGCGAAGAGCTGCAGGATCTGGGTGTAGTGGTACACCCCGAAGGCCGCGCCATGGCCGGGATACCAGTTCCTCATGGCATTGAAGGCATGCGGGGACAGGGTGATGACCTTCTTCACGCCGAGCCTGTTCATGAGCGCGATGTTCTGCCCTGCCAGCAAGGCCGCCAGACCCTTCTCTCCCAGGGCATGCACGTCGTTGCCGTCGGAGACCTCCTCGGCCCCGAGAATGCCGAACGACACCCCCGTACGCATGAGGAGCCCCGCCACGGACCGGGCCATCCGCTGTCCCAGTTCGTCGAAGGCGCCTTCGTCGCCCACGTAGAGGAGGTATTCCTGGTCCGTATACCGGGGGATGTCGAGCTCTTCGGCCCACAGCCCGCGATCCCGGGAGGGCATCCGGTACGGGTTGCCGCTGGTGCTGACGGCCTTGAAGTAATCCCTGACCGTCGGGGGTATGATCCCCTGGTCGACCATCTCCGCCCGTGCCTCGATGAACACGTCGACGAGCTTGTCCTTGATGTGGGGCAGGGCACACGCCTCCACGCAGTTCCTGCAGGTCACGCAGGAAAAGAGGATCTGTCCGAACCGCTCGCTGGTGGGGATATCGCCCTCCTGCCAGGCGCGGATCAGCCACATCCTGCCGCCCGAGGAGAACGACTCGAAGCGGTATTTCAGGTAGGCGGGGCAGTTGAAATCCGTGTAGTTCAGGGGGAACTTGCACCAGCCGCACCGGAAGCACCGGTGGAGGATGTCGCGGTATGCACTGTCCATCTAGGCCACCTCCCAGTTCCCGGGGTTCATGATCCCTGCCGGGTCGAGCACCCCCCTGACCCGCTTCATGAGCTCTTTCGTGGCCGGGTCCATCCGATCCATGATGAGCCGCTGTCCCTGCACCTCGGTCTTCCAGGGTATCCCTCCCAGGGCGAGGGCGGTCCCGTTGGTGTCATCCAGGGCATGTTTCACCCGCTCCACCTCGTCACGGTCCACACGGTTGAAGGGGTAGGCGAAGAAGAACATGGCCGCATGGCCCCTGCCGATGATCCGGGCACCGAGCGAGTAGGTGATGCCGTGCCTGGCCGTGATGTCCATGCCGGCCCTGCAGGCGTCCGGGATCTTCTCGACGGGAATGATGGCGCCCACGTACTCGAACCCACCTCCCTTGCGTACGTCCGCGAACTTGCTCAATGCCTTCTGGGGAGCCTCGAGAAACCCCGACTTCATGTTCGGGGGCACGGGCATGAACCCCGACCGCCTGGTCTCATAGAGGTCCTTCATCACGGAGCGGAGCGCGTTGCGCTTGAAGGTCAGCTCCTGTTCGGTGTTTGCCGTGTAATTGATCACGGTCATCTGAAACCCCCGAAGGTAGTCGGGCTTGGGCGCCATGGCATAGTTGATGTCCTCGGCCATGGACGTTCCTATCACCCTGTTGATCACCACCGGGGCGAGATCGATGTCCTCGGTCATGTAGACTAGGACATCGTGGAACCTCGGCCGCGGGAAGAGCTTGATGCCCACCTTGGTGATGATGCCGGTGGTGCCGTTCCAGCCGAGGAACAGGCCCACGAGGTCCGGCAGGGGCGCCCTGGAAAACCAGGCGGGCACCGTGGAGCACGAGCCGAGCTTCACCACCTCGCCGGTACCGAGCACCGCCTCGAGCCCGGTGACCATCTCGGAGTGGAACCCCCCTTCGCTCTGGGAGAGGTGTCCGGAGCCGTGTATGGCGATGTTCCCTGCAATGGTTGCCGCTGGCGGGGCATCGGGCAGGGAATGCTTGAGCCCGGGGTGATGCTTCCTGAGATAGGCGTCGAGCATGCCCTGGGAGGTTCCTGCCTCCACCACCGCGTAGTGGCTCTGGTCGTTGACCTCGAGGATGCGGTTCATGCGCTTCATGTCGAGCACGATGCCGCCCCTGAGCGGCACGGACAGCCCGGAGAGCACCAGCCCGCCTCCCATGGGAACGACCGGTATCTTCTCGGCGCGTGCGAGCTCGACGACGGAGGCCACCTCCGCGGTTCCCCCCGGCATCACGACCCAGTCCGGCTCGTGCGGATCCTGAACTCCCTGGTCCCGCGAGTAGATGAAGAGCTCTTCCGCCGCGTCAGAGACGTACGCCTCGCCCACGATGGCCTTGAGCCTTTCGACGATAGCCTGACGTTCCATGATCCCTCCTCACTCACCGAGTGCCATGAGGCACAGGTCGGACATCATGACCGGGAAGATGCCTGCCTTGGCGACAGGCTCGGCAAGGGTCCAGAAGCAGAACGGGCAGTTGAACACGCAGTACTGTGCGCCGGAGGCCTTCATGTCGGCAACGTTCTTGGCCCTGATATCGTCCACGAGGTCGAACCGTTGGGCAGCCTCGGGCACGCCCCCGCAGCACAGGGCGTTGCCGTACTCGTACGTCCTCTTCGGCCGCTCGGCACCGATGAGCCCGAAGATGCCGTCGACGATGCGATCGGTCTCCGGGCAGAGCCTGTTCGAACACGGCCGCTGGTAGGCGACCTTGACGTTGAGCGGTTTGATGCGGTCCTCGAGCTCGACGAGCCTGTGATACAGGTAGTCGAAGAGGTGGACGGGCCTGAAGGGCACCTCGATGCCGAAGGCCTGTGCCCACGAGGTGTAGGTGCCATAACACTCGTCGTGGTAGCAGATGACATCCCGTATGCCCGAGGGCTCCACGGCGCAGCGCATGATGTTGTCGATCATGAGCGGGAGCCGCTCCTTGATGGTGGAACTCCGCGCGAAGTGGAGGAACATGAGGTTGCAGAACACGTCGCTTCCCCCGAAGGTGGTGGCCCCCTCGAAGAGGGTCCCGCGGATACCGCCCTTCATCACCTCGAAGAAACACATGTTGATGAGCGGGCTCTTCAAGTCCATCTCCTGGATCTTTCCCCGGGGGCCCATCATCACCACCTGCGACTTCTCGATGGGGATGGGCACGGGGTGGATGCCGAGCCGCTCCTGCACCTCCACGAGGCGGTAGAAGGGGTGGTTCCCATTGGGGCAGTACTCCTCGCAGGCATAGCAGGTGATGCAGTCCGTCAGGATGGATGACATCTCACCCCTGGCAACCCGGTCATGTTCCCGCTTGGCCCGGGCCAGGTCCAGATCGATGTACTGGCACTTCATGACGCAGTCCACGGTCTCGCATGCCAGGCAGGTCTCCGGGTCGAATCGCAGTGCAGACATGAAAACCCCCTTTCGTACAAAAAGTTGCCCCTGGCGACACATTGTCCGCCCGGCAGAGCTCATTCACACACGGGGGGCAGTGCAGCCCCCTTCGTTTCAGCCGTGTTCTTCCTTCGTTTCCCCGGGGAGAAACCCGGGCTTTTGGTACGCGGGTCCGGGGTAGGTATAGAATCCCTTGCCCGTCTTGTAGCCCAGCTCGCCTCTGTCCACGTACTGCTTGATGAAGTCCGCGTTCTTCTGGGCCTGGGGATCGCCCACCTTCTTGGCCCAGTAGTCCGTGATGGTCCACACCGTGGACAGGCCAACCTGGTCCATGATGCCGAAGGGGCCCATGGGCATGTACGTAACCCCCATCCAGGACCGGTCGATGTCCTCCACCGTGGTGACACCCCGTGACGCCAGCGTGAGGGCGGAAAAGAACAGGCTGGAGAGCATGGCGTTGAAGACATAGCCGTTGTTCTCCCGGTGGAGCATGATGACGATGCACCCGATGCTCACGGCAAAGTCATGTACGAGCTGGGTCACTGCAGGATCGGTCCCGGGGTGGGGCATGACGTCCACCACGGTGGATGCCCTGAGGTCGTGGAAGTGGAGGGCGCAGAGCTTTTCGGGCCTCCCCGTGGCCTCGGCGAACATGGACGGCACGAGCATGGAGGTGTTGGTGGTGAAGACGGTTCGCCCCGGGCAGAGCTTGTGGAACTGGGCGAAGACCTTTGCCTTGATGTCCGGATCCTCGGGCACCGACTCGCTGATGATGTCCGCGTCGCGCGCCGCTTCGCCGGGGTTATCCGTGGAGGTGATGCGGGCCATGGTCTGTTCAAGCTGCTCCTTCGTGAGCCTGCCTGTGGAGGCATACCAGTTCGCCAGCTTTCCGACGCGTTTGACGGCCTTGTCCAGGATGTCCCGGTTCAGGTCGTAGTAGATCGTCCGATACCCGTTCATGGCGCACTGGAGGCCGATCTGCTGGCCCATGGTCCCTGCTCCGAGGATGAGTACTGTCCTGATGTCGCTGCGCTGCATGGTCTTGTCCTTTCGTGTCTTTCAGGGTTAGGCGAGGGCACCGCCATCCACCACGAAGCTCGCGCCCGTGGTGAAACTTGCCGCGTCCGAGACCAGGTACAGCACCACCCCCGCTATCTCCCGAGGTACCGCGTTACGGTTCATGGGGATCATCTTGACAGCATAGTCTCGGATGGCCTCGTTGTCCATGATGGCCTTGGAGAAGTGCGTGTCCACCAGGCCCGGCAGCAGGGCGTTCACCCGTATGTTCCTGGCGGCGAGTTCCTTGGCGAAGGACTTGGTCAGAGAGATGAGCGCAGCCTTGGTGATCGAGTAGATCCCCTGGTACGGCGCCGGCTTGACGCCGTTGATGGAAGAGACGTTCACGATGGCGCCACCCCCTGATTCGGTCATGAGCCCCACGGCATGCTTGATGAGGAAGAACGGGCCCTTGAGGTTCACGTCGAAGGTCTTGTCCCATACTCCCTCGTCGGCCCCGATCATCTCCCCGAAATACGGATTGGTTGCGGCGTTGTTGATGAGGATGTGGAGCTTTGCATACCTCTCCCTGATCTGGCCGATGAGGCCCTCGATCTGCTTCAGGTCGCCCATGTGGCAGGCGATTACATCGGCCTTGCCGCCCCGGGCGGCGATCTTCCCTGCAACGCCGTTCAGGGCATCGGCCTTGCGGCTCACCAGGATACAGTGGGCACCATAGTCGGCCAGGGTGATGGCGATGGCCTCCCCGATGCCGCGGCTCGCCCCGGTTACGAGAGCAATCTTTCCGTCGAGACTGAAGTTCACTTTTTCCATCATACTCTCCTGTAGGCTCCTTATCATCCGAACACTGTTTGCTTGGTCACAGGGAGCTCTCCCTGATTATCCCCTGGGCGATCTGCCCGGCGATATGCACCCCGAAGATGATGGCGCTGAATCGCTCGTCCTTGGTCTGGCCGTGGTAGTACCGGTAGTAGATCTGCTGAATGATAACCCCGATGCGAAATATCCCGAAACAGAGGTAGAAATCGAAGTTGTCGATGGTGACGCCGGACTTCTCCGCATATCGCTGGACCATTTCCACCCGTGTCAGGGCCCCGGGCAGGTTGGTGGGAAGCATGCCCATCATCTGGGCCTCTTGCGGGTCGTCGGCCTGCATCCAGTAGCCGAGCGAGCTTCCAAGATCCATGAGGGGATCGCCGATGGTGGCCATCTCCCAATCCAGTACGCCGATGATCTTGAGGGGATTGTCCGGGTCGAGCACGACATTGTCGAACTTGTAGTCGTTGTGGATGAGCGCGGGCCTGGGGTGATCCGGGGGCATTTTGTCCCTGAGCCAGGCCATGATGTTCTCGAGTTCAGGGGCATCAGGGGTACGGGCGGCGCGGTAACGGTCGGACCATCCCTCCACCTGTCTCTTCACATACCCCTCGGGCTTCCCGAGCCCTTCGAGACCGATCTTCCGGTAGTCCACGGAATGGAGTTCGTAGTGCACGTCCAGCAGGTTCTCGCACAGCTTCCGCATCTCGTCCGGGCCGAGCTCCATGCCCTTGGGGAAACGCTTTCGGGGGATGATGCCCTTGATGCGCTCCATCACGTAGAACGGGCAGCCCATGATGGACTCGTCCTCGGTGTATGCGAGCGGCTTCGGGCAGTAGTGAAAGACCGGGTTCACGGCACTCATGACCCGGTACTCCCTGCCCATGTCATGGGCGCTCTTCGCCTTCCTCCCGAAAGGCGGTCTCCTCAGGACGAGTTCCGTGTCTCCCACCCTGATGAGGTAGGTGAGGTTCGAAAACCCGCTGGGGAACTGCTCCACCACGAGATCCCCGCTCAGACCGGGGATGGTGTCCTTGAGAAACACCTCCACGCCCTTCAAATCAAGCTCCTCGCCTTGTCTCACATTTGTCGGTCGATCGATCACGTCCATTCCCTCTCCTCCTTGCCTCATTGGTGTGGGGAAAGCAGGTATGATTCGACTAACTCCACGAGAAAGTCGGCATACTTCTCCACCGAGGTCTTCCTTCTGGCGTACTTCCATCGCTTGAGGTACCAGTCCTGGAGCATGGCCTTGAGAACCGCTCCCAGGAGGTCCGTGTCGACCTCCCTGAAGACCCCTGTCCTGTTTCCTTCCCTGAGGATGTCGACAAAGAGCTTCTCGGTGAAAAGCTCAGACTCGATGGCCTTGCGGTGCTCTTCCTTTCCCAGGTTCTTGGTCTCCATGTAGGAGAAGTAGAACCACTCTCTCAGGATCTCGCTGAGGAAGAGGTGGGCCTGGATAGCCCGCTTGAGCTTGACCCGCGGATCATCGATGCCCTTGAGCTGATCCACGAGCACCTGCATGACGACCGCGCTCTGCCCCTGGATCATGTGCAGCAGCTCTTCCTTGCTCGTGAAGTAGGTGTACAGGGCACCCATGCTCAGGCCCGCCTTCCTGCTGAGGTCGCGGAGGCTCATGGCGGCGAAGCCCTTCTGGCTGCTCAAGGTCAGGGCTGCGTTCAGGATCTTCTCGAGGTTTCTGACCGCGACTCCTTCCTTCTTGATTTTAATGCTGTCACGGTTTCCCTGAAAGAGGTCCCGGCTCAGGTCCTCCATGGAGAGGCTGACCAGGCCCTTGAAGGCCTCGAACTTCAGATCTTCCTTCATACGCTAGCGTACCGTCCTGCCTTCATAGTCCCTGAGTATCCTCCTGGCCACGGACATCTTGTGCACCTCGTCGGCCCCGTCATAGATCCGGGCCGCACGCTCGTGCCGGTAGAAGTAGGCGATGATGGTGTCGTCGGTCATGCCCATGCCGCCATGCACCTGCAGTGCCTTGTCGATGACGTCCTGCATGACGTTCGCCACGAAGAATTTTATGAAGGATATGTCGTAGCGTGCTGCCTTGGCACCAAGGGTTTCGATCTTCCAAGCGGCGTTGAGCGTCATGAGCCGTGCCGCCTGAATGTTGGCCGCGCACTCGGCGATCCAGGCCTGGATGATCTGTTTGGTCGCAAGGGTCTTGCCGTCCGGCTGGATGATGCGTTTGGATGCACGGGAGCACATGAGGTCGAAGGCCCGGTTGCAGATCCCGATCCATCGCATGCAGTGGTGGATCCTGCCGGGTCCGAGGCGCTCCTGGGCGATGACGAAGCCGTGTCCCTCCGGGCCCAGCAGGTTCTTCTGCGGTACCCGGCAGGACTGGAACAGGACCTCGCCGTGCGAGGCGTAGTCGTCACCAGCATGGCCCATGACCGGGATGTTCCGGACCAGGTTGAACCCCTTGGTGTCGGTGGGGACAATGATCATGCTCGCCTGGAGGTAGGGCGGCGCCTCGGGGTTGGTGTTGGCCATGACGATGGAGAAGGCCGCGCCGTCCGCTGCGGTGGAATACCACTTCTGGCCGTTGATGACATAGTCGTCCCCGTCCTTCACCGCGGTGGTGTCCATCATCACCGGGTTGGAGCCGGGCATTTCCACCTCGGTCATGGAGAAGCAGCTCCGGATCTTGCCTTCGATGAGGGGCCTGAGGTACCTCTCCTTCTGTTCGAGCGAGCCATGGAGGTGGAGGATCTCGATGTTGCCTGCATCGGGCGCATGGCAGTTGAAGACGTAGTGCCCGATGGGGCACCTGCCCAGGGACTCGGAGACGAAGGCATGCTCCACGAGGTTCAGGCCCATCCCCCCGTACTCCTTGGGGTGGTTCGGGGCCCAGAGCTCCATCTTCCTCACCATCTCGCGCTTCTGCTCGAGCACCGGCTTCATCTCACGGAAGGTCTTGTGGATGAACTCGGGTTCGAGCGGGATGAGCTCTTTCTCGACAAACTCGTCCATCATACCGGTTATGGCCTTTATCTTGTCCGGAACTTCGAAATCCATGGTTCTGCTCCTTTCTCCTCTTGGGGAATCTATCACCTATACGTGATGAGCGACGGGTCTCCTCCCAGCTCGAGGTGTGTGAAGGAGTTGAATCCCGCCATGGTGATCCGTTCATCATTATACATGTAGCGTGTCAGGGATGTGTTCACGATCTGCCAGTTCAGGCGCATGGCCTTCTCCCCCGGCAGCCCGAGCACGTTCGAAAGGGATGCGGCGATGGCGCCGCCGGAGGTGAAGACCGCGACGGTCCTGCCGCTGCCGTGTCTCTCCATTATGGCCGTCATGTCCCGGGCGACGCGTGCCTTGAGCCCTTCCCACGCCTCGATGCCGTCGGTATCGTACCTGCCTGTCACCCAGCGCAGCATGGCGGTCTCGAAGACCCTCTTGAACGATTTCTTGCTGGAGTACATCCGTGGCAGCTCGTCATGCAGGGAAGGGTCTTCATCTGCCATGGCCGGGAACATGGCCGTGACGATGGCGGTGGTGTCGTACTCGTCAAACCCGCTCACGCGTTCGAGGTCCGGCAGAGGCCTGCCGTGCTCCGCAAAGAAGGATCTGACCTCCTCCGCTGTGGCCGTCTGGCGGTCCATGGCCCCGGAATAGACCGCATCGGGCCGGAAGCCGGTATCGAAGAGATGGCGGGCCAGGATACGAGACTGGCGGACACCGAGTGTTGAGAGCTTGTCGTAGTTGTCGTGGCCGAAGGAGGCCTGCCCGTGGCGGATCAGATAGATCATGCTCATGGCGATGAGGATACCGGGAGAGGTGTCGCATGTCAAGCAAAAATAGAGCGAACGCTCGTTTTTTGTGCTTGCATTTTGTCGTGTCCTCCGATACCTTTCATGCACAAGAAAGGGGCACGTCCCGTGAAGATCCTCGCGTGCGTAAAACAGGTCCACGATTCCAGCGACACGCTTGAAATCAATGAACAGACCGGCTGGTTCTCCCCCAAGCCCCTGACGGTCTTCAGGATGAACCGCTTCGATGAGTTCGCCCTGGAGGAGGCGCTCCTCATACGGGAGCGCATGCCCGAAAGCGTGGTTCACGCCCTCTCCATCGGGCCGGAGCGGGCAAGCACGACCGTGCGCAGGGCCCTCGAGATGGGCGCGGATCACGGGGTCCATATCCTGGTGAAGGGGGAAGGCTACATGAGTCCTTTTACCGCGGCTTCCGCCATCGCCTCCTATGCCCGGACAGGGAGCTATGACCTCATCCTGACCGGGGTCATGTCCGAGGACAGCATGGCTGGAGTCACCGGCCAGCTCACGGCTGCCATACTTGATCTGCCGTGCGTAACCTCGGTCATCCGGACGGAACTCCATGGAGAGACTGCAGAGATCGTCGCGGACAGCGAGATCGAAAACGGCTACAGGGCTTCGTACCGCCTTAGTCTCCCGGCGGTACTCACCATCCAGTCAGGGATCAACTCCCCGCGCTACCCATCCCTGTCCAATGTCATGCGGGCGCGGTCACAGCAGCCGAAGACCATCATGCCCGAAGACCTCGGCCTGCCGGCGCCCCGGGACTCGTGTTCCGGAATACGCATGCCCGACACGTCTTCTCAGGGGCTTTTCCTCGAGGGGACCGCACGGGAAAAGGCGCAGATGCTCGTGGGCATACTGCACGAGAGATCCCTGCTGTCCTGAGGCATATACCATGTACAGCGCTCACATCGTCATAGCGGAGGTCAGGCGGGGGGTCATCACCCAGGAGAGCTATGAGGCCGTGTCGTTCGCCAGAGACTGTTCAGGGGGCCTTCTTCCTGCCGTTGTCCTGCTTGGCAAGGATGTTTCCCTCCAGGCGGAGGACCTTGCAGAGAAAACCGGCTGCACCGTCCACGTGATTCAGGGCGACCACCTGGGGAGCTTCAATGCCGAGGAGTCCTGCGCCGCCATTGCCGATCTCATCTCGGGCCTGCTGCCAGCACTGGTGTGCCTGCCCCATTCGTCCATGGGGTGGGACCTTGCCCCCCGGCTCGCGGTCAAGCTGCATGCTTCCTGTATCACTGCTGTCGAGACGGTGAAGGGAAAGGGATTCACCAGGTCCATGTGCGCGGGGCGCTTCATGGCCGATATCGTCCCGCTGACCGAGAGCGTGGTGATCACCCTGTCCGCCGGCGCATATCCCCCATATTCACCGGGGGGCTCCGCAAAAGGACCCATCGAACGGGTCCGCGCTGCCGGGGCAACCGCGCGCTCCAGACTCCTGGGTGTCCGGGAGCCTGCCCATCGAGACAGCGCGCTCAGGGACGCCGAGGTGATCGTGTCGGCAGGGAGGGGCATCGGCAAGAAGGAGAACGTCGAGATCGTCAGGGAGCTTGCATCCCTTTTCCCGCGATCTGCCGTCGGGGCATCCCGGTCGGTATGCGACCTCGGGTGGCTCGAGTACGGCAGGCAGATCGGAACGACAGGTCAGACCGTGGCCCCGAAGCTCTACATCGCCTGCGGCATCTCCGGGGCCATCCAGCATGTGGCCGGGATGCGGGGGGCTCACACCATTGTGGCCATCAACACGGATCCCGACGCGGCGATCTTCCGGGTCGCCCACTACTGCATCGTGGAGGACATCACGACGTTCATCCCTGTTCTCATGGATGAGCTGAAAAGGGACTAGGCCCGTTTTCGGCTCCCCCATGGAGATACCTGATAGGCAGTTTGTTGAGCGGGCCGTCCCGGCCACTACCGGTGATGGCGGCATGAAACATCATATCGAGAGCACGTGACACTGCAGGGGAGGGATAGATGGCTCTGTACGAATTCAACGGAAAGGTCCCCCTGGTGGGAGAAGGGACATGGATTGCGTCCAGCTCCGAGATCATCGGGGACGTCACGATCGGGAAGAACTGCTGGATAGGCCCCTGTGCCGTCATCCGTGGCGATTTCGGATCCATAACCATCGATGACGAAACCGCCATCGAGGACGGGGTGGTCATCCATACCCCTGCCTCGGTGAGTATCGGCACGTGGGTGACCATCGGTCACCTCGCCATGATCCACGGCAGCAGCGTTGGGGACTATGCTGTCGTCGGCATGAACTCAACCCTGGGAGACAATACCCAGGTCGGATCCTGGTCGATCGTGGCCGAGCATTCACTGGTCAAAAAGAACCAGATCATACCGCCGTATAAGCTCTATGGAGGAGTTCCGGCCGTTGAAAAGGGGGATATCACGGATACATACAGGGACGTCATGCTCGCGGGGAAACAGATGTACAGCGAGCTCGTGAAACAGTACCACCGGTGTCTGAGAAAAATTGCATGAAAAGATGCCCTTCGATACGCATTCATAAGCTCAAGCCGCCCCTGATTCCCCTTGTCTGGAGGAATGAACCGGAATATCATACATGCATCTTGCAATGAGAGGAGGCTTCCATGAACCACCCCGAAGCGACTTCCATGGCCCTGTCCATACTCCGGTCGGGTGATCCGTTTCAGTGGTATGTCATTACCCTGCTGGCACTGACTCTCTATGTCTATCTCAACGAATTCTCGAAGAAGAACTGGAAGGGGATTGCCGCCGGCCTGTCCCTGTACATGGTTCACTGGTTCGTGGAGATCGTGAATGCCCTTATCCAGCACTTCTCCGGCCACGCCCTCTGGACCGTCCCCACGGGCACCGCGTTCCTCATCCTGGTGGGAGTGGGCATCGAGATCAGCCTCATGTTTTCCATCGCAGGGCTCATCCTGAGCAAGCTCCTGCCCGAGGACACCGGCCTGAAGATAGCCGGGATCAACAACAGGCTCCTCTTCGCCATCGCCAACGCGGCATTCTACTCCATCTTCGAGATCTTCCTGGTGAAGACGCCGACCTTTGTCTGGGTCTGGCCCTGGTGGGGGGCCTTCCCGGTTTTCATTACCGTGTATATCCCGTTCTTCCTGGCCGCGTTCTACGCCTACGACTGGCCACCGCAGAAGCAGAAGGCCTTCATCGGCGGGCTCTTCGCGGTCAATGCCGTCTCCCTGGTGGTGTTCGCCGGGATCCTCGGGTGGATATGACAGCCATGAGGGTGTGGGTGGTCCCGAACGACCTTGCCCCCGGCTGCGGTCGGACAAGCACAGTTTCTTCGTTCTTATTTATTTGTTGAGCTTTTCGAGCTCATCCATGATCCATTCGAGCGGTGGCCGCTTGTTGATGTCGTGGACATCGATGGCTCGAATGACTCGCTGCTTGTCGACGATGATGATCGCGCGTTCCGTGGTGCCGTCCGTCCGCAGGACCCCATAGGCCTCGGCCGTCCTGCCGTGTGGCCAGAAGTCCGAGAGTACCGGGAACCACAGGGGACCCATGGTCCTCGTCCAGGCGAACAGGGTCGGGACATTGTCCGTTGAGATGCCCAGGACCACTGTATCGAGCCGCTCGAATTCTTCCCAGGCCAGAATGTACCCCGGCCACTGATCAGAGCAGACGGGGGTCCAGGCCGCCGGGACGAACGAGATCATGACGTTCTTCTTTCCCGCATAATCACCCAGGGAGACGGTCCCGCCTGAAACAGCCCTGAGCGTGAAATCCGGTGCCGTGTCTCCCACCTTGACCTTCAGCGTGCTGTCGACTGGTTTGAGCGGCCCGACCTCGTACAGTTCCCCTTCCGGCACGCCTGCGCTCGACATAAGGGGAACCATCGCGAAGAACAACAGGGTGACAGCAAATAGTACAGGTACATTGTTCGTTTTCATGGAACACCTCACAGACTGATACCGGACTTCCGGATCACGTCCTTCAGGAAGGCGTCGGCATCATCGTGGGGGCCCTGCTCGATGAAGAAGGCCTCTACCTTGGGTCCTCTCTTCCTGACACCGAAAAACGTAGGCGTCCGTATGCCGGTCAGTTTGTTCAGGATCTGAGAGTTCTCGTCATCGAACAGGGGGAAGGGGACGGTGTATTTCTTCTTGAAGAACTTCACCTCGTAGGCCGAGTTCCCGACACCGATGCCTATCAGCTTGACCCTGCCGCGAGTTCTCTTGTCCGCCTCGATGATTTCATGGAGCCTGTTCGCCGTAGGCGCATGCTTCTGGCAGTGGGGACAGTACATGCTGAAGATCTCGACGATGACGATGTCAGCGTCTATATCCCGCAGTGTGAACTGCCCTGCCTTCTTCCCTAGCCCAAGGTACGTGCGGTCGTTCTGGTCGGAGGGTACGGGCAGGGACACCTGTTCCATGACTTCCCCGTGCTGTACCGAACCATAAAGGGGGAGCGCGGACATGAAAACCAAGACAAAGCCAAGGAGAGCCTTTCTCATAGATTCCTCCAAGAGGGCTCGGTCCCGGGGCATGAGGGATCATGACCCGGGACCGGGATCGCTTTGTTTACCAGTTCTCCCCGAGCAGTTCGAAGTGATCCCTGGGGTGGGCACAGGCCGGACATGACGCCGGGGCGTCGGTACCCTCGTGGAGATACCCGCAGTTCCGGCATCTCCACACGACCGACTTTTCGCGTTTGAAAACACGGCCTGCCTCTATGTTCGTGGCGAGATCCCTGTAGCGTTTCTCGTGCTGCCGTTCGGCCACCGAAACAGCCTCCCAGACCTTGGCGATGACCTCGAAGCCTTCTTCCCGGGCAATCTTGGCAAAACCCGGGTACATTTCACTCTGCTCATAGTGCTCGCCGGCCGCAGCCTCCTTGAGGTTTTCAAGCGTGGTCCCGACGACACCCGCGGGGAAACTCGCGGTTATCTCCACTTCTCCTCCTTCGAGGAACTTGAAGAACCTTTTGGCATGCTCCTTTTCCTGATTGGCCGTTTCCTCGAAGATGTCGGCTATCTGCACGTAACCGTCTTTTCGCGCCTGGCTGGCGAAATAGGTATAACGGTTGCGCGCCTGGGATTCTCCTGCAAAGGATGCGAGGAGATTCTTCTCCGTCCGAGAACCTTTTAATGCCGCCATATCAATCCTCCCTTATCTTGAATGTCTTGTATGTTTTTTTCACAGAGCACCCGCCCTGGAACCCCACCGCAGGTTACCCTTGTTTCTGCTTTTTCCTGCACGCCGGGCAGACGCCGAGAAAATCGAGTTCGCACCCCATGACATCATACCCTGTCTGATGATGGACGATCTCATAGATAGTAGTGATACTCGAGGACTGATTCAAGGGCACATCGTCCACCCGGCCGCAGCAGGCACACCTGATGTGCGTATGATCGTCCATGTCGGCGTCAAAACGTCTCTGGCCCGTACCCAGGTCAAGTCTGCGTATGTCTCCCTGCGAGGCGAGGTGTTCGAGATTGCGGTACACTGTTCCAAGGCTGATGTGCGGGAGCCTCTGGCGGACCATCTCGTACACATCGTATGCGGTGGGATGGGTTTTCACCTTTTTGAGTTCCTCAAGGATCACCATCCTCTGCTTTGTCACCCTCTGCTTCGTCTTGATCATAGGGCCTCCTGCCGCGACAACGAGACAAGAACGGTCGTGCAGTCCTCTTCAATCAAGAATTATTACTATTAAGAAGACCCCATGTCAAGTGTCCGATAAAAAGGAACGGTCCGACATCAACGCCTGGACCGTCCTCGTCTCGTGACTGCAACTAAAGCGGGGTACGCCTACATACTGCCCGCCTTCTTGAACATATCCTTGGCAAAGGTCTTCGCTTCATCGAGATCCGCACTGTCGGGATGGCCGTTCGCCGACGTGGCCTCGATGGCCCATGCCTTGTGCTCCGGCTTGTTCATCAGGGCATCGATGATCTCAGATTCCACCTGGCCTCTGCAGGTGAATGACCCGAGAATCTTGGCATTCTTTGCAATGCCGATGGCGTTTTCAATTGCCTCTTTGGGCATCCTTCCGCCCCTGAGGGATCCATGGGTGGAGAACAGGGCAAGTTTCTGACCCGCCTTCAGGCTCTTGATGAAGTTCTGGGCCGGCACCGGAACACTGTGGGCCTGGACGGGAAATCCACAGAAGATCAAGGAATAACCCTGTGTATCCTGGGCCTCCTGGACAGGCAGCAGCGTGACGCTGTTCCCCCCCAGCGCGTCCCTGATGGCCTCGGCGATCTTCTTGGTGTTTCCTGTCTTGGAGTGGTAAGCAATGAGTGTCTTCATATGTATCCTCCCGTTCCTTTGCTCTGGTTTGTTTTTTCAGAGGAAACAGATTCCCATGATATGTATTTTTTGTCAAACCGATATCACGTGGATCGTTTCCGATGTAAACAGATCCAGGATTGTTGATGTGAGTTTCTTTGTGGTACACAAGGCAAAGGGAGAGCATTGCGCTCTCTTAGATACCTTGTGCGGGTGCGCCAGGAGGGAAAACTCGTGCTGGAAACCCTGACCGGCAATCTTGATGTCTACCTGAAAGGATCCATGCTGCTGGCTTTTGCGGCCGCCTACCTCGGAGGGGTGCTCGTCAGTTTCACCCCCTGCATGTATCCCCTCATCCCCATCACCGTGTCGTATATCGGGGCGCAGGGAAAGGTCTCCAAGGCTACGGGCTTCTTCCTGTCGCTCTTGTACGTCCTGGGCACATCAGTCACCTACACGGTCCTGGGCAGCGTTGCAGGGATCACCGGGAGTCTCTTCGGCGGACTGCAGACAAACCCATGGGTGAACCTGATCGTCGCGAACGTCTTCATCCTCATGGGTCTTGCCATGCTGGATGTCTTCTTTCTGCCGTTGCCGGATATCCTGCGTTCCGAGCTGTTCTCGCCGAAAAGGAAGGGCTTTGCGGGAGCGCTGCTCCTGGGTGTCGCGTCGGGGCTCATCATGAGCCCCTGCTCGGCGCCGGTTCTCGCCGTGCTGCTGAGCTACGTTGCGACGAAGCAGAACATTTTCTTCGGCATGGTCCTGCTCTTCATTTTTGCCTTCGGCATGGGCACCCTGCTCATCATACTCGGCACCTTCACGGGGCTGCTGACGAGCATCCCCAGATCCGGCCCATGGATGGTGAGAATCCAAAAGCTCTTCGGCTTCATCTTTATCGCTATGGGTGAATATTTTCTCATAACCGCAGGGAAGTTCATGACCTGAAGGAGATACCCTTTCATGAGAAAACCGACTTGCTCTGCCCTGGCCGCCACCGCTCTCCTCTTCATCCTCCTGTTCACGGGTCAGCACCATGCCCAGGGCAGCGACCAGTATTTATTGAGTGCCGTAACGTCTTCGACCCCACCCAAGGCGCCGGATTTCATTCTTCGGGATCTCAGCGGCAAGGCCAGATCGTTGAAGGAATTCAGGGGAAAGGTCGTCCTCCTGAACTTCACCACGACATGGTGCCCCTACTGTAAAAAGGATATCCCGAACCTGAAGAAGCTCCACGCCTCCATGAAAGGGAAAGATTTTACGCTCATCTCCATCTTCGTCAACGAAAGCCCCAAGCGGGTCGCAATCTTTGCAGAAAAATATGCACTCCCCTATACCGTGCTCGTGGACAGCGAGGCAACGGTGGCACGCACGTACGGCGTGCGGGGTGTCCCCATGAAGGTGGTTGTGGACAGGAAGGGGACCGTGGGATGCTATCAGTGCGAATCCGCTGAAGACAAGGTCGTCGAGCTCTTGAAGGTCAAGTGACCCCGGCCGGCGTGCATCCGGATACCACGAGGCTGCCGCCAGGTGCCGTTCACGTCCTCTTTCTGCTCAGGAGGTTCTGTGCCACCCGCACTGCATCGACGCCGTCTCTGGCATAGCTGGCCCCGATGGTCTCCGCGAATTCTCCGGTGACGACTGCGCCCCCCACCATGACATCGCAGGTGATGCCCGCATCCCGCAGGCGGTTCACGGTTTCTCCCATGTTCATCATGGTGGTGGTCATCAGGGCGGAGAGACCCACGATGTCTACGCCGGCGTCCTTTGCAGCAGCTATGATCCTCTGGGGAGGGACGTCCTTCCCCAGGTCCAACACGTCGTAGCCGTTGTTCTTCAGCATGAGCCCCACGATATTCTTCCCGATGTCATGAATGTCCCCTTCGACAGTGGCCAGAAGTATCCTGCCCTTGGTCGTCGAAACGTCCCCTCCTTCTCCGAGAAAGGGCTCGAGCCGTTCAAAACCGCGTTGCATGGCCTCGGCACTCGCTATGAGTTGGGGGAGAAAGTAGACCTTCTTCTCGTAGAGCTCCCCCACCTTCTGTATGGCGGGAATCATCACCCCGTCAACCAGCACGCGGGCCTTCACGCCTTCATCGAGAGCCCTATCGACGAGGGCGGGCGCCCTGTCCCGGTCTCCTTCCAGGATGGCCCGGGCAATGAGTTCCTCCACGGAAAGCCGTTCCTGCACGGCTGGGGCCGGGACCGCATGATCCCGTGCGACGCTGAAATGGCCGATGAACCCGGCGGCGTCCTTGTCCCTGCCTGCGAGTACATCCCCTGCCCGTTTGACGTTCATGAGTTCCACGCTCTCTGGATTGGCGATGGCACAGGAAAGGCCGCTGGCAATGGCCATGGAGAGGAACGATGCGTTGACCCACGCCCGTTCGGGCAGGCCGAAGGAGACATTGGAAAGGCCCACGACGGAATGGCAGCCCAGGGTACGGCTGCACCAGGTTATGGTCTTGAGCGTCTCCAGGGCAGCCTGTCCATCGGCCGAGACGGCCATGGCGAGTGCGTCCACCATGAAGTCGTCCCTGGTGAACCCGTGTTCACGGGCCGCTGCATATACCCTCCGGACGATCTCCTGGCGTTCGAGGGCCGTCCTGGGCAGGGACGACCCCGTAATGGGAAGAAGGATGAACATGGCCCCGTAGGAGGCAGCGAGCCGAAGGCGATCTTCGAGGGTCTTCTCCTCCGCTGATATGGAGTTGATCAGTGCCCTTCCGGGGTATAACCGCAGGGCGGCTTTCAGGGCATCTATGTGCGACGTGTCCAGGCACAGCGGGGAATCGGTGGCAAGGACCAGGTTTTTCACTGCCTGCGTGAGGATCGCTTTCTCGTCGATGCCCGGCATGCCCACGTTGACATCCAGCAGTGCGGCTCCCTTCCTTACCTGTTCCCGGGCGAAGGAATTGACCAGCGAGAATTTCCCCTCGCGAAGTTCCTGCTGGAGCGCCTTCTTTCCTGTGGGGTTGATGCGCTCGCCGATGATGGTCAGGGGTGCGCCCCTGTCCAGGAAAACGGTGCGGGCATGGGAACTGACGGCACTGATGGACCTTCTTTGAACCGGGACCGGCCTCAGGGAAGAGCACTGCTCTTTCAGTGCGCGGATGTGCTCCGCGGTGGACCCGCAACAGCCTCCCAGCAGGTTGGCCCCTGCGTAGACAAAGGCACGCACATTTCCGGCAAACTCATCCGGCCCCATCTCGAAAGAGGTCTTTCCCTGTCTGAGCACCGGAAGCCCGGCGTTGGGCTTTGCCACCAGAGGAACGCGTGCGTGAGGCTTCATGCGGGTGATGAGCGGGATCATCTCTGCAGGGCCCGTGGAGCAGTTGCACCCAACGGCATCGGCACCGAGGGCCTGCAGAGTGACGAGAGCAGAGACAGGGTCGGTGCCGTTCAAGGTACGACCCGATCCGTCGTATGTCATGGTGACGATGGTGTAGAGGTCAGTGACCTCCTTGATGGCGATCAGCGCCGCCCTGGTCTCCTGGATGTCGATCATGGTCTCTATGACGAACAGATCGACGCCCCCCTCCAGGAGTCCCTGTATCTGCTCCTTGTAGCAGGCCACGGCAGCTTCGAATCCGATATCGCCGAAGGGCTCCACGAACCTCCCCGTTGGCCCGATGTCCCCGGCCACGAGGCCTCTGCTGCCCGCCGCTTCCCGTGCCGTGCCGGCAAGCTTCCGGTTCACGCCACGGACATCGGTGACGTCATACTGGGCAAGCTTGAAGCGGTTGGCCCCGAAGGTGCAAGCGAAGATGATGTCCGAACCTGCCTCGAGATACCCCCGGTGGACGGACCTGATGATCTCGCTGTTGTTCAGGCTGTACAGCTCGGGCGACACTCCGTGGGGCATGCCCCGGGCCTGGAGCTCGGTCCCTGTGGCTCCATCCAGAATGAGCACCCTTCGACGAATTATATGCTGTATCTTCTGTCTCGCGTTCACGAAACCCTTCCTTCATTCAGTTCAATACTATGTCAATCTCAAGACCCCTGCAACTGCCGTGACGCTCTTTTCCGGAATGAGGACCTTCGCCGGGGTCATGCGTATCCCTATCTCTCCGAGCTGCAGCATGTCGAACATGGTCTGCTGGTTCTCCAGAGAAAAATCCCCGTAGCCTGCCGAGAACCGTTTGCGGGTGAGCCTCCTGGAGCTGCGCAGGAGGTCCTGTCCAGCATAGTCCATGATCCAGTCGAGAGCTGCATCGGCCATCTCGCTTCCCACGGCGTCGAGTATGACCGCCCGGGTGAGGTTTTGTGAGGAGCAGGCGGCAATAGCGTCCATGATGCCCTGCCCCGCGGTGGCCCCCATGAGCAACGCGCCTGAACATCCCGCGAGCATTCCGGTTAGAGAACTGCTGGGAAAGACGGTCCCTCCTTCCAGCGTTATGCCCGCATCATCCCTGTCCCTGATGTCCATCACGAGGGCGGCCCCCTTCAGAAGGACGATGTCCGAGGCCTCCTCGATGGTTTTGCTCACCGTTTCCCGCTCGGCCGCACTGAGGCTGGTGAGGCCCTTCCTGAACCCCAGCCGGGCAAAGATCTCGCGTTCCGGCAGCCTCACCCGGATTGCCTGGAAATGGATCGGCACCCGATACATTCCGTATGATCTAGATGTTCAGGGAGAAAGATTCAAGCCCTTTTCACAATGAGTTATCCACGCCCAGCAGGGGGCGTGATAAAAAACTGGCGGTCTGACTGGGGTTTTGGTAATATGCTCTGATCATAACACATTCTGTGCAACATAGATGGAGAGTATGTATGGATCTTCAAAGGCTTTTTTATCCAGTAAGTGTTGCGGTGGTGGGGGCGTCCCCCCATCTCGGTGGCGGCAAGATGCCGTACTACCAGCTGCTCCAGATGGCAGGCTACAGGGGCAGGGTGTATCCTGTCAATCCCAAGTACGATGATATCGGCGGGGTCAGGGTGTATCCTTCCTTGGACGATATCCCCGAATCCGTGGACCTCGCCATCGCGGCGGTTCCGGCCGGCAAGGCCCTGGAGACCGTCGAGGCGGCCGCTAGGAAGGGAATACGGTTCCTGCACTTCTTCACGTCCGGTTTTTCCGAGGTCGGGAACAAGGAGCTCGAAAAGGCCATGGTCGAGGCGGCCCGCAAAGGCGGCACAAGGATAGTGGGTCCCAACTGCATAGGAGTTCACTGCCAGTCCTCCGGGGTCACCTGCGACGTACCCAAGGCACCGCTGAAGGGTGTCGGCAACGTGGCCTTTCTCGGCCAGTCGGGCGGCATGACCCACAACTTCATGCGCATGGCCGGCGCCCGGTATCTCGAACTGAACAAGATCGTGTCCTATGGAAACCAGATAGACCTCCGGGTGGAAGATTACCTCGACTACCTGGCCGGGGACGACACGGTCAGGGTGATCGCAGGGTACATCGAGGACATCAAGGACGGCAGGCGCTTCATGGAGGCGCTGAGAAAGACCACCGCCAGAAAACCCGTGGTGATCCTCAAGGGAGGCATCACCGAGCAGGGGGCCAAGGCGGCGTTCTCCCACACGGGGGCCTTGGCGGCGAGCCACGAGATATGGACTGCGGTCATGAGGCAGGAACGGGTCATAGAAGCGCTCAACTTCGAACAGCTGATCGACCTCACCATGATGGCAGTTGCCGAAAAGACACCGGCGGGGACGAGGCTCGGTTTCCTCGGGGCAGGAGGCGGTACGTCGGTCCTCTTCACCGATCTTTCCACCCTGGCCGGGCTCACCCTTCCGGAGCTCTCGGAAAAGTCCCAGAAACAGATCAGCCAGCGCATCAGCAACGTGAACACGAGCACCACGAATCCAGTGGACCTCGGCTTCTACGGCTTCGATTTCACCATCATGGCACACACCATCGAGGCCATGGCTCAGGACGACCACATCGATGCCATCATCCCCTATTTCTCCCTGGACTTCATCACCTCGTTCCAGAAAGACCAGATCGAGAGCGGACCCCATGCCATTGTGGAAGCCGCACGGAAAACGAGAAAGCCGGTCATCCCCATCCTCTCCCAGTTCACTGAAAACATCCTGGATATCGAAGACGTCAGGATCAGGATGTACTCGATCTTCAGGAAGGCCGGCATGACCGTGTACAGGACCCCGCAGGACGCCATAGCATCCATCCACGGGTATCTGAAGTGGCGGCAGGGATCCGAGCCACACCCGGCGATGGAATATGCTCCCTGCGAACAGACCATGACTGAGGCAGGCTGAGAGGTGGACCAGTGAAGTATCTCGTCATGGGGGCAGGCGCCTTGGGAAGCGTGTTCGGCGGTCTGCTCGCCGAACACGGTCACGACGTGACCTTTGTGGGGGCTGACGATCACCTCCTGGCCATGCAGAGGCAGGGGCTCACCGTCACCGGCATATGGGGAGACCACCACATAGGCGCTGTAAAAGCCCACTACGGAACTGAATCCCTTACCGGTCGCTTCGACATCGTGCTGCTGAGCGTGAAGTCCTATCACACCGCGGCGGTCGTCGCCCAGACGCTCCCCTTCATTCATGACGAGAGCCTCGTCTTTTCCATCCAGAACGGTCTCGGCAACTGGGAGACCATCGCCAAGACCGTGGGCTGGGACAGGACCGTGGGGGCCCGGGTGATCTTCGGCGCGGAGGTGGAGAAACCGGGAACGGCGCGTGTAACCGTCTACGCGGACAAGGTCCTCCTCGGATCTCCGTCGGGCTCGGTGCACCGGGATAGGATTCAACCGGTCTGCGACCATTTCAACGAGGCCGGCATACCCGCGGCCCTGTGCGATGAGATCGCGTCATTCCTGTGGGGCAAGGTGCTTTACAACTGCGCGCTCAACGCCTTGGGCGCCATATTGAATGTCCCGTACGGGTCTTTGACTCAAACACCCGAGCTCATGGCGGTCATGTACAATATCATACGGGAGATCTTCAACGTGGCCGCGGCGAAACAGGTCAGGCTCCCGTACGAAGACGCCGGTGCCTACTACCGTACCCTGACCGAGGTGCAGCTTCCGCCCACGGCACAGCACAGGTCCTCCATGCTCCAGGATATGAGGAAAGGCTCACGGCTCACCGAGATCGATGCACTCAACGGAGCCATCAGCAGGTACGGCAGGGAGTCCGGGGTGCCCACTCCGGTCAACGACGTGCTGACCGCCATCATCAAGGGCTTCCAGAAATCATCCTGATCTTTCGGTTAACCCTCAGAGCGACCGTTTGATGGCGTCGTAGTCACGGGAACTCAAGCCCCCGGACCTGCATGGCAAAAGGGTGTTGTTGTGGAACAGGGGCTCTTCGGTTAAGGGGAATCGGCTCACCTTCACCGCCTCGTCCCATTCCCCGGTGTGGGGTATGGGTGAGAACTCAGACAGCCGTGGTCTCCCCCCGTGCGCCTTAACCAAATTCACCGTTTCGATCACCTCTGCAGCCTCCTGACCCGGCAGTCCGCAGAGGATGTAAACGCCGATGTCATCCGCCCCGTATCCGGCCCCGTGCAGGTTCTCCATGGCCCGCGCGAATTCGTCGCTCGTCACCTTGCCGCCGCTCTCTTGCTGTCTCACGGCATCAGACGACTCCAGGCCCAGCCGGATAGTCGAGAAACCCGCCCTCCTCATCAGATCTGCCATCTCCTGCGTGATCTGCCTGGCATGCAGTCCGTTGGGACAGTGAAACCTCACCCCCGGCACTCGGTCGATGATCTCCTCCAGGAGCCTGCATGCGTGGTCACGGGGTGTGAGCAGCGCATCGTCGTAGAACGCGAAATCGCTCACCTTGTGTTCCCGGTTCCAGTAGGCGATCTCTGAGGCCACCTTGACCGGGTCCCGGAGGCGAAGACGCCCGCAGAGATATCCGGATGCGCAGTAGGTACAGCTGCAGGGACACCCCCTGCTCGCCCGGATGCAGACGTAGCGCAGATCAGGGACAAGGTCGAAACAGGGATAGGGCAGGCTGTCGAGATCATCGGGGTCCGGGACATACTCAGGTGGATCTCCCCACATGTCTTCCAGCAGATCGAGGATTGCCGGCACCCCGTCGTGGGTGATGACGTGGTCCGCACCGGAGAACCGGCATGCGTGATCGGCGCACAGGGTCGCATACACCCCGCCGAGGATCACGGGGACCCCGGGGAGACGCTCCCTGATCAGGCGGATCGTCTCGACGACACCGGGGTACCAGTACGTCATCATGGAGGTCACGAGCACGATATCGGGACACTGGACACCACCCAGTCTCTCGATGAATTCCTCCGGGGTCATGCCGTACCTGGCGTAATGCCTCTGGATCGATGAGAGCTGCGGCGGTTTGGGGATAATCTGCCGGTGAAATCTTCCCTGGCCCCAGCTCCTTCTGGCAGGCGCCATCGGTGAATCAAGGCAGTCTATGAAATCCAGCCGGCAGCCGTTCTTTCTCAGCAACGAGCCGATGATCAGCAATCCCAGAGGTTTTGCCCACAGGTCATAGGCCGCGAAATCGTATATCCAGGGATTGACGAGAAGAACCTTTCTGCCGCGCATGAAAGGAGCCTATGCTTTCAGCTCGGCGATCTCCCGGTCATGGACCTTCGAGAGGAAAACCTGGGCAAGGATGGACCCAATGAAGGCCAGGAACATGTCCCACTGGGTATCCCAGACATCTCCCTGGGTGCCGAGAAAATCCTGTGCGGCTATGCCGCCGAGCAGGGCTGCCCACCACTCGATGAATTCGTAGAAGGCGCTCAACGCGAGGCAGACGCACACGACCATGAAGAAAAGCCATTTACCCGACTTCAGCGGCGAGGTGCGCACGAGAATCTCCCGTACCAGGATGGCAGGGATGAATCCCTGGGCCAGGTGCCCCACGCGGTCGTAGTGGTTGCGGGCCAGGTCGAAGAGGTCCTGCACCCAGAACCCAAGGGGCACCCGTGCGTAGGTGTAGTGACCCCCGAGCATGAGTATCAGGGCATGGATGAAAATGAGCCGGTAGGCCAGCGGGGTGAGCCGGAACCGACGGCAGGTGGCCAGCAGGATGGGTACGCCTATGAGAATCGGCGCCACCTCGAGGAGCCAGGTGACCCGATCATAGGGCCGGATACCTGAAAACACGAGTGCTATGGACCCAAGAACCAGCAGGGCAACGGGTTCATAGGCACGCTGTGTCATGTCGATGCTTCCCCCTTCACTGAAAAGGTATCCAGGACCCTGTCCATCTCCGCGATCCCTTTCGCCTTCTTCCATTTGAGTTCCTTGGCCACGAACTCGGCAACCCGTTCAATGACATCGTCACCGGGGTTGCCCAGGGTACACAGGCCTGTCCGGCGGAAGAGCACATCGGACAGACCGATCGCCATCTCGTTCCTGACTGCGTGAAGGATCTCGGCCCAGACATCGGGAAACTGCTCGCAAATTCTGCTCAGGTGAACCTTCTTCTCTCCCGCTTGGATGACGTCCTGATACCTGCTGCCGTAGTTCCGGCAGAGATTCTCCACTGAATCGTCTGAAAGACCATCGGGCTTCCTCATCGTGGCCCGTTCCACGAAGCTCGAAAACCTGCCTATCTCTCCTCCGTAGAGAGGAGTCGTGTGGGTCTGGCAGGCAACCGTCTCCCTGCCGAGCTTCAGAATGACCATGTCGATAAGCTGCCTGGCCATGTTGCGTGAAGTGGTGTACTTTCCGCCTATGGCGGTGACGAAGCCCTTTATGCCCTCATCCGTCTCATGGTCGTAGATTTCGTATTTCCGGGAGGCGTCGTACACCTCCACCTCCACGCTCGTCTCCTTTTCCACAATGGGCCTCAGGCCGCCATACTGGAATATGATATCACTGCGAGTGAGCCTGGCAGCAGGCACCGTGACGTTGATCTCGTCGAGGAAATCATTGATGTCGGCCTCGGTCACTCTGAAATCGTCCGGGTCACCTTTGTAGACGACATCCGTGGTGCCGATGAGACTGCTGCCACGCCAGGGTATTATGAAGAAATGTCTTCCGGACTTGGTTTGGAGGACCATTGCGTGGTCTTTGTAGAGTGGTCTCGTGATGATGTGAATCCCCTTGGAACGGATGAGACCGTGGTGTTTCCTGCCCCGTATCCTGCCGAGGATCGTGTCTGCCCAGGGACCTGCCGCATTCACCGTGACCGCGGCCTTGATGTCATATTCTCTGTCCTTGTCCATCAGGTCCCGGACACGGGCTCCCACCACCGTGTCCCCCTCCACGAGGAGATCTCCGGCCATGAGGTAGTTGGCTGCATCGGCCCCATACTCCACGGCCGAGAGGATGGGCTCGAGGGTCAGCCTCTCGGGGTTGTACATCTGGCAGTCATAATAGATCACCCCCCCCTTGAGATCGGCCGGGTCGAGAATAGGCTCGAGCCTGATGATCTGTTCGGCCGAGAACTTCTCGTGCCCGGGGATCTTCTTGTCGTCGTCGTTGATCCATTTCCGGTCATAGGAAAGCGTGTCGTAGAACACCATGGCCGATACCGCAGCCGGCATGCCCCTCATGCCCCACCCGTAGGCCGGGAAGACGAAGGGCAGGGGGTAGACGAGGTGAGGTGCGATGATCTCCATGATCCTGCGCTCCTGGAGCGATTCCCTGACGAGACCCACCTCGAGCGTCTTGAGATACCGCAGGCCGCCATGAATGAGCTTGGAGGTGGCAGCAGAGGTGGCGGCCCCGAAATCACCCTTGTCGATGAGGGCGACCTTCAGGCCTCGAAGGGTCCCGTCCCAGGCGATGAAGGCCCCGGTGATGCCTCCGCCGATCACCAGCATATCGTAACGCGTTCCCGCCATCTTCCTGATGTCCCTGTTCATGACACCTCTCCGATTCTGTGAGTTACGGCTCATGACACCATCGAGGACAATCCCTGCCGCAGCTTTCCACCGATACAATATAATGCCGTGACGTATCTATGCAAATTCATGCGTTTATCTATTCGCTCCGTCGCCTCATGCCATGAGATATCCGCCAATGATGAGCTTCTGTATCTCGCTCGTGCCTGCGCCAATTGCATAGGCCCTGCCGTCCCTGAGGTAGCGTTCCAGCGGGAACTCCTTCATGTATCCGTACCCCCCATGGATCTGCAGTGCCTCGCTCGTGACGCGGTTCACCATCTCGCAGGCATAGAGCTTGACCTGGGCCGCTATCATCCTGGTCTGCCGCTTCCTCTTCTGGTCGAGGCATGCAAGCCCCTTGTATGCCATGAGGCGGGCGGCTTCTATCTCCACGAGCATGTTCGCCAGTTTGTCCTGTATCATCTGGAAGGTTATCAGCGGCTGGGAAAACTGCCTGCGCTCCCTCGCATACTTCAATGCCGCGTCGAACGCCGCCCCTGCAATGCCCACGGCCTGGCAGCTCCAGAGGATACGCTCCACGTCCAGGCCCGAGAACATTATCGAAAGACCATTGCCCTGCGCGCCCCCCAGAAGGTTTTCTTCCGGGACGATGCAGTCCTCCAGGATGATCTCTCCCGTGGGTGACGAGCGGAGCCCCAGCTTGGAGAGGCTTTTACCCCGATGATACCCGGGGAACTCCTTTTCCACGATGAAGGCGCTCAGCCCGCCATGCCCCCGCGACGGGTCGGTGGCGGCGTAGATGAGGGCCGTGTCCGCGATGGGGGCGTTCGAGATGAACATCTTGCTGCCGTTGAGCACGTAGACACTCCCGTCCCTTCGCGCCCGGGTGCGGATCGAAAGTGCATCCGAGCCTGCCTCCGGTTCGGTGATGCCCATGCAGCCACGCCTGCTGCCCGATGCCAGCAGGGGAAGATATCTTCTTTTCTGGTCGTCCGTGCCGTTTCGTTCAATATTGTTGCCGCACAGAACCGTGTGCGCCCCGAAGACCACTGCAACGCCAGGGTCGATCCTGCTCACCTCTTCGGCCATGACGCCCAGCGAGACGTGATCGCTGAAGCTGCCTCCATACTCAGTGCTTATGCCCATGCCCACGAACCCGAGCTCCGCGCCCTTTTTCCAGAGATACTCGTCGAAAGTCTCGTCCCGGTCCATCGAGGACACCCTGGGCTCGATCTCCTGCTGGGCGAAGCGTCGAACCGTTTCCCTGAGGATCAGGTGCTCTTCGGTAAGGTCAAAATCCATGGGAACCCCCTCGTTACACATGCAGGATACATTTCATGCGAGGCTGTTTGTGTGACCCCATTATATACCATGACCGGGTCATGTGCCATCTCTGAGGAAGAGTCTCGTCGACGTCGTGTCCATCCGTGCTGGGGCCAGAAAACCGACCGGGGTAGGGAAATCATCCCTTCTTGACAGGGGCCTGCTCGCGCATGTATTTGTGAGCAATCATGAAGTCCAGAAAGGAAAAGAGGGTCCACGAGCGCATCCCGTTTCCAGATGTCAGGGGATCTGTCGAGATCAGCGAGGACATGAAGCCGGTGACCCTCATCAATGCGAGCTTCGAGGGGGTCTGCATCTCCGGTGCATCCGTCCCGGTCGGGTCCGTGGTGAAACTCGCCATCGACGACCACCTTGGCGTCGGGGACATTTCACTGTACTGCAAGGTTGCCTGGGCATCGGGTGGGAAAAAAAAGGAGAAGCTCTCCGGGCTGTCCCTCCTGAACACCAACAAGGTCCTCTTCAAGAAGGACCTCCTGTCCTTCAACCGCCTCATCGAAGCGGTCCAGACCCAGGCACGGACCTGACCGAGTCACCCCCCGAGATCCGACATCCGGGTGCGGGCGACCCCATGGAACAGGTCCATGCCCCTGCACACCCCGTGTCCCGGTGGCTTTCTTCTGACGCCTTCTTCGATGAGCCCTTCCAGGTCCGTGTCGGAAATGCCGCTCCTCATGGGTCCCCGGAGATCGATCTGATCCTCGGAAAACAGGCACGGCCTCAGTTGTCCCGTAGCCGTGATGCGAATACGGTTGCATGAGCCGCAGAAGTCCCTCTCGCTCAGCGCACCGATAAGACCGACGTTCCCCGGTGCCCCGGGTATCCGGTACATCCATGCAGGACCAAGGCCGCGTTTCATCTGATCGAGAGGGCCGAAACGCCGTTCTATGATGTCCCTGATCTCCTCGGCGCTGATATTTTCGTGCTCGGGGTATTTCGTTATGCACCCGACGGGCATGAGTTCTATGAAACGCACCTCCACGGGCAGGGTCGTGGTCAAGCGTGCAAAATCCTCGATCTCCCCGTCGTTGAATCCGCGGATCGCCACCACGTTGATCTTGACCGGGGTCAGGCCATGCTCCTGGGCTGCACAGATACCCCGGATGACCTTGTCGAATGCATCGACCCGGGTGATATAAGCGAATTTTTTTCTGTCCAGGGTATCGAGACTCACGTTGACACGCCTCAGGCCAGCCTCCTTCATCGGCAGCGCAAGAGGTTCCAGAAGTATGCCGTTGGTGGTCAGGGTGAGATCCTTCAGCCCCCCCGTGGAGTTCAGCTGCGAGATGAACCCCACGATGTCCCTTCTCAGCAGAGGCTCTCCCCCGGTTATCCGGACCTTCTCCACCCCCCGCGCGATGCAGATCCTGAGAATACGCAGCATTTCCTCGTAGGACAGGACCTGCTCATGGGGAACCCAGTCGACGCCGCCGACGGGCATGCAGTAGCGGCATCTCAGGTTGCACCGGTCGGTGATGGAGATCCTGACATATCTGATCTGCCTGCCGTGCAGGTCGATGAGCGGGTTCATCTACGCGACCTCCAGGTAGGCCTTTCTGATGGCGCCGCTTCTCTGCAGGTGCCTGGTTCCGCCCCCTTCCATGACCAGCGTGAAGGCCTGGTCAGGGTCCTCGATGAAGCTCCCCCCGAGGAAGCTGACACCGGTCCCGGTGAAGACGGTGGGGATCATGGGGGTGCTGGGCCCCAGGATCATCACAGCCCTGGCACAGTTCGGCAGGGCAAGGATGCCGGTGACGGAGCCGTTTGCGACCGTGGTTCCGGTCAATATTATGATATCCGCCGAGCGGATCCGTTCGGGCATCGTGTGCGGGGCTTCGAGGGGCAGAAGCCCCTCCTTCCTGTCTTCGAAGACCGCGACATCGCATCCTCTGCCGGTAAGCATCTGGACGACGGGCTCGATCAGTCCCACCATGACGATCCGGTCTCCGGGGGTGACGGTAATACGGTCAAAGATATCTCCGATTGTCGGGGTAAACAACCTTGAAGCCAGTGCATTCACTGTGGCCAGGGCGAGACCGCGTGATATGAGGTCGGTCCTCTTCGACAGCGCGAGGATATCCAGGGCATGTGCCCCGGCGATTGTTCCTGCCCTGGAGAACACCGCGCATGACCCACCGGCGTCGTGGCGTATGTTGGCGCACAGGCCCATGCTCAGATCATCCAGCTGAACAGCAATGAACCCGGAGCCGATGAGCGCCCTGCGTATCACCCGTGCCCGGGCGGAATCCTCGATTCTCTCTATGCATTTCTCCAGCACAAGGACTCACTATGCCACCGGAGACATACTTGTCAAATGGTTTCCCCCGGTGGTTACCGCTCGGGGCCAGAGGGAAGGAGGAAGAACCGGCGACTTTCATGCCCCGGGCATTCAGACCGAACCGCCCCTTCTCTCGATCTTGAGAAGACACTCCTTTATCCGGATTCCAGGGGTGTATCCACCAAGGGACTGCGCTCCAACGACTCTGTGGCATGGTATGATTACGGGTATGGGGTTGGCCCTGCATACAGCACCGACGGCCCTGGCAGCACCGGGTTTTCCGGACATGGAGGCGACCGTTCCATAGGTCATGGTGGATCCGTAGGGAATGCGGGAAATGGCGGCGATGATGCCCTGGGAACCAACCAGGGGCCGTACCTCCTGACGATTGCACGACCACAGGATTTTGTGACCCATGAAAAAGAGCCCCCCCGGGAACACCTTGAGCCTGCCGTTGAAGTAGGCTTCGAAGGAATGCACCACCCAGTCCAGTTCTCCACGGTGTCTTGTCCCTTCGACAGGCTCCCACGAAACGCCTTCCATCGCCTCTGTTCCGCCTGATATCCACAGAGGGCCACAGGGGGTCTCGATGCGAGCGATCACGCGGTGTAACCTTTGTGGACCCTGGAGGCCAAGCCCCCCGTCTCGAGGGTCTTGAGCAGACGTTCCAGGAGGATGCGTGTCTTGCGTTGTTCCTCGAGGATGTCCTGTAAGGTCTTTTCCATGGACCTTGCCGAGACTTCACCATTGAAGGAAACGGCCCTCATGGCCTTGGGGCGGCCGGCCTTCATGATCATGGCGACCAGTCGGGTCCAGAGCTTCTCAAGGTCTGCACTCACGCTCTTCTGCCCGAGCATGGTCAGGGCAACGACCCTGTAGCACCGGGCAATATCCGAGGTTGGATATCGGACGATAGCCGGAACCTGATCCTTGACCGCCCGGGGCAGCTTGTCGTCCGCATAGATGCTCCCAAGGAATTCCACCTGGATGTCCAGGAACTTCTGGGCGGCAGAGGATATCTTCTTGTAGATGGTATGTCCTGCGGCGCTGTTCTTGGCCTGGCTGGCAAACATGGAGATCCTGCCCTCGTAGCCGTTGCGTTTCAGGACCTTGATGAGGGCATAGGCATCGGTGAGGCTCGTCGGTTCGTCACTCACCCCCACGACCACTTCGGGAGCAGCCATGAGGAAGGACACGACGCTCGAGGATATCCCTGATGCTGTGTCAATGAGGAGAAAATCCGTGTCTTGGGTGATCTCCCTGACCGCGCCCAGGAGATTCCCGACCTGGCGCTTGTCGAGATCCGCCATGTCCTGCGTGCCCGAAGAACCCGGAATCAGGCCTACGCGATAGTCTGTTTTGACAATGATATCGCCGATGCTTGCATGACCCAGGACGACGTCTTCCAGGGTGCGCTGGGGCCTTAGGCCCAGGAGGACGTCGAGATTCGCCAGCCCCAGATCGGCATCAAGGATGAGCACATTGGATTCCATTGCCGCCAGGGCAATAGCCACGTTGAGCACAAAATTGCTCTTGCCGACGCCCCCTTTTCCGGACGTGACTGCGATAAAGCGTGTCATGACACCATACCTCTCGATTTTCACCTGCAATATGCATGCACGCCGCAACCCTGCCTATGAGGACGGGTTTTTGACGATGTAAGGGGAAAATGGCAAACATTTTCCCTTCTTGAAGAATTGTTTTATCCCTTGGGATCCTCGAGCACCATGGAAACCACTTTGCTGATGCCCGGCACATCAAAGGTGACGCCGTAGAGGATATCAGCCGTTTCCATGGTGTGCCTGTTATGGGTCACGATGAGAAACTGGGATTCATGGGAAAATGTCCTGATGAGCCGGTTGAGTCGTATGACATTGGAGTCGTCGAGCGGTGCGTCCACCTCGTCCAGTATGCAGAAGGGAGAGGGATTCACCTTGAACAGGGCAAAGATGAAGCTGATGGCACACAGCGTCTTCTCTCCCTCCGAGAGCAGGCTCATGGCCTTGAGGCGCTTAAAGGGCGGGGAGGCGAAGATCTCGATCCCCGAGTCCATCTCATCACCCTCGGAGAGGACCAAGTCGGCCTTGCCGCCCCCGAACATGGCAGTGAAGATCTCCTGAAAGTACTCTCTCACCCGGGTGAACGTGGCGGTAAAGGCCTTGATGCTCTGCCGTTCTATGCTGGCGATCACCTCTTTCAGGCGCGTGCTCGCCCGCACGATGTCCTCGTATTGTCTATGGAGGTCCTCCCATCGTTTCTGGGCATGATCGAAGGCCTCCAGGGATGCAAAGTTGATCTGTCCCATCCTCTCGATGCGCTCTTCCAGTTCATTCACCCTCTGCCTGGCCTGCTGCACATCGAAGGACTCCGGCAGTTCCGGGATACCGGGGCCGAACCGGCCTTCCATCCGCTCGAGGTTCAATGCGTAAGCTACCTCGTACTCCTTGTCCTTCAGAAGGGTCTCTGCCCGTGCCCGTTCCAGGCCATCAATGCTGCTGCGAAGCTCCGCCGCCTCTTCGCGGGCTGCACGGAGAAGGTTCATGGCCTTCTCATACTCTGGAAGAACGCCGTCGTACTGGCCCCTGCCCGTCCTGATGGCCTCCTGCGCCTGTTCGATGTCCCGGGAACGTGCGCACACGGCCTGTTCGACTGTCTGCCTCGTACCTGCAAGCTCATCGAGACGAGCCAGGTCTTTGGCCACGGCCTGTCTTCTCATGTCCAGGTTCTCGGATATGGCCTTGTGCGCGGCAGCCTTTTCCGCCGCCGCCACCTCGAGCCCGTGGAGAAGATCCCGGGTTGCCTGTATCTCGGCAAGGGAAGAGGATAGTCTCTCCTTGGACACATGTTTCTCTTCATCAAGGACCTTCAGGGCCTCTTCTTGCTGTGACCGCTCCCCTTCAAGATCTTTCCTGCGGCCGGTGAAGGTTTCAGCCTGGGCATCGAGCCTTTTTGAAAGCTCCATCATCTGGGACAGGTCGGTCTCGAGCTGTATCTTCTGCTCGTGGATTCTCTCTTTTTGATTGAGCATGCCCTGCCTCTTCTCGCTCAGGGCGGTCAGCTTCTGGTCAAGTGCTTGCAGGGCGCCAAGCCCGCCGTGGTATCGTGCCGTGAGGCTCTGGTGCTCCTCTTTTGCGTTGAGCAGGGCAGCCTTCTGCCGATCCATCTCTGCCTCGATGATCGTGCCTTTGGCCTTGAGCGTCTTCATCTCCGCCCGTGCCTTGAGTATATCCGCGTACTTGGTGTGTTCGTTGGTGGTCCTGATGACGCCGGAGGGCTCCAGGATCATGCCGTCCACGGTGACGAAGCTGCATGAACGATGCCCCCCCTTCCACAACGAGACGGCCGTTTCCATGCCGTCCACCACGCACATGTTCTGGGAAAGGGCGAGCACCACATCCGCATATCCCTCGTGGGGTTCTATGAATTCCCTGAGCTGGCCCAGCACCCCGGGGTTCCCTGCGGGGAGGGGGTGTTCGTGGTTCTTGATATGGGGCTGCTCTATCACAAAACCGGGTCCCCTGGTCCTGAAGTCCTCCAGGGAAAGGATCTCCTCGTGATCGCGATAAATGAGGAAATCCAGTGCGTTGCCCATAGATCTTCCGACTGCTGCCTCGAACCCGTCCCTTACACTGAGGGTGTCCGCAACCTTTCTCGATCCGTTGGAGGAATACCGGGACGCATCCTGCAGTTCTTCAATCCCGATGATCCTGGCGAGCATGCCGATCTTGGCGGAGACCTCGGCACTGTCCTTTTCCAGGCCGATCACTGACCTGGTGCAGGTTTCTATACGCTCCTGCGCTTCCTGCATGGCGGCCTTTACCGTCTCTATCTCCTGGGCCGCAGGCTGTCTGGCCCGGTCGGCCTGCGAGAGCTCTTGCTCCAGCGTCGCGAGGTCCCCAGACAACGTTTCCTCGTTCTCGGAGAGGGCGTCAAGATCCTGCTGCCGCCGTCTGAGCGTTGATACAACCTCCCTGTGTCGGTCCTGGACCTCCTGGATTCGTTGATCGAGGGCCCGCACTTCGGTGATCACTTCAAAGAGTGCCGTTCTTTTCTCCTGATAGAGCCTCTCCAGACTCTCGTGGTCCTTTTCCTGGACCCCGTAACCGGAGAGACGGCCATCCAGCTGTGCCTGCACGTCTGCCATCCGGTTCTGGAGGTCTTCCTGTTCTTTCCTGAGGGCGGTGGAGCGTTCTTCCTCGTCGCCGATGGAGCGCCTGCTCTCTTCCAGATTCTGAGAGATCATGACCCTCGTGGCATCGATATCGCCCAGGCGCGCGTGGGAGGACTCCATCTCTCGTTTGGCGAGGAGAAGAGATGATTCTGCCTCACTCAGACGGGAAGAAAGCTGCTCCATCCGGGCCTTGTGCTGCCCACTCAGCGCCTCGAGCCCTGCGAGCCTTTCCCTGAGCCCGGCACCCTGCTCCTCGGCGGTGCCTATTCTGTCGTCGATGGCCCTGAGCTCTGATGCATATGTCCCTCTCAGATCGGCCATCTCCTTGATGTCGAATGCCATGATCAGCCGTGACAGCGTGTTCGCCTCTGCCCGGAGCTCCTGGTACCTCTGGGCCCTGTTTGCCTGGGTCTTGAGTTCGTTGCGCTGCTTCGTAACCTCACCGAGCAGGTCATTGATACGCTCCAGGTTCCGGGATGTCGCCTCAAGCCTTCTCAGGGCCTCGGTGCGTTTGATCCGGAACCTGCCCACCTCTGCCGCATCCTCGATGAGGTAACGGATCTCCTCGGGCCTGGCCTGGATGATGTCCTTGACCTTGCCCTGCTCGATGATGGCATACCCATTCCGGTGCAGGCCCGTGTCCAGGAAGAGATCCGTGATGTCCTTGAGCCGACACTTGACGTTGTTGATGAGGTATTCGCTCTCGCCCGTACGGAAGAGCCGCCTGGTGACCGAGACTTGCTCGAACCCTTCGAGCGTCTTCGGAAACGAACCTCCGTCCCGGACGAACTCCAGGGAAACGCTGGCGAGCGAGCCGGGTCCGGCATCATGGGTCCCGGAAAATATCACCTCGTTCATGGCAGACGCCCTGAGGGACTTGGCAGACTGCTCGCCCAGAGCCCACCTGACGGCATCGATGATGTTGCTCTTGCCGCACCCGTTGGGCCCGGCGATGCAGGTCACGCCGCTGGATACGGCCAGGGTGGTCTTTTTCGCGATAGACTTGAAACCCTTGATTTCAATCCTTGATAATTTCACACCCCAAGCTTTAGCAGAGCTTGATGGACACCGCAAGCGCCCGGATGACCCCTGGTGGAATACACGAAAATCCCTTGCATTCCGAGCACGAAACCTGCACATTAGATCGTGAACATACAAGGGGAGGGGCGGCAGGCCATGTATATCCTCGGCAACATCCTCATCGGTCTGGGCAATGTCTTGGATATCCTCCTGAGCATCTACATGTGGATCGTCATCATCGGTGCTCTTCTCTCATGGGTGAACCCGGACCCGTACAACCCCATCGTGCGTTTCCTCAGGGGGGTCACATACCCAGTGTTCACCTGGATACGAAGACGGCTGCCCCTGATGGTAGGGGGCATCGACTTTTCTCCCATCCTCGTTATCGCGGCCATCGTGTTCCTCAAGTATGCACTGGCCAGAACCATCATCGAGACGGGGATCCGGCTGAAAGGGGGCCTCTAGATGAAGCTATCTCCCGAAATGATCCGTGAGCAGCGTTTCAAGTCACGATTGTCAGGATTTTACAAGGACGAGGTCATCGCTTTTCTCATGGATATTGCCGAGGATATGGAGATGCTCATCGAGGAGAACTCCCTGCTCAAAAGCGAGCTCGATGCCCTCAAGCGCAGGCAGAGGGACATGGAAGACCTGTTCCTTTCCGTCAAGCAGTTCTCCGAAGAGAAGATGAAGCGAGCCGATCTCGACGCGAAAGGCATCCTCTTCGATGCTGAAAAGAAGGCAGCCGAGGTCCAGGCCGCTGCGGGCCGCAAACTGGCCGAGGCAGAGCAGCGGGTCCAGGAAATGCAGGCCCAGGCAATGCAGAAGGCGCGCGAGATCCTCAAAGAGGCCGAGCGCACCAAGAGGGATCTGGAACAGTCCCTCGAGGAGATCAAGAACAGGCGCGCAACGCTCCTGTCCGAACTGCGGTCTACCCTGGAATCATACCAGGCATGGATCCAGACCAATGTGGTGTGAGGATCGCGGGGGATCCGTCATTCTCAGCATCAGGGTGCAGCCGAACTCATCCAGGGAAGGTGTTGGCGACGTACAAAACGACGCCCTGACCGTCCGCCTGAACGCGCCTCCCGTAGAAGGCCGGGCCAATGCCGCGCTCGTACGGTTCCTGTCGAAGCGGCTTGACGTGGCAAAATCGAAGGTATCCATCGTCCGGGGAGATAAGGGAAGGAACAAGACCGTTTCCGTGGAAGGGCTGAGCCGGGAGGAGGTGGCCCGCTGCCTTCAGGTCAGTCTGTGACCTTGACGCCGCGATACCCCAGGTTGGTCAGCTCCCGGGCGATGGCCCCGGTTTCTCCCCCGGAAATGCGGAAGTGGTGGATGTTCTCCTCGCCGTTCATGGTCATGCCGGCGCTTATGATATAACCCCCGTTGGCTTCTATGATGGAGATCACCTCGTCGAAGGAGCCGTGGACGCTCTTGAGGATGACATCGATCCTGCTGCCCCCCTTGAGCACCCCCATGATGTCGATGAAGGCCTTCAGGATATCGTTGACCGTGAGGATCCCCACGATCACGCCGTCTTCCACCACGGGCAGGCATCCGATGCGTTTTTCGTAGATGATCTGAGCCGCCTTCTCCAGCGACGTGTCCCGGGTGACCGTGAACGGCTCGCGGATCATCACGTCGCTTACCTTGAGCTGTTCGATGATCGAGGCAAGGATGGCCTGTTTGAGGTCTCCCAGCGCGACCAGCCCCACGAAGGCTCCCCCGTCCACGACCGGCAGGTGCCGCACGGAGTGCTTCTTCATCACCGTCAAGGCCTCCCTGATGCCGGCATTGCTGGTGATGGTGATGACGTCTTTCACCATCCACGATTCGACCTTCATACAGGTACCTATATCAGACATTACACTGAATGTAAAACCGCAATGAATCAATGTATAGTGACGAAATGCAGGTCTTGCGGGGGCAAGACGCGTGTCGGAAATTACCGTTTCACTCTTTGGCGCAGATACGAAAGGGCTTCATCGCGGGTTCTGATGAGCCCGTCTGCACGGGCTTCCTCGACCTGGCGGAGCATCCTTCCGACGACGGCCCCGGGGGTGATGCCGGGCATCTGAAGGATATCGTGACCCGAAAGGAGCGGAGCCGCTGTCAGCGACAGGTACCTGTCGCTGTAGAACCTCCAGGTTTCCCTGCAGACACGCCCGATAGGTCCGGGGTCCTTTCTCTCTGTGACCATGCCCCCGGCCATCGCCAGGAGCAGCATCTCGGGAATATGCCCGCCGTGGTCTGAAAGCACCCGATACATCTCACTGCCCGATAGCCTGTCGCTTCCGGCCAGGTCAACCATCCTCCAAGCACCCGCGATGGTGCCGTGTATCGTCTTTCGAGCCCTTCCAGACAGGGCGAGTCTTTCCGGGGTGACATCGGGGGAATCCAAGGGACGGCCTCTCGTCTGAGGGAACAAGAATGCGGCCAGCCTGAAGGCCGCCTTTCGAGGCATGCCATGCTCCAGTTCCTCTGAAAAATGGGTTCCGACTCCGGTCAAGATATGGTCGGCATTGCCCAGAAGATACTCCGCGTGTCCTGCGGTATCCATGGAAAGGGCCGTCGGTGCATTGCCGAAGAGCACCCGGACATACCCGGCCTCATGGAGAAGGGGAAAGAACGCAGCCCCTCCCGTTCCTGCCAGCGCCTTGAGGACTTCGTGCTTGATCCTCTCGGGTGCTGCCTGCGAGAGGGTTTCGCTGTGGTCCCTGATAAGCCTCAGGGTCTGTCCTTCCACGGAAAAACCGAACTGCACGGCAAACCTGAGGCACCGCAGCCCCCGGAGAGGATCATCGAGCAGGTTCTTTTTTCCGATGAGCCTGATGCGTTTTTCCCTGAGATCGGAATGTCCCCGCAGGGGATCGACAAAGACACCTCCTGCAGGCTGAAGCGCCATGGCATTGATGGTGATGTCCCTTTCCCGGAGGTCTTCCTCGATATCAGCTCCCCGTGGCGGAGAGATGTCGAGGGTGCACTCGCCATGGTTTATGGCTATCCTCACGATACCCCGTTCCCTGTCTATGGGAAAGGCCTTGCCTCCGAGTATTCCCTCGATCCGAACCGCCAGATCGAGGGGTTCACCGAAGGTCACCAGGTCAAAGTCAGAGGGTTCTCTCTCGAGCATCAGGTCACGTATGCAGCCACCGACCAGGTAGGTGTGCTCGGAGAGGTGCGGCAGGACCCGTTCAAGAACCCTGTTTGTCGAAACGGCATTCAACAGAGCGTGCATGCGCTTCCAAGTCCTCCGCCCGGGCGATGCGGACCGCCACAGGGCCAAGGGCCTCCATGCCCTGCCGGGTGACCCCGACGACCGAGGTGCGCTTGGTGAAGTCGTGGACTCCCAGTGGGGAATAGAACCGCGACGTTGAGCCTGTGGGCAGTGTATGGTTGGGCCCCGCCACATAATCGCCTATTGCCTCGGGCGTCATATACCCGAGGAAGACCGCCCCGGCGTTGACGATCCTGCCCACATATTCCCAGGCGTTTTCCAGCATGAGCTCCAGGTGCTCCGGGGCCACATCGTTGGCGATAGCGATTGCCTCATCGAGGTCCCTGACAACGATGCAGGCCCCGTGATTTTCCAGCGACTTCATCGCGGTATCCCTGCGGGGCAGCTTTTCAACGGCATCCTTGAGCTCCCCGAGGGTGGCTGATGCCAGGTCGGACGAGGGCGTGATAAGGATGGACGATGCCTGCGCATCGTGCTCGGCCTGGGACAGAAGATCATGGGCGACGACCTTGGGATTCGCCCCGTCATCGGCGACAACCAGGATCTCCGAAGGGCCGGCAAACGCGTCGATGCCGATGATGCCCTGGAGCAGCCTCTTGGCGTGAGCCACATAGATGTTTCCCGGACCCACCACCTTGTCCACCTTGGGTATGCGTTCAGTCCCGTAGGCGAGGGCTGCTATGGCCTGGGCTCCACCGATCCGGTAGATCCTCTCCACACCGACCACGTGGGCGGCAGCCAGCAGGACCTGGCTGACCCTTCCCCCCGGCGTGGGAGAGACCACCTCGATGTGCTTCACCCCTGCGATCTTTGCGGGTATGACGTTCATGAGCACCGACGAAGGGAATGCGTTCAGCCCCCCGGGTATGTAGATGCCTACGCTGTTCACTGGGGTGACCTTCTGACCAAGGACGGTGCCCGTCTCCTCGGTGATGAACCAGGACTGCTCTTTCTGGTGGGCGTGGAAGGCCTCGATCCTTTTCGCGGCGATGGCCAGGGCATCGACTATCTCTCGAGGAGCCGCCCGGTAGGCCAGCTCGATCTCAACGGGGCCTATCGCATGTCCATCCCTGTGGGGATCGAACCCATCATAAGCCCTCGTATATTCAAAAAGGGCAGCATCTCCCCTGAGCCTGACCTGCTCGATGATCTGCCTGACGGCAGAATCCACATCGGATGGGATGGTCCTCATGCGGTCCAGCAGGTGCTTGAGCTTTTCCTTCCATCCTGCATCAGCGGTTCGTATGGTGATCATCACAACCCGCCCTTTTCCCTGGAAACCTCGGCTCCCAGATTCTGAAGCTTCCTGTCGAGACCTTCATATCCACGGTCCAGGTGGTAGATTCTCCTGATCTCCGTGTAACCGCTCGCATTCAGCGCCGCGAGCACCAGGCTCGCCGAGGCCCTCAGGTCGGTCGCCATGACGGAGGCACCCTGGAAACGCTCGATGCCTCTGACGATCACGGTCCTGCCTTTCTCCTCCAGGCTTGCCCCCATACGCATGAGCTCGGGTACATGCATGAAGCGGTTCTCGAATATGTTCTCCGTGATGCTGGACACGCCATCAGCGACACATGCCAGGGACATGATCTGGGCCTGCATGTCCGTGGGAAATCCTGGATAGGGGACCGTGTCCACGGTCACGGCCTTGAGGTCGCGGTCCCCGTTCACCTCGATGGTGCCGTCTTGTCCCTCGGATATGTCGAGCCCCATTTCCAGGAGTTTGTCGATCACCGCGGTGACGTGGTCGGCCCGGCCTCCCGTTATGGTGAGCTTCCCCCTGGTGATGCCTGCCGCCACCAGGAACGTGCCTGTCTCGATCCTGTCCGGAATTACCTCATAGCGTGCCCCTGCCAGGGACGGGACTCCCTCGATGACAATGGTGCTCTCGCCGGCACCCTCGATGCGCGCTCCCATGGCTTTGAGCACGCCGGCGAGATCCACGACTTCGGGCTCCATGGCCGCCCCGTCGATAACGGTAGTTCCCTCTGCCAGGACTGCCGCCATCATGACGTTTTCAGTCCCCCCCACGGTGGTGTTGTCGAACACGATACGGGCGCCCTTCAACCTGTCGGCTGTGGCGACGACATACCCGTGGGAGAGATCGATCTCCGCCCCCATCTTGGCAAAAGCCTTCAGGTGCATGTCGATGGGCCTCACTCCGATGGCGCATCCCCCCGGCAGCGACACCTTGGCCTTTCCATACCGCGCAAGCAGTGGACCCAGGACGAGGATGGACGCCCTCATCTTCTTGACCAGGTCGTAGGGGGCCTCGTGGGAAGAGATACGGGTCGGGTCAAGAACCACGGTGTTCTTTTCAGGCCTGCTGCAGGTTATTCCCAGGTGCCCCAGGACCCTGCATATCGTTTCGATGTCATCGAGTTCCGGCACGTTCGTGAACGTGCACACGCCGTCAGAAAGAATGGCCGAGCACAGGACCGGCAACGCCGCGTTCTTGGATCCGGAGACCCTGACCTGTCCCTTGAGCCTGTTTCCCCCGTAGATGATGAACTTATCCATGGATCCTCTCAACGATCACGACCCTGGGAATGCCCGCCAGGTCGCTCTTCCACCCCCTCAGCACGAGGCCGCCCTGCCGGTTCACAAGGACATCGATGGCCTCCCGCTGTCCTATACCCGCCTCCATGAGGAGCACCCCTCGTGGCACGAGATGGGCAGCTGCAGCGGTGATGATCTCTTGTACAATATCGAGCCCGTCTTTTCCACCGAAAAGGGCCTGGTAGGGCTCATAGCACCTGACGTCGTCCTCCAGCGTCTGCACATCGGACTCGGGTATGTAGGGGGGGTTCGCGACAATGACCGGCATCAACCCGCGCAGGCCCGCGAGGGCGTGTCCTGCATAGATCATCAGTCTTCCGGAAACACCGAGCAGGGCGGCATTGGCCAGGGCGGTCCTGAGGGCATGGACGCTGATATCGTTGCCTATGCCCGAGAGGTCGCTCCGTTCCGCCAGGATCGAGCAGATGACCGCGCCGGAACCAACCCCTATCTCGAAAACCACAGACCCCCGGGGCGCACGGATCAGCGCCTGTTCGACCAGGATCTCGGTCTCGGGCCGGGGGATGAAGACATGCCTGTTGACCATGAACCTTCTGCCATAGAATTCCCTTTCCCCGGTCAGGTAGGCTACCGGCTCGCGCTGTGCGCGCCGCCCGACCAGGGTCGAGAAGGCCTCACGTTCTTCTTCGCCCAGAAGCCTATCCCTCTGGATGATGAGGTCGACCCTCCGGACGCTCAGGCAATGGGCCAGGAGGAGATCGGCATCGATGGCTGCGGAGTCAATTCCTTTGGAGGAAAGAATGCCCCGGGCCCATGCCAGTGCCTGGGAGACGGTCCTCGCCACACCCTCAGCTCCCGGTCCTCTTGAGGGCTTCGGCCTGATAGTGGGCAGTGAGCGCGTCGACGAGTTCGTCGATATCCCCTTCGAGAATCAGGGGGAGGCGGTGCAGCGTCAGGTTGATGCGGTGTTCCGTCACCCGCCCCTGGGGGAAGTTGTAGGTGCGGATACGTTCGCTCCGGTCTCCGGTCCCAACCTGGGACCGCCGCTGTGAAGCTATCTCCCGGGCCTGGTCGTCCTGCATCTTCTGCAGAATCCGTGTTCGAATGACCCTCAGGGCCTTGGCCTTGTTCTTGTGCTGAGATTTTTCATCCTGACAGGAAACCACGATGCCCGTGGGAATGTGGGTGATGCGGATCGCGGATTCGGTCTTGTTGACGTGCTGGCCCCCTGCACCCGAGGCACGAAACGTATCGATCCTCAACTCGTTCGGATCGATGTCGACCTCGACCTCTTCGGCCTCGGGCAGGACGGCCACCGTGACCGCCGAGGTATGTATGCGCCCGCTCGCCTCGGTGGCGGGAACCCGCTGGACCCTGTGCACCCCGCTCTCGTACTTGAGCCGGGAATAGGCCCCTTTTCCCTTTATGCCGGCGATGACCTCCTTGATGCCCCCGATGCCGGTTTCGTTGATGCTCAGCACCTCTATGATCCACCGTTTTTCCTCGGCATACCGCGAGTACATGCGGAAGAGGTCCGCGGCGAAAAGGGCTGCCTCGTCTCCACCCGTACCCGCGCGGATCTCCAGAATGACGTCCCGGGAGTCATTGGGGTCTCGGGGAATGAAAAGGGCCTTGAGCTGGGCCTCTATACGTTCCTTTTCTTCGCGGAGCACTGCGAGCTCATCCCTTGCCAGCGAGCGGATTCCCGGATCAGGGTCATCCATCATGGACTCGTTTTCGCTGATGGTTTCGAGAACCTGCTTGAGCCTGGCGTAGGGTATCACGAATTCCTCAAGGGATGAGTGCTCCCTGGCGAAATTCGTGTACTTGGCTGGGTCCCTGAGGACCTCGGGGTCGGCAAGGAGACCGGAAAGCTGCTCGTAGCGTTCCTCAATCTCCTTCAGTCGTTCGAGCATGTCTTAAGGGGGCTGATTATTTGCTCTGCTTGTCCTTTTTCAGGTACTCGCCGTACTTCCTCTTGAACAGCTCGGCCTTTCCGGCTGTGGAGGTGAGCCTCTGCTGGCCCGTGTAGAAGGGGTGGCAGGCACTGCAGATTTCAACGCGGATATCCTTCTTCGTAGATCGCGTGTTGAACGTGTTCCCGCACGCACAGGTAACCGTTGTCTCGAAGTAATCCGGGTGGATCCCTTTCTTCATTGCTTTCTACTCCTACTTGTTCATGGATTCCAAGAAGTCGGCATTATGGCGTGCCTTGCTCAATTTGTCCAGCAGAAATTCGATGCTGTCGATGGGGTTCAGGGGGCTCAGGAGTTTTCTGAGGATCCATATGCGATCCAGCTGATCCTTGGGCAGGAGAAGCTCTTCCTTGCGCGTCCCTGATTTCGATATGTCGATGGCCGGGAAGACCCTGCGCTCCATGATGGACCGGTCCAGGTGGATCTCCATGTTGCCGGTACCCTTGAATTCTTCATAGATGACCTCGTCCATGCGGGATCCCGTATCGACCAGCGCGGTAGCGATGATGGTGATGCTGCCGCCTTCCTCGATATTCCGCGCAGCGCCGAAGAACCTCTTGGGCTTCTGCAGTGCGTTCGCGTCGATGCCGCCGGAGAGCAGCTTGCCCGAGGGCGGGCACACGGTATTGTGGGCCCTTGCAAGCCTGGTGAGTGAATCCAGCAGGATAACGACATCCTTCTTGTATTCCACCAGCCGTTTGGCCTTTTCCATGACCATGCGTGCCACCTGTACGTGGCGTGTTGCCGGTTCGTCGAACGTGGAGGCAACGACCTCCCCATTGACCGACCGCTGCATGTCCGTGACTTCTTCCGGCCTCTCGTCGATGAGGAGGACCATGAGCACCACATCCTTGTGATTGGCCGTGATGCTGTTGGCTATGCTCTGGAGCATCATGGTCTTGCCCGCCTTGGGCGGAGACACGATCATGCCCCGCTGGCCCTTGCCGATGGGTGCAAGCAGATCGAGCACCCTGCCGGTGAGGTTGTCGGTGGCGGTCTCCAGTTTGAAGTTCTCCAAGGGGTAGAGCGGGGTGAGGTTGTCAAAGGAAACGCGGTGCTTCGCCGCCTCAGGCTCCTCCATGTTGATGGTTTCGAGCTTAAGCAGGGCAAAATACCGTTCGTTGTCCTTGGGGGGCCTGATGAGTCCGTTGACCTCGTCACCGTTCTTCAGGTTGAACCGCCTGATCTGCGACGGAGAAACGTATATGTCGTCCGGACCGGGGAGGTAGCTGTAATCGGCTGAGCGAAGGAACCCGAACCCATCGGGAAGTATTTCCAGAACCCCCTTCCCCGAGATGGAGACATCCTTTTCGGACTGCGCCTGGAGGATGGCAAAGATGAGCTCCTGCTTGTTCATGGTTGCAGAACCCTCGATCTCCAGAGAGTTCGCCGTTTCGAGGAGCTCCTTGGGGTCCATCTTTTTGAGGTCTTCTAAATGCATAAACAAATCCTTTCGGTGATATGAGCTGATGTGGGGTGGTGCTTATATGTGAGGGCCCACGAACAGATTTATCGGTAATGACATGGACTAGCTAAAACATACACGGAAGTCAAGCGCAAAAGGAGGCACACCATGTCCTGACGTGGAACACCTCAGGCATAGGTCACTTTCAGCGGGTACATGTCCTTCTGGATGCCCTTCACCCTGATGGACCCCATGGGCTCGAACGCTACCCCCACCTCGGCATGTCGCGGGATCGCATCCGTGGTGAGGCTGCTGACGACTATCTCGCATGGCGAGCTCACTGATTCAAGCCTCTGGGCGAGATTTACCGGCTCCCCGATGACGGTGTAGTTCATCTGCTCGGCAGTCCCGATGTTGCCGGCAATCACGAACCCCGTGGCTATCCCCACACCCACCTCGATGGGGAAAAGTCCCTCCTCCACAAGCCTTTCCTTGAGAGCCTTCACACCCCTCTGAATATCCACGGCGCAGTGGATGGCATTGACCGGATCCATTTCCGTGGCATCGGGGATTCCGAAGACCGCCATGACACCGTCCCCCAGGAACTTGTCCAACATCCCCCCGTACCTGAAGATGATCGGCACGACCGTCTCAAAATAACGATTGAGAACTTCCACCACCTGTTCCACAGGATTATTTTCTCCAAGCGTGGTGAACCCGGTGATGTCTGCAAAGACAACCGTCACCATCTTTTTCTGTCCCCCGAGGCCTGTCATGCGGTCATCGGCAACGAGGTGCTCGGCCAGTCCACGGGAAAAGTACCTGCTCAGGTTCATCCTCTTCTTTTCCAGGTCCAAGAGGTCCTGGTAAGTACGAACGAGTGAAGCGGTAATGGAGAGCTGGTCTGCGATGAGCTCAAAAAACCTCAGGTCGTTGGGCCCGAAGGCCCCAGGTGCATTGTCCCTGAAGTTGATGACCCCGATGGACCTGCCCTCTGATATGATGGGCACGCACGCCAGGGACCCCTCCTGATTCGTTCCCCTGTTCAGAAAGTTCGGATCCTTGGTCACATCCGGGATGTAGAGCGTCTTGCCCGTTTCCACCACTTTCCCCGCAATCCCTTGGCCCCGCTTGAGGAGGATGGGTGGCCGGTTCGGCGTATTCCTCATGAGCGATGCGCTTACCACGTAGAGGTTCTGTGTCTGCTCGTCCAGAAGCATGACCGAAATACTGTGGATTCCCGTGGCCCGTCTTATGATGTCGAGCTGCCGCAGAAAGAGTTGATTCCAGTGCGACAGGCTCGTACCCTTGAGGGCCTCTCCAAGCTCCTTGAGCAGTGAAAGCTCCGCAATCTTCTGCTCATATCCTTCTTCCAGGGATACGATGCGGTCTTTAAGAATTGAGAGAATGTCGCGTTCCATAGATCCTTATCTACATGTCGAGGAGGGCCCTCACCCTCGTCTGCACGTACTCGTGTCTCTTTGCAACGACTTCCTCCGACAGCTGTGCCTTCACATCGGGATCGAGGAACCGCGCCGCGGCGGTACTGGCCTCGTCGAGGGACAGTGCCGCAGTATGGGCAACGATATCGGCAAGGTGTACCGTAACGGCCAGGCTGATATCCTTGGCCTTGCTCGGCACATGATGACACAGGAGCCCGTCCACGATATCCTCCGGCAGGTTCCACCGCTCAGCTATAAAAGCCCCCATCTCTGCATGGGACATGCCCGTTTCACGCTCCTCTGCTGCAAGGTCCTGAAGAGAAGACATGGTGGTGAGATCACCCGGGGTATATCCCCTCTGGAGGAAAATGATCTTTCCGAAGTCATGGAGCAGGCCGAGCGTGTAGAGGGCGTTCCCTCCATTGTATCCAAGCAGGGGGCCAATCCATTGCGCCAGGTGCGCCACCATGAGGGAGTGTTCCCAGAGCAGCACCCCCTGCTTCGGCGCTATCCGGTCCATGATCTGATGCACGGCAATGGAGAAGGCCAGGTTTACGACCTCGTCATTGCCCAGTATCACCACCGCATGCTCCACAGAAACGATCTGCCTACGGAACCCATAGAAGGCAGAGTTCACCACCTTCAGCAGTCGGGACGTGAGCACGGGATCCTTTTCTATGATCCTTGCCATGCTCGAAGCCGCCGCCATGGAGTCTGCCGACATCTCGATGATTTCCCGGGATATGGACGGCAGCGTGAAGAGGTGCTCAAGGGTCCTGAATTTCCTCAGCGTCGTCTTCGCAAGCTCGCGTTTTCTCTCAAGCTTCTCCCCGTAGTCCCAACTCTCTATGAATCCCGCGAGTTCCCCATCCGGACTCGCCCCTGTCTGTGAAAAGGTCGAAACGATGCCAAAGGGCAGGAGATCCTCTATCCAATGCCTGTCGGCCTCGCTCATGGTGGCGACAATCTGTCCGAGTTCGCCGGGCCTGGATGCCATGTATGCATAGAACTGATAGAACGTGTTCGTCAGGAATCTGCCTTCACCATCTCCATCATCGGGGGCGTTTGTCTCCTTGAGACTGTCCCACAGGCTCTTCACCCAGGGGGCGGTCCCCTTGCTGAGATTCAGCCGTTTTGCCGCTTCGAAAAACAGGGTCTGGATATCATCTCCCTCTTTGGGAAAGACCGCGATCCCCTTGGGTATCGAGAGAAACTGCGTCGATGCGTCATCGGCACCCATACCGAATACGCCCAGCACGAGATAGTCCCCATACCGGATGGCCGTGTCTGTCTCCCGCTTGGCCCGCATGGCCATGTCCATGTTCTCGAACGGGACCACAACGATGGCCATGCACCCGCCCAGCATGGACACCTTTTTAAGCTCGACACCCAGAGGCACAAGAATATCCTTGAGCTCCATAGTTCTCCTCATCGACACCGCGGTATCAAATCTTGACTTGGATCAGGCGCTCCCTTAGGATACAGTGTCTCAGGAGATACACTGCATGTCCCTGGCGTGACATGCATATAAAGGAAGGGACCATGATACCGATCGAAAAAGCACGGGAGATTATCCTGAACAGGATGCCGGTCTTGCCTGCGGAGCGGGTCCCGCTGGATGCCGCACTGGGGAGATATCTGGCTGAGGATGTCATCTCCACTCTCGATATACCTTCCTTCAACAACTCGGCCATGGATGGATATGCGGTCCGGTCAGCGGACATCAGGAACCCCGGCGTCAGGCTCGAGATCGCATCGGTTCTGCCGGCAGGCGTATCTCCCGGCCAGCCCATCGACCAGGGCCAGGCGGCCAAGATCATGACCGGTGCTCCCGTCCCTCAAGGATCGGATGCCGTGGTCCGTCGGGAAGATACCGTCGAGGAAAAGGACCACGTGAGGATAAACATCGTACCGGAGAAACACGAGAACATTCGGTTCCGGGGAGAAGACATTGCTGTTGGACAACGCGTCCTCTTGTCAGGCGACCTGCTTGGCCCGGCACAAATCGGTGTCCTGGCCTCGCTGCGCAGGCCCTTTGTAGACGTCGGCCAGAGACCTGTAGTCGCGGTCCTTGCTACCGGCGACGAGATTGCGGAGCTGGGGGAAGAGGCCGGGCCCCGGGCCATCATCTCGTCCAACTCCCATACCCTCATAAGTCTCCTTCGGGCCTCGGGCGCCATCCCCCTGTATCTGGGCATAGCAAAAGATCAACGTTCGGATCTCAAGGCAAGGATTTCGAGGGCGCTCAGGTGCGACCTCATCCTCACCTCAGGCGGTGTGTCCATGGGAGATTACGACATGGTCAGGGAGATCATGAAGGAAGAGGGCAACAGTCTGGACTTTTGGACCGTGGACATAAAGCCTGGAAAGCCTCTGGCCTTCGGGTCGCTGCACGGCATACCGACCATTGGCCTTCCGGGCAATCCTGTATCCACCATGACCTCGTTCTACCAGTTTGCAAGGCCTGCCATCCTCAGTATGCAGGGCTCCCGGGATATCCTGCTCCCCCGGATCAGGGCACGACTCACCGAAGCCATGGAAAACAGCGGTGACCGACCCCACTACATCCGGGCTATCCTTACGCGGGTAGGCGAAGAACTCGTCGTAACTCCGACAGGACCTCAGGGTTCGGGTATTCTCACCTCCATGGCCAGGGGCAACTGCTTCATGATCATTCCCAAAAAGACCACCTGCCTCGAACCCGGGACCCTTGTGGAATGCGATGTTTTCGGCAGGGATTTCTTCGTGGTATGAAGATCCGACACCATTGGTTCCGCCGCGGCGGAACCAATGAAAATGAATCGAAGTCCTCGACATTGCATCGAATATGTGAATGGAGAAATGGTAGTTGACAGCGGGTATGTAATAAGTATAAGAAGCCTACTTTCAATTTCCGGTGGAGGACAGGATGTTAAGAAAAAACGAGCTTCTTGAAATCAGAGAGATCCTTCTCCAGATGAAGAAGGACATCCTTAAAACCCTGGCGGAGCGGATTAAATCCAATGACATTACATCCCAGAGGGAGATCGGGGATATTTTCGATGATGCCGACCTCGAGCAGACCCGTGAGTTCAACCTCCTCCTTGGGACACGCGAGCGACAGAAACTGGACCAGATCGAAAGCGCCCTGTCCCGCATGGAGCACGGAGAATATGGTTTCTGCGAAGACTGTGGGGAGAATATCCCTGCGGGAAGGCTCAAGGCGATGCCGTTCGCAACGCTGTGCGTGAAATGCAAATCAGAACGCGAGAGCGTTGAGGGGCCGACCACCCTGTATATCGAGGAAAAAGGCTGATCTTATGGCCATCCGGGTCGAGGTCGGGCTCAAAGAGCACCTCTTCGACGCCCGTGGAGCCAGAATCAAGAAACAGCTTCTCCACGCCTTTCCCCATCTGACCCCCCCTGATAACATCTCCTGTTTCGACGTCTACCATGTCGATGCTGACGTTGCACAGGCATCTCTCCAGGAGGCCTTCTGCGACCCGGTCATCCAGGATATGGCGGTAGGGATCATTCTGCGCCCCCTGCCAGGCTGGTATATCGAGGTGGGGTTCAAACCTGGTGTCACTGACAACGTGGGCCACAGCGCACAGTATGCCCTGGAGCTCATCACCGGGGGGAAAATCCAGGTATACTCGGCCAGGGGGTACCTCATAGAAGGCGCTTATGACCACGACACCGCTCAGGCGATTGCCACCGAGTGCCTGGCCAATTCCCTGATCCATACCATCAGGATCTTCCGCCTCCCGGAGAGCCGCCGTATCGATCCTCTCATTCCTCGGGTAACTGGATTCCACGAGCCCATGGTGGAGGAGATTTCTCTGGACCTCTCCGAAGATGAGCTCCTTCGCCTTTCCCAGACACGTACGCTGGCACTGACCGCCGAGGAGATGCAGACCATCGCCCGCTACATCTCGTCGTCCAAGACGCTCAAGCTCCGTGCATCCAAGGGTCTGACAAACAGGATAACGGACGTGGAGCTCGAATGCCTGGCACAGACCTGGTCGGAACACTGCAAGCACAAGATCTTCAACGCCACCATCGCCTATGAAGAGAATGGGAGGACGAGAAAGATCAAGTCGCTCTTTGCCACCTATATCAAGGGTGCCACTGCCAAGATACGCAAGGAATTGGGAACCAACGACATCTGTGTGAGCGTGTTCTCGGACAATGCCGGGGTCATACGGTTCGATGAGGAGCACAACCTTGTCTTCAAGGTGGAAACCCACAATTCACCCTCGGCGCTGGATCCCTACGGCGGGGCCCTGACCGGCATCGTGGGCGTAAACCGTGACCCCTTCGGAACCGGCATGGGGGCACGGCTCATCTTCAACACCGATGTGTTCTGCTTTGCCAGCCCTTTCCATGCGGCACAGCTCCCCCCCAAGATCCTTCACCCTCTGCGGATCTTCGAAGGAGTCCGGGAAGGGGTTGAACACGGCGGAAACAAGTCAGGCATACCGACCGTAAACGGATGCATCGTGTTCGACGAGCGCTATCTCGGAAAACCCCTGGTCTATTGTGGAACAGCGGGCATCATGCCGCGGGAGATAGGAGGGGAGCCTTCCCACGTCAAGAAGGTCGTTCCCGGAGATCTCATCGTGATGGCTGGCGGCAGGATCGGCAAGGACGGCATCCACGGGGCCACCTTCTCCTCCGAAGAGCTGCACGAGGAATCTCCCACCTCGGCCGTACAGATCGGAGACCCCATAACACAGAAAAAGCTCACCGATTTCCTCATCATCGCCAGGGACAGAGGGCTGTACCGTGCCATCACGGACAACGGCGCCGGCGGCCTCTCTTCGTCAGTGGGAGAAATGGCGACAGCCTGCGGAGGCTGCCATATCGAGCTGGAAAAACCTCCGCTTAAATACCACGGACTGAGTCCCTGGGAGATCCTCCTGTCCGAGGCGCAGGAACGGATGACCCTGGCCGTCCCTCCCGGGCGCATTGACGCGTTCATGGCACTTTCATCCCGGATGGATGTGGAGTCAACCGTCATAGGAACCTTTACGGATTCAGGGTTCTTCCACTGCACCTATGAAGGGAGAACCGTGGCATACCTGAGCCTCGACTTTCTCCACAACGGGCTGCCCCCCATGGTACTGAGGGCACGGTGGTCTACGCCGGCAGGAGACGGGACCGAGACGCCAGATCCCCCTGATCATGGGTCCAAGCTCAGGGAGATGCTGGGCAGGCTCAACATATGCTCCAAGGAGTATGTGGTGAGACAGTACGATCACGAGGTGCAGGCCGGCTCGGTGGTCAAGCCCCTCGTGGGGGACCAGTGTGACGGGCCCTCGGATGCCGCAGTTGTCAGACCTCTGCTGGACTCCGAAGAAGGGGTCGTTGTGGCCAACGGCATCATCCCCCGCTATTCCGACCTGGATACCTATCACATGGCCGCCTGTGCCCTTGACGAGGCTCTCAGGAACTTTATCTGCGTGGGGGGCAATCCCGACCACTGGGCTTTCCTCGACAACTTCTGCTGGTGCGACCCGGTTGCCGGCCGGAGGAATCCGGACGGGGAGTACAAGCTGGCCCAGCTCGTGCGGGCCAACAAGGCTCTCTACGACTATGCACTGGCCTATGCCTGTCCCATGATATCCGGCAAGGACAGCATGAAGAACGACTACATAGGTGGGGATACGAAGATATCCGTCCCTCCGACCATTCTCATATCGGTCATCGGCACGATAGAGGATGTGAAGAAGGCCGTTACCATGGACATCAAGCAACCTGGCAGCCTTATCTTCATGCTGGGCGTCACGAAAAAAGAACTCGGCTGCAGTGAATATCTGGCCTCGTGGGGGAAAAAGGGTTCCAGGCTCCCTGCGGTAGACGCCAAAAAGGCCCTGCGGCGATACCGGCTTTTCCACGAGGCCGCCAGGCAGGGCCTCATCCCGTCGGCCCACGACTGCTCGGACGGGGGTCTGGCCGTATGCCTGGCCGAGATGGCCTTCTCGGGAGGATACGGGATGGAAATCGACCTCGGCAAGGTAAAAGCTGAGCGGGGCATGAGCGATACCGAGATCCTCTACTCCGAATCGGCTTCAAGGATCGTCATCGAGGTGGTACCGGAAAAGAGAAAGGCGGTCATGGACCTCTTCGGGCGGGATGCCGTATGCATCGGCTCATCCTCCCAGGCCCCCGTTCTCTTCATCAGGTCAAAGTCCGGGCAGCCGATCGTCAGCGAAGCCGTTGCCGATCTGAAGGCGGCCTGGAAGAAGACGCTGGACTTTTAACATGGCACAGATCAAGGCCTTGGTCATTACCGGATTCGGCACCAACTGCGAACGGGAGATGGCCCACGCCTGCCGCATGGCAGGCTCCCTGGCAGACATCGTCCACATCAGCGATGTGCTCGGGGGCACCTGCAAGATCAGCGACTATCACTTCCTGAATCTCCCTGGGGGATTCCTGGACGGGGATGACCTCGGCTCGGCACAGGTGGAAAGTGTTCGCCTGAAACATGCCCGGGTCCATTCTACTGGCAGGACCCTCTTCCAGGAGATCGAGTCCTTCGTAAACCGGGGCATGCTCATCCTGGGCGTGTGCAATGGATTCCAGGCCCTGGTGAAATCCGGTATTCTGCCCGGCAACCCCCTTGGCAGACGGAGGGTTTCACTCACCTTCAACGATTCAGCCAAATTCGAGGACCGCTGGGTGCGCCTGAAGGTGAACCCGTACAGTCCCTGTGTCTTTACCAGGGGGATGCAAAGCCTCATGGTGCCGGTCCGCCACGGCGAGGGCAAGTTCGTGACCGACAGCGAAGACACCCTTTCCGAGATCTCCCGTGAGAATCTCATCACGGTCCAGTATGCCGATGAGCACATGAATCCCTGCATGGATTATCCTGCAAACCCAAACGGTTCAGTTTCCGCCATTGCAGGCATCTGCGACAGGTCTGGACGCATCTTCGGCCTCATGCCTCACCCGGAGGCCTATATCCACCCCACCAACCACCCCGCATGGACCAGATTGGGAAATTTGCCCGAACAGAGCGAGGGCATGGCCATATTCGAAAACGCGGTGGCATTTCTCCGAGGGATCGTCTAGAAGGCCGGCTTACTGTGCCCTTTCATTGAAGACCGTCCTCATGAAAAAACATGTCAACACCCCGCCGCATGACCTCTGACAGGAACGGTTCGGGGTCACCGAGCAGTCTCTCCGGGGAATAGACCCCGCCTGGGGCTTCCTTGAATCTGCCGTCCAGCTCCCACAGGGCAGCTACCACGCAGGGTACAGCCGTGATCTGGCCGATATGCCCGACATAGGCGTAGGTCCGGTGCGCTGTCTTTCCCTCATGGAGGCCAAAGACATCGACCCGACCCACTGACCTGTCCAACCCCGCTGCACCGAAGATGTTTTCTATCTTGTAGAAAAATTCGGCTGCCATTTTCCTGCGGGCATGCGTGCTGAAAAGGCCCGTCTTGTCCATGAGCATGATGAGGAGAGGGATGTAGGAAGGCTGCACACCGCCGTGCAGCGTGACCTCGGTCAGCCCGGCCAGATTGCGCGGAATGGAAACACTCTCCGCATGCCCGGTGTAATACACCGGCAGTTCCCCCATGGGTAGGGGAAAGCGTACGATCTTCCTGCCCCCGCCGCTTGGCACACGGATCTCGCTGCCACGGATGGTCTGGAGCGTTGTGCCGTGAAAAATGTTGAAGAGGTGGGCCAGGTTGGCAGGGCCCGCCGCCTCGTTGGAGCCGGCAGCCCAGTGCACGTTGATGCGCCTGGGAAGTTCCATGGAATTGAACCCCTTGAGCGCCAGAGCCTGCGTGAGGCCCGGGGAATTTCCCCACCCGGTCAGGATGCGTATACCCGCCCGCCGGGCCTGATCGTCAAGGGTGATGACCTCGAGATAGGCCTCATGGTCATCCGCAATGGAGACGTACGGTTTTCCTGCGTCCAGCGCTGCCCGCGCAAGCCGCTTCTCGAAATGATAGAAGGGGCCTGCGAACCCCAGGGTTATGTCATGCTCCTTCATGAGGCCGACCAGCCGATCATGGTCTTCGACATTGACAGCCTGCGCGGAAAAGCGTGGGCCCCTCATCGATGCTTCCTGTGTGGCCCTGTCAAGGTTGATGTCAGCCACGGTCACGACCGGCTCCGCGGGTTCCATCCGGAGTTCATCGAGAGCATCCCTTGCCATATCGCCGGCACCGCCGAGCACGAGCACCTTCATGTATCCCTCCTAATCAGCGTCTTTTCTTGTGGCCGACACACGCTTCCGTCCTCCATGATAGCAGTGAAACCCTGCCCGATGGAATGGATATCCCCTTTTTGTTCATTTAATGATACTATACTGCCATGTCCTGCGGTCGTCGAGAGTAGCGCGCTCATACCATAACAAGGAGGTTTATCCATGGAGCCACGATGTTCCCGGATTTCCGGATGGCTTTTGATCTTTATCGCCATACTCATTTCTTCGGGCTGTAAACATAAACCCCCTGGCGGACCACCTCCGGGATCATATCTTGAGGACATCTACGGTAACGCAAACACAACCGCCGACAGTGAACTGTTCTGCAGATCAATGCCAGCATATCTCGATGAGCTCGACGGGCTCATGAAAAAGAACAAGTATGATCTGCCCCTGATTTTCAGGGCATCCGGGGCTCACTACGGGTACGCGTTCAGTTGTCTGGAGGACGCGGACAAGAAGGCCGCCAGCGAAATATACCTCAAGGGACGGGATCTCTCCATGGCTGAACTTCGTCGCTACAGCTTCTTTGACCAGGCCTTCGACGACACCATTCAGAAATTCAGGCAGGCCCTGCCCTATAACTTCGATAAAAGAAACATACAGCCCCTGTACTGGGCTGCACTGAACTGGTTCGGCTGGATCAGTGTCAACCTGGACACGCCGGAGGCGAGGGCGGACATACCCAAAGTGGAGGCCATGCTGGAATATGTCAATAAGCTGGACAGGACATACGGAAACGGGACTGCGCACGCCGTGCTCGCAGCTCTCTACGCGCTCCAGCCAAAGGACGCAGGCGGAGACCCTGAAAAGGCTCGACAGGAGTTCGAAAATGCCTTCCTCTACACCGGAAACAGCATCCTCGCTGTTCATGTGTGGTATGCCCGCTTTTATGCCACCCAGATCCAGGACAGACCGCTTTTTGAGAAGACACTCAAGCAGGTCGTCGATACGCCGGCCAACCAGTATGCCGACAAAACCTTCGTGAACGAGGCAGCCAGGAGAAAGGCAGCGTTGCTCCTGGCGAACGTTGAGTCGCTGTTCTCAAAGCCCGAAGAAACAAAGACGGAGGAGGGCTCGAGCCCCTAGCAGACCAGGCTTTTTTCAGAACTCGATCGAACAGCTTCTTCGTGAGGCCGACTACCCAGCAGGTAGGCCAGAGAACGACCTGTATACGTATACGATCTGATCATCTCATGCCTGAACACATGCCGAACCAGGGTTATCATGACACAGAACCTGTTGCATGAGGTGGAGCCTATACCCTATAGATGAGTATCATCTTATCCCGATGCAAACCGGCACGGTGGCATGGAAAGGCACATGAGACGGAAAAAGGTCTGTATCATCGGTGCGGCGGCAGTGGGAAAGACCTGCCTGGTCGCCAGCTACTCGGGTGAATCCCTGCATGTCGGATATCGCTCCACCCTCGGGGCCCGCATCACGACCGCCGCCGTCTCGGTGCAAGAACGCCTCAGGGGGCTCGTGCTCTGGGACATCAAGGGTGAAACTGAGTTTTATAGAATCCCTCCAGCCTATTTATATGGCTGTGAAGGGTGCGTCCTCGTGGCAGACGGTACGCGTGCGTCCACAGTGGAGCATGCAATGGATCTTCTGGCTCGAGTTGAGACCCTCTCTGGCGGCGTTCCCCATGTGATGCTCGTCAACAAGCTGGATCTCAGCGACAGGTGGGAAGTGGGCGAGGCCCTTCTTTCATCCCTCAGGAAACGGGTCCCGGAGATCTATACCTGCAGCGCGCGCGGCGGGATAACAGTCCAGACAGCCATGGAAACCCTTGCCCGAAAGATGTGGGGCATGCGATGAAACACATTCCGCCAGAACTGTCCTCCTACCTCCGCGATCTATCACTTCAGGATCGCAGCCCGGCGTATCTCCTCATCGGGAGAAACGAGAACCTTGAGGACCTCAGCGGTGACCTCTCCCCGTATGGCCTGTCTCACCTCGATCTGGGGAAGCCCGCCATCGATCAGCTCCCCTTCCTCCAGGGATTACTGCCCCTGAGACAAACATCCCTCGCGCTTTCCTGCGTGCAGATCAATGACGGTCTCTGGACCGACATCCATATCATAAGAGCCGGTCGACAGCATTGGGTTCTGTTTCTCGCTCTTACCGAGGAGGAGCTTCTCCATCATCGGCTCTTTGAGAAGGCCAACGAGTACGGCGTGCTGCGCGACAAGCACACGAGCATCCTCGACCAGTATCTGGGCAGGGAACTGGTCAAGGCCCTGGATGACGGCCAGATCGTTCTCTGTGAATCGGGGGAGCGCAGGCAGGTGAGCATCCTCTTTGCAGACATTCGCGGATTCACCTCCTTCAGCGAGGCCAATGCGCCCGAAGTCGTCTTCGCAACATTGAACCGTTACCTGGACGCCATGATACCCCCTCTCATAGAAGAATCCGCCGTGGTGGACAAGATCCTGGGGGATGCAGTCATGGGGGTGTTCGGGATCCTCACCATGTCGGTATCGCCACCCCATCAGGCAGTGGTGGCGGCGATGAAGATACTGGACGCGGTCAGGGATCTCAACCGTCGCCTGTGCGAGGAGGGAAAACCCTTTCTCGAGGTGGGCATCGGCATATCTACCGGACCTGTGGCTGTTGGGATACTGGGAAGCTCGGCACGGAAGTCCTTCAGTGTTGTAGGCCACCACGTCAATCTTTCTGCCAGGCTTCAGGAAAACGCCGTACCCCTCGAGGTCCTCGTGGACGAAAACACCTACCAGGAGATCGTTGCCTATCAGGGGGGGTTCCAGGCTACGAGCATCAAGCTCAAGGGGATCACAGACCCGGTGAGGGTGTATTCATACCGTATGTCTGGGGAGTAAGGATCGGCCTCCTCAAAAAGAAAAGATCCTCACCATTCATCCGCTATTACAAAGTTTCATCTGGGTTAAGGGCTTTGTATTGTCCTCGTTTAATTGAACGCTCTCACGAAATAATCCTTGATGGGGAGCACCAGATCATCATGCGGCAAGCGTTGTGAGAGAAACACCCTGCCCCTGGGCCGCCATATTCTATTCCTTCTATTCAGCCTTATTTAATAACAATAAGATATTATTGAGCTAAGCGACCATCGGCATCATGTTCATTTAATAGTATATATTCTTAAATATATTTTAATACTTATGGGGATTGTTTATTGTTTATAAACGGTTGTCCGTCATGATGTTTTCAAGAACTCCCAGTGTACGTGCCCGCAGTATGTGGTCTGTTTTACTCCGCGTCTTCTTCGTTTACGTACTTTGTGAAGTCCACGATTTTCTCGTCTTCCTTCATGCGGATGGCACGCACGCCCTGGGTGGACCTCGTCCTTGTCGTCCTTATCTGCGATACCGGCATCCGTATGATCTGGCCCGAGCTCGAGATCAGCATGAGTTCATCCGTATCCTTCACCACCCGAATGCCGACCAGATCTCCCGTCTTTTTCGTTATGTGCACCGTATACACACCCTTGCCGGCACGATTCTGCACAGGGTATTTGCCCACTGGCGTTTTCTTCCCAAACCCGTACTCGGTAAGGTTGATGACCATGTCGTCATCACCTGTGATGACATCCATCCCCACCACGGCATCTCCATCGTCCAGTTTGATGGCACGCACGCCCGCAGCCTGCCGTCCCATGACACGCACCTGATCGGTGGGGAAGATAATGGCCTTGCCGGATCGGGCCGCCACGATGATCCGGGTGCTGCCTGTCGTGAGCCTCGCGGAAATCACCTCGTCTGACTGCTCCAGCGTGCAGGCAATGATGCCCGTACGAACGATGTTGCGGAAATTCTTCAGCTCGGTACGCTTTATGGAGCCAAGGGCCGTTACCATGACCACCTCAGCCTCCATATCCATGTCCGCGGCAACAAGGATGGCGCATATACGCTCGTCCTTCTGTATGGGGCGGATATTGACTATGGGCACTCCCTTGAGCACTCTGTCGCGCTCAGGGATCTCGTAGACCTTGGTGTGGTACACCCTTCCTTTGGTGGTGAAGTAGAGTATGGAGGTATGGTTGTTGGCCACAAAGATGTGCTCGATGAAATCCTCCTCGCCCATGGCCGCACCCTTGACTCCCACTCCTCCCCGCTTCTGGGTGCGGTACTTGTCGATCTCGGTGCGCTTCATGTAGCCCTTCTTCGTGATGGTGACAACCATCTTCTCATCCGGGATCAGGTCTTCCACATTGAAATCGCCTATGGTTCCCTTGAGGATCACGGTACGCCGCTCGTCAGAATAGGCTTCACTGATCTGCAGAAGTTCTGAGCGGATCACCTTCAGGAGTTCTTTCCTGTCGGACAGGATAAGTTCCAACCTGTGAATTTCCTTCATGAGGGTCTTGTGTTCGTCCGCAATCTTCTCGCGCTCCAGACCAGTGAGGCGCTGGAGTCGCATGTCCAGGATGGCCTGTGCCTGCACTTCAGTGAATGCAAAGCGCTCCATGAGGCTGGTCCTGGCCTCATTCACGTTGGCGGACGCCTTTATGAGTGCCACGATCTCGTCGATGTGCTGGAGGGCCTTCAGGAGACCTTCCAGGATGTGGACTCGGTCTCTGGCCTTTCTGAGCTCGAAGATGCTCCGGCGGGTGACCACCTCCTCCCTGAAATCAAGAAAGGCCTGGAGCATATCCAGGAGGCCCATGACCGATGGTCTGCCGTTGTGGATGGCGAGCATGTTCATGGAGAACGAGGTCTGCAATGTGGTAAGCTTGTAGAGCTGGTTTTCTATGACCTCGGGCGGCGTTCCCCTCCTGAGCTCCACGACCACGCGCATGCCGTCTTTGTCGGACTCGTCCCTGATGGTGGAGATGCCATCGATCTTCTTCTCCTGCGCCAGGACAGCAATACGCTCGACCAGGTCGGCCTTGTTCACGGCATAAGGGATCTCGGTGATGACCAGGCGGCTCTTGTTCGCATCCTCCTCCTTCTCCACCTTGCCCCGCACCGCGATGATGCCCCGGCCCGTGCGGTAGGCCTTCTCGATCTCTCCGCCCTCGAGAATCATGCCGCCTGTGGGGAAATCGGGCCCCGGGATGATCTTCATGACCTCGGGAAGCGTAATGGCGGGATTGTCGATGAGTGCCACGAGTGCAGTCATGAGTTCCCCCGCGTTGTGCGGGGGTATGCTCGTGGCCATCCCCACGGCAATGCCGGCAGAGCCGTTGAGAAGGAGGGAAGGGATACGGGACGGCAGCACATCGGGTTCCACCATGGACTCATCGTAGTTGGGGTGAAAATCCACCGTGTCCTTTTCTATGTCGGAGAGCATCTCCTCGGCGATGCGCGACATGCGTACCTCGGTGTACCTCATGGCAGCCGCCGGGTCCCCGTCCACGCTCCCGAAGTTGCCCTGGCCATCCACCAGGGTGTAGCGCATGGAGAAACCCTGGGCCATGCGCACAATGGCGTCGTACACGGCCTGGTCGCCGTGGGGGTGGTATTTGCCTATGACATCACCCACGATGCGTGCCGATTTCTTGTACGGCCGGTTATGCGTGTTGCCCAGATCCTGCATGGCGTACAGGATGCGTCTGTGCACCGGCTTGAGCCCGTCCCTGGCGTCAGGTATGGCCCTGCCGATGATGACGCTCATGGAGTAATCAAGGTATGAGCGCCTCATCTCTTGGTCGATGGCAACCGTTGTCGTCTTCATCAAAGCTCCTTAGGTAGTTCTCGTGAGGTCAAGGCATCAGATATCAAGGTTGGAGACCTTAAGCGCGTTCTTCTCGATAAACTCTCGCCTGGGCTCCACATCGTCGCCCATGAGGGTGGAAAAGATCTGGTCCGTCTCCAGGGCGTCGTCAACGGTCACCTGGAGAAAGGTGCGTTGCTCAGGGTCCATGGTCGTTTCCCAGAGCTGCCCCGGGTTCATTTCGCCCAGGCCTTTGTAGCGCTGAATGGAATAACCCTTCTTGGCCTCCTCGAATATGCGGGCGGCAGCCTCTCGGAGGTTCGCCACTTCGTAGGCCGCATCGCCCTTGACTACAAGGAACGGCGGCTTGCCAACGGCCAAGAGCTGATTGTGGATCTTCTGAAGCTCCTCGAATCCCTTTGACTCCATGAGGCGGGCATCGATCGGCGTCTGTTTGCGGATTCCGTTCTTCACCGAGTGGAACAGTATGTGGTCGTCGAAGAGATCGTGCGTCACGGGGCCTATGTGCGGGAACCACTCCCGGATCACCGAGAGGATGGCGTCCTTGATCTTCTCCGGCTCGATGGGCCCCTGGATCAGGGCATCATCCAGATAGGACACGGACTGCACGATGCGCTCGTCCATCTGCCGCATCTCGTAGTTCTGCAGGATATTCTTCCTGCGTGTGATGAGCTTGAGGTAGCGGGCCAGTTCGCTGCCAGTGATCTCTATCGCCCCCTTGAGCACGATGTCCCTGGTGATGTTCCTGATCAGGAAGTCGTCCAGCACCTCCTCGTTGAGGACGTAGGACACCTTCTTGCCCTTGGCGAGCTTGAAGAGCGGCGGCTGGGCTATGTACAGATGCCCCCGCTCGATAATCTCGGGCATCTGCCTGTAGAAAAAGGTGAGCAGCAGTGTGCGTATATGCGCTCCGTCAACGTCGGCATCGGTCATGATGACGATCTTGTGGTAGCGGAGCTTGCTCACGTCGAAGTTGTCTGATCCGATGCCCGTACCCAGCGCAGTGACCAGGTTCTTGATCTCCTGGCTCGAAAGCATCTTGTCTACCCGGGCCTTCTCTACATTGAGGATCTTGCCCCGCAGCGGCAAGATGGCCTGGTTCTTGCGGTCCCGTCCCTGCTTGGCGCTACCGCCGGCCGAGTCGCCCTCGACGATGTAGAGCTCGCAGAGTGCGGGGTCGCGCTCCTGGCAGTCGGCGAGCTTCCCCGGCAGCAGGGCGTTCTCCATGGCGGTCTTGCGCCTCGTGAGTTCGCGCGCCTTGCGGGCCGCCTCCCGCGCCTGGGCGCTGTCCACGATCTTCTTGACGATGCTGGCGCCGTCGGAGGGGTTTTCGTTCAAATGGGCACCCACAGCCTCATTCGTCACGCTCTCTACCAGGCCCATTATCTCGGAGTTGCCAAGCTTGCCCTTGGTCTGGCCTTCAAACTGTGGCCTGGGCAGCAGCACGCTGATGACCGCGGCGAGGCCTTCTCGCGTGTCGTCGCCCTGGATGGTTATCTTGTTGTTCTTGAGCAAACCCTTGTCCCGGGCATAGGCGTTGATGGTACGGGTCAAGGCCTTGCGAAAACCGCTCGCGTGCGTACCCCCGTCATGGGTGTTGATGTTGTTGGCAAAGGAAAAAAGGCTCTCGGCATAGCTCGTGTTGTACTGGAGAACGCACTCCACCACGACGTCTCCCCGTGTCCTCTTGAAGTAGATGGGGTTGTGGATTGGCTTCTTCTTGGCGTTCAGATAGGCGATGAAGTCCTTTAATCCTTCCTTGTAAAGGTACGAGGTGGTGGTGTCTGTTCGCTCGTCCTCTATCTCTATCTTGAGCCCCTTGTTGAGGAAGGCGAGTTCACGTATGCGGTTGGCAAGGATGTCGAACTCGAAGGAGGTGGTTTCGAAGATGTCGGGGTCCGGCTTGAAGTGTACCGTGGTACCCCTTCTGTCGGTAGGTTCAATCTTCTTGAGTGCGGTCACCGGCACGCCGCGTTCGTATTTCTGCTGATAGCGGTACCCGTCCCTGTGTACGTCCACCTCCAGTGACTCGGAAAGGGCATTCACCACGGACACACCTACACCATGCAGACCGCCCGATACTTTGTAGATGGAGTTGTCGAACTTTCCTCCCGCGTGCAGTGTCGTGAGCACCACTTCCACCGCGGACTTTCCCGTTTCCTTGTGTTTGTCCACGGGCACGCCACGTCCGTTATCAGAAACGGTTATGCTCTCGTCCATGTGGATGGTAACCTTGATGTGGTCACAGAAGCCGCTTATGGCCTCGTCCACACTGTTGTCCACCACCTCGAAAACCAGGTGATGAAGCCCCTGGCTCGATGTAGAACCGATATACATTGCAGGCCTCAGCCGAACGGCCTCGAATCCGTCGAGCACCTTGATATCATCAGCGGTGTATTCTGGCATGGTCTTCCTTTACCTTTGCGGTGTCATCAGAATCTCATGGGCATGATGACCCATCTGCTTTCCTCATGGGAGCTGTCCATGACGAGACATGGTCCCTGGGGACCCTTGAGCATGATATCAGCTTCTCCGTCAATGAAGCTGAGACAGTCAACGAAATAACGGGGGTTGAACGAGATCTCCACCTCTTCCCCTGTGTGTTCACACGATATGGCGGTATCGACCTCGCCCTGTTCGGGGTTGTTGGCATAAACGATGGTCCTGTCTTTTTTGAATGACAGCCGTACACAGCTGGCGAGCTCGGAAACCATGGCAACGCATACCTTGAGAACTCCCATGAGCTCCTGTGCATTGATGCGGGTGACAATGGGGTATGCTTCGTTGGCCACGATACCGCGGTAGTCTGGAAACTTTCCGTCGAAGAGCCTGACCGTCGCCGTGGTCTCTTCTGACACGAAATACAGGGAATCCCTGGTAAGAACTATCCGGGCTGCCTCCTCCTTTCCATCCATGAGTCTCCTGAGTTCCTGAAGACCCTTGCGGGGCACTATTATACCCTCTCCCATGTCAAGCTTTCCCTCCACCCTGCATCGTGAAATGGAGAGTCGCCGACTGTCGGTGGTCACCATCTCTATGTACGTGTGTTTCGGTTCGTCTACCCTGGCTACGAGGAGCGCACCTCCGAGCGAATACTTGGTATCACTCTCGGAAGAGGTCGGTATGGAAAAAATGGTCCGCTCGATCAGCGGCTTCATGACCTCGACCGGGAATGAAAACCCGCTCTGAGGGACGGACAGATCGATGGTTGGAAACTCTTCCGGGTCCATGATGTTCATCTTGACCTTTTTGTTGCCAACAGAAAGGTTAGCCCGCGAATGGTCGTCTGTCCAGAAGAGGAGCTCCTCGTCGGGAAGTTCCCGTATGATATCGTAGAACCCCTTGGCATTGATGGCGCAGGATCCTGGAGCATCCACCTGACAGTCCGCCTTCACCTGAATGGAGGTGTGAAGATCCGTCGCCTTGACGGACAACGATCCCTTTGTCGACTCCATGAGGACATGGCTCAGGATGGGCAGTGTGGATTTCCTCTCGGTAAACCCTTGAACCTTTGCCAGCATGTTCTGCAGGTCACTCTTCGAGATTGTACATTTCATGACTTTATACTCCTCACAGGGATAAATCTTATACTATTAATGTCCTTGTCAATATGTCCAGATCTTATGCAACCATTTCTATTCCCTTAAGAAAAGGCAACAGCGATCACGTCGGTAACTTCCCGTTTTCTCCAATCTTCTCCATGATGTTGTTCATATGTTCATAAAGGGCTGAATGAATCATAGAGGAGATCCAGTGCGGATAAGTTCATGAACGATCCTTCCGAGTTCATCGCGTGAAGAAACCTCGATCGTGATCTTGCCCTTGTGTTTCGTCCAGGAACACGAAACCTTGGTGGAAAAAAAATCCGAGAGTTGTGAGGAAATCCTCTCCAGTTCGGAGTCTTTCCGGGAAAGCGAGGGAGAACTTGTCCTCGAACTGGTGGCACGCTGTTCTGCCTCACGAACACTCAATCCCTTGGATAGTATCTTCTGGAAGAGGGTGCGACGGCCTTCTTCCGTATCAACCATGAGTATGGCCCTGGCGTGACCCGGCGAGATGGAGCCATCCCTGAGCGCTGACTTCATATCCTCGGGGAGACCGAGGAGACGCAGGGCATTCGTAATGGTGGACCTGTCTCTCATGACCGAATCGGCAATCTCCTGATGGGTAAGCCCGAACTGTTCCTTCAGCGTGGCATATGCCTCGGACTCTTCCATGGGATTGAGGTCTTCACGCTGGATGTTCTCGATGAGAGAGAGCTTGAAAGAGTCATCGTCAGATACATCCTTTACTATGACAGGAACCCTCGTGATGCCTGCCAATCTGCAGGCATGGTATCGACGCTCTCCGGCAATTATCTCGTACCTGGAGTTGAACTTTCTAACCAGAATCGGCGAGAGGAGGCCGTGAAGCTTTATGGATTGGGCGAGTTCAGAGAGTTTTTCCTGATCGATGCTTTTTCTGGGCTGTATGGGGTTGGGACGTATCTCATCGAGCGAGAGCTCCATCACGTTGGAAGCCGCAGATGACTTGTCATCGACAGGAATGAGCGCGTCGATGCCCTTACCGAGTCGAGGCCTTGCCTTCATTGACAACCTCCCTGCTCAATAATTCCTTTGCGAGCATCAGATAGTGCTGGGCGCCCTTGGAAGAAATGTCATAGAGACAGATGGGGAGCCCATGGCTCGGGGCCTCGCACAACCTCGTGTTGCGCGGGATAACAGTGGTGAACACCTGCGAGTTGAAATGGTCACGCATATTGACCGACACCTCGTGGCTGAGCCTTGTCCTGGTGTCGAACATGGTCAGCAGAAATCCCTCGATGACCAGGGAGGGGTTCAGCCGTTTCTTTACCAGCTGGAAGGTGTTCAAGAGGCTCTTGATCCCTTCGAGGGCATAGTATTCGCATTGAACCGGAATGAGGAGCGAGTGGGACGCGGTAAGTGCGTTGAGGGTGAGAAGGCCAAGAGAGGGAGGGCAGTCTATGATCAGAAAGTCGAAGGGCGTTACGAGGCCGCCGATGGCATCGGCAATGATTCTTTCTCTCATGGAGACGTCCATGAGCTCCACGTCTGTCCCGACCAGATCGGTATGGCTAGGAGCGAGGGAAAGCCCACTGACCTTCGATACGGTGATAACGGCATCGAGGGGCTGTTGGCCCAGCATGACGTGGTACATGTGAGCCTGAAGGGTCGCCGGATCGAGACCGAGCCCTGTCGTGGCATTGGCCTGAGGGTCCAGGTCTATGATGAGCGTCTGCTGTCCCAGGAGTGCGAGCGAGGCGCCCAGATTTATGGCGGTCGTAGTCTTTCCGACACCACCCTTCTGATTGGAAATACTGATTATCCTGCGAGGCACAATCGTGAACTACCATAAAAACGGGGAAAGATGAATAAAAAGTTTCACGTGAAACAACCCAGACCAGAGCACATGGGGAGAGGGGTTTGATGGACAATCAACTGTTTGATAACGTTAAAGTATTAGAACTTAAGTCCGCCCGGGAAGAAGAGGATGACATTACAGATGAGGAGCAGGATGACGACGATCCAGGCCATGGTGATATCGCTTCTGCGTGCAACAATGCGTTCTCTCATCTGGAGCAGGCCCTGCCCGATGATCTCTTCCCCGGCAACGAGCTTGATGTCGTCGATAATGGCTGCAAAATCCTCGAAACTGTTCGGGATAAGCATATATTTTTTTGATGTGATGCCGATGAACTGTCGAGAGCCGAAGGTGATGCCGTCGATGAGCTTGATATCCTCAAAGGCGGCGGTGTTCGATCCGAAAAGGCTCTTCATGATTATGCCCGAATCGGTGATGGTGAGCCGTTTTACCAGGTTGTTCACGGTGAAGAGATAGAACAGGATCACGAGCAGAGAGGCCATTATGAGGATCCTTGTTTCATACCCCCGCTGGAACACGTCCACGAACACCGGTATGGAAATCAGGACTCCCAGGATCATCGGCGTTTTAAGGGATTTTTTTATCTTGTAAACCTTCTGCATGTCCTCTATGTTACATAAAACTAGTTTCTTGACAAGTGGAGCCATGCTGGATTTTGCCATACGCCTGGGCAAGCGGGCGGGAGAGTACCTCAAGGATCATCTCCTTCATGAGTTAACTATAGAGCACAAAGGCCGGATTGATCTGGTCACGAACATCGACCGCCAGTCTGAGAGCAGAATCGTGACCGAAATAGAACGGGCGTTTCCCGACCACGGCATATTCGCTGAGGAAGGATATCTCAAAAAGGGGGTATCGCCCTATACCTGGGTCATCGATCCTATGGACGGGACCACGAACTTCATTCATCGCATCCCGTTTTTCTGTGTATCCATCGCCCTACTGAAGGATAGGGAACCTGCTCTTGGTGTATGCTGCAATCCAATGGGCAATGAAACGTTTTGGGCACAGACGGGCAAAGGGGCCTACCGTAATGGAGCGCACCTAAAGGTCTCGCGCACAGAGCGAATGATCGATTCGTTGGTTGCCACGGGATTTCCCTATGACGGAGACGACATCGGCATGCTGATGAGGCGTTTTTCCCGTATACTGAGAAAGGCCCAGGGCATCAGGAGGCTCGGGTCAGCCGCTCTGGACCTGTGCTATGTCGCCAGCGGTTCTTTCGATGCATTCTGGGAACAGGGCTTGAAGCCCTGGGACATGGCCGCCGGGGTAGTCATTCTACGGGAGGCTGGCGGCATGGTTTCCGGCATCGACGGCACCCCCTTTGACCTGTACAGGGGTGACATTCTCGCGAGTAATTCAAGGGTTCACGAAGAGCTTCAGCGGTGCATGAACGATGGGCATAATTGACTCCCACAACCATATCCACTTCAGGGAATTCAACAAGGATCGACAGGCCGTCATGGACAGGGCGGCATCCGCCGGCATCCGGACCATGCTGGCCGTGGGCATCGATCCGAAGGACTGCGCAAGGGCGGTGCAAACGGCATGTACATACCCGGGCGTCTATGTTGCCGTGGGTATCCATCCGCAGAATGGAGGAAAGCATACCCGCGAAGATGTATTCGCCCTCAGTTCGCTGCATGCGGATAAGGTGGTCGCCGTAGGCGAAACAGGTTTCGATCTGTACCGAACGCCCCACAGCGCCGAGGACCAGGAAGATCTATTCCGTGCACACATCGAACTTGCACAGCACATGAGGCTCCCCATCGTCATACATGACCGGGAGGCTCACCGGCAGACCATGCATGTACTCGACGATACGGGTGCGTGGGGCCTCGGCGGGGTGTTCCATTGCTTCTCGGGAGACGCCGACCTTGCTCGGACCGTTGTGCGTAAGGGGTTCCTCGTTTCCATACCCGGTGTCGTGACCTTCAGGAATGCCTCTCCTTTGAAGGACGTGGTTCGGGCGTTACCCCTCGAACACCTTCTCGTGGAGACAGACGCGCCGTACCTCACCCCTGAGCCTTACCGGGGGAAAAGAAACGAGCCCCTGTACACAGTCAGGACCGTCGAGGAGATAGCCCGAATCAAGGGTGTCACCCCCGATGAGGTTGCCCGCAGGACGACGGAGAATTTCAGCAGGCTCTTCTTGGGAGGGAAACCAGCCGCTGGCAACCAAATGAAGACAGAGTGACGGGGAACGAGAGATGATCAAGAGAATCGAACTCCAGACGACCTCACGGATTCAGCACATAGACATCACAGCCCAGGTGAAGGGCATACTTCGCAACGAGGGGATCTCGGCGGGGATCATGGTGGTATTTGTTCCACACACCACCTGCGGTGTCACGATCAACGAAAACGCAGACCCATCGGTGAAAGAGGACATCACAACGCTCCTGAGCAAGCTTGTCCCTGCGGACGGGAGTTACCGCCATGCGGAGGGCAATTCAGATGCCCACATCAAGGCGAGCCTGCTCGGATCGAGCGTGACCGTCATCGTGGAAAGCGGGGCACTGATCCTCGGGACATGGCAGGGTATCTTTCTCGCCGAGTTTGACGGACCGAGAAAGAGGTCCATCCTCATCAAGGTCATTCCTGAATAGTGCATCCCGGTCGCCGCCCGGGTCTGTCCGGAGGCGATGCTCCACAGAGCGAATTTGAAGGCCATCTTGTGGCCTGGCGGGAATAGCTGCGCCTTTCCAAAGACTTCCTTGACAAGCAACAGTGTCGTATTCTATTAGAGTGGGCAATGCGGGCATAGCTCAGTTGGTAGAGTGTCAGCTTCCCAAGCTGAATGTCGCGGGTTCGAATCCCGTTGCCCGCTCCAAACGCGATTTGGGAAGCGAGAAGACAGGAACGAGGGAGGACGCGAAGTGGGCACTTGCCCACTTTTTTATTTCCTATGACGAACAGGGAAATGACAGATAGGCTGGTGAACATGGTCAGCCCGGAACTCGCCATGATGGGGTTTGAGCTCATCGACCTGGATTTCACCGGGAACAATCTGCGCCTCACCATCGACAAGCCCGGGGGGGTGTCCATGGACGACTGTGTGGCAGTGAACCGACGCATAAGCCTTCTCCTCGACACGGAAGACCCCATAGAGAGCTCATATCGCCTGGAGGTGTCGTCACCCGGATTGACCAGGAGGATCAAGACGCTACGGGAGTTTGAGCATTTCTCAGGAAGGATGGTGAAGATACGGACTGCCCGAGGGCTCCTCATACGGGGCACACTCATGGGACTCGACGGGGAATCCGTGATCGTGAACGTGGATGGAGCGGAAGTATCCATGGATATGAAGGACATCATCAAGGCCAATCTTGATTTCTAGGGAGATGGTATGGTTCTGAATCTTTCGAAGGTAATAGAGCTCATCGTCAAGGAGAAGGGCCTCCGCCAGGAAGACCTCGTGCAGGTAGTCGAAGCGGCTGTCCAGAGTGCCGCAAAGAAGGTTTATGGAGACTATGACAATATCGAGGCCCACTACAATCCGGAACTGGACGAGGTAGAAGTCTTCCAGTTCAAGGTGGTCACCGAAGACGTGGAAGATACGAACATCGAGATCCCCCTCAAGCAGGCGAGGAAGCTTGACCCCAATTGTCAGATCGGGGATGAACTGGGAGAAAAGCTCGATGCCTCAAAGCTTGGGAGGATAGCTGCACAGAGCGCCAAACAGGTCATCGTCCAGAAGGTCAAGGAGGTCGAACGGGACGCCATCTACAACGACTTCATCGATGTCAAAGGCGAGATCGTTTCAGGATTCATCCACCGCTTCGACCGCAAGGATGTCATCGTGAATCTCGGCAAGGCAGAGGCCATCCTGCGGGAAAAGGAGCAGATCCCCGGCGAGATTCTCCGGAGAGGCGATCGGGTCCAGGCTCTCGTCCTGGACGTGACCAAATCCCTCAAGATGCCCCAGGTGGAGCTCACCAGGACCCACCCCCGATTTCTGCTGAAGCTGTACGAGATGGAGGTTCCCGAGGTGGCAGAGGGAATCGTAGAGATCGTCGCGGCGGCGAGGGAGCCAGGTATCCGTGCAAAGATTGCCGTGCGATCTCATGACCCCAAGGTAGACCCGGTGGGCACCTGTGTGGGGGTCAAGGGGGCGCGGGTTCAGAACGTTATCCAGGAACTTAAGGGGGAGCGGCAGGATATCGTGGTGTGGTCCGAGGACCCGGTTCGGTTTGTCTGCAATGCCCTTTCCCCTGCCCGGGTTTCAAAGGTCATCGTGGACAAGGCAGACAGGAGCATGGATGTGGTGGTGTCTGAAGACCAGTTGAGCCTTGCCATCGGCAGGAAGGGACAGAATGTGAGGCTCGTGGCCAAGCTCACGGGATGGAAGATAGATGTGAGGGCTGAGGGCTCCGAGATGGTCGTATCCTCCGAAGACAAACGGTCTCTGGAACGGCTCTCAGATATCGATCCCGGCGTGGTCGAGGTCCTGACTGAGGCGGGGTACAAGACACTGGATGACCTTGCCAAGGCGCGGGAAGAAGACCTGCTCGAATTTGAAGGAATCGATGAGGCCTTGGCCAAGAAGATCATAGCCCAGGCTACGGTAGGAGTCAGTGAAACGTAAGCGTGGACCATACAGGCAGTGCGTGAGCTGCAGGAAGGTCTCTCCCAAGAGCGAGCTCCTTCGCTTTGTACATGACGGGACAGGGGAGACGTCCTTCGATGAGCGGCAGAAGGCAGAAGGCAGGGGTTTTTATCTTTGCCCAGAAGAGCGCTGTTTCACCGGCGCGTGGAAAAACAGGAAGGTTCGGTCGTTCCTCAAGGACGAAGAAGCGGGGGAGCGGCTTTTGAAGTCGGTGAGGGCGGGGCTCCTCCGGTCGGTGGAAGACCTTGTGTATGCAGGCCGTGCCGATTGTCTGGACGAACCGCTCGAGCAGGGGGATATCCTTCTGATAAGAGAGGAAAAGGGAGGACGGCAGCTGGAAGACCTCCTCGATGCAGCACAGGAGCAGGGGGTTCTTGTTATCATGGTCCCACGGGCGGCGCTCCGCGATGAAGTCACCGTGGCCATCACGAAGAAGTCGCCGAAGATCCTACCGGTATTGAGAAATCTTCGGTTTTATGAAAGGTTGTCTTCCAAGGGGCGAGCGCTATGAAAAAGATGAGGGTTTTCGAACTGGCAAAAGAGCTTTCCATAGATGCCAAGGAGCTTCTCCGCATTGCCAAGGACCTTGCCATATCGGTGGAGAGCACCATGAGCGTGCTGGATGTCCACGACATGGAGAGGATCAGGAAGCGGCTCGAAAAAGACACTCAGAAGAAGGATGAACAACCGGCCCAGGAGGTCTATGAAGAGAAGCGGGTGAGCACGAACATCATTCGCAGGCGCGCCAAGGCGGTTCCTGCTCCTGAGCCCGAGGAGGCCCAGGAGAAGCCGGCCGAGGAGGTCACCGCCGAGACAGGACCACAGGAGAAGCCCGAAGAAGAGAAGAAAAAGCCAGCGAAAAGGAAAGAGGCGGCGAAAAAGGACAAGGCTCCATCTGCTGAGGCAGCATCCGAAGAACCCGTTCAAGTCGAGGCTGTGCCGGCAGAACCCGAGGGCATGAGAAAAGGGGAAGAGGTCACGGGCGAGGAAGCCGGAGCAAAGGTCCCCGCCGAAGAGGCACCTGCCGTAGCCGGCGTGAAGGTGAAACCACAGGAAATAGAAAAAGAGGAACAGAAGGAATCCAAGAAAAAGGAAAAGAAGAAGGGGAAGAGACCCCCGAAGGCCATAGAGATCCTTCAGGAAGAAGAAGGCCTGGAAGAAGACGCCGAAGTCGCCGCGAAAAAGGACAAAGCATCGATCCCCGAGCAGGAGCAGCAGCCGCAGCAGGTTCAGCCCCCCGAAATGGAAGTCTACACGCAGACCGACCTCTATGGAGCAGGGAGAGGGGCTGCGGGAAAACGGATCAAGAAGAAGAAAGACAGGCGTGCCATACAGCAGGCACAACCCGCAAAGAAGAAGAAGCTCAAGATCGGCGCCACGATAACGGCGGGGAATCTCGCCAAGGAGATGGGGGTCAAGGTGTCCGAGGTCATCAAGATCCTCATGAACCTCGGCGTGATGGCCAGTCAGAACCAGTACATCTCACCCGAAGAGGCGACCTTGGTTGCCAATGAACTCGGTTTCGAAACGGAAGAAACCCGGGACACCATCCATGAGACCTTCTTTGCAGAGCCTGTCTATGCAGAAGAGAATCTGGTCCTGCGTCCCCCGGTCGTGACGGTAATGGGCCATGTGGATCATGGCAAGACGTCCCTGCTCGATGCCATACGGTCAGAGAACATCATAGACAGCGAGTTCGGGGGGATTACCCAGCACATAGGGGCCTACCAGGCTCATTGCAAAGACAAGCTCATCACCTTCATAGATACCCCCGGACACGAGGCCTTCACCTCCATGCGGTCCCGCGGGGCTCAGGCAACAGATTTCGTCGTCCTTGTCGTTGCTGCGGATGATGGGGTCATGGACCAGACCAGGGAAGCAATCAACCACGCAAAAGCGGCAAAGATCCCGATTCTGGTCGCCGTGAACAAGATAGACAAGCCGAATGCCAACCCCATGCGGGTACGGGAACAGTTGTCCGAACTCGGGCTCGTACCTGAAGACTGGGGAGGGGACACTATCTATGTGGATGTCTCGGCAAAGAAACATGTCGGCATAGAGGATCTTCTCGAGATGATACTCCTCCAGGCGGAGATCATGGACATCAAGGCACAGATGGACGGCCCTGCCAGGGGAGTTGTCCTTGAGTCAAAGCTGGACAAGAACAAAGGTCCCATGTGCACCCTGCTCATTCAGCAGGGAGAGCTGAAGAAAGGGGATGTTTTTGTCATCGGAACGAAATGGGGCAAGGCCCGGGCGATGTACGATTTCCGAGGGGCACCCATTGACCGGGCGACACCCGCCACGCCGGTGGAGATTATCGGCCTCACCGAACCCCCGTCTGCAGGGGACACCATGTTTGTCGTGCCCGGTGAAAAGAAGGCGAAGGAGATCATAGAGTATCTTCAGGACAAGGAAAAGATCTCGCGCCTCCAGGCCCCCGAGCAGAAGGTGCAGGTCACACTGGAAGATCTGTATAGCCAGGTGCAGGATGGCAAGCTCAAGGAACTCAACCTCATCATCAAGGGGGACGTACACGGAACGGTGGAGGCTATTGTCTCTTCCGTAAAGGGTATCGACGCAGGACAGGACATGAGGATCAACGTGATCCACTCGGCCGTCGGCGGCATTACGGAAAATGACGTGCTCTTGGCATCCACCTCCATGGCCATAATCGTCGGGTTCAACGTGAGACCCGAACCCAAGGTCAGGGATATGGCCAAGAAGAACAATATAGACATCAAGCTCTATACGGTCATCTACGACCTCATAGAAGACATCAAGCAGGCCCTGCGGGGCATGCTCGAACCGGTATACCAGGAGGTCATCCAGGGTCGCGCCGAGGTGAGGGACATCTTCAAGGTGCCCAAGGTGGGGATCATTGCCGGGTGTATGGTGACCGAAGGGGTCATGCAGCGCGGGGCCCAGGCACGACTGCTCAGGGATAACGTGGTCATCCATGAAGGAAAGGTGGAGTCGCTGAGGAGATTCAAAGATGACGCCAGAGAGGTTCTCACGGGCTTCGAGTGTGGGATCGGACTTGGCAACTACAACGATATAAAGGTAGGCGACATCATAGAGTCCTTCACACAGGAGAAAGTGGAGGCGGCCACCACGTGGTGATAGGCGCCTGCAAGGTGAGGCTCAGGATTCTCGGGGCCCGATCCCTGAAAGAGAAGCGCAAGGTGCTGAAGTCCATGAAAGACCGTCTTCTGCGGATGAATCTGTCCGTATCCGAGGTGGACGACAACGACAAATGGCAGGCGGCGACCCTCGGCCTTGCCCTGGTAAGCAACGATGCCGCTTTTCTGAATTCGGTCATGGACAGGATATTACGGGAAATGCAGGAAAACGACGAGGTGGAGATCCTCGCCGTGCAGACCGAGATGGTGCACATATGAAGATGCTCAGCATACGACAGGCCAGGGTGGGTGACCTGATCCGGCAAACCGTCGCTGAGCTCGTGCAGCGCAGGGTCAAGGATCCACGGGTGGAGGGGATCACCATCACCGGCGCCGATGTGAGCGTTGATCTCAAGGTGGGGCATATATTCTTTTGCGTCATGGATCCATCCCGCAAGGAAGAGGCGTTGGAAGGGCTCAGGAGCTCGGCCGGCTTCCTCAGGCATGAGCTCAAGAAGACCCTGCGCCTGAAGACGGTGCCAAGTCTCTCGTTCTCCTATGACGAATCCTTTGACTACGGATCGAAGATAGATGAGCTGCTCGATCACATTAACAAGCACGAAGACTGAGCATGAAGACCAGGATCGCTGAAATAATACGGGATCACCTCACGTTCGAGATCATCACGCACGAGAGCCCGGATGAAGATGCCGTGGGCTCTTCAAAGGCCCTGGGCCTTGTTCTTGCCGCTCTCGGGAAGACCGTAAGCCTTGTCTATCCGACCCCTGTCCCCGAATCGCTGTCCTTCACCGAAGGGCCTGAAGAGAGCATGATGGACAGCCCGGAGATATCCATCCTCATCGATCTCTCGGACGAGATCATGCTGCGGGAGGTCCGGCCACGGGGAAAGGTGGTGGTCATCGATCATCACAGGACCGATGGCTCGTACGGCGTTGCCTCTTGGATAGATCCGGAGAAATCATCTTCGGCAGAAATGGTCTATGATCTGCTCGTGGAACTCGGGGAGGTGATCACGCCACCCGTTGCGACGAACCTGTATATGGGAATCTTCGGCGACACTGGTGGATTCATGCATGCGAACACGACCGGTCGGGTGCTGGAGATCGCTCATGAACTCGTTTCATGTGGAGCCGACCCCCATAAGATCGCCTACCAGATCAAGAAGACAAAGGCCCTGGCCTTCTATCGGCTTCTCTGCACGGCCATGAACCGCATGGTTGTCAGGGGGGGCATTTTCGCCAGCTATGTCAGTCATGAGGAGATCAATGCCTCCAACGCCAGACCGGAAGATTCCTCGGGCATCGTCGAAGAAATGGCCTCCTTGGCCGGCGCCGACCTCATCATCTTTCTCAAGGAGGTGAAACAGGGCACCGTCAAGGCGTCGATCAGGAGCAAGGTTCCCGATGCAGCCCTGAAGACGGCCAGCGCCTTCGGGGGAGGGGGACACGGCCTTGCCGCGGGCTGCACCCTTCATGGCAACCCCGGGGAACTCATCCATGCCTTGGTTGAAGAAGGAGCCAAGTGGATACCCACGGCATAGTCCTCATCGACAAGCCCATGCACATCACCTCCCGCAAGGCAGTGGACAGGGTGATGTCGATCCTCAAAGCAAAGAGGGCGGGCCATTTCGGTTCTCTGGATCCCTTCGCAACGGGGCTCCTGTGCATGGGAATCGGGCAGGGGACCAAGCTCCTCCCGTTCCTTCAGGATCAAGAGAAGGAATATTTAGCGGTTGTGGGCTTCGATCTTTTCACAGACACGGATGATTTTACCGGAGAAGCGACGAACCGATTCGACAACGTCGTGGTCGACCGGGAAGAGATCGAACGGTGGTTTCTGCAGAACAGGGGGTGGATCAATCAGCTCCCTCCAGAATACTGTGCCCAGAAACAGGGGGGGAAACCTCTGTACAAGCTCAAGAGGGCAAACAAGGAAGTATCCCCCAGGCCCAAGCAGGTTCGGCTGATCGACTCAGAGATTTTGGACAAGGGAAAGGATTGGGTTCAGGTGAGGATCGTGTGTTCCCGTGGCACCTACATCCGCTCCATTGCCCGTGACCTCGGGAAGCACCTCGGCGTGGGAGGGTATCTGCGTGAACTGAAACGGACGAAAAGCGAAGGGTTCACTCTCGAGCAGGCCCATACCCTTGAAGACCTCGAGCGGATCGGGGCGCGGGCCATCATCCCCCTCATCGAGTCACTCCACATCCCCAAGGCTCGTGTGACCAGGGTGGGAGAGGCAGGAATCCGTGACGGTCTTCCTATACAGCTCTCATGGGTGCTTGATGATGTGGTGGCGCCTGAGGGAACCAGTGTCGCGATGCTTGACGGGGCGGGGACGCTCCTCTGCATTGCCCGGGTGAAGAGGGAGGGCGGTATATGGGGTTATATCGAAAGGGGATTCAAGCCTTATTAGCTATTTACAGCACAAAACAAGGTGTGCTAATGTCCAGATCTCGTCTAAAGGCACGAGTGTGTCGTTTCGCTGAAGACAAGAAATAACGAGGACGTACCTATACCAGGAGGATAGAAGAAGTGGTGTTGCATGTAGAGGAAAAGAAGCAGATCATCGAACAGTTTAAGCGGCATGAGCAGGATACCGGGTCTCCCGATGTCCAGGTAGCCATACTCACCAAGAGGATCAACGACCTCACCGAGCATTTCAAGGTTCACAAGAAGGACCATCACTCCCGGCGCGGGCTTCTCATGCTCGTCGGGCAGAGAAGAAGGCTGCTCAACTATCTCCGTGACCACGATATCAAGCGCTATCGCAATCTGGTTCAGACACTGAACCTCAGAAAGTAACACGGAAAGCACGAAAACTATGAAAATACAGGCAAAAGGAACAGGAACACCTCTTATATTCGAGGTAGGGACCGTAGCGAAACAGGCAGACGGCGCCGTGCTCGTACACCAGGGAGACAGCGTGGTTCTTGTCACCGCAACGGTTGCGAAGGAAGAACGCAAGGGCGTTGATTTTCTCCCCTTGGTTGTCGAGTACCAGGAAATGAGCTATGCTGCCGGGAGGATCAAGGGCGGTTTCATCAAGCGGGACGGCAGGCCTGGTGCACTGGAGATCCTTACTGCCCGGTGCATAGACCGACCCATCAGGCCCCTCTTTCCGCACAACTTTCACAACGAGCTCCAGATCATTGCCATGGTGCTCTCTGCGGATCCGGCCTGTACGCCTGACGTCATGGCCGTCAACGGGGCATCGGCGGCATTGCATATATCGAGCATACCCTTCATGGGCCCTGTGGGGGGTGCACGGGTCGGGCTTATAAACGGTGAGTTCATCATTGACCCGTCCGTGGCCCAGCTGGAGAACAGCTCCCTGGATCTGCTGGTTGTCGGCACAAGAAATGCCATCGTCATGGTGGAGGGAGAGTCCAACGAGGTTTCCGAAAGCACGGTCATACAGGCGATTTCCTTTGCTCACAAGAGGATCATAGAGGTTGTGGATGCCATCGAGGAGCTCGGAAAGGCCGCGGGCAAGGAGAAGATGAAGGTCGCAGTGCCCCAGGAAGATGCCGCCCTTACCGAGGAAATCTTCAGGATGGCAGCTCCGCGGTTCGAGCAGATCGTTGCGGGCGGACATACGAAAAAGGCCCGGAATGAACTCATCGAACAGCTCCATGATGATGTGCTCAAGGCCTTCGCGGAGGACAGCGAAGACAGGCAGTCCATGGCCAAGGCGGCCTTCTCGGAGGTGGAGAAAAGGACCATCAGGGCGATGATGAAAGCGAAGCGGACACGCATCGATGGCCGCGGATTCAACGATATCAGGCCCATAGACTGCAGGGTGGGAATTCTTCCCCGTACCCATGGGTCGGCCCTCTTCACCCGTGGAGAAACCCAGGCCCTGGCCACGACCACACTGGGCACGCCCCGTGACGAGCAGCGGGTTGAAACCTTGCTCGGCGAAACAACCAAGTCCTTCATGCTCCACTATTCATTCCCTCCCTTTTCAGTAGGCGAAGTCAGGATGCTCCGGGGACCGAGCAGGAGGGAGATCGGCCACGGGAATCTGGCCGAAAGAGCGCTCAGCAAGATCCTGCCCGAAGAAGGCAGCTTCCCTTACACGATCAGGCTCGTCTCAGAGATCCTCGAATCCAACGGGTCTTCATCCATGGCAACGGTGTGCGGAGGTTCGCTGTCTCTCATGGACGCGGGGATTCCTGTGAAAAAGCCGGTGGCGGGCATAGCCATGGGCCTCCTCAAGGAAGGCGACGAGTACATGGTGCTCTCGGATATCCTGGGAGACGAAGACCATATCGGAGATATGGACTTCAAGGTGGCCGGGACGAAAGACGGCATCACCGCACTGCAGATGGACATCAAGATATCGGGTATCCCCGAGGAGGTCCTGCAGGACGCCCTTGAGAAAGCCAGGATCGGCAGACTCTTCATCCTGGACAAGATGAACCAGGTCATATCCCAGCCGAAGCCGGCCATTTCACCCTATGCCCCGAGGATCTTCACCCTGCATATAAACCCCGAAAAGATCCGCGACATCATCGGCCCAGGCGGCAAGGTGATCAAGGACATCACCTCCAAGACAGACACCAAGATAGAGATTGACGACTCCGGCAGGGTCGATATCTTCTCGCCGGACGAAGACCATGCAAAGCTGGCTGTGGACATGATCCAGTCGCTCACCAAGGAATTGGAGCTCGGAAGGGTCTACAGCGGCAAGGTGGCCAAGATCATGGACTTCGGTGCCTTTGTCGATTTCCCCACCGGAGAATCCGGTCTCGTGCATATCTCCCAACTCTCCAACGAGCGTGTCCAGAATGTTCGGGACGTGGTCAAAGAAGGGGACGAGATCATCGTCAAGGTGATCGGCATTGACAGCAAGACCGGAAAGATCCGCCTCAGCCGCAAGGAAGCACTGAACGAAACGAGTCGATAAGAACCCCATGATATCGGCCACTGTTCTGTCCAACGGGGTCCGGATCATCACGGAGCAGCTTAGCGGTGTGCGGTCCGTTTCGCTCGGGATCTGGGTGAATGCAGGTTCCCGCAACGATCCCCCCCGAGGGAGCGGCATCGCCCATTTCACGGAGCACATGCTCTTCAAGGGCACCAGTCGCCGCTCCGCCCTGCAGATCGCCAAGGAGATCGATGCCTTGGGCGGGCATCTCAATGCCCAGACCGCCAAGGAGTATACCCTGTATTACACCAAGGTGCTCGATGAGCACCTCTTAAAGGCGAGTGATATCCTCTTTGATCTGTTCCTGAATGCAGAGATCAATCCGGAGGAACTGGAGAAGGAAAAGAAGGTGGTGCTCCAGGAAATCCGCATGACCGAAGACACGCCGGATGACTACATCACCGATCTCTTCGCCGAGGCCTTTTTCCATGATACACCCCTTGGCATTTCCATCCTGGGGTCCATTGACCACGTCAGCGCGTTCAATCGTGACAGCATCGTTGATTTTATCCGCACTTCCTATTCGCCGGAGTCCATCATAGTCGCCGGGGCCGGCAATCTCGAGCACAGGGATCTGGTCGAGCTCGCCACCCCCCTGTTTCACGAGATCCCAAAAAGAAGCGGGCGGTATAACAAGCAGGTGAGCGATCGACTCAGCGGCGCCAGGAAGGTATGCTACAGAGACATCGAGCAGGTCCACTTCACCCTGGGGGCTACCGGGTCTGCCATGAACGATGACAGGCGATGGACCTATATCGTTCTGAACACCATCCTCGGAGGGAGCATGAGCTCCATGCTCTTTCAGGAAGCCAGGGAGGTGCGCGGCCTAGTCTACTCCATCTATTCCTATCTCAACGCGTATCGTGACTGTGGAGCGCTTGCCGTCTATGCCGCCTGCACGCCCGAGAACGTGAACAGGACGCTGGAGGTCGTCAGCGCCCAGATTGCCCGTCTCAAGACCGGGGATATAAAGGACGTAAGCATGGAGGACATCAAGACCCAGATCAAGGGAAACCTGCTCCTGGCAAGGGAGAGCACGGTGAACAGAATGTCGTCCATGGCAAAGAATGAAATGTATTACGGGCGGGAAGTCACCATGGACGAAGTGATCGAGAGGATCCAGGCAGTCAGCAGGGACGATGTGGTCGATCTTGCCGGAGAGATCTTTCTTGAAGAAAACCTTACCCTCGTAGCCCTCGGGAGGATTAAGGAAGAAGATCTGGTGTGGCCTCCGGTATCCTGACCTGCCTACAAGGACGCATGACTGGTGGCCTGAGGCATTGACTCCCGCTGCCTGACTGCACAGATTTTTCGCCACGAGGCCCGATGTTTCCTGGCGATGGTGATGCCTATCCGGTAGGTAGATTCCTCGATGGTATACCAGGAAAGGATTCCATCCAGCAGCGTGTTGTCAATGCTCACGGATAGCTGCGTGTCGAGCATCTCCATGAGATTGGCATGTATTCGACTCGACGGGATTGTACAGGCCATGCCGCTGCCGGATATTTCGTATATGGAACTCTGGACATAGTTCTCCCCTAGCCTGCATCCTGCAGCCATGGAGTCAACCCGAACAACCTTTGATCCCCACCCGAATAGATTCATGATACCCCTTGCCTCTATGATTTATATTTTCTATATCTTTCGGCAGGAACAGGACCTTTCATGAGAAATATCAAATGCGTAATCGCCTATGATGGTTCTGGCTTCAGCGGCTGGCAGGTCCAGGCGGGAGCAAGGACCGTCCAGGGCGTGGTGGAAGACGCCGTGTCCACGATTGTGGGCCATCCTGTCCGGGTCACTGCCTCGGGCCGCACCGACGCGGGTGTCCATGCCTTGGGGCAGGTGATACATTTCCCCACGGGATCTGCCGTTCCACTCGAGGGGTTGGTACGAGGGGTCAATTCCGTGCTGCCCGGCGATGTCGCTGTCCAGAGCGCCGTGGACGCACCACTCGACTTCCATGCACGATACATGGCGCGGAGCAAGACGTATATCTATGTCATGGACACCTCCCCGCTGAGAAACCCCTTCCTCGACCGGTATGCCTTCCATGTGGGAGCGCCGTTGGATGTAGATGCCATGGGCGCTGCAGCGAGCCTCTTGAAAGGGGAGCACGACTTTGCCTCCTTTCAGGCCACGGGAACCGAGGTCAAGTCCACGGTGCGAACAATAACTGCAGCAGCGGTGTTCATGAAGGGATACAAGGTATATGTATGGATGCAAGGTAGCGGTTTTTTACGGCATATGGTAAGAAATATCGTCGGAACGTTGCTGCTGGTGGGCCGGGGTAGAATTGATCCTGCGGGTATGCAGAGGATCGTGGAACAGCGCGACAGGAGCCATGCAGGTCCCACGGCACCCCCCCAGGGCCTCTATCTTGCTGGAGTTGACTATTGAAAGACAAGGGGAAAAATCCGATGACAAAGGTTCTGCTGACAGGGGGATGCGGTTTCATAGGGGCGAACCTTCTTCGACATATCCTCGAACACAGACCCGGCTGGAAGGTCGTGAATCTCGACCTGCTCACCTATGCCGGCAATCTGGAAAACACCGCCGGACTGAGCGAGACCTATCCTGACCGGTATACCTTCGTCAAAGGTGATATCGCCGATACCCCGTTCATAGAGAAGCTTTTCGAACGCGAGGGATTCGACCTGCTCATGAATCTGGCCGCCGAGAGCCACGTGGACAGAAGCATCGATGGTGCAGGGGTGTTCATACGGACCAATGTCGTGGGCGTCCAAGTGCTCCTCGACGCTGCAGTGAAGTATGGGTTGAAGCGGTTTGTCCAGGTTTCCACCGATGAAGTATACGGCAGCCTCGGCAGCGAGGGCAGTTTCCACGAGGGGCTCCCCCTGACGCCCAACAGCCCGTATTCGGCTTCCAAGGCTGCAGCAGATCTGCTGGTGAGGGCCTACATACACACCCACGGACTGGACGCCGTCATCACCCGCTGCTCGAACAATTACGGCCCCTATCAATTCCCGGAGAAGCTCATCCCCCTCATGGTGGTGAATGCGCTCAACGAGAAGGAGCTGCCTGTATATGGCAACGGCAGGAACGTGAGAGACTGGATCTTCGTGGAGGATCACTGCAGGGGCATCGTAACGGTGGCAGAGAGAGGGAGCACCGGGGAGGTATACAACCTGGGAGGCGGCTCAGAAAAAGAGAACATCGAGATCGTCCGCACCATCTGCAGGCACATCGGCCGGCCCGAGACACTGATACGCTTCGTAAAGGACAGACCCGGCCACGATTTCCGCTACTCCATGGATTATTCGAAGATCTCTCGGGAGCTCGGATGGGCTCCCCAGGTCGACTTCTACAAGGGCCTTGCAGAGACCATCGATTGGTATCTGGCCAACAAACCCTGGTGGGAGCGCATCATCTCGGGAGACTACCGGAATTACTATGAAAGGATGTATGCGGGCCGATGAGGATTCTGGTCACCGGAGCCAGAGGAATGCTGGGCCAGGATGTCGTCAACACCCTGGAGATGAACGGGCATGAGGTCTGGGGGACCGATATCGTTTCAACCGAGGAGACGCTGGACATAACCAGGCCAGACCAAATAAGGTATGCCATCTCCTCCTTCCGCCCCGAATGGATCGTTAATTGTGCTGCATACACGAATGTGGACGGCGCTGAAGGTCATGAGGAAGAAGCCTTCCTGCTCAATGCCAAAGGACCGGACATGCTGGCGCTCGCATGCAGAAAGAGCTCTGTCAGGCTGCTTCATATCAGCACGGACTACGTCTTTGACGGCACCAAGAATGCCCCCTATTCAGAAGAAGACCAGCCTTGTCCCATCAATGTCTATGGCGTAAGCAAGCTCGCGGGAGAAAATGCCATACGTCACCAGATGACAGAATATCTCATCGTCAGGACGCAGTGGCTCATCGGGCATCATGGAAGGAATTTCGTGTCTACAATCCTTGCCGCGGCCCAGATGAAGGAGAGCATTCAGGTTGTCAATGATCAGTGGGGTTGTCCGACCTTTTCTCATGACCTGGCAAAGGCCGTGGCTCTGCTCATGGAGGTCGATGCGCGCGGTATATTCCATGTGTGCAACCGCGGCAAGGCAACCTGGTATGATCTCGCGTGCAAGGCAATAGAATACGTCGGTCTGGGAACGAGGGTTGTCCCCGTGGATACGGCTGCATTCCCCCGTCCGGCACAACGACCCCTTCATTCCATACTTTCTACGAAAAAATTCACGAAAAAAACGGGAAAGGTCATGCCCCTGTGGCAAGCCTCCCTGGAGACGCACCTTCGGGAACTCCTCCAGCATGCAAAAGGCTCGGCATAGGGTCGTTCCCATACCTGAGACAGAGAGGCTCGATGCACGGAGAGAGCCTGGCGGGCGTGCGGATTTTTGAATAGGTATGAGTACCAGGCACATGCATGATACAAGAGAATCGGCTTTAGGAAACCATACAATTCTGTTAAAGAGTGCTGTGAGGAAAGAGCAGCGCAGGGTGCCACTGGAAAAGACGCGGCGCCCGCAAAGGAGAGAGCTTTGATTCGCGAGAGAAGGAAGAGCGTAGCGAGGGACTGGGCAGAGGCACTCGTAGTGGCATTCGTGATCGCCATGATCATCCGGGCGTTCATTCTCCAGGCCTACAGGATCCCGTCATCTTCCATGGAAGACACCCTACTCAAGGGCGACCACATACTTGCGACAAAATTCACCTATGGACTCACCGTTCCGTTCACCACCAAGAAGTTGTGGGGGGCGGACAGGGTACCGGAGAGGAATGATATCATCATCTTCACCTTTCCGGTGAACAGATCCATGGATTTCGTGAAAAGGGTTATCGGTCTGCCCGGAGATATCGTTGAGATCAGGGACAAGAAGGTCTACCTCAATGGCAAACGCTATGAGGTTCCCCAGGAAAAATACACCGACCCCTTTTCCCTGCACCAGGGTCAGGGAAAGGTGAGGGATTTTCTCGGGCCCATCAAGGTCAGCCCGGGCCATGTCTTCGTGATGGGAGACAACAGGGACCAGAGCTACGACAGCCGCTTCTGGGGGCAGGTACCCCTGGATAACATCAAGGGCAAGGCCTGCATCATCTATTTTTCGTGGAGCGGAGAAAAGCCCTGGGTCCGCTACTGGCGCATTGGAAAACTCATTCATTAGGAGACGGCTATGGCTGAGATTCCCAGAGACCCGACGCAGGTTCAGGCAGTGCTCGGAAGGCTTGCCGATGAGCTAGAGGCCTCGATGCCGGCCTGGGACCCGGTCGCATTCATCGGCATCCGCACGGGGGGGGACCTCATAGCAAAGAGCTTGGTAAGGCTCCTGGAGGAGCGGATTGGAAAGAAGATCCCTGTGGGCGTCCTCGACATCACCCTCTATCGTGATGACATAACGCGAAGGAAGGCCTCTCCGGAAGTCAAAAGCACAAACATCCCGTTCGCTGTCGATGACAAGGACATCATCCTGGTGGATGATGTCCTGTACACAGGGCGCTCGATAAGGGCCGCCATCGACCACATTGTAGATCTGGGGCGCCCGGGGCGGATCTATCTGCTGGTGCTGTTCGACCGGGGAGGGCGAGAGCTTCCCATACAGGCCGATTTTACCGGCATGAAAATCAGCCTGCCTGACGAACAGGTCATAAAACTCGAGCCCGACGCAGACAAGGAGTCGATCGCGGGTGTCCTCATCAGCGAGGTGAAGCGATGATCTGGCCGCACAAGGACCTCGTTGCCATTTCCGACCTGACAAGGGATGAGATCTACACTATCCTGGACATGAGCACGTCCTTCAAGGAGATCAGCCGGCGTGACATCAAGAAGGTCCCGACGTTGCGGGGCAAGACCGTGGTGCTGCTTTTCTACGAGGCATCAACGAGGACCCGCCTTTCCTTCGAACTGGCGGCCAAGCGGCTCAGCGCTGATACCACGGCCCTGTCGGCGTCGGGGTCGTCCTTCCAGAAGGGCGAGACCATCATGGATGCGGCGCTGAATGTCATGGCCATGGCACCGGACTGCATCGTGATCCGGTACCCCTATGCCGGACTGCCCAGGAAGCTGGCAAGGGAACTGCCGTGCTCCATCATAAATGCTGGAGACGGAACCCATGAACACCCCTCTCAGGCTTTGCTCGACATGTACTCCATGCGTGAGCATTTCGGCACCCTCGAAGGGCTCCACGTGGCCATCGTTGGAGACATCGCCCATTCGCGGGTTGCACGGTCCAACGCGTACGGGCTCAAAGAGGTGGGGGCCCGCGTCACGGTGGTGGCGCCGAAGACCCTGCTTCCGCCGGGGGTGCAGACTTGGGGAGTGGATGTTTCGTGCGACTTCGATCAGGTTGTGAAAGACGCCGATGTCGTCATGATGCTCCGGGTCCAGAAGGAAAGGATAGAAGAGAAGTGCTTCCCGAACGAGAGGGAATACTCCTTCTTTTACGGTCTGAACAAGCGCAGGGTGGACATGATGAAGCCGGGCGCCATTATCATGCACCCGGGCCCCATGAACAGGGGTGTCGAGATCACCCATGACGCCGCAGACGGGAATCGTTCCATCATCCTGAATCAGGTTGAAAATGGTGTGGCCGTGAGGATGACGCTGCTGTACCTGTCGCTCGGAGGGAACGTCAATGGTGATTAGGGGCGGGCGGGTCATTGACCCTGCCAACAACTTCGATGAGCTGGCCGATGTCTCGGTCAGGGACGGGCGCATTGAGGACATTCTTCCATCGGGGACATCCTCTCCCGAAGGAGAAGACGTCATCGATGCCACGGGGTTCTGGGTAATGCCCGGGCTTATCGACATGCACGCGCATTTGAGAGAGCCCGGGTATGAATACAAGGAGGATATTGCCACCGGGAGCATGGCGGCTGCGGCAGGGGGCATCACAACCGTTGTCTGCATGGCCAATACCGATCCGGTCAACGATAATCCTTCAGTGACCCAGTACATCCTCAGGAAGGCCTCAAGTGTCGGCCTGGCCAGGGTTCTTCCTGTGGGGGCCATCACCAAAGGGCTCAACGGACGGGATCTCGCGGAAATGGGGCTCATGAAGCAGGCAGGTATTGTTGCAGTCTCCGATGACGGCCGGCCGGTGGAGAGTGCGGCAGTCATGTACCGGGCACTGGAATATGCCGCCACGTTCTCTCTTCCCGTACTCCTGCACTCCGAAGACACGAGCCTCGCTGCCAGAGGAGTCATGAATGAAGGCGCCCTCTCTTCCCGCCTCGGCCTGGCTGGGATTCCGGCCATAGCGGAAGAGACCATGATATCACGGGATGTCCTGATTGCCCAGTACACGGGTGTCCCTGTCCATATAACCCACATTTCCACGAAAGGCAGCCTCGAGATCATCCGGGGGGCCAAACAGCAGGGCATAAGGGTCTCCTGTGACACCACCCCGCACCATCTTCTGCTCACCGAAGACGCCGTGGCGTCCTATGACACGAACTATAAAATGAATCCGCCCCTGCGGCACGAGGATGACCGGCATGCCCTCATCGAAGGCATAAGGATGAACCTCATCGACTGCATCGCCACGGATCATGCACCCCATGCCGCCGATGAGAAGGCCCTGGACTTCGATCTGGCCCCGTTCGGCATCATCGGGTTCCAGACCCTCCTGCCGGCCCTCATGAAAATTCACCTCGAGCATGACATAGACTTCTCCCAGCTCCTCGCCTGCGTGAGCAGGAATCCCGCCAGAGTCCTCGGTATCGAGGGAGGAACCCTGGGCAGGGGATCACGGGCTGATGTCACGATCTTCGACCCGAAGGCCAGCTGGACGCTTTCCGAGGAGATGATCCTCTCCAAGTCGAGGAACACTCCCTTTATCGGGTGGACCTTCACCGGCCGGGTAGTGCGTACCATACTCGAGGGCAAGACGGTATACCGAGCCGACTAGAGCAGGCCACCCTCCTCGAGCAGGGTTCTCACCATGTCCCCGATGGCCAGGCAGCTCGTGAGGCCTGGCGATTCGATCCCGATGAGCGAGATGAGTCCAAACAAATCCCTGTCCGCCTCGTGACTGATCACGAAGTCCCTGACATTACCGCCCGGAGGCTGTATCTTCGGTCGTATCCCTGCCATGTCGGGCTGCAGGTCATCTTCGACCAGAAACGGCAGCAAGGTGCGAACACCCCTGATGAAATCAGCTGTAAGGGCGGGATTCACATCGTAATCGATGGTATCCACATACCGTGCATCCGGGCCAAGACGTACGGATCCGGAGAGGTCCTTGGTCACGTGGATCCCCAGGCCGGTGAGTTTCTTTTCCGGGCTCGGGTACACCAGTCCGTTCACCAGGGATTGCTTTGACCCTCTCACACGGAAGTAGTGACCCTTGACCGGGAAAATGCGATAGGCAGCCTTGTCGATATCGATGCCCGCAAGGGCGGCGACCGTGTCTGCCTGAAGTCCGGCCGCATTGACAACGGCAGAGGTCTGAAAAGGGTATCGCTCGGAAGCCGGCCCCTCGACCCAGCATGCATATCCACCGGGAGTCCTCTCAATGCCCGCAAGTCTCGTTCGGTAGAGTATCGAGCACCCCCTGCCCAGCGCCAGTGCCTCCAGGCGCTTGATGAGGATGTGCGTGTCGATGATGCCGGTATTCGGTGAATACAGGGCGCTTAACCCGTTGACGTAAGGCTCCCGCTCCTTCAACTCCTTCTTCGTGAGCATTGACAGTCCTTCTGCACCGTTTTCCAGACCCTTTTTCAAGAGTTTCTCCACTGCCTCTTCCTCGTGTGAAGTTGCAGCCACGATGACCTTGCCGATCCGCCTGAACGGTACCTGGTGCTCCTCGCAGAAGGCATAGAGCATGCGGGCTCCCTCGACACAGAGGCGGGCCTTGAGAGACCCGGAAGGATAATAGATCCCTGCGTGGATGACTTCCGAGTTGCGGGAGCTTGTCTGTCTGCCCGGTCCGGGCTCCCTGTCGATGAGCACCACCTGCCTGCCCCTGCCTGAAGCTGCACATGCAGCGGCAAGACCTATGACGCCGGCCCCGACGATGGTGATGTCCACGTGAAGCATGGCGCACCTATAGCAGGAAAAGGAAACCGGAGGAAGTGAAACGGAAAGAAGTCCCATGGTTGGCCGCATTGCACCCAGGCAGACATAAGCGCTTTCCCTCTTGGTTCTCCCTGCAAAAAGCGCGCGTACCCTCTTGAGAGGCAAGGAGCACCACGCTCGAGAGTTCCTTGCCTGACTGTGAGGTATCTGCTATACAATCTATGTTCACGCACACCACACAACACTTTTCGCGGAGGAGGCCATGGATATCAGAGACAAGGTTCCGGTCATCAGGGTAGCCATCAGGGGTGCCAACGGAAGGATGGGCCTTCAGGCCATCTATGCATCTATGGAGAACAATGAGGATATCCTCGCCAGGGCAAAGACGAAGGAACTTACCGATAAGGATGTCTGGATCGATGTCGTGTTCGGGGCGTTTACCGCGGACATCCCTACCGTGCAGCAGCTCCTGGCAGGGGTCATGCGATCGGAGAAGTCCAAGATCCTGGAGGGATACGACAAGAATGGCAGCCCCATTTACAGGCTGAAGGCGGACGGGAAACACGAGCTTCGGACAAAATACGTGGAGCAGACCCTCGATGAAGAGCCCCAGCGCGACCATGTCATTCCCTTTGACCGCCAGGAGCTGATAGATTCACCGGAAGGGCTGCCTGCGATCAAGATCCTTTCTCACGACAAACAGGAAGTCCTCTCGGTGATACGCCATGCCAACATCCGTTTGGGGGAGCTCTCTGCCGAAGCCATCATGGACAGGGTCCTTGACACGGCCCATGAACTCGGTACCAATGTACTCCTGGCCTGCGTGGGAGACACGGCCAAGAAGGCTGACCGGATGCAGAAGTGGCTCGACAAGATCCACGAGAAGAAATATGCCATGGGGTATCTGGAGTCCGCCCCTGCAAAGGGTTGGGAGAAGAGGATGCTCTCCCGCCAGGACGAGATCAGTGTCCTGTGTTCCAGGAACTACAGCCCCACGGGAACGCTCTTCAGAACGGGCATCGCCCTGAATCGGCCGCTGTTCACCTATAACAACTTCGAGTTCGGAAAAGCCGCGGACAGGTTCAAGAAGATCTTCACCCGCATTGTTAGCCAGATCATAGCTACGGATGCTTTCAAGGAATTCGCGCAGATCCTCAAGAAGGCGCCCTCAACGATCAGGGAGATCGATGGCCAGAAGATCCTGGTGAATCTCCCCCCGTCGTTTCTCACGATAACTTCTCCAAGCTACATCATCTTCAGCTTCTACGAGGACAACGAGTACGGGTTCATCTGCGGTGCCTTGATCCCCAATCTGAAGGCCCTGGGGCTGGTCTATCGGGACCTCGCCCTGGTGAAAAAGGCACGTGGCGACGGCCTGAAGTACGAAGCGGTCACCAATATCCCTGGACTCTTCGGTACGGACTGGATGATGAGTGCCCCCGAAGAGATCATCAAGCGAGGCGGTGCCATGTCCACGAGTTCTTGTACCACGAACGGCAATATCATGGGCGATACCGTCATGATCCTCGCCCTGCACTGCTATTTTGATTTCTTTGCGGATACCCTGAAGGATTACTACACCTGTATCGATTCTGCCAAGAGGGGCAAGATCGAGGAAAAGATAGAGAAGAAGTTTTCCGAATTCAAGGGATATCTGAACAAGATCCTTTCGCACAGGGCTCAGTTGATCAAGACCATCTTCAACTTCTATTACGATCAGATCTCCTATATCAATACCGACATGCAGCACGGCCTTACGCGATCAGAGTCCCCGGAGGTTCTGGATTTCCTGAGGGAGACATCTTCGGGTTCCCAGACGGAGGTCCCCAAGCTTCTCTCGCTGCCCGGTCGAGAGAAGGACTATCTCACGGGCCTCAAGGACATGGTGGCCGAGCAGCTTGCAGCAGAGAAGGACGATCGGGAAAAGGCAGCCCTTGCCGAGCAGCTCAAGAAGATCGAGGACAGCATCAGGACCATTGAGAAGAGTATCAATATCGTTGATATCCTCGAGAAAACGGAGGGCAAATAGGCCTTGACACCCCGTTTTTATTTGGACTATGAACCCGGGAGAGGGCCCATAGCTCAATTGGTAGAGCCACCGGCTCATAACCGGTAGGTCCCTGGTTCGATTCCAGGTGGGCCCATTACTGGGCCAAGGGAACAAGGGTGAGAAAGGGAATTGTACAGGATCACTGTTTCAGAATAACAATCGGCCGAAAGGTCACAAAGGGGTGCTCTTCAGCAGCATCCCTTTTTTATTTATGAAGCTCAGAGACGTGATGACCGTTCTTGAAAGTATTGCCCCGTTCGATGCAGCTGAAGAATGGGACAATGTAGGGCTCCAGATAGGAGACCCTGGCAGCGAGATCCAAGCGGTTTTAGTCGCCCTTGATCCATCATATGACGTGATCAGGGGAGCAGCGAGATCAAAAACTGATCTTATTCTCACCCACCATCCCCTCATGCTCAAACCCTTCTCCCGGTTGGATCTGAGCCGGGGCGTAGGAAAGAAGCTCGCCATGCTCATCCGTGGGCGCATGAATCTTGTGAGTATGCACACGAACCTCGACAAGGCCCCAGGTGGCGTTGCAGATGAACTTGCAGCAAGGCTGAGTCTTTGTGAGGTAAATTCTCATGGAGCACTGAGGCTGGGGACTCTCAGGAAGAAGACGCCTCTGAGAGACTGGATAAATGGACTGCCGTTTCAGACAGGACGTATATGTGATGCGGGAAGAGATGTCTTGAAGATAGCCGCCTGTCCGGGCAGCGGCATGGAATACTGGCGTCAGGCAAGGGAGCTCGGGTGCGATACCATGGTAACAGGAGATGTACGCTACCATGCGGCCCTCGACGCCCTGGAGGATGGCATGAACGTGGTGGACCTTGGACATTTCGGGACGGAGGAGGTCATCCTGAAGCCACTTGCTGCAAGATTGAGAAGGGAACTGAAGGGAGTGGCGGTCCGTGCCCATAAGGGCAGGGACGTTTTTTCCTCTATCTAGCATACAGACAAGGAGATACAACGTTGAAAGATTTACTTGCTGATCTGATCGCGCTGCAGGATGTGGAACTCGAGATATTCAAGGCCGAAGAGGGACTGAGAGAACTCCCCAAGGATATTTCCGAGATAGAGAGCATCATGAACGCCCGCCGGAAATCACTGGATGCGGTGGATGAAGAAATCTCCTCGTATGAGCAGCGCAAGGCGCCGCTGGAGGCGGAACTGAAGGAGAACCAGGCCATTCTGGACGCAGCGGATGCGAGGATAAAGCGCATCAAGACGAACAAAGAGTTCCTCGCACTGCAGCGCGAGATCGACCTGGCCAAGAAGCGGAAATCGGACCTCGAAGAGCAGATTCTGACGATTATGGACAAGATCGAAAAGAAGAGCTTGGAACGGGAACGCATCCGCACATCGTTCGAGACCGACAAGGTTATCCTGGATGAACGGAAGGAAAAGGTTGTCGGACAGATGAAGGATCTCGAGGCGGTTCTGGCCGAGTATAAGGGAAAGGACAAGAACCTGCGCAAGATTGTCGATCCGTCGCTGCTCTCGAAATATGACCGCATCAAGCAGGGAAAGAAGGGCCTGGCTGTGGTGGAGTGTCATGATGGGGTGTGCAGGGGATGCCACATGCACATCCAGCCCCAGCTCTACAACGAGCTTGTAAGAGGGGACAAGCTCATCATCTGTCCTTCCTGCCAGAGGATACTGTTCGTGAAGCCCAAAGGCGGTGAAGAATAGGGCTGATACCCGGTGAACGGCCTTCTGCAGACAAGGGGGCATTCTCCCCTTGAAAATGCCCCTGAACCGTGTATCATGGTAGTTGAATTGTAACTGAAGATAGAGAAGATCACCTCTCGAACCTCATCGCTGCAATGCCCTCCGGATTTGATGCAATTTCTTGAAAACATATATGATAATTTTTCTCTCAAGTATTTTTATCTGGTGCCGTATATATACTGTGGAATGAAAATTCGTATGCTTGATGCTATGACTCTTACCGGCCGCCGGGCAGCAAGGCTTAATTATATCTTAAGCGATTCCACTAACCAAAAGGAGGAATGAGGCTATGTTAAAACTGTTCAGATCAAGCAAAAAAGGTTTTACGCTTATCGAGTTGATGATCGTCGTGGCGATCATCGGTATCCTGGCGGCCATCGCTATCCCGGCATACAGCAATTACACCAGGAAGGCGAGACTGACAGAAGTCACCCATGCCATGGGTGCAGTGGGCAATGCGGCCATCGAAGTGTTCCAGGCACAGGGGACCTACCCCACAGCAACAAACCTTGCCATGGTGCAGACCTCCATGGGAATTACCGTTCCGACGACGTATGTGTCTGATGCTACGGTTACGCCGAACAATGCGGTAGCTCCTTTCTATGCTGACATCCAGGTCACCTTCAACGGGACGATCCAGCAGGATTGGAATGGTCGCGTTCTCACGCTGAGGGTAATGCAGGGTGCACGTTCAGACTGGAACCCGGATAGCACCGATACCCTCCCGACTGAATTCATCCCCAGAGAGTAGTAGTTCCATCTCCACCGAAGCTACAGGGGCTTGGTGCCGAGCACCAAGCCCCTTTTCCTTTGTTGATACAACGGCAAGCAAATATCAACATACTCCACCCCTCATAGCTGTGCACACGAGGGTTTGGATGGATTCCTGGAGTATGCTACTACAGCAACATGATGCAACGAATTATGGCCTCGCTAGGTGCTTTTCAGAGAGATATCCTTGAATATCACCGACTGCATGCCAGGCCCATGCCATGGAGGGAAACAAGAGACCCCTACCGCATCCTCGTCTCCGAATTCATGCTCCAGCAGACCCAGGTCGAGCGGGTCCTTGGCAAGTACCCCTTGTTCATAGCGTCATTCCCTGATTTTCAAACGATATCCTGCGCTTCTCTGAAGGACGTCCTGTTGCACTGGCAGGGACTCGGGTACAACCGCAGGGCCGTGAACCTGTGGAAGACCGCCCAGGCGGTCGTTGAGGGTTTTCATGGTGACCTTCCCGAAACCCGGGAGGAGCTGATCCGCATGCCCGGCATCGGCCGGGCGACGGCCGGGGCCATCCTTGCCTTTGCCTTCAACAGGCCCGTTGTCTTCATCGAGACCAACATACGCAGGGCCTTCATCCATCACTTTTTTCAGGACAGGAAGGATGTCCGTGACAGCGAGATCCTTCCCCTGGTGGAGGCGACCCTGGACTACGAGAATCCCCGACAGTGGTACTATGCCCTCATGGATTATGGTTCCATGCTGGGGAGGCTCTCATCGAACCCCAACAGGAGAAGCGCCCATTACACCAGACAGGCACCTTTTCATGGATCCGACCGGCAGGTGCGGGGAAGGATAATCAGGGTGCTTCTCGAAAAGGGCACGATCACAAGGAAGTCCATCATCTCACAGCTGAACATTGAGGCTGACCGGATGCGAAGGATCCTCTCAGGGCTTGAATGTGATGGCCTCATAGTCCGAGAGGGAAACAGCTTTCGTCTCCCCTGAGATGGAATTGTTTTCAGGGAACCGGCGAAACAGCATCTTCCAGATCCTGCCAGAACCTCTTCCTCTTTTCCGAATCTGCAGGGGACAGGGCGGGCAGCTCGAGGAAGGGTGTCGTAATACCTTCCCGAGCCAGTTCCTCTTCCAGGATCTCGGCCATGATCCCCCGGAGCACCGGATCTTTCGGATCCTTTCCATACTGCTCGTCCGGGTTGGGAGATTCGGTCCCGTACCGGTTCACCTTGTGCCTGCCCCAGTGGATCCCGCAGGTGGGGCTGTTCTCCAGGCCGATGAAGCAGCACAGGCGGTAGCGGTTCTTGAGGAATTCCCTGACCATGAGCATGGGCACCTGGAGCAGCTCCTTGCAGTGGTTGCGGAAGAAGATGTTGTCGTACTGCTGGCGGCCCTGGGGGTTGCGCATGAGCCCCATGGCCGTGGTCTCCGGGCAGGGGTACTGGATGATGCCCACGTTCTTTCTCAGCAGGTAGCCGGTCACCTCCAGGGAGAGAGGGAAGTTCTGTCCCAGGATGTGGACCCTGCAGTAGGGGTTGACCAGACACTGGCAGATCAGGATGACCCTTCGCTCTTTCCTGCCCATGGGACCGCTCCTTCTGATGATAAGTATAGTCACATCCAGGGATAATTCAAAGCGAATATTCCTGCGATGAGACGTTTGACGTGCATTGATGCCTGAAGAAAGAGGTGGTACCATGCCAATCAGGTTTGCAAGGAAGTGCATTGACTGATCATGTGCATGGAGGTTGTTCCATGGAGGATACGCTTGAAGGGCTGTTTTTCCCGGAATCCATCGCGCTGTACGGCATTCCCAGGGGCATCAAGCCCGGCAAGGTCTTTCTGCTGGGGCTCCTTGACCAGGGGTTCGGCGGACCCATCCACCTCATCCATCCGTCAGCCCGGGAGATTGATGGTTATAGGACATACCAAAGTCTTGATCAGGTGCCAGGCCCTGTGGATCTGGTCATCGTCATGTCTCCCCGCGACACGGTCTTCGATGCACTCGATCAATGCGCAAGGAGGCACGTGAAGGCTGTGATCCTATACACCTCTGGATTTTCAGAGCTGGGAGATGAGACAGGGCGCGAGGCCGAGGCTCGCATGCGGCGGATCGCGCGCGATGGGGGCTTCCGTATTCTTGGGCCCAACTGCATGGGCGTGCTGTCGCCTGATTCACGGATTGCCCCTTTTCCAGGCATGCCGAAAACGTCTGGAAAGCTGGGCTTCATCAGCCAGAGCGGGTCGCTGGTGAATCTCTTCGTCAACGAATGCTCGAACAAGGGGCTCGCCTTCAGCCACGTGGTCAGTATCGGCAACGGTGTCGACGTGGACATGGCAGATCTTCTCGAGTGGATGGGCCGAGACGACAAGACCCTCATCATCTGCTCCTACTGCGAGGGGACAAGGGACAGTGCACGACTTGTGAGGGCTTTGCGGGGGACGACAGCGCACAAGCCCGTGATCATGTGGAAGGTGGGTCTCACCGCGGCGGGATCCCGGGCAGCGGCTTCTCATACCGGAGCGATGACCGGCAAGGTGGATCTATGGAACAGCCTGTTCAGGCAGTTCCATGTGCTGGACGTATACGATATCGAGGAGATGACAGACCTCGCCATGGCATTCTACAACCTGGAGCCCGGTGGCGCGGCACGGGTGGTCATCATCTCCGGCCCTGGCGGTCCGGCGGTATCCGCTGCCGATGCCGTGGAAAGAAGCGGCCTCTCCATGGCTGTTCCCGGAGAGGAGAGCATCCGCAGGCTCAGGGCACTGCTCCCTCCCACAGGGACCTCCCTGGATAACCCCATCGATGTGGGGCTCGGAGCATCTTTTGATGTCGGGCTCTACCAGGGGGCGCTCGAGATCATACTGGACGATCCCGGCGTGGACACCGTGGTCATACTCGGGGGCGGGGCCTCCACAGAGATGAGCGCGGACTTTGTCCAGGGGATCATCCGGGCCAAGGCCGGGACGGACAAGAATGTTATCGCCATTGCATACCCGGGGTTCGTCCAGATCGACCAGAAGGAGCTGCTCAGACCACTCTATGAACACGGGATCCCTGTCTACCCCACCCCGGAGAGGGCAGTGCGGGCGTACGCGAGGATGGTCCGGTATCATCGGTACCGGTCGGCACGGGGGTGATATCCGTAACGGATGTTATGAATGGCCAAGTGCCTCTGGTAGGGATCGTGCCTGCAGTACCATATAAAAAGTGTGCAAAGCTTCCTCGCGGGAGGCGGGCCGGATTATGGGAAAATTGAGCTGCGGAAAGGTAGCCATGTCGAACTGTGGGGAGTGGTCACGTGGGTGGTGCATAAGGTCGGTCAGTGTAACAAGCAGTAGGTTGTCAAACATTTCATTCAACCCCCTTCGACGTTCCATAGAACGTATCATGATATTTCAGCGTCCGTCCCCATATACCTGCTGAGCCAAGATTCACTTAATCCTCAGTAATATCATTATGATGGTAGCAATTATGCGGCAGTCAGGCAGAGTTGGCACGCCGTGTGCTGTATAGAGTGCATCAAGTAACCATGAAGGAGGACAGATAACATGAAAAGGACAGTCCAGACGATAATCGTGGCAATGTTCGTGGTCATGATCACCGGCACCTTCTCCTACGCACTCGCAGCAACCGGCGGGGCAGGCAACTTCCCGTTCTTCCATCTCGGGTGCCTGATCATCGGCGGACTCACCATCATCTCCCTGAAGCATCGCTACCCGAAGATGTATCTCAGCGAAGCGGTCGGGTCCTTCGCCATGTACGCGGTCCTCGTTGCCTTGTTCACCGCCCCGGTCATCGAGATGGTCAAGGGCATGGTGAGCTGAAGAACGAACTGACAGCGAAACCCATCCCCATGGAGGGGATAGTCAGAGGGGAGCCTGGTGTGATGGCTCCCCTTATTATTTTCTCTCAGGCTGTACACACATCGGAAGCACTCTCCACTGCAAAAAAATAACCACGGCCTGTTGGGTGCCGTGGTCAAATACAGGATCGTTTGTTGTGTCTGTGCTGAAGAGGAGTGAGGTTTCCTGTCTTATCTGTTCGTTGCCCTGCGTGCCGCCTTGGCCTCGTGGCCGGTAAACCTGATGGTGATGGCTGCGAATGCCGCGATGCCGGTTGCCAGGATGATGACTGTCATGGCTAAGCCCTCCGTGCCTTTCTCTCGATGAGAACCTCTTGGATGAACCCCTTGAAGCCCAGCGCGATGCCGGCGACGAGTCCGACCAGCGTGAAGTTGGGGGCCATGTTCAACGCCTTGTCGAGATACATG
>ENA-UPTA01000012-UPTA01000012.1-activated-sludge-metagenome-genome-assembly--contig:-NODE-12-length-187811-cov-11.100338_pt1 | contig 187811 bp, 165 predicted proteins | sample MGYA00238184_ERZ773361 | MGnify/ENA primary metagenome ERZ773361 (study PRJEB29100, sample SAMN05720205) | activated sludge metagenome | isolation source: anaerobic digester from wastewater...
AGGAAGAGGCTGAGCGCCTAGCTGCCGAGCAAAAAGCAAAAGAAAAAGCAGAGGCGGAACGCAAGGCACGTGAAGCCGAGGAAGCCAGACAAAAAGCAGAAGCCGAAAGAATCGCCAGAGAAGAAGCAGAAGCGAAAGCCAAGGCTGAAGAGGCCCGTGCCAAAGCGGAGGCTGAGGCCAAAGCAAAAGCCGAAGCGGAAGAAAAGGCAAGGTTGGAAGCCGAGCGTAAAGCCAAAGCAGAGGCGGAACAGAAAGCAAAACTGGAAGCGGAGCGCAAGGCGAAGGAAGAGGCTGAGCGCCTAGCTGCCGAGCAAAAAGCAAAAGAAAAAGCAGAGGCAAAAGCGGAGGCTGCGGCCAAGGCAAAACAAGCGGCGGAAAGACTTGCTCGCGAACTAGACGAAGCACGTAAAAAACTGCAGGCGGAAAAGAAAGCCAAAAAAGAAGCCGAACGCCAAGCCAAAGAAGAAGCAGAACGATTGGCCGCTGAGCAGGAGGCCAGAGAAGAAGCGGAACGATTGGCCGCTGAACAACAAGCCAGGGAAGAGACAGAGCGACTTGAAGCCCTAGCCAAAGCGGAAGCTGAGGAAAAAGCTCGCGTCGAGGCTGAAGAATACGCCAGAACCGAGGCAGCAAAAGCTGCCAAGGAAGCAGAAGAAGAGAACAAGAAACGTGAAGCCGAGAAAAGAGCAGAGGAGGCGAAAAAACTCGAAGCCTTGATCCTGGCGGAGCAACGGCAGGAAATCGCCCAGCAAAAAAGGCTGGATGCGGAAAGGGCTGCCAAGAACGCCCTGAAGGAAGAAGTAATTGTGCTGGATGGTCCCCCTTGGGAAGATACGGATAAAGAAGCAGCCGAACATCCTGATGATGATGCAGACATAGCCCCAGCAGCCCACGAAGCCAACTCTGAAGAAGATGTCGCTATAGACTATATGATGCACGACTCGGCGGAGGATGATGGGTTCGTGCCCACAGGGATGGAGACAGAGCAAGAAGATGAAGCAGCCGCCCTGCCTGACGAGATCGATGATGAAACGAAACTGGCAGCGTTAAGGCGCGCCGCAGCTGCAGAAGCGCAAAACAAACCCAAACCCTCATTGCTGGACAAGAAAAAAGCACTGAAACGAAAAATCAACCAGTTGGTGGTAAAGCCCGCCAAAATGGCATTCATGGCGATGAAAACCTCCATCCTGATTGGCGTACTGGTGTTTTTCGTAGCGCTAGGCCTGCTGCCCTACCTGCCATTGAACACCCTGGTACCGCCAATCGAAGAACTGGCACAGCAGCAGCTTGCCACCTCGGTCAATGTACGTAAGGTGAGCGCATCGCTATTGCCAAAACCGCATTTCATCCTCAAAGATGTGGAGATTGGCAGCCAACGGCAGAAAGTGGCGCAAATTCATCTGTGGCCGGAACTAGGCAGTCTGACAAGTGAGCAGAAAGTCATCAAATCGCTAAAAATCCAGGATAGCAAAGTATTGCAGCAGGATTTCGCTCAAATGCTGGTGTGGCTGAATGCAATGAATGATTCACAGCGCGTCAAAGTCGGCACTGTGTATTTCGAGAAGATCGCCCTGTCTGCGCATGAGTTCGAACTGGGGGAGTTTGACGGCGAAATGGTGCAAACGCCTGAGCATAAAGTGCAACATATCCAATTGAGTAGCACCGATAACAAATTAGAGCTAAAAATCACGCCTCGCGACAACTACGCCGACATCACGCTGGAAGCAAAAAGTTGGGAGCTGCCCATCCAGAAAAGAATCAAATTCAACACATTCTCCGCGACAGGAACGGCCGCACAGGGCAAGTTGAATTTCGACCATATCCAAGGCGAACTGTATGACGGCAAGCTTATTGGTAACGCGGTACTGGACTGGTCGAGCCAATGGGCGATCAAGGCAAACTTCTCATTTGCCAATGCCGACACAGCCAGCGTCATGCAGGCATTTGGCAGCCCGATTAAAGTAGAAGGCAAGCTGAAGGACTGGAAAGGCAGCCTGGATAGTCAGGCAACCGAAGCAGACAAGCTGACTGCAAATATCAACATGTCGAGTGACTTTGCCGTTGAACATGGCCGCATCGAAGGAATAGATGTGTCACAGGCGGCGATGGCCAAGAGCGGGCAATCGCTGGCGGGTGAGTCAACAAGGTTTGATACGCTGAACGGCTCGCTGCAGATCAGCAATCAGCAATACAAATTGAATGACCTAGCGCTGAGCTCCAAGCAACTGCGCGCCAGCGGCAATGTCGCCATTGCGGTTGACGGCGAAATTAGTGGCAATATCAACGCGAACCTCACGACACAAAGCCGCCGCTACAGTGCAAATGCCAACCTAACCGGTCGCGGCAGCGATATCAAGCTGCGCTAGCAGTCCTGCGAAATCAGCTAGCTTTTCAGGCGCAGGAAATCCTTCTTGCCCAGCTCGACGCCAAGATGGCGCAGGATGTTATAGGCTGTGGTGACATGGAAATACACGTTAGGGTTGACCCATTTCAGCAGATAATCTTGCCCAGTGAACTTTAACTCCAGCCTGCTCACCATCACACTCACTTGCCGCGTTGCGCTGCCGGTGAGCTGTTCCGGCTTGATGCCATCCAGGAATGCAACGGTTTTGGCAATGCGCGCCTGCAGCTCAGCAAAAGAAGTCTCATTATCCTCATAGGCCGGAATCTCAATGCCGGCTAGCCGCGCCCCTGCACCCTTAGCCATATCCGTCGCGATCTGCACCTGGCGGATCAGCGGATACATGTCAACATACAAACGCGCATTCAGCAGCACGCTGTGATCGGCCTTTTTGGCATCGGCATACTCCTCGCCTTTTTTCAGGATATGCGACAAGCTATTGAGCGCGCGCTTGAGCGGAGGAATGGTAGCATCGTACATGGATAACATGAAACAGGCTCCTAGAATCTGGCTTTGAACATACTGGCAGTATATACAAAACGATAAAGAATTCGGGTGCATTTCGCACTGTCATGGTGCGGTTATTGAAGCTTCCACAAAATCTGCATGGCGGCTTTACATAAAGCATGCTTGTATACGCTAAGTACTCACACTCAATACATGGCAGCAGGTTTCTTAAACGTATAAAAGCCCTCCTAAACATTCAATAGCTAAACAAATGCTCTGGAAGCCAATCCACATGAGCCTTCCAGACCAGTTGTTACACTATTGAATCGCGTGCGATATCTTAGAACTGCAGGAATAATGTACTTGTATTCCACGTTTACGTTTCACAGGCACGAGGTTAGGCTAAGCATTGAGTAGCAGCAATCTACCGGGAAAATCATATCTGGAACAAGAATTGCTAAAACTTACTTACAAGATTTCTTAACATTTTTTTGCATAACGGAGTAATCAGTTGGAAACGTAGATAGGAGATTGCCATGGCAACGTTACGTCATACTTTTCATTTGGCTTTTGGTCTGTTGGGACTGACATCACTGGCGAATGCCGCACCCACAGAAGAACAATTGATGCAGTTGAACAGCAGGGTGCTTAGAGTACAGGCTGATCTTGCGAATGGCGGCGTTGGGCTGGGCTCCGGCGTGGTGGTGGCCAAAGACCAAGTCGCCACTAGCTGCCATGTCATTGCCAATGCCGGGCGTGTAAACCTGGTGAGCAAAGGCAACAACTATAACGTCAGCATGATACGCGCTGACTGGAAACATGATGTATGTATACTACGCGCAACCGGCCTGGATGTGCCTGCGGTCAAAATCACCGCCAGCAGGCTACTCAAGTATGAACAGCCTGTTTTTACCATCGGCTACCCGGGGCTGACCATCCGCCCGGTCAATACCTATGGCAACGTAAAAGGCTTATATCGAATGGATGACGGGCTTGTCATCAGAACCTCCAGCCCAATCAAGATAGGTGCCAGTGGTGGCGGCCTGTTTGACGAGAACGGCAATCTTGCAGGACTGATCACCGTTAAAAGTCCGGGACCGATCGCCTATTATTACAATGTCAGCACCGAATGGATTCAGTCGGCACTTAAACTGCCCGAACAACCTGTCAGCGGTCAGGGCGAGCTTCCCTTCTGGGCTCAAGCACCGGAAAAATGGCCATATTTCATGAAGATTGTGCATCCGTATCTGACGGAAGACTGGGTTGCCTTGCAAAAAATTGCCAAGCAATGGGCAGAGCAGGAGCCTGGTACAGCTGATGCATGGTTCTATCTGGCTGCTGCGGAATATGCAACCAAGGATACCCAACTGGCGACCACACACCTGCAGAAAGTGCTAGCCATGAACAAACAACATGGCGAAGCTAATTATTATCTAAACTTGATAGCACAGGAGAACAGTCTGTCAGCTGCCACAAAAGTGGCACGCACAAGTAAAGCTGGCAAGCCGGTGGGTGGGAAAATCGAATTGGTGGTTGCTAGGCAATAGCAGTAAGCATAGTGCAGATGGCATCTTATCGAGATGCCATCTGTAGCTGTGTTGTTTGATTCAGTTGATTTATGGATGCTGGGCGCATCCTGTCGAACGGTGTCTTACTTCAGGAAAAACCTGTCAATAAGCGTCTTCCAGTTCAGCGTCTTCCAGCATCAATTCCTGTACATGATAGTAGTGCTCTGCATGCCAAAGCGTCAGGTCTTCGGCTCTGTGCAATGCATAATCAAGATCGCTATATTCGCCAATCGGGTAATTCTGTTCGTCTAATACTTGATAAATCAGCATGGTTTGCTCCTTTCATCAGTGGTGCATTCAGTATTGCACCCATACACGAAATACAAACATCTAAAAAGAAGGTGTTTTCTGCCCTATCTCAATCAATCACGAGAATCACTCACACGCAAAGTGGTTTTAATGATATTGATAATTCCAGCAAAGATCATGAGGCCTTCCATCACCTTCAACAGAGCCAGGTCATCCGGGGAAAAACCGGCAAGCGTGATCAAGCTCAGCGCCAGCGCGTTATAGACGATGCTGATCAGCAATATCAGCCCGACCAGATGGCTCCTCAACCCAAAAAGATAAAACTGGGTGACAAAGAACAAGCCAGCGATGGTTGTGAAATCGATACCACCTGCGAGATATTTATTGGCCAGAGTCAGGCAAACATACATCACCGCCAAGAGACAGGCTGCCGGCAATTTGCTGGGCAATCCCGCGCCATCATGTTTGAGGCTGAATGCTAGCCATGCATGCGTCAGTAATGCGTTGATAAGATTCATACCCGGCCTTTGTTCGTACTAAAATATTCTTAAAAATTTTTCTGCATAAACAATGCCATCGTGCGCCGGCATTATTCACAATTCTCGCTATCGCGCCATAGAGCGCTTGCAGCATAGCCTTGGATATTTCTACGGCAAAGTTGGGTGAATCTTGAGAGGAAAACCAGAAAGTAAAGTGTGTTTTTTCTAACACTTGTGTGCAAAAGATAACAGCGCCTAATGAAGCACTGAGAAGACTGACTTATTGACTGATCTTAACTTGCAACCCGAGATTGCGAATACCCGCTTCTAGCTTATCCAGCCAGTCTTGAGGCACAGGACTGATGCGCGATGCCTCAGGCTGATAGGATTGCCTGACGACGCCATATACCAGCACCCCCTTCACCACATCAGCCACTTGCCCCAACAAGGCGAGATAGGCGTCCACTTCCTGGTGTGCAGGAGGCTCGCCATCCAGTGCGAAAACACATGTCTGCACCCAGGTTTCGCAGCGGCTAGCGCATGCACGCAAACGCTTAACCACAGCTGATGGCCGCATATGGATGGAATTGATACGTTCATAGCCTGCCTCAGTGCCGGCATCTACCTTAAACCAGACTTCGCCATTGCATTGCTGCATATGCGAAACAGCGTCCAAGACAGATACTTTGTCCATCTGGCTGCCATTGGTGATGACCCGCAGCTTGACCTTTCCGAGCAGGTCAAATTCCTTCATCACACGTTCCACCAGTTTGACAGCTTGCGGAAACTCATCCGCAGCGGTCGGCTCACCGTTACCGGAAAAAGCGATATCCTGTAAATGACGCGCATCTTCCGTCACATAGCGCATCATAAAGTCACCCTGAGTGATTTCCTTCAGAAAAACGCGCAATTCTTGTTCCAACAGAAGCAAGTCCACCGGTAGCGGGGAACCGCGTGTGAGATTAGGCACCTGGCAATAAATGCAACGCCAATTACAGGCATTATTCGTATTCAGGTTAATGCCAACCGATACACCTCCGGCCCGGCGTGACACCACGGGATAAACATAGCGCATCCCGGTTACATCGCGATTGTGGTCTTGTGGTGTAAGGTATTCTGTCATAGCTAAATTATATGCCGATTGTCACTAGGTCCACAGAGTAACGCTCATCAAACAATAAAAACCCATGCATAAACAATTCATGTGTTTGATATATATCAAGATATTCTATCCATTGACAGATTTATTATTTGACTGCAGTTTTGATAAGGAGAGGAAAATGTTTCTAGGCTGGCAAGGTATCTATACATTTGTGGGTGTCGCGGTCGTGATTGCCGCAGTTTTGATATTTTTCGCAAAAGTCACTAAATAAAGCAACATGCCCAACCCAAACCCTGCTTCTGAAAAGAGAGCAGGGTTTTATTTTTCCTCAGCTAACATCTGGCGAAATTCTTCCTGCTTCTGCGCGAAATTCACTGGCTCACCGTATTCCATAAACTGCGCATACCGGCGATGAGTACCAATGACTTTTTTGGCATGCTTGATAGGGCAGAAATATTGTTCCGTGCGCGCGATAATCTCCGTGATATAGCCCACCAAGCCATTCGCATAAGCGCAATAGTTGCAATGGAATTTTTCTATAAAATTGAGATAGTTAAGATGATGACGGTCATAGATGAAATAATCGCTACGCTTCACCTTTTTAATGCCATAGATTGGGAAGCATGTAAGCTGATAAAAGCTGACGAAAACATCCGTAATGACCAGTGGGATAATCATGGAGTATATGATAGGGCCAGTAATCAGATTTTGCGGTCGGTAAGTGACCAACCAGCGAAAAAAATTCCTTCTGAGTTTGCGGTGCGCCTGCTTGATGGATTGTTCAAACTCAACCTTCTTACCATTCATATGGAATAATATATTCGACTGCTGCTGGTCAAGCGTGGTGCGCAACTCATCTTCCAAGCGGTTGATTTCGCTTAACAGCTCTCGAATACGGTCATTCATGCTAACTCCATTGGGTAAGACATCAAAACATCATCATACGCCATCCGTGTCAAATTTGCCCCGCCTCTAGGATAGGGGTCATCATGTAATGCAGGCCAGTGTTCGGATATTGATGTTTTAGCTCATCCACCAGTCTCTTGGCAACTTCAGTCTGGGTGCGAATTAGGAACTGGATTCGCTTTTGGCGTCCTGTAACTTGCTCTAACAAAGTAAGGTTCGTGCTTCTCGACCCATGCCCGTAAATCTCAACCGAACTAAATCCGCTGATATCATCCCTTGTTAGTAACCAATCGATCAAGGTTTCTTCCATGCTGGGTGCAGAAATCAAAGTGAGTATACAAGTCATGCGATTACTCCGCTATTTGAACGGCCAAATTTTTGATAAAGGATAGGAAGCAATACCAACGTGAGCGTCGTAGAGCTGACCAAACCACCTATTACCACGATAGCAAGCGGTCGTTGTATCTCTGACCCTGGTCCTGTTGCAAACAACAGAGGCAACAACCCGAATGCAGCGATATTAGCCGTCATCAACACTGGCCGCAGGCGGCGTTTGGCTCCTTCAACCACGACTTCCTGCAATCGCATGCCATGCTCGGCCAACTGATTGAAATAACTCAGCATCACCACACCATTCAGCACGGCGATACCTAGCAATGCGATAAAGCCGACCGATGCCGGCACTGACAGATACTCGCCCGAGATCCACAAAGCGAACACGCCGCCAATCATCGCAAACGGGATATTGGAAAGAATCAACACTGACTGCCGAACCGATCTGAATGTAGCAAACAGCAACAGAAAAATAAGCCCGATCGCCACCGGGACAACCACTCCCAAACGTGCGGCAGCGCGCTGCTGGTTCTCGAACTGACCACCCCATTGCATGCTATACCCCTCTGGCAACTTTACTTGGCTACTCACCTTAGCCTTGGCTTCATCGACAAACCCTACCAAGTCGCGCCCTCGCACATTGGCAATGACGACCACCATGCGTGCACCTCTTTCACGATCGACTTTGACCGGACCTTCCACGCGCTCCAGTTTGGCAACACTGGAGATTGGCACGTTGATACCGCTCGGTAAAGTAAGCATCAGATTAGCGAAATCTGCAGGGGATTTGCGAAGTATTTCAGCCCCGCGCAAAATCATGGGTGTGCGTTTCTGCCCTTCCTGCACGATACCCATTTGCTTGCCTTCCAGCTGAGCACGTAATATCGATTCGATTTGGCTGACTTCAAAGCCCAACCGCCCGGCAGCAAGGCGATCAATATCGATTTTCAGATACTGCACCCCACTGTTTTGCGGCGTGTATACGTCCTCTGCACCCGTAATAGATTTGATGACTTCTACTGTTTTCTGTGCAGCCTGGTCAAGCTGAGTCAAGTCATTGCCGAAAATCTTGATAGCTAAATCGCCCCGAACGCCCAAAATCATCTCATTCACACGCATCTCGATAGGCTGGGTGAATGCATAAGCAAAGCCCGGCATATCTTCCGCAACTTTGCGCAATTCATCGATAAGTTGGGCTTTGTCTGGAGAACGCCACTGCTCGCGAGGTTTCAGTACCAGAAAATTATCCGTCTGATTCAGCCCCATTGGATCAAGCCCGAGTTCATCCGAACCTGCACGCGAGATCATACCTTTGATTTCTGGCACTTTGGCAAGTACGGCACGCTGAACCGCCAAATCCAGCTCTACAGTCTTGTCCAAATTAATGGAAGGGGCCTTCTCAATCTGCATGATCAAATCGCCTTCATCCATGGTTGGCATAAAGGTTTTACCGATTTGCAAATAAACGATTACCGTAACCACCAATGCGGCCAATGCAACCATGATGACCACCTTGCTGTTTGTGAGCGCCCACTTCAGCGTAGGCTCGTAGACTGATAAAGCTTTTCGTACTAACCAAGGTTCTTCGTGACTGACCTTACCCAGCAGAAATGACGCAAGTACTGGAATGATTGTCATGGAAAGCACTAGCGAGCCTGACAATGCGAACACGATCGTCAACGCTACTGGACTGAAAAGCTTGCCTTCCAGTCCTTGCAAAGTCAACAAGGGCAAAAATACCGTAATGATGATCAAAATGCCGGAAGTGACAGGTACGCTCACTTCTTTTACTGCACGATATATCAGATGAAGACGTGGTAATTTTGAGCCTTCGCCATGTGCCAAGTGCGATACGATGTTCTCGACCACCACCACTGCCGCGTCCACCAGCATACCAATTGCGATAGACAGCCCACCCAAGCTCATCAAGTTAGCCGACATGCCAAACTGCCGCATCAGAATAAAGGTGATAAGCACCGCCAACGGTAAAGCCAGCGCGACCGTGAGTGCGGCGCGCAAATCACCCAGAAAGAGAATCAGCAGAATAACTACCAGCACGATTGCTTCCATCAGCGCATGTGTCACCGTGCCGACCGCTCGTTCAACCAGATCACCTCGGTTATAAAACACCTCTACTTTTACACCTTTAGGCAAGCTGGAAGCGATCTCAGCCAGTTTGGCTTCAATGCCATTTACTACTTGCTGGGCATTGGCGCCGCGCAAGCTAAGCACTAGGCCTTCCACTGCCTCGCCATGGCCGTTTTTGGTCACAGCTCCATATCGTGTCAATGCACCTATCTTTACATTAGCCACATCACCGACACGTACCGGCATACCTTGCTCGGATTTAATCACCGTGTTGCGTATGTCATCCTCACTTTTGAAGCGGCCTTCGGCACGTACCAGCAAAGATTCTTCACCATCACCCAAACGTCCGGCACCGTCATTCTTATTGTTCACTATCAACGCCTGCTGGAGCAGATCGAATGACACCCCGCGAGCATACATGCGTGCGTTGTCCGGGACGATCTCGAAACTGCGCACCATGCCGCCCAATGCATTTACATCGGCCACTCCAGGCACTGTCCGCAATTGCGGACGTATAACCCAATCCAGCAAGCTGCGACGTTCCTGCAGACTTAAATCACCACCCTCGACCGTGAACATGAACATTTCACCGAGCGGGGTCGTCATAGGTGCGATACCCCCCGAAACATCCTCTGGCAAATTACCCCAGATTCCGTTAAGACGTTCGGCCACTTGCTGCCTTGCCCAGTAGATATCCGTGCCATCTGCAAAATCCACTGTAATGTCAGTGAGTGCATACTTAGCCACAGAGCGAAGCATCGTTTGGTTAGGCAACCCAAGCATCTCCACTTCGACAGGAGATGTAATGCGCGCTTCCACCTCTTCAGGTGTCATACCTGGCGCTTTGATAATGATTTTCACCTGCGTCGAGGAAACATCCGGGAAGGCATCGATAGGTAGATTTTTGTATGCGAAAAATCCCGCCCCAAGTAATAACGCCGTCAACACCAGCGTCAATAATCGTTGTGTCAGTGCGAATTGAATCAGTCTAGCCATACTTATTCACCACTCGCATTCCAGGCAGCTTTAATGGCTACCGTACCAGAAATGGCCACCCGCGCGTTTTCTGGAAATTTGCCTGTCACAATCGCCTTTTCTGTCTGCTCGGAAATCACTGTAACCTTGACCGGAATAAAACCTTTGGCATTCTGTACAAACACGAAACTATTTCTACCCTGGCGGATAATCGCCTGCTTAGGCAATGCAAAATAATCTGTTGCAGCCGCAGTCAGATCCTGCGTCATGACATCCGCCTCCACGAATTGTCCTGGGGAGAGTTTCTCGGCATTCTGAAGGATTTCTGCACGCACATGCACAGTCTGATCGTTCTTGTTGATTGCACGGATGATCGTAATAATCTTGCCTTCCGCATCATGACTTGGGATCCTGACCAGCATGCCTTGACGCAGAACCGCGAGATGCTCCACTGGCGCATGAATTTCCAGCCATAGGGGTGACAAGCGCCCGATACGTAGCAAGGGTGTCGCGACATCCACACGCTGGCCGATACTCACCATTTGTTCCAACACCTGCCCGGCGATAGGCGCAACAAAGCTCACGCCATTGACATACTTCCCGCTGCGTTCCAGTTGGGCGATGCCTGCATCTGACATGCCACCGAGCCGCAGCGTCTGTTTTGATTGCGACAGGTTCGCGCTGGCATCTTCAAAATCGCTTTTCGTCGCGATATAGCGCCGCTCGGCAATGATGCCGTCTTTGAATAATTCGGCATCACGATCGAGACTGTTCTTCGCCAGGCGATAACGCGTAGCCGCTTGCAAGAAATCGCGTTGCTGGCTGACAAGCTCGGAACTGGTGATATGCCCCAACACCTGTCCTTTCTTTACCTCCATACCGGCTGCCACGTTCAGCACATCGATCAAACCGCCCTGCACCGCGCTGACGATACGTTCCTGACTGGTTGGGATGACAATCTCGCCAGGAAGTCGCAGCGTACTTTCCGCATTCGATTTGCTCATAGCTGAAACGACAACTCCCATCGCCTGCTGCTGCTTGGGTGTCATTGCTATCGTGCTATCTGCCGCATTGGCATTGGATATGCAGGCAATCGCCCACAGTAAAATGGATACTCTGACTAGTCTCATGGCAATACTCCCACTGCTTGGTTGTAGCGGGCTATATCCCACTGTAATTGAATTTTTTTGATGGAAAGCACACGCTCAGCCTCAAACGCCTGTGATTCGCTGCGTAACAGGCTAACCAGATCGGTCTCGCCCAGCTTGAAAGCTTTTCTAGCCAATTGCACGTTTTCCAGTGTAATTTGATTCTGCCTCGTGACTAGCTCCAGCTCTTTTCTGGTAACCAGCAGATTATGTTCCGCCTCATGCAGGGCGGTTTCCATACTCAGTCGCAATTTGTCACGCTCGGCCATCGTGCTGGCCAGATTGGATTCGGCACTGGCCATCAGCGGCGCATTACGCGTATCACTGGCAAACGGGATACGAACTTTGAAACCGATGCCATCGTTATAAAAATTATCATTTGGTCCACGCTGACTACGCGCAGATAAAATAAACTGCGGCGTATCCCGCCTTTCAACCGCAACCACCTGACGCTCATCTTTTGCTACTTCGATCTTGGCATTGGCTTCTTCAAGCAAAGGATGCTGGTCACTTAAAGCACTCAATTCCGAAAGCATCTCATCCAGATTTTCCGGCATCTCGTTTAGGCCCGTCAGAGCGATATAGCGATGCTTGGCATGTTTGACCTCAGCCTGTGCACGTATATACGCAGCCTCTGCCTGCAGGGTCTCGTTCTGCACTAGCATCAGGTCGGTTTTAGCGAGTTCTCCTGCACGAAAACGTATTGCGACATCCTGCTCCAGTTTTTGTGCGGTTTTAAGGCGTGACTCATACAAGGCCTGGTTGTCTTGATTCATACGAACATCCCAAACCGCATCTCGCAAAATACCAGCCAACTGTAACTTCAAGCCTTTGCGACTAGCGCCAAGCCCAGACTCCAAATCTTTAGCCAGTGCCTGACGTGCTGCACGCTGCCCTGGCAGCCATACAGGCATCTCCATTTCCACTTCCGATTCACGCTCACCCCGATTGCTGCCTATAGTGTCGTTTTGATGGCGAAACGTAACTGCTGGTGCATTTGGCAAAACCCCTTTGGCATGCATATCACGCGCTTGCGCCACCCCTGCCATTGCACTCAATACATGCTGTTGTGGGTTGCGTTCATATGTTTTGCTTAACACATCGCTCAAGCTCAATCGCGGATTGATGTTGACCTCGTCTTCATGCGCTTCCAACTGCACTGTCGGGTTGGCGATAGAACTAAGGCTGCTCAGCAGCAGCACCGCAAATACCAACCTCACCCAATTTTTTCTTACCAAGAAAAACATTATTCACTTCTCCATCCAGTTAGCTGGCATCCTACCTGCAAGCGCACTGCAAAGACATCCGCCAAAAGACGGATATCACCCACTCCATGCCTTGAAAACGCAATCACTGAAAAATATCAAGCTGCCTGGGATGCACATCGGCCTGACTCTTATGAGCGGATTCAGCAGAAAGTGTGGCTTGCTCCAACCAGCGACTGAGTACCTCGAGAACATACACTTGTTCCGATTCACTAAGCAAGTGGCCTTTTGGAATCTCATGCCATTTTTCCAGACAACCACGGCAGCAGGTGGCGGTCGCATGCTGCGCTACGAATACAGGGTGACCTTGCATAGGTGTCTGCTTGCCGTCATTGGCAATATATGCGGGGGCCAGACGTGCCTCCACAAAATCAACTGCATGTTTCAGCACCAACGATATGCCTTTATCTTGAAGATAAGCCAGATCTTTGCCTTGCAGCCTGAATTTTCTGCGGAACGGTGATTTAGCCAAACTTGCGAATAAATCGTCGAAATCACGCATCGTCAAATCACCTAATGCAGTTGATGCAATTCGAGGTTTCTGAGCTTGGGTGAAAACTTGGCAGTGACTCCTACAACAACTAGCGTCATCACCGCGCCAAACACGACAGAGGGCACTAACCCAAGCAGTCTTGCCGCGACCCCTGACTCGAAGGCTCCAAGCTCATTCGAAGAACCGATAAAGATGCCATTGATTGCAGAGACGCGGCCACGCATATCATCCGGTGTCGCCAACTGCATAATGGTAGAACGCAACACGACTGAAACACCATCGAAAGCCCCGGAAAGCAACAGAAACAATCCCGCCAACCAATATTGCTGGGTGATACCGAAGCAGATGATACACACACCAAAACCAGCAACCGACCACAACAGATAACGCCCAGCATGCAAGTTGATAGGGTGCCTTGCCAGATAGAATGCCATCATCATCGCCCCTACTGCGGGCGCTGCGCGTAGCACTCCCAGGGTTTCCGGGCCAAGCCGATAGACGTCATGGATGAATGCCGGCAACATTGCGACCGCGCCTCCGAGCAATACCGCAAACATATCCAGCATTTGCGCACTGAACAATATCTGGCTATTCCAGACAAAGCGCAAACCTTGCGCAATACTGGTGAACACCGGTGCCGTTTCCGCTGATGGTGGCTCTTCTACATGCAAAGTGATCAATGTGGCCGCAGCATTCAAGCACAACCCTGCTGTAATAGCATAAGCAACAGTCTTACCGGCAAACCCGACCAACAAGCCCCCTAAGGCAGGGCCGGCTATCAGCCCGACCTGAAAGACTGAGGTGCCAAGCCCTGCCGCACGGACATATGAGTCACGCGGCAGGATAATCGCCATGAGTGCGCTATAACTGGGGGCGATAAAGGCACGTGCCAATCCAGTAAACGCAATACTTGCGTAGATCCAGAACACGCTATTTGCCTGTAGGTATCCAGCTGCAATCGCTGTTAACGTCAGTCCGTTCATGCTCAGCATCAGTGCCGACAGTACGCCAAACCAGCGGCGCGAATAATGATCGACTGCATACCCGGCAAACAGAGCACTGGCAAAATACGGAATTACCTCTGCCAAGCCAATCAAACCAAGTGACAGCGGGTCGCGGGTGATTTCGTAGATATGCCAACCTACAGCAACCGCCATGATCTGGTATGCCAATACCAGCTGAATGCGGTAAGTAAGCAGCTTGGCAAACGCGAAACGGTTGAATGCAAGAATCTGAGAGATGGATTGCGGTGTAGACATAACTGAAATTATAGCCCAGGCTTGGCAACTAAGCTTTGGGCACACGCCACAGATACCAGCATGCAATCGTACGATAAGGTCTCCACGCCTCACCCATCTTAGACAACGCTTTTGGCTTGGGCGGATCGGGCAACTGCTTAAGACGCTGATAACCCAGCGCTATCCCGTAATCATCTGCTGGCAGAATATCCATCCGTCCCAAGGTGAAAATCAGCAGCATCTCTACCGTCCAACGACCGATGCCTTTAAGCTGAACAAGCTGCTCAATCAATGCTTCATCTGACATCGAGCTCGCAACAGTAAAGCTGGGAACCTTGCCAGATAAGGACCCCAAGGCAATCCCGTGAATGGTTTCGATTTTACGTGCTGAAAATCCACAGGCTTTCAGGGTATCAAAAGGCGTCTCTAACAATTGTTGCGGCCGGGGAAACAGTCCTTGATACACAGCAAGAAAACGTGCGAGAATCGCATCGCCTGCCTTGGGATGCAACTGCTGATATGCAACCGCTCTTATCAAAGCCTGATATGGATCGCGCTGCGGTTTTGCCTCGAACTGGCACGGCCCTAAGGCCATAATCAAATGCGCCCAGTCCTCGTCCAGATTTGCCAAAAACCTCGAAGCCTGCGTGTAGAATTGTGTTGTTGTCATGACAAGATTATGCACGACTTTTTTAACGAATCCATCCTGCAAATTACTGAAGATGCTTTTTTGCTGACAGGATTTGCCTTGCCTGAAATAGCGATGATTTGGCAGGACATACAAACTGTGATCTCGCAAGCGCCCTTAAGTAGCATGCAAACACAGGGCGGTCTTTACATGAGCGTACAAACGACGAGCTGTGGAGAATTAGGCTGGGTATCCGACCGCAAAGGTTACCGCTATTCACCTATTAACCCGCTTACAAGGCAGAAATGGCCCATCATGCCAGAAAGTCTGCGGCAGCTGGCGCAGTCTGCTGGAAGCAAAGCTGGATTTGCTGATTTTCAGCCTGACAGCTGCCTGATCAATCAATATAATATTGGCGCAAAGATGGGCTTGCATCAGGACAAAGATGAACGCGATTTTAGTCAGCCTATCGTTTCAGTTTCTCTGGGCCTGCCTGCGACTTTCCAATTTGGCGGCGCCAAGCGAAGTGACAAAACTGCCAAGGTACAGGTTCATCACGGCGATGTGGTCGTATGGGGCGGCACATCCAGATTGTATTTTCATGGGGTTTCGCCCATCAAGCCCGGCAATCATACTTTGCTGGGAATGCGGAGGATAAACCTTACTTTTCGCAAAGCAGGTTAAAATGCAGGGATGATAGTAGATTTACCCACCGCGATATCCAAACTTAAGGCTGGCGAAGTCGTCGCCATACCGACCGAGACCGTATACGGCTTGGCAGCGGATGCCAGTAATGACAATGCACTTGAGCAGATTTATGCCATCAAGCAACGCCCTGCCAACAACCCATTGATCGTGCATATTGCGGACATCAGCCATATAAACGACTGGGCCGCAGAATTCACGCCGCTGGCAGAGAGGCTGGCGCAAGCTTTTTGGCCGGGTCCATTGACCTTGGTGTTGCCTGCTAAAGCGCATGTCTCATCCCTTTTACGCGCCAACCAGCCTACTGTAGCTTTACGTGTACCTGACCACCCCCTCACATTGCAATTGCTCAAGCAAAGCGGATTGGCATTAGCGGCGCCATCCGCAAATAAATTCACTCAACTTAGCCCCACCACTGCAGCGCACGTGCAAGCAGGATTAGGAGATGCGTTGCCAGTGCTGGATGGCGGTCCATGCCAGATCGGTATTGAATCTACAATCGTAGCCGTGCAAGGCAATGATTGGCAAATGTTAAGGCCTGGAATGATTTCAGCAGCCACAATAGAAGCTGCTGCCGGCAAACCGGCCGTCAGTTTCAGTCAACCCATCAAGGCGCCCGGCCAACATGCGCTACATTATTCACCTCGTACGAAAATGCAGCTTGTGCCAAGCCGTAAGGAACTGATCGCACTCGCAAACGACTCCACAGCAGCACTGTTGATCGGCGAAGGCGTGCTACCCAATTGCAAAAGCTTTCAACTGAACAAGCATGCGCCGAATGTAGCCCAACATCTATATAGCACCCTGCACCAGATGGACGCTTTAGGCAAACAGCTGTTATTGGTAGAAACTCCTCCAGATGCGCCGGAATGGGCTGCCATCCTGGACAGAATGACCCGCGCAGCCAGTTAGATTCAGGCAAATTTTTATGCTTGTTTTTACTTAAAAAAGAGAGTAACTTTACTTTTGTGTTGTAAGAAATTGCGAGGAACGCGATGAACAACAAATACGGATTAGGTAGCAGTAAAGTAGCCTCTGAGCATCATGAGGTGCATCATAAAACCACCCCGCTTCACCCGGCAGAATGTGTACATTGCAGCAGTGCTGACTTGATATACAGCCCTACCATGCATGACCATCGCTGCAACAATTGCGGAGAATGGCAAAACGATGTGCCTCAGGGCTACTCGACAGGCCGCGCATCTAATTTTTGAAGCGTCGCATGTAAAGACAAAGCTTACCTTCAAACCGTTTGATGCGTTTTACAAGCGGCTAATCAACAACCCTGCGTGTTATGGTCTGCGGTGCAACCGTGCGCATCTTTCGCCGCGAGCGACAGACCGTCACCTTGCTTGATCAATGTCTGCGCCATGCGAGTAGCCACATGATTGGGTTGCAGTTTTAACGCGGCCTCAAAATGCATCATAGCAGTGGATTTCTTGTCTAGATTATATTGCGCATAAGCCAGGTAATAGTGCGCTTCAGCATTGCTTGGTTCGCTATTGACCCATGCCTCTGAAATTTTTTCCAAAGCCTGCCAGTCCTGATTTTGATATGGCCCAACAACCTGCATAAAATAAGGGCGTGCATTTTCAGGCGCATCCCAAAAAGGCGACACCTCAGTTTGAAGCGAAGTCGTTTCCGGCTTATCCATCAACGCCTTAACCCACTCGACAGGAACATTATAAAAATAAGCAGACCGCCCGGGGCTTTTGAACGTATTAAGTGCAATTAGGCGTCCTTGCGTGTCAAATACCGGGCTACCGCTGGCACCCATCACAAATGCAGCATCCGTGCGGACAATCATGCTATCTTCATATGGATATACCGCTTTGACGTTCCCATAAATGACTTGGGGTTTTGGAGGCCCTCCAGGGAAACCGATAGAAAATATCTCTTGTTCATACTGTAAATGTTTGGAATCGCCCAATTCCACCGGCTTAATATCCAAATATTGAAAACGCAGCAAACACACATCATGCTTCCAGTCAGCACGCAATCCCACTGGAGCAAAGCTATCTCCATACTTCGTGATATTGACTCCAGTAGCATTAGCCAGCACATGGCAATTGGTTGCGACCAGATCCTTATCCACCACCACACCAGAGCCTACCCCATGTCCGCCGGTTTTAGTCGTGACATGCACCTTAACTACAGATGCCTTGAGTTGGTATGTCAGTTCGTGATTCGGTTCTGCTGACGTAGCCATAGACAAGGTGAACAGTAACAAAAAAACGCTATAGCATTTATTCATCATGATGATCATTCTATAGAATAGTTTATTATGTTTAGCCTAATGCAAAAGTTTGTATGAATGTGTGCTTTTGGTCACAATCTGACAAAAAATTTGCGTGAAAGTCTCAGCAAACACTTGTAAAATGGAAGTTTAGACAAAAGAGTGGCTTACTATCATGCTTATTCAATCCCATATTGTTGACCTTGATACACCTACAGGTGTGATGCGTACTTACATTCACCGACCTAAAACCGACCGTAAGGTTCCGGCCATCCTCTTTTACTCTGAGATTTTTCAGCAGACAGGGCCCATTGAGCGTGCCGCCCGCTTTTTAGCCGGTCATGGCTATGCTGTTCTGGTGCCTGAGGTATTCCATGAGCTGAACCCTATTGGCACAGTTCTGGGCTATGACGATGCAGGGCGTGACAAAGGCAATGCAGACAAGTCAGCCAAAGATGTTGAAGACTACGATAGTGACAATCGTGCCATGATTGAATTTCTGAAAAAACAAGAATGGTATAACGGCAATCTGGGGGCAGCTGGTTTCTGTATTGGCGGCCATTTGGCATTCCGCGCCGCATTGCAGCCAGAAGTGAAAGCAACTGCATGCTTTTATGCGACAGATTTACATACCAACGTCATTCCTAACAAGCCGGGCCAGCACTCCATGGAGCGAATCGCCGAAATCAAAGGTGAGATGCTGATGATTTGGGGGAAACAGGATCCGCATATTCCTACCCCTGGCCGTGTGTTGGTTTACCACAAGATGCTCGACGCCAATCTCAACTTCACATGGCATGAGTTCAATGGCCAGCATGCCTTCATGCGCGATGAGGGCGACCGCTATGATGCCCAGCTGGAAGCGATTGGCTATCAGCTAACGCTACAGATGCTTGGCAGGGTATTGGCCTAAATTTTTAAGATTTCAAGCCGTAGTTAGATTTGATTTGGCAGTAAAAACAAGAAGTAACAATTTCCGAGCTTGCGCCACAAGCAAAAGCTTATTTTCATTTTAAATTACCCATTTAAGAGACTAGAACATTATGACCATAAAAAATGCTGATATTGGCCTGATTGGCTTGGCAGTGATGGGGCAAAACCTCGCCCTGAACATCGCGGATCACGGCTACACGATCGCCGTGTATAACCGTGACCCAAAAAAAATGCTGAACTTCATCGAAGAATGCAAAAAGAATGAGCCATCCCACGAGCGCGTAGTCGGTCATGCTGACCTTGCTTCATTCGTGTTGAGCATCAAACGCCCTCGCAAAATCGTGCTGCTTGTGAAAGCTGGCAGCCCAACAGATTTGACGATCAATGCTTTGTTACCATTCCTGGAACAAGGTGACATCATCATCGACGGCGGCAACTCCCTGTGGACAGACACAATCCGCCGCGAAAAAGAACTAGCAGCCAAAGGCATCGACTTTATCGGCTCCGGCGTATCCGGTGGTGAAATCGGTGCACGTTTCGGTCCTAGCCTGATGCCTTCAGGCAACCGCAAGGCGTGGGCTTCTCTGGAACCTATCTGGCGCGACATCGCAGCCAAGGTTGACCCGGATACTGGTGCCCCATTGGAGGGTGCAGCCCCTGGCAAACCAGTACAAGGCGGTTTCTCCTGTACAGAGTACATTGGTCCCGACGGTTCCGGTCATTATGTCAAAATGGTGCACAACGGTATCGAATACATTGACATGCAGTTGATTTGTGAAGCTTACTGGCTCATGAAGAACCTGCTTGGCATGCAAGCCGATGAAATCGGTAAAGTATTCGCCGAATGGAACAAAGGTGAGCTTTCCAGCTACCTGATTGAGATCACTGCAGACATCCTGCAGCAAAAAGACCCGATGGGTCCTGGCTTCCTGGTTGACAAAGTAATGGACGCTGCAGGCCAAAAAGGTACTGGACAATGGACTGCGGCGAACGCGCTTGAATTAGGTGCCCCAGCCAATGCGATTGCCGCTGCGGTTTATGCACGAGCCCTTTCCAGCGTGAAAGAAGAGCGTGTAGAAGCCAGTAAGATCCTGAAAGGTCCCACCTTGGTACAGGAAAAAGACAAGGCCGCCACGATTGAGGCAATCAAAAACGCGCTGTACTGTTCCAAGATCTGTGCTTATGCCCAAGGCTTCCAGCTCATGGACAAAGCGCAGGTGCAATACAACTGGAAACTCAATTTCGGTGAAATCGCTCAGATCTGGCGCGGCGGCTGTATCATCCGCGCTCGTTTCCTGCAGAAGATCACTGACGCATACGGCCGCAACTCACGCCTGAAAAACCTGATGCTCGACCCATACTTCACCACAGCATTGAACGAAGGTCAGGCTGGCTGGCGTAAAGTGATTGCGATGGCAGTGACTAACGGGGTGCCTGCACAAGGCTTCAGTGCAGCATTGGCCTACTATGATGGTTATCGCAGCGCCGTGTTGCCAGCCAACCTGCTGCAGGCGCAGCGCGATTATTTTGGTGCTCACACCTATGAACGCGTGGATCAACCTCGAGGTCAGTTCTTCCACTTGGATTGGCCAGAAAAAGGCCGACCACAACTTGCTATAGAGTAAGTAATAAGTTAAGAGCAAATAAAGAATATGGGGCGGCATAAGCTGCCCCAGTTTTTTACACTGTGCTTTTATTTAGTACACTACAGCAGAATGCTGCTAAGTTTATGTGTTATTTACACACAGTCGCTAACAGATTCTAAAAGCCGACTAAAATCTTTTTTACTTTTTAGCACTTTGAGGTTTTTTTCTTGCTCTTTAACTTTGTCTGATTTCTCGGATAAAGCAGGGGAGAAAATTTCTTCATGAAGTACATCTTTTTTAACTACGTTTGCTTGTTGCAGTTCCATTTCACTATCTTCCTTTTGGGATTAAAATCTATAGGAATTTTGTTCCTGTAATTATTAGGCAGCAATTTATCAAAAAAATTCATCAAACACATTGTTCTAGTCATGTTTTTTTAGAAACATGACAATTTGTGCTAGTAACGCGTCAAAATTGTTGCGGATTACACAAAAAAATTAATTTTTAGCGCTTCATATGTCTTGCATCAAAAAATAAGCAATTATTGCGCCAAAATAAAATCACTTTTGCAACCCATGCATAACAAAACTTCCGTAAAATATTGTTATTGGATATAAGTAGAAAATCATGCAAATTTGGATAAACGGCAAACAGAATGACTTTGAGTCTGAAAAAATGAAAATTGCTGATTTGGTCGGCATTCTCAATTTGACCGGAAAGCGCATCGCTATTGAGCGAAACGGAGAAATTATACCTCGTAGCCTGTATGCTGAAACCCTGCTGAAAAATGGTGACAAACTGGAGATTGTAGGCGCCGTAGGTGGCGGTTGATAAAAAATTATGATGAATGACGACTTGATTGTTGCGGGGAAACGTTATAACTCGCGGCTGCTGGTAGGTACTGGCAAATACAAAGACTTTACAGAAACACGCGCTGCGATTGAAGCCAGCGGCGCACAAATCATCACCGTAGCGATTCGTCGCACTAATATCGGGCAAAAAGCTGGGGAGCCTTCGCTTCTGGATTTCTTACCTCCTAGAGAGTTCACTTACCTTCCCAATACTGCCGGTTGCTATACGGCAGATGATGCTATCCGCACTTTGCGTCTGGCGCGAGAACTATTGGATGGTCATTCACTGGTGAAACTCGAAGTGCTGGGAGATCCACACACCCTATATCCTAATGTCATAGAGACAATTTCGGCGGCGAAGACCTTAGTCAAAGAAGGCTTTGATGTAATGGTCTATACTTCAGATGACCCCATCGTAGCAAAACAACTGGAAGATATTGGCTGTTGTGCCATCATGCCCCTGGCCTCTCTCATTGGCTCGGGCATGGGTATCCTGAACCCCTGGAACTTGCAGATCATTATCGACACAGTTAAAGTGCCAGTACTAGTGGATGCAGGAGTGGGTACGGCAAGCGATGCAGCAATCGCGATGGAGCTTGGCTGCGCAGGCATTCTGATGAACACGGCGATTGCTGGGGCGAAAAATCCGATACTGATGGCCTCTGCGATGAAAAAAGCGGTTGAAGCTGGGCGTGAAGCATTTCTGGCCGGCAGGATGCCGAAAAAGCTTTATTCCGCAAGCCCTAGCTCACCTACCAGTGGCATGATTGAGCGAATCGACTGATGGCATCATCTAAAAAGTATGCTTTCTCCGTCACGGTCAAGACTGAATATCTATCGGACCAGTCTAGCCCGGAGCAACAGCAATATGCTTTTGCATACACTATTACCATTACCAACGTTGGGCTTACAGCAGCCCAATTAATTAGCCGGCATTGGATCATCACCAATGCAAAAGGCGATATCAAAGAGGTGAAAGGTTTAGGCGTTGTAGGGGCGCAACCTCTTCTGGAGCCGCAGCAGCAGTTTGAATATACCAGTGGTTGCGTTCTCTCCACCCCTGCAGGGAGCATGCATGGCAGTTATTTCTGTGTAGCCGCTGATGGGGAAAGGTTTGAAGTGGATATCCCCGAGTTCATTCTCTCTGTGCCTCAAGTATTACACTGAATGAAAAGATATCTTGTTTTTCTGGTAGTGCTAATCATATGTTCCGCGTGTGGCCAACGCAATGTAAAGCCGACGCCGCCAATGCCTAAAGCCCCAAGCTGCACTTGCCTTCCAACCGAAACAATATCTGCTGTCCCGGTTCCTGAAGTGCCCAAGAATGGCGAAACCAAACCCGGCGAAGCAGTCAAAATTGCGGATTATGGCCTATTAAAACCGAGTCGCTGGGAAGCGATAGAAGGTTTACAAGAGGACAATCTTGCCGCGGCTTGGGGTGCTTGGCAATTGAGCTGCAGCACCCTTAAATACAAACCGCAATGGCAAGCTGTTTGCAACGCCACAAACGGGTTAGGTACCCCAAGCAATGCACAGGTCATGGAATACTTGACACAGAATTTCGAGGTCTATCAGGCAACCAATCTTGACAACACTGATATCGGCCTAATTACCGGTTATTACGAACCTATTTTAAAAGCGAGCCGAAACAAATCCAGCGTATACACACAGCCGCTATATCGCCAACCCGATGACTTGATTACCGTAGAATTAGCAGATATCTTCCCAGAGCTGAAATACAAGCGTGTGCGCGGTAAATTGCAAGGCAACAAGCTGGTACCCTATCTTACACGTGCAGAAATAGAATCCAATGCAGCATCATTGAATGGTAAAGAGCTGGCTTGGTTGAGCGACCCTGTCGATGCGTTCTTCTTACAGATTCAGGGGTCTGGATTGTTACGGCTCGATAACGGTGAGCAGGTGCATGTAGGCTATGCCGACCAGAACGGCCATACATATAACTCGATTGGCCGTATTCTGATTGAGCGTGGGGAGCTAACTGCTGATAAAGCCTCGATGCAGGGCATTAAACAATGGGCGGCAAACAACCCTGGCAAACTGAGAGAAGTGCTTAACTACAATCCCAGTTATGTTTTCTTTCGAGAGTTGCCCGGTGAATTACCAGGTCCGCTAGGCGCACTAGGAATACCAATCAGCTCGGAACGTAGTGTTGCCATAGACCCCAAATTCATCCCGTTGGGCGCGCCTGTTTTTCTATCTACCACGCTCCCGAATTCGGAGAAACCGCTAAAACGTCTGATGATGGCACAGGATACGGGTGGGGCTATTAAGGGCGGCGTAAGAGCGGATTTCTTTTGGGGTGCTGGAGAAAAAGCAGGGCAATTGGCTGGGGCGATGAAGCAGAAAGGTAAGATTTGGGTGTTGCTGCCTAAAGGCTTTTTCAGCAAGCAATAAACATCCACTATGGCACGCCCGGAATTCCAAATCAGGTCACCGCGCCATACTTATATCAAAAATTCTTTCATTATACGGACTACATGCCTGCAAACCGCATCTGAATGCACCTTACAAGGAATCGAATAACGCAATGAAGCGCGCATGCGCGAGCAGCAATAAAAAAGCGCCTGCATGAGGCGCTTTTTAGCGATGTCACGTTTGAACTTATTTGTTCATGACGTACATGGTCACTTCGAAACCGAAACGCATTTCAGTAGCAGCTGGTTTTGTCCACATAGTAGTTTCTCCTTTTCTTTAAATTCGTTAATTTTGTATTAACGTAACAAGCATATTACTGATGCAGCATGAAAAGAGAGATGTCAAAACTGCTTAAATGCACTTCATGAAATTCATGAGAAAAAGCTACGAATGCTTTTGCCAAGCTTTTTGATACCCTTGCGGCCTACGCGACGTTTCAGCCAGACTTTGCTATCGTAGAGATAGAAAGGGATTTTATGGAACCACTGCAACTGCCTGCCAGACAAGCCAAGATAATGCCCCAGGAACCGCTCCCTCTCTGGCCAACCCAGTTTCTGTCCAGCACGCGTCAGGTCCGCCAGACGCTGATGCATGGGAATGCCAAAATCGCTAAACCTTGCACGCGCAGTATCGATGAGAGTGAATTCTAGCGTGGACTCATCGATTATCTTGACCAAGATATTGCCTCCTGACAAATCCCTGAAATAACATCCGCTAAGATGCATCTTGGATATGAATCTGGCTAAATGTGCGTAAACCGTTTCCTGACCAACGCCTAGATAACTGGTCTCGCCTGCTGCAAAAGCACTGAACATCTGGCCTATGTGGCAATCTACTTGAGCAAGCTCGCAAATATAAAAATTTTGTCTCAGGCTCTTGTCGCCAACCTTCTCAAAAAAAGCCAAAGGACGAGGCGTTTCAATGCCGCGACGCAACAGTTCCATCGCTCCGTTCCAACTACGTCGAGCCTTGCTGGGACGGTGCCTATCCAGTAAAACTTTATGCCAGTACATTTTTACCGGCTTTTTGATGGCAATTTGCAGCGAGTCGTCCAGCGGATGCTGCATCGACCAGATGACGTTCCTGGCATGGCGCAGACTTTCTGACTTTTGCGGTAACTGTAAAGAGTCAGGATTCAATATTGCTAATACCTGTTCAACTTCGGCTTGGTTGCGCACTGCAATCAGCCCGGCCCAGCCAGCCTGAGGGCATGTGAAATATCGGGTTTCCGGCATGTGTGCATCAATCGACAACGGTATCTTGATATGCGGATTTTCAACCAACTCGACCTTAAACCCCGCAGGCCAAGTCAGATAAATCGGTGTCTCGCAAATCAAGTCCGGCGTCTCATCGACGAAATCTTTACCGTCACGGTGCTGAAAAGTCGCTGCTGCAAGAGTTGTCTGTGCATAGACCTCGTTCAAAGGCAATGCTTTGCCGTTGATCGTCCACGCCACATGCACGTGTACGCCACTTTGGAGGAAGTCATGAATCTCCAAGCCAGCGCTTGTGGCATGCGTGCCAACATATTGCGAACCCGCCAGTCTTGATGCAACGGTTTGCATGGCAAAAAAGCTGGGATGAGTTTGATAGTCGAGAATATTGCCGTCTGCCCGCTGATAGCGTGCAATTCTTTCTAAAGCCGGGTAATCAGCGTCTTTCAAACCATCGCTGATCAACCCTTCCCTATGACATAGCAACGTACCCCAAAACGCCTGCCTAAGTGCCCCGCTTGCTGCCAGTAAAGTAAAATAACGGGTCAGGTAATCTGCCTGCTTTTGTGCGCCATGCGCCAGCTTGCGTTCAATACGATAAATAGCCCAGAATGCCCCAGTACTCACGGTATCAGGCACTTCAAAATCTCGTCCTATCTTTTGCAATAGCCGCGCTTTTTTGACCAAATTGAATTTCAGCAGAGTTGCCCACCGATACTTCAAAATACGGTGGTCAAAGCGCTCGGGCTCACTGACGCGTTCAACAAACAAATTATCGGAGTGATAATCAGGTAACTGCTGCCGCTTACGCAACGTCTTCAGCAAGTGGACATTATAAAGCGGCTCAAAATCCTGGATGTTCGCTGCCAAAAGTGAAATGTTGCGCGGCTTTATCGCCTGATAAGCGATCTGCCAGGCAGAATAAAACCCCGCCCAGGTATACCCAGACCAGCGTTTACGGTTGAGCGTGTTGCCAACCTCGAATTGACAGACTCGTGTACCAAACCGCGCCAGCACTGTATGGACGAATGCCTGCCAGTGTAACTGCTCTTCAGTAGTATGCATTGACTTGGCTGATTCAAAAGGGGGAATCAATCGCAAAGTGACAAAAAACCCTGCTTCCATCAAGGCATCACAAAACCTCCCCTGAAAACCAATCAGGTCATCGTAACTCAAGTCGACACGTACCTGTTTGATTCCCAGAATCCTCAACTGCGAGATGATGTAAGCATCTGTAGCAGGATCTGGATTACTCGCCACGCCAACGCCGAAAAAATCTTCCGGCACTGCATGATGCTCAAGCGGAAGATGACCTTGGGGTATCCTCAATCCTGCACGAAGGATGTAACACAGGCCATCATACATCACCCGCACAGTCAGCATGGAAGATTGATTCGACATCAGGGCAAGCGATAACGTTGTTCTTGATACAGCATCGTCGGCAATAATGAATTCGCAAGTGCGCGCTGTTGCAACTCAGACGCGTCTGCGGGTGGTAAAGTTTCTTTTAACCGCTTGTTGCTTGCATCGTAAACCCCATGCGCTGGTTTCTTCCCCTCACGCAACACCACCACCCGATTTTCCTTTGCACTGCCTTCCATCCATGCAAAATTCTGGTTGTATTGCATCATTGCACGGCCATTATCATATGTACGAGACATATCACGGCCTGTCATAGGTGTTTCAGCTCTAACCCCCATCAACGATAAAACAGTCACCGGCAAATCTAGCTGGCTGGTAATGGTATCGATTACCTTGGGTTGAATATCTGCCCCTAAAATCAAGCCAGGAATATGGAAGCGCTCTATCGGTACCAAGGTATCACCTCGCACCCGAATGTCATGGTCAGCGACGACTAAAAAGACTGTATCTTTCCAGTAAGGAGATGCCTGCGCCTTTTTAAAGAACTCGCCAATCGCGTAATCCGCATATTTCACCGCATTATTCTCTGTTGCCTTAGGCTGTTCATAAAGCTCTATCCTGCCATCAGGGAATTCAAACGGCGCATGATTACTGGAACTGAAAGCCAGTGTAAAAAATGGCTTTCCACTGACATGATGTGCCATTAGTTGGTCATGCGTCTTGTTAAGCAGATCCTCGTCCGACGCGCCCCAACTGCCAACGAATACCGGGTTCTTATAATCCTTTTGCCCGTAGAGATGCTTGAAACCATTGCCCATGAAGAAGCTTTGCATATTGTCGAAATGCGTCTCCCCTCCATAGATAAACTCGGTGGTATATCCTAACCTTGACAAAAGATCAGCGAGTGTAAAAAAACCTTTCTGGCTCAGATCCAGCTTGACTGTACTGTCTGCAGGTGTAGGCTGAAAACCAGTCACGACGGCCTCGATTCCACGAACTGAACGTGTTCCCGTAGCATATAATTGTGTGAACCAGATACCCTGCGATTTAAGTTTTTCCAGATTGGGGGTTACAGGCACGCCGCCTAGCGACTCCACAAAAGTTGCACCTAGGCTTTCTTCCAAGATGATCACGAGATTCAGAGGCTTATCGCGCTTGATGCTTGGCTCGAGCATTTTGAGTGTTGGAATGTCGGCATCACGCGCACCTGTCAAACGGAAAATCTCGTTTCTTGGCATTTTGCCGTAAATCTCGCCAGACTTTGACTCATGCTGCAAGCTATAAACCGCATAGAAAACCGAATATGCGGAGTTCAAGACAAGGCTATTGACCATGCTGTCCGGGGTAATCGCAAACAGCGCTGGGTTCGCTGGCCTGTGCCCCAATGAGGAGCGAATACCGGCAAGAGTGAGCACTAACACTAATGGATAGACCAGCCAGACTTTCTTGGAAGACCAATCTAATTTCGTACTTAGCCATGGCCGCATAAAGCGCCGCATCCCCCAAAACGCTAAAGCCGTCGCGCCGATACCAGCGAAAACATCTATCTTAAAACCACGCCATAGCATGGTGAACACCTCATTTGGGTATTTCAGGTATTCGACGAAAATGCGGTTGGGGCGTACGTCATATTCTGTGATGAAGCCTGGCGTACTCGCCTCAAGAAAGACCAGCAAGGCCAATCCCAGCACTACCCACCAATAAGTGAGCTTATGCCAGATTTTGAATAATCTGGCATTTACCAAAAAAGGCGCTAGCAATAATGGTAACAATGCCAAGAGGCCCAACTGTATGACGTCCACACGCACGCCCTGAAGAAGAACCTCCATCAACTTGCCAGTAGCATTCACACGATCGAATTTCCACAGCACCAGACCAATACGCGAGAGGGACAGTAAGACTAGTCCAAGCAACAACATCGCAACCAGCGGCGCAAATGGGCCTAGCTTATTAGAAACTCGAAAGATTGCTGCTTGAAAAGCCTTGAAAAGATTGTTTGAAAACTGCGCTATATGCATTCAGATGACACTCTGAAAGAAAACGTGATTATAACCGCAAAGATATTCAATATTCATTTCCTTTAATGCTATACAACATGCTTTCGTTTAAGCCAGGATACAAAGTCATGGTATAGACGTGGCTGCCTCCAGCACAAGTAAAAGATAACCATCACGTGCAAACATGCAGTGATCAAAAATAGTTGCGGAATATTTAAGCCATAGCTGAAAAGCCACACTGAGAATGCCGCCGAAACCACCATAAAAAAAGCGTTCAGGATATTATTGGCTGCAATAAGCCGCGATTGATGACTTTTAAGCCCTGCAGTCTGAACAAAAGTGTATAGCGGAACGATGTAAAAACCAGCAAAAATTCCGACGAGAACAACATCAGCCAGTAGTCTGTGACAGACAAAGTCATAGAATAAGAAACTTTGATAGTTAAAATTTGCGCCTGAAGGTATGGTAAGCATTGCTCCCGTGTGAGCAAAATCTAAACCAAAAAGTGCCATCCCAATCCCGCCAAACAACACCAAGCCGAGTTCCACTCTACCCTTGGCGAGTTTTTCACACATCAACGAGCCAACGCCGATACCTAATGAAAAAACGCTCAGTAACAAGACGAACACGCTCTCGTCGCCATGTAGCACATTCTTGGCAAATACCGGAAACTGCGCCAAAAGCACCGCCCCATAGAACCAGAACCAGGAAATAGCAATCAGAGTCACCCAGATTACCTGATGATTCCAGGCGAATTTAAGATTCACCCATGTTTCAATGACAGGATTCCACTTAACCTTCAGGGAATCATCCGATGGAGCTGAATAGGGGATACCACGACTACTAAGGTACCCAAGCACGGCAAGGCCAATCACTATCAAACTCATCGTAAAGTTACTGGCATTAGCCAGCCAAGCCCCCAATACCTGCCCAAGCAAAATCGCCACAAAGCTGCCCATTTCCAGCATGCCGTTGCCTCCTATCAATTCATTTTCCTTGAGATGTTGCGGCAAATAGGAATACTTGACTGGTCCAAAAAGGGCTGAATGCAGTCCCATCATCAACAATGCCAGACTCAACAGCCAAAGGTTACGCAAAAAGAAACCGGCACTGGCGAACAGCATAATGCCAATCTCAAACAACTTAACAAACCGAATAAGCTGTGATTTCTCAAATTTGTCGGCAATCTGACCTGCTGTCGCAGAAAATAAAAAGAATGGAAGAATGAACACGCCTGGCAGGATAGTCGCCAGCTTCTCGCCTGATATTTGCGTCAAGGTTGCAGTGTGGAATGTAACCAGCGTAATCAGCGCTGTCTTGAAAACGTTGTCATTGAATGCCCCTAAGAACTGCGTAAAAAAGAAAGGGCGAAAACGCTGCTCCTTGAGCAGCTCAAACTGCGAACTCATGCCGAATCAGGCGCTCTCTGCCATTTGCTTCAATGTCACGTAATCTGTTTTACCAGTCCCAAGCAATGGCAATTCTTCCACGCGAACGATTTTACGAGCAATAGCGATTTCAGGATGATTCAGGTTTTTCGCCACAATCTGCAAGTCCTCGCGCTTGAGCGCAGGGTCTGTGGTGAACAGCACGATATTCTCTCCGCGTTGCACATCCGTCTGCGTACTTGCAGCATGCTGGTGCTCTGGCGCGGCGATATTAGCGATTTTCTCTACCACTTCCAGCGACACCATTTCGCCAGCCACTTTGGCAAAGCGCTTCACGCGACCTTTGATATGAATAAATCCCTGCGCATCAACTTCAACGATATCCCCCGTGTCGTACCACCCCTCATTAGGCGGATGAAGAATTCCTGGATTGTCATACAGATAATAACCCATCATCACATTTTCACCGCGTACGTGTAACAAGCCACCAGTATTGATACCAGGCACAGATTCCAGCTTATGCTCCAACCCTGGAATGAATTGACCAACACTACCATTCAAATTCGCCATCGGAGTATTGGCCGAAAGAACGGGAGCGCACTCGGTAGCTCCATAGCCCTCGAGGATACGAATGCCGAATTTCTCACTGTAGATCCTGCGCACTTCGTCATTTAGTTTTTCCGCACCCGCCACCACGATACGCAATTTATAGAAATCATAAGGGTGTGCGTACTTTGCATAGTTGCCAAGGAATGTACTTGTCGCGAAGAAGACTGTGCAGCCTCGATCGTAGATTATTTCTGGTATCGCTTTGTATTGGAGTGGAGATGGGAAAATATGAATCTTGATGCCATTCAGGATTGGCAGCATGGAGCCAGTAAAGCCAAATGCGTGAAAAACCGGCAATACCATCATGAATTTGTCACTCGGATTAAAATCCAGAATAGCCATGATTTGGGCAATGTTGGCCAATATACTTTTATGTGAATGTACCACACCTTTTGGCTTGCCTTCTGAGCCAGACGTGAATAAAACTACCGCTGGCTCCTCAGGCAGATTCGTCTCCATCACCGCACGCGGATAATGCAGGGCGTAACCCATCAGCCAAGCACGATCGACTACTCCAAAATCTGCTCGTAAATCTTCAAGGTAGAGAATGTTCAGGTTCGTCAAACCTTCCACCACATTCTCCAGCTTGGCTGTTTCGATAAATTTGTGTGAAGTGATGACTGTTTTGACTTTTGCCGCAAAGCAGGCATTCTGCATGCCAGAAGTGCCTGAAGTGTAATTCAGCATCGCGGGTACGCGGTTAAAAGCCGTCATCCCCAGCACCAGAGCCATGGTATTGGTGATATTGGGCATGAGCACGCCTACCGTTTCGCCGCGCTCACTTACTTTGGTTACAATGCGGCCTAATGCCAGACTTTTTTTGAGCAAAACCTGATAGGTTTCCTCAACCTCGTTTAAGTCCTCAATCAATTTATAGTCTGCACCAAACTTGTCTATTGCATCCAGAAAAGCTTCAAACAAAGTCCGGCTTTTCTGCGACTGGAAAAGCATCTTCTGCATCACGCTGCGCATCCCCTCGCCCGCTATACGACGGCGTTGCTTGCCAGTCGGGAAGCCGTGATGCGTTGCTTTCGGCATGACGATATTCGTGGTGTGCATTACGGTAAGCGTTACCTTCGGTAGCAACCGTTTGGGATGGTGTCTCGTCAGACGGCCAAAGTAAGACTCAGCAGCCCCATCAATCCGCACTGGCAGTATCTTTGCCCCGGTTTTGCCTGCCACAAAGCCAGGGCCGTCATACACCTTCATCAGAGAGCCTGTCAGCGTAATTCTGCCCTCGGGGAAAATAACGACATTCTCGCCGGCCTCTAAGAGCTTGATGACTTTTTTCATGGCATATGGGCTAGTTGGATCGACTGCCAGATAAGAAGTTAGCCGCAAGAACTGCCGGAACCACCAATTCTTCAGTACTGTTTTGTGTACGACATAAGTAGCTTTTTTTGGCAGGAATAGGCCTAGCAGCAGACCATCCAGAAAGGACTCATGATTGGCGACAATCAATATGCCGTTTTCTTCAGGCACATTCTCCAATCCATGGACTTTGACTCGAAATAAAAACTTACAAACAAAACGCAACACACCAGCCAGCATGCCAGCTCCCCCTATATATCGTGTTGAATGTAGTTCAATACATTTTCTATTGCCTGATTATGGGCGATTTGTTCATCCAAAAAAAGACTTCCTAGCCATTTTTTTAAATCTTATGATATTCCGAGAATAAAAAACGGCCCGCTTAGCGGGCCGTTAGAGATAAGAGCAAGCTATTTCTATTATCAAGCGTGATATGCACGCTCACCATGCTCTGTCGTATCCAAACCTTCACGCTCGGACTCTTCAGATACACGCAAGCCAATCAGCAAATCAACTACTTTGAGAGAGATGAATGCAACCACAGCTGAAACCACAATGGCTGTTACTACTGCGTAGATCTGTGCTGTCATTTGTGCACCAAAGTCGTAAGCCGCTACGCCATTCGCTACATAATCTACTACACCAGCACCACCTAAGGCAGGGTTGACGAACACGCCCGTTGCCAAAGCACCGAATATACCGCCAACCGCATGCACACCGAATACATCCAATGCATCATCGTAACCGAACATGTATTTCACTTTAGTCACGAAGAAGTAGCAGATTGGTGACACCAGCAGGCCAATGATGATAGCACCCATAGGACCCACGAAACCACAAGCTGGGGTGATTGCTACCAAACCAGCTACAGCACCGGAAGCAGCACCCAACATAGATGGCTTGGACTTACCGAACCATTCAACAAACATCCAGGAAATGGTTGCGGCACCTGTCGCAATCATGGTGTTGATGAATGCCAGAGCTGCGTAGCCATTAGCTTCCAGATTGGAACCAGCGTTAAAACCGAACCAGCCCACCCACAACAAGGATGCACCCACCATCGTCAAGGTCAGACTGTGTGGAGTCATGGCTTCCTTACCGTAGCCGATACGCTTACCAAGTACGATACATGCAACCAAACCAGCTACCCCAGCGTTGATATGCACCACGGTACCACCAGCAAAGTCGAGCGCACCTTTAGCCCACAACCAGCCAGCATTAGCCAACACAGTATTCAGTGATTCAGCTGTTGTAATCGCATCCGGGCCATCCCAGTACCATACCATATGTGCCATTGGCAGATATGCAAAGGTAAACCACAAGACCATGAATGCTAGCACTGCGGAGAACTTCATACGCTCAGCAAAAGCACCGATAATCAATGCTGGCGTGATAGCTGCGAATGTCAGTTGGAAAGCCACGAACATATACTCAGGGATATACACGCCCTTACTGAAGGTAGCAGCGATAGATTCCGGTGTGACGCCAGACAGGAACGCCTTGCTCAAGCCACCGAAGAACGGACTGCCGCCAGTGAATGCCACGCTGTAGCCATAGATTGCCCATAGCACACCCATCAATGAGAAGATCACAAAGGTTTGCATGAGTACGGACAGCATGTTCTTCTGGCGCACCAAACCGCCATAGAACAGTGCCAGACCAGGAATCACCATCAGACTCACCAGCACGGTAGCCACGATCATCCAGGCAGTATCGCCCTTGTTAGGTACCGGAGCTGGAGCCGCAGCCGGTTCAGCTGGAGCTGCCTCGGCAGGTGCAGCTTCTGTTGGCGCTGCTTCAGGTGCAGGTGCGGCCTCAACAGCAGCCTCTGTAGCCACTACAGCATCTTCAGCATAGCTGATTGTGGAGGTTGTCAAAGCACTCACGCCCAACAATGTAACCAATGATAAAACAGATAAAAGTTTCTTCATGTTAGTGCCCCTTATAGTGCATCCGGGCCAGTTTCACCGGTACGAATCCGGTAAACTTGCTCAAGGTTGAAGACAAAGATCTTGCCGTCGCCAATTTTTCCGGTCGCAGCTGATTTCTCAATAGCATCTACCACCTGATCCAGCATGTCGTCCTTGATGGCGACTTCCAGCTTCACTTTAGGTAGAAAATCCACCACATACTCTGCTCCGCGATAGAGCTCGGTATGGCCTTTCTGACGTCCAAAGCCTTTGACCTCGGTGACTGTGATGCCTTGTACGCCGATATTCGACAAGGCTTCACGCACCTCATCAAGCTTGAACGGCTTGATAATTGCAGAAACAAATTTCATGCTATGCCCCTTTAAAAATTAGAAGGTACGACCCACGGTTACAACAAAACGACCATCACTCAAATTCTTGGTTTCTGTGCTTCCGTTAAAGCTAGAACCGCCATAACCCTTATCGCCCCAATAGCTGTCGTTGCTGGAATCTACATAGTAAAGGCCTGCGTTCCAACCTTCGGATTTACCAATGCTGAAGCCCTTGCTCAAACCGACCTTCCAGTCAGTGTAATCTGGACTGGTGCGCTCTGTTGTAGCGGATGGAAACTGACCAGAACTGGATTGGTAATTAACATCCAATTTGCCTGCCACGTTCAGGTGACCTACGTGACCGATCAAGGTCAAGCCCCAGAATGGCAATGGGTAAGCAGCGTTCAACTCAATATAGGTTGAACCGCTAGTGCCGCCATCCCAACCCGTTTTTCTCTCTGCCCCGAACCAGTCACCCAAGGTCACAGAAGCTTTGGCACTCAGCCATTTGTAAGAAACACCAAAGTTAGCCTCGTAAGTATCCCAACGGCCACCTTGTGGCGTTTGATTAGGAACACCTAAATAGTTATATTTTTTCCAACTGCCGCCTGGATAGAAGTAGCCATACAAACCAGCCGTCCAGCCCAAGCCTTCAATCGGGGTGCTACCGTTATAGCCTGCATATGCATCAAGCTCTAAGTTAGCATCAGGGTACGTGTTTGGCGTTACATTCGAACCCCAAACCCCTGCATAGAAACCGCTGCTATGGCTAATGTCAAAACCACCTTGTACCGCTGGCTTATGCCAGCTTTGAGAGATACCACGGAAATAGTAATCAGATACAAAACCGATGTTGGCGGTTGCCGTCCAGTTTGAAGCCGGTTCTGCTGGAGCTGCTGGTGCAGCTGCAGGAGCCTCGTCAGCAAAGGATGTTGCCGGCAGTATAAAAATACCTAAAAGAGCGGTTGCTAAAAGTGATTTACGCATTGCGTTTCCCCTTTAAAAGTTATAGAAATGATCAAAAATTAGTATTCAAAAATACGTTCAACTCTCAGCAATGATTGTGCCAACTAAATAATCATTTAAAATCAATATGTTAAATAATCGTTAAGCATTGAATCAGAAATCTATAAGGCATAAAAAACCTGTTAAACTGCTAAAAAAGCACAAGGACTGAACATGATAGACAACAAAGCAATAGAGGATTTATCAATAAAAATCAGAGAGTTAGCTGAAAACTCTCCGATAGGAGACTTGAAAAGTAATGTCCACGCACTACTTCGGGGCGCTCTCACCAAAATGGAGCTTGTGTCCCGCGAAGAATTTGATATTCAGACCGAGGTATTGCGTAAAACCAGGGAGAAGCTGGAAAATTTGGAAAAGAAACTAGCCCAGCTAGAAGAAAAAGCCGGATAACGATGAGTTTAGCTGTACTTTACAGCCGCGCGTTGAGCGGCATGAACGCTCCCGAGGTGGTGGTGGAAGTGCATCTGGCCAACGGCCTGCCCAGCTTCACCATTGTTGGCTTGCCGGAAGCGGAAGTAAAGGAAAGTAAAGACCGTGTCAGGGCAGCGATCCAGACAGCGCAGTTCGAGTTCCCGGCCAGGCGCATCACGGTCAATCTTGCGCCCGCCGATCTGCCCAAAGAAAGCGGCCGTTATGATTTGCCGATTGCTTTGGGCATTTTGGCAGCCAGCGGACAAATTCCCAGCGACAAATTAAAAGATTATGAAATTGCCGGTGAATTGGCGCTCACCGGCGAGTTGCGTGCGATACGCGGCGCATTGGCGATGACGTATCAAATGGCACAAAACAGTGCAAAAAAGAAGCGTGCATTCATTTTGCCCCAATTAAGTGCCCAAGAAGCCAGCCTGGTCAAGAGTACATTGATTTATCCGGCCAAATGTCTGCTTGAAGTATGCGCTCATCTAACTGGACATACTTTGCTCAATGAATATCAGCCCGAAATAAGCATCTACCCCGCATCATATCCTGACTTCTCCGATGTCAAAGGCCAAAATCAAGCCAAACGCGCTTTAGAAATTGCCGCCGCAGGTAGCCACAGCGTACTTATGTCAGGCCCGCCCGGCACTGGCAAGAGCATGCTGGCGCAACGCTTTGCCGGAATTTTGCCTGAAATGACCGAACTGGAAGCTTTGGAAAGCGCCGCCATACAATCACTCAACAATGGTTTTAAGCTAGATAACTGGAAGCGCCGTCCTTATCGCGCCCCACATCACACCGCTTCCGGCGTAGCACTGGTAGGCGGTGGCGGCATTCCCAGGCCAGGTGAAATATCACTTGCCCATCATGGCGTATTGTTTCTGGATGAATTGCCGGAATTCGACCGTAAAGTACTGGAGGTGCTACGTGAGCCGCTTGAATCCGGGCATATCACCATCAGTCGTGCAGCTCGCCAGGCGGACTTTCCAGCCAAATTTCAGCTAATCGCCGCGATGAACCCGTGTCCATGCGGCTATCTAGGACACTTCAACAACAAATGCCGCTGCACACCCGACCAAATTGCACGCTACAGAGCAAAAATCTCCGGGCCATTGCTAGACCGGATCGATCTGCATATCGAAGTACCTGCATTAAAAGAAAACGAACTCATCAGCAAGACGAGCAATGAATCCAGCAAAGACATTCAGGCTAGGGTCGAAGCAGCACGTCAGATTCAGCTGCAACGCCAGGAAAAACCTAACAATGCACTAGGCACACATGAGATAGAAGCCTTATGCCAACCGGATGAAACCGGTTTGAATTTACTTAAAACCGCCATTGCAAGACTAAACTTATCTGCACGAGCATTTCACCGCATCCTGAAAGTCGCCCGCACGATTGCAGATTTGGCAGATAGCCCACAAATCCAAACTGCACATGTGGCAGAGGCAATCCAATATCGACGGGGCGAGACGAATTGAACGCCCCGGAAGCCGCATGGATATTGGCCTTCAGGGCATGCTAAAATATCACTTTAAATCTGTCACATATCGCCATGAGCACAATCCAGCCCAGCCCTATCGAACTTCAATTGCGTGAGCTACTGCAACAACGCATCCTGATTCTGGATGGCGCGATGGGTACCATGATTCAGCGCTACAAGTTGACCGAGGCGGATTATCGCGGTGAGCGCTTCAAGGATTTTCAAGGCCCGGCCGGCACACGCCAGTTGTTTGTCAAAGGCAACAACGAGCTCTTAAGCCTCACACAGCCCCAAGTCATCCAAGAAATCCATGAGCAATATCTGGCAGCGGGCGCTGACATCATCGAGACCAATACCTTTGGTGCCACCGCCGTTGCACAAGATGATTACCACATGGCACACCTGGTGTACGAAATGAATGTGGAATCTGCCAAGCTTGCTAAAGCAGCATGTGCAAAATATAGCACAGCAAACAAACCTCGCTTTGCTGCAGGCGCATTGGGGCCGACACCCAAAACTGCCAGCATATCTCCTGATGTCAACAACCCCGCGGCGCGCAATGTCACTTTTGATGAGTTGGTAAGTGCTTACTTGGAACAAACGTATGCATTAGTCGAGGGTGGCGTAGATATTCTTTTGGTCGAGACGATTTTTGACACGCTCAACTGTAAAGCTGCGCTGTTTGCCATTGATACGTACTTTGAAGAATCCGGCAATCGATTACCCATAATGATTTCTGGCACGGTCACAGATGCCTCTGGCCGCATTTTATCAGGGCAAACCGTGACTGCTTTCTGGCATTCGGTAAGGCATGCCAAACCACTCACCATCGGGCTCAACTGCGCACTTGGCGCTACCCTGATGCGCCCTTATGTGGAAGAGATCTCCAAAATCGCCGACACCTTCGTCTGCATTTACCCCAATGCCGGACTGCCCAATCCGATGAGCGACACCGGCTTTGACGAAACACCGGAAATCACCTCCAGCCTGGTAAAAGAATTCGCCGAAAGCGGTTTTGTGAACATCGTAGGCGGCTGTTGCGGGACAACCCCCCCGCACATCAACGCGATTTACGAGCAAGTGAAAAAGATCAAGCCGCGCAAGATACCCCAAGTTCCAATATCCACGAGACTTTCCGGGTTAGAGCCATTCATCATCAACGATGAATCACTATTCGTGAACGTGGGTGAGCGTACCAACGTGACTGGCTCCAAAGCCTTTGCACGCATGATCATCAATGAGCAATACGAAGAAGCGCTGAGCGTTGCACGCCAGCAAGTGGAAAACGGTGCGCAGGTCATCGACATCAATATGGACGAAGGCATGCTGGACGCAGTGAAAGCGATGACTCACTTCCTTAACCTGATCGCTTCTGAACCGGATATCGCACGCGTGCCAATCATGCTGGACTCGTCCAAATGGAGCGTCATCGAGGCTGGGTTGAAATGCGTGCAGGGCAAATCCATCGTCAACTCCATCTCCATGAAAGAAGGCGAAGCGGAATTTCTACGCCAGGCCAAACTATGTCGCCGTTATGGTGCTGCAGTCATTGTCATGGCCTTCGATGAAAAAGGCCAAGCTGATACATTCGAGCGCAAGATCGAGATATGCAAACGCGCATATGATTTGCTGGTAGCTATGGATTTCCCACCGGAGGACATCATCTTCGACCCGAATATCTTCGCCATCGCCACGGGCATCGAAGAGCATAACAACTATGCAGTGGACTTCATCGAAGCAACCCGCTGGATCAAACAAAACCTTCCGCACGCCAAGGTATCCGGTGGAGTCTCGAACGTCAGCTTCAGTTTCCGCGGCAACGAGCCTGCGCGCGAGGCTATCCATACAGTGTTCCTCTATCACGCCATCAAGGCTGGCATGACCATGGGCATCGTCAATGCCGGCATGATTGGCGTTTATGACGACCTTGAACCAGAATTAAAGGAACGCGTGGAAGATGTAGTGCTAAATCGTCGATCAGATGCCACCGAACGCATGATCGAATTTGCGGGCACTTTGGTTGCTGATGGCAAGAAACAAGCAGCAACACTGGAATGGCGCGGCACTGCAGAAAACCCTGTCCCTGTAGAAAAACGTCTGGAATATGCCTTGGTACACGGTATCACGGAATTCATTACCGAGGATACCGAGGAAGCGCGACAAATAGTCATGGCGCGCGGCGGTCGCCCTATCAATGTGATCGAAGGGCCGCTGATGGATGGCATGAATGTGGTCGGCGATCTGTTCGGGCAAGGCAAGATGTTCCTGCCACAAGTGGTGAAATCCGCACGCGTCATGAAATCGGCTGTTGCACATCTCATTCCTTATATTGAGCAGGAAAAAGCGGATGAAGAGGCCCGTACTGGCCAAAAAGCAAAGCCAAAAGGCAAAATCGTCATTGCCACCGTCAAAGGCGATGTGCATGACATTGGTAAGAACATCGTGTCGGTTGTTTTGCAATGCAACAACTTTGAAGTCGTGAATATGGGCGTCATGGTGCCAGCGGCGGAGATTTTAGCCAAAGCCAAAGAAGAAGGTGCCGACATCATCGGGTTATCCGGTTTGATTACGCCTTCTTTGGAGGAAATGGCTTACATCGCCAAAGAGATGCAGCGTGACCCGCATTTCAGCAACATGAAAACCCCTTTGCTGATTGGTGGTGCGACCACCTCGCGCGCTCACACAGCAGTAAAGATCGCGCCCAATTATGAAGGTCCAGTCATTTATGTGCCGGATGCATCACGCTCCGTTTCCGTCATGCAGAACCTGCTAACACCGGAAACACGAGGTGCATATCTGGCCGAAATCCAGGCCGATTATGAAAAGACACGTGCACAGCATGCTAATAAAAAAGGCATCCCAATATTGCCTTTAGCCGAAGCACGGGCCAACAAAGCCAAACTCGATTTCACTGGTGAGAATTCGCCTGTGAAGCCCAAGTTTATCGGTCGTCGAGAGTTCAAGAACATCGACTTGAATCTCATTGCACAATATATCGACTGGGGACCATTCTTTCAGACTTGGGACTTAGCGGGGGCTTACCCTGCCATCCTGAAAGACTCTGTGGTCGGCGAGGCCGCCAGCAAGGTATTCAGCGAAGCGCAGGCAATGCTGAAAAAAATCATAGAAGGACGTTGGCTGACTGCAAATGGTGTGATTGCGCTGCTACCAGCGAATAGCGTATCCGATGATGACATCGAGATTTACACTGACGAGAGCCGTAGCCAAATCGCTTTTACCTGGTATGGCTTGCGGCAGCAGGCACAGAAACCTGTTGTAGATGGGGTGCCGCGGCCCAATCAATGCTTAGCCGATTTCATCGCCCCCAAAGGCACTGATGACTACATCGGCATATTTGCGGTCACAGCAGGATTGGGTATGGAGAAACGCCTGCAGCAATTCGAGGCGGCGCATGATGACTACAGTGCCATCATGTTCAAATCGCTGGCAGACCGGTTGGCTGAAGCATTTGCAGAATACATGCATCAGCGCGTACGCACTGACTTGTGGGGCTATGCTGCCAGCGAGCAGTTGGAAAACGATGCGTTGATTAAGGAACAATACCGCGGCATCCGCCCGGCACCCGGCTACCCAGCATGTCCTGACCATACCGTAAAACCGGATATGTTCAAGCTATTGCAGGCGAATGATATCAGCATGAGTCTGACAGACAGTTTTGCCATGCAGCCTGCCGCGGCGGTCTCCGGTTTCTACCTCGCCCATCCGGCTGCGAAATATTTCAGCGTAGACAAAATCGGCCAAGATCAGTTGGAAGACATGGCAAAACGCCGTCGCCTGCCAGTCGAGTATTTGCAACGCTGGCTGGCGCCAAATTTAGGTTAACTTTTTTGGCTATAATAAGGATTATTGGAGTCTAGAAAATGAATCGTTTGCTTTCTTTGATAGTACTTGGCTTGACAGTATCTCACCCGACATACATTGCCGCAGCGACTAATGAAACAGAATTACTTCAGATAAAAGGAGTAATAGCCGCTATCCTCCATGACAATGCAGAATATTCAAAACAACACTCACATGCTTATTTTCAGCGTTTTGCTAAATCACAGCACCCTCGGGCAACTGTAGTTACCTGCTCAGATTCACGTGTACATGACCAAGCCTTTGAACACTCCCCCGATAATGACTTATTCATCGTGCGTGACATTGGCAACCAGATAAAAACCGCTGAAGGATCGGTAGAGTACGGTATTCGTCACTTACACACACCAGTGCTATTGATTGTCGGCCACTCTGCTTGCGGTGCTGTGAAAGCCGCTTCCAGCCACTTCGACAAAGAGCCTTCCGCCATCCGGAACGAATTAAAAACCATCAAACTGGATCACATTATTAATACCGATGACGATAGCCAAGTGATGCTCGGAGTAGTTGATAACCTCAACCATCAGGTGGAGTTCGCCATGCAAAAATTTTCGGATGAGACAAAAACCGGAAAACTACTCGTGATTGGAGCTATTTATGATTTCACCAACGCCTTGCATCATGGCGATGGGCGAATCGTCATCGTGAATATCAATGGGGATAATAATCAAGAGCGTGTAACCCATAGACTCTCTGGATTACTGCAGGCACAGAATAAGCTCAGTAAGCAGCACCCATAACGAGTAATGATTGCCATCTAAACCACTGCATTACACATAGACGGCTGGCATCGACTCCAAGTTAACTCTCCGACTTACCTAAATCATTTGACCAGCTCATGGTCTCGAGTTGTATATTTAGCAATTCTTCCGAACTTATTCCCAGTTTTGCGATTTCCTTTTCAGCAGCATCAAAATCACCAAGCTCGATGACTTTAGCCAAATTCAGTAATTCCCCAAAAGTGCCCTCATGCGCCACGATCGCTTTTTGCAGATCCTCTGACAAACCTATTTCGATAAAAACCTCTTCCAGTGGGCACTGCATGACAACATCAGCCAGTGACAGCATCCCAACCATAAAGGCCTGGTCAGTAAAGTTTGGTAAATATGTATCGATTTTTTTAGCCAGCAGCTCCATCAGCCTTGCACGGCTCGCCACTTGTAGGAGCAAGGGGTTGTCTACCTGCCCATCCGGTGATGCGTAGAGCAATAGCTGAACCCAGCGCAAAAGCTGTTTCTGGCCTAGCACCACCATCGCCTGACGAATGGATTCTACCTTTTGTCGGCCTCCGCTGATGCCAACGGAATTCACTAGACGCAACAGTCCGATGGTCAGGCTAGGATTGTTTTTGAACATAGGCTCGAGCTCTCCCAAATCAGCATCGCCAAGCAGCATACCCATGATGCGCATCAGGCTCATTTGGTGTGGTTGCGGCTTTTTACCTTTCAACACTGTGGGCTTGGCAAAAAAGAAGCCTTGGAACGCATCGCAGCCTAACTCTTTGCATTGCAGGAATACAGACTCTTCCTCCACTTTTTCGGCTATCACCTTAGCTTTGGAAACTTTGCGAATAAAAGCAATGATAGATGGCACCTGTTCTATTGGTGTCGAACTCAAGTCAATCTTGAAGAAATCTATCAAAGGCAGAATGGGGTCATGCTCAGCACGATAGCAAAAGCCGTCCAGTGCGAACCTGAAGCCTTTATCTTTCAAATCCTTGCAGCGCAGCAATATCTGCGCATTCACGGGCACATCTTCCAAAATCTCCAAGACAAATCGTTCTGGTGGCAATAATTCCACCGTTTGAGACATCAGGAAGCTAGCCGAGACATTAATAAAACCATCTTTCTTGCCAATCACGCGCTCCAAACCAAACTGGCTTACCGTATTCACAATCACGGCAGAAGTTGCTGACAAGTCATCTTCCACTTCAGCTTCAGATACATCGTCTTTGGCACGATAAAGCAATTCGTAAGCTATCGTTTGGCGCTTGCTATCCAGAATCGGCTGGCGGCCAAGAAAAATTTCGGCAGAATGGGCTATTGTAGTAGGAATGACTGGCTGGTTCATATCTTAATCACCTGATAGTTTTTGATTCTCAACACTAATTTTTAGGCCGACTTTGGCTTATCATATTGGCCTTATCATCACGGTTTCATGTCAATAGCTGACAATGACACCGCTACAATGAGATTATCGGTAGCAACGATACAAACTTTAGTTTTTTTGCAGGACTTTTTTTGTGCTAGGCTTGCACTCATAATCATTTGAAAATTAGTAACAAAACCAACATCATGCATATACATATTTTAGGCATCTGCGGCACATTCATGGGCGGTATTGCAGTACTGGCCAAGCAGGCCGGACACCGTGTCACCGGCTGCGATGCCAATGTCTACCCACCAATGAGCTCGCAATTGGAGGCCCAGGGGATTGAACTGATTGAAGGCTTCGCTCCAGACCAGAGTAAACTGAATCCGGATATTTATGTAATCGGCAACGTCGTGACACGTGGCAACCCATTGATGGAAGAGATCCTGAATCAAGGCCTACCCTATATTTCTGGTCCGCAATGGCTGGCGGAAAATGTACTGCTAGGCAAATGGGTATTGGCTGTGGCAGGCACTCACGGAAAAACCACCACCAGCTCAATGCTGGCATGGGTGCTGGAATATGCCGGACTTGCGCCAGGCTTCCTGATTGGTGGCGTGCCAGAAAATTTTGGTGTCTCTGCCAGGCTGCCACAAACGCCAAAACAGGACACCAAATCCAAATCGCCTTTTTTCGTAATAGAGGCAGATGAATACGATACCGCTTTTTTCGACAAACGCTCCAAATTCGTGCACTATCGTCCGCGCACGGCCATCCTGAACAACCTAGAATTTGACCATGCCGATATCTTTGAGGACTTGGCAGCTATCGAAAAGCAATTCCACCACTTGGTGCGCACCGTACCACAGCAAGGCCTTGTGGTCGCCAACAGACAGGAAAGCCTGCAGCGCGTGATTGCGAGAGGATGCTGGACTCCCCTAGAGTTCTTTGGGGATACCGCTGGCTGGCATGTGCAAGAAGTAGCGCCTGACGGCAGCTTTGAAGTATGGCTGAATCATGAACGTCAAGGACGTGTCTCGTGGGATCTGCTAGGTGAACATAACCGGATGAACGCTTTGGCAGTGATTGCCGCCGCACGCCATGTCGGCGTCGCTCCCTGCATCGCCATCGAGGCACTGGGCGAGTTCAAAAATGTAAAACGCCGTATGGAAATACGCGGCGAGGTGAATGGCATCACGGTCTACGATGACTTCGCACATCATCCAACCGCCATCGAGACCACGGTAGCAGGCCTGCGGGCCAAGCTGGATGCGGCTCCCGGGCATGGCCAAAAAATTGGCAAAATCATTGCCGTGTTAGAGCCGCGCAGCAACACCATGAAACTGGGTGTCATGAAAGCCGCTTTGCCTGACAGCCTGCGCGATGCGGATACGGTTTTCTGCTACGCAAACAACTTGGGCTGGGATGCTGCCGACGCACTGAAACCCTTACAAAGCAAAGCCCAAACGTTCGATAATTTGGAGAAAATGGTACAGGCCATTGCCAAAACGGCGAAAACAGGTGACCATATTCTTGTGATGAGTAATGGCGGTTTTGGTGGTGTGCATCAAAAGATTCTGGATAACCTGACGAGATAAGTATTTGGCTGCAACAAGTACAAACGCAAACGCCCTATCACCGTTATCAGCTATAACGGAGCGCCTGCAATCACTAGGTGCAATGGGTATTGCTATCTGGCTTTCCATCCTGATTCACGCCATCATTCTCAGCATCAAGTTCCAGCCAGAAATCAAAAAGGCGATTAACAAGCTGCCTAGCCTCGAAGTGGTGCTGGTGAACGCCAAAACCAAGGAGGCGCCTGAAAATGCCGATGTATTGGCACAAGCCAACCTTGACCGTGGCGGGAACACTGACAAGAACCGGCAAATGAAAACCGCATTGCCGGCACCCAAGCAAAAGACTACCGAAGTAAAACTCAAACCTACCGCGCAGGCACAAGCCTCTGCCAAGGCCGCCAAACTGCAGGCACAGGAAGCACGCGAACAGAAGAAACTGGAAGCGCTGGAAAGACAGGCGCAGGAACTGATGACACAGATCAAGGCGACCAAAACAGTCGATTCTGACCCGACCCAGAATGCGGCGGCTGCCGAACCGGAAAAAGGTGATCAAAAAGCCTTGGTAAAGTCCTTGAATCGCGCCGACCTGCTTGCTGCCAGCATCGAGATAGACCGGTTGGAAGCACAGATTGCCAAGCAACAGGATGAATATCAGAAACGACCCAAAAGACGTTTTTTAGGCGCTCGCGCCAGAGAAGCCAGTGACGCGATGTATCTGGAAGCATGGCGTCAAAAAGTGGAGCGGATCGGCAACCTGAACTACCCTCAGGCAGCACGTGAGCAGAAAATCTATGGTTCGCTACGCATGACGGTGGAAATACGTGCAGATGGCTCGGTAGAAAGCATTACTATCGATAAAAGCTCCGGCTCCAAGATTCTGGACGAGGCCGCCAAGAACATCGTCAATCTCTGTGCTCCCTTCTCACCTTTTTCGGAAGAGATGAAGAAAAACACCGACATACTCGGTATTACCCGTACTTGGACATTCACCCAGGAAGATGCCCTGGCAACCGAAGGCGCTAACTAACATGCAATCCCATTTTCAATATCACGTATTCTTTTGCTTGAACCAACGCGATAACGGCGAGATATGCTGTGCTGACAAAGGCGCTGAAAAAGCGTTTGAGTACATGAAAGCCAAAGTAAAAAAACTCGGCCTGTCAGGTGAAGGCAAAGTGCGCATCAATCGCTCTGGCTGTCTAGACCGATGTGGCGAAGGCCCGGTGATGGTGGTCTACCCACAGGCGGTATGGTACACGTTCGTGGATAACGAAGACTTGGATGAGATTATTGAAAGCCACCTGCAAAACGGCAAGGTGGTGCAGCGACTAACCCTTTAAGTTTCTCTAAGTGCGCATTCCGCGTAAAGCTTGATCTTGCCCTTTAGGTGCGACAGCTCCGATTCGCTGAGCTTGCGCGCCACCCCCGCGCGCTCGGCTGCACCCCAATGGCTATTAGGGAAATGCCGGTCGTTTTCAAAACGCGGAATCACATGCCAGTGCAGATGCGGTGTCTTATTGCCTAGGCTGGCAAGGTTGATCTTGTCGGGATTGATCACCTCGCGCAACGCTGTTTCCACCGCAAATACCACTTTCATCATATGCGCCCGCCTGCGTGGCGCCAGATCGGTCATTTCCTTGATGTGGGCAATCAGTTCCACGCGGCAATAAGCGGGGTAATCAGCATCGTTGAGCAGCACGACGCGGCATAAGTCATCCTGCCATAGGATTAAATGTGGGCTTGGCTGGCATAACGGACAGGTCTTTTCAGTCAATTCAGGCCTCACGTGCGTTCATTATCAAAAACGACGGCCTGGAAGGCGCATGGAATAAGGCTTTCAGGGCGTCGTTGTGCATAATGAATAAGTCAAGAAACGGACAGCATGCGGTCCAAACTAAGCTTGGCCAGTTCCGCCTCATGCTTAGGCACTTTGATCTGGTTCACCACGTTGCCTTCTGCAAGATTTTCCAGACACCATGCTAAATGCTGAGGATCGATGCGCGCCATGGTGGAGCACTCGCATACGATGTGGCTCATGAACTGAACCAGCTTGCCTTGCGGTTTCATCTGCTCGGCGAGACGCGTCACTAGATTCAATTCTGTCCCCACCAGCCATTTGGTATTCGGTTCGGCTTCCGACACGGTTTTGAGGATGTACTCGGTAGAGCCGACATAATCGGAATTGACGCAGACCTCATAAGCGCATTCGGGATGGGAAATCACTTTACCATCCGGGTGCTGTTTGCGGAAATCGGCGATGTTCTGCGGGCGGAACATCTGGTGCACCGAACAATGCCCTTTCCACAGCAGAATCTTGGCGTTTTTGATTTCTTCCTCAGTCAGGCCACCCAGCGGCTGATCCGGATCCCACACCGGCATTTGCTCCAGCGGGATACCCATTTTGTGGCCACTCCAGCGACCCAGATGCTGATCGGGGAAGAACAGCACCTTCTCACGCCGTGCAAAACCCCATTCCAGAATCTTGGGGGCATTAGTGCTGGTACAGACGATACCCCCATGCTCGCCACAAAAAGCCTTCAAGTCCGCTGCAGAATTGATGTATGTAATAGGTGTAATGGTTTCATCGAAGTTGAGTACTTTGTTCAGCTCGCGGTAGCTGCGCTCCACCTTAGCAAGATTGGCCATATCTGCCATACTGCAGCCAGCCGCCAAGTCAGGCAAAATCACGACCTGGTCTGGGCGGCTTAAGATATCCGCCACTTCGGCCATGAAATGCACACCCAAGAACACGATATATTCGGCATCCAGGCTATCGCAGTATTTGGAAAGCTTGAGTGAATCGCCCGTGAAATCCGCATGGCGATAGACGCTCTCATGCTGATAATGGTGACCGAGAATCGCCAGGCGCTTGCCAAGCTTGTTGCGCGCCGAAATGATGCGGCGCTGGCACTCGGCATCTTCCGTACCTTGGTATTTCTCGAATTTGATAGGCGCTATTTGCATGGTAAGTAAAAAGTGAAGGGTAAAAAAGTTTATTTTACAACTTTAAGCCGTGCTTTTCACCCAGTCGCTTCAGTGCATCCACATTAGTCCAGCTGAATACACGCTTGGCGGCTTCTCGCCAATCCACCCATTCATAACGCACATGTTCTCTGGGTGCGAGCGTTATATGCACATCCCGCGGCACGCACAACCCAAACAGATGTTCACGGTTCTCCGTCACACCGGGTGCATAGCGGTAACGCCAATGAGGGTATATCTCATATACATTGCTGGCTTGCCAGTCTTGAAGACCATATGCCCGTGCATCCAGGCCAGTCTCTTCCTGCACTTCGCGAATCGCCGCTTCACGCGGCGTTTCACCTTCCTCCAAGCTACCTGTCACTGACTGCCAGAAGCCTGCTTTATCTGCGCGTTCCAGAAGCAGTATCTCCAAGTCCTGCGTATGGATCAATACCAGTGCAGATACAGGTTTTTTATAGGATTTCATTTGATTAGAATGGTGCCGGAGAAGGGAATCGAACCCCCGACCTTTTCATTACGAATGAACCGCTCTACCAACTGAGCTACACCGGCATCTTGACTATTCAACAGACACCTTGGAGGGTGCCTGAGTCAAATTCTTAGGCAAGTGGAATACGACATTTTCGACCACACCATGTAGTTCATGCACCTCATCGGCGCCCATGGTCTGCAAGGCTGCAATGACTTCCTTCACCAGCACCTCTGGTGCCGATGCCCCTGCAGAAACGCCAACTCTTCGTTTGCCTGCAAGCCACTCAGCTTTTAGATAGCTGGCATTATCCACCATATAGGCTTCCACCCCCTGATTCTCTGCAACCTCCCGCAAGCGATTGGAATTTGAACTGTTGGGCGAACCGACAATAATCACCAGATCGCAGTCTTTGGCCATCATCTTGACCGCATCCTGACGGTTTTGTGTCGCATAGCAGATGTCATCACTTTTAGGTGCGTGAATATTGGGGAAACGCACCTTCAGTGCATCCATCACCATGGCTGCATCATCCATCGAAAGAGTCGTCTGTGTGACGTAAGCCAGTTTATCAGGATCCCTTACTTCAAGATGCATCACATCCTCTGGCGTCTCCACCAGATACATACCTCCTTCAGACTGTCCCATCGTCCCCTCAACCTCTGGGTGGCCTTTATGACCGATCATGATGATTTCCAGGCCAGCTTTACGCATTTTGGCTACTTCCATATGGACTTTGGTCACCAACGGGCAAGTAGCATCATATGCGGTCAAACCGCGTGCTTCAGCTTCTTCGCGCACTGCCTTCGAAACACCATGCGCACTGAATATGACTGTGCTGCCAGCCGGGATCTTATCCAGCTCATTTACGAAGATGGCACCCTTTTCACGCAGCTGATCCACCACGAATTTGTTGTGGACGACTTCGTTACGCACATAGATAGGCGCACCAAACTTTTCCAGCGCCTGCTCGACGATGATGATCGCGCGGTCGACACCGGCGCAGAAGCCGCGGGGGTTGGCAAGCACTATCTCGGGTTTATGGCTCATATTCAAATACTTAACTTAATCGCTTCGGGTATAATGACGCAAATTCTAAAGCATTTTGACAATGAAAAATACAGCAACACTCTTAATCACATGTCCGGACACCAAAGGGATTGTAGCCGCTATTGCAAACTTTCTGCTGGAACATAATGCAAACATTTTGCATGCCGACCAACACCAGGATGCCGAAAACAACCTGTTTCTGATGCGCGTGGAATGGGACTTGGCAGGGTTTGATTTAACTGCGGCCAGATTTCATGAGGCTTTTTCGCCGATTGCCAAGAAATTCAACATGCAGTGGCAGCTCAAACTGTCTCAACAGCGGACACGTGTAGCCGTCATGGTTTCACAATATGACCATTGCCTGGCTGATTTGCTGCATCGCTACAAAAACGGCGAACTGGATTGCGAAATACCGCTAATCATCAGCAACCACCGGGATACAGAAGGTTTGGCCAAATTCTACGGCATAGATTTCCACCATATCGTGGTAACTAAAGACAATAAGACAGAAGCCGAAGCGACACAATTTAGACTATTTGATACATACAAAATCGATTTGATCGTGCTGGCGCGGTATATGCAAATATTGTCATCAGATTTTGTAGCACGATACCCGCAACGCATCATCAACATCCACCACTCGTTCCTGCCGGCATTCATCGGGGCCAGGCCATACCACCGCGCCTTTGAACGAGGCGTGAAGCTGATTGGTGCCACCAGCCATTATGTGACAGAGGATTTGGACGAAGGCCCGATTATCGAACAGGATATCGCGCGCGTATCGCACCGTGACCAGGTGGAGGACCTGATACAAAAAGGCCGTGATTTGGAGCGTGTAGTATTATCGCGCGCAGTACGCTGGCATATCGAGAACCGTATTCTGCTTTACGCGAACAAAACGGTCATCTTTGATTAAAATAAGCAACAAAAAAAGCGAGGGGGCCCCTCGCTTTTTACTTACTTTCTGAGCGTCTACTCAGCTGGCACGTTATCAGGCAATGGATCAAACGGCTCATCATCATACGCAGCGATTTCTGGCAAATCACTCCCTGAACTAGCTGGTGCCGCACCGCCAGAAGAGGCGCAACCGACCAAGAAAAGCATCATTACAGTTACTAAAGCTAGCAAAAACTTATTCATTAGATTCTCCCCCTGAGCTTTATTAAAATTAAGAGTTGAAACTCTTGTAAATAATTTACGCCGTTGGAGGAAAATCCGCAATAGTTTTGTGGGATTAACCTGGCAGAATCATCTCTTTTGAATACAACTCCTGGATGCTTTCACGCTGCCTAATAAGATGCACTTCATTCCCATCTACCATGACCTCTGCAACACGAGGACGAGTGTTATAGTTGCTCGCCATGCTCATGCCATAAGCGCCGGCCGATTTCACAGCAAGCAAATCCCCCTCAGCCAGATTGAGCATCCGATCGTGGCCTAGAAAATCCCCGCTCTCACAGACAGGACCAACGATTTCATAATTATGCTGCGCTGCATCCTTCGGTTTTACCGGAACGATCTCATGATAGGCGTCATATAAGGCAGGACGCATCAAATCGTTCATAGCCGCATCTACAATCGCAAAGCTCTTAGCTTCGCCAGGTTTCAGGTATTCCACCTTGGTAAGCAGAATGCCTGCATTACCCACCAATGCCCGTCCAGGCTCAAATAAAATCTTCACCTGGCGTTTTGACAGCTTGGTTAGCAATGCTTGTGCATATTCCGCAAAGGCTGGCGGCGTCTCATCCGTGTAGGTAATGCCTATACCGCCGCCCACATCGATATGCGTGATATGTATACCCTTGCCCTGCATACTGTCTACCAGTTCCAGCACCTTTTCGAGAGCATCCACGAATGGCGATATTTCCGTGATTTGAGAACCAATATGACAATCCACACCATGCACAGCGATGTTTGGCAGTTCGCTGGCTAATACATAAGTATCCAGTGCATCTTCAAACGCCACGCCAAATTTATTGTTTTTTAGCCCTGTAGAGATATAAGGATGTGTTTTGGGGTCGACGTTAGGATTGACGCGGAGAGAGACTGGCGCAATCTTTCCCATACGCCCTGCAACCTCATTCAAGCGCATCAACTCAGCACGTGATTCCACATTAAAGCAGAAAATACCTGCCTCCAGTGCCGCTCGCATTTCTTCAGCTGTTTTGCCTACACCGGAGAACACCACCTTAGCTGCGTCACCTCCGGCAGCAAGCACGCGTGCCAACTCCCCACCAGAAACAATGTCGAACCCGGCACCCATTCTGGCAAACAAATTAAGGATAGCCAGGTTGGGATTCGCTTTTACCGCATAGCAAACCATGTGATCCACCCCGGTGAGCGCAGATTTAAAACTGCTGAACGCCTGCTGCAACGCAGCTTTGGAATACACATAACAAGGCGTGCCGTACTGGCTGGCAATTTGGCTAAGTGGGACGTTTTCGGCGTGAAGTTCGCCTTGCTTGGATTCAAAAAAATTCACTTTAAACTCTTAAAATTCACTATTGGTTCGCAGGTGCGATTTCTTGCGAGCCAGATTTTTCTGGCGCCTCAGTCTTTTGTGGATATCGCTGCTCAGGGATGTACAGAGGCCCTTTGGTACCACATGCGGTCAGCAGAAAATAAACCGTAAAAAGAAATATGTTAATCAGCTTCCGCATCATTATGTCCGCACCCATTTCAAGTCGACACATTTTATCACCAATCTTCTGCCATACCTTATTCAACCGCTCATGCGCGAAAAAATGCCGATTATCGGATACTGCTAGACAGCTTCTCTGCGGGTTTGGCATGATGCAAGCAAGTTAAAAGGGGGTAAAAGTGAATGATTAAACTCGGACACACCAGCAAAGGTTTCACGCTGATCGAGCTGATGATTGCAGTGGCGATTATCGGCATACTGGCCAGTATCGCACTGCCAGCCTATCAGGACTATGTGTTTAAAGCCCGTGCCAATATTGCCACCAGCGCCTTGGCCGATATGCGCATACGTATGGAACAATACTTTCAGGACAACCGTACCTATGTCGGCGGACCATGTGCAGCACCTGCAGGTACGGATGCAACATTTTTTGGATTTGCATGTTCCGCAGGCCCTGCTGCCACGACATACACATTAACCGCCACCGGTGCAGGTGCAATGTCTGGCTACACTTGGTCCGTGGATCAAGACAACGCAAAAAGTTCTTCGCTGAATGGCGCCTGCTGGTCAACCAGTATTGATGGTCACTGTTAATCATGATGCGTTCAAAGCCTCATCACTCAGGTTTTTCACTCATCGAGCTGATGGTGGCTGTCGCCATCATCGGCATCATTGCGGCTGTGGCCGCACCGAGTTATCAAGCCTGGATACAGAATACGAAGATCCGTACTGCAGCAGAGTCCATTCAGAACGGTCTGCAAAAAGCCCGGTCTGAAGCACTGACCCGTAACACCCAAGTGCAATTCGTGCTCGACGACACGGCATCCTCATGGCACGTGGAATGTGTCGACCCGGCAAAATGTCAAGACCTTACTGGTGGTCAAGTCGAGGCCCGCTCCAGTCAAGAAGGCAGCGCCAGCGATATTACTGTTTCAGCGGGAGGCGCCACCACAGTGATTTTTAACAACTTCGGCGTTAAATCCGGCGGCGACCTGGTGCAAATCACGGTCGATTCCAGCGGAATAGATGCTAGCGATTCTCGCGAACTGCAAATTGATATCGGTGGCAATGGTAACGTGCGCATGTGCGATCCCAACACCGGCGCAAGCGACCCGCGCAAATGCTGACACGGAGACTTATGGTGAGGAATATGGCAATCAATAGAAAACATACTCAGCAGGGCGCTGTGCTTTTAGAAGCGCTCATCGCGGTGCTGGTTTTCTCATTTGGCATTCTGGCAATCTCAGGGCTGCAAGGCGCCATGATGAAGAATACCGCCGATGCGACCTTCCGTGCCGAGGCCAGCTACATCGTTCAGCAGAGAATGGGCGAGATGCTTTCCAATCCTGTTGCATTAGGTGGTTACGTCAATCTCCCGGTGAATTCCTTGCCTAATGGCATGATTTGCGTAATTCCAATCTCCGAAGGACGCCTGCTCTATCGCATCACATGGGGTGAAGATGCCCATGATTGCGATGATTTGCCACTCCCAGCCACAACGCACCGATATGAGGCCGTGACATCTATTGTTACGGCTGGAGTGTAAACATGCACATTGATAACTTACAAAATCGCCAACATGGCTTTACGCTCGTCGAATTGCTGGTAGGGCTGGTAATCGGGCTCATTGCCACACTGGTCATCATGCAGACCTTCAGCAGCTTCGAAGGAAACAAGCGCAGTACCACAGGCATTTCCGACGCACAAACCAGCGGTAGCATCGGCTTGTTCATGATACAGCGGGAATTGCAATTCGCAGGTTATGGCATCCCGGTAGTGACCGGCACGTTACCTGAAGTGGCAGTCAACGACAGGCCATACAACAGGGTATATCAACAGTTCACTGGCACTTCTCAGGCTAATATCGAAGCCCAGATATATGCAGCCCAAGCCGCTGCCAAATCTGCCTACGAAGCTAAAATCGCCCAGAATACAGCCATAGTTAATGCCGGCGAGAATTATTCTGCACTTCGCTGCGACCCGGCACCATCTCTCAGTATTGACCTGGATGACGACCCAGGAACACCGGCTGTGGGCGTTAATGTCACCACCCCTGTCACAATCACGGAAAATGGCACACAAGATTCGATTACCATCATATATGGTGATACGCAGCGCGGCTCACTACCCTCTAGAATCACTGATACAAACGCAGCCATAGGCCGCATTGCCGTCAGCAACAACCTTAGTTGCCGTGAAGACAACGTTGCGCTGATACTCAAGGATATCAACAAAGGCGTTACCGAGTGCCAGGCTGTCTTGCTGAAATCTTCGGCTAGCGGTTTCACTAACGCCCAACTGGACGCTGACACTACCACCGTTCTGGTAGATCCTACCACTATCGATTTCAGCAAAGTGGCTGTTGGCGACAGGCTCGCCTGTATGGGCAGAATCCGCCAGATCACCTTCGATATCAACAACAACCAGCTAAGAAAGAATGGTCAAGGAGTGTTGGATGAAGTCGTCAGCCTGCAAGCACAGTATGGGGTCTCCAACACCGGCAACAGCGAGATCGTCAGTGCTTGGGCCAATGCAACGGGTGCATGGGTTGCTCCAAGCGTTACTGATCGCAATCGCATCAAAGCGGTGCGCATCGCTATCATCGCGCGCAACAATCTGCTCGAAAAGAATGTCGTCAGCCAAGAATGTACTGGCGCAGCGGCTGGCCCCGCCAGAGTGTGCGTATGGGGTGCAGATTCCGGCCTTCCAGCCGCATTGGGAGCTAACTGGGACCGTTACCGTTATCGCGTTTACGAGCTGGTTGTGCCAATCAAGAACATGTTGTCAGCCAGCCCTCAGCTATAAGGATTAAAAAGGTTTGATGATGAAAAACAATCCATCCATCCAGCATATTCAACTGGCACAGAAACAACGCGGTTTGGTGCTGTTCATTGCGCTCATCGCATTGGTCGCCATGTCTCTAGCGGCAGCCGCTTTGGTGCGCTCAGTCGATAGCGGCGTCCTGGTTGCCGGCAACCTGGCATTCAAGCAGTCCGCATTGATGTCTGCTGAATCAGGCATCGCCCAAGCCTATAGATACATCAACGAAAACCCGAATGTATTAGAAGCCGGGAACGGCGCTAATGGCTACTATGCCAGCTTCAACTCTACCTTAAGTACACATGATGACATGGCATGGCTTAAGAACGATGCCAATTGGGCAAACGCCTTTACTGTACCCACCGACTTGGATGATACCTCGCAGAATGTAGTGGAATACATCATCCAGCGCATGTGTACGGAAGAAAACGTGCCGGATACTGACAAAGAAACCAAATGCATGGTGGGTGCAGGTAATGCCAGGGCCAGCTCCAAAGGCAGTAAAAGTGAAGGGGGCGGTTCCGGCGGTGGCGGTTACGATGCCGCAAAAGGTTCCAAGAACGTAGCAGTGTATCGCGTCACTGTAAAAGTAACCGGGCCCAAGAACACTATCAGCTATCTACAAGCATTCTTGTATTAACAACTAAAACGATATGAATACCAGGAGTCTAATCATGACATCCCCATTACAACAAACAGCCAAGCAACTAGCTCAATACATCAGCGGCTTTGCTACCTCCGCTATCATCTCTTTCCCGCTGATAGCCAGTGCCGCGCTGACAGACCTGGGCTCGCAACCCCTGGCGAACACCACCACCTCCGCCGAAGTATTGCCTAACCTGATGTATATCCTGGACAACTCCGGCAGTATGTCCTGGGACTACATGCCTGACTACGTCAATGACAACAACAAATGCAAGACAACAGGTACATCCGGCGCATTCAGCGCAGCTTGCGGCTTAGGTGACCCGCCATACATGTCCAATCAGTTCAACAGTATCTACTACGACCCGACAGTGACTTACAAACCACCGGTCAATGCAGATGGGTCATCCAAGAATTCCATGACCAGCGCCAATACCACAGGATGGACACAGGTGCCCATCGACGCGTTTGGCGTGTACAGCACATCCAAGACCAGCCTGGTTCCCAAAGTCATTTGGGACAATACGCAGGGTTATTCAGACAAAGCCTGGTGTAACAAAACCAGCGGAGTAACTACCGCAGATTTGCAAAACCCTGCCGTGTGCAAGACAAACACGCAGTATATCTACCCCAACAATACCGGCACACAAGCTACTTCTTACAACCAGGCATGGACCAAGCGTGACTACCCCTACTATTACACCATTGCTGCCGGTGAGTATTGCACCAACAAGAACCTGACCACTTGTTTGACACAGACAGTTCCCTCGGCAGGTTATACTTTCCCAGCGTACCTGCGCTGGTGTACCAGCAGTGCTAACGTTATTTCCGGTAGCGGCTGCCAGGCAAGATATAACGAGGTGACCGGCCATACCTATGCCAAATGGAGCGGCATCTCCTCGGGAGTTAGTGCAACAGCCAAGATTAAAATTAATGCACAGTCACCGGCCAATACGCCCGCCGCATCGCCTACCGCATTGAACGTCACGGGCATCACCGTTGACGGTACCAGCATCATCGCGGCTACGCCAGCTTTGACGATTACTGATACGACCAATTCAACACAACGCACAACGCTTGCCGGGAATATCGCGAGCGCGATCAACAACTTGAATACGGATGATTTTAGTGCCACGGCCAGTGGTGATGAGGTAACCATTACCTATATACCGGCTACTCCTTATTCAGGTACTGTGAATGTCACCACATCCAGTTATACTGCACCCGCCACAACCGGTACGGCTACTACTGGCACCATTACTATCACCCGGGCGCGCAACAGTGCAACCATCAACCCCATCAAGATCGGTACCACCACGATCATGAACACCAATGCCACGGCAACCGCATCAGACAATACGACTGACCTGGCGACAAAAATCAAGAACAATATCAACGCCTATGTCTCCAGTCCGGTGGATTACACCGCCACATCATCTGGCAACGTTGTCACCATCACCGCCACTACGGTTGGCACGGCTGGCAATGGTACGGTATCCAGCAACTTGGGCGGCGCTAGCGTCACCAGCGGCAATATTCGCTACACCTCCAGCGGCTTCAGCAATGGTGCAGATGGCACCGGACCACAGACCTATACCCTGCCAACGACCATCACCAACTTCACTGGCGGTACTTCAGCTGTAAACACCTTCCAGCGCGTAGATATCATCCCTACAGTAACCAGCTACCCTAAAACCGGTAGCAGAAGCGACTGTGCAGGCGCAACCACCTGTACGTTTGACGAGGAGATGACCAACTTTGCCAACTGGTATGCCTATTACCGTACACGCATGCAAATGATGAAGACATCCACCAGCCATGCGTTCAAGGCGATTGATTCGCGCTATCGTGTGGGCTTCATCACCATCAACAACCGCAGCACCAATTACTTGCCGGTTGGCCTCTATGATACGACACAAAAAACTAGCTGGTATTCAAAACTATTCAATGCCGGCGGCAACAGCGGCACACCGCTGAGGTCCACCCTTAGCGTAGTCGGCAGGATATTTGCTGGTCAGGGTGGTACTGTGCTTGGCAATGCGGCCGACCCGATACAATATTCCTGCCAGCAGAACTTCTCCATTCTGACTACTGACGGCTACTGGAACACCGACTCCGACTCAGCCGTTCAGGACCTGTCAGCCAACCAAATCGGTGACAGAGATGGCACCGGAGTTCCGAGACCCATGTATGAAGGGCCTACAGCAACGAACAACTCCCTGGCCGATGTGGCGAAATACTATTACGATACCGATTTGCGTACATCCAGCCTGGGCAACTGTACCGGCGGCGTCCGCGCCAACGGTACCACCGGTGATGTGTGCGAAAACAATGTGTTCGTGACGACCACAGACAACAATATCAAACAGCATATGACGACTTTTACCCTAGGCTTAGGGGTAGATGCGAGCCTGGAATATACATCCGACTACAAGACAGCGACCCAAGGCGACTTCTACGAACTGCAGCAAGGCACATTGGACTGGCCTGTGCCGCAGGCAGATAAACAAACTGCGGTAGATGACTTGTGGCATGCCGCTGTTAACGGCCAGGGCACTTACTTCAGCGCCAAGAACCCTAACCAATTGAGCACCTCACTGAGCGAAGCGTTACAGTCAATCAAATCCAAAGTGGGTGCAGGCGCCGCAGCTGCCACCAGCACACTGAACCCGGTGCAAGGCAACAATTACAGCTATGTAGCCAGTTACACGACCGTAAAATGGACAGGCAATCTTGAGTCTCGCTCCATCAATACCGATACCGGTAAAGTAAGCGAGGATGCAACCTGGTGTGTTGAAAACGTAGTGGCCGACACCTGTGCTGCACCAAGCGTGGTAGAAGCTGTTACCTCAGGCTCCAGCACGCAGTATGTCTGTAAGACCGGCGGCTCTGATGCGGCCAGCTGCCCTGCGCCTGGCGTGTTGACAGGTACGGATTGTAGAGTGGAAATCGCCACGGCCTGTACCGGCACCCTGCAATCCAAGATATCTGACACCACAGATACACGTAACATATACATGAACGTCAACGGGATTTTAGGCGACTTCAGCTACGCTAATCTAGTAGCCGCGGGTAAGAACGGGACTTTTGACAACGCCTTCCTGAAGGCCAACCTGCCGCAAGTCACGAATGACTTTGATAACCTTGGCAACCCGATGTCTGCTACAAAAACAGCCTTGATTGATGGAGCATCTCTAGTGAACTTCCTGAGGGGCAATACGGGCTTTGAAAACCGTTCCAGCAATTTGAATGGCACAGTGGACACACGCATCTATCGTTTGCGTGAAGCCACCTTGGGTGACTTGGTAGATTCTACGCCCGTCTATGTTGGTCCACCAAAAGCGGCCTTCAGCGACCCAGGCTATGGCCCTGAAACAGTCACTGGCACATTCAAAGCTACATACAAAGACCGCCCAGGTACCGTATATATCGGTGCCAACGATGGGATGCTGCATGCCATCAATGCGGAAGATGGCCAGGAACGTTGGGCTTTCGTGCCAAGCATGGTGATAGATAACATGTGGAAACTGGCAAGCAAGAATTACGACATTGGGCATACGTATTACATCAATGGCGATATTGTCGTGAATGATATCTGTACCGCCAACTGTACAACCACGACCGCCACATGGAAGACCATTCTGGTAGCCGGGTTGAATGGTGGTGGTAAAGGTTACTTTGCCCTGGATATCACCAACCCTAATTCGCCAATTCTGTTATGGGAATTCGATACATCCGATGATGGTGACCTGGGCTATTCTTACGGCAATCCAATCATCACCAAGAAATCGGATGGTACATGGGTGGTGGTTCTGACCTCTGGTTACAACAACGTCACAGGCAGCAACCCAAACAAAGGTCAAGGCTTCCTGTATGTGCTCAATGCCAATACAGGTACGGTGCTGAACAAATACAGCACTGGTGTGGGCGATTCTGCAACCCCAAGCGGTTTGGCTAAAGTCAACGCCTATGTTTACGATGCCTTTGTGAACAATACTGCTGTATATCTGTATGGCGGTGATTTGTTGGGTAACCTGTGGCGCTTTGACATCAACAGCCCGCAATCTTCAAGCAACCCCTTCAAACTAGCGGTATTGAAGGATCCAAGCGGAACCGTACAACCCATCACAGTGCGCCCTGAACTGGCAGAAATCAGTGGTAAGCGTGTGATTTATGTGGGAACTGGCAGGTACCTGGGTGCGAATGATTTGACTGACACACAGCAGCAGACCATCTATGCCATCACGGATGAGAACTCGGGCACACCAACGACTTTGGATAACCCGCGCAGCAGCAGTGCGATGGTTCAGCAAACACTAGTGAATGACACGGGTACGGGTACACGCTCGATGGGCTCACCAATCCAGACTGTCAATTTTGCCAGTGGGCGCGGCTGGTTCATCGACTTCCCTGACACAGGCGAGCGCCAGAACGTACCAGCACAACTAGTGTTTGGCACACTGCTGTTACCAACCACGGTGCCAACCAATACAGTCTGTTCGCCCGGTGGCTATGGCTGGTTGAACTTCCTGGATTACAAAACTGGGGCATCAGTAGCTGGTAATGTCGTCGCCACAAAAACCAATGCGCCTATCGTAGGTATCAACGTTATCTATGTGAAAGGCGAACCAGTGGTGAATATCGTAACCGCTGACAACCCGACACCAACGTTCCCACCGGAGCAGCCTAACTTCTCCGGCGGCGGTGCATCTGGCTTTACCAATCACCGCGTTATCTGGCGCGAGCTGATAGATGAAAGTAACTAAAGGCCTCTGATACAAAAAAGCCACAGTTAATCTGTGGCTTTTTTATTGTTGATCTCTTAACAACCTGGCGACTATCAGACCGTTCATGCAACCAAAGAATAAGGCGGCCAATGCAAAAATCGGGATTAGGTAAGCCACACCAGCTTGAGGAATCAACCATAACCTGACCACTGATAGCTGGCCTGCAATATGCCCAAATGCTGCCAAGACGCTGATGGAGATGGCGCTAAAATGTTTTTTAGGTAAATATTGTGCCAGCCACAACACCATCAGGCTTGCAATTGTTCCCGACAAGCTAAGCACGAATGTCGGGGAGAGAAAATGTCCCAGCAATAAACTACTGGCAAAAACCCGCAACAGACTGACCCATGCTGCGGTTGCAAAATCAAACTCAAGAAGCACAAACAGAGTCACGATGTTGGCAATCCCGGGTTTCACCCCTGGTAAGGGCGAAGGAAAAATCGCCTCTAATACGTGCAGACCAATAGCCAACGCCGTCAACTTAGCGATTCTGTGATCTTCCTGTGTCGTCTTGATGCTAATAGTTGAGCGAGTCATACGGCTTTTGTGCCCCAAGCAACTCCAGGCTAATGTGATTGGGTAGGCATATTGATAATTGGCCAGCTTTACTTAGCCAGCCCTGGTGCACACAGTATTGGTTGCTACAGGGTGAATGCTTGAAGCGCGCCTTGCCTTGCTGAATCACGACCTCAGATATCCCAAGCGGCCCTCGAAAGCTGAGGCTTCTTACCTGATTCAGGTCGTAAACCCCTACAATTTGATCCCCTTGTCTAACCTCTAAACGATTAGCGGGTTGATGGCTCCACAAGCTGTTCAACAGCATGAGCACCATCAAGCATGATGTCACGATGACAAACCAATCTCCCGCCAATGGTTTTGGGTAGCGGCTATCGCTAGTGCGTTTCCACCACATGCTTCTCAGCTTGCTTGTCTAACCAGTTCAGTCGCTTCGTCATACTGGCGCTTGCCAGAATCTTGGTATCGCTCTCAATCACAAGATAATCTTTGACCTCCATTTGTTTCGCCATCGCTGCCCGCGCATCTGGCTGTGAGATAAATATGGGTTTGGAAGTCACGTCTGACAGAACCCCTGCATTGGGTTGAGGCGATATGAGCACGGTGACCGATTGAACTCCCTGCACCGGGTAACCTGTCGCAGGATTGATGATGTGGCAATAACGAGTACCCTTTAGTTCAAAGTAGCGCTGATAATCGCCCGAGGTGCCTATGGCCCAACCGCTCGGCAAATCCAAGGTGGCGATAGCGTCTGGTTTACGTGGATGCTGGATGCCAACTCGCCAAGGCTGTGTACCATGCTGACCCAACGCAATGATATTTCCGCCTATGTTGACCAACGCATTCCTAACCCCTTGTCTACGTAAAATCAACAATGCCTGATCCAATGCGTAACCTTTAGCATAACCGCCCAAATCCAACTGTACTGTTGGATTGGTACTGTAAGACTTGCCATTCTCCACCACGATATCCACCATCTGTGGATCAGCCTTTACAAGGTCTGCAATACGTTTGGGGTCAATCTTGGCTGGCTTGAATTCATCCTTCTGAAATCCCCAATGGTGAATCAACTCACCTATAGCAGGGTTAAACAACCCCTTGGATTTGATGGACAGATCGGTAGCCTCAGCAATCATGTCAGCGACATCCGCTGATATCCTTGTGGGCACTTTGCCACGCTTGTATGCATGATTAAGCGCTGTGACCTCACTTGGGCGCCAAGAGTGCAAGCGGTTATGCAAGTCCTGAAATTGACGGATGATATCGTTGGATATAGCTTGTGCATCTTCTTCGGATTCGCCGTAGATCGTGATATCTACCATCGTACCAAACACAAAGCTCTGCATATGATAGATAGGTTCTTCACGGCTACATCCAGCTAGGAGTAGCCCAAAGAAAATAATAATTAACGCCCGCATAAGCGCTACTATAACGCTACTTGATTATTTCTTGAAGCTTATCCACAAAAACCTGGGCTGGAATACAAGGCTGGGCTGTATTGAGTGTCTGTGCAGCTATCTCAACCATACAGGTTGGGCTGGTCACATTGATTTCGGTCAGATAATCGCCTATCACATCCAACCCGACCAAAAATAAACCTTCTCTTTTTAGCACCTTTCCTACATTTCTGGCAATTTTCCAATCACGCATACTCAGGGGTTGTGCCACGCCTGTTCCACCGGCGGCCAAATTTGCCCGCAATTCACCTGCCTTAGGAATACGCGCCAACGCATAAGGTAATGGCTCGCCATCTATCACTAATATGCGCTTATCTCCAGCCTTAATTTCTGGCAAATATACCTGTGCCATCACAGTGCGCGTCTCTTGCTGAGTGATTGTCTCTATTATCGAACCGATATTGGGGTCATTTTCGGTGAGGCGAAATACACCGCTGCCTCCCATGCCATCCAGTGGTTTGACCACTATATTTTGAAATTCTGCCAAAAAAGCACGAATTTCCTGCTCTTGGCTAGTCACGATAAATGCCGGTGCGAATTCCGGAAATTTTGCGACTGACAGTTTCTCGTTCCAAGCGCGTACAGCACTAGGATTGTTGATCACCCTGGCACCTTGATTGACCGCCTGCTCAAGCAGATGAGTGAGATATAGGTATTCATTGTCAAAAGGTGGGTCTTTGCGGTTCAACACCACATCAAAATCCGCCATATCTGACTCGACTGTTTGACCTAATGCATACCAGTCATTAGTGTCAGCAAACGCGAATGGGCTGGCTTGAACGAAGACTTTTTCTTTTCTCATCAGCAAATCATGTGGTCGACACACGAATAACTGATACCCTCTTGCTACAGCTTCTCGCATGATAGCAACGCTGGAGTCTTTGTATATCTTCAGGCTTTCCAGAGGATCAAGAATAAATAGCAGCTTCATGGCTATGCGTTCAAGGGATCGTTTTCCTGCAGTTCGATTGCAGCTGCCAGCAAGGCCAGACGAGCTACTACGCCATAGGCATAAAAACGGTTAGGTGCAGTACTCGGGTCTGCAGCACAATCTGGCGTAGTGCAGGATCGTTCAAACGCCAATGGCACGAAATGCATCCCCGGGGCATTCAAATTCTCATCGACACCCCGCCCAGTATGCACGCGATAAAAACCACCCACGACAAAATGATCCATCATATAGACCACAGGCTCTGCAACAGCATCGTTGATACTTTCAAAGGTATAAACGCCTTCTTGGATAATGACCTCTGTCACCTGCAAACCTTCTTTCACCACAGACATCTTATTGCGAGTCTTGCGGTTCAAATCGCGTAAATCCTCAGGTGATTTGACCGTCATAATCCCCATGCCATAAGTCCCGGCATCTGCCTTAACGATTACAAAAGGCTCTTGTGTAATATTGTATTCTGCATATTTTTCTTTGATTTTTTCTAGTAGCTGCCCCACCTTCAATGCCATACATTCTTCGCCTGTCCGTGCATGAAAATCTATCTCACCGCAAGTGTCAAAATATGGATTGAGCAACCATGGGTCGATATTGAGCAATTGGGAAAACTCATTGATTACCTTGTCATAAGCCGCAAAATGTTGAGACTTTCGACGCGTACTCCAGCCTGCATGCAATGGTGGAATCAGGTTTTGTTCAAGGTTTTGAAGGATAGTTGGAATCCCCCCCGACAAATCGTTATTGAGTAGAATCGCACAGCTATCAAAATCTCCTGACTGACTATTTTTCAGCTTGAGACGGTTTTTTTCCCTTACTACCGGCTCCAGCAACAAACGTTTTCCATCGTGCGTTTCAAAAGTGGTAGGTTCGGTAATCTCGGGATTGATTGAACCTACCCGCACATCTAGTCCGGCCGCCTGCATAATGGTAACCAACTCCACTACATTACGTAGATAATAGGTATTACGGGTATGGTTTTCCGGAATGATCAGCAATCGCCTAGCTTCCGGACATATCTTCTCCACAGCTATTTGCGCGGCCTGTACACTTAGACTTAGGAAATCCGGATTTAGGTTATTAAAGCCCCCGGGGAATAAATTAGTATCCACAGGTGCCAGTTTGAAACCAGCATTACGTAAATCCACACTTGCATAAAATGGCGCTGCATATTCCAGCCATTGTGTCCGAAACCAGTGCTCGATCTTTGGCATCTCTTGCAGGATGCGCTTTTCAAGTGCCAATAAAGGGCCACTCAAAGCTGTCGTCAAATGTGGAACCATATATTTATTCTACTCTAAGAGTTGTTAACACCTAGCGCCTGCATATCTGCATGAAAACTACTTCTTACCATAGGGCCACTTGCCGCACTACCAAATCCCAGCTCTTCGGCTTTTTGACGCAGCTCATCAAAAGTTTCTGGTGGAACATAACGGATTACAGGCAAATGATGTACACTTGGCTGCAAATACTGCCCCAACGTTAGCATGTTCACGTCATGCGCACGCAAGTCTTTCATGACAGCCAAAATCTCTTCATCCGTTTCACCAAGCCCCAACATCAAGCCTGATTTGGTAGGAACGTCTGGATAAAGCTTCTTGAATTCCTTGAGCAATCTCAATGAATGCTGATAATCCGACCCTGGTCTAGCGGCCTTGTAAAGACGCGGCACTGTTTCAAGGTTGTGGTTCATCACATCAGGTGGTGCTTTGCGCAAAATTTCCAATGCCACTTCCATACGCCCACGAAAATCCGGCACCAAGATTTCAATCTTGATTTGCGGCGATGCTGCCCGAACTGCTTGGATACAATCGACAAAATGCTGCGCACCGCCATCCATCAAATCATCACGATCCACACTGGTGATTACCACATATTTAAGACCCATCTGTGCGATAGTGCGCGCGAGATTCTCGGGCTCTTGGATATCGGGCGGCAAGGGCCTGCCGTGGGCAACGTCACAGAAAGGACAACGGCGTGTACAGATGTCACCCAAAATCATGAAGGTTGCGGTGCCTCCACTGAAGCACTCGCCAATGTTTGGGCAACTTGCCTCTTCACAAACCGTATGCAACTTATTATCCCTGAGCACGCGCTTGATCTCCCGGAAACGCGCAGAATCCGGCACTTTCATCTTGATCCAGGCTGGTTTGGGCATTAATGGCTGCGGTACGATTTTAATAGGGATGCGCGCCGTTTTGGCCGCAGCCGTCTCTTTGATACCAGCAACTTTAGGGGAGGCGGTTTGACTCATTCAATTGTTCTTCCAACAGTTCCAGCAGTGATTGTCCTAATTCTACAGCGGTTTTCCGCAAGCCTAAATCTTTGGTCTGCGTCACCTTTAGGCCCTTGTAGCCACACGGATCGATATCCGAGAAAGGACTTAAATCCATATCGACATTTAGACTCAAGCCGTGATAACAACATTGATTTTTCAAGCGCAACCCCAATGAGGCTATCTTGGCCCCAGAAACGTAAACGCCAGGAGCATCTTTTTCTGCATTAGCCTGAATGCCATGGTTTGCAAGCAAACGGATGACACTATTCTCCATCATACTGACCAGCTGTCTTACATTCATCCCACGCCGCTTCAAGTCCAGCAGCACATATATCACCACCTGACCAATGCCGTGATACGTAATTTTTCCACCTCTATCTACCAATACGAGTGGCAAACCGTTCTGTGGTAATCGCGTGTCTTTACGATTGAGCCCTAACGTGTAGACGCTATCATGCTCCGTCAGCCAAAGCTCGTCTGGCGTATCAAACGAACGCTGCTCAGTGAAACTTTGCATAGCCTGCAGCGTGGCCTGATAGTCGGTACGTCCGAGCTCACGGCAAATCAGTCGCATCTATCCGATTACAACACGACCTTAACCATTGGATGCCTAGTAAGCGCACGATAAATATCATCCAACTGTGGTCTTGAATCTACGGTCACTGTACATGTCAGGCTAATGTATTTACCACCTGAGCTTCCCCGCATTTCTATGCGGCTGGCGTCAAAATCCGGCAGTAACCGCTGTATGGTCAAAATCACTTCTTGGGCAAATGCATGATGTGTTTCACCCATGACTTTAATCGGGAAGTCACAAGGAAACTCAATAAGCGTTTCATGCTGTACTTGTGGAATGTCCGTCATATTGCTACTGTACCAACAGACGGATGCTGTCGATGATACGACTGAAGAAACCACCCTGGTCTACTGCCCTTGCAGCGACCAACGTTTGCTGGCCAATAGTTTTGCCATCCAAGCTAAATATGATCTTGCCTACCGGTTGGCCTGCCTTGATAGGCGCTATAAGCGGCTGCTGAGTCGTGGAACTCGCTCTTACACGCGCATAGTCCCCTTTAGGCAAAGAAAGATAAAAGTCTTTAGCCAAAACGGCTGGCACTGTTCGCTCCTGTCCCTTGTATACCAGCAGGGTGTGCACAGTTTGATTGGCTTTATAAACTAGGGTAGATTCATAGAACTGGAAGCCATAATTAAGCAGTTTTTGGCTTTCACTGGCTCTCATCGCTTCATTCGCTGCCCCTAGCAATACTGAGACCAGACGAGTGGAACCGCGTTTTGAGGATGAAATCAGACAATAACCTGCTGTTTCAGTATGGCCAGTTTTCATTCCATCCACATTAGGATCTAGCCACAATAGGCGATTACGATTTGGCTGTGTAATATTGTTGTAGGTGTATTCCTTGACAGAGTACAAACGACGGTACTCCAGAGGAAAATCACGAATCAGCGCACTTGCAAGTTTTCCCAAATCGGCTGCTGTAGTGTAATGGTCTTTGTCGGGCAGGCCAGTAGCGTTCATAAAGTGCGTATGCGTCAAACCCAGCTTTGCCGCTTGACGGTTCATCATCTGCGCAAATATCGTCTCATCCCCACCGACAGCTTCTGCGAGAGCGATAGTTGCATCATTCCCTGATTGGATAATCATGCCATGCAACAGTTCGTCCACCGTGACGGGCTTGTTTGGTTCAATGAACATCTTTGAACCCTCTGTCTTCCAAGCCTTTTCACTCACCGGAACAGCCTGATCAAGTTTCAAATGCCCTTTCTGCAAGGCATCGAAAACGATATAAGCCGTCATGATTTTGGTAAGAGATGCAGGCTCGATACGCGCATCTTTTTCATAGGCGGCAATATCGCTGCCGCTGTTGAAGTCCTGCAACAAATAGGCTTTGACTGCCAACGCTGGTGGAGGCGCCACCTGCGCAATAGCTAAACTAGAAGAAACTAGAGAGAAAATGAAGGCTGTAAATAATAAACGCATAGATTACTGATTCAGGATAATAGCTGGTATATTTAGTTGTTTTCTGAGTTGCGTCGCAAGCTGTTCGGCCTCGAGCTTGACGCGAAATGGCCCGAGTTTCAAGCGATGCAAAGCATTATTATACACCCGGTTGATACCGACATTCTGCGCCATGTCCAAATCCTGTATACGCTTCAATAAACTTTCCGCATTGCTTTCATTTTTAAAAGCGCCCGCTTGAACGTAATAGCGCTGCATCTCGGCATCGCCATTTGAAACGTTAACACCATTCAGAGATTCGGACTGTAAATCAGCATTAGATGGACTCGTCGCAGTCGGCAGCGTTGTCAGTATATCTGGATTGGCATCCCCATTGTTGGCTTTCTGCTTATAAGTCAAGTCAACATCATCAGCCTCCTTTACAGACAGCTCTCCTAGAGCATTCATAGTTGCGGTATTGGCACTTGGACCGCTGTTCTGGTTTAACGTCTCCACTTCCACCAACCCACTTCCACGGGCTATCAAGCGAAGCTTATGCGCTGCAGCGTAGGATAAATCAATGATCCTGTCTTTTTTAAATGGACCCCGGTCATTAATGCGCACAATCACAGACCGTCCATTCTCCACATTCGTCACTTTGGCATAACTTGGCAAAGGCAAGATAGTATGCGCTGCTGTCATCGCATACATATCGTATATTTCACCGCTTGAGGTTTTCTTTCCATGGAAACGTTTGCCGTACCAAGATGCAACGCCTCGCTTTTTATATACCTGTGAGGTTGTCATAGGCTGATAGGTTTGCCCTAGCGCAACATAAGGTTTATTTGAGCGCGGCAGTAATGGCTCTTTTTTAGGGACGGCATCAGGAATACTGTCGAGATTGGTTGGTGGGTTTGCTTCAGGCCCATCATCCAAATAATACCCTCCGGGTTTATTCACGTTTTGCTGTGTGGAATTTACGTCCACAGTAGACATATTGCTATTTGAACTAGAAGATTGTGTTGCAGGCACCTCTGCTGGCCTGCTTGCGCTAGGAGGATTTACTGTTTTTAAAGATTTGGCGCCGCCGCAACTTACAAGCAAGAAGCATAAAAGTAAGTGAATAAAAAAATAGGTTCTCTTCATATTCTAATCACCCCGAAGCAACCAGTTTCTTGTGTGTCTGAATACTCATCAGCACGCCGAACCCTAATAACAAACTCAGCATAGAAGTCCCACCATAACTGATCAATGGTAATGGCACACCAACAACGGGCAGAATACCGCTGACCATACCCATATTGACAAATGCATAAGTAAAAAAGTTGAGTGTTATGCTTCCAGCCAACAATCGTGAAAACGTACTTTTAGCTTGCGAAGCGATTACCAGACCACGTCCAATAATGAGCATGAATAGCACCAATAACAACAGCCCGCCGACCATACCGAATTCTTCCCCGAACACGGCAAAAATAAAATCTGTTGTGCGCTCCGGTAAGAAATCTAGCTGGGACTGTGTTCCATTTAGCCAGCCTTTGCCAGTCGTGCCGCCAGACCCTAAAGCGATCGTTGCTTGAATAGTGTGGTATCCAGCACCCAATGGATCTTGAGATGGATCAATCAAAATTTCGATTCTCCTGCGCTGATAATCATGCAACATGGACCAGAAAACCGGCGCCATTGCCCCGGCCAATACAGCTCCGCCCAGCAAAAACTTCCAGCTCAATCCTGCCAAAAACAAAACATAAAAGCCTGAAGACGCCACTAAAAGTGCGGTTCCCAAATCAGGCTGCTTTGCAATCAGTGCGACAGGGATGAGCAACAGTAGCGCAGCGATCATGAAATCCGTAGCACGCGGGCTGGCCTCGCGCTTGGCAAAATACCAGGCTAACATCATAGGTGCGGCAATCCGCATAATCTCAGAGGGCTGTATTTTAGTAACTCCAAGATTCAACCAGCGTCTCGCGCCATGACTTATGTCGCCAAACAATGCGACGCCAATCAACAACATCACCCCTAAGCAATATAGAGGCACTGCGATACGTTCCAAATGATGCGTAGGAATATTGCTGACTACCCATAACACACCAAAAGCGATCGCTATATTGACTAACTGTGCATTCACGCGCGAAAAATTCTGCCCTGAAGCACTGTAAAGTACCATCAATCCCACCAGCATTGTGAATAACAGACACGCCAGCAAGAATGAATCTATGTGTTTAAAGATATTTTGCATCAACTGACTAATCATGGAATGCCTCCTCTTCTGGGGTTTCCGTCGTCAGTGTGCCTGCCTGTACTGGGCTGTCCTGAACAGTTGACTGCTTTTCTGCAACCGGCAGTTTACCTAGCAAATAATAATCCATCACCTTGCGTGCTATTGGACCTGCCGCAGATCCGCCATGCCCGCCATTCTCAACAATGACCGCCAATGCGATTTTTGGGTCATCTGCAGGCGCATATGCGATAAATAGAGCATGGTCGCGATGACGCTCATCTATGCTCTTCTCGTTGTACTTCTCATTCTGTTTGATGCCAATAACCTGTGCGGTTCCGGTTTTAGCTGCAATCGCATAGCCTGCGTTCGCTCCTACGCTAGCTGCAGTACCTCCAGGTAGGGTGACATCCATCATGCCGAGTTTGACGATTTCCAGATTTCTTTCACTGAGCCGGACCTTGTCCACCACCACTTTCTCCGTAGCTGTAACCACTCCAGTTCTAGGGTTCATAATTCCACTGACCAACCTAGGTTGGATTGCTTGCCCTTTATTTGCCAGAATAGCAGTCGCCTGAGCCAGCTGCATAGGCGTAACCAAGGTATAACCTTGTCCAATCCCAACAATCACCGTTTCTCCCATATACCAAGGTTGTTTATAGCGACGTTTTTTCCAATCCGGTGTAGGTAGTAAGCCTTCAATTTCGCCATTGATATCAATACCGCTCTTTCGACCGAAGCCAAAATGGCGTACAAAATCCGTTAGCCGTTCTATTCCGAGCTCCATAGCCAAGCCATAGAAAAAAGTATCGCACGAAACTGCAATAGCACGACGCATATCCACCACACCATGGCCGCCTGGTTTCCAGTCACGATAACGGTGACTGCTATTAGGCAACATATAATAACCTGCATCATGAATACTATACGGCGGTAACCGCCTACCGGCTTCAAGTCCTGCTAGCGCCGCAAATGGCTTAAACGTCGAACCTGGCGGGTAAACGCCTCGTAAGGGCCGATTAATTAAAGGTTTATCGAGAGACTCATTCAACAGCTTCCAATTATCGACGTCTATACCATCCACAAATAGGTTAGGATCAAACGTCGGCATGCTGACATATGCCAGCACCTCGCCTGAATTAGGCTGAATTGCAACCAATGCCCCGCGCCTCTCGGCGAAAGCCGTCTCTGCTATCTCCTGCAATTTGCTATCGACAGAGAGCACGAGATTGTTTCCAGAGACTGGTGCAGTGCTGGATAAGACTCGAACAGCTTTTCCATCTGCATCTATCTCTACTTGCTGGAATCCGGTTGTGCCATGCAGCAACGCCTCATAGGACTGCTCAATACCAGTTTTCCCAATATGGTCTGAGCCCTTGTAATTGGAAAGTACATCCGCTTTTTCTAATGCACTTAAGTCTTTATCGTTGATGCGCCCGATATAACCTATCATGTGCGATCCAAGCTTGCCTTGAGGATAATGTCTGAATAATCTAGATTTGAGCTCAACCCCAGGGAAGCGATAACGATTGACAGCAAACTTTGCCGCTTCCACTTCGTTCAAGTGGCTACGCAAAGGAATGCTTTCGAATGGATGACTCTGTGCACGAAGTTTTTTAAAACGTTTCAAGTCAAGGCTGGATACCTCAACTAGTGCAGACAAATCAGTAATGGTGGCCTCTAAGCTGTTCACTTTGGCTGGCGTAATCTCTAATGTATATACAAAGAAATTATGGGCCAGCACTACCCCGTTCTTATCTGAGATTAAACCACGATTAGGAGTGACCGGTACGACAGAAATCCGGTTGTTTTCTGCCAAAGTTTGATAATAATCATACCGATGCACTTGCAGATAATAAAAGCGTGCCGCCAACAAACCAAAACCTATGAGTACGCCCAAACCAAGAACTGCTAGGCGCAGCTTGAAATCATATTGTTCGTGCTGGTAGTTTTTAAGTTCGGTGCTGTAACGCATCTTGAATGTATATTCTGGAACGTCTACAGAGCGTTCATTTGGCTTTTGGGCGCGTGATTGTGCCAAAAACAAATATCATGAACTGCCACAGCAGCATACCCGTGAAAATCGGCAAAAAGAAATACCACCCGGGATTTTCATTACCGGCAAACAACTTCAGCAACAAAAGCAGCACCCTTTCAAACATGAGCAATAACAGTACATATCCCGTTAAGTGCCATGCATTGAACAACACGAGCCTTCGTTGGTAACTCACTCCTACAAATGCTGCTAGTGTAAAGCTCAAAGCATGCTGACCAAGCAAGCTTCCAGTTGCCAGATCCACCAACAACCCTGCAAACCAGGCCGTGCCGACATTACATAAATGTGGAGAACGTAATAACCAATAGAGTACCACCACAAACATAAAAACCGGGCGTAGCACGATACCCCGGCCTTCCCATGGGAATAGGTGGCACAACAATGCAAACAGCAAAGTCAGGTAGATAGTCCATCTACTAACGGGACGCATGTGATTTTTTATCCTTTTCCTTAGCACCTGCGTCAGGTGACTTTGCTTCCCGACCTTTTGTCTCAGCCGCCTCAGGCTTTATCACCGATTCTTTCACATCCGGCAACTCCAAAAGCAGCAATTGCAAATGGTTCGTTACCTCTGCTACGGGTGTACTCACGATTTTTGCAAACGGGGACTCAGGGTTTTGCAGGATTTTGGTCACGGTCGCTACAGCCAGCCCTGCTGGATAAATACCATCAATCCCCGATGTTACTAATTTGTCACCTACTCGAATATCAACATTAGCAGGCAAGTAGGGAATATCCAAAGTATTATCACCTTCACCGAATGCGATGGCCCGCAACTGGTTCCGCTCAATTTGAATCGGAATTGAGAGCTGTTTATCAGTAATCAATGTCACCTCACAACTAAACGGAAAAACGCGAGTGACTTGGCCAATCACACCCTTGGAGTCAACCACTGCCTGCCCAGGTTTGATGCCATGACTGCTGCCACGATTCACCACAACAACATTGCTGAATGGATCGCGCCCAGTGTGAGAAATCTCACCCAGTACGGCTTTAGGCTGTATAGGGATATTTCCATTCAACAGGCTACGAAGATGTACATTCTCAGCTTCTATCGTACTTAGCCTCTGCAGCATCACCAGATGCTCGAAAGCTTGCTGCTTCAGAAGGTAGTTTTCTTGAACAAGCTGATTATGTGCTGTGAAATATCTTTTGGTGTCACGCACCCAATTACTTGGCGCATTAGCGAGCATTTCAAGCGGATGAAGTGCACCAATAAAGGCTTGGCGGGCGGTAGACAAATAATGTAGACGGGCATCTGCCGCCATCATAATGATAGACAATGCAGAGTAAAGCATCATGCGAGAGAACGGGCTAGCGCCACGGACAAAAAAAGCTGGGGATTGCTGAGGCTCTAGTTTTTGATGAACGCCCTTAAGCATGCCTGCGTTTAGCTACTGGTTTGTCTAGGCCCGGCCAATTATTCATTTGCAAATACATTACCTAGCTTGTCCATCTCTTCCAAAGCGCGACCGCAACCACGAGCCACGCAAGTCAGAGGGTCTTCTGCTACAATCACTGGCAAACCGGTTTCTTCTACCAACAACCTATCCAAATCACGCAACAAGGCGCCTCCACCTGTCAGCACCATGCCTTTTTCGGCAATGTCGGCACCCAACTCTGGTGGCGTTTGTTCAAGTGCTGATTTCACCGCTCCAACGATAGCATTGAGTGGCTCTGTCAAGGCCTCAAGAATCTCATTGCTCGAGATGGTGAATTTACGCGGCAAACCTTCTGCCAGATTGCGGCCCGTCACTTCCATCTCCAGCACTTCGGATCCAGGAAACGCGGAACCGATTTTTTTCTTGATTGCCTCAGCCGTTGGTTCGGAAATCTGCATCCCATAGTTACGGCGGATGTAATCGATGATAGCCTGGTCGAATTTATCGCCTCCTACACGCTCTGACTTCGCGTAAACGATACCGCCCAACGAGATGACGCCCACCTCAGTCGTACCGCCGCCAATATCCACCACCATAGAACCTGTAGCTTCAGCAACTGGCATGTCAGCACCTATCGCTGCAGCCATTGGCTCTTCAATCAAATACACTTGCTTGGCCCCCGCGCGTTCAGCAGATTCTTTAATCGCACGACGCTCTACCTGGGTTGAGCCTACAGGCACACAGATAATGATGCGCGGACTTGGGGAGAACCAACGTGATTCGTGTACTTTACGGATAAAGAATTTAAGCATCTGTTCAGTCACGGTAAAGTCAGCGATCACGCCATCCTTCATCGGACGAATCGCCTGGATGTTGGCAGGAGCACGGCCCAACATGCTTTTAGCATCTGAACCTACCGCCAGCAGCACCTTCTTGCCGTTAGGCCCGCCTTCCTGACGTATCGCCACCACCGAAGGTTCATCAAGCACAATACCTCTACCACGCGAATAGATAAGCGTGTTAGCTGTGCCCAAATCAATCGCCAAATCGTTAGAAAAATAACCGCCTATTGAACCGAACATATGTGTTTTACCCTGTACTTTTTATATCATTATGTGGGCCTACCCACAGTGGCCTGAGAACATGCTTAAATGCCGTCTCAAAATCGAGGTATAATACTCTATTATGTGGTCAAAATTAAGCCACGACTGCACATTGTTACAAACAATTTACAAATTATTTATGTCCCTCAATATTCAAGACGTTCTGCGCATTGCACACTTGGCAAGGATAGAAATCAACCCGGCCGAAGCAGAGGCTACATTAAACAAACTCAGTGGGATCTTAGGCCTGATCGAACAGATGCAGGCTGTAGACACCACTGGCATCGAACCAATGTCCCACTCTCAAGATGTCACGCAAAGACTGCGTGAGGACGTCGTGACAGAAGGCAATCACCGTAAGGATTTCCAGGCAATTGCACCCATGCTGGGTAACGGCGTGAAAGCACCAGCGGTCGAGGATGGTTTATATCTAGTTCCTAAAGTAATCGAGTAGTCATGTCGCAAGTCATCAACAGCAGCCTGAAAGAGCTTGGCCAGATGCTGGCCAGTAAGCAGATATCCAGCGTAGAGCTTACGCAGGAATATCTCAACCGTATAGATACGCTCAACCCTGAAATCAACGCTTACATCACACTAGACATAGAAAAAACCCTTGCTCAGGCCAAAGCAGCTGATGTACGCATCGCTCAGGGCAGAGCAGAAGCGTTGACAGGCATCCCGATAGCGCAGAAAGATATTTTCTGTGCACAAGGCTGGAGAACCACATGCGGTTCACATATGCTGGAAAACTTCATCGCACCATATGATGCCTATGTCATCAAGCAATTTGATGCGGCAGGCGCGGTGAACTTGGGCAAGACCAATATGGACGAGTTTGCGATGGGCTCATCCAACGAAACCTCTTATTTCGGCGGTGTCAAGAACCCATGGGATAGATCACGTGTTCCAGGTGGCAGCTCAGGCGGCTCTGCTGCTGCGGTAGCGGCCCGTCTATGCGCGGCAGCTACCGGCACAGATACTGGCGGTTCAATACGACAGCCAGCTTCCTTGTGCGGTTTTACCGGACTGAAACCAACGTATGGCCTGGTTTCACGTTATGGCATGATTGCTTTTGCTTCATCGCTTGACCAGGCCGGGCCAATGGCCAAATCTGCTGAAGATTGTGCACTACTACTCAACACTATGGCCGGTTTCGATGAAAAAGACTCTACAAGTGTCAACCGTCCTAAAGAGGACTACACCCGCGATTTGAATAAACCTCTGCAAGGCCTCAAAATCGGCCTACCCAAGGAATATTTCGCTGAAGGGTTGGAAGCCAATGTGGGTGCCGTTGTGCAGTCAGCGATTGAAGAATATAAAAAACTCGGGGCCGAAATCGTAGACATCAGCTTGCCCAACACCCAGCTTTCCATCCCCGTCTACTACGTGATTGCGCCTGCAGAGGCCAGTTCTAACCTATCACGTTATGATGGCGTACGTTACGGACACCGTGCTAAAGAGTATACCGATCTGATGGACATGTACTGCAAGACTCGCGCCGAGGGGTTTGGCGCTGAAGTGAAGCGCCGCATCCTGATTGGCACGTATGTATTATCAGCCGGCTATTACGATGCCTACTACCTCAAAGCCCAACAAATTCGCCGCCTGATCGCACAGGACTTCACCGAAGCATTCAAGCAATGCGATGTGATCATGGGCCCAGCCGCTCCATCCACCGCATTTAAAATAGGTGAGAAGGCAGACGATCCTGTCGCGATGTATTTGCAGGACATCTATACAATCGCCGTCAATCTGGCAGGTTTGCCTGGCATGAGCATCCCTGCAGGCTTCAGTGACGGCTTGCCTGTTGGCTTGCAGATCATCGGCAATTATTTTGATGAGGCACGCATGCTAAATGTCGGCCATGCCTATCAACAAGTCACGGATTGGCATAAACGTATGCCGGAGGGTATTTAAGATGGCCTGGGAAGTCGTCATTGGGCTAGAAACTCACGTTCAACTACTCACCAACACTAAACAGTTCAGTGGCGCATCTACTGCATTCGGTGCCGAACCGAACACTCAGGCATGCGAAGTAAGTATCGCGCTACCAGGTGTATTGCCCGTGCTGAACAAAAAATCCGTTGAATGTGCAATCAAGTTTGGCTTGGCTATCGAGGCAGAGATAGCGCCGCGTTCTGTGTTTGCACGCAAGAATTATTTCTACCCCGACTTACCCAAAGGCTATCAGATTAGTCAATACGAACTGCCCGTGGTAGGCAAGGGGCACTTGACCATTCAAGTTGGCAACCAAGAGAAAATCATCCGCATCACGCGCGCGCATCTGGAAGAAGATGCTGGCAAATCCGTGCATGGTGCACAGGAAGGCATGAGCGGTATCGACCTTAACCGTGCAGGCACTCCTTTGCTAGAAATCGTCACCGAGCCAGATATGCGCAGCGCTGCCGAAGCAGTAGCTTATGCTAAAAAGCTGCACGAACTTGTGCAATGGATTGGCATTTGTGACGGCAACATGCAGGAGGGAAGCTTCCGTTGTGATGTCAATGTATCCGTGCGACCCAAAGGTTCTGACAAACTAGGCACGCGCCGCGAAATCAAAAACCTGAACTCGTTCAAATTCATGCAGCAGGCGATCGAATATGAAACGCAATGGCAGATCGACACGTTGGAAGATGGCGGCAAAATAGAACAGGCCACTGTATTATTCAACCCTGACACTGGCGAAACCCGCGCCATGCGCAGCAAAGAAGAAGCGAACGATTATCGCTACTTCCCCGATCCTGATTTACTGCCCCTGGAAGTGACAGATGCGGACAAAGCCCGCGTAAAAGCTGAGATGCCGGAACTGCCTGAAGCAATGAAAGCCCGATTCGAATCGAACTTTGGACTAAGTGCATACGATGCAGCCACGCTTACTGCTAGCCGCGATATTGCAGACTATTTCGTTGCCACAGTGAATGCCGGGGCAGAAGCAAAACCAGCTGCCAACTGGATATTGGGCGCGGTTTCTGCCAAATTGAATGCTGATGAAAAAAGCATTGCACACTCACCTGTGAGCGCAACGCAGTTGGCATCACTATTAAGGCGCATTGCTGACAATACGATTTCCAATAACGCTGCCAAGCAAGTGTTTGAAGCGATGTGGGCTGGCGCAGGTGAAGCGGATAGCATCATCGAAGCCAAAGGCCTGAAACAAGTGTCGGACACTGGCGCAATCGAAGCCATCATTGATGAAGTACTTGCATCAAACTCTGCGATGGTCGCTGAGTTCAAATCAGGTAAAGAAAAAGCCTTTAATGCGTTAGTTGGTCAGTGTATGAAAGCCAGCAAAGGTAAAGCCAATCCGGCGCAAGTGAATGAATTGCTGAAGCAAAAGCTAGGTGCCTAATCTATTTGGCTGACGTAGCTGTAGCCGACATGACAGCGGAATTTGATTTAGGCGTTTTTTCTCCAGTGAGTGGGGCGGAGCCTTGTTTCAGCGCGATGAATCGGGCTTTCTCGTCAGCAAAACGCTTATTGGTATCCATCATGTTTTTTTTATGACCGGCAATCTGCTGGTCTATGCGGGCTAGTTCTTCCTTGGCAATATTAATCTCATCACTCAAGTAAGCAGGGACAGGTTTTTTGCGTGCTCGGATACCTTCAGCCGTTTTGCTGTTGCGTGCCAAACGACCATTCACGCTATCCTTTTGTGAGTTCAGCGCCTGAATTGCTGCCTGATCCATTTGCAAATAACGATCGCGTGCCATATCAATTTCTTCTGCCTTAGTGTACGACGCCATAAGAATGCTGTCTTTACGCTCTTGCGCTAGCTTTTCAGCGTCTTCCTGTTCGTTTTTGGGCGTATTTTTGACATTTTGCTTCACTACGACTCCCTGGGAGGTCATCTCACTATTATTGCGGCCCGCCTCTTGAGCAGGTAGTTTGTCGCCATAATGCGTCACGCCTTGGCCATCCACCCACTTCACAATACGCTTGGAACTGCCCGTATTTGCTGGATTGGCTGCCTTCCCCTTGTCAGCCGCGAATGCGGATGCTCCGACGAAGATACCTAATAATGTCAAAATGAGAAGTCGCATACTTTTAATTTACGCCGTAACGTTCACGATACTGCCGGATATTAAGCAAATGCTGTGCCATTTCATGGGAGCCTGTCAAATACGTCAGCAAATCCGCTAAAGCAGCGATAGCACATACAGGAATGGCATTATCTTGCTCTACCTCTTGTACAGCAGAAAGTTCACCTGTGCCCTTTTCCTGCCTATCAAGCGCGATACTCACACCACAAGGCACCGCGCCGTGATCTTTGATCAAAGTCACTGATTCGCGTATAGAGGTGCCAGCAGATATCACATCATCAATGATCAGAACGCGACCATGTAAAGCACTTCCAACAATCACCCCGCCCTCGCCATGATCCTTAGCTTCCTTGCGGTTGTAGGCGTACGGCAGATTGCGTCCTTGACGCGCAAACGCAATGGCAATGGCTGCCACCAAAGGAATCCCCTTATATGCTGGGCCAAACAGCATGTCGAACTGAATTCCTGAATTCTCTATGCTTTTAGCGTAGAATTCGCCTATTTTGAGCAAGCTCAATCCATCGTTGAACAAGCCTGCATTAAAGAAATATGGGCTCAGACGGCCGGCCTTGGTTTTAAACTCGCCAAACCTGAGCACCTTTTTCTCAACAGCGAATGCGATAAACTCTTGGGCGTTGCGTTGTGAATCATGTAGGGTGCTCATTATGCTAAATCTTGATAGAAAGTAATTGATGCGTATTATAACTGCGAATTTAAACGGTATACGTTCAGCCGCCAATAAAGGGTTCTTCAGTTGGCTTGCCAAGCAGAATGCCGATGTTGTGTGCCTGCAGGAAATCAAGGCGCAACTTGGGGATCTAACTGAGGAAATGCGCAAACCATCTGGTTTCCACGGCTATTTTCATTTTGCTGAGAAAAAGGGCTACAGCGGTGTGGGCATCTATTGCAAAAACAAACCGGATAACGTGATCGAGGGTCTTGGTATGCCAGATATAGACGCTGAAGGGCGCTATTTGGAATGCCAGTTTGGGAAACTGAGCGTTGTTTCTCTGTACCTGCCTAGCGGCTCTAGCGGAGAAGAACGGCAATCCTTCAAGTTTGACGTGATGGCACGCATCTCTCCACATTTGGAGGCATTAGTGAAAAGTGGACGAGACGTGCTGATTTGTGGCGACTGGAACATCGCACACCAGGAGAAGGATTTAAAAAACTGGAAAGGGAATCGCAAGAACTCTGGGTTCTTACCCGAAGAGCGTGCGTGGCTTACACATCTGTTTGAGAGTACAGGATGGGTAGATGTCTATCGGCAATTACATCCGGAAGCCACTGATGCCTGTTATACCTGGTGGAGCAACCGTGGCGCTGCGTATGAGAAAAACGTTGGATGGCGTATCGACTATCAGATTGCCACACCAGAATTGGCAAAAAAGGCATTCGCGTCAACCATTTACAAAGATATACGTTTCAGTGACCATGCCCCACTGATCGTCGATTATAGCTAAGCCATTTTGTTTAAATTTCGTTTACAAAACCTCACCTCCTTTAATGCCTTGCTTGTAGCTGCATTATTGCAGTCTTATACCACTAATATACAAGCCCAAGAGAACTCCACGATAAGCGACATTTATTCTGATGTCGATATGCGGGTCAGATTATCCATGAAGCAAAATAGCGCAGCATGTACAGCCGCCTCCTGTGAAGAGAATCTGGCTTTTGACCAACGTGTGCAAAGCACAGGCCGTTACTTGTCCAAGGTGGCTGAAAAGTTATACCCACAGCAACAAACTCTCGTACAGCGTATGACATTCACAGTTGCGGACAAGAAGGATCCCGGCACTGCTTCCAACAACAAGGGCAATATCATCGTGTTTCGGGGGGTGCAGAGTCTACAGTTCAGTGACGACGCGCTGAGCTTTATCATCGCCCGCGAAATGGGCCATGTACTTGGCGGACATCACACAACAAACACCTCTACCAAGCTGATCATCTCGGCATTAGCCAGTGTAATATTCCCGGCTGCAGCCATTATTGGGGCATCCAGCACGGCCGCACAAGCGAGTACGGCTACTAGCTTGGTGACCAGCGCAGCCTCCACAGCCACCTCTTTCGTAGGAGGTGAAATCGCGATGGCCAAAATGAAACCTACCCAACTGCAAACCGCGGATGAAATTGCCCATCACCTAATGGAAAAAGCTGGTTGGGATATGCGTTCTGTTAACTATGTACTGATGCAAGCTGAAGAACCAAAAAACGCATGGATGCTGGACCTTGAAAAAAGTCGCATCCAACTGGAACAAATGATATTAAACGAAGAAAAGAAAACAGAAGCTACCACTGACCCAACTTCGCAAGCCATCACTTCTACTGACTCAGCGCAATAAAAGCCAAGCATGGCTCACTCACACTACCACTTAACGTCCACTTAACGTCTTACACCATTCCAAGGCGCAACCTTGAATAGCAACAACATGCCGGGAATAGCCAATAAGGTACAAACATAGAAAAACTGCTCCCATCCCATCGCTTCTACCATATTGCCAGTCAATGCATTAAAAATCGAGCGTGGTACAGCTGACAAGCTGGTAAATAGAGCCAGTTGGGTTGCGGTATACGCTGGATTGGTTTCGCGCGCCATATAGGCGACATATGCCGCCGTCCCCAAGCCGACACCAAAAGCTTCGGCGCCAATCACTATCGCGAGCATACTCCGCTCTGATGCACCAATGCTTGAAAATGGTCCCATGTAAGCCAGCCATGCAAACCCGAGGATTGTCACCGCTTGTGCGATACCAAATATCCAAAGGGCTCTGTTAATGCCGAGTTTGAGCATCCAGATACCCCCTACTAACGCCCCTGCTATTTGCATCACCAAGCCACTGCCCTTGGCGATAGCACCGATATCGCTTTTACTGAAATGCATATCCAAATAAAAGGGGGTCGCCAGCGCGGTCGCCATGCTGTCACCCAGCTTGTAGAACAAGATGAACACCAATACCAAAAGCGCATGTTGCCAGCCTTGACGTTTTATAAACTCATGGAAAGGCTCGACGACTGACGCATAGAGTGTTTTGGGTGCTATCGCTCCATTTGGCTCACGCACAACCAAGGTCAGAATAATACCTGGCAACATAAATGCAGCTACTATCCAAAATACCCACGACCATGCAAGATGGTCAGCTAAAATCAGCGCCAGCGAACCTGGCACCAGACCGGCAATTCGATAAGCATTCACGTGGACGCTATTCCCTAAGCCAAGTTCGTGATCGCTTAATATCTCACGGCGAAACGCATCAATCACGATATCCTGACTAGCTGAAAATAGCGCTACCAATGTTGAGATGACCGCTATGGTGGTGATATCCAGCTTTGGCTGAAAAAAGCCATACGCAAAGATGGCAGAAAACAAAGCCAGCTGTGTTGCCAGCATCCAGCTTCGACGGCGCCCGAGCGGGGCAATCAGGTTATACCTATCCATCAGCGGTGCCCACAGAAACTTCCATGTATAGGGCAATTGGATAAACGCAAAGGCGGCTATGGTCTTAAGATTTAATCCCTCGGAACGCAGCCATGCCGGAAGCAATTGTAAGAGCAGATACAATGGCAAGCCCGAGCTGAATCCCAAAAAGACGCAGATCAGCATTCTCTTGCTAAGCAAGGATTGCCAGACTGTAGGCTGCACCGCGTTGTCTGTGTGCACTAGCCTGCTTTCAGGCGGTACATGGCAAGCGCACCTCGCAAGTTGGCTAATGCGTGCACCTCATTGCCTCTGGTGATTACCTTACGCTCCAGTATCTGGATTCTATGGTTTTCGCAGAAATTATCGAAATCCTGAATAGTGCAAAGGTGTACGTTGGGTGTGTCGTACCATTGATAGGGCAAGTCATCCGAAACTGGCATATGCCCACCCACTGCTATCTGTAGGCGGTTCAACCAGTATCCAAAATTGGGGAAAGTAACAATCGCCTCTTTGCCGACCCGTAACATCTCCTGAACGATATCTTCAGTATGATGCATGGCTTGCAAGGTTTGCGAGAGGATCACGGTATCAAAAGACTGGTCATCAAAACCAGATAGTCCTGCCTCCAAGTCCATCTGCAACACATTGATGCCATTTTTTAAGCAAGACAACCAGTTGCGATCATCTTTTTCCACACCGTAACCACGCGCCTCCATACTGTCACGCAAGAATTTCAATAGGGCACCATCGCCACATCCCAAATCTAACACCTTGCCCGAAAATGGAACCCAACTTGCGATAATTGCAAAATCCTGCCTAAAAATAGGCATTTTATTTGTATTATTTACATTATATTGCATCGCTTAAACCTCAATACCATGCAAATAAGCACGCAAGATATCATGATAATGCTTGTCTGGCATCAAGAACGCATCATGACCATGCGCCGCAGTTACCTCCGCATAGCTCACGTTCAATTCGTTATCCAGCAACGCTTGCACGATTTCTTTGGAACGCTCTGGCGAGAATCGCCAATCACTGGTAAAACTCAGCACCAGAAATTTGGCCTTCGCTGATTTGAGAGCGGCACTTAAACGACCGTCAAAAGCACTTGCTGGATCGTAGTAGTCCAATGCACGTGTCATGCGCAAATAGGTATTAGCATCAAACTCGCCTGCGAATTTATCACCCTGATAGCGTAAATAAGACTCCATCTCGAACTCTACGTCGAAACTATATTTGATGCCGTCTTTCAGCTTGCGCCCAAATTTCTCCCCCATGACGTCATCGCTTAAATACGTAATATGGCCCAGCATGCGCGCAATACGCAAACCTCTGCGCGGAACAGTATCATGGCTGTAATAATCACCGCCGTAAAACTCTGGGTCAGTAATAATCGCTTGGCGCGCCACCTCATTAAACGCCATGTTCTGCGCCGTAAGATTAGGCGCACTCGCTATCACCAAGGCATGTCGAACACGCTGAGGAAAGGCAATCGTCCACTCTAGCGCCTGCATCCCGCCTAAGCTGCCACCAATTACTGCCGCCAGCTGCTGAATGCCCAGATGATCCAGTAAAAGCGCCTGAGATTGCACCCAATCTTCAACGGTCACCACAGGAAAGGTTGCACCCCAAGGTTTGCCGGTAGCAGGGTTCATGCTGGAAGGGCCGCTAGAACCATGACAGCCGCCCAAGTTATTAACGCCAATCACAAAGAATTTATTGGTATCTAATGGCTTGCCCGGACCAACCAGATTATCCCACCAGCCAGGGTATTTATCAGTCTCCGCATATTTGCCCGCAACATGGTGTGTACCCGATAGCGCATGACAAACCAGCACCGCATTCGATCTTTCGGCATTCAAAGTACCGTAAGTCTCGTATACCAAGTCAAATTGCGGTAGCATCTCCCCACTTTTCAGACGGATTGGCACATCAAAATGTGCGCACTGCGCACTCACGATTCCCACTGAATTTGACGTATTTCCACTCATGCCGTGATTATACTATGGCTGATGGCCATATGGCGCCGTGCCCGCTAATCCCTACAACCCATTGTCACACGCGCAATCCCAGCCAAGTCATATCGATGACCAATCGCCTTGTATCCTGCCGCATGCATCAACCGCGCGACGCTATTTGCCTGATTATAGCCATGCTCCAGCAATAACCAGCCATTCGGCCGCAGATACCGCATGGCTTGCTCAATGATTACTCGCAGATCATCCAAGCCGTCCTCGCCTGATGCCAAGGCAGTGATGGGCTCGTAAGGCAAACTGCCCAAATTCAGATGCGGGTCATTCTCTTCAATATATGGCGGGTTACCGACAATCACGTCAAACAGCATGCCGTCCAGCGCACTAAACCAGTCACTTCGCAAGAAAGATACATTCGAAATACTCAATATCTGTGCATTCGTCTCAGCCACCTTCAAAGCATTACTTGAGATATCCAGTGCCGTTACCAGCGTTTGTGGCCTATGCTTGGCAATTGCCAGTGCAACCGCGCCGGAACCAGTTCCCAAGTCCAGTAGAGTAGATTTGGCTTGCGGCGAAGAAAGCTTATCTAGTGCAGCATCCACCAAAGTCTCGGTATCAGGGCGCGGAATCAATGTATCCGGCGTGACTTTTAATTTAAGCCCATAAAACTCGCGATACCCAAGAATATAGGGCAACGGCTCACCAGATACACGACGTTCAAGCAATGCCTGAAACTCCGCATGGGTACTGGCCCCCAAGGCATCGTTTTGATGCCCTATCATCCAAGCCCTGTCTACATTCAATAGGTGCTGTAGTAACAACCTGATTTCCAGCGCAGGAATCTCAGGGTGATGCGACTGCGCCTGTTTAAGCACATGAGAGATGGACAGTGAAATCATAAGTTATCGCATGATATCGCAAAGCTATATCTGCATAAAAGCAAAACGGCAACCGAAGTTGCCGTTTTGTTGTTGTGCTATATCAATTCTAGCAATTTAAAGCAGAGGTCACCCTGCAGTTAAATTAGAAGAACAGGATAGCGCCTAAAGAGATGGTTTTTGCTTTCGCTTTCGCATCTGGTGCAGCTCTGTTATTTACATCACGCTCAGTGTTTGAGTACTCAGCTACCAAGTTCAAATGTTTGGTGATTGGATGGTAAGCACCAATTACCCACATGGAGTCTTGGATGTCTTTGAATGCATCGGCAGCACTGTTGCCATCCAAAGTAGATTCACCGTAGCTTACGCCCAATTTAGTACCTGCACCTGGAATGGTGTATGTACCTTGAACGTACCACTGGTCAGAGTCACGTGATTTACCGTTTAAATCAAAACCGTCATTGAATTGAACTGTTTGACCGATACCATCACCCTTACCATAGTAACCGGTCAAGCCAAAACCTGCCACGTTAACGGTGGCGCCCAAATCCCATGCGGTTGCACGGTCATCGCTTGTACCTGAAACACTGGTTGCATCCGAAATGTTATCGAATTTCTGAGTAATAGCAGAAACCCAAACTTTACCAGCTACGTCGCCAGCCCATTCATAGGAAGCTTTACCTTCGTATGCAGTTTGTGAACCACCGCGGTGTGCTGAAAATGCGTTAGGGTTTTTAGGAGTATTAACGCTTGTAGAAGCATCCCAAGCTTGCGTCAAACCAACGGTGAAGCTGAAGCCGTTCCAGTTTGGTGAAGAGTAAGCCACTTGGGATTTCCAGTCAGCATACATGAAACCTGTACCGATACGGCCCAAGGTTGTAGTATTGCCTGCCAGAGAGCCAGCACCAGAACCAACGCCCAACAATGTCATGTCGTTCAAGATTGCGTCAGAAGCATAGATACCCAAATCTTTACCCAGTTTAATAGAACCCCAGGATTTGTCACCGAATGTCAAGAATGCTTGACGGTTTTCTTGTTGAGCACCTTGGAAGCCAGAAGCTGTTGTAGATACGCCTGGGTTGATGCTGATGGTGAAGCCAACGTCCAAGTCGTTTTGGCGTGTTTTACCAGAAACGCTCAGGTAGTTAGGCAACAGACCTGTAGTGATGTTTGCTGTGCTGTCTGCATTACCATCACCCAAGCCCAGAGGACCTGTACCTGCGCCAGTGTCGCCACTGAAAGAAGTATGTGTGTAGTATGCGTTTACAACGCCACCGATGTCCAGAGTCCAGTCACCAGCTGGGATTGTGATACCAGCGTTAGCGCTAGAAGCTGCAGCCAACAGTGCGGAAGCAACTGCTAAACCTAATTTCTTGCTCATATAATTCTCCTAGTTTTAATTTCGTACTACTAAAATTTACTACTAAATCACCCTCATTTTCAGCAACTTGGTGTTTCTTCCTCTGCTGCCAAAAACGAGAAAGTTCGCGAACTTCCTCAATAAAACACATTACTGCTATTTACTAAGAAGGTAGGTGGAGTATGCCAAAAAATGACTTGGAAGGCTAACAAGTTGGTAGATTTTGTTGAATATTCATAAGGAGTTGTTGTATAGAAGCAACAATCTCTTATGAATTAGCTGTATATAACTATTAGTTGTAAGACAGCACTGCTTTAAGCTGGGTTAAATCGTAATCGCTGGTAATAACAGCCCTGCCTATGCCCTTTTGCAGCACCAGGCGAATCTTGCCATCCTGCACCTTTTTATCTGACTGCATCAGCTCCAGGTATCTGTCCATACCTAGCAGTGGTGCTTTTGTCGGCAAATTGGCCGCTTTGAATATCGCTTCGATACGTGTTGCTTCTCCTGCAGTGAGCCATCCCATCCTTTGCGATAACTCTGCTGCTTGCATCGTGCCTGCCGCAACCGCTTCACCATGCAGCCAGTTACCATAACCCATTGCAGTTTCAATGGCATGACCGAATGTATGCCCGAGATTGAGCAAGGCTCGCTCACCGGTCTCACGTTCATCAGCCGCTACGACTTCCGCTTTGTTCTGACAGCTGCGATAGATGGCATAGCTCACCACCGCTTCATCCAACGCCATCAGTTTAGGCATGTTGGTTTCCAGCCAGTCAAAAAAATCGGCATCTCGGATTAGGCCATACTTAATCACTTCTGCGATGCCCGCAGACAACTCACGCGCCGGCAAGGTTTTGAGGCTGTCCGTATCCGCCAGCACTAATTGCGGCTGGTAGAATGCACCAATCATGTTTTTGCCTAACGGGTGATTGATGCCGGTCTTACCACCCACACTGGAATCGACTTGTGACAATAATGTAGTAGGTACCTGAATAAATGGTACGCCGCGCTGATAGGTTGCAGCAGCAAAGCCTGTCAAATCGCCAATAACGCCACCGCCAAGCGCAATCAATGTGGTACTTCGCTCGGCACGATGTTTCAGCAAGGCATCGTAAATCAGATTAAGCGTATCTGAGTTTTTATAAGCTTCACCATCTGGCAAAACCACTTCGATGACACCTACTCCATGTTGCCTCAACGGCTCTGCCAGTTTCGCCATATATAGCGGCGCCACGGTTGTATTAGTGACAATGGCAACTTGCTTGCGTTTGAGATGTGGCAGAATAAGCTCTGACTGAGCAATCAATCCTGCACCGATATGGATAGGGTAACTCCGGTCGCCGAGTGAAACTGTAAGTGTTTGCATCATGATTCGGATAATGTCTGTTCGATTCGGTTGATGATGGTGGCTACGGGCTGACTTCCCGTGTCAATTATATAGGTGGCTATCTCGCTGTAGAGAGGATCACGCTCAGCATAGAGCTGTTCCAGTTTCGCCTTTATGTCCACATTTTGCAGTAGCGGCCTTTGTTTATCATGTCGTGTACGATGCCATAACTCATTGACATTAGCTCGCAGATAAATAACTACACCTGAATTTTTCAAAGATTCACGATTTTCTGGGGCCAGGACTGCTCCGCCACCTGTGGCTAGTACGACATTTGTCATCTGCGTGAGCTCCTGAATAGCAGCCTTCTCGCGCTTACGAAAACCCTCTTCGCCTTCAAGTTCAAAAATCACTGGGATCTTTACACCCGTACGCTTTTCGATTTCATGATCAGAGTCATAGAACGTGCGGCCTAAGTGCTTGGCTAAAAGCTTCCCAACTGTGGTTTTACCAGCCCCCATCAGACCTATCAAATAAATATTGCGATTCTCAAGTAACAAAACAAAATGCCCATCAGGTGAATGATGGGCATTTTAAGGGATTACCTCTATTCTGTCAGTCGCGATTTAGCGTAAGCCTATACTTTCGTCCATGATTTTCGGCGTAATGAATATCAACAGCTCTGTTTTGTCATCCTGCTTGGTACGCCGCTTGAAGGCATTCCCGATCACTGGCAAATCACCAAAAAATGGTACTTTACTTACATCGTTTCGCTCGGTTTGCTCGTAAATACCGCCTAAAACTGCTGTCTCACCATTTGACACTAATACTTGTGTGTTTACTTTCTGCGTATCGATGGAGGGAACACCAAAGAATACCTGACCAACCTTTTCTTTTTTAACTTCCAGATCCATGATGATTTTTTCATCAGGCGTTATTTGAGGCGTCACTTCTAAGCTTAATACAGCTTCTTTGAACTGTACGTTAGTCGCACCGCTACTCGATGCTTGCAAGTACGGAATTTCTGTACCTTGTGCAATTTTTGCTTTCTGCTGGTTTGCCGTCGTCACGCGTGGACTAGACACAATCTTACCCCTATTGTCCGTTTCCAGCGCAGTCAGCTCAAGATTCAACAGCAAGCCAGCCGGCAACCGGAACAAACTGAATGCGATTTGACCAGCTGGGTTGGCCACAGGCAAATTACTATTCAGACCTCCAGTGCCCGCCGTAACGGCACCGGTACCTGTTCTTGTCACTGCAGATGTTGCATCAAGATTCCCACCCACCATTAAGGTATTGTTGCCTGGTGTAGTTTGACTCTCGACGCCGAATCTTGCACCCAAGCTCTTGCCAAACTTTTCATCTGCCAAAACCAAGCGTGACTCAATCATCACCTGACGCACAGGCACATCTGTCTTGTTGATAATCGCCTGGATTTCTTCAAGTTTTTTGGCGGTCTCTTGAATAAACAAAGTATTGGTTCTTGCATCAATCCCAATATTACCACGTTGTGAGATGATACCCCTGTTCATATTTGCAGCACCAGCTGTAGCGCCAGCACCTCCAGCACCAGCTCGCGCGTTCCCACCCATCAGAATATTGCGCATTGCCTCTGCCTTATGGTAACGCAAGGTAATCATTTCGGTCCGCAAAGGCTCCAACTCCTCTTGCTGCTTAAGTGCTTCCAGTTCTGCTTTTTCTTTGGCTGCCACCTCATCTGCTGGCGCAACGGTAATCACGTTACCTTTTTTACGCATCTTGAGGCCTTTGTTCTGCATGATCACATCCATCGCCTGATCCCAAGGCACATCTTTCAAGCGCAATGTAATATTGCCTGTAACAGTATCGCTAGCTACGATGTTCAGACCCGTGAAATCAGCAATCACTTGCAATACAGACCTTACCTCGATATTTTGAAAGTTAAGTGACAACTTTTCACCCGCATATCCTGGCTTGGAACCCTGCACCAGTTTATTTGGGTCCTCGACTTTCTGACGCACATCCAAAATAAATTTCTTGTCAGCTTGATACGCAGACTGTTCCCAGTCGCCTTTAGGCTCAATCACCATGCGGCCGTTTTTGCCTTGCTTCATGGTATCCACATAAAGTACGGGTGTATTAAAATTAATCACATTTAACCGGCGTTGAAGTTCTGCTGGAACATCTGTGTTGATAAAATCAATGGTTATCAATTTACCTTTTTGCTTGATATTGATACCAGCATTAGCATCTGACAAATCAACGATTACACGGCCCTCACCATTTTTGCCACGAGCAAAATCAACCCCAGTAATGGCATGCTCTGCACTACCCGCTTTTGATTCTGCAAAACGAGTCTCAGCCGTAGTTCCACTTGCACCTATTTCAATACCCTGCAAACTGATCACAACCTCATCACCATTCAACGAAGTGTTATAGCTCACATTTTTGCTGAGATTCAATACCATCCGAGTTCTGTCTTTGGCTTGAGCTAAAGTAATACTCTTAAGTGCACCCTGATCAGTCGGAATATTACTTTTTGCCAGACCATTTGCTGTATCTGGAAAATCAAGTGCGATTCGTGCAGGATTATTCAATGTAAAACCGGCAGGCGGATTAACCATTGGCGCCTTTAATTTCACCCTAACTGTTACGCGACCTCCGGACAGGCTGGAAAAATCAATATTCTCTATCGAGTTGCCATAAACATTTTCCGAATCTGCCGCAAAAGCTCGCCCAGTATAGCAAAGCGCAAATAACACTGCCGCCGCGAAAAATTTTATGAAAGTTTTGTTCTTCATATTGATTCCTATCGCATTATTCTTGCAAGCTGATACTTGCATTACGTTCCACCCAATCACCTGTCAAATCATCTTGCACGATTTCTTTGAGATCAACCGCATTCTCGTTGATCGAAGTGATCAAGCCATAATTAGGCCCTAGATAATTGCCTACTTTAACCTGCTGAACTGTATTGTCAGGTGTTTTAATCAGCCCATACACGCTCTTGTTTTTGCTGAGCAGCCCTACGTATTTCAAGCTTTCCAGCGGATAAGCCTCCAATGGCTCCTTAGGACGACTAGTGTTTGGCTGCAAACTACTTGTACTCGTTGCTTTACGAGCTCTAAAAGGGTCTGACAGTACACCGTCTGCGTTGAATTGCAAAGGTATGTAAGGCTTGACTTCCGGCAATGGTTTGACACTTTTGCCCATATCGTTTGCAGCATTCGCCATGAATTTGTCTAAGTCATCACCCTCTTCGCTTCCGCAACCAGTCAAAACTACCAAGAGCAAGCCTACAGAAACTGATCTATAAAGAGCTTTCATCATTTTTTACCTTTTTTACCTTTCTCATCCTTTTTCTTGGCGTCACGTTGAATCGCCACTTCAGATGAGTCAAGATACCGGTATGTCTGGGCCAGCGCTTCCATGGAGAGCATGCCATCTTTGGCATCCTTGCTGATTGGAGCGATATTTAGGTTATTGAGCGTTACAATCCTAGAGAGTTTGGAGACATCAGTAGCAAAAGCACCAATGTCGTGGTAGGTCCCTTTGATTTTGACCTGTATCGGCATCTCGGCATAAAAATCTGCCATCACCTCTGCACCTGGCTTGAACAAATCAAACTCCAGGCCACGTCCCAGTCCAGCTTGGTTGATATCTGTAAGCAAGCCATCCATCTGGGATTTATCAGGTAACTGTTTTAGAAGCGCACCGAAAGTTTTTTCAATATCCACCATTTGCTGACGATAGGCATCGATTTTGACAGCTTGGCTTTTTTTATCAAGAAAGGTTTGTCTTAACTCTTGCTCCTTAGCTTCTGCCTGACTCCACTCCTCTAATTGACCACTCCACAAAAAAACATACCCTAGACCGACCACAACCACAAATAAAAATGCCAACAGGACCAGCTTGACAGGGACTGGTAAGCTTCCTACGTTGTTTAGGTCTATATTTCTAAAATCATCTAAATTCATGATTTAGCCCCCTGGGATTTTTTATCAGCGGGAGCTTCTGCCTGCTGTGCCTTAATTTTGACGTTCAAGGTAAATTCATTTTGCTTGACACCGTTAATCATGATTGCCTTAATCTCAACCAGATTTGGAGACTCCATCCAATTTGACACACTCAAGTTGCGCACCAAAGTGGCTACACGCGCATTCGTATCAGCAACACCCTGCAAGGTGATGACATTGCCTGTTTGCTTAATGCTGGTGAAATACATACCTTCAGGCAATTGCCGCGCAAGCTCATCAAGCACCACCACTGCCTGGCTACGATTAGTCTGCAAATTCTCAACCACCTGCTTGCGCTCCAAAAGAGCATTGATTTGCTCTTTCAAGGTCTTGATATCTGCAATTTCCTTATCAAGCTTGACTATAGCAGTCTCCAAGCGGCCATTCCTGTCCAACTGTGCATCTTTTTGCGCGCTTAGATAAGTCCAGCCCACAAACACAACTGCACCTGCAGCCACCAAAGACATCAAGGCCATCAAACCAAACTGCCTTTGTCGCTCGGCCCGCTTAATTTGACGATGTGGTAAGAGATTGATGCGAATCATGTTAATCCACTCCTCGCATTGCCAGCCCGCATGCCACCATCAAGGCCGGGGCATCAATTGCTACCTGCTGTGGCTTGATCCGATTGCTCGTTGACATTGCCTGGAAAGGGTTAGCGACTATCGTATTGACTTGCGTACGGTCTTGCACCATGACATCCATAGCTGGAATTGCAGCACATCCACCCGCTAATACGATATGATCCACCCGGTTATATTGTGTAGAACTGGTGAAAAACTGCATGCCGCGCGCAACTTCTGTTGCCAAGGCTTGCATATAAGGCTGCAAAACTTCACCTTCATAGCTATCAGGCAACCCGCCTTTGCGCTTGGCAATTTCTGCCTCTTCTACTGACAAACCAAATCTGCGTTGTATCTCCTGGGTCAGCTGCGATCCTCCAAAAGCTTGTTCGCGAATATAGACCGACTTATTGTCATGTAGCACATTGATATGCATCATAGATGCTCCCAAATCGACAATCATGACAGTTTGGTCTTTACCAGCACTTGGTAACTGATTGGCAACCAACTGATAAGCTGACTCAGTGGCATAGGTATCCACATCCATGACGATCACTTTCAAGCCAGCTTCTTCTGCCGCCGCGACACGATCTTCTATTTTTTCCTTGCGGGCGGCAGCAATGAGCACCTCGACTTCATCCGGATTATTGGGTGCTGGTCCCAATATCTGGAAATCGATATTGACCTCTTCCAGCGGGAAAGGAATGTATTGGTTTGCCTCTCCCTCCACCTGCACTTCCATTTCATCCTCGCGCAAATCAGCCATCATCATCACTTTTTTGGTGATGACCGCAGCAGACGGCAACGCCATCGCCGCTCGCTTTTCACGCGTACCTAACAGTTTCCACGCCAACTTGATCGCATCAGCCACCTGCTCCAAGTTCGCAACATTCCCATCCACCACAGCATCCTTAGGAACAGCTGCAGTAGAGTATCCCTCTAGGCGATAACCCGTCTTGGCTGAACCTGAAAGCTCTACCATCTTGACTGCGGATGCACCAACATCCACGCCAATCAACGGCGGTGTACTTTCGTTAAAAAAGTCGAATTTCAAATTAAAATTCTCTTTCTATATTCGTTAGTTACGCACAATTGCGATAATTTACATTAAATCCTAACAACAACTTTACGCCCTGTAAAGCAAATAATGTTTTTTGCCGAAACCCCTTTGGCGCATTTACAACAACCATGAATTTGTAGCCTGTCATAAAGTCTTCAGAGTGATCAAAGGTAAATTTTGGGTTATGCACGTAACCTTATATACTGTGAGCTTGATTCTGATTTGGTTTAAAGAAGCCGTATGACTCCCAAAAAGTGGTGGCACTTCCTTATTCTGTTTGTTCTGGTATTCGCATTCGCCTGCGCCTCATTGGGGGCTTTGGCTGTCAGCTTGATCTACCCTAGCCTGCCATCTTTGGAGAGCCTGACTGATTACCACCCCAAGCTTCCCTTACGGGTTTATTCCGCAGATGGCGCTTTGATTGGTGTTTTCGGTGAAGAGCGTCGCGCATTTATCAAGATAGAGGATGTACCCAAGAATCTAAAAGACGCCGTACTGGCGATTGAAGACAGGCGCTTCTATAAACACGGTGGCGTAGATACGAAAGGCATTGCCCGCGCCATCAAGAACAACCTTACAGGCAAGGGACATGAAGGCGCCAGTACCATCACGATGCAAGTGGCCAAGAACTTCTTTACCGTACCCGGCAAAAGGCGAACCATCCTCACTAAAATCAAAGAGGCCTTGCTGGCGATGAAAATCGAGCGAGCCCTCAGCAAAGACCAGATACTTGAGCTATATTTGAACCAGATCTATCTCGGACAACGTTCCTATGGCTTCGCCGCAGCCTCGCAGGTTTATTTTGGCAAACCACTTACCAGATTGAATCTGGCTGAGTCTGCACTGCTGGCTGGATTACCTAAAGCGCCTTCAGGCTACAACCCATTCCTGCACCCAGACCGGGCCATATCGCGCCAACATGAGGTACTTCGGGACATGCGTCGCTTTGGCTTTATCGACGAAGCCAAATTTAAAGAGGCCATGGCCTATAAGCTCAAATTCAAAACATCCAAGCAAGTGGGCGAACTGCAAGCGGATTATGTCGCTGAAATCGTACGACAAATGCTCTATGAAAGTTATCAGGAAGAGATCTACAGTAGCGGTTTGAAAGTCTACACCACCATTAAAAAGGCCAATCAAGCTGCGGCCAATGCGGCGGTATTGCAGGGAATCCTGGAATACCAGCGGAGACAAGGTTTCCAGAAGGCGGAAAAAACTATTGACTTAGGTCAGTTAAATTCCGAAGAAGGAATGAAACAAGCACTAGAAGATATCGAGGTCTATCAGGGCCTGATTCCAGCAATCGTCACACAAGTTTCACCAAAAGAAGTGACGGTGTTCAGCAAGCGCGGTGAGTCGCTCATCATTACCGGGCAAGGGTTGAGCCTGCTGCAAAAGAACCTTGCTGACAAGAATCCTGCCCATCATAAGATCAAACCCGGGTCGGTTGTACGCCTGCTCAAAAGTCAGGATACCTGGCATATCGTGCAATTACCCGAAGTCGAATCGTCCCTGATTGCGCTCGACCCTGAAACTGGTGCAGTACAGGCGCTTGTGGGCGGATTCGATTTCAACAAGAACAAATTCAACCACGTCACCCAAGCGTGGCGCCAGCCGGGTTCCAGCTTCAAGCCTTTCATCTATTCGGCCGCAATTGAAAAAGGCTTTACGCCTGCCAGCATCATAGAAGACGAACCCATCAGCATGTCAGCAGGGGAAACCGGTAGTGCGAAAAGCTGGGAGCCGAAGAACTTCGACGCCAAATATGATGGCCCGATCCGGATGCGCACCGCATTGACCAAATCGAAAAACATGGTCTCTATCCGCATCTTGCAAAGCATTGGTACGCGTTATGCGCAGGATTACGTGACTAAGTTCGGATTTTCACGCAAAGATCATCCGGCTTACCTGACAATGGCACTTGGTGCCGGCTCTGTCACCCCATGGGGGATGGCCAGCGGGTATGCCGTGTTTGCAAACGGCGGCTATCGCGTCAAACCGCACCTGATTAGCAAGATCACCGACAGCGAGGGTAAAGTCCTGCAGGAAATGCGCTACCCAACTGCAAGAAAAGACGCGCCAAGAGTCATTGATGGCCGCAATGCATTCTTGATGACCTCCATGATGCGCGATGTCATCCAGTTCGGTACCGCCACCAGAGCCAGATCCCTGGGCCGCCAGGATGTCGCCGGCAAGACCGGTACGACCAACAACCATATAGACGCATGGTTCGCCGGCTACACGCCCAAGCAAGTCGCGATTGCATGGATAGGCTACGACCAGCCCAGATCCTTGGGCAAGGACGAGACTGGCGGCAGGGCAGCTCTCCCCATCTGGATCAAGTATATGGATACGGCACTGCGCAGCATCCCCGACTCGCCGATGCCGATGCCGGATGGCGTCATGAAGGTGAAGATCGACGAAGTCACCGGCACCTTGATTGATGAAAGCGAGGAGGGCGTCTATGAATATTTCTATCATGAGAATCCGCCACCTTCAGTCGAAATGGCATTGCCGCCAATGGAAGAGCCTGGTGCTTCAGATTTTCCTGAAAGCATGACCGATAATCCACTGCATCCAGCGCCACCGGCCAACGCACCTGCGGAACGTCCATCTGTACCAGCGCCACGCGATTGGGAAAGCCCTGCACAAGACCCTGCGAATGCGGCGGCAAGAATGCTTAACCCGAGCGGGAATTGACATGGCGCGTGAAAATGCAGATCAGATCCGGCAGATGATTGCCCAAACCGCCGCACGCATGATGGCAGAGGAGGGTGTGTTTGATTACGGTTATGCAAAAAAAAAGGCGGGGCGCCAGCTTGGCGTGACGGATGGCAGCATGCTGCCCAGCAACGCTGAGATCGAAGACGAAGTTCGGTTATACCATGAGATATTCAATGCCGACGAACAGCCACAAAACCTGCTTAACCTGCGCAAAGCCGCGCTGGCCACCATGCGGCTGTTCGAGCGCTTCAACCCGCATCTGACCGGGGCAGTACTGGATGGCACCGCCGGCAAGTTCGCTCAAACCGACATCCATCTATTTGCCGATAGCGCCAAAGATGTCGAGCTATTTCTGCTGAACCAGCAGATCCCGTTTCAAAGCAGCGAGAAAAGCTTTCGCCTGTCCGATAGGCCCAGCAAGGATAAAAAGGAAAAAGTGCGCAAAACCGTGCCGGTATTTACGCTGGAAACCGAATTCGGCCTTATCAAGCTCAGCGTGTTCGATATCGACGATTTACGTGTCTCGCCTAAAGCCGCCGTCAATGGCGCAAATATGCAGCGCGCCAACACTCAGGAGCTAGTGACTCTTATTGGCTAGAACGGCGCTGATGGGCGCGCATTGTCTGGTTATATGCTTCCACTTCATCCACGAGCGCTACAGGCACCACGCAGACATCCAGCACTTCGATTGAATATCCTGTGTCCGCATCAATTTGCGGCGCCTGGGGGATAGGTTCTTCGCAGCGCTCGCCACTTGGGCCTTCGATACTGAGCAAACGCAGCACACCAGCCTGGATATCCCGCTCAGCAACCGCTTTTCCACCTCGGGCTATCAAAGTCTCTTTTAAAATAGCCTCATCCGGCTCTTTCACCGCATCGCCATTGCGGTATTTGGCAAGCGCTTCCATTTTGGTTTTTGCTTCACTTCGCAGATTAGATGTGGCTGGAGCATCTTCAAGTGTCAGCGCCTCGGCAGCAGCCTCATCCATCTGTTCTGCAGGCAAGCCGGCTGGCGCTTCAGCAGACGGCGCAACTGGCGCGGTATTATCTGTTGTAGCCGCATCTTCCTTGTGCTCGCTTTCAGCCTCTTGCCTCATGGCGTGCTCGGTGAAGGCCTCAGGGGAAGTTGCTGTCTCGACTGAAGAAGGAGTTGGCGCTTGCAGTTTATTCTGGTCACCGGTGTATATTTCAGCCTCTGCTGGCGCTGCCTTTTGCAGCGCATCGGCCTGAGCCACTGCGGTGTCGGCCGCCACATGCGCCCATTCACTGTCTTGCGGCCGCTGTTCGTGCACCATCAGCAGCACCAGCAAAGCCACCGCTATGCTGCTCATGCCCCCTAACTGCACAGGAGTAACTTGCCACTGCCGCATGCAATCCGCCAGCCTTGCCAACCAGGCTGGTTTTGCAGGCTTAGCCGCATCCTCAGCGTAAGCCAGCACACGCTGACGCAACTCATCTTGCGGCTGCAATTCCCTGTCAGGGGCATGTTGCAGGGCTTTTTCCAAATGTGGGTCGCGCATATCCATCATTCAAATCATTCTATCGCCGGCGGCAAATAAGCCCCCATGCAAGCGCGCAGCTTGGATAGCGCATAACGCAGACGGCTTTTCACCGTCTCGAACTCCGCGTCCAGTATCCTTGTCATCTCATCCAAACCCAACCCATCCTCATGATGCAGCAAAAAAGCCGCGCGCTGCAGCGCCGGCAATCCATCCAGGCAATCCAGCAGTTGCTGCCCCGCCTTGCGCCAGAAAGCCTGCTGTTCAGGCTCATCGGCACTGGACGCTGGCCACAGCTGCCAAGGCGACTCTGACTCATCGTCCTGCCAGCCTTCGTCAGCCGAAACTTCGCGTCCGCCTTTACGCAGCACATCTACCGCGCGATGATGTGCCAGCATGAACAACCAGGTCTTAAAGCTGGCATCTTCACGCTCACGCCAGCTGGCACGGTTATCCACCAGCTTCATCCAGGTATCCTGAAACACCTCATCCACCTGCGCCTCCAGTGCGGCACCCAGCACACGGCGGACATAACGATACAGTGGCCGCTCAAACCGCGTGTACAACAACTCGAAAGCCTGCGCATCGCCCGCGCAGAACTTCGTCATCAACATATCATCGGAAAACACATCCAGATTCATGCGCGCAGTATAGTGTATTACTCGATCACTCGACACGATTGGGGTTAAAAAAGGCAGAAAATTCAAGCGCAGGTGTTCATTATACAACACACCGGCCTGGAAGCCGCATCCCGCTTGGCTTCAAGAGCATCGGTTTTACTAATGAACGCGCGTGCATACGTATGGTTTTAAATCCCCTTTGACGCGCCTGAGGCTTGAGCATAAGCTAGGTGAAACGGCGAGGACTGTCTAAGCGCTGAAAGCGTGAGTTCCACAACCGTATTAGCGTTGCGCTAAGACCGAAGGAAACAAGCGGCGGCGGGGTGCTCTTTTATTTGGTTACTTTCTTTTGAGCAAGCAAAAGCAATTCGCTAAGAGGTGAAATAATAAGTCAGTTTGCGCTTACAGAAAAAACAACTGTAGCATCTTCAACTAGGCTTTTAGTAATTGAAAGATTCCATCCACGCATAGTTTTATGCCATCTCTTGTGTTTCAGAAATAACGGCCAAGGAAGTTCTAAAACTTTTTGCAATTTAAATTCGTCGTTAAAAAGTACGATAATAACGTACTCGAACTTCTGAGATTCTAGTTCAGTAGAATCTACATCGTTCAACCCATAAAAAACACTTGTTAAATTTCCTGAAGTAGACTTTATGCTGTAACGCTCACCTTTTCTACTTAAAGCATCGACATTCTGAGTGCCTGCAGGCGCAGCCTGCAAGTTTGGAAAAGCTGGATTCTTTGAGTAATGATGAATAGCAAGATACTCGCCCAAATCGCCTAGCAAATTTTTAGTTCGGATGATATTTCTAGCTTTTAACTCTGAAATTAGCTCAGAATAAAGCGAGATTATTTCTTGGTCACTGAAGCCAGATAAATTCATCACCTACCCTGCAACCACCGCGCCACATCCATCGCATAATACGTCAACACCCCATCCGCCCCGGCGCGTTTGAAGCTGAGCATCGCTTCCAGCACACAGGCCTTTTCATCCAGCCAGCCATTCTGCGCGGCGGCTTTGAGCATCGCATATTCGCCACTCACGTGATAAGCAAACGTCGGCACACCAAACTCCTGCTTCACACGGCGGACGATATCGAGATACGGCATGCCGGGTTTGACCATGACCATGTCGGCACCTTCTTCGATATCCATTGCGACTTCGCGAATGGCCTCGTCGGAGTTTGCCGGGTCCATCTGGTAAGTATATTTGTTGCCTTTGCCAAGGTTGGCTGCCGAACCCACTGCATCGCGGAACGGTCCGTAAAAGCTGGAAGCATATTTGGCGGAATAGGCAAGGATGCGGGTATGGATATGGCCGGCTTCCTCCAAAGCATCGCGTATCGCCCCGATGCGGCCATCCATCATATCCGAAGGAGCAACAATGTCCGCGCCGGCTTCGGCATGGCATAGCGCTTGTTTCACCAGCACCGCTACCGTTTCGTCATTGAGCACGTAGCCTGATTCATCAATCAAGCCATCTTGCCCGTGGGTGGTATAGGGGTCTAGGGCCACATCGGTAATCACGCCCAATTCGGGGAAGGCCTGTTTCAGCGCCCTGACCGTGCGCGGCACCAGTCCGTGCTTGTTGTATGCTTCCGCAGCATCCAGGCTTTTACCGGCTTGCGGCACGACCGGGAAAATAGCGATGGCCGGAATACCCAGCCTGACGCATTCTTCTGCCGTTTGCAGCAGGATATCGATACTCTGGCGCTGTACGCCGGGCATGCTGGTGACAGCTTCAGTGCGATTTTCGCCTTCCAGCACGAATACGGGGTATATCAGGTCATTAGCGGTGAACACATGCTCGCGCATCATGCGGCGGGAGAAATCGTCACGGCGCATGCGGCGCGGGCGGATAGGCAGGAATTGGCTCATATGTCCCTTTTGTTTCAAAATTTGCTTAGCCTTGATGCAGAGCAAGGCGGAGGGTTGAAGACAGTACGAATTGTACGGCAAAACCCGACAACACCGCTATGCGATAAGGCTATGCAAATACTTTCGCAAGTTCTGCACCTGGGTCGGTTTGACGCATAAATGCTTCGCCAACCAGGAATGTATGCACATTGTGCCTGCGCATCAAGGCGACATCATCGGCAGTGAAGATGCCGGACTCGGTCACCACGATTTTATCTTTGGCAATGCTGGGCAACAGATCCAGAGTGGTTTGCAGGGTGACTTCGAACGTGCGCAGATTGCGGTTGTTGATACCCAGTAACGGTGTTTCCAGCTGGATGGCCTGTGCGAGTTCTTCAGCATTATGCACTTCCACCAGCACGGCCATGCCCAACTCATGCGCCACTTTTTCCAGCGCCTGCATCTCTGGCAAACCCAGCGCAGCCGCAATCAGCAGGATACAATCGGCGCCCATGGCGCGCGCTTCATAGACTTGGTACGGGTCGATCATGAAATCCTTGCGCAGTACAGGCAAATCACATGCCGCGCGTGCCTGTTTGAGATACTCTGGTGAACCCTGGAAATAATCTTTGTCAGTGAGCACTGACAAACACGCTGCACCGCCTTGCTCATAGCTTGCGGCAATCTCGGCTGGTTTAAAATCGGCACGGATCACACCTTTGGATGGGCTGGCCTTTTTGATCTCAGCAATCACCGCAGCTTGGCCTAATGCAATCTTCGCACGAATCGCGCCGACAAAATCACGCGCGGGTAACTGCGCCCGCGCCAATGTCTGCATCTGCGCAAGGCTGATACTTTCTTTTGCGGTTGCCACTTCCTGCAGTTTGGTTTCAAGAATCCTGTTTAAAATGTCACTCATTGGTATATCTGTCCGTTATGTTTGATCCACCCCGCCGGGTGTTGACCGCGCGGGTCATGATGCGTCCAGTGCACTACGCCGCCTTTGGGGTTGAATACATATTCGCCCCTGAAACTCACCTGATCTCCAACCCTGATATCAGCGATTCGCTCAGCTAAGTCGATATTATGCGCGAACAGCAACGTTTTGCCATTCGAGACGCGTACCAGGAACTTTTGATGACGTGAGCCTTTATTGTCATCCGGGAGCAATTTGACCACCTCGCCCGAACCTTCCACCAGCAAGTCTGATGCGCGATTGGCATATGCTGACTCTACTGTGCTGACTGAATGAGTCATCGCACTTGGCGACTTGCCCGTTTGCGCCGTGGTCGGATAATTACCGCGATCACAGCCGCTTGCCATTAGGGCAAGCATTAAAATAATGAACAGGTTACGCAAAACGTTCAAGTGTTGGTCAGCTGTACCAGTTGCATCAATTTCTGCAGCGCTGCACCGTTATCAATCACCTCGGCAGCACGCTGAATCCCCGCTTTGATGCTGGCTTCCAAACCTGCCACATAAATAGCAGCACCCGAATTGAGCAATACGATATCCCGTGCTGCCCCGTGTTTTCCTTCCAGCACATCCATGATCATGGCTTTGGATTCTTCGGCACTTTGAATCCGGATATCTTTGAGCTCATGCAGCGACATGTCAAACTGGCTAGGGTTAACTATGTATTCACTCACTTTGCCGTCTTTCAGTTCTGCCACGAACGTATCACCGGAAAATGAGATCTCGTCCATGCCGTCAGCACCATGCACCACCAGCACATGTTCAGAGCCCAATTTTTGCAGCACTTTCGCCAGCTTACCGGTAAGCTCCCTGTCGAACACGCCCATCACTTGTCGCTTGGCAGAAGCGGGGTTTGTGAGCGGGCCAAGCAGGTTGAACAATGTACGTACGCCAAGTTCGCGGCGCACTGGTGCCGCATGCCTCATGGCGCTGTGATGATTCGGCGCGAACATGAACCCGATGCCAATCTCATTAACGCTGTTAGCAACTTGCTCCGGAGACTGATTGACATTCACCCCCAACGCTTCCAGCACATCGGCACTGCCACTGGTGGAAGAAACTGAGCGGCCACCATGCTTGGCGACTTTTGCACCCGCTGCAGCGGCAACAAACGCAGCCACTGTGGAAACATTGAAGGTCTGAATGCCATCACCGCCAGTGCCGCAGGTATCCACCAGATGGGTTTTATCGCTAACATCCACCTTGGTAGAGAGTTGACGCATCACCGTCGCGGCAGCGGCTATCTCATCAACCATCTCGCCTTTCATGCGCAGCGCAATCAGCAAAGCCGAGATTTGTGCTGGCGTGAGCTCGCCGCCCATCACCTGTTGCATCACGTCCAACATCTGGCCATGACTTAGATCCTGGCAATTCAACAGCAGATTGAGCGCCTCTTTGAACATCAGTAGGCTTTCAAAAAGTTATCTAACAACTCGTGTCCATATTCAGTGAGAATGGACTCCGGATGGAACTGCACCCCCTCCACAGGCAAAGTCTTGTGCTTGACGCCCATGATCTCGCCATCGTCTGTCCATGCGGTGATTTCAAGACAATCGGGAATCGTCTCACGCTCTATGACCAATGAGTGGTAGCGGGTTGCGATGTAGGGATTAGGTAGCCCTTTGAACACGCCGATATCATTATGGTGTATCAATGAGGTCTTGCCATGCATCAGTTGTTTGGCATGGATAATCTTGCCACCAAAGGCCTGACCGATGCTCTGGTGCCCCAGACAGACACCAAGTAGAGGTATCTTGCCGGCAAATTCATGAATCAAAGGTACGCTGATACCGGCCTCATTTGGCGTACATGGGCCAGGCGAAATCACGATATGGCGTGGCTTCAGCTCAGAAACAGTTTTTAGGTCGATCTCATCATTGCGATACACCTGCACATCTTGTCCCAGCTCGCCAAAATACTGCACGAGGTTATAGGTGAACGAGTCGTAATTATCAATCATCAGCAACATGACTATTCCCCCTTGCCCAGACCAGAAAGCGCCATTTCGGCAGCACGCAACACAGCACGCGCCTTGTTTTGCGTCTCTATCCATTCGTTATGCGGCACAGAGTCTGCTACGATACCCGCACCCGCCTGCACATAGAGCATGTTGTCTTTCACTACCGCAGTGCGGATGGCGATCGCCACATCCATGTCCCCATTGAACCCTAGATAACCGACCGCCCCAGCATAGATGCCGCGTTTGCTTGGCTCCAGTTCATGGATGATTTCCATCGCGCGCACTTTGGGCGCACCAGAAACCGTACCGGCCGGGAATGTCGCTTTCAGCACATCGATAGCATCCATATCTGGTTTCAATCGGCCTTCCACGTTGGACACAATATGCATCACATGCGAATAACGTTCGATGACCATGTTATCAGTGACTTTCACGCTGCCAGTCACTGCGACGCGTCCGACATCATTGCGCCCCAGGTCCATCAACTGTACGTGCTCAGCACGCTCTTTCGGATCAGCCAGCAGTTCCTCGGCCAGCGCCAGATCCTGCTCACGCGTCTTGCCGCGCGGACGCGTACCGGCGATTGGTCGCACCGTCACGGTATCGTCTTCCAGCCGCACCAGAATCTCCGGCGATGCGCCTACCACATGATGGTCGCCCATATCGTAATAGAACATATAGGGAGAAGGATTCAGGCTGCGCAGCGCGCGGTATAAAGTGAGCGGATGTGCGGCAAACGGCTGTGACATGCGCTGCGCCAGCACCACCTGCATGATGTCGCCCTCGAAGATATACTGCTTGGCACACTCCACTGCGGCCTTGAAATTGGCCTCACCGAACTCTGACAAAGCCTCGACAGGCGCATGGATACCGGCGACCGGAACTTCAATTGCTGCGTGGATCTGCTGTTGCAATGCCTGCAGACGAGTCATAGCTTGCTCATAGGCATTAGGTGCTGCCGGATCGGCATAGACGATGAAATACAGTTTGCCGCTAAGATTATCCACGACGGCAATCTCTTCTGACACCATCAGCAATACATCTGGCACGCCTAAAGCATCGGGCTTGTTGTCCGTTGCAAGACGCTTTTCGATGTAGGCAATCGTTTCGTAGCCAAAATAACCTGCCAAGCCCCCTGTGAATCGCGGCAGGCCAGTATATGGCAGGCTCTCTGCGGGCGGTGTCTTGAAACGTGCCTGAAACGCTTTGACGAAATCCAATGGATTGGTGTTTGGATGCGTTTCGACCACCTGGCCATCTTTCAAGACCTGCACATCAAAACCGCAAGCCTGAATCCGCGTCTGTGCTGGCAAGCCGATGATGGAGTATCGCCCAAACCGCTCGCCGCCCTGCACACTCTCTAGCAGATACGAGTAAGGTTTATTGGCGAGCTTGAGATACAGTGATAGCGGAGTGTCCAGGTCCGCCGGCACGTCCAGCACCAGCGGAATACGGTTGTAGCCTTGCTCAGCAAAGCTGTTGAATTCGTTTAAACTAAGTGTGTGTGACATAAAATTCCCAAGTTGAATCAAGTGCAAAAATGGCGTGCATCAGCACGCCGCGAGGTGATTCATTGCCACCATCGCCAACTTGATTGCCTTAATTGAACTTGAGATTTCATGCTGTTATACCGTTGCGAGTGATTTTCTGATTTCACCGACAACCGTGTTGTAACGGTTTGGATCGGTATCTTTACCTGCACCAAAAATTGCCGAACCGGCCACGAACGTATCCGCGCCTGCTCTTGCGATCTCGGCAATGTTTTGCGCATTTACGCCGCCATCCACCTCAAGCCAGATCTCGCGGCCGGTTTCCTTGGTATAAGCATCAATACGAGCACGTGCTTCTTTCAATTTCTGCAATGTGCTGGGAATGAATTTCTGGCCGCCAAAACCTGGGTTGACCGACATCAGCAACACCATATCCACTTTATCCATCACGTAGTCCAGATAGTTTAAAGGCGTAGCTGGATTGAACACCAAGCCCGATTTACAACCCAAATCGCGAATCATTGCCAAACTGCGGTCAATATGGCGGGAGGCTTCCGGGTGGAAAGTAATGATATCGGCACCAGCTTTTGCAAAGTCAGGGATGATACGGTCGACCGGCTCGACCATCAAATGCACGTCAATGATCGCGCCTACGTTGTGGGACAAATCACGAATCGCATCACATACCAGCGGGCCAATCGTAAGGTTTGGCACAAAATGATTGTCCATCACATCAAAGTGTACAATATCTGTACCGGATTTGATGACATCTTCAATTTCCTGACCAAGTTTGGCAAAGTTGGCCGACAGAATGCTTGGGGCGATACGAAAAGTTTTGCTCATGATGTAGTCCGTAAATCCTCTGTATTTCGATTAAATTGTTACTTAATTCATCATTTTAACTCTATTTCTTGCTTAAGATAAGCGAATCGCCGAAAATTACACATGTTTCATCATCTGACTGATATTTTTTCTGCCAGCAAAGCGTTGGTAATATAATCATATGCAGCTTTTTACCATCGGCTTGAACCATACCACTGCACCAATCGCTATTCGCGAGCATGTTGCGTTCAACAATGACAATTTGCGCCATGCACTCAGTGACCTGAGTGCGCGCGATATCAATGAGGCAGCCATTCTGTCCACTTGCAACCGCACCGAGATCTATGTGCAGTCGGAAGCATCCTCTCCCGTATTGGAATGGCTTGCCTCCTACCACAAACTTGACCCAGCCCAAGTACAGCCTTACACCTACACCTTAAGTAATCAGGATGCAGTGAAACACGCTTTCCGCGTGGCATGCGGGCTAGACAGCATGGTGCTGGGTGAACCGCAAATCCTCGGCCAATTCAAGCAATCCGTTAAAATTGCGCAGGAAGCTGGTACTCTGGGCATATTGTTGCATAAGCTTTTCCAGCGTACCTTTGAAGTAGCAAAGGAAGTGCGCACCAATACCGATATCGGTGCCAGTAGTATCTCCATGGCTGCAGCAGCCATCAAGTTGGCACAGCGCATCTTCGGCGATATTCGTGATCAGAACGTTTTGTTTATCGGTGCTGGCGAAATGATAGAGCTCTGTGCAGATCATTTCGCCGCACAAAAACCTAAAAGCATGACAGTGGCCAACCGCACCCTGGAGCGCGGTCAGGATCTGGCTGAAAAAATGCTTTCAGTGGGCATCAAAAGCGAGGCGATTCTTTTGCACGACTTACCTGGCAAGCTGGCAGAGTTCGACATCGTCATCACCAGCACCGCCAGCCAGCTGCCGATAGTTGGATTGGGCATGGTAGAACGTGCCGTCAAAGCAAGGCGCCATCGCCCGATGTTCATGGTAGATTTAGCTGTGCCGCGAGATATCGAACCCGAAGTAGCCCAACTGGACGATGTATTTCTGTACACCGTGGACGATCTAGCGCAGGTAGTGTCAGATGGCATCGTCAATCGGCAAGAAGCCGCAGTTACGGCCGAGCAAATCGTGTCTACGCGCGTCGAGAGCTTCATGCACTGGCTGAAGAAACGTGCCGCGGTACCCACCATCAAAGCGATACGGGATCAGGCCGAAGCGGTTCGTCAAGCCGAGTTGGACAAGGCCATCAAGCTCTTGCAAAAGGGCGAATCTGCAGAAAAGGTACTCGAAACACTAAGTACAGCGCTTACCAACAAATTCCTGCACGCTCCCAGCCACGCACTCAACCAATCGCACGGCGACGAGCATACTCGCGTAGAGAACCTGATACGCCAGATTTATCAAATCAAAGACTGAAATCATCATTCACATCATCAACCACATATGAAACCCAGCATTTTGCAGAAATTGGCCAATCTTAGTGAACGATTGGATGAACTAAACCGCTTGCTGTCCAGCGAAGGCATTACCAACAACATGGACAACTATCGCAAGCTCAGTCAGGAACACGCCGAGATCACGCCTATAGCCGAGCAATACCGCGCTTACGAGCAAACCGAGAAGGATTTAAAAACAGCGCATGAGATGCTAAGCGACCCGGAGATGAAGGCTTTTGCGCAGGAAGAGATTGACGGTGCGAAAGCAAGACTGGAAGATATCGAGAAAAGCCTGCAAACCCTGTTGCTGCCCAAAGACCCGAACGATGAAAAGAATATCTTTTTAGAGATTCGCGCCGGCACTGGGGGTGACGAATCCGGCCTGTTCGCGGGCGACCTCTTCCGTATGTATTCGCGCTACGCTGAGCGTAAAGGCTGGAAAGTGGAAGTGGTTTCTGCCAGCGAAGGCGAAGTAGGCGGTTACAAGGAAATCATCGCCAAGATCATTGGCTACGGCGCTTATTCCAAGCTCAAGTTTGAATCCGGCGGACACCGCGTGCAACGCGTACCGGATACGGAGACACAAGGACGTATCCACACCTCGGCCTGTACCGTAGCTGTGTTGCCGGAAGTCGAAGAGGTAGGCGATGTCGAGATCAACCCGGCCGATATCCGCATTGACACCTTCCGTGCATCAGGCGCGGGCGGACAGCATATCAACAAAACCGATTCTGCAGTACGCATCACCCATATGCCCACCGGCATCGTGGTGGAATGTCAGGATGGCCGCAGCCAGCACAGCAACAAAGCGCAGGCGATGCAGGTACTCGCTGCACGTATCAAGGCCAAGCAGGTAGATGAGCAACAGAGCAAGATCGCCTCGGAACGCCGCTCCCTGATTGGCTCTGGCGACAGGTCGGAACGCATTCGCACCTATAATTATCCGCAAGGCCGTATCACAGATCACCGCATCAACCTGACACTATACAAGATAGATGCTATCACCGAAGGCGATATGGACGAACTGATCAATGCACTTTCTGCAGAGCATCAGGCAGACCAGCTAGCCAGCCTTAGCGAAGAAAATTAAGCTAGCTAAGCGCTATCCCGAATTTAAATCGTTACATTTGGTCCATCAAAAAAATACTGTGTGATTGAATGGCGACTATGACAAGTTTTTCATCTATCAAAGCAGTGTTATTCGATTTGGATGGCGTGCTGTATGTTGGCAAACAGCCCATTATGGGCGCGATTGAGGCAGTAAAAAACATCCGTAATGCAGGTTATGCCTGTCGCTTCGTTACCAACACCAGCACGTTATCGCTAGCCTCGTTGCAACACAAACTGGATGCTTTGGGTTTTCTTGTGACGCAAAAAGAAATTATGAGCGCACCGCAAGCGGCAGTGCAATATTTGCAGCAGCAGGCCACCCCGATATGCCGATTATTGCTGGCTGATGATGTGAAACAGGATTTCATGCATTTCCCTCAATCGGATACTGAAGCTAATTTCATCGTCGTCGGCGATATCGGCGATGCGTGGAATTACCAGATGCTGAATGAAGTGTTTTCCTGCCTGATGCGCGGTGCAAAGCTGATTGCTATTCACAAGAACCGTTTCTGGCAAACCGAGAACGGCCTGCAGATGGATATCGGCGCTTTCATCGCTGGTCTAGAATATGCTGCAAGCACACAAGCCATGCTCATTGGCAAGCCTTCGGCAGATTTTTTCAACATGGCTTTGGCAGACTTGAACCTTCAGCCAAATGAAGTGCTGATGGTAGGGGATGATATCGATTCCGATATCGGTGGTGCGCAGGCCTCAGGTTTACGTGGCGTTCTGGTGCGCACCGGAAAGTACCGCCAAGCCTACACTGACAAATCTGTCATCAAACCTGATGCTGTCATTGATACAGTCGCGGACCTGCCTGCGCTGCTTGCATCGACCCAATAACCCTCGCGCACGTTCATTAATTAAACCGATGGTCTGGAAGCCAATCTGCATGCGCCTTCCAGAGCATCTATTCGTGTAATGAAGTTAGTCCTCGATACCAAGTTCCTGAATCTTGCGCGTGATGGTATTGCGTCCCATGCCAAGCTGGTTGGCGGCTTCGATACGCCGGCCGCCCGTGTGCTTGAGCGCGTTTACAATCAGGATGCGCTCGAACTCGCGCGTTTTGGCGTCCAAAATGTTTTGTTCGCCGCGATTCAGCGCATCAGCCACTTCACGCGCCAGGCTTTCCTGCCAGCTGCTGGCAATGATAGGCTTGCTGCTATCCTCTTTCAGCTCCGGCGGCAGATCCGCCACATCTACGTTCTGGCCAGGCGCCATCACTGTCAGCCAGTGACAGACGTTTTCCAGCTGGCGTACGTTACCACTCCAGTTGACCGCAGACAGATATTTCAGCGCAGCTTGTGACAGCTGTTTTGGCTCTACACCTAGCTGCTGCGCACTCACATTCAGAAAGTGTTTGGTCAACAGCGGGATATCTTCCCGGCGCTCCCGCAATGGCGGCAAGCGCAGGCGTATCACATTTAAACGATGGAACAAGTCCTCACGGAACAATCCTAGTTTGACACGATCCTCCAAGTCCTGATGCGTCGCCGCAATCACCCGCACATTCACTTTGATGGGCTGATGGCCGCCGACGCGGTAGAACTGGCCGTCACTGAGCACGCGCAGCAAACGGGTTTGCAGATCGGCTGGCATGTCACCGATCTCATCTAAAAACAGCGTCCCGTTATCTGCCTGCTCAAAACGGCCGCGCCGGGCTGCCGCCGCACCTGTAAAAGCGCCACGCTCGTGCCCGAAAAGTTCTGATTCAAGCAGATCCTTCGGGATTGCGGCCGTATTAATGGCGATGAAAGGCTTATCTGCACGCGGGCTATGTTTATGCAATGCGCGCGCGACCAGCTCCTTACCGCTACCCGACTCGCCATTGATCAGCACGGTAGCGTGCGAACGGCTCAAGCGGCCGATGGCGCGAAATACTTCCTGCATCGCAGGTGCCTGGCCGATAATTTCCGGCGTCTCTTCTGATGCGACATTCTCGACTGCCTGACGCATGCTTTCGTCTACCGCGCGTTTGATGACATCTATTGCCTGATCGACATCAAATGGTTTGGCCAGATACTCGAATGCACCACCCTGGAAAGCTGCCACTGCGCTTTCCAAGTCTGAGTAGGCGGTCATGATGATGACAGGAATCTCAGGATGTTTTTCCTTGATATCAGCCAAAAAATCCAGACCGGAGCCATTGGGCATGCGAATGTCGCTGACCACCACTTGAGGCAGCTCGTGCTCCAGGGCATTCATCGCCTCAGCTACAGATGAGAAGGTCTTGAACTCCATATCCGTACGCGCAAGTGCTTTTTCAAACACCCAACGTATTGATTTATCATCATCGAGGATCCAGATCGGTTTCATAAATATGCCCAAAAATTTAAATAAAAACTACTGCGTTATCGCATGCTTCATCACGCTGCTTTCCACTGGCAGCAATATCGTAAAACAGGTTCTTCCCGGCTGGCTCTCGCACTCGATCATGCCATGATGCTGTGTGACGAATGTTTGTGCTAGCGCCAAACCCAAGCCAGAGCCACCTTCGCGCCCTGTCACCAGAGGATAAAAGATCTTGTCATGGATCTCTGGTGGGATGCCCGGACCGTTATCAATGATCTGTAGCTTGATGGCAACCCGATAACGCTTTTTGGCCAAGGTCACCTGCCGCTCTGCACGTGTTCTCAAGGTGATTTGGGCATCTGGCGTATGATGCGCTTGCATGGCCTGTGCGGCGTTGCGGGCGATATTCAATACGGCTTGTATCAGCTTTTCACGATCTCCAATCAACTCAGGCAAACTGGTATCGTAATCACGTATCACCTTGATGTTATGAGGTGACTCGGCCAGCAACAGACTACGTACACGCTCCAACACTTCATGGATGTTGGTCGGCTCGTATTTAGGCACGCGATGTGGTACCAGCAGCCTATCCATCAGGCTATGCAACCTGTCAGCCTCTTTGATGATCACTTGTGTATATTCACGCAGGCTCGGCTGGGGCAACTCATGTTCGAGCAACTGTGCTGCTCCGCGCAAGCCGCCCAGCGGATTACGGATCTCGTGTGCAAGATTGCGCAATAGTTCAGAATTAGCTTGCTGTTGGATCAGCATACGTTCTTCGCGTGCGATACGCAGCTGCTGATCCATCTGCTGGAACTCCAGTAGCAACGCGGCCTGCGGTAGCTCCAGTGGGGTAACGGTGCATGTAACCGCTAGGGAATGCTGGCGCATGGTCGTCATGACCAGCTCATGCTCGCGGTAAGGGCTGTGATTCCTAAGCGCATTTTCAATGGCGATCTGCAGCACATCGCAGTTCAAGAACACGCTTGAGATGTGATTATTGGCGATTTGATTCGCGCTTAACGCAAACAGAATTTCCGCGCTTGGATTGGCATAAATGATGCGGTGGGCATCATCCAGCAGAATAACCGCCGTGGCCAGATATTCCAGACCAGAAAAACCTTGTGGGATGTGTTGAACCATGTGCTTAAATTATCACAGCAATCAAAATATTGCTTGTTTTTAAGCAAGAGCCGAGCCAGCTTTTTACGCCGGCACCATATCAGATAATGTTTATTTGATGTTGCTGATCTCTTTTTGCAAAAGATCGATATTACGCTGGTGCGCTTCTATCTCTTCACGCAACGGCTGCATTTTTTCCTCGAATTTAGCCATGTTACGAAATGTCTTGCCGTCTTTGGTCCTATAAACTTCTGGATTCGATTCGGCCTCGGCATAGGCCAGCTTGGCTTTCTCTAAAGCGGCTCTTTCCGAATCCAGCTCAGCTTGTAATATCTCTCTGCGCTTGTTGTCCCGTGCGTTTTGCGTGCCCGTATCCACTTTAGGGAAATCAGCAGGTGTAGCCGTCTTGGCGGCTGGTGTGCGACGCTGCTGGTTGCTGTCGCCTCCAAAACTAGTGTCTGCAGGTTCTAGGTCTAGCTTCTTGCCTCCCTTGATTTTGACATTTGAATACGTAACGTTGCCTTCTGCGTCCACGGATTTATAAATCTCCGCATTAGAGTTTTGCATTGCAAATGCAACCAAGAAAAATGTGGCTAATAAATATCTTTTCATACCAATAGTTTAGATGACAGTAATCAAGTAATCAACGAAGTTCTGGATATATCCGTTGACGCTCTAAACAATCGTAAGTTCTATCGGCAAATTTGCAACTTTCCGTCAGAAATAAAAAAGGGCAGCCAAAGCCGCCCTTTTTTGGTGCACGCTAAAATCAGCAGCTATAGTACAAACCAAACTCCAGTGGGTGTGGTGTCATACGAAGTTGTGTAACTTCTTGCATTTTCAACTCGATGTATGCATCGATAAAGTCATCAGAGAACACGCCGCCACGGGTTAGGAACTCGCGGTCTTTGTCCAGGTACTCCAACGCCTGATCCAGCGAGGAGCATACGGTTGGGATTTTTGCATCTTCTTCTGGTGGCAAATGGTACAAGTCTTTAGTGGCTGGCTCGCCTGGGTGAATCTTGTTCTGCACGCCATCCAAACCCGCCATCATCAGCGCAGAGAAAGCCAAGTAAGGGTTAGCGGTTGGATCGGGGAAGCGCGCTTCGATACGACGTGCTTTATCACTATGTACGAATGGTACGCGGATAGAAGCTGAACGGTTTTTAGCAGAGTAAGCCAGTTTTACCGGTGCTTCAAAACCAGGAACCAGGCGTTTGTAAGAGTTGGTACCTGGGTTAGTGATTGCGTTCAATGCACGTGCGTGCTTAATGATACCGCCGATGTAATACAGCGCGAAATCGCTTAGGCCAGCGTAGCCGTTACCAGCGAACAAGTTTTTTCCATCTTTCCAGATGGACTGGTGTACGTGCATACCGGAGCCATTGTCGCCAACGATTGGTTTTGGCATGAAGGTCGCTGTTTTGCCGTAAGCATGAGCAGTATTTAATACTACGTACTTCAGGATTTGTGTCCAGTCTGCGCGTTGTACCAAGGTGCTGAATTTGGTACCGATCTCACATTGGCCTGCAGTCGCCACCTCGTGGTGATGTACTTCAACAGGCACACCGAGCTGCTCAAGTGTGATGACCATCGCGGAACGGATATCCTGGAAAGAATCGACGGGTGGCACTGGAAAGTAGCCGCCTTTTACTGCTGGGCGGTGGCCAGTATTGCCACCTTCGAAGCTGTCGCCTGACGCCCAAGCGCCTTCTTCCGAGTTGATTTTAACCGAGCAGCCTTGCATGCCAGCTTTCCATTCAACACTGTCAAAAATAAAGAATTCTGGCTCAGGACCGAAGAATGCAGTATCGCCGATACCGGTTGATTTCAGGTATGCCTCTGCGCGTTTAGCGATGGAGCGTGGGTCACGGTCGTAACCTTTGCCGTCTGTCGGATCAACAACGTCACATGTCAACACTAGGGTCGGCTCGTCGAAGAACGGGTCGATGAAAGCGGTAGCCGCATCAGGCATCAATTGCATGTCAGATGCTTGGATACCCTTCCAGCCAGCGATGGATGATCCATCGAATGCATGGCCTTCTGTGAATTTATCTTCATTGAAGTGGGAAATCGGCACAGAAACGTGCTGCTCTTTACCCTTGGTATCAGTAAAACGAAAATCAACGAACTTGATATCGTTCTCTTTTACCATTTTCATAACATTTGCAACTGACATTGCTTCTCTCCTAATGTATTTGGCTTAAAGTAGAAAAATGGGGTGCGAAATTCAAATAAACACTCAAATTCTCAAGTATGAGATTCTAGCAGGAACCATGCCAAAGAGAAAATAGCGCTTTTCGTTAAAAATGCCCTAAATTCATTTACTTAGAGCATGTAAAATTTTAGCGTCGCACCGCATTGGTGCATTGCTGAAAAATGTGCACCTTAATGATGCGTTTCATGGAGTAACAATTATTCAGATAAAATTCGCGCTATACTGTTTTCACATTATTGATGAAAGTATCAAAACATGAGCCAAGACATTTTACAAACCGCACATAGCCGTGCAGAGCAACTAGGCTTGCCATACGCTGGCGCAGTCACACCCAAGGAGGCCTTTGAAGTGCTGCAGGCCATGCCAGATGCCGTATTGGTAGATGTTCGCAGCCAGGCCGAGCTAGACCTCGTAGGCCGCATACCCAATGCCATCAGCATCCAATGGGCCTTCTATCCAGGCATGGTGCCCAATCCAGAATTCGCCGAACAGCTGCAAGCCGCGGTCGATAAAAACGCGCCTGTGATCTTCATGTGCCGCACTGGCGGCCGCTCGCACGGAGCCGCCAGCATGGCACAACAACTGGGTTATCACAATGCATACAATATGCTGGAGGGCTTTGAAGGTGAAGCGAATGAGCTGAAACAACGCACCCTCATCAACGGCTGGAAGCATGCCGGTTTAATCTGGACAAACGGCTAAATCACCGAGCATCTAAATGACAGACAGATATGCGGTTTTAGGCAATCCGATTGCCCATAGCAAATCACCGCTTATTCATACCGCCTTTGCGAGACAAACTCATCAGGATATTAGTTACGAGGCGATACTGGCACCGCTGGATGGCTTTAGTCAAACCATCCAGCGCCTGATGGACGAAGGTTACAAGGGTGCCAACATCACAGTGCCGTTTAAATTCGAGGCATATGATGCATGCCACCAGCATACCGACCGCGCATTTGTGGCGGGCGCAGTCAACACATTGTCATTCAATGGAGGTCACATCGCCGGGGACAACACTGATGGAGCAGGATTGGTACGTGACATCACCCATAATTTGGCGCATCTCATAAAAGGCGCGCAGATTCTGATGCTAGGGGCAGGGGGTGCGGCGCAGGGCGTGCTGAAACCATTGGTAGAAGCGATGCCTGCTGGAATCACGATAGCCAACCGCAATGTAGAAAAAGCTTACCAGATGGTGCAAAGGCTTGCCATCGAGCAGCCAATCTGCACCATTTCCATACGGGAATTCGCGGCACTGAACCAAACCTTCGACCTCATCATCAATGCTACTTCTGCCGGCCTGACCGATAGTGTATTACCCATCCCGGATATCGTGTTTAGCAAAGAATCCCTTGCTTACGACATGATGTATGGCCGCGAAACACCTTTCATGGCCCAAGCTAAGGCCGCAGGCGCGCAAGTGGCCGATGGTCTGGGCATGCTGGTGGAACAAGCCGCAGAAGCTTTCTACATCTGGCGTAACGTGCGCCCTGACACTGCACCTGTGTTGCAACAGTTGCAGCAATCCCTCCGTTAATACATCATGAAACTTGTACCGAAAAGCCTGTTCTGGCGCGTCCTGCTAGGGTTCTTCGCACTCATCCTGTTATACCAGTTGTGGATATACCTGCATATCCTGTGGTGGATCAATTTCAACCCAAGCTCCAGCGCTTTCATGGAAGACCGACTGGAGGTCTTGCAGGAAAAAAGGCCTGAAGCCGAACTGAAGCATAAATGGGTAGATTACAACCACATATCCAAGAATCTGAAGCGCGCCATCATTGCAGCAGAGGACGCACGCTTCAACGAACATGAAGGCTTTGACTGGGAAGGTATCAAGAAAGCCTACGAGAAGAACCAAAAAAAAGGCAAGATTAAAGCCGGCGGTTCTACCATCAGCCAGCAACTTGCCAAGAATCTTTTTTTGAGTGGCAAACGCAGTTATTTACGCAAAGGCCAAGAAGCTATTATCACTTACATGCTGGAACATACGTTGAGTAAACGCAGGATTCTGGAAATCTACCTGAATGTGATCGAATGGGGCAACGGTGTTTTTGGTGCGGAAGCTGCATCAAGACATTACTTCAAGACCAGCGCGGCAAAACTCAGCGCCTGGCAGGCCGCCAAACTAGCGGCCATGGTGCCTAACCCACGCTTTTATGACGACCATCGCAACACGCGCTTTTTGAATCGACGCATAAACACCATCCTGCGCGGCATGCCTACCGTAGAAACCCCTTAACGAGAACCATGATGGAGTGGCTTTGGTTGGTCGCAATCCTGCTGATACTACTAGGCCTGCTGGGAATGGTACTGCCCGTGCTGCCCGGCAGCGCTCTAATATTTGGCGGCATGCTGCTCGCCGCGTGGATAGACAATTTCAGCCGCATCAGCACATTGACGCTAGCTATGCTGGGCACATTGGCCATATTGGCATGGGCAATAGACTTCATTGCGTCATTGTTCACAGCCAAACGCGCCGGCGCCAGCAAGCAAGCGCTTTGGGGAACACTCATTGGAGGTTTTCTTGGCTTGCCGCTGGGTGTTGTCGGCCTGATCGTCGGCCCTATCATCGGTGCAGCTATCGGCGAACTTCTGGCGCACCGCGACAAACAGCGAGCAACGAGCGTAGGTTTGGCTGCAGGGCTGGGGTTTATTGTCGCGATGATTGCGAAACTGGTTATCTCACTGGTGATGCTAGCGATTTTTGCCTACGCCTATTACGCATAAAACACTCCTAACCCCCTGCTTCTTTTCATTATCATGACAGCTGTCTTGGAAAGCGCTTCTGAATAAGCTTCCCAGGCCGATGTTTCCTGTAATGAACGCGGCCTAAACCTGATTACCTGCTACAACATCGGCTTGAGATATTTACCAGTATAGCTGGTCGGATGCTTGGCCACCTGCTCCGGCGTACCTTCTGCCACCACTGTGCCACCGCCATCACCGCCTTCAGGCCCCATATCGATGACCCAGTCTGCCGTCTTAATGACGTCCAAATTGTGCTCGATGATCACGATGGTGTTGCCCGCATCTCTCAAGCGGTGAATCACATCCAGCAGCAACTGGATATCAGCAAAATGCAATCCTGTAGTCGGTTCGTCCAGAATGTACAATGTACGGCCGGTATCTCGTTTGCTCAGTTCCAGCGCCAGCTTGACACGCTGCGCCTCACCGCCACTCAATGTCGTCGCGCTCTGCCCTAGCGTGATATAACCCAAACCAACTTCCAGCAGGGTTTTCAGCTTGCGTGCGATCACCGGTTGCGCACTGAAGAACGCATGCGCCTGCTCCACTGTCATTTCCAAAATCTCATGTATGTTCTTGCCCTTGAACTGAATCTCCAATGTCTCGCGGTTGTACCGCTGACCTTTACAGACATCACAAGGCACGTACACATCGGGCAAAAAGTGCATCTCCACACGAATCACGCCATCACCCTGGCATGCCTCACAACGCCCGCCCTTCACATTGAACGAATACCTTCCCGGCCCATAGCCACGCGCACGGCTTTCCGGCACGGAAGCGAACAAATCGCGTATCGGCGTGAACAAACCCGTATAAGTCGCCGGATTACTGCGCGGCGTGCGCCCGATCGGGCTCTGATCCACATCAACGACCTTGTCGAAGAACTCCAAACCCTCGATTGCCTCGAATGGCGCAGGGTCAGTACTGCTGCCATACAAATGCTGCGCGACGGCACGATACAAAGTATCGTTGATCAAGGTTGATTTGCCACTGCCGGACACACCTGTGACGCATGTCAGCAAGCCAACCGGAATCTGCACAGAAACTTGGCGCAGATTATTGCCTGAGGCTCCTTTTAGAGCAAGCACCCGCTTGGAGTCGTAAGGGGTACGTACATGCTTGTAGCGAATCTGCTTCTTGCCGCTCAAATATTGGCCTGTCAGCGAATCGACGCTGCCCTGTATTTCTGCAGGCGTACCATGCGCGACGATTTGGCCGCCGTGCTCACCCGCACCCGGCCCAATGTCGATGACGAAATCCGCCGACATGATGGCATCCTGGTCATGCTCTACCACAATGACGGTGTTACCAATGTCACGCAAGCGTTTCAGCGTATCCAGCAAGCGGTCATTGTCGCGCTGATGCAAACCAATCGAAGGCTCGTCCAGCACGTACATCACTCCCGTCAGGCCGCTACCGATCTGGCTGGCCAAGCGAATACGCTGTGCCTCACCGCCAGAAAGCGTCTCGGCAGATCGAGAAAGCGACAAATAATCCAGCCCGACATTGGTCAAGAACTTCAGACGATTTTCAATCTCTTTGACGATTTTGTCTGCAATAGCCAGCTTTTGGCCTCTCAAATTTAGATTTTCAAAAAAATTGAGCGCCTGCTTCAATGGCACTTCACATACCTGGTGGATATTGTGTCCGCCCACCTTGACGTGCCTCGCCTCACGACGCAAACGGGTGCCGGCACAATCGGGGCAATGGCTACTACTGATATATTTTGCCAGCTCCTCACGTACCGCCATGCTTTCGCTTTCGCGATAGCGACGCTGCAGATTGTTCAAAATACCCTCAAAACTGTGTTCGCGACTAAAGAACGTGCCACGTTCGTTCAAATAACGGAAAGGGATCTGTTCTCGCCCGGAACCATTCAGCAATATCTTTTGAATCTCTTCCGGCAGCTTCTCAAACGGCTGTTCGATATCAAAATTGTAATGCTGCGCCAGACTTTGCAACATCTGAAAATAGAACTGGTTGCGCTTGTCCCAACCCTTGATGGCGCCGCTGGCCAATGACAGATGTGGGAATGCAACCACGCGCTTAGGGTCGAAGAACGTTACCTGCCCCAAACCGTCACACGTTGGGCATGCGCCCATCGGGTTATTGAAACTGAACAAGCGGGGCTCCAGCTCAGCAAGTGAGTAGTCACACACAGGGCAAGCGAACTTCGCCGAGAACAAATGTTCTTTATCGGCATCCATCTCCAGCGCAATGGCCTTGCCATCCGCCAAACGCAAGGCTGTTTCAAAGCTTTCTGCGATACGCTGCTTCATGTCTTCGCGTACCTTGAGTCTATCGACCACCACATCCACATTATGTTTCGTATTTTTGCCTAGCGTGGGCAACGCATCCATCTCATAGATCTTGCCATCCACACGCAAGCGAACAAAGCCCTGCGCCTTTAGCTCGTCAAACAGGTCTAACTGCTCTCCCTTGCGATTCGCTACTACAGGCGCCAATATCATCAGCTTGGTATCTTCCGGCAATCTGAGCACACTATCCACCATCTGGCTAACAGTTTGTGCTTCCAGCTTGATGCCATGCTCGGGGCACTCTGGATCGCCCGCACGCGCATAGAGCAAGCGCAAATAATCATGAATTTCCGTCACCGTGCCCACCGTTGAACGCGGGTTATGGCTGGTGGATTTCTGCTCGATGGAAATCGCAGGTGAAAGGCCTTCAATCAAATCCACATCCGGTTTATCCATTCGCGCCAAAAACTGGCGCGCATAGGCAGACAGACTCTCCACGTAGCGACGCTGACCTTCCGCATACAAGGTATCAAAAGCCAGCGACGACTTGCCCGATCCAGACAAGCCGGTAATCACCACCAGTTGATTGCGCGGAATATCCAGCGAAACGTTTTTCAGATTGTGCGTACGCGCACCGCGGATTTTGATAAATTCCATTTGCTTTTACGGAAGTTAAGGCAACCTGTTAATATACGCAATTATTCGAATTTCTTCCATTACTGATGCAAGTTTCCGAGAAAATGACGCGCACCGAGCTGCGCGCCACCATGAGTTTGGCCTCAATTTATGGTTTGCGCATGCTCGGCATGTTCCTGATTCTCCCCATTTTCGCCATCTATGCTGAGACGCTTGAAGGTGGCCAAGATCACGCTTTGATTGGCTGGGCCTTAGGTGCTTATGGACTGATGCAAGTGCTGTTACAGCTCCCGTTTGGTATCGCGTCAGACAAGTTTGGTCGCAAAAAAATGATCTATATTGGACTGATCTTGTTCGCCATAGGTAGCGCTGTCTCTGCCATAGGCACCGACATCATCACCGTCATCATTGGACGAGCCATTCAAGGCGCAGGCGCCATCTCCGCTGTGGTTACCGCGCTGGTTGCAGATTTGACCCGTGAAGAACATCGCACCAAAGCCATGGCGATGATAGGCAGCACGATCGCGCTGACATTTGCCTTATCGCTAGTTGCAGGCCCGGTACTCAACAAGTTTATTGGTGTACCCGGAATATTTTGGCTCACTGCAGTGCTTTCCGTGGCGGCCATTTTTGTAGTCAAATACGCCGTGCCGCAACCCCGGCATAGCCACTTTCACTCCGATGCCGAAACCGCCCCAAGCAAAGTGAAAGAGGTCCTGCGCGATACACAGCTTCTGCGTTTGAACTTTGGCACATTCAGCTTACATGCTGCCCAAATGGCCATGTTCATTGTTGTGCCTTTTGCCTTGAAAAAAACCGGCGCGCTCAGTGAGGACCACCATTGGCAAATTTACTTGCCAGTATTGCTGGCCTCTTTCGTGCTGATGCTGCCTGCCATTATCGTGGGAGAAAAACGCGCCAAATTGAAACCCATATTCATAGCAGCGGTAGCATTGATGCTGATTGCACAGATACTGTTTTCAATCAGCATGAACAACTTCTGGGCCATCGTTGCCTCATTGTTAATATATTTCACTGCCTTCAATATACTAGAAGCCAGCCTGCCTTCGCTTATCTCAAAGATGGCGCCTGTCGCATCCAAAGGAACCGCTATCGGCGTCCATAACACCGCGCAGTCTTTCGGCATGTTTCTAGGCGCCACCGCGGGTGGTTATCTATCGCAACATCATGGTTACATGGCAGTTTTTGGCTTTTGTGCAGTATTGATAGCCATCTGGTTAATTTTAAGCTTGGGGATGAAAACCCCACCAAGCGTAAAGACAAAGATGTATCATGTAGGATATTTGGATGCGCAGAAAGCCGAAGCATTGGAACGTGCAATCAAGCAGCTAGATGGCGTTTTTGATGCTAGCTTGATTAGGCAGGAAAACAGCTTGATTGTTAAAATCAACAATCAACGTAACCCGCAGGAGCAAGCGCAAACTGAGCAGGCAATATTAAAACTGATTGAAGAAATGTAATTGTTGGGAGTAAGAAGATGGCATCGGTCAACAAAGTGATTTTGGTAGGCAATCTGGGCCGTGACCCGGAAATACGTTACATGCCGAATGGTGAGGCGGTAGCGAACTTCAGCATTGCCACCACCGAGAACTGGAAAGATAAAAACGGCCAAAAACAGGAGAAAACCGAATGGCATAACATTGTGATGTATCGCCGCCTTGCAGAGATTGCCGGGGAATACCTCAAAAAAGGCCGCCCAGTATATGTCGAAGGCCGCTTGCAGACGCGCAAATGGGAAAAAGACGGCGTCACCCGCTATACCACCGAGATCGTGGCCGACCAGATGCAGATGCTGGGTGGACGCGATGGCGGCTCATCCAGTTACGACGGCGACATTGGCCAGAGCGGACCGTCTGACGATTTTAACCAGGCGCCCAGCCGTCAGGAAAGCACACCAGTTCCCCAGAAATCTGGCAGCAATTTTGACGATTTTGACGACGACATCCCATTCTAGAAGTAAACTCCAAAACAAAAAGCCCGAGAATTTCCTAGCCTATCGGAAAAGGTGTTGCTGATATAACGCCCCGTCCAGAATAAGCTTAGCCTCTGATTTCGAAAGAAGTCAGAGGCTTTTTATTGGGTAATCGGAACCTGACTAATAAGGGGTTATCGGCCTTCCGTCACTTTTCAGGCCTTTTGAGCATTGGCATGAGCCTGACGTCGCACCCTCTGAGGTAATTGTCCAGCAAGCTGTTGGAAAATTTGCTTGTCCGATCACACGCTCGCACATTAAATGCGAGACAGCTTTTGCCTAGCAGGATTTTGTACCAAGAAAAATCCCCCGAGGATATAAATATCTACGGGGGATCGTAAGTAAATTAATGCCTAGCCTAGCAACAAGCCAGTTACTTAAAGTGTTGAAAGCTTAAAAGTGCAGGTTGCACGCTGGCAGCATTAAATAATTAAGCCCCGGATTCGTGAGAATCTGGGGCTTTTACTTTGTACCCATTACCGTCGTGATAAGGTACCATTTTGTCATGACGTTATCATTTGACCGCCCGCATGTAATCGTGGATCTTGAGACCACCGGCTTTTCCGCTGAACTGCATCGTGTTACCGAGATTGCCATCATTGATCTATCAATGGATTCTCCTACGGAGTGGTCAACCCTAATCAATCCATGTGTTCCGATACCAAGTCGAATCACAGAACTTACAGGCATTGACGATGATATGGTTAAGGATGCTCCGGTGTTCGCAGACGTGGCTGACGACATATTGGGGCGGCTTGATGGCAAGGTGCTGATCGCACACAACGCTTCGTTCGATCACGGGTTTTTGTGTGCCGAGTTCGCGCGATCCGGATTGTCTTTTGCAGCTGAGACCCTGTGTACGGTTAACCTTTCACGCAAGTTATACCCTCATCACGCATCGCATAGCCTCGATGCCATCGTGGAGCGGATGGGGATTGAAGTTACTGCCCGGCACAGGGCTTTGGATGATGCGCGTGCGTTGATGCTGTTTTTGCAGGCGGTGAGGCGTGACGCCAGCCTATTGGGAAGGTGAAGCCAAGCCACTAACAGTTGTGCCTTATTAAACTCTATCTGTTCAGCTGAGCTCGGGGGGATGAGCCTGATGTCAAATCCCTTTTAAACAGAAATCCGCGGTAATACCTATACTTAATTCTTGCCAGGCTGAAATCATATGCAAAACCGTAAGGCAATAGTCTCCTTACCGATAAATAATTTGTAGTATAACCACTTGAAATTATTTAATTTAACCCAAATTTGGTTGTATATATACAGATCATATCTGGCCCATAAATCTCTAAGAAGGAAAAACAAATGCCCGCAGTTCAGAAACATTTCGAAGAATTTCACTCGCGAATCAAACTTGATAACAATGATGAAAAAGCCAAGTTAAGAGAAAAACGCGATACGCTCATAAATGCTTTAAAAGAAAAATTGGACCCCAGTGTTCCGTCTTTTGAAAAATTCGATCAAGGAAGCTACTCAATGGATACAGGTATGCTGCCTTTGGACTTAAATTACGACATTGATGTCGGCCTCATATTTGATTGTAAGCGTGATAAGTATGCAGATCCGGTGGATCTGAAAAAGAAAGTCCGTGACGCACTCAATTCAAACGGACGAACTGTTACGATACGACGATCATGCGTAACTGTTAATTATATGCGCGATGGCAAGCCGGAATATCATGTGGATTTGGCAATTTATGCCAAGCGTGATGACAACAATCTTGATTTGGCCAAAGGTAAAGAGAACTCTGGTAAGGAGTTTCGTTTCTGGGAAACATCTGACCCAAAAGGGTTGACCGATAAAATTTGTGGCGCATTTAAAGAAGCTAATGAGTTGGGGCAATATCGCCGATGTATCCGTTATTTAAAAAGATGGCGTGATGTGCAATTTGCCAATGGAGGTGCACCGATAAGCATTGCGCTAACGGTAGCGGCATTAAATTGGTTTAGGCCGCGATTCGAGACATCAGGCAATCCCGCAGATTTAAAGGCTATGTTAGATTGGGTAAATGCCATATTAGCCAGTTTTACAAACCAATACACTGATGAAGACGGCTGGCATCAAAGACTCAGTATTGCTCTTCCGGTGCCCCCATCCAATGATCTATTGGCGGGGATGACAAATATCCAGATGCAAACTTTTAAAGATAAATTAGAGACTCTTAGAGATTCCTTGAGTGAAGCGCTCTATGAAGACTTGCCTGAAGACGCCTGCAAAAAACTCAATAAACAATTCGGGGATGACTTTCCAATACCGGAGAAAGCAGACACCGCCAAAGCTGTTTCTGCTCCGGTTATAAGCACAGGAAATGCAGCTTGACAGGTTGGACGTCACTCACGTCTGAGCAGAGAGACGCCTACTTTAAGGTTATCGAGGCGCAGTGCGCGAAGCGTAATCTCAAATGTATTAGGCTTGAAAGCATAGAAGAAAGCTATATTGGCATCCAGCTTCAAGGCTGCACACGAACATGGGATTTATACGTCAATTGTTCCCTGCGCTCTCATACGTCGATGCCTCGGCTTAAACTGGGTGATCCGCGAGGACTTCATCCGCATGTAGGGTATTGTGGCACTGTTTGCGTAAATGACGGGCAAGGCTTATCCCTGGATTTGGATAGATTTGAAGACATTGTCGCCCACACCGTTTTAGCAGGGTTCGACCTATTAGAAAAATGGGCCAAAGAAGCAAAAAGCGATGTGGAATTTTTCAATGAGCTTGAAGGGTATTGGTCTGGCCTCCCGGACATTGTTATTGGACGCGCTGCAGTAGAAGTTGATGGAAACGATCGTCTGGTTACAGGATATGAGAATAGATCAGCTAATTTTGCTCAATGGTTTTTCACTGAAAAGAAAGTAAGGCCTCCATTCGAATTTCACATTAACAAACTGGAGACCAAGCGTGCTTTATATATACATCTTGATGGACCTTTAATCCCTCCTGTTTTTCCTGATAGATTGACTTCTGCGTTTGTTCAGCTTGTTCGTTCTAAGTTATCCTCGTCGCAAGCCGAACTTTGGTCAAAGCTTGTTGGACCATCAAAAAATGGAGTTAAAAAATTAGCGCTATTGATTTCGATTCCCAGGGAGGCTGGCGGCCGTTCACTCATAGGGGTAATATTCACCGCAAAGAATGGGGTAATTGATGATCAATCTACAGTCTATCCTCTCACTCTTCGTAGGCATTCCTCGAGTTACATGCGAGAACGAGGCGGAGCCCCTCTTGAGCTATTAAACAAACATATAGCCGTATTGGGTTGTGGAGCTGTTGGTTCAGTTGTAGCAGATACCCTGGCATCTGCTGGCATTGGTACACTGACGTTAGTCGATAATGATAATTACACTGAAGACAATGTTTTCCGTCATGTGTTAGACCCTATTTATATAGACCTCTCCAAACCTGAGGCACTTAAAGACCAGCTTGAACGCAAGTATCCTGGAATAAAAATAATTCCTGAATGTAAGATGGCAGAAAAATGGCTGGAGACGGCAAAAATCAAAGAACTCGATGGAATTGTTATAGCAATTGGTTCGCCAACAGTTGAGCGATCTATTTCCCGGGATCTGAAAAGCAATGAGTACCAATTACCGATAATATTTACCTGGTTAGAAGCCTTGGATTTGGGGGGGCATTCGATACTTGTTTGGGGCGATGCAGAGGGATGCCTTGATTGCCTTTACAGGGATGATGAGGGAGCCGCATCTCTTTACCCTCAAACCTCATTCCTTGAACCTAACCAAAACATTACGCGCAACCTCACGGGTTGCGCCAGTATCTTCGTCCCATTTGGAGCGCTTCAAGCCAGAAAAACAGGGCTGATGGCTGCAGAGCATATTTTGACGGCAATAGGCAGGGAACATAAGCCCTCGTATCGATTTTGGACCGGAGACGGGGTAGCTGCATCCAAGGAAGGATTACGAACGACTCAATGGTGGAACTTATCTAAGTCCACATCCCAAGAGGAAGCAAGTCGAAGAATATTTAGTCACCCATGTAAAAGATGCAAGAGATAGCATGAGAAAAATATTCCGTGTAAGCCCTCATCAGCGCCTAATAATTGTTGAGGATGCTATAAAACAAATGCAATCATTTGCACAGCGTAGATGGTGGCATGCTGAAGCTGGCGGGGTTTTACTCGGGCGGCATTTACTTGAGACGGATGATATTGTTGTGGATCTAGTCACCACACCTCAGAAAACAGATCGCCGAAGCAGATTTGGATTCTTTAGATCCAAAATGCATGAAGAGATAGCCCGCGAGCGTTGGGAACAGCAATCAAACACACTGGCTTATTTAGGTTCATGGCATACTCATCCTGAGAAAGACCCAAATCCAAGCGGTACTGATTTACAAGACTGGCAAAATGCCATCAAAAAAGACGCTTTTGAAGGGCAAAGATTATTTTTTCCGATAGTCGGTACTAACTATATTCGTGTATGGTCGTTAAGCCGTGACGGCTCAATCATAAAACTAACAGAGGAGGCTAATCCTAATGGCTAGAACTCAAGATAGAGCTTACATACCTAAAGATGTTCGTCGAGACTTATGGGTTGCTGCCGCTGGGCGGTGTGAATTCAAAGGCTGTACTCATCGTGTTGATCGAGACTTTCTTACAAAGGAAAGAGTCAATGTCTCTGAATATGCACACATCATTGCTGACAGTCCAGGCGGAGCCAGGGGAATACCTGGAGAGTCCGAGAGATTGGCAAAAGATCAAAGCAATCTGATGCTTTTATGCTATGGCTGCCACAACCGTATAGATCGTGATGGAAAGAAAAACAAATACACGGCTGACGAGCTTCGTGCGATGAAACGTGAACATGAAAACAGAATCCAACAGATTTATTCTGCAAACGGCGTAAAGAATAGCTTGCCTATTCTGATGACCTTCCCGGTCGCCAGTCATATACCCACGATTGAGCTATCACAAATTCATTATGCCATGCTCCAAAATAGTGGGTTTACTAACTTCCCAACGGATAAGAACATTCATATCGACAAAAGTGATTTTGATATTGAAGATAATTCACCAGATTTTTGGCAAAGGGCTGAAGATGCTCTCATCAAGATATATGGCCAGCGGATTAAGCCAGAAATCACAGCCAGAAATGGACCAACTCATCTAACAATAGCAGCTTTTGCTCCGATACCTATGTTAATGAAGCTTGGAGCGTTAATTGGCGATAAAACAGAGGCTGCGGTCTTGGACTTGCCAGGAGATCGTTGGATGTGGGATAAGAGTCCTGGCATAGAGGCCCCAAAATTTGTTTATAACATACCTCCATCTCTTCCTAAAGAGGTTGCTGTAGTTATAAGTATCTCAAACACAGCCACCCACCCTAGTGGCTTAGTTGTTATTGAATTTAGGGCAGCCAATCCAAATAGAGGGATAATCCGCACCGAGGAGCATGTGAAGATCTTCAGAAGTGAATTCAATGCATTTCTCATGGGGCTTATAAGATCAGGAGTTCGAATTTTGCATCTATACCCTGCAACCCCCTTATGCGCCAGTGTGGAGATTGGACGTACATTACTTCCAAAAACATTTGAGGAAGTTCATGTTTGGGACTGGCAAGCCCCAGTATGGGTAAAGGCTCTTAAGCTAAAATAGTCTGATTTTAATTCTCACACCTATCAACAACAATCTCACCCCAACCCAAAATATCGCTCAAAGAAGGCGACCAGCTTTTCGAGCACTGTCTGCTTTTTAATCGCATGATTATTGTCTTTTGAGAACCGTGACACCGGAGGCAGAATTTTGGTAACCGCGGTACCTGTTGTTGGAACCATGCCATCACGGAAAGCGTTGTCCATGAACGAGCGTGTTTCATCCGCATTGAGCTTTTCGTCGGCAATGATCTGGTCAAGCTCCTCTGTTTTTCTGTCCTGGATAAAGGCGAGCCACGCTGCATCCACTTTGGCTTTCGTGGAAACCGAGTCCACAAATCGTGCAATAAGGTCTTTCTTGTTGCGCAAAGATGGGCTGGCGTTGATTGCCCTCTCAATAGTTGCGCGAATTTCTTTATCTTCCCCGGAACCTTTTACCTTCAGGTATTTTTCGACCAGCATCAGGATGTAATCGACGTTGATTTCAACCTGTTTGATGAGCTCAATCTCAAACACCACGTCATCGTTGATCGACTCTTTCTCGGCATCTGACGTGCTACGGAATTCGGCATGCAGGTTCAGGTACAGGCTTTGGTAATCCTGGAATTCACGGTCTGATAGGATTTCGTTGCCAGTGAAATCATCGAAAGACGTCAGAATGTTCTTCAAGCGCAAGATCGAACCAAATAGCTTGATGAATGCTTTCTGAGCCGATTCACCGATGATTGCCTTGTTGAGCGGAAAGTCTGCAAGCAGTTTCCCGACCAACTGCTCATACTCTTTGTAGTAATCGGCGTAAGGCTTCAACAACACGATACCTTTGGCATCCTTGTTCCCAAATAGCGCCAGGGCATCGTTGGTTTCCTGTTCCAGATTGCGGAAAGAAATGATATTGCCGAAGGTCTTGACGGAATTGAGGATGCGGTTGGTACGTGAATAGGCTTGAATCAATCCATGCAACTTCAGGTTCTTGTCCACCCATAGTGTATTGAGGGTGGTAGCATCGAAGCCGGTCAGGAACATATTGACCACAATCACCATATCCAGCTCACGCGTTTTCAGCCGCTGAGACAAATCCTTGTAGTAGTTCTGGAACTTGTCCGCAGAGGTATCGAAGTTAGTATGGAACAAGGCGTTGTAGTCCTTGATCGCAGCATCCAGAAAATCGCGTGAACTTTGATCCAGCCCTTCGAATTCAAACTCCTCCTCGCTGAGCAAACCGTCCGACTCATCTTCATTGGCAGCAAAGCTGTAGATCAAACCTACCTTGAGCCGCTGTGCGAGAGGCAGTTCCTTTTGCTGGGCAGAAAATTCCGCATAGTAGCGCTTGGCCGCGTCAATAGACGCTGTTGCGAACAAGGAGTTGAAACCGGCCAGCCGCTTGCCGTCATGTCGATAGTTGGCACTGCGTTTGGTCTTCTGGTCGAAGTGCTCCCGGATATAAGCCACGATCTGTGTGACCCGCTCAGGAGCCAATAGCGCTCGCTCCGTGTCGATGGCGGATACCTTCTTATCCTTGATGCTCGGCGATGTTTTTATTGTGTTGATGTAGTCAATGCGGAACGGCAGCACATTCTTGTCGTTGATGGCATCGACGATCGTGTAGGTGTGCAGCTTGTCCCCAAAAGCCTGCTGTGTTGTCCGTCGCAGCGGGTTGCCGGAAGTACCTGCGTTATCCGCGAAAATCGGAGTTCCGGTAAATCCAAACAGGTGATAACGCTTGAAGACCTGTGTGATCTCAGTATGCATGTCACCAAACTGGCTACGATGGCATTCATCGAAAATGATTACCACATGCTGGTCATAGACTGGATGACTCTTGTTCTTGGCTACAAACAGTGAAAGCTTCTGGATCGTCGTGACGATGATGCGAGCGTTCGGGTCTTCCAGCTGTCTTTGCAGCACCGCGGTGGAGGTGTTGGAGTTGGCAGCCCCTTTCTCAAAACGCTCATATTCCCGCATGGTCTGGTAATCCAGATCCTTGCGATCAACAACAAAGAGCACCTTGATAATGTCTGGCATGCCGCGTGCCAGTTGCGCTGCCTTGAAACTGGTCAGGGTCTTGCCGCTGCCAGTGGTATGCCAAATGTACCCGCCTGCAGCGATAGTGCCGAGTTGTTTGTAGTTGGTCGCAGTGGCAATCCGTTGCAGAATTTGTTCTGCCGCAACGATCTGATAAGGCCGCATCACAAGCAGCTTGCGGTCCACATCAAAGACACAATAGCGGGTAAGGATGTTGAGCAACGTATGCTTAGCGAAGAAAGTTTTAGCGAAGCTGGTCAACTCGGTAATTGGTTGATTCTTCGCGTCTGCCCACCAGCTGGTGAACGAAAAGCTGTTAGAGGTTTTGTTATTGCCACGCTTGTTGCGCTGCTCGGCCAGATGACCGTTACGCACTGTGTTGCTGTAGTACTTGGTCAGCGTGCCATTGCTGATAACAAAAAGCTGCACGTATTCGAACAGGCCGCAGCCTGCCCAGAAACTATCGCGCTGGTAACGGTTGATCTGGTTGAAAGCCTCGCGGATGTCCACACCCCGGCGCTTCAATTCGATGTGCACCATGGGCAAGCCGTTGACCAGCACTGTCACGTCATACCGGTTGGCACGCGCACCCGCGACTTCGTACTGGTTAATCACCTGCAAGGTGTTGTTGTGGATATTGCTCTTGTCAATCAGATAGATGTTTTTGATCGTACCGTCGTCGCGCTTCAAAACCTGCACATGGTCTTCCTGGATGCGTGCGGTTTTTTCGATGATGCTGTCGTTGGCTCCTGCAATGCTGGTAGCAAAGAAACGTTCCCACTCTGCATCGGAGAACGTGATCTTGTTGAGTTTTTCTAACTGGCTGCGCAGGTTGGCGATCAGTTCAGCTTCCGAGGTGATAGGCAGATAGGTATATGCCTGTGTCTGCAATTGTCTGATGAAGGCCTTCTCCAGCTCCGCCTCACTCTGGTAGGCGGCTTCCCGCGCGCTTAGCGAATCTGGCTGAAATTCAGCGACAACGGTACTCTCGTTTGAAAGCGCAATCGGTTCGTAGCGGGAAGGCTTCAAATCTTCGCTCATGCAGCTTCCTTGAAAGTTAGCAGCCGGTCGCGATAATACTCATACTGTTGGCGTCGAGCCTTGATTTCAGCAGGCAGGCCGGAAGTAAGGTCGTTAACTAGTGCGTCGAATTTGTCGAGGATGACGGCAATGCGATCTTGATCTTTGAGTGGAGGAATCGCAATACGTACCTCTTCAAGCCTACCAACAGCAAGACCAGGTTGCGCTGACTTAGTCGCGTATTGATTAAGATCCATCAGTGTGAGCATGTGAAATGCCCAATCAATATTGATATTTTCCTTTGGTTCGACGACCACAGCATGTTCGGTTGCATAAAACTTCCTACTGGCACGCTGCACGTTACCGCATAGCGCACCTTGGCGACCAATAATTAGGTAACTCCCTTCATGGCTGAACATCTCGACAAATCCGCGCACACCATTTCCCCCGAAACATGGAAATGGAAATCGATCATCAACTTTGTTGGCAATATTGTGAGCGGGAATGGATTGTCCTGCTTGCATATTGAAAACTTCACCCAAGGTTGTCCATCGCACATCATCTCCCCCCTCAAAGCTCAGCAATGACTCACGGTAATAATGATACTGCCGCCTCCGAGCTTCCAGCTCTGCCTCCAGCTCTGCCTCCAGCTCTGCCTCCAGCTGGGTGAATGTGTCCAGCACTTTCACAATTTCTCGTTGGATTTCGAGGGGGGGAATAGGGACATAGTATTTCATAATCATTGTCTTGCTACCACGTGGCATCTTCGCCCCCTTAGCGTGCTTCATATTGAATGCGAAGAATGCGTCCGAGGAAAGAATCCGATAGAGGAACTCCGGCGTCAGCATTGATCGATACGTATCAGCGATTCTCACGGCAAGCACGTCACCACTACATCCGCCCTCATTTGTCGCAAGCCAGATCTTCTTTAGGTAAGGACGAATGTTGCCGATGAGGATGTCGCCTTGCCGATACTCCGCGAGATTGCCAGTGGTCGGAACATAGGCTGAAGTCGTGCGCCCCGCTTGATTTGGAAGCAGATTATCAACTCCGATGAATGTTTCTGCGTCAACGGATGTAGCGGCAATTCTTGTGTCTGAATACGCAGCAACCTGGCCTAGTTGACGAAACTCCACACCGTCCGGGCAAAGCTCGGCAATGAGATCGTTAATCCGACTCACACCCGCTCTCCTTCCAGATCAGCCACGATGGCATCAATCTGACTTCTCAGCTCAGCTTGCCTTTTGACGATACGAGCGATTTCGGCATTAAGCGCCTTGATGTTCACTATTTCACGGGTATCAGCTTGCTCGACGTAGGAGGAAACAGCAATGTTGTAGCCGTTCTCGGCAATGTCGCCGTTGTCCACCAGGCGTGCAAAGTGGTCAATGCTTTTACGCTCGGTGTAAGCACCCAGGATTCTTTGTTGATGTTCGGGCAGCAGCTTGTTCTTGTTGCCACTTCGTACGAATTCGTTACTGGCATCAATGAACAGGGTAGCATTGTCATGCTTGGATTTTTTCAGCACGAGAATGCAAGTAGCGATGGTGGTGCCAAAGAACAGGTCAGCTGGCAATTGGATAACAGCATCAACATAGTTGTTATCGATCAGATATTGGCGGATCTTCTGCTCAGCACCACCGCGATAGAGTACACCGGGAAATTCAACAATCGCTGCTGTACCGTTGACCGCGAGCCAGTTCAGGATGTGCATGGTGAAAGCAAGGTCAGCCTTGCTCTTGGGAGCGAGCACGCCTGCCGGAGCAAAGCGCGGGTCGTTAATCAGCAGTGGGTTGGCATCGCCATCCCACTTGATCGAGTACGGTGGATTGGAAACAATGGCCTCAAAAGGCTCGTCATCCCAATGTGCCGGATCAGTCAGGGTGTTTCCGTGGGCAATATCGAACTTTTCATAGTTCACATCGTGCAGGAACATATTGATGCGGCAAAGGTTAAATGTGGTCAAATTGATCTCTTGACCGTAAAATCCCTGGCGCACCTTATCGTGACCAAGCACCTTGGCGAATTTCAGCAGTAGCGAGCCCGAGCCACAGGCTGGGTCATAAACCTTGTTGACTTCACTTTTGCCCACGACAGTAATGCGTGCCAGCAATTCCGAGACTTCCTGTGGGGTGTAGAACTCTCCGCCGGATTTTCCTGCTGTCGAGGCATACATCTGCATCAGATATTCATAGGCGTCGCCGAAGAGGTCAATCGAATTGGCCGAGAAGTTGCCGTTCGATAACGGCAGGTCGCCGATGGCTTCAAGGAGCTTGACCAAATTTTCGTTGCGCTTGGCCACTGTAGGACCTAATTTACTGCTATTGACATCAAGGTCGTCGAACAACCCCTTGATATCATCCTCGCTGTCAGAGCCAATGGCTGAGCCTTCGATATCGGCAAAAACACGGCTCAGGGTTTCGTTGAGGTTGTTGTCCTGACGTGCTCGTCTACGGACGTTGGCGAAGAGATCTGACGGTAGGATGTAGAAACCCTTTTCCTTCACTGTTTCAGCACGACCAAATTCAGCATCATCGTCGCTGAGAGTAGCATAATTAAAATCAGGGCTACCAGCCTTCCGCTCCTGCTCATTGAGGTAATTGGTCAGGTTCTCCGAGACAAAACGGTAAAACAGCATACCGAGAACATAACTCTTGAAATCCCACCCATCCACGCTACCACGCAGGTCGTTAGCTATGCGCCAGATGGTTTTATGAAGTTCAGCGCGTTCAGTTTCTTTGTTGTTATTCATAACTTAGTAATTTATCCAGTAGCATGCGTTAGATGTGAATGTTTGGAAGTATAGCCACGGCTTCGGTAAATTCAAATCCCGATGCCACCCTCCCGATTTAGCCACTTATCAATTGCTTCCTTAGCTTTAACATGCTTGCGAACTATAGTACCGTGTCTAAACCGTTCAAACGGATCGAATCGGATGATATCCTCCAGGGTCACAGGCCCTCGCGCCAACCCAAGCCGCATGGCCGGCGTCTGTTTGTCTTCTCCTTTCAGTACGTAGTTGTAGTACACCCTGAAGATCGATAGCATTTTTTCGATGACTGCCGGATTGTATGCCGAGTATCCATACCATACACGGCCAGCAGCACTGGCACTGTCTATGGGTCGCTCCAATAAAGACAAACGACGCCTTACCTGCATAAAGAAGCGGTCTATCGGGTGCAGGCTCGCCATCAAATATAGCTGCGCAAGATGATCATCCGTGTAGTCTTGATAGTCCGTCAGATAACATACTGCTTTCTCTGGTTCAGACATGTTGGGAAACGGATGCTTGATCCAGCGGTCACTCCACTTGCCTATGGTCATCGCGGTCGCCATTTCTGTTTTCACCATCTCTACTTCTACCTGTCGCAGGCTAAGTAGCGGGTTGCTTGCAGCCATTTGACTGAACGCTTTTCGGCTTTGGGCTAACACCTGCTGCTTCTGCCAAACTGGATAATTCTTTTGCAACCGCACATAGAACGCGTCCACTTCCCTATGCTTGATTCGGTCATGGAATGCAGCCATCAGCGCGGCCCTGATCCCAGACTCCTGATCCATGAAGAAGCGTACTTTGTCCACTTTGGTAAACAACTGGGCTAACAGACTGAAGTGGCCGTACAAGGTATATTCCGTATGCACCTGCATTCCCTGTATCGGTAATTTACGGAAGCTCCCTTGCGGCATATCCGGCGCTTCAATGTCTGCACGGCTGGCAGCATCCTGATAGGTTTGCATGATGTCCTGCGATAACGATCCTGAAACTTTAGGAGCCGCTTTGGAATTGGCGACCGCCTGCGCATAGTCCTGCTTCAACCATAGCCTGGCATGCCTGCGGAACGCGGGTGGGACGGCGTGATCTCCAGCCAGAATTGCCTCTCGATCAATCTCGTCTGGGTTGATGTCGGGGATGTAATTCAGATGCATACCGAACACATACCCAGAGCGAAGGTCAGCACTGCCTAGGGCCCATAGCTGTACATTTCGGCGATCCGACCTTTGCGTCCAGTTACTGAAGTAAGCCTGCCTATCGACTGCGACGTACATGCGGTCGCGGACTGGCCCCTCCATCAATCCTCTGCGTTCACGGTCACCTGCAAACAACTGGCACTGCTTGTACAAGAAGTCGATCTTGTCGTACAGCGTACTCATGGTGATGTCTAGCGATTGGCAGATTCGGGCGAAGGGTTGCTTCCCAACCAGACGGTCGAATATCTCGATATTTTTGTGTGATTTGCGGTGACGCTGAGTGGGTTTGGTTTGAATTGCAAAGGTCTTGCGGCACATCAGACACTGGTATCGTCTTGATCCTGACTTTGTGTAGCCGAAAGCCTTGTAGTGCGGCTTTTTTGCGGATATGCCGATTGCGTGGTTGGCACAACTGGCATCAGGGCATGTGGGTTCCGGGTTGGCAAGATATCCTTGCAGTCTATTCAACTCCTCAGAGATGCCCAGATTGCTCTTGAGAGGGATTATTTCTCCGCAGGCCAGGCATTTAAGCGCCGGCGAATTTTTGTTGACAGCGACAACGATGTATCCATCTGCCGGGGGTTTGCCATGTGCAGCCCCTCCTCGAGGAACAGAGGGTTTGGCTGGGACGCCAAAGTTTATGCAGGTGGGGTTTTTACAGTGATTGACCTGAATCCCGTTGACTGGTGGTGGAATGCGAGGCAACTTTTGCCCAGCAGGATTTTGTGCCAAGAAAAATCCCCCGAAGAATTAATATCTACGGGGGATTGTAAGTGAGTTCACCTTAAACTAGCAACACCTTTTCCGATAGGCTAGGAGAATTTCGGGCTTTTTATTACTTACTCAGCTAGCTATTTAAGTACAGCGCTGCCATATACAGAACCAATTGGCACCGTAAAACCGTATTGCATTCCCGCGCGATTACCCTGCTTACCAAAGAATGCGCCTTGGATCAAATTCCCACCATCATGCAAGGCTTGATAGCAACTACCACTCACTGCGCAAGTAGCGCCCAGTGAAGTAATCATGCCAGACGCTGCAAAATTTGGGTTGTTTTTGTCGAGCGAGACACCGTTGCCCAGCAACTGGAAGGTTTCACCGACTGTCTTTACATTCAAGCTGTAGTTATATAGCCCTGTGCCAAAATTGAAATTCAGGTAGCCTGTCGTACTGTTCACCGCACCTACCGCAGATGAGACCCCAACACCATTCACCAACATCGGCGCAGTAGAAGCAAACACATGATATGTCCCTGTCAGGTTGTTAAGTTGGCCAGGCGATGGTTTAGCGCCAACAATATAATCCAGCCATTCGATAGGCTCATCACCCGTCCCTGCATCGAAGCTCCCAGCCGAACGCCCCCAGGATATGATACCGTCTTGACCGGAGTTGATTGCATCAAAAGTGAGCGGGCTGATTTCAAGGGACGAACTTTTGGATTCGATCTCGACAGGTCTTGCTAGAGCATTAGTCTCGAAATCCGCTTTGAATACATCGTCGACACCACATGCACAATTAGTTTTCATCAGGGTAGCCACGATACCATTGCCATCGTAATTGGCAATATTCTTACCTGCTATTTCTTCTGCAGCATTTTGCACCACTTTCGGCAATCCCGTACCGGCAACCGTATCAGCAGCTGCAAATACTGGTTTGTTCGAACTTGCCGCACCCACCGGATTTGGGAAACCTTCGTTTTTCTGTGTGTTTGCTATCTCAGGCTCAGATTTTTCATTTTCATTATTAGATACCAGCGATGATTTCGAGTCAGGTTGGTTCGCACGTGAAACTGCCTGTGTATGGCTGAACTTGGGCTTGCTACCTACGCCGTTGACGGCGATAGAGGTGCCGGCCGTAGCATTCAAACAGCCGGCCGAATTGCAAACATCCACACTGCCTTGATTGGTAGTCATCAGCAATTTATCGCCGTTCAGATTTACAGTGAACTCGGTACCACGGATACCAATGGTGGCCACAGCCGTCTTTAACTGATAGCGCTGCGGGTTTTTGTGGCCAATCCATCCGCTGATCGTCCGGAGGCCACCTTTGATCAACTCTGTGAACGCATAGTCTGTTCCATCCTCTTTGCCAGAAAACTCATACCGGTTGATTTTGTAGATGGAGTTGGGTTGCAAGGACACTTTGGCGCCATCAATGAGCGAAAATTGCACGCGCCCTTCTTGGGTCTCAATGGTATCACCACTGTTCAAGACCAAACCCTTGGCTACAGCGATAGTCGAATTATCCGAATACTTTACACTGACAGCACCGGAAGTAAAAATCACCTTGCCGGCGACATTAGCAAAGGCCATGGAAGAGAATCCAACGGACAGCACCAAGAGTAGACCAATCAATCGCTTGCAGTGTCTGTGTGATATGAGCAAATAATTTCCCTTTTGATGTTGCAAATACCGTATCAAAAACAACTAATTACGCATTTGACTTACATCAGTTATAATGTACGGCTTAAGTTTAGAACCAATACAATTAGATAGTAAATAGAAGCTAAAATCATGCCAATCTATGATTTTGAATGTAAACATTGCGGTCATGCCGCAGAACTGATGCGCAAAATGAGCGAAGCCAGCGTGACGACCTGTCCAAAGTGTCAGCATGAAACGTTCACTAAGAAGGTGTCCGCACCCAGCTTCCAATTAAACGGTACCGGATGGTATGCGACTGACTTCAAAGGCGAGAACAAAAAAACACCTGCTCCAGAAACCAAGCAGGACGCGGCTCCCAGCCCTGCCTGTTCAGCAAACTGCGCCTGCCATTAACCCAAAAAATGATTAAAAAATATTTCATTACAGGCCTGCTGGTACTGGTGCCTCTGGTAATCACCATTTGGGTGCTCACCGCGCTGATAGATTTGCTAGACCAAAGTCTGACACTACTGCCAGAGTCTTGGCAACCCATCAACCTGTTTGGATTCCACATTCCTGGATTGGGCGCATTGCTCACATTATTGATTATTTTGGTCACTGGCTTGGTGGCAACCAACATTTTTGGTCAGCAATTGATTCGTTGGTGGGAAAAACTGCTTAACCGTGTACCTGTCGTCAAATCCATTTATTACAGCGTCAAACAGGTATCGGATACTATCTTCTCTGATTCTGGTAACGCGTTTCGCAAAGCTTTACTGGTGCAGTTCCCACATCAGAATACCTGGACGATTGCTTTCCTCACAGGCACCCCAGGCGGAGATGTGCGCAGCCATTTGTCGACCGAGCATATCAGCGTTTACGTACCCACAACACCCAACCCTACCAGCGGTTACTTTCTCATTGTGCCAAAATCCCAAGCAATCGAACTGGACATGAGCGTGGACGAAGCGCTGAAATATATCATTAGCATGGGCACGGTAAGCCCGCCTGAAAAACACGGAAAAATCTTAACTCAATATCAAAACGAAACAACATGATGCGTACACACTACTGCGGACACCTGAACCGCGAACATATCGGGCAAACTGTTACCCTTTGCGGCTGGGCACATCGCCGCCGCGACCACGGCGGGGTGATTTTCGTTGACTTGCGCGACCGTGAAGGCATGGCGCAAATCGTCATCGATCCCGACACGCCAGAAGCATTTGCTACAGCCGAACAGGTACGCAACGAGTTCGTGCTGAGAGTGACATGTAAGGTGCGCCCACGCCCCGAAGGCACCGTGAACCCGAACCTGCCAACGGGCGAGGTGGAAATGCTGGCCAGCGAGATCGAGATTCTCAACCCATCCCTGACACCGCCGTTTATGCTAGACGACGAGAACCTGACCGAGACCGTACGTCTGGAACACCGTTACATCGATCTGCGCCGCCCAGCGATGCAGAAAAACCTGATGCTGCGCTACAAAGTAGCTAAAAACCTGCGCGATTACCTGGATAGCAACGGTTTTATCGAAGTCGAAACACCGATGCTGACGCGCTCCACACCGGAAGGCGCGCGCGATTACCTGGTGCCTAGCCGCGTGCATCACGGCATGTTCTTCGCGCTGCCGCAATCGCCGCAATTGTTCAAGCAATTGCTGATGGTGTCCGGTTTCGACCGCTATTTCCAGATCACCAAATGTTTCCGTGACGAAGATTTGCGCGCGGACCGCCAGCCGGAATTCACCCAAGTGGATATTGAAACTTCCTTCTTGGAAGAAAACGACATCATGGACATCGTCGAAGAGATGATTCGCCAGATGATGAAAAAAGTGCAAAACGTGGATTTGCCAGCCAAGTTCCCGCGCATGCCTTTCTCTGAGGCAATCAACAAGTACGGTTCCGATAAACCAGATATGCGCGTCACGCTGGAAATCACCGAACTGACAGACGTGATGAAAGACGTGGACTTCAAAGTGTTCTCTGGCGCTGCCAATATGACCGGTGGTCGTGTAGCCGCAATGCGCGTACCCAACGGCAGTGCGATTAGCCGCTCCGAAATCGACGCCTATACTGAATTCGTCAAGATCTATGGCGCTAAAGGTTTAGCGTACATCAAAATCAACGACATCACCCAATTGAACGAAACCGGTCTGCAAAGCCCCATCGTCAAGAACATTCACGTAAATGCGCTTAAAGCCATCATCGAGCGCACCGGCGCGCAAAATGGCGATATCGTGTTCTTTGGTGCAGATAAAGCCAAAGTGGTGAACGAAGCTTTGGGTGCACTGCGAACCAAAGTCGGTCACGAAAAAGGCCATGTCGATGGCCGTGCATGGGCACCACTGTGGGTGGTGGATTTCCCGATGTTCGAGCATGACGAAGAAAATGACCGCTGGGTAGCCTTGCATCACCCGTTCACTTCACCAAAAGATGGCCACGAAGACTTGCTCACCAGTAATCCTGGAGCATGCTTATCCAAAGCCTATGACATGGTCTTGAATGGCTGGGAAGTTGGTGGCGGTTCTGTGCGTATCCACAAACAGGACGTGCAGTCCAAAGTGTTCGACGCACTTAAAATTTCAAAAGAAGAAGCGCAAGAGAAGTTCGGCTTCTTGCTGGATGCATTGCAATACGGTGCGCCTCCGCATGGCGGCCTGGCGTTCGGTCTGGATCGCTTAGTCACCTTGATGGCGGGTGCGGAATCCATCCGTGACGTGATTGCCTTCCCAAAAACACAGCGCGCGCAGTGTTTGATGACCAACGCACCGAATGAAGTAGATGAGAAACAGCTACGCGAATTGCATATCCGCGTTCGCCAGCAAAATGCTGCCAGCTAAAACATTAACGAAAATTAAAGGATGGGTTGTTTATTCAGCTCATCCCTGCAGGCTGCAAACGCCTTAATCGCAACATCCAAATCTTCCTTGCTGTGCCCTGCGCTAATCTGCGTGCGGATCCTAGCCTTGCCTTTCGGCACCACAGGAAAGAAAAAGCCAATCGCATAAACGCCTTTTGTGAGCAGAAGTTTGCTCATTTCCTGCGCCAGCACGGCATCCCCCAGCATGATGGGGATGATGGGATGATCGCCATGACTCACGTCAAACCCAGCACCCTGCAAGCCTTTGCGGAAGTATTGCGTATTACTTTCCAGCTTGTCGCGCAGCGCGGTGGATTTGGAAATCATCTCTAAAACTTTTAGCGTAGTGGCGCAAATGGCTGGTGCCAGCGAGTTGGAGAATAAATAAGGGCGCGAGCGCTGGCGCAGCAGATCAATGATTTCTTTTCTGCCGGAGGTGCAGCCGCCAGAAGCGCCGCCCAGTGCCTTGCCGAAGGTAGTGGTGATGATGTCCACGCGATCCATCACGCCGCAATGCTCATGCACGCCGCGCCCAGTCTTGCCCATAAAGCCGGTGGCATGCGAGTCGTCGTGGTGCACCATCGCGTCATATTCATCCGCCAAATCGCAAATCTGGTCGAGCTTGGCGATGGTGCCGTCCATCGAGAACACGCCGTCGGTGGCAATCAAAATGCGACGCGCGTTATTTTGTTTCGCTTCTACCAATTTTGCACGTAAATCGGCCATGTCGTTATTTTTATAGCGGTAACGCGCGGCCTTGCAAAGCCGCACGCCGTCAATGATGGAAGCATGATTCAACTCATCTGAAATAATGGCATCTTGCTCACCCAAAATTGTTTCAAACAACCCAGCATTGGCATCAAAGCAGGAGGAATACAGAATCGTATCTTCCATGCCCAGAAAATCGCTCATGGCTTGCTCGAGCTGCTTGTGGATGGATTGTGTGCCGCAAATAAAACGCACCGAGGCCAGGCCAAAGCCCCATTTGTCCAAACCGTCTTTCGCGGCCTGAATCAGTTCAGGATTGTTAGCCAGCCCAAGATAATTATTGGCGCACATGTTGATGACCTCGCGGCCATCTGCCAGCGTGATGCGGCTTTTCTGGTCGGAGCCGAGAATACGCTCGGTTTTGTAAAGTCCCTGCGCGGCGATGTCTTTGAGGTCTTGCGTGATGCTCTCGCGTGCCGATTTAAAGCTCATGCCTGTTTTCCTATTTTTAGTCTTCCCAATTTAGAATCACTTTGCCAGAATTGCCCGAGCGCATAACGTCAAACCCTTTTTGGAAATCCGTATAGTGGAAGCGATGCGTCACGATTTTGCCGAGCGGCAGGCCGCTTTGTACCATCATGGAGCCTTTGTACCAGGTTTCAAAAATCTCGCGGCCATAGATACCCTTGATGGTAAGCCCTTTGAACACGACCATATCCCAATCAATACCAGAGCCAGCCGGCATAATGGCCAGCATGGCGATGTGACCACCGTTAATCATCATGCTCAGCATATCGCTAAACGCCTTGGGCGAACCGGACATTTCCAGGCCAACATCAAAGCCCTCGAAAATACCCATGCTTTCCATCATCTGTTTGGTGATCTTTTCTTTGCTCACATTGATTGCGACCACGCGCGGCAAGATGCTTTTGATCAAATCCAGGCGGTATTGATTCATATCAGTAATTACAATGTTTCTGGCTCCCGCATGATTCGCCACCAGCGCAGCCATGCTACCTATCGGTCCCGCTCCAGTGATGAGTACATCTTCGCCCACCATATTGAAAGAAAGTGCTGTGTGAACAGCATTGCCATAAGCGTCAAAGAATGAGAGCAAATCGGTATCAATCGGGCGACTTGGTTTAAAGACGTTTTTAGCAGGAATGACCAGGTATTCTGCAAAGGCGCCATCACGATTCACGCCCACCCCAATCGTATTTGGACACAAGTGTGTGCGGCCACCCAGGCAGTTACGGCAGCGTCCGCAAGTAAGATGGCCTTCGCCGGAAACAATGTCGCCAATATTGTAACCCGTCACATTGGAACCAAAACCAGCAATCTCACCCACGTATTCATGGCCGGTAATCATGGGCACGGGAATCGTCTTCTGCGCCCACTCATCCCAGTTATAAATGTGAACATCGGTGCCGCAAATCGCCGTTTTTTTAATTTTAATCAGCACATCGTTGTTACCGGCTTCAGGCTCTGGCATATCTTCCAGCCAAATGCCTTCTTTTGCATACCTCTTTACTAAAGCTTTCATGACTTCTCCCTTTGAATCGTGCAAGGCTTTGATGTAATTGGTAGTTTTTAATTATTATCGCCAAAGTATCTCACAACAACCCAACATGTACAAACTGTCATCCAGGATAAGAATACGGTATGATGAAACATTGATATTGAACGAGAAACACGATGCCACTTACCGAAATCAACCACATCAACTTCCGTACCGATCGCGAGACAATGCACAAGTTGCGCGATTTTTACTGCGACATTCTGGGGTTGACGATAGGCAAGCGCGTGGCGAGTACCACCTATGGCTATTGGCTGTATATTGGCAACAATGACGTAGTGCATCTGGCGGAATACAAAACGCCGGAGCCGCCGCAGTTGCATGTGCATGGCACGTTTGACCACATCTCCTTCACTTGTACCGATATGCCGGGCATGGAGGCGCATTTGACCAAAAACAACGTGCCTTATACCACGCGCATTTTGGCCAATGGCGTGCGCCAAATCAATCTGAAAGACCCGGTAGGTAATGGCATAGAATTGAACTTTGAAGAATACGCCGACCCTAATTATGTAATGCGGCCATCGGGCGACCCGAGTAAACTATAAATACCCGATTCGCTGTTTGTGACTCGCATCACATACGCAATCAATACAATCATTAAAATGCGTTGTAATCGCAGCGGCTATAGACTGCGTTGATATCACTGATTAGATTAGAGGGAATAAAAATGAAGCTGAATAAATTTTTGAGTATTGTTCTGGGAAGCGCGATCCTGTTGGCTTCCAGCCCCGCAGTTTTTGCTGAGGCCGACCCTAAGCTCTGGCCGGTGGTAAAAGAGGCTTTCTTTGCCAAACGTGATATCCAGGAAGTGGATTTTCTGAAGATTGATGGCCCGCGCCGTGCCGAAAGCGGTGCACAAGTGCCGGTGACTTACACCTACGACAAAGCTGCGGCCAATGGGGTAGATATCAAGAAGATCTATGTAATCGTGGATGCCAATCCGATTCCGATGACAGCAACTTACCATCTGACGGATGCATTGGGCGGGTTCCAACTTTCTACGCGCGTACGTTATGAGACCGATTCCTTCATCCATCTGGTGGGTGAGGATGCCAACGGCAAGCTCTACATGGCTAAACGCGAGATTCGAGCTGCCGGTGGCTGTGGCGGCACGGTAGAGAACAACGAGGCAGAAATTCGCGCAGCTGCGGGAAAGATCAGAATGAACGTGGAGCAGCCTGTCAAATTCGGTAGCCCGGCGACAACCACCTTCAACATCAAACATGTGATGCGCACCGGCCTGCAGCGTGACCTGGTATCACAAGGCTTTGTACCAGCGTTCTACATCAATAAGGCAGAGTTTAAATACAACGGCAAACCTGTGATGACCATTGACGTGGGCGTAGGCACCAGCGAAGACCCATACTTCAAGTTCAACTTCATTCCAGATGCGCCCGGCATACTAGAAGTGACCGCGACGGATAACGAAGGCAAGAGTTTCACACACCAGACAGAAGTAAGAAGTTAGTCTGCCCTTTAATATCTACAAGGCCTCCTAGTGAGGCCTTTTTTGTTTGTATCGGGCAGACAGTGATAAAATTAGCGCATTGAAAATAAAGGGAGTTTTTCATGAAAAGTTATCGTAAGGAACTTTGGTTCAATCTGCCGGCCCGTATGGCATTCAAAAACATCACAGGTGAAGTGCGTGAATGTTTGCGCGAAAGCGGTGTCAAAGAAGGCTTGGTACTGGTGAATGCAATGCATATCACTGCCAGTGTATTTATCAACGATGACGAACGCGGTCTGCATCACGACTATGGCATCTGGCTGGAAAAGCTCGCCCCGCATGAACCGGTGAGCGGATACCGCCATAACGACACGGGTGAAGACAACGCCGATGCGCACATGAAACGCCAGGTAATGGGACGCGAAGTAGTGTGTGCCGTAACTAACGGCCAACTCGATTTTGGCCCATGGGAACAGATCTTTTACGGCGAATTCGACGGACGCAGGAATAAGCGTGTTTTAGTAAAAATCATCGGTGAGTAATCGCCTGAGAGAAAATTATGCCTCTGCAAGCCAATATTTATGCGGGCTTCAGAGCATCAAAATAATTAATACAATAATTTAAACAATTTTAAGACGAAAATGCCTGCTAAATGCAGGCTAGATTTTCAAGGATTAGGACAATGAGTCAGCTGAAATCCCCAGAGTTACTGGCGCCCGCAGGCGATCTGGACCGCATGCGCACCGCTTTCGATTACGGTGCCGATGCGGTATACGCCGGACAGCCGCGCTACAGCCTGCGCGTACGCGAAAACGATTTCTCGATGGAGAACCTCGAGATCGGCATCAAGGAAGCGCATGCGCGCGGCAAGAAGTTCTTTGTAGCCAGCAACATCTCGCCGCACAACTCCAAAGTAAGAACCTACATGCGCGACATGGAGCCGGTAATCGCTATGCAGCCAGATGCGCTGATCATGGCCGACCCGGGTCTGATCATGATGGTGCGCGAGAAATGGCCGGAAGTGCCAATCCACCTATCCGTACAAGCCAACGCGGTTAACTATGCCAGTGTGAAGTTCTGGCAGCGCATGGGCCTGACACGCGTGATCCTGTCGCGTGAGCTTTCAATGGATGAGATCGAGGAGATTCGTCAGGAATGCCCGGAGATGGAACTGGAAGTATTCATCCACGGCGCGCTGTGCATCGCCTATTCCGGCCGCTGCCTGCTTTCCGGCTATTTCAACTCGCGTGACCCCAACCAGGGCACATGTACCAACAGCTGCCGCTGGGATTACAAAGTGCATGACGCAGAGCCAGATGCTGCCGGGGTGATTCGCCTGAAGGAGTTTGACTTCAAAGCTGAGATGGAAAAAACCAATCTATCCGCCTGCGGCAGCCTGCCGAGACACCCGGAAGCAGACAAAGTGTTCCTGATTGAAGAGAAAGGCCGTCCGGGTGAGCTGCTGCCCATCATGGAGGACGAGCATGGCACCTACATCATGAACAGCAAGGATTTGCGCGCCATCGAGCACGTGGAGCGCCTCATCAAGATTGGCGTAGATTCGCTCAAGATCGAAGGTCGCACCAAATCCCGTTATTACGTGGCGCGCACTGCGCAAAACTATCGCCGTGCGATTGATGACGCAGTGGCTGGCAAGCCATTTGATTGGAGCCTATTGGGTGAACTGGAGAATCTGGCGAACCGCGGCTATACCGATGGCTTCTATCAACGTCATCATACGGCAGAACACCAGAATTATGTGCAAGGGCATTCCAGTTCCAACCGCAGTCTGTACGTAGGGGATATCGTGGCTTACGATGCAGAAAAAGGCATAGCTGATATCGAAGCGCGCAACAAGTTCAAGGTGGGCGACAAGCTACAGATCATTCACCCTTCCGGCAATCAGGATGTGGTTGTAGAAACCATGTTCAACAAAAAAGGTGAGCCGATTCAAGAGGCCTCCGGTAGCGGCTACTACGTACGCATGCCTATCGCCGCCAATGATTTGAACAATGCGATGGTGGCGAAATATCTAGCTGCATAAGCATCAAAAGGAGATAACATGAACCTCAGCAATCAGCGCATTCTGCTTACCGGCGCTACCGGTGGCGTGGGTATGCTAGTAGCGGAATTGCTAGCACAAAAAGGCGCACAGCTCGCCTTGGTCGGCCGTGATGCGAGCAAACTGCAAGCGCTAAAAAACACCTTGGAAAAAGCTGGCGCCAGAGCGAATTTCATCGTTGCCGATTTGAATGAGGCTGGTGCGCCGCAACGCGTGGCCGATGAGGCGATTGCACAGCTAGGCGGAATTGACGTCCTGATTAACAATGCCGGCATACTGGATTTTATTGGTTTTGAGACCCAGTCTCCCGAACGTATCGAACAGATGATACATACGAATGTCACTGCACTGATTCAGCTAACCAGAGCAGTCATCCCACATTTTTTGGGCAACAATACCGGGCATTTTGTTTTCGTCGGCTCCATTTTCGGCTCACTCGGGTTTCCACATTTTGCGACCTATTGCGCGAGCAAGTTCGCTGTGCATGGCTTCTCACAGGCCTTGCGCCGAGAACTGGTGGATAACGATATCGGGGTCACTTATATCGCGCCACGTGGTATCAAAACTGCGATGAATGACGCAAATACCTTGGAGATGTGGAAGACGAGCGGCAACAAACTGGACAATCCAGAAAAAGTGGCGGCAATCATTGTAAATGCGCTAGAACAGGAAAAGCAGGAAGTGTTTATTGGCCAGCCGCAGACATTTTTCGCCTGGCTGAATGGATTCGCCCCCAGGCTGGTGAATATAGGGCTAAAAAAACAGCCTGGACTAGCCAGGCCGTTTTTGAAGAAATAAGTTGATTTTTTACAGGTATAACACTGCAGGAAACACTGTCAATGCAAACACAAACACCAGCCATTCCATGTTCCAGCGCTCCAAATGACCTGTGAAGTGCAGTGTCAGTACAACTATCGCCAAAATATAGTACGCCGCTAAAAGTATCATACGCATCAAGTCCATTTAGGTTGCTATTAGCGTATTTATATCATTTTTTATGAAAAACTCCTAAATTTTTAAGCTGCGAAAAAATACGGAAAACCCCTTCAATTCAGCCACATGTCGCTTTTAAGCCATCACATGCTAAATCAACGTTCACGCATATACAGGCAAGGTTATCCCAGCACCTGCACCACAACGTAAAATCTAATCCTAACAAAGCCATCAAGGCATAGTCCAGATGCGCACGAATGATGGCTTTATAATCCACCTGTAAATCACAATCGATTGCCTTGATGGAATTCCACCGCGCGAAAGTCATCAGCCACGTTGTTAAACTTGCTTAAAAGGCTGTTTTCGCGTACATTTCGTCTATTGCTAGGGGTCTCTAAAACCTTAAATTTTATAAGGTTTTTGAGTGAGAGTTACCCTTCGAACCTGATGCGGGTAATACCGCCGTAGGGAAGCACTTGATGCTTCCCTATAACCACACTGTAGGGAAGGCAGTCAGACTGCTCCTTACGCTTTATGGAGCTAGTTTATGAATGCCAATCCCAAGTTTTTGAATTCCACCGCGCAAGTTGATGAAGCCGCGACCAAGCCTTTTGCCAAATCGCGCAAAATCTACATAGAAGGCAGCCGTCCGGACATTCGCGTTCCATTCCGTGAAATCTCGCTGAGCGATACGCCATCCGCTTTTGGCGCCGAGAAAAACCCTCCAGTCGTGGTGTATGACACTTCCGGCCCATATACTGACCCAAACGTGCAAATCGACATCCGCAATGGCTTGCCAGCCTTGCGTGCCAAATGGATTGCCGAACGCAATGACACCGAGCAACTGGATGGCCCGACTTCAAGCTATGGCCACGCCCGCAAGGTAGACCCCACTCTGGCGGAAATGCGTTTTAACCTGACGCGCAAACCGCTGCGCGCCAAAGCTGGCATGAATGTGTCGCAGATGCACTATGCCCGCAAAGGCATCATCACACCTGAGATGGAGTTCATCGCAATCCGTGAGAATCAGCGCCGCGAGAACATGAGCGAGCTCATCCTGACCCAGCACAAAGGCCATGATTTTGGCGCCAGCATCCCCAAAATCATCACGCCGGAATTTGTGCGCGATGAAGTGGCACGCGGCCGCGCCATCATCCCGGCCAACATCAACCATCCGGAAATCGAGCCGATGATCATTGGCCGCAATTTCCTGGTGAAAATCAACGCCAACATCGGCAACTCCGCGCTGGGGTCTTCCATTAGCGAAGAAGTCGAGAAAATGGTGTGGGGCACACGCTGGGGCGGCGATACCGTAATGGATCTATCTACCGGCAAGAACATTCACGAGACCCGCGAATGGATCATCCGCAACAGCCCGGTGCCTATCGGCACCGTGCCAATTTACCAGGCATTGGAAAAAGTGGATGGCAAGGCCGAGGAACTGACTTGGGAAATCTTCCGTGACACCCTGATTGAACAAGCAGAGCAGGGCGTGGATTACTTCACCATCCATGCCGGCATCCGCCTGCCATTTATCCCGATGACTGCCAAGCGCATGACTGGCATCGTCTCACGTGGCGGCTCCATCATGGCGAAATGGTGCCTGGCACACCATAAAGAATCCTTCCTCTACGAAAACTTCGAAGAGATTTGCGAAATCATGAAAGCCTACGATGTGAGCTTCTCGCTCGGTGATGGCTTGCGTCCCGGCTCTATCTATGACGCCAACGACGAGGCGCAATTTGCCGAGCTGAGAACGCTGGGCGAACTGACGCAGATCGCCTGGAAGCACGACGTGCAGACCATGATCGAAGGCCCTGGCCACGTGCCGATGCACATGATCAAAGAGAATATGGACTTGCAGCTGGAACACTGCGGCGAAGCCCCGTTCTATACGCTGGGCCCACTCACCACTGACATCGCCCCGGGGTATGACCATATCACCTCTGGTATCGGTGCGGCGATGATTGGCTGGTACGGCTGCGCCATGCTGTGCTACGTGACGCCGAAAGAACATTTAGGTTTACCAGACAAAGAAGATGTGCGCGAAGGCATCATCACCTACAAGATTGCCGCCCACGCGGCGGACTTAGCCAAAGGCCACCCCGGCGCGCAGATTCGCGATAACGCGCTATCCAAAGCGCGCTTCGAATTCCGTTGGGAGGACCAGTTTAACCTAGGCCTAGACCCAGAAAAAGCCAAGGAATTCCACGATGAAACCTTACCGCAAGAAGGCGCCAAACAGGCGCATTTCTGCTCCATGTGCGGCCCGCATTTCTGCAGCATGAAAATCACCCAAGACGTGCGCGACTTTGCCGCAAGTCAAGGCATCAGCGAGCAAGAAGCACTACAAAAAGGCATGCAGGAAAAAGCGGTGGAGTTTGTGAAAAAGGGCAGTGAGGTTTATCAGAAGGTTTAATCACTTTTCGATGTATTCCACTAATAAAAAAGCCAGCTTAGCTGGCTTTTTTATTAAGTTCGAGCCCTGTACAGTTCCCCAGATAGGACTTGAACTTTTGGCATGGTTAACCAATGAATAATTAAGGGTTTGCCGCTTAATTTTGTTAAAATAATCGCCTTATCTAAAACGTATTAGCCCAATTTTGACCACACTAAAACTCAACAAACCTACCCCAGAAGACCCACAGAATAAGGCTTCCAGGTCACCTGTGCGTCGGAGTGACCCTGCCAAGCGCGACCGCAGCAAGCCGTTTGTAAAGGCGGAGCGCCCCGCCGAAACGCTGCCTGCACGGCAACGCAACCATAGGCACGATGGCAGTTTGCACGAAACGCAAAAGCCAGATAGCCGCGCACCTGCAGCCCAAGAAACTAGAGACCGCCCGATTTTGCGCAACGAGTACAAAGACCGCAAGTTTGTGGATGACAAACCCGTGCGCAATGAGCGAAAACAAGACGATTTCAAAAAAAATGGCAGGCCTGAGGCCCGCATGGATATTGAGTCGCAAAGCAGGGCGCAAAGTGAAACTACGCGCAATTATGCCGACCGCGAAGGTGCATACCGCAACCCGCCGCGCCGCGGTGGCAAGGTCCGCGATGGTTTTGTGGCAAGCGAGTTTGATAAAACCCGCAGCAATAAAGCCCAAAACAATAAGGAACGCTTCGCCAATAAACCTGCGGCCGAGAATGCCGATTTGCCGCGTCTTTCCAAAGTGATGGCAGAACGTGGTTTATGCTCCCGCCGTGAAGCGGACGACTGGATTACGAACGGCTGGGTGAAGGTGGACGGTGAGATTATCGACACGCTGGGCACACGCGTTTCACCCACTGCAGAAATCACTGTCAGCGGGTATGCGAAAGAAAGTCAGGCAGAGAATGTCACCATTCTGCTGCACAAACCTGTAGGTTATGTGAGCGGGCAGGCGGAGGATGGCTACGAGCCTGCGGTTGTGCTGATTAAGCCAGAAAACCAATGGCCAGAGGACTCTACTCAAAAGCCTTTCAAGCGCGGCTACCTAAAGGGGCTTGCCCCGGCAGGCCGCCTGGATATTGATTCCACGGGTTTGTTAGTGCTCACTCAGGATGGCCGTGTGGCGCGCCACTTGATTGGCGAGGATTCCAGCGTCGAGAAGGAATATCTGGTGCGCGTGGAAGGCGAGCTATCTGAAAACGGGTTGAAAAAGCTGAATCACGGTCTTACCTTAGATGGCGTGGCGCTGAAGCCCGCCAAGGTGAGCTGGCAAAATGAGGACCAATTAAGGTTCGTGTTGCGCGAGGGGAAAAAACGCCAGATTCGCCGCATGTGCGAGCTGGTGGGGCTGAAGGTGGTGGGTTTGAAAAGAATCCGCATCGGCAGCATAACATTAGGTAAACTGCCAATGGGGCAATGGCGTTATTTACGCGCTGATGAGCGATTTTAATTTTTATACAAAAGGGAATTTAAATGGGGTTGTTTGATAGTGTAGCAGGTGCAGTCTTAGGCAAACTTGGCGGGCAACAAGGCGGTGTCGCGCAAATCGCGCTGGATATGTTCAACCAATACGGCGGCGTGAACGGTGTGCTGGATAAACTGAAAGAAAACGGCTTGGCTGATGAAGCGGCCTCCTGGGTGAGCACAGGCGCGAACATTCCGGTAAATGCCGACCAAATCACCAACGCTTTGGGCAGCGGAGCTGTAGCAGAGATGGCAGCCAAATTGGGCATTGACCCGGCAGACTTGAGCGCTAAGATTGCCGAGCATCTGCCCACAGTCATCGACAAAATGACGCCAAATGGTATGGTAGAAGAGGGCTCCGGCAATTTGCTAAGCACTGTACTGGCTATGTTTAAATAAACAGGTCATCTTACCTGAGGGCGCGAAAGCGCCCTTTTTGTTTGGTAAAATACAGGCATGGATATCCTATTAGCGTTAAAAGCAGTCATCATGGGCCTTGTCGAGGGCGCCACCGAATTTCTCCCTATTAGCAGCACAGGTCATCTCATCATCGCGGGCGATTTGATTGACTTCATGAGCAAAGAAAAGCGTGACGTGTTTGAGATCATCATTCAGCTTGGGGCGATTCTGGCCGTATGCTGGGAATATCGCTACAGGCTGCTGGGCAAAGTCACACATCTGAGTGACCAAGCCGCCGCACGCGGTTTCTTTATCAATCTGGGATTAGCTTTTTTTCCAGCCGCGTTTGTCGGTTTGCTCTTCCACAAACAGATCAAAGCCTACCTTTTCTCCCCATTCACCGTAGCCTGCGCGCTGATTATCGGCGGCGTCGCCATTCTGCTGATCGAAAAATACCTGGAGCATGGGGAAACAACCAGCGTAGAAGCCATGACGCCAGGACAAGCGTTTAAAATCGGTCTTGCTCAGACGCTTTCCTTGATTCCTGGCGTATCGCGAGCAGGCGCTACCATATTGGGCGGCATCGCAGCCGGGCTCAACCGTCATGCGGCAACCGAGTTCTCCTTCTTTCTGGCCATTCCCATCATGTTTGCGGCAAGCGGATTTGACTTGCTCAAAAGCTATCAGTTTTTGGATATCCATGATGTACCGGTATTCATTATCGGTTTCGTCACCGCGTTTATCTCCGCCTTGCTGGTCATCCGCATCCTGATTAGGTTTGTAGCCAATCACGACTTTACTGTGTTTGCATGGTATCGCATCATTTTCGGGTTAGCGGTACTGGCGTATTATTGGTAAACTAAACCCCGCAGAACCGCTCTAAATAACAATTGTTTCTCACGAGGCAGACATGGCAAAAATCATCAAATATCTGCTGCTAGGCATTGGCGGCATTCTGCTGCTGGCTTTGCTGATTGCAGGCTACCTGGCAGCGACCTTCGACCCGAACGATTACAAAGATGAAATCATCAAGCTGGTAAAAGATAAAAAAGAACGCACCCTGCATATCGACGGCGACATCAAACTGACCTTCTGGCCCAAAATTGGGGCGGATTTGGGCAAAATCTCACTTTCCGAACACCAATCAGAAAGCGAGTTCGCCGCGGTGAACAATGTAAAAGTGGCGTTAGCCGTAATGCCCTTACTGAAAAAACAGTTGGTGGTGGACACAATTTATGTGGATGGAGCAAAAGCAAACATCATCAAACGCAAAGATGGCAAATTCAATTTCGACGATTTGATCAGCAAGGACGAAGAAGAGTCCGAACAATTCAAATTTGATGTGGACGGTGTAAATGTGACCAATTCGGAAGCACATTATCTCGATGAAACGACAGGCGCAAAATACAACATCAGCAAATTCAATCTGGAATCCGGGCGCATCGCACTTGCCGAGCCGGTAGACCTGAAAACCGACTTCAGCATCACAGCCAATCAGCCAGAGATTGCCGCCAACATCAATCTGTCCGGCAATTTTCTGGTGGATCCGGAAACCAAGCACTTCAAAGTCAAAGGGCTAGACAGCCATATCATTGGCGATATGCTGGGCGGCAAGAATGTCGACATCAAGGCCAGCGGTGGTGTGGATGCCAAACCGGAGCAGCTGGAATTTTTAGTCGATGATTTAAAACTCGCCTTGAACGGTACATTCGATGGTGCCAAACAGAATGTTGATTTGAGCGCGCCAGCAGTGACCATTTTGAAAGACCAAGTCAGCGGCAAGAAAATCTCCGCCAGCATCCAGCAGGAAAAGGCAGGGGATACATTAAAGGTCAACATGGTACTGGCCGACATGAAAGGTTCACCCAAAGCTTTGCAAAGCAGCGGCATCACTGGCGACTTGGCGATGACACAGGGCAAGCGTACCGTCTCTGGCAAATTCTCATCACCATTCAGCGGCAATATCGAGAACCTGATTTTTGATTTGCCTAAATTAGCCGGAAATCTGGATATTAAGGATCCATCATTGCCGGGTGGTGGCATGAAAGGCACGTTCAACCTGGGAGCCCATGCCGAGATCAAGAATGAAATCGCCAACAGCCAATTCAATCTGAATATCGAAAACGTCACCAAGTTGAATGGCAACATGAATGTCGCTGGGTTCAAGCAACCGAATATCAAGTTTGACCTGAATGCCGACAAGCTGGATTTGAACAAACTGCTGGCGAAATCCAGCCAGCCACCAAAACAAGCAGATAACGGCAAGCCTGCGGATTTATCCGCGCTCAACAGTATCAAGCTGGATGGCAAACTGAATGTCGGCAGCATTATTTATGACCAATATCAGGTTTCCGGGTTAAATGTTGCCATCAAGGCGGATGGAGACAAATTGGCGCTCACCGGCTTGGATGTCAAAGTAGATGACAGCCATATCAAAGGCAGCGTGGGCATCAGCCATTTTGCCAAGCCGCTGTATATTTTTGACCTGAACATTGACCAAGTGGATCTCGACCGATACGCAAAAGCTGACGATACACCCAAACCAGATACAAGCAACAAACCGCTGGATTTAAGCGCACTAAAAGCACTGAATGCTGAAGGCTCCATTCGTATCGGCAAACTCAAATATGGTAAAACCAATGCTTCCAACATCAACATCAACCTCAAAGGCGATGGTGAAAAGGTAAGCGTAAGCCCATTTTCCGCCAAAATCGATGATAGTCAGGTGGATGCCAAATTAGGCATTACCCGTTTTCATGACCCAATCTACAGTTTTGATGTAAAGATCGACAAGCTGGATGCTGACCGCTACATCGCCAAAGGCGAACCAAAAGCCAAGAGCAGCGAAGATACGCCGATAGATTTGAGCGCGCTAAAAAAGTTGAACGCGCACGGAGAGGCCAGCATTGGCTGGCTTAAGCTTGCCAATGTCAAAACTGAAAACGTGCGTCTAGGCCTGAAAGCAGCCGACGGTATTGCAACATTATCGCCATTCGCCGCCAATCTCTACCAAGGCAGCATGGACGGCATGCTGAAAGTGGATGCACGCACCACACCCAGCATCGCATTCAAACAAAACATGAAGAATATCTCGATTGGCCCGTTGCTCGTAGATGCCCTGAACAATGACATGCTTTCCGGTAGCGGCACATTGAATGTGGATGTGACCACGCAGGGCGGTTCTGTGAATGCACTCAAGAAAGGGCTGGGGGGCAATGCCGCCTTAAGTCTTGCCGACGGTGCCCTAAAAGGGGTGGATATTGCAGGCAGCATCCGCGATTTGAAAAGCAAGGTAAATGTATTCAAAACAAAAGAGGCTGATGCAGACAAATCCAAAAAAACCGACTTCAGTGAACTTACTGCGACCTTCACTATCAAGAATGGCGTAGCCCACAATGAAGACTTGGCAATGAAAGCGCCTATCTTGCGCTTGGCAAAAGGTGACAGCCACGGGGACATTGATATCGGCAACGAAAAAATCAACTACATCGCAAAACCAACAATCGTCAAATCTCTGAAAGGTCAGGGCGGTGCGGATTTGGACAGTTTAGCCGGGATTGGCATCCCGATGAAAATCACCGGACCATTCTCCAACCCAAAGTATGGCCTGGACTTCAGTGCTGTCGCTACAGGCTTGGCGCAATCCCAATTACTGGAAAAAGTAGGGGGAGAAAAAGGTGCCGCAGTTAAAGAACTGATTGGCGGTGAGAACAAGGCTGATGCGTTAAAAGGCTTGTTGGGCAGCAAGAAAAAATCTGCAGAGACTGCGCCTGCAGCAGCCAACGCAGCCCCTGCTGATGGCCAAGCTGCACCTGTCCAGACGCCTGCAGAGGAGAAACCTAAATCTGTCGAAGAGCAGGCTAAAGAAAAAGCTGAGAAAAAACTCAAAAACATTCTTAAGTTCTAATCATGACATCTTTTGCCAAAGCCATTATCGACTGGCAAAAGGTGCATGGGCGACATGACCTGCCCTGGCAAAACACCACCGACCCTTATGCTATCTGGGTATCAGAGATCATGTTGCAGCAGACGCAAGTAGCTGCGGTCATCGGTTACTATGATAGGTTCATGCGCCGCTTCCCTGATATCGACGCACTTTCCAAGGCAACACAAGAAGAAGTGCTGCAATATTGGAGTGGCTTGGGCTACTACTCGCGTGCGCGCAATTTACACAATGCTGCCCAGAAAATCATTGACGATTTTCATGGGATTTTCCCGCAAGACTTCGAGGATATCTTAACCTTGCCTGGTATTGGAAAATCCACTGCGGCCGCCATTTCCACATTTGCATTCAACCAGCCGATGCCTATCTTGGATGGAAATGTAAAACGCGTATTTGCACGGCATTTCAATATTCATGGGTGGCCAGGAACGCCAAGAGTCGAACAGGCAATGTGGCAAATCGCGCATCGCGAGAACCCTGCTGATGATGCGGTTGCCTACACGCAGGGCTTGATGGATTTAGGTGCCACATTATGTAGCCGCAGTCGTCCACGCTGTGACGCCTGCCCGGTAAAATCAACCTGCCAAGGCCTAGCCCAAAACCTGATTAGCCAGCTACCCACCCCGAAACCGAAGCAAGCAATCCCGCAACGCAACTGTGTCATGCTGGTGCATTACCATGCAGGTGAAGTCTTGCTGGAAAAGCGAGCCAGTACTGGCATTTGGGGCGGCTTATGGAGCTTTCCGGAAGTTGAGAACATACCGGATGATGCGGAGTTACTCCCGGCACTCACGCACACATTTACCCATTTCAAACTGCAGATTCAACCGGCGCTCATTTTTGACAAACGTCAGAGCAATGCTCCCAACACCCTTTGGCTTACACCGGATGAAGCACTAGAAGCTGCGATTCCAACGCCTATCAGAAAGATTCTACAAACACTGAAAACAAAAAAGGCAGCCTAAGCTGCCTTTTCCTAATGTGGGCGGGACTGTAGAATCCGCTCTGCCAACATCTGAAACCTTGGCGACACGAACTTACGCGGCTGATTGCCTGTATCCGCGATCATTAATAATTCTTCAATCGCGGAACGAAAACCCAACTCGAATAGCCAGTAATCCGATTTATTGATTGCGTAATTCTTGTCAGAGCCTACATCCTCGCAAAGCTTTTCAAACGCTTCCATACATACATTGCGCTCAGCCATCATTGCCTCCACTTGTCCTGTATACGGATTATAGTAAAAGCCTTGCCGGCATTTGGCAAGCGTTTGCTACGCGTTATGCTAGCATGCTAGGTTATTTCTGATCCCAGCTGTCTTCCCACATGCAATGTTTGATGGTATGACGGTTCTTAATCAGTTCATCAATGCTTGGCTCGTCATTCAATGCACGTTTGATCGCCAGTTTGGTAGCGTCATAGTTATTTTTGTACATATCAGCCTTGTCCAGCTTGCCTTCTTTTTCCAAAGGAATACAACCCGGGTCAATCCATACCAGGCTGATAATGCACAAATCGTTCACTTGATCTTTAGGAATGATGCCTTCAATCACGCAATCCAGGATCGCATCCGCCGTCGCCGCTTGTACTACGCCGCCAAACAGACCAACGTCTGTGCTGCCTTTCAAGGTAACTTTGGGTACTGTCATACAAACTGGACGTACCAATTGGTTAATGTCACGCACCGCAAACATGGCAGTATGGCCTTTACTTTGTGCCATCAAATTAGCAAAGGCTTGACCAACTGGGCCATCTACCGAGCCAATTAAAATTTCCGGCATGGCAGCGGTAACGTCTTTACCTTCAGAAAACACGGTGGCTTCGCCTGCTTTGAAAATGATTTTAGACATGAATATTCCTTGAAAATGAATAGGTTACAAAACATGATATTCTAGCGAAATCGAGCTTGTTAGGCAATTTTAGAAAGATAGTTGCATATCAACATGCCTGATATTCGCATCCAGGTATTCGTCGCTGGTCACTACAAAACCGGCGCGCTGGTAAAAGCCTATGGCATGTGTCTGTGCAGATAATTTTGCAGCAGAAAACCCCTGTTTCCGAACAACTTCGATTGCTCTATCCAATAAAGCTTTGCCAACTCCTTGATGACGGCATGATTGAGATACTGCCATACGGCCAATCTGGTTTCCAATGACACGCGCACACCCTATCGCCTTACCATTACAAGTAGTGGCCAGCAAATGCACTGCCACCGAGTCGAACTCATCCCATTCCAGCTCGACCGGCACATGCTGCTCGATGATAAACACCTGCTCACGCAAAAACTCCAGCTCAGACCTGTGGCTTTGCCAATCCGTCGTAATGATGTTTAAATCCTCTTTCATTCGGTCTCTCACTTGCACAGCCGTACAGTGTCAGGCATTATGCGGCTTTATTCAATGTTCGATAAGGATTCACCATGCAGAAATATTCCACTGCGGCCGCACGCATGCTGCTCGCCCTGGCCTTTTTAGGTCCCGTCATCCTCAGGCTCGTCGCCATCACTTCCAGCCCGGACGGTTACCTTCAGTATCAGATGACACTAGGCCAATTTGGTTTGCCCGGTATTTTTGCCCCGCTACTTATTTTGATTGAGCTGGTGTGTGGATTGAGCCTGTTTTTGGGCTTCAAAACCAAGCTGAACGCTTACATCTTGGCGGCACTCGCTGTGTTTCTGGCGATTGTGCTTGGAGCCAAGTTTCCTGAACCATTGTTTGTAAATTTAGGCATTGCAGGCGGTCTCTTCTTGCTGGCGCAATATCCACAAACCACCTGCGCACTCGATAACAAGCTCAACAAATAGCTCCGAGCGAAAATAATGCCTCTGGAAGCCAATCAGAATGCGGCTTCCAGGGCATCCAAACAATTACTCCCATTCCAGCTGCGGATAAACCGTATTCACATTGCGGCGGTTTGCCACATCGAACAGTACCCAGTTAGCCTTTTCGCCCGCAGCCGCAGTTTCCATCGTTTGCTCCATGCTTTTGCCAGACTTGATGGCAGCACGCACATCCGCCAGCACTGTGCTCAAGTAGCGCTGCGCGTTGTTGAACGCGGTGGCACCATCTTTGGTTGCTGGGCCATGTCCTGGCACAACTTGCTTTGCGCTTTGGCTTTTTAAAGCATCCAACACGGCAATCAAGCCTTTGATGTCGCCTTCCAGCACAGGTGTGCGCTCGATGAACAGCAAATCGCCAGTAAACAAGGTTTGCGTTTTGATATCAGTTACGGTCAGGTCGGTATGAGTATGTGCGATTGGATAGGCTTTTAGCACCAGCTTGCGATCGCCCAAATCCAGCTCCATCCCATCCTTCACCGCTATTGTAGGCACGATGGTCTCGCTGCCTTTGGCGTCTTCGCCGAGCAATTTTGCATTGAGTTTGTCGTATTGCTCCTTACGGTTCAGCATCGCGTTCGCCAGCTTTTCATGCCCAACATATTGGGGTTTGTCTTCGCTAAAGGCCGCGTTACCGAACACATGGTCTGGATGCACGTGCGTATTGATGACATACAGCACCGGCATCTGCGTGACCTTGCGGATAGATTCACGCACCTGTTTGCCCACTTTGTAACTGCCGCCAGTATCAATCACGGCAACCCCTTTGCTGCCCACAACAAAACTGATATTGCAGATATCACCCTGATAACCCACATCAATGTCCAAGTGTGCACCGTGATGCACGTAAATGCCATCACCAAGACTCTCGAAAGCAAAGTGGTCTGCGTAAACTTTACTTATCGGTTGCATGCAAGCTGACAGCAAAAGTTGAAAAATGAAAATCGTCAGGTAACGTGTCATTTGGGCTTAATCCTGAAATATTTTGGAACTATAGTAACTGGATTTTGACATATGAAGTGTGATGACAGTTACAATATCGCACCTACAGTTAATAATTAACCGACTCAAGGATTCGTAATGCAAAACGATTCAAGATATACCAAAACTGCGATTATTCTGCACTGGCTAATTGCTTTAGGCATTTTCTTCATGTTTGCCCTAGGCTGGTTCATGCATGAGATTCCCAAAGAAGCTCCTAAACAAATGGCTTATGACTTGTTCAATCTTGGCATCTATACTTGGCAGCTCACTGAAGAAATCAGCCCACGCACCTTTTATTTCAACCTGCATAAATCCATAGGCGTCTCGCTGCTGGTACTGATAGTGCTACGAATCCTCTGGCGCATTACACACAAACCACCAGCCATGTTGTCGAGCTATAAAGATTGGGAAAAAAAACTCGCTACCGGCGCGCATCACCTGCTTTATCTGCTGATGGTGGCGATGCCACTTAGCGGCCTGATTATGGCAGTCAACAGCAAATACGGTGTCATGTGGTTCGGTATCGATCTGATTGGCGGCCTGGATAATAAGGTTGCCCGCGATACGTTCAAGGAGGTGCATGAATTAGTTGGTACCGTATTGTTGCTAATGATTATCCTGCACATCGTTGGCGCGTTGAAACACAAGTTTATCGACAAGGACGATACGATGAAGCGCATGTCGTGCCGAAACTAAGACAAAAAGCCCGCTTTTGCGGGCTTTTTTATTGGTGGTATTGCTTGCTGAAAGCTTTTACCGCGTGAATCATCGCGCCGGCATTCTCAGGCGGTGTCCATTGGGTGATACCATGACCCAAATTGAACACATGGCCATTGCCATGCCCATAGCTAGCCAAGATAGCTGCGACCTCTTTCTCAATCGCTTCCGGCGTACTCAATAAGATCGCAGGATCCATATTGCCTTGTAATGCCACTTTACTTCCAACACGTTGGCGTGCCTGACCAATATCCACTGTCCAGTCCAGTCCTAGCGCATCGGCACCTGCACTAGCTTGCGCCTCCAGCCATAATCCGCCGCCTTTAGTAAACATAATACTAGGCACTTTTCTATCTTCCGCTTCTTTGGTTAATCCAGCCAAGATTTTTTGCATGTATTGAAGGGAAAATTCCATGTAAGCATTATGTGATAGTGCACCGCCCCAGGAGTCGAAGATCATCACAGCTTGTGCGCCAGCAGCAATTTGCGCATTCAAGTACTGTGTCACGGTTTGCGCTGTCACATCCAGAATCCTGTGCAACAGGTCTGGGCGTGCATAAGCCATTTTCTTGGTGGTTAGGAAATCCGTACCACCTTTTCCTTCCACCATGTAGGTAGCCAGTGTCCAAGGACTGCCTGCAAATCCTATCAATGGGACACGACCATTCAAACCTTTACGGATGCTAGAAACCGCATCAAACACATATTGCAGCTTGCTCATGTCTGGCACTTGTAGCTGAAGAATGTCTGCCTCTTGCTGTAATGTGCGCTCGAATTTAGGGCCTTCACCTTCCTCGAAATACAAGCCCAGTCCCATCGCATCCGGAACAGTCAAAATATCGGAAAATAGGATTGAAGCATCCAGTGGATAGCGATCGATTGGCTGTAGCGTCACTTCTGTGGCAAAGGCGGGGCTTTTACACAGGCCCAGAAAACTCCCAGCATTTTTGCGGCTCTCGCGATACTCCGGCAAGTAACGTCCCGCCTGACGCATCATCCATACAGGCGTGTATTCAGTAGGCTGACGCAACAGCGCGCGCAAAAAAGTATCGTTCTGAAGTGGTGTAGTCATTTAAGTCTTTCCAAAATGAAAAGGGATGCGCATCTTATTTGCATCCCTTTTGTCTCTCATTATTTTGATTATCGCGGAAGTACCGAAGATCCCATCAGGAATTCATCGACGGCCCGGGCACATTGTCTGCCCTCGCGAATCGCCCATACTACCAACGACTGACCACGGCGCACATCGCCTGCCGCAAATACTTTATCCTTGCTGGTTTTATAGCATCCAGCGCCATCCGTTGTTGCCTTGGCATTGCCGCGTGCATCTTTTTCCACACCAAAAGCATCCAGCAGTTTCTGTACCGGGGATACAAAACCCATGGCCAGTAACACCAGATCCGCCGGAATGGTGAATTCAGAGCCAGGCACTTCACTCATCTTGCCGTCTTTCCACTCAACCCTAGCACCAACCAAATGCGTGACCTTGCCATTCTCACCTTTTAACATCTTGGTAGTCACAGACCAGTCACGTGCTGCACCCTCTTCATGGCTGCTGGAAGTGCGCAGTTTGAGTGGCCAATTTGGCCAAACCAGCTCTTTATTCTCTTTTTCAGGTGGACGTGGCATCAATTCGAATTGCGTCACGCTGGCTGCGCCGTGGCGATTTGAAGTACCCACACAATCAGAGCCGGTATCGCCGCCGCCAATCACTACCACATGCTTACCGGTTGCTTTGATTTGGTTAGGAATATTATCGCCAGCGACTACCTTATTTTGCGGTACCAGAAAATCCATCGCATAGTGGACACCATCCAATTCACGGCCCGGAACTGGCAAATCGCGCGGCTGCTCAGCTCCGCCTGCCAGAATGACTGCATCGTATGCTTTGAGCAAATCATCTGCCTGAACGTTTTCACCAACATGCTGATTCACCTTGAACTCAACACCTTCAGCTTCCATTTGGGACATGCGGCGGTCGATATTGGATTTTTCTAATTTGAAATCAGGAATTCCGTAACGCAACAATCCGCCGATGCGGCTGTTCTTTTCCAGTACGGTAACGCTGTGACCAGCACGCGCCAACTGCTGTGCTGCTGCCAGACCTGCAGGCCCAGAGCCAACGACTGCGATTTTCTTACCGGTTTTGTTAGGGTTGATCTGCGGTTTCACCCATCCATTTTCCCAAGCCTTGTCGATAATCGCGTGCTCGATGGACTTTATGCCAACCGCATCATTGTTGATATTCAGGGTACATGCCGCCTCGCATGGGGCAGGACAGATGCGGCCAGTAAAGTCAGGGAAATTGTTGGTGGAATGCAATACATCTATCGCTGCAGCCCAATCCTGACGATATACCAAATCATTCCAATCGGGAATGATATTGTTGATAGGGCAACCTGTGGTACAGAATGGAATACCGCAGTCCATGCAACGTGCGCCCTGCTGTCTAGCCTGATCATCCGTCAAATGCAGAACAAACTCTTTGTAATTCTTGACACGTTCCGCTACTGGCAGATTCTCTTCTGACAGACGCTCGAACTCCATGAAACCTGTTACCTTACCCATGATTACAGCCTTTTCCCAATCTAATCCCGTTCTAGTTTTATGCTGCCTGTTTGCTTGTAGCGGCTGCCATTTCTGTCAGCGCACGTTTGTATTCATGCGGGAACACTTTGACAAACTTAGCACGCTCTGTTGCCCAGTTCGCCAGAATGGTTTGCGCGCGTACGCTGCCTGTCGCGTTAGCATGATTTTCAATCAGTGTTTTCAGTGTCACTTCATCAGGCTGATTATTATGCTGGATTTTCCCTACATCCGCTTCGGCTGCTTCAATTTTTTCCAGCGCCACCATGCTCATGTTGCAACGCTTGGCGAATTGCCCGTCAATGTCATAGACATAGGCAATCCCGCCACTCATCCCAGCGGCGAAGTTCTGACCGGTCAGACCCAGCACGACTACCGTGCCGCCTGTCATGTATTCACAGCCATGATTGCCCACACCTTCAATCACAGCGCTGGCGCCAGAGTTACGAACACAGAAGCGTTCACCTGCAACGCCGCTCAAGTAAGCTTCTCCAGTGGTCGCACCATACATCACGGTATTACCTACAATAATGTTTTCAGCAGCGTCACCACGGAAAGCCTCTGGCTTGCGGATGACGATCTTGCCACCACACAGGCCTTTGCCCACGTAATCGTTGCCTTCACCAGTCAGGTTGAATGTGATGCCTTTAGCCAAAAAAGCACCGAAGCTCTGACCGGCTGTACCACTCAAGTTGACAGTAATGGTATCGTCGGGCAAACCTGTGTTGCCGTAACGTTTTGCCACTTCATGTGACAACATGGTACCGACAGTACGGTTGGTGTTCAGAATCGGCGTATCAATCACGACTTTCTCACCTTTTTCCAAAGCTGCTTTGGCTCTGGCAACCAGTTGGTTATCTAGCGCATTCACTAGCCCATGGTCTTGCGCTTCAGAATGCTTGCGAGAAACGCTCGCCGGCATATCGGGCTGATGGAATATCTTGCTGAAGTCCAAACCATGAATCTTCCAGTGGTCGATACCTTTTTGCATATCAAGCAAATCTGCACGGCCAATCAAATCATCAAATTTGGCAATGCCCATGCTTGCCATGATTTCTCGGACTTCTTCCGCCACAAAGAAGAAGTAATTCACCACATGTTCTGGCTGGCCAGTGAATTTCTTACGCAACTCTGGATCTTGTGTCGCCACACCTACCGGACAGGTGTTCAAGTGACATTTACGCATCATGATACAACCTTCAACGACCAATGGTGCTGTCGCGAAACCAAACTCATCCGCACCCAGCAACGCGCCAATTACCACATCTCGGCCAGTCTTCATCTGACCATCCACCTGCACTATGACGCGACCACGCAACTGGTTAAGGACCAACGTCTGTTGCGTTTCTGACAAACCAAGTTCCCAGGGTGTACCTGCATGCTTGATCGAAGAGATTGGCGAAGCACCAGTACCGCCGTCATGACCAGCAATCACGATATGGTCCGACTTGGCCTTGGCCACGCCCGCAGCGACCGTACCCACTCCAGTTTCTGATACCAGCTTCACGGAGATGGATGCACTCGGATTTGCGTTCTTCAAATCATGAATCAATTGAGCCAGATCCTCGATGGAGTAAATGTCATGATGTGGTGGAGGCGAAATCAAGCCTACGCCAGGCACGCTGAAACGCAATTTAGCGATGTATGGTGAAACCTTATGGCCGGGTAACTGGCCGCCTTCGCCTGGCTTCGCACCTTGTGCCATCTTGATTTGAATCTGGTCTGCGTTGCTGAGGTAATCCGCTGTTACCCCGAAACGGCCAGATGCCACTTGCTTGATGCGCGAACGCATGGAATCGCCAGCTTTCAGCGCAACCGCTTTCTCAATCAGTTCTGCACCAATCACCTCGGCAGTGTCCGTATCTTTTGATACTGGAATGAAGCGCTTCGCGTCTTCACCACCTTCGCCGGTGTTGGATTTACCACCGATACGGTTCATCGCAATCGCTAGCGTGGTATGCGCCTCTGTGGAAATTGAGCCCAAAGACATTGCACCTGTAGCAAAGCGTTTAACGATTTCTTTCGCCGACTCCACTTGTTCCAGTGGGATAGGACTTGCTTTCGGCTTGAATTCAAACAAGCCGCGCAATGTCATATAGCGGCGCGATTGATCATTAATCAGCTTAGCGTATTCTTTATAGGTATCGAACTTACCGGTGCGAGTCGCATTCTGTAGCTTCGAGATAGATTCTGGTGTCCACATATGCTCTTCACCGCGTACGCGGAAGGCATACTCACCGCCCGCTTCCAACGCGTTAGCTAGCACAGGGTCTGCACCGTACGCAGCACGATGCATGCGCAAAGCCTCTTCCGCCACTTCATCCATGCCAATACCTTCGATATTGGTTGCTGTGCCAGTGAAGTATTTATCGACAAAAGCTGAGTTCAAACCAATCGCTTCAAAGATTTGCGCACCGCAATAGGACTGATAGGTAGAAATGCCCATTTTGGACATAACTTTATAAAGCCCTTTTCCAATTGCCTTGACGAACTTATAGTTCGCCTCATCTGACTTATCTGTCATCGTCGCTATGGTTTCGTAGGCCAACCATGGATATACCGCTTCTGCGCCATAACCCGCTAGCAGCGCGAAATGATGCACCTCACGGGCAGAACCTGTAGCAACCACTAGCCCTGTTTTTGTTCTCAAGCCGGTTTTCACCAAGTGCTCATGAACAGCTGCACAAGCAAGCAATGCCGGAATGGCTACTTGAGTTTTAGAAGCGGTTGCATCACTCAGGATAATGATATTGATGTCATTTTTCACCACTTCTTCAGCCACTTCACACAAGTGGTCTAATGCTACGGACATACCTTTTGCACCAAGCTTCACATCGTAAGTCATGTTCAACACCATCGACTTGTATTTGCCATTTGTCAAAGCGTCGATGTTTTTAAGCTTTGCGAAGTCGCTTTTACTCAATACAGGCTGCGCAGCTTCCAATCTCAATGGCGGGCTTGTTTCTTCAACCGCCAATAGGTTCGGCTTAGGGCCAATAAAAGTGACTAGTGACATGACCAACTCCTCGCGTATCGGGTCGATTGGCGGATTAGTCACCTGTGCAAACAGCTGTTTGAAGTAGTTGTAGAATACTTTGGCTTTGTTGGAAAGTACTGGCAAGGCTGCATCATTACCCATACTGCCAGCACCTTCTTCACCATTTGCGATCATTGGCTGAAGAACGAACTTGATGTCTTCCTGCGAGTAACCGAATGCCTGTTGTATATCCAACAGATTTTCTTTAGAAGCTGGTTCTGGCGCTTGCTCATTCAACTCGTCAAGATGGAATCGAGTTGCCTCAATCCATTTGCGATAGGGTTTAGCAGTCGAAAGCTGTTGTTTCACCTCTGCATCGTCGATGATACGACCTTGTTCCATATCGATTAGTAACATCTTGCCTGGCTGCAAACGCCATTTTTTTATGATCTTTTCTTGTGGAAATGTCAGCACACCCATTTCCGACGCCATCATCACGATATCGTCATCTGTGACCAGATAACGCGCTGGACGCAAGCCGTTTCTATCTAGCGTCGCACCAATCATTTTGCCATCGGTGAAAGCGACTGCTGCCGGGCCGTCCCATGGTTCCATCAATGCTGCGTGATATTCATAGAATGCACGCCTATCTTCATCCATCAATGGATTGCCCGCCCACGCTTCCGGAATCAGCATCATCATTGCATGCGGCAAGCTATAACCACCGGCTACGAGCAGTTCCAAACAGTTATCAAAACATGCCGAGTCAGATTGGCCTTCTGCAATTAATGGCCAAAGTTTATCCAAGTCTTCGCCGAACATGGCAGACTTCATCGTTTCATGACGTGCTGTCATCCAATTCACGTTACCGCGTACGGTATTGATCTCGCCATTATGGGCGATCATGCGGAACGGATGGGCCAAATCCCATGCTGGGAATGTATTGGTTGAGAAACGTTGGTGCACCAGGGCCAATGCAGAAACAATTGTCTCATCTTGCAAATCTTTATAATAAACACCTACTTCATTGGCCAGCAGCATGCCTTTGTAGACAATCGTGTGGGATGACAGAGAAGGTATATAAAATTCTGCGTTGTCTTTTAGGTTCAATGAGCGCACCGCATGTTCGATGCGTTTGCGAATCACAAAGCATTTACGCTCAAACACATTGTTATCACTGACATTGGCGCCAATGAACACTTGCCGCATTGCAGGCTCTACATTACGTGCTGCCTGCGCGATATCACTGCTATCCACCGGCACTACGCGCCAGCCCAGCAAGGACTGACCTTCTTCGGCAATAATCCTGGCAAAAACTGCTTCTACCTGCTTTTGATTGGCAGCAGATTGCGGCATAAACACATTAGCTACCGCATATTGCCCGGCTTCAGGCAATGTAATGTTCATTTTAGCAGCCTCTTTGCGCATGAACGCATCAGGCATTTGCATCAACAAGCCAGCACCATCGCCCAATTTTGGGTCATACCCTGTAGCGCCACGGTGTGTCAGGTTTGTCAGCAACTGCAACCCCTGCTGAACGATCTGATGGCTTTTTTTGCCTTTGATGTGGGCGACAAAACCTACGCCACAGCTGTCTTTTTCATTACGGCTATCATATAAGCCCTGATTTTTTGGTGCTTTTGCTACTTGCATATTCTTTGCCTGAAAGTTCTACGTATAAACATTTAGCGGAACCTTCAATGATACCTTTAAATATTAGCAACTTCAATCACCTAGACTTCAAAACTAGTATGCGAGCATTACAATCCCTCTTGATTTATTAAATGATAATCATTATCATTTAATCACTATTCAATTAAGGAGACTATTGGATGAATGACCCGTGTGACAAATTAGTTTTAGCAGAAAGCTCAGGCATCCGGCTGATTTACTGCAAAAATTGCAACGTGGTCGAACTGGAGATTGGCGCAATCTCGCTCAGATTAAACCCAGTGCATGCGCAACAGATTGCCAACACAATGATGAAAGCCAGCCTTCGTCTTGACCGCATGACCAACCTGACCGAACAACTGCAGAGTAACCAAAACAGCCCTTTAACGGTACATTAGCTAACCAAAGCCGCGAACGCCTTCCTAGCCGCATCTACTGTTTGCGCAATGTCAGCATCCGTATGCGCTGCGGAGACAAAGCCTGCCTCAAATGCGGAAGGGCCGAAATATATCCCACTATCCAGCATTTGATGGAAGAATTTATTAAAGGCATCTTTGTCTGCTTGCATAATCTCATTATATGAAGTAGGGCAAGCCGTGCTGAAATATAAGCCAAACATACCGCCCACGCTTTGCGCACTAAAACTGACACCCGCTTGCTGAGCTGCTTGAACCAAGCCGTCCACAAGATTTTTGGTCTGCTTAGCAAGCTTGTCATAAAATCCGGGCTGCTGAATAAGCCTGAGCGTAGTCAGGCCGGCAGTCACCGCCACCGGGTTACCTGACAATGTACCTGCCTGATATACGGGACCAAGCGGAGCCAGTACACTCATGATATCTTTGCGGCCACCGAACGCACCAACTGGCAACCCACCGCCAATAACTTTGCCTAACGTTGTCATATCAGGCTTGATGCCAAACAGTCCTTGCGCACCGCCTAAAGCGACGCGAAATCCAGTCATCACTTCGTCAAAAATCAAGACCGTCCCATGTTTAGTACACAAATCACGCAAGCCATGGATGAATTCTTTGTGCGGCATAATGAGGTTCATGTTGCCTACCACGGGCTCCAGAATCACACAGGCAATCTCGTCGCCAATTTTTGCAAAGGTGTCCTGCAACATTTGGGTATTGTTGTAATCCAACGTGAGTGTGTGAGCGGCCACTTCTGCTGGAACACCGGCTGAACTTGGCTCACCAAACGTCAGCAAACCAGAGCCTGCCTTTACCAGTAGTGCATCGGCATGACCATGGTAACAACCCTCGAACTTGATGATCTTGTTGCGCTTGGTAAACCCACGCGCCACGCGAATCGCACTCATCGTCGCTTCGGTACCACTACTAACCAGACGCACTTGTTCCATGCTGGGCACCAACTTGTTAATGAGCTCCGCCATTTCCAATTCCAGCCCTGTAGGCGCACCGAATGACAGGCTATTGGCCACCACATCTTGAACAGCTCTTGTCACGTCGGGATGCGCATGACCTAAAATCATCGGCCCCCAGGAGTTGATATAATCAATATATTCCTTGCCATCCGCATCCCATAAACGTGAACCCTTGCCACGCTTGAAGAAAATTGGTGTCCCGCCCACGCTCCGAAAGGCACGCACTGGCGAGTTCACTCCGCCTGGGATAAGTTGTTGGGATTTTTCAAACAGCGTTTGATTGAGAGAGGTCATGATGTTTAGGCTTTAGCAAACGATTAAAATGTTGTGTGGTTTCTGCAATATTATCGGCATTATATAGCGCGTTGATGATAGCTACAGCATCAGCCGCCTGTAACAATTGCAGGTTCTGCAAAGTGATGCCGCCAATCGCCACTTTAGGAATCTTTAACTTTTCCTGGAATAAGGAAAGTTCGGCTTTGACAGCATTAGGCTTGGTACCTGACGGGAAACAAGCACCAAAAGCAACATAATCTGCGTCATCCTCTTGTGCCTGCAGCGCCAGATCCAAACGGTTATAGCAAGATGCGCCGATGATTTTACTCGCCCCCAAACGCGACCTGGCTAGTGCGATATCTTCATCTGTGCCGCCCAGATGTATGCCATCGGCATTAATTGCTATGCATAAATCCACATGGTCATTGATGATGAATGGCACCTGGTAAGATTCACAAAGCGCCTTTAAGCCAGTAGCCTGCCAGCCTCGCAAATCCTCATCCGCAGCTTTGTTCCGGTATTGCAGCATACCAATACCAGCCTGCAGTAGCGCCTCGGTCTTCGCCAACAGGATTTCCGTATTCTTTTCGTCAGGCGTGATGGCGTAGATGCGGCTAGTGCTGAATAGATTGGCTTTTGACATCCGGTGAGTCCACATCCTCGTCACGCGCCCAGAAAAAACGGTCTGGGATAAATTGACCCATCCCCGGGCGGAAGCCATTTTTCAAGGTCTGCCATGTGTATTCCTGTGCCTCTTGCACAGCTTCTTCGATATTCAAGCCATGGGCCATGCAGGCGGCGATGGCGCTGGTGAGCGTGCAGCCAGAGCCATGATAACTGCCAGGCAAGCGCTCCCAATGATAGTCACGGATCAAGCCACTTCGGCCATACAGACTGTTCACCACATCGTGACTACGTTCATGTGTACCGGTAATCAGCACATACTCGCTACCCATCTCCAATAGACGCTCTGCACATTGGTTCAGGCTGGTATTCTTGACCTCATCACCTTCCTCGTAGAAAGCCAGCTGCCGTGCTTCGATGCTGTTGGGCGTAATCAACGTCGCTTGTGGGAACAGTAATTCGCACATTGCCGCATGCATTTCTTCGTTGGTGAGTTCATCGCCTCTACCAGAAGCCAACACCGGGTCAATCAATAGCGGCACATCCGGATAGTCCGCCATGATTTCAGCTATTACCGCCACGTTTTCCACACTACCCAGCAAGCCCAGCTTGAAAGCAGTAACTTGCACATCCTCCAGGATGCTACGAGCCTGGTCGTTGATCCAGTCGGCATCCAGCGGCAGAATGCTTTCTACACCTACCGTATCCTGCACGGTGATGCCGGTGACCACTGATAGCGGGTGACAGCCGATACTTGCCAAAGTCAGGATATCTGCCTGCAAACCCGCGCCGCCGCTAGGGTCGGTCGCTGCAAATGTAAGCACGCAAGGAGGTGATGTAGCCATCTGTTACTTTCGAATCTGGAGCGGCTGACGGGAATCGAACCCGCGTATCAAGCTTGGGAAGCTGGCGTTCTACCATTGAACTACAGCCGCGTAAAACCCATATTCTACTTTGTGAAGGCATCGCTAGGCAAAAAATAGTAGGGCAAAACAAATTCACTTTTCGGATATACTTGAATCATGGCAGTCTCATTAGCAAACAAATTGGTCGTTGGTATTTCATCTCGTGCATTGTTCGATCTGGAACAAAGCCACCGCCTGTTTGAAACCAAAGGAGTTGAAGAATACAGTCAATTCCAGCGTGAACATGAAAACAACCCATTGAGCGAAGGCATGGCATTCCGGCTCGTTAAAAAGCTGCTGTCAATTAAGGACAAACGTGGCGAACCGTGTGTGGAAGTCATTCTGCTCTCCCGCAATAGCGCCGACACTGGGCTTCGCATCTTTAATTCCATAGAACACCATGGCTTGAACATCACGCGAGCTGTGTTCTCGCAAGGTGAAAGCCCTTACCAATATGCAGAAGCATTGGGGCTCAACCTTTTCTTGTCAGCAGACCCCACTGATGTAAAAAATGCCCTGGATGCCGGTATCGCAGCCGCTACCATTATGTCTTCCACTGTCGGCAACAACGAAAGCCCGCAGCTCCGTATCGCATTCGACGGCGATGCCGTGCTGTTTTCGGATGAATCCGAACGTGTATTCAAGGAAAAAGGCCTGGAAGCATTCACCGAACATGAGAAAGCCAAAGCCAACACACCATTGGCCAGCGGACCGTTCAGGCCATTCCTGGAAGCGCTACACCGTATTCAGCAAGGCTTTGGGCCAGAAGACGCACCGATTCGCACCGCCTTGGTGACCGCTCGCAATGCACCTGCTCACAAACGCGTGATTCAGACTTTGCGTGTCTGGGGTGTGCGTATCGATGAGGCGATTTTTCTGGGCGGAGTGGAAAAAGGCCCCGTACTAAAAGCATTTGGTGCGGACATTTTCTTTGACGACCAGAAATCCCATTGCGATTCTGCGCGTCAGCACGTAGCTACAGGCCATGTGCCGCACGGAGTAGGAAATCGCTAACTATTACTTTCAAAGAGAAGTACATTCGGGCATTACACCAGCTGGCAGATGTATCCCAAAGTTAAATATCACTGAAGTATTCGGGTTATTAAGCCGTTTGTTTTCTATCTCCTGACAAGTCTCGGCATTATCGCCCACCTCATTACCCGCGCCGGGTGCGGCAACATTCAACACCGCCAGATGCTGCATGGGGGTATCCAATTGGGTTAGCAAACCCCCTAGCCCCGCAACATCCCTGGGCGCATTGCCGCCATTATTTTGAGATGTCGGAGAAGCAAGAATACTAAAATTATCCATATTAAAGGTGATAATGTAGTTGGTGCCTGCGTCCAGTGTGCCTAAATTAAACGCATATCCGCCGACAGTTTCACCCGGTGCACGCGCCAAAGCGCCTGTCAGTGTATCGCCACCCACCAAACCTAAGCCACCTACGGTATAGGTGAATACCGGATCTACCGTGCCGACAATTTTGTTCTGCCCCGGATTAGCAGTAATTGAAATGGCGCGCTGGTTGATGACGCCGGTGTTGTCTGCCACAAAAGTCACCGCATAGTTGTTACCACTATTGCCATCATTCACACTGCCGGTGGCCGTAAGTGTCTTGCCGGTACCTGCGTTGCGGTTATCAAATGCCTGGCTGAAGCTGCCGGTATCTCCAGCTACGATGCTGCCGGAAGTCACGGTCGGCGCACCCACTGAACTGGTGTTGCCATCGTAGGTCTTGATATCCGTCGCCGCCGTCACCGTGATGGCGCGCTGGGTAATTGTGCCCACATTGCCACTAGCCGCGGAACCTGAAACTTGATAGCCATACACCGGTTTTGCACCATTGCTGGCACTTGTAACGGAAATAGTATTCGATGTCACAGTTTTGCTCACACCCACGTTTTTATTGTCGTAGGCTGCACTGGTTAATGCTGATAGATTAACCGTATCACCATCTATCGCACCACTTTGCCCCAAGGTTAACCCGCTGATTGCGGCTGTGGTTGTGCCGTCATACACCTTGCTGGCAGATCCGCTCAAAGTCGCAGTGATAGTAGGCGCAAGGCTATAAATAAAACCATCATTACTGCCTAAAATTGGCCCCCCAAACGCGGTGTTGTACTGTTTGAAATCATAGGCCGCCAGCAAATTCGCGCCGCGTGTATCGCTAAGCGGGCTGGCGGAATATACCAGCCAGCGAGACCCAACGCCTGGCGTCAGGTTGAAGTTGCCAGGGTTAAGAAAGTTTTGTGCCGCTGCCAACGTGATGGAAGTGCCGGCTCCTGTGCCGGTGGCTGTGATAGTACCGCCCAAGGTCAGGTTGTTGCTTAATGTACGAGCAGAAAGTGTCCTGACGCTGGATCCATTCATCGTCAACGCATTCGCATCCACCAACGTCACATCGCGGCCACTAGTGATAGCAACAGCATTGAAATTATTGAAAGCATTATTCAGCGTAATATCGTTTGCCGCGCCTGCATTAAGCGTGGTCGTACCACCTACTGTCGCTGCCCCGGTTTGCGTGATGGCGCCCGCCGTTTGCAAGCCAAAAGTGCCACTTATATTGCTGGTACCCAGCACAATTGCATTGGCATCGCGCAAGCTGACATTATTGGCGGAGCTAATGGCTACACTGGAAAAGTTGTTAGCCGCATTGGTTGCAGTAATGTTGCCCGTACCCGATGCCATGGTCAACGCATTGCCACTGGCATTGACGCTGTTTGCAAATGTAATGTTGCTGTTGGTTGTGGCCAAGCTGGTTGCGGCACCCAGTGCCGCCGCGTCGTTATAGGTTTGCGTACCGGTAGTAGTCACCGACCCGCCATTTATTGCAGTAGTACCGCCCGCGTCCGTGGTCAATGACGCCAACGCCAATATATTGCCGACTGCGCCGCCAAACGTGGTTGCCGCGCCAGTATTCACCGCCAACGTGCGGTTTGCACCGCTGGAATTGACTGTCCCGCCGAAACTCACATTTCCGCTGGCTCCACCGCCAGCCGCACCTAAAGCAGCAATCGTGGTATTGGCAGAGAGCAGGGAGTTGCCATTGATGGTGACATTGGCACCATTGCCGCCTATGCCGGTTCCCGTGCGTGCGCCGCCGGAAGCAGTGATGCTGTTATGCGTGATGGTGTTGCCAATCCCGGCAGTTAGCGTTACAACGCCAGCATTGCCGCCATTTTGATTCGTCCCCACACCGGCACTGCCCGAAGCGGTGATTGCGCCTGTTACAGCATTGCCGCCAGCATTGATATTGACCGTACCCGCGTTCCTGCCGGCATTGCCTGCCAGGCTGGTGCCTCCAGAGCTACTGACCGTGCTGCTGACAGACACATTACCTAATGCAGACAACGCGATGTTGCCCCCATGCCCCATCGTGCCGCCCTGTGTAGAAAGCGCACCTGTGGAAACATTTCCACTTGTTGCATTATTGGTGACGGAAATACCCGCTGCGGTGCCGCCTGCGCCTGTGCCAATAGCATTGCCTGTTCTGCTTATCAATGTACCGGTAGTAATATTCCCTGCGCTACTGTTGTTAATATTAATAGCTCCAGCGCTACCGCCGCTAGCATTACCAGTCCCTGCGTTGCCGCCGGAAGCAGTAGCTGCCCCCATTGAAATGCCATTGGAGCTATTGATGGTGATGCTGCCAGCATTACCGCCAACCATATTGGCGCCATTGCCATTGCTGCCCGACGCACTTATCGCACCGGTACCCGTAAAACCACCCGCGTTGATAGTAATCGCACCACCGTTACGCCCCGCATTGCCCGCACTGGCCGCACCTCCATTAGCTGTAATGGTGGCGGTGCCCAAGTTGGTAGTGCCAGTAGAAGTAATACTGATATTTCCGGCATTGGCATTGGCTGCCCCGGTAGAAGCGATATTGCCCGCAGTACGGGTAATCGTCGCGCCGGAAAGTGTGATACCACCCTCCCGAGACGTAATGTTGGCACCTATCGCCAGATTGCCTGTGCCGCTATTATCTGCGTCCGCCTTGAAGTTGATGTTACCCGTTCCGCTAACCGTAACTGCGGCATTCAAATTGATATTGTTATTGGCTTCCAGCCGAATACTATTGTTCGCACCCATGGTCAGGGTACTCGCAATCGTAATGTCATTGGTCGCCTGAAAAAATGCTTCCGAATAACCGGTAATGTCGGAAATCTGCACAATGGTATTTGCTGGGCCATCGCCAAAAGCTAAGTCGGGTGTGCCGTTCGGATTATTAGGCGGACTGGCCTGGGTACTGGTATTCAGCGTGATATTAGTCGGATCCAGCAGAAATTTGCCGCCAATGCCATGGCTGGCTGATAAATCCACCTTGCCAATGAAATCCAGATTCTGCTTGCCGGAAACCTCCACAAAACCACCATTGCCGCCTTGAGCGCCGCCACGCGCGGTGATATTGCCGTAGTAGCGCGTGGTATCATTAGACCAGACTACCGCCGTACCGCCGTTGCCGCTATTAACGGCATCTGCATGGATGCTGGCATCTTTGTCCACATAGGTAGTACGCGCATTGTAGGCTTGCGTATTCTTGCCTTGGTAATCCCCCCCCACTAGCACCGTACCACCACCCGCATAACCTGAAGCATCCAGATCGGCACCCTTGAATAGTGCTACTTGCTCACCGGTGACCTCGACACGGCCACCCGTGGTTCCAGCCCCATTACCCGCCGCGCTGAGCGTACCGCTGACGCTGACCCTGGCATGATCGCCGCCTTCCAAGCGGATGACACCATTGCGCTCCACTAGGCTATTGGCTTGCACGATGCCCGACACGTTAATAGCAGAGCTGCGCGCACTGGTTGCGAGTTGTACCGTACCGCCATCCGCCTGGATGTGGCCGGATTGTTCAACGAGGGCATTTAACGCATCGCCGGAAAGGCGCGTTCTAATCAAGCCATTGCCATAAAAATCCAGCATGGCAGATTGTGCCGAACCCAATACTATGCTGCCTTGATTGGCGGTAATGTTGCCGCTATTGACAACTTCGTTGCCCAGCATCACCACATAACCACCATCAGCAGCACGTATCGTGCCTTGGTTCATTACTCCACTTGGGCTGCTACCAGCGTTGAAGTGGTAGTTACCTCCAAGAAAATCCGTATTTGAAATATTGAGCGTAGACGCCACCAAGCCGCCCACATCCACTTGCGCGCCTTGGCCGAAAAGCACGCCGTTCGGGTTGATCAAAAACAAGCTGCCTGTTGCATTCAAGCTACCAAAAATTTGCGAAGCCTCCGGGCCAATCACCCGATAAAGCGCCATCCCTTGAGCAGGTTGCAGCAGCTGCACTGATTCGCCCGCAGCAATTCCAAAAGATTGCCAATTGATAATTGATTTTTGGGTAGCCTGATGAATCTGCATTTGGCCAACGTTAGTTTGAATGGTTGACTGGCCATATTGCACCTCGGCACCCGTAGGCAATGCATACGCCAAACCATTGCCCACAAGCGCCTGACTAATCGCGATGCTGACGATTAGCCTTATCTTAGCCTGTTTATTCAGGTTAAATTGCTTTGCATGATTTTGTTTATGCATTTAATGTCTGTTACCTTTTTTACTTGCCATCTAATGAGTTGGTTCTTAAAAATTCATTTGTAACTGACCCCAGGCCCGTGTCTCATGCTCTTCAGATGCTCCATCGAATTTGCGCCTCTGATGCGATGCCGCGAAATTTAAACCCCAGTTCTTTCTGAACACCATATCTATACCAAACCCATAAGATGTCGATCTGACATGATTATCTTCACTTAGTGCCTTTTGGTTGATTTTGCCTCGGCCAAAATCAATAAACCCATAGGGGCTGATTCCATCCAGCAATATATTTGCCAACTTTGGCCCAGCAACAATATTTTTTCGTAACTCGATTCCTGCCATATACCCAGTATCTGCAAGGCTCGGTAACTCGGCAAATGCTCGCCAGCGATTGATGCCGCCTATGCCCATTTTCTCCACGCTATCCAGATTCTTGCTAGCACTCTGGTAATCGGCCCGCAAGGCAAGACTGAGGCCGTTACTGAAGTATTGCATTCTGGTAAACATGAGGTTGAATTTAACGAAATGCCCTTTGGTTTTCGTGCCAGATTCATCCAAAGACTCTGCAAGCTGGTCTTTAAAATCCACATGCCCGCTCCTCAGATTAACAGCCGCTTGATAGACTGTATCGCCCGACTGGTTAAACGAGTCTCCCAGCAAGCCTATGTCGATATTAGAAACGTTGCGACGATTGTTCAGTGCAAATGCCGAAACATCGTCATCCACCCACTTGTAAGTGCCGCCAAAATGCGCACTCCATCCTTTTTGCGCATCACGGTAAAGTGGTTGATCTAGTCCCAAATTTAGATAATGGCTATCGCCGGAGGCGTCCAGCTGCTTGAAAGGGCCGCCTAGCTTGTAATCTACAAAGTTGTAGCTTGCACTCAATAAGGTACCAGAAGCGTGTATTGGTAACAGGTATCCCAGATTCAAGCCGCGCTGGCCATCATCTCTAGAATTTTTAAGACTGAAAAACAGCTGGTCTCCCCGACCTGCCAGATTGTTGACATTTGCGCCTGCCTGAACCACTTCGCGTCCAGTAAAGCGGTTACCATAGGTATTGAGCGCAATCTGGCCTTGCCACTTTGGCAAAGGCTGTAATTCAAGCTCGGCATCACTGCTGCCAATCGCCTCCCCAGGATTAAGTTGTGCAGTTGCACGCATGGCTGGCAAAGCATTCATCAATGTCACATTACGCACCAGATTCTGCTCTTTCAAGATACCGCCAGCTTGCAGGCGGTATGCTGCCAAATCTTGTAAAAACCCGGCATCAAGATTTTCAGCGTTATTTAGCTTGAGTACACCCAGCTCGCCTTCTAACACCGATATTTCAATGGTATCGCCCTCTATGTTCTGTGTTGGTAAATAGGCCTGTGCCAAAAAATAGCCCTGCTGACGATAAAAGTCAGTAATCGTTTTGGTAGCCTGATTGAGTTCGGTAAATCCAATTTCACGCCCAGTGTAACTTTGCAGCAACCCATTCAGTTGCTCACTGGGATAAGACCGGTTGCCGCTGAACGTGAAGTTATTCACCAGGATTCTTATTTCTTTCCCGCTTACTGCAGGTTGATAGGCCGGCTTTTCACGCTGATTGATATCCGCCGGCTTAACTGGGGGAGACATGGAAGGTTGCGGACGTGGAATATCCGCAGCATCAGGGACAATAGGTGCTGCCAGAGCTGAAATTGATGCGCTAACAGGCAAAAAGCTTAGCAAAACAAAAAAACCATAAATAAATGGCTTGTTTTTTCTCATATTAAACATAATGTTATGTTACATATTTAATGTAAATATTCAAAGAGTAATATGCCTTAGTGCTGAAATAATACAAATGTCATATATCCAGTGGGTCTAAATCCAACACCCAACGCATCTTGACAGTCAATTTATCCGTACGAATCTTCGGTATCAGTTGCTTGAAAAGTTGCTGCAAACGCCCACGACTATCTGATTGGAACAACAGCTGTCCGCGTTCCATGCCTTTCAGGCGCTCCATCTGCGGACGCACCGGGTCATAAATCATCACTTCAGTACCAGTTTGACGCGCCCACTGGGCTACTTGCTTCAAAAATTGATTCACAAGTGCGTAATCGTTTGCTTCGGCCTTGATGAGTGCAAAATATCGCAGTGGCGGGAAGTGCATCACTTGGCGCTCCTGCAGCAACTCTGCGGCATAACTTGCGTAATCCTGATGACGCAATGCAGTAAAAAGGGGATGCTGCGGAAACGCTGTCTGTATCAGCACCTCACCGGCCTTGTCTGCACGACCAGCGCGGCCGGCGACCTGCATCAGCTGGGCAAACAAGCGTTCTGCTGCGCGAAAATCCGGGCTGTATAAAGCACTATCGGTATCCAGCACCCCTACCAAGGTAAGATTCGGGAAATCGTGTCCTTTCGCCAGCATCTGCGTGCCAACCAGAATGTCGATATCCCCCGCATGGACGCGGCTGAGCAGCTCATGCAATGCATCCTTATTGCGCATACTGTCCCTATCCACCCGGGCGATCCTGGCTTGCGGGAATAACTCTTTCAGCGTCACTTCCAAACGTTGTGTCGCCTGGCCGACCGGTTTCAAATCCGGATTGCCGCAACTTGGACATTGCAGCGGGATCTTCTGCTCATGACCACAGTGATGACATTTGAGCCGCCTTTGGCTTAGATGCACCACCAGTCTGGCTGAACACCGCGGACATGAAGACAACCATTGGCAGGCGTTGCAATGCAGCACTGGAGCATATCCGCGCCGATTAAGGAACAATAGGCTCTGCTCACCCCTGCTCAAGCGTGTTTTTATCGCTTTCACCAGCAATGGAGAAAAGCCATTCTCGGTGGGAGACTTGGCCGTATCGATACAGTGAATCTTCGGCAGTTGTGCGCTTTCTACTGCCCGCGCTTTCAGCGTCAGCAAACCGTACTGTCCCTTTTGTGCCTGATGCCAAGTTTCTAACGCCGGAGTTGCGCTGCCCATCAGAACCGGAATGCCCAGCTGCTTGGCGCGCATCAGGGCTACATCCCGAGCGTGATAACGCATGCCTTCCTGCTGTTTGTATGAGCCATCGTGCTCTTCGTCCATCACGATGATAGACAGATGCGGCATAGGTGTGAAAACGCTGAGGCGAGTTCCAATGACTATTCTGGCTGAGCCGCTCACGGATGCCTGCCAATTATGTAAGCGCTCACTCTCGCTCAAGTTGCTGTGCAACGTCACTAGCGAATATTGACTGAGGCGGCTCCTAAATCTAGCTTCCAGTTGTGGGGTCAGGTTGATTTCCGGCACCAGCACCAATGCCTGTGTGTTCGGCTTATGCAGCACCTCTGCCAGAATCTGCATATAGACTTCGGTTTTGCCGCTACCTGTGATGCCATATAACAGCCAAGGTTTGAACTTGTCTTTATCAGCGAGCACAGCATTGATGGCTGCCTGTTGTTCGGCGTTCAAGAGTGGGGCAGAATGATTGGCTGGTAAGGAAGGCTTGACAGCAACGACTTCCTGCTTGCTGACCAGCCCTTGTGCCTCCAATTGAAGTATGGCCTTGCGCCAAGTACTGGATATCTGCACCAATTGTACTTCTGTTAAACTTTCACTGCTTTGCAATGCTTGCACCACCCGGCGCAAGACCGCTTGTCGTGTTGGAATTCCGGTCAAATCGATGGTTGCACACAGTCGGTAAGAATAGGTTTTGCGAGTAGCGGCAGGTTTGGTTTGACGTAATCGCAAGGGCAAACTGGACAGCAGCACCTGACCAAGTGGCGCATGATAGTAATCCGCACAAAATTTCAGCAACTTGAAACTATCATTATCAAAAACGACATCATCAAACACATGTGCAACAGTTTTGAGTTTTTCAAGCTTGAGTTCGCTGTGCGTAACGATATCTATTACCACGCCAATAAGATTCCGGCCAGCAAATGAAACCACCACACGATTGCCGATACGGGCGGAAAACCCATTATCGCTATAATCGAACAATCTATCCAGTGGCACATCCAGCGCGATTCTTAGAATTTTCGGCATGTGAGACGCACGTTTATTGAGTTAAAATAGCGGTTTTGCAAAAATTAAAATTCCCTTGAAACAGCATATTATAGAATTACTTGGTCAGGCGGCAGCTAAAATCGGTGCTGACGTGGGTCAAATCGAGATTATTCTGGACCGGCCGAAATCTGCCGAGCATGGTGATTTTGCGACTAACCTGGCCATGTTGCTAGCAAAACCCTTGCGCCAAAACCCACGTGCCATCGCAGAACGGATCAAACAGCATCTACCTGCATCCGACTATATCAGTAAAGTTGAAATTGCAGGTGCCGGTTTTATCAACTTCTTCCTCAACGCCAATTCCAAGCAGGCAATCATCGGACAGATTTTTGCTGCCGGAGAAAAATTCGGACACAACAAAAGCGGCAACGGCGAAAAAGTACAGGTGGAGTTCGTCTCTGCCAACCCGACGGGACCGCTGCATGTCGGCCATGGCCGAGGCGCGGCAGTGGGTGATTGCATGTGCCGCTTGCTAGAAGCCAACGGCTGGGATGTGACGCGAGAGTTCTACTACAATGACGCGGGCCAGCAAATCGATAATCTGACGTTATCCGTACAACTGCGCTGCAAAGGGATTGGTCCGGACAATCCAGCATGGCCAGAAGATGGATATCGCGGCGATTACATCATCGAGGTCGCCAATGCCTATATGGCACGGCTCACGATAGATGCGGAAGACCAGCATATCGTGGGCAAGGGTGATCCAAACAGTACCGAAGCGATCCGCCATTTCGCAGTGGCCTATCTGCGCCGAGAACAAGATATCGACCTGAAAGCGTTTCAGGTTCACTTTGATGTCTACTCCCTAGAGTCTGCACTCTATACGCACGGTAAAGTAGAAGAGACCGTACAAGACTTGATTAGCAGCGGCCATACCTACGAACAGGATGATGCTTTATGGCTGCGCACTACCACGTTTGGTGACGATAAAGACCGTGTGATGCGTAAACGTGAAGGTGGCTATACCTACTTTGTCCCGGATGTGGCTTACCATAAGGACAAATGGAACCGCGGATTCAAACGTGTCATCAACGAACAAGGTGCAGATCACCACAGCACCATCACCCGTGTCCGTGCGGGTTTGCAAGCACTGGATATTGGTATCCCCCAAGGCTGGCCAGAATATGTGCTGCACCAGATGGTCACCGTGATGCGTGGTGGCGAAGAAGTCAAAATCAGCAAGCGCGCCGGCAGCTATGTCACACTGCGCGATTTGATCGAAGAAGTGGGTTGTGATGCCACGCGTTATTTCCTGGCCGCACGCAAACCCGACTCACAACTGGTGTTTGACATTGACCTCGCACGTAGCCAAAGCAACGACAACCCTGTGTACTATATCCAATATGCGCATGCCCGTATCTGCAGCGTATTAAACCAATGGGGTGGCGAGGTGCTTGACTTGCATCGGGCAGATTTAAGCCCGCTTACCAACGCACTGGAAACCGCGCTGATGCAGCAACTAACGGCACTACCGGAAGTTGTTGCCAGTGCGTGTACCGAGCTTGCGCCTCACATGATCGCCAATTACCTGAAAGACTTAGCCAGCGATTTGCACAGTTATTACAATGACAGCAAATTTTTGGTGGATGACGAGCCAACCAAATTGGCGCGTCTGGCGTTAATTGCAGCAACCCGCCAGGTATTACGCAACGGATTGGCTTTGCTTGGCTTGAGCGCACCAGAAAAGATGTAAAGGACATACGATGACCAGAGACTATAAACCTGCACCGCAAAGCAAACCCGCCGGGAAAGGATCTGCTTTCTTTTCCGGTCTGCTGATTGGCCTACTGCTAGGCATAGGCCTGTCTGTTGCGCTGACCATGTTCATCAAGGGCGGTGACAATCCTTTTACAGGCACCCCAAAACCTAATAAAGAGATGCTTTCTGAAAGACTACCGAAGGACAATTTGGCAAAAGAGAGCGCCTTGCCCAAGGATGAAAACCCTGCCGAAACTAAGGAAAGCAGTCCGGAAAACCAATTCGATTTCTATACTATTTTGCCGGAAACAGAAAGCACCGTGACTGAGCAAGAAATCAAGGATAGCGCCACCACGGTCAAAAAGGATAGTTATTTCCTGCAAGTAGGCGCTTTCCCCAACGAAGCCGACGCCGATAACATGAAAGCCAAGCTCGCGCTGTTAGGTTTTGAAGCTGTTGTACAAACGGCCATCATCCCGGATAAAGGCACTTGGCACCGTGTCCGTGTTGGCCCATTCAGTGATGTGGATCAAATCAATAAAATTCGCGGTGAGTTAACCACTAACGGCTTCAATACGGATTTGATCAAGATACATACTGAAACGCCCAAACAATAAATGAAACAGGGAACTGGTTGTCATCCCTTCCAGTCAACCAACCGTTACTTGCTCTGCAAATACTTATATTCGATAGGAAAATTAATATGAAAAAAATACTGGTCTCGTTTTTGCTAGCGGCCTCCATGCTCAGCTTCCAGGCTTGTGCTGTGGCAGATGCCCCTAAATTAGGTGATCAATTCGATGCCGTTGCACAACCGATTAATACTGATAATCCGGCCAAAATCGAGGTGATGGAAATTTTCTGGTATGGCTGTTCTCACTGCCATCACATGGAAACGCCGTTGAACAACTGGGTGAAAAAGCTCCCTAACGATGTCTATTTCAAGCGGGTGCCAGGCTTACCAAACCCAAGCTGGGCGCCTATGGCTAAAGCCTATTACGCAATGGAAACACTTGGCATACTGGAAAAGCTGCATACGCCACTATTCGATGCCATCCATAAACAAAAAGCCTTGAACCCAACTGATGAGAAGGCTGCGATTGACTGGGTGACCAAGCAAAGCGGGCTGGATCGCGCTAAAGTAGAAGGTGCGTTCAAGTCGTTCACCACCAACACCAGCCTTAACCGCGCAGCATTGATTTTCCGTAATTCAGGCGCGACTGGTGTGCCAAGTTTGATCATTGAGGGCAAATACATCACCTCCAGCACGATGGCGGGTGGCAACGAACAAGCACTTGCTGTTACTGACTATATCATCAGTAACGTACGTAAAGACAAGGCCGCTGCAACAAATAAATAAACCGGCAAAATAGAGTCCAATAAAAAACAGCCTTTCATCAACCCGCTGCCTACCAGCGGGTTTTTTGTGCGCTAAAATCCCATCATGCAGAAAATCTTCATTACAGGTGCATCCAGCGGCATTGGCGAAGCACTGGCAAAAGCGTACGCAAAACAATACATATCCATACCGAGAGAAAATAACATCCCTGAAAGCCGCATGGTAATTGGCTTAGCAGGCAGACGTTTGGAAGCTTTACAGAAACTGGCGAATCTTCTGCAAAATACGTATGGGGCGATTTGTGCAGTTTATCCATTGGATGTGCGCAATGCTACGGCCATGCAGAATGCCGCGCAGGACTTCATTTATCGTTTTGGCGTGCCGGATATCGTTATTGCCAACGCCGGAATCAGTCGCGGCACGCTCACCGAACATCAGGAGGATATCGCCGCTTTCCAGACCGTGATGGACACCAATGTGATGGGTATAGTGCATACGTTTCAGCCATTTATCAGCAGCCTCAAATTACGCGGTCAAGGACAACTGGTTGGGATAGCCAGCGTGGCTGGAGTCCGAGGTCTTCCAGGTAGCGGGGCATATAGCGCCAGCAAGTCTGCAGCCATCACTTACCTGGAAAGCCTGCGCAGCGAAATGCAACATTTTGGCATCGCGGTCACAACCGTTGCACCAGGTTATATACGCACACCCATGACCGACATAAACCAATACCCCATGCCTTTCTTGATGGATACAGACACCTTCGCTAATAAATTCATCCATGCGGTACGTGCCAGACGTAGGTTCGTCGTCATCCCCTGGCAAATGGGCATCGTCGCAAGGCTAATGCGGCTGATCCCTGCTTGGTTATGGGACAAGCTAACTAAAAATGCGCCCCATAAATCCAGAAAGCTCAACTAAATGCCATCAGAATTTGCTTTCCTGCCGAATATACGCTATTGTGCGCGGAATAAAATACAAGGGAAAATCATGTTAAAACAGTTAGTTATAATATTTATTTATTTATTTTGTTTAACAGCATTAAATGCTCACGCCAAGGATGGAGAAATATATAAATCCAGTCAAGGCCATTGGTTCGTCAATGGCGGCATCAGCACAGAAGAAGCAGAAAGAATCCGGCATATTGCCAAGAATTATTCGCTGCAAGTCTTATTTACATTAGGTAATGCAGGGGCATGGATTGCAGATGCCCGTCTGATGATTCTTGATGGAACAGGTAATGCCATGTTCACCAAGTCCGTTGCTGGTCCGCTCCTATACATCAATCTGCCAGCTGGTGATTATCAAATCATCGGTCGCTACAATGGTGTTCGGCAATCCAAACGCATCACCCTTACCGAGGAAAAACCTCAACGGGTGATTCTTAATTGGGCGGATGAATCCGAAGAATATTCGATTAACAGCAAAAACGATACTGAACAATAAATACCGGGAACTAGGTGGTGTTAGAAAACACGCTCTGGCTTAACCTTGCGACCGCGCTTGGTATTGGGTTGCTGATTGGTGCGGAACGCGAGCGCAGCAAAGGATCCGGGCCGCAAAGGGCATTCGCAGGTTTACGCACATTTACGATTGCTTCTTTGTTAGGTGCAATCAGTACCATCTTCAATTTTTGGCTGTTAGCCATTGCCGTACTGTGCGTGATGATTTTCGTTGCGGTCGCTTATTTTGCCAGACGAAACGAAGATCCTGGTCTTACCACGGAAATAGCGCTGGTTTTCACCGTTATCCTAGGCGGATTAGCCATGAGTCAAACTGCCATGGCAGCGGCAATTGCTGTGTTAATCGCCATACTTCTTGCGGCAAAGCGGCCTCTGCATGGCTTTGTCCAGAAAGTCGTCACAAAAAGTGAGTTGCACGATTTTCTGATTCTTGCAGCTGCCACACTCATCATTTTGCCCTTGATGCCTAATAGCTTCATGGGGCCGTTCGAGGCAATCAACCCGCGAAATCTCTGGCTTGTAGTCATTTTAATTATGCTCATCAATGCACTTGGCCATATTTCTCTACGCTGGTTTGGTAGTCACATCGGCCTGCCCATCGCAGGATTCTTTTCCGGGTTTATATCCAGCATCGCCACTATTGGCAGCATGGGTGAGTGCACGAAAGCAACACCGGCCTTGACTGACGCTTGTGTGGCTGGCGCAGTTTTATCCAGTGTCGCCACGATGCTTCAACTTGCTATTCTATTGACGGCGGTTCATCCGCCCATATTGAAAATGCTAGGATGGCCATTGTTCGCTGGAGGAGGGGTAATGGCTATTTATGGGTCATGGCTGGCTTTCAAAGCGCAGCTAAGCAGCAGCGAGCAAGAGTCATATCGAGCTAAACAGCCTTTCAGAGCAAAAGCTGCGTTGATGCTCACTTTGGTGATAGCGGCGGTGTTAATTGTCTCTGCCGCACTCAAAACTTGGTTCGGTGAAAAAGGGTTGCTGGTTGCATCAGCAATTGCAGGCCTTGCTGATGTACACAGTGCTGCCATTTCAGTTGCAACGCTATCCGCAGCTAATCAGTTAAGTTTAGCAGGTTCCGTGTTACCCATTCTAATTGCAATATCCGTGAACGCGGTTGCCAAAGCAACGATGGCGGTCATCAGCGGTAGTAGAAAATTCGCTAGCCTGATCATTGCTAGTCAATTGATACAAATTTCTGCTCTTTGGGCAGTATGGTACTGGCTCTAAACTGACCTTATTCCACCGTAACTGATTTTGCCAGATTTCTAGGTTTATCTACATCCGTGCCACGCATCAATGCCGTGTGATAAGCCAACAATTGTACCGGTATCGTATGTAGAATAGGCGAAAGCACACCCACATGGCGCGGGGTGCGAATCACATGCACGCCTTCTGACTCAGTAAAATGGCTATCTGCGTCAGCAAACACGAATAGCTCTCCACCACGCGCTTTAACTTCCTGCATATTGGATTTTACTTTCTCCAATAATGCATCATTCGGTGCAATTACCACTACTGGCATATTACTATCCACCAACGCCAGCGGCCCATGCTTTAACTCACCTGCCGGATAGGCCTCAGCATGGATATAGGAAATCTCTTTTAATTTTAATGCGCCCTCCAAGGCAACAGGGTAGTGGACTCCGCGCCCTAAAAACAAGGCATGTTCCTTATCGGCAAAGCGTTTAGCCCATTCGCGAATCTGTGGTTCCAGATTAAGTGCATACTGGACACTACCAGCAAGCTGGCGCAAAGCCACCAAATGATTCTGTTCCTCTTTTTCTGATAGAAGGCCGTTTTGTTTGGCTAAAGTTGCAGCCAATACAAACAATGCTACCAACTGTGTTGTAAATGCTTTGGTTGAAGCCACGCCTATCTCGGCGCCAGCCCGAGTATAAAAAACAAGTTCGGACGCTCGTGGTATAGCGCTCTCTTGCACGTTACAAATTGACAGTGTCAGATGTTGCCCTAGTGCCTTCGCGTGCTTGAGAGCTTCCATAGTGTCTAGCGTTTCACCGCTTTGGGAAATTGTCACTATCAGCTGATTTGGATTAGGTACTGAAGCACGATAACGATATTCACTGGCTATTTCTACGTTGCAAGGCACTTGTGCGATGCTTTCCAGCCAATATTTAGCTGTTAACCCTGCATAATAACTTGTTCCTGCAGCAAGAATAAGCACGCTTTGTACTTGCTTGAACACATCTTGTGCACCAGTACCAAAAAGCTCTGGCCTGAACTGACCGTCGTCAATCAACGCTTCGATAGTGTCTGTCAAGGCACGTGGTTGCTCATGGATTTCCTTTTGCATGAAGTGGCTGTATGGGCCTAGTTCCAGGCTGGCCAGTGATACATCACTCATATGTACCTTGCGATCAGCTAGCGCGCCATCTTTGCCATATATCTCTACCCTTTGCGTTGTTAGCTTAGCGATATCGCCATCTTCCAGATAAATGACTTTGCGTGTGACAGACAACACAGCAGAAACATCCGAGGCGATAAAGTTTTCACCGTCCCCCAAGCCTATCAACAATGGGCAGCCTTGGCGAGCACACACCATTACCTCAGGTTGATTGACAGCAATAACGCTGATCGCAAAAGCACCTGTCAACTCCGCTAATGCTTGCTTGACGGCCGTGAATATATCGACACCCTTTGCATAATAGAAGTGCACCAAATGGGCAATCACTTCAGTATCTGTCTGCGAATGAAACTGATAGCCTAATTTTTTGAGTTTTTCGCGCTGCTCATCGTGGTTTTCAATGATGCCATTATGCACAACCGCAATTTCTGGATTATGCTGGGCAGGAGATACATGCGGGTGTGCATTGCTTTCCGTAACACCACCGTGCGTTGCCCAACGGGTGTGTCCTATACCTAAAAAACCTTTCAGCTTGGCTGCATCTGATTTATGCTGAAGTTCGCTCACACGGCCAACTGCACGCACTCGCTCGATGGTTCCATCGAGCACAGCCAACCCGGCGGAATCATAACCGCGATATTCCAGCCGACTTAAGCCTTCTATTAGTGTAGGCACAATGTTACGTTTAGCGATGGCACCAACAATTCCACACATGCTTAAATTCCTATTTCTTTATTTTTTGTGGCCGTTTCCAACCAGCAATGGATTTCTGTTCTTTGGCGCGGCATATCGTTAGTTGCTCTGGCGGCGCATCCCTGGTGATGGTCGAACCCGCCCCTATCGTCGCGCCACGTGCTATTGTCACAGGCGCAACCAGTTGTGTATCAGAACCGACAAATACATCATCTTCGATTACGGTCATGAATTTATTAGCACCATCGTAGTTGCAAGTGATGGTACCTGCACCAATGTTCACATTTTTGCCTATTTTGGCATCTCCCACATAACTTAAGTGATTGATTTTGCTACCTACATCAACTTGGGCATTCTTTAATTCAACAAAATTACCTACATGCGCTTCTGCACCAAGCTTAGTTCCTGGGCGCAAGCGCGCAAATGGACCGATACGTGTATTCTCACCAATCTGAGCATCCATCACATGGGTAAATGGCGCAATTTGCGTGCCTGAGGCAATATGCGCATTTTTAATAACGCAATACGCACCAATCTCGACATTGTCGCCGACGGTTATATTTCCCTCGAATACGCAGCCAACATCTATACTGACATTCTGACCGCAAGCCAAGGTACCACGCACATCTACTCTGTGTGGATCTGCCAAGGTTACACCTTTTTGCATCAAGCTTTGCGCGTTCCTGAACTGATATACACGCTCCAATGCCGCTAAATCAGTCTTTGAATTGACACCTTCCACTGAAAACTCATCAGATGCGATAAGTGCCGCAACTTTTTCACCTTCTTCCACCGCCATAGCCACGATATCGGTCAAATAGTACTCTTTTTGCGCATTTTGATTACTTAAGCCACGCACCCAAACATTCAGTTTGTCGTTACGCGCGGCTATGATCCCCGTATTTACTTCATTGATTTTGCGCTGCTCTTCACTAGCATCTTTACATTCGACAATCGCTTGTACCGCACCATGTTGGTCACGCACGATACGCCCATAGCTGGCAGGATTCTCTTTTTCAATTGTAAGTAGCCCCAACGCCTCTGTTGAATTAAGCAATTGCCTGCATGTCTCTGCATTAACCAGCGGCACATCGCCTAACAGTATTAGGGTTGCCGCATCGCTATCCAGATACGGCAACACCTGCATGACTGCATGCCCGGTACCCAACTGTTCTTTCTGCTCTACCCAAATAATGTTTTCATGGACCATAGCATCTGGCACAGCGCTGCCACCATAGCCATATACAACGATAATCTTTTGCGGTTTCAGACTCTTTGCGCAATCCACCACATGCTGTAGCAAAGGCTTGCCAGCAAGCTTGTGTAACACTTTCGGCAAATTAGATACCATACGTGTACCTTTACCCGCCGCGAGAATGACAATATTCAATTTTTTGTTCATATGTATTATTTATTTTACTACGCATAAAAATAAAAAAGCGGCTTGTAGCCGCTTTTTCGTCCAACAAAAATCTAATGTATTTTTTTGCGCAATTTCTGAATTGCCTGGATTTGTGCTGCCATGATAGCAAACTCGCTCTGCGCTTTTGCAAAATCAATATTGCTTTTCGCATTCTTCATCGCTTCTTCGGCCGCTTCTTTTGCTGCAATTGCCTTGGCTTCATCCAAGTCATGACCGCGTACGGCTGTATCTGCCAATACGGTTATCAATCCGGGCTGAATTTCCAGCATGCCGCCTGAAATAAAAATCAGCGTTTCTTCTACTTGATCAGCCTGTTTGATACGCAAAGCACCAGGTTTCACTGCGGTAATCAGTGGCGTGTGGTTTGGATAGATACCCACCTCACCGGCTTTGGCAGGAGCTACCACAAATTCTGCCTCACCGGAAAAGATAGACTCTTCCGCGCTCACTACATCTATATGTACTGTGTGTACCATTTAATATCCTTTGCTAATTCGTTTCACCAGAAAGCTGGACAAAAGTGCCAGCATGCTAGGTAATAAGAAACTTATTAGTTCATTGTTTTGGCTTTTTCTACAGCCTCTTCAATACCACCCACCATATAGAAGGCTTGTTCTGGCAAGTTGTCATATTCACCCGCCACGATAGCCTTGAAGCCTTTGATGGTTTCTTTCAGAGGTACATATTTGCCAGGTGCACCTGTAAACACTTCAGCCACATGGAATGGTTGTGACAAGAAACGTTGGATTTTACGTGCACGGCTAACAATCAACTTATCTTCAGGAGATAACTCGTCCATACCCAGAATCGCGATAATGTCGCGCAACTCTTTGTAACGTTGCAATGTGGCCTGTACAGAGCGTGCAACGGAGTAGTGCTCCTCACCCACGATTTGCGGATCCAGCTGACGTGAAGTAGAGTCAAGTGGGTCAACCGCTGGGTAGATACCCAAAGAAGCGATGTCACGAGATAACACAACGGTAGAATCCAAGTGCTGGAATGTAGTTGCTGGTGATGGGTCGGTCAAGTCATCCGCAGGAACGTAAACGGCCTGGATAGAGGTAATAGAACCTACTTTAGTCGAAGTAATACGC